>Ga0207870_100007_pt1 | contig 575244 bp, 555 predicted proteins | sample CeladaPassage60B_FD_187477 | JGI IMG/M metagenome (GOLD analysis project Ga0207870, IMG submission 187477) | Cellulose-adapted microbial communities from the Joint BioEnergy Institute, USA - Passage3 60B (SPAdes) (version 2) | ecosystem: Engineered > Bioreactor > Continuous culture >...
TATTAACTTTCTTCTCGCATTTTTAATTCTTTTTAATTTTATGAAAGAATGGAGAGAAAAATGATGAAAGAATATCTATTAGATCTTTTTAAAATATTTTTATTCTTTTTAAAAGAGATTAGAAAAAATTATTATTATATCATCCTATTTATTTTTAATATTCCTCTAACTATATTTGTTTCGGAATTAATTCATTCCAAATATATGTTTTCGATAAAATTTTTATTTTTGATCATGTTTTCTGCTCCTCTTTCCCTTGTATGGTATAAGGTTATTGTGATAGATCGGGAAGATAAAGTAAAGAATTTGCTTTTCTGTATTATATTTCAAATTTTTATATCAACTATAGGTTATTTGTTATTCTTTCCCAATCAATCTGTAAATCATAATTAACTCTTTGCTGATACTGTTTCGACATCAGATTTGCTTCGACGATCGAGACGTCTTTGATGCCACTCAGGGATCGTGTAAAGTTTAAACAGGGGTTACCTTTTTGAAGTATCCCCGTGAACGTCCGATAGGAGGTGTCAGATCCATGGGAAGAAGACGATTGATATGTTTCGGATTAGGAATATTTTTGCTATCCGGTTTTCCGACCGGTGTGTCCGCCGCTCAGCAGATTACTGTCGTTCTTGACGGCGAGCCGCTTCAGTTTGATGTCCCGCCGGTTGTTCAAAATGGTCGGGTGCTTGTGCCTTGCAGAACGATCTTCGAAGCATTGGGGATGGCCGTGGATTGGGATGCCGCCGCCGGCACCGTGACCGTAACGAAGAGCAGAAGTACAATGAAGTTGGCCGTAGGCAAACGGACGGCTTACCGGGACGGTTCTCCGATCAAACTGGACGTTTCGCCGAAAGTGATCAAAGGAAGAACCTTCGTTCCGATCCGGTCGGTTGCGGAGGCGTTCGGGGTTGCAGTAGAGTGGGACCCTCAAAAACGGACGGTTGGAGTCTATACAAAAAACGGAAAAATTGAGTTACCCGATCAAGGAGTGCTTCGTTTCAGAAAGTTTGAAAATACTTATCTTCCTTTGGAACAAACAGATAAAAAGGAGGCGACGATTCTTCGGGAAGACAAGCTTGACGAAGCGTCGTCGATCGTTCTTTATCGGATGAATACGGATCCTTGGGGGATATATGCGGCATATTCCGTTCGCGGAAAATGGTATAAAATAGGTGAAGTGGGTTACGGAGACCATGCAGAAGGCATACGAGTTTCAAGAGTGAACGTTTTAAATCAGTCTCTGGTCAAAATTGAAGGATTTTGCGGAGCCGCCTGTCCGGTAACCGATTATCTCAATGTCAAAAACGGGACGCCGTCCTTGTTTTTGCAAATTCAAATGAATGCAAGGGAAATGGATTTGGATGGGGACGGACAACGGGAGATCGTTGCATCCAGTGGATCGGCGGTTGTCGAGACGATTCTTCTGAAAGCCGAAGACAATCAAATTCTTTCCGCTTCTTTGAACGAAGCGCTCGGCGCATACTCGGTCGTGGTGTCGGAGGATGGGATCATTGAGGCGTTTTTCGGGGAAGCGAATTCTGGGTCGAGATTCAGGCTGGTCGATGAACGATTGATTGTTCTCAGCGGGGATTGACGAGCGTTGAATCACGGTATTGACAAATACCATACAGGGGTATACTATAAGTATTGAAAGGGGTGAACGGCATGGAAGCCGCGCATGAGCTCGAAATCAGCGAGGCAGAACGACACTGCCCGGCAAACGACGGACGGAAAAGTCATCATTCCGATAAAATCAAGGCGGACTTGCTCGCCCGTCTCAACCGGATCGAGGGACAAATTCGGGGAATAAAGGGGATGATTGAGAAAGATACTTATTGCGACGATGTCTTGAACCAGATTGCCGCGGTTCAGTCGGCGCTGAACGGCGTCGGGAAACAGCTGCTTGCGGCGCACATGAAAAGTTGCGTCGTGGAGCGCATTCAGGACGGAGATCTTGAAGTCGTCGAGGAACTGCTGAAAACCATGAGCAAACTTCTCAAATCATGACCGTCGGGGAGGGGCAAACTCATCATGAGAACCGAAACATTGCGCGTCCGCGGAATGTCCTGCAGCCATTGCGTTCAGTCCGTCGAAGGAGCTTTGAAAAAAATCGGGGCGGAAGGGAAAGTCGATTTGGCGAGCGGTTCCGTTCAGGTTCGGTACGACGAAACGAAAGTCAGTCTGGAAGCCATCAAATCGGCCATCGAAGAGCAAGGGTACGAGGTGCAATAATGCAACGGAAAGTCACTCCGGACGGAGTGGCTTTATTCTATATCGTCATGATGGGAGGGTCGCGGCATGGCACAACTGGAGCAGACGATCCGGAAGCTCGGTTACGACACGGCCAAAGAGTCGGTCGACCTGCGGATTACCGGCATGACCTGCGCCGCCTGCGCGAACCGAATCGAAAAAGGATTGAACCGCATGCCCGGCGTCGTCAAGGCGAACGTCAATTTCGCGACGGAAACCGCACATGTGGAATATTCCCCTGCCGACGTTTCGGTCGCCGACATGATCAAAAAAATTGAACAGTTGGGTTATAAAGCCGTCCGAAGGGAGGAACAAAAGGATCAGGAAGATCATCGCAAAAAAGAAATTTCGGTTCAAAAGCGAAAATTTATTGTTTCGGCCGTTCTTTCGTTCCCGTTACTTTGGGCGATGGTCAGCCATTATTCATTCGCCGCTTTTATCCGGATTCCGGACTTGTTCATGAACCCCTGGGTGCAGTTCGTCCTGGCGACGCCGGTACAGTTCGTCGTCGGGAAACAGTTTTACGTCGGCGCGTTTAAGGCGCTGCGCAACAGAAGCGCCAATATGGACGTGCTCGTGGCGCTCGGCACTTCCGCCGCTTATTTTTACAGTCTCGTTCTGACGCTGGAATGGACGCGAGCGGCGGAGCGGAGCGACAATCCGGCGATGTATTACGAGATAAGCGCGATTTTGATTACGCTGATCATTCTGGGAAAATGGCTTGAAGCTCTGGCCAAAGGCCGGACGTCGGAAGCGATCAAAGCGCTCATGGGACTTCAGGCGAAAACGGCCCTGGTGGTGCGCGACGGGCGGGAAGTCACGATTCCGGTCGAGGATGTGGTGGTCGGCGACGTTTTTATTGTAAAGCCGGGTGAGAAAATTCCGGTCGACGGTGAAGTGCTGGAAGGCGTCTCCTCGGTCGACGAGTCGATGCTGACAGGCGAAAGCATTCCGGTGGAAAAGAGAGCGGGCGATACCGTGATCGGCGCGACCATCAATAAAAACGGCACGCTGAAAGTGAAAGCGACCCGGGTCGGAAAAGAGACCGCCCTGGCCCAGATCATCCGAGTGGTGGAGGAAGCGCAGGGCTCGAAAGCGCCGATCCAGCGGATTGCGGATCGAATCTCCGGCGTCTTTGTTCCCGTCGTCGTCACGATAGCCTTTGTGACGTTTTTGCTTTGGTATTCGGCGGTCGACCCGGGGGATTTCGGCGGCGCTCTGGAAAAGGCGATCGCCGTTTTGGTGATCGCTTGTCCGTGCGCCTTGGGGCTCGCCACGCCGACGTCGATTATGGCCGGCTCGGGACGCGCCGCGGAATTCGGAATCCTGTTCAAAGGCGGGGAACATCTGGAATCGACCCATCGCATCCAAACCGTCGTTCTGGATAAAACAGGAACGATTACAAAAGGAAAACCGGAACTGACGGACGTGATCGCAGCGGATACCGACGAACCGACCTTGCTCAGGTGGGTCGGAGCCGCAGAGAAAAATTCCGAACATCCGCTTGCCGAAGCCGTCGTCGGCGGCGCTCTCGCAAGAGGGATCGACCTGCCGGCTTCCGATGCGTTCGAGGCGATCCCGGGATACGGCATACGCGCCGTCGTGGAGGGACGCGAAATTCTCGTCGGCACGCGCAGATGGATGGCGCGCTCGGGGGTGAGCGTTCCGGACGCAGCGCTGGCGGAGATGGAGCGTCTGGAAGAAGACGGGAAGACGGCCATGCTGGTCGCGGCGGACCGCAAATACGCCGGGATCATCGCCGTGGCGGATACGGTGAAGGAAACGTCCAAAAAAGCGATCGAACGCCTCAAAAGTCTGGGAATCGAAGTGGTGATGGTGACCGGCGACAATGAACGCACGGCCCGGGCGATCGCAAGACAGCTCGGAATCGATCGCGTGCTTGCCGAAGTTCTGCCCGAGGGCAAGGTGGAAGTGATCCGGAAACTGCAGGCCGAAGGCAAAAAAGTGGCCATGGTCGGCGACGGCATCAACGACGCTCCCGCATTGGCCGCTGCGGATATCGGCATGGCGATCGGCACCGGGACCGACGTGGCGATGGAGGCGGCCGACGTGACGCTGATGCGCGGCGATCTGAACAGCATTGCGGACGCCGTCGACATGAGCCGGAAGACGATGACGAACGTCAAACAAAACTTGTTCTGGGCGCTCGTCTACAACTCGCTCGGCATTCCGATCGCCGCGATCGGACTTCTGGCTCCATGGATCGCCGGCGCGGCGATGGCGTTCAGTTCCGTGTCGGTTGTGCTGAACGCGCTTCGGCTGCAGCGGGTGAAACTCGGATCTTGACCGTATAAAAAAGGCAGGGAACGGTTTTCCGTTCCCCGCCCGCGCGACGGGCCGGTCATTCCGGCTTGTTGCCGGCTTTCGGATCCGGGGTAAAATGGGGTTGATAATCCGTGTACTGGACTTCCGTCACCATCCCGGCCGATGCGTGATGCAGATCGTGGCAGTGGAACATCCAGTTTCCTTCATTGTCCGCACGGAAAGCGACGACGTATTCGTCTCCCGGTTTCAGGTTCAGCGTGTCTTTGATGATCGGGGTCCCTTCAAAAGGTTTCCCGTTTTTGCTCAAGACTTGGAAGAAGTGTCCGTGCAGATGCATCGGATGATCGTCCGTCTTGGAATTGTTGACGATACGGACTTTGACGGTATCCCCTTTTTTGACTTGAATCGGTTCCGTATTCGGAAACGTTTTTCCGTTAATCGTATAAACGGTTTGTCCGTTCCGGGTTTCCGTGTTTAAATACATCGTGTATTCCAGCGTATATTTTTGATCCAGGGTGAAATTCGCGGTCGCGGGCTGACCGTAACGGGTGAGATCGACCGCCGCCAGTTGCGCCTTTTCGTTCGGTTGATCCGTTCCGCCGGCTTCGCCTTCATAAGCGACGACGGCTTTCATCCCTTTGACGGCTTCGTTGTCTCCGTGGGCTTCGATGAACCATTGGCCGGGATTGTCGGCCTCGAACTCGATATCGTAGCGTTCCCCGGGTGCGACCGCGACCACCTGGTCTTTGAGGACGCCCGGATTGTTCAGCGGCTGGCCGTCGATTGCCGTAATTTTGAATTCATGTCCGTGCAAATGAATCTGATGGGTGATATATCCGGCGTTGATGAGCCGAATGCGGACTTTTTCCCCCTGTTTCACCGGCAGTTTATCGACGAGCGGGCCGGATTTTCCGTTAATCGTGTACAAATCGTACATGTTCATGTTGTGTTGCATATTGCCCATGTTGCCGTGGTCCATGCCGGACATGGATCCCGACATGTTGCCGCCGGACATGTTCATGCCGGTGCTGATCCATTCATCCAAGATCAGCGTATAATCGCGGTCGACTTCGGCTTCGTCCTTGGGTTCGACGACAAACGCCCCGTACAAGCCGCGATCGACTTGATTGGCGCTGTCTTGATGGGAATGGTACCAGTAAGTTCCGGGGACGGTCGCCTGGAACGTATACGTGAACGATTGTCCCGGTTGAACCGCGTTTTGGGTGACGCCCGGAACGCCGTCCATCGCGTTCGGCACCGGATAACCGTGCCAGTGGATGGATATCGGCTCGGGAAGTTCATTTTTCAGGGTAATTTTTACAGTATCTCCTTGTTTAACCCTGATCTCCGGACCAGGGACAGAATTGTTGAATGTCCATACCGGAAGTATTTTTCCGGGTCCCAGCTCTTGATTACCTGCTTTCGCCATCAGTGTGAACTCTTTACCGGTCATCACCGCCGTTTTGGTCGTCGTATTGGTTTGATTTTGCTTCGTGTTCTCCGTATCCCCCATATTCATCTTCATGTTGGAGTGATCCATGCCGCCCATCGAATTTCCGCCGGAGTTGAAACAGCCCGCCAGCAACACGGCGATGGCTCCGACCGCAGCGGCTCCCTTCAGTTTCCAACCGTTGATCATGGTATTCCCTCCGTTCTATTGTCTTTGCGGTGTCTTCGAGATCGATTATAGAACCGGAATGTGTAGAAGTTGTGAGGACGGCCGAGTTGACATCCGTTTTGATTTACACTACAATGTGTAGCGAGTCTTGGGCGCGGTTCGTTCCTCTTCTTCGCCGAAAGGGACGTGACGGATGGACGGGTTTATCCCTGTCGACGCCTTTGCGGAATGGCTCGGATCGTTCGGAATTTCGGTGCCAACGCCGTTGTTTTCGCGGATTCGGCGGCCTGAAGCGGGTGAAGCAGGAGAACTGGGAATGGTTGCGCAGGCTGAACGCGGCGAGCCGCAAGCGGCGGATGGCGATTGTTTTGCTGGCGCGTCTTACGCCGTTGATCCCGTCGGGTGTGGTTACCTTTGCCGCCGCGGTTTCCCGTATGCGGTTTTTTGATTTTATCGCGGTTTCTGTTGTCGGGAAAGCCCCTTCCGTCGCGATGGAAACCATGGTCGGACACGACTTGATCCGTCTGAATGAACGGTACCCCAGGCTGCTGGTTTCGCTGCTGTTTTTCGTTCTGTTATACATTTTGTTCAGAAAGAGGCGTAATGAAAGCGGTGATCGACGGACATGGCGAAAGTCAAAAAGCTGAACATGACCGAAGAAGGGCTCAATCGTTTTTTCGGCCCGCTCGAAGCCCGGATTATGGATGTCCTTTGGTCTTCGGGAAGGCTGAGCATTAAGGAGGTGCAGGAACGGTTGAACCGGGCGGCCCCGATTTCGTTCAATGCCGTCATGACGGTCATGAATCGACTGCGGGAGAAGGGGCTGCTGCGGAAAACGACTGAAGAGCGGGGACGATACCGGGTTTCCCTTTACGAACCGGTACAAACCAAAGAACAGTTTTTAACCGAGCAGACGAAGGCGCTCACGTTCGGGCTCGTCCGCGAATACGGCGATATCGTCCTCCATCACATGATCGAGGCGCTGGAAGACGCCGACCCGAATCTGATCGCCAAACTTCAGGAAAAATTAGACCGGATGAAAAGCGGGAAAACGCCATGAGATCCGTTTTGATGCCCAAATTGTCCTTCGGTTTCGCGTTGTTGATCGGTTTGTTCGTTCTGTTTCAGATGGGTTTGTTTGCGGTCCATCCGGTCTGGAACGCGCCGTTGCAATGGAATCTGTTTCAATATTGTCTTGCCGTCGTGCGCGAGACCGCAGTGGGGCACGATCTCGTCAAGACGGCGTTCCGTCTGTTGATCGTCTATACGGTCGGCCGGATTTTGTGGCGCATCATCCGGCAATGGGTTTCGACCCGGAAATGGACGCGGGTGATTCGTTCGAGAACGGACCGCGAATCGACCGAGCGGCTGAACGACAGATACCGGCACTGGAAAACCCGATTCGTGGCGGTGCGGGACGATGCTTTCGTGGCCGTGACGATGGGGCTGTTCAAACCCCGGATCGTGGTGTCGACGGGATTGTTCCGGATGTTTTCCGGACGGGAAGCGGAGGCCGTACTGCTTCATGAACGATATCACTGCCGCCGGTACGATCCGCTCAAATCTTTCTTGCTCGCGGTCATCGCCGAGGGGTTGGCGTATATCCTGATCATCAAAGCCGCGGCACGGCACTATAGGATCTGGAAAGAACTTTTGGCCGACCGGTATGTCATACGGCAGATGGGGACGGAATATTACCTGGGAAAAGTGCTGTTGCGTCTGTCGGACGGGAAGGTCCGAAAGGCCGAAGACGGCGTTTCTTTCGCCGATGCGGCGATTAACTACCGGATTTTGCAGGTCCTCGATCCGGGCAAGCCCGTTTCCATTTCGTTCCTGCGACCGAAACCGGTGATCGCGTCCGCATCGATTTTGTTGGCGGTGTTGGGCATGGGGATGGGCGGGTGTGCGTGAATCACTCGCACTACGTACCGTAGTGGAAAAAGGGGGAATGCGGGGTGAGTGCCGCGGACTTGACCGTGTGGCTTGCTTTCGGCGCGGGATTTCTGTCTTTTGTATCGCCGTGCTGTTTGCCCTTGTATCCTTCGTTCCTGTCGTACATCACGGGCGTTTCGGTCAAGGATCTGAAAGAAGGAAGGGGGATTTTCCAGAGGCAGGCGCTGTTGCACACGGCTTTTTTCATCGTTGGGTTTTCCGTCGTTTTTTTTGCGTTGGGGATGTCGGCCGGTTGGATCGGAGAGCTGTTTTCCGGATACCGGGATCTCATCCGGAAATTGGGTGGAGTTTTGGTTGTCGCCATGGGTTTGATGATGCTCGGCCTGTTCACACCGAAACTGCTGATGAAAGAAATGCGTTTTACGTTCGAGCGCAAACCGATCGGATATGCGGGATCCGTTTTGGTCGGAATCACGTATGCCGCCGGTTGGACGCCGTGCGTCGGTCCGATTTTGACCGCGGTGTTGACGCTCGGCATGACCCAGCCGAAACAGGCGCTGGTATATACCGTCGCCTATACGTTGGGCTTTGCCGTCCCATTTTTCGTCATGGCGTTTTTCATCGGGAAAATGAAGTGGATCGTCAAATATTCGGAACCGATGATGAAAATCGGCGGCGCGCTCATGGTCCTGATCGGCATTTTGCTTTATACCGACCGGATGACGAAGATTACGGTCTTTCTCATCGAACTGTACGGCGGGTTTACGGGATTTTGAGGGGTGTGACGGTGAACGCAGCGGCGATCGCATACTTAAGGGGGAACAGACGTTGAAAGAGGATAAATTCTGGCGACTGATCGGTTAGGAGGAATGTTCATGCCCGACGTTTTGCAAGTAGGTTTTCTGATGATCCGACTGGACTGGCTGCTTGTCGGAATATCCGGCGTTGCCGGTTATTTCGCCATGAAACACAAATTCAAAAAAACCGATTTTGCAGAACGTCCGGTTTTGGATAAATTATTTAACGCCTTGATCATCGTTTTTCTGGTTTGGAAACTCAGTCACATGCTTTCTACGCCGTCCATGCTTTGGACCATGCCTTTCGGACTTCTCGTCATTCCCGGAAATGCCGTGGGAGGCTGGAGAAGCTATTTTGTGTTTTCGCCGCCGCCTGTTCAAAAGAAAAACGCCCCCGCTCAAGAGGGCGCGAAAGCCGGTGTCCGCGGCGGACTTGCGTTTGCATCATCGTCCTTACATCGTCATGCCGCCGTCGATGATGATCGGACTGCCGGTCATGTAGGCGGCTTCGTCGCAGCAGACAAATAGCACCGCGTGCGCGATTTCCTCCACTTTGCCGAGCCGCCCCATCGGCTGGCGGCCGACGAACATCGCTTTCATCGCTTCAGGATCGGGAGCGGTCCGGATTTTTTCCTCGATCGCCGGCGTATACGTCGTGCCCGGACAGACGCAGTTGACGCGGATGTTGTCGCGGACGTAGTCCGCGGCCATCGCCTTCGTCATCGCGTAAACCGCGCCTTTCGAGGCGCTGTAGGCGAGCCGGTCCGTATGGCCCTTGATCGCTGCGACCGACGCGATGTTGACGATGACGCCTCCGCCCTGCGCTTTCATTTGTGGCACGGCGTATTTGCACATGAGAAACGTGCCTTTGACGTTGATGCGCATCGTTTTGTCGAAATCTTCTTCGCTTGTATTATCCGCGCGCCCGGGAAGGACGATGCCGGCGTTGTTGACGAGGATGTCGAGCCGGCCGAATGCCGCGACCGTCTCTTTCACGATACGTTCGGCATCGGATGCGTTCGACACGTCACCGCCGACGACGATGCCTTCCGAGCCGGCTGTGATGCGGAACAGCTGATCGTGGCGCAGCGCAAGATCGGCGCCCAGAAAGACGCACCACGCAAACAGGAACGTCGCCGCGTCGACCGCTCACGCCGCCGGATGGCGAAGGGTGCGGGCGACGCCTGAGTAAAACACGAGCGCCGTCAACAGCGCCAGGCCGGTCGCAGCGATCGCCATCTCGATTTTTCCGATTGTTTCATAAACACGCAGCCATTTCTCTTTCATCGCTCGGTTCACCCCGTCCGAACGGCGTCGGCGGTCGCCCCGCGGGGGATTTCGATTTCACGTGTCCGCGGGGCGTGCCGTCGTCGCTTATTGCGATTTGCCGATGTCCTTATAAACCTGATTACGCGCTTCAACCAGGTTCAACTTTTTATAGGCTTCCTCGCCGGCCTTGCGGAAGGCGTCGAGATCGACGTCAGAGACGATCGTGACGCCTTTGGATTTCAGTTCCTGCTTGATTTGTTCCGCTTCCTGCTCCATCTGTTTCGACACTTCGAGACCGGCGATGCGGCTTTCCTCGACCAGGATGTCTTGGTACTCTTTCGGCAAGCTGTCGAAAAACTTTTTACCGACGACTTCGAAGTTGTCGACGGCATCACCCCCTTAACAGGTCGATCAGATTTTCGACGGAGCGGACGGCCGTCCGTTCGACGGCTTCCCGCGTGTAGGCGCCGGCGTGCGGCGTCAGCACGAACTCGTCGAGCGAAAGCAGCGGGGCGCCGGGCGGCGGCGGCTCGACGGAAAACACGTCCTGAGCCGCAAACGCGATGCGCCGCTCCCGCAGCGCCTCGTACAGAGCTTCTTCGTCGACCAGTTCGCCGCGCGACGTGTTGACGAGAATGGCTGTCGGCTTCATCCGGCGAAGCTCGTCGCTGCCGATCATGCGGCGCGTTTCCGGCGTCAGAGGGACGTGCAGGGAGACGGCGTCGGCCTGTTCGAGGCCTTGATGCAGCGAGTCGCAAGCGACAATACCGTATTCCCGCAGGAACGTTTCGTCCTGCGCGTACGGGTCATAAAGCAGAACCTTCATCATCAACCCTCGAGCGCGTTTGGCCACTTCTTTGCCGATCATGCCGCCGCCGACGACGAGCAGCGTCTTGCCGGTCAGTTCGATACCGAGCTGCCGCTGCCAACTGCCGTTTCGCACCGAAGCGATCATCGACGACAGGCGGCGCGCCGCCTCGAACAACAGGGCGATCGTCAGCTCCGCCACCGAAATATGGTTGGTGGCGACGGCGCTGGCGATCTTGATGCCGCGGCGCCGCGCGGCGTCGACGTCGATGTTGTCCAGCCCGACGCCGTATTTCGAAATGGCGCGCAAATCCCGACAAGCGTCGATGACGCGCGCGGTCACCGGATCGACGCCGACGATCATGCCGACGACGCCGTGTTCCGCAAAGGCGATCAGTTCGTCTTCCGTCAGCGTACGCCCTTTGTCGTTTTCAATTACATTAAATCCCAATGTTTCAAGTAGAGGGAATGTTTTCGCTTTCGCCAAAGCGAACGACTTCGGCGTGATGAGAATATTCACGGCGAGGCGTCCCCCCGTTCGGACAGTTTCGCGTAGAACTCCAGGTATTTTCGATATCGGTTGGCGAAGAAATCCGCCTTGGACGTGTCCGGTTCGTAGCAATCCTGTGGCGACGGGCGGACGTCCCGGACGCTCGACAGGCTTCCCGCCGCCTTGAGCGCCAGAATGGCGGTACCGAGCAAAGAGGCGTGTGGCTGTCTTTCGGCGTAGACCGGCAGTCCGAGAACGGACGCGGCCATTCGCATCCAGAATGGTGAATGCTCGATGCCGCCGGAGACGCTGATGCGTTCGGGCGTGCGGCCGGCGACGGCGACGGTGATGTCGTAGCATTGTTTCAGGTTGAATAGGACGCCTTCCAGGGTGGCGTAGTACAGATCATGCCGGTCATGGGTGATTTTCAAGCCGACCAGGGCGCCGGTCCGCGCATCGTCCCATCCCGGGCATCGCTCGCCCGCAAGGAAGGGAAGAAACAGCGGAGCGTCGCCTTTTTCGAGCGCTCGCTCGGCGCCTCGGTCCAGTTCGTCGAAGTCGATGACGCCCTCGCATCCCAATATCTTTCTTCCGGTCCAGTCGACGCAGTTGCCCGCTCCGGCGATGGCGCTGCCGACGATCCATGTGTTTTCGACGCCGACGTAACACCAAGTCGACGGCGTCTCGGCCAGAAGCGGTCGGTCGGTCGTGAGCCGGAGCGCAGCGCTCGTACCGACCGAGATCGTCATGACGTTTTCGCCGACGGCACCCGAGGCGATTTGATTCATACAGCCGTCGGCGCCGGGTACAAGGACGGGGAGACCCGCCGGAATTCCCAGCTGTTCGGCCGCTTCCGCCGAAAGCGGGGCCGTATATTCGGAATCGACGAGTTCTGGGAGCATGTCGGGGCGTACGCCTGCCAGCCGCAGCGCCTCGTCGTCCCAGTCGAGCCGGTGGATGTTCAGAAAACCGCCGGCTGAGGCCGTGCTTCGCGAAGCGGCGAACCGGCCGGTCAGTTTCCAGTACAGGTAGTCGGGCATGGAGGCGATGTAGGCGGCCGGCGGCGAAAGCCGGTTTTCTTTTTCATGAATGTATTTCCAGATCGTATAGGTGGCGTGGATCGGACAGCCGGTTCGCCTATAAAGAGATGTGAACAGTTCGGCGTTTTTCCGGTAACGCGATGTTGTCACGGAAGCGCCGGTATCCGCCCATGTGCTGAGCCGGGAGATCGGTTTTTTTTCGCTGTCGAGCAGCACGAGACTGTGGCTCCAGATGCTGCAGACGGCCACCATGTCGATTGTTTGCTCCGGCGCTCGGGCCAGAACGTCGCGTCCGGCGCGGATCGTCTCGTCGACAAGGGCGTCGGCGTCGAACGTCATCGTGTCTCCGGTGTCGGACGAATACGGGCGGGCGGCGATGGAAAGGACGCCCCCGCCGCTGTCGTACAGCATCGCTTTTGCGGACGATGTCGACGCTTCCAAAACGAGAATGACCAAGGTTCACACCTCGTTTGGGTGCAACATCTCGAAGACGTTCTTTTTCGCGTTTTCGATGTGGATTCTCACGCATTCGCGCAGACGAACTTCGTCGCCAGCAACAAGGGCATCGAAAATATCGCGGTGTTCCTGGACGCCGCGTATCATGCCTTCACGCGGCTGTCGGCCGTAGACGTAATAGGCGTAGATGTGGGTGCCCAAGTTGTTGTAGATGTGGGCGAGCCGCGCGTTGCCGATGCATTGGATGAAGAGTTGATGAAATTCCTGGTCGAGATAGTAGTTTCGAAAATATTCGTTCAAATCACGAATGTTGCCGATCATGCGCTGATGTTCGTCCAAGTTGGCGGCCATTTTCGCGCGGATGTCGGCGTTTTGGTGAAATGTTTTTATAATCTGCGGAATATAAAACGATTCGAACATAAGGCGTATGTCCATCAGTTCTTCAATTTCTTTCCATGTCACCTGTTTGACGAACATGCCGCGGCGCGGGATGTTTTCGACCAACCCTTCGGTGATGAGTCGGTTGAGCGCCTGTTTGATCGGCGTTTCGCTGATGCCGTAGCGCTCCTGAAGTTCGCGGATGACCAATTTTTGTCCCGGAACGAGCGCGCGTTCGGTGATGTCTTTCTTGATGGCCTTGTAGACGACTTCGACGAGTGTTTCCGTTCGGTAGTCGATCAACGTCAAAGCGGGCGTCCTCCTTCGGTTCGGCCGTGTGCGGGGAGCGGTTTGAAACGGCGCCGAAAAAATTTTAGGTCTAAAATCTAAAACCGATTATAACGCTTTCAGTTCGCGGGCGCAACTGCTTTTTCGGACGAGGAAAGTTGAAAAGTTTTGCTTTTCCCGCGCGCTGTGGTATGGTGTCATTCGGAAAGGAGCGATGACGCCATGACGCCTGAAGACGAGGTTCGCCTGCCGCAAGCCGGATCGGAACGGCTGACGAGGCAGCTTGCGTTCTTTCTCGAGGCCGACCGTCTGAAAACCGTTTTGCGCAGGACGCTTGCGGCCGGCGCGTCGCGGAGGGAAAACGCTGCCGAGCACAGCTGGCATCTGGTGCTGATGGCTCTCTTGTTGTACGAACACGCCGCCGAACCGAAGCCGGATCTCGCCCGCGCGCTGAAGATGCTGGTCGTTCACGATCTGGTCGAGATCGACGCCGGCGACACGTTCGCCTACGACGACGAGGCGCACCGGGACAAGGCCGAGAGGGAGGAGCGTGCGGCGCGGCGATTGTTCGGCCTGTTGCCGGACGACCAACGGGAGGAGTTTTACGCGCTATGGAAGGAGTTCGAGGAACGCCGGACGCCGGAGGCGAAGTTCGCGGCGGCGCTGGACCGGCTTCAACCGATGATGTTGAATTACGCTTCGTCGGGCTATGCTTGGAGGCGATACGGGGTGACGGCCGAACAAGTGCTCGACCGCAACCGGATCATCGCGGACGGGGCGCCGGCGCTGTGGGAATTTGCCGAAATGCTGGTGCGCGAAGCGGTGCGTCTCGGATGGTTGCCGGTATAATCCTCCCGAAAAGCGTCAACACTGGTTGGTATGACACGGTGTCGACGCTCGATGAGGGAGGAAACGAGTCATGTGGACGCGTTGGCGAAACGGATGTCTGGCGCTTGTTGCGGCGTGGTCGATCGCTTGGCCGCATTGGCCCGAGGCGCGGGCCGAAGGGCCCGACGGCGCTTCCGAACGGCCCGACCTGGCGCCGAACGCGCGGTCGGCGATTTTGATGGATGCGGCGACGGGCATCATTTTGTACGAAAAAAACGCTCACGACCGTTTGCCGCCGGCCAGCATCACGAAAATCATGACGATGTTGCTCGTCATGGAAGCGATTGAAAAAGGAACTCTCGCCCTGAACGAGAAAGTGCGGACGAGTGAATATGCCGCCTCGATGGGCGGATCGCAAATTTTTCTGGAACCCGGCGAGGAGATGACGGTGGAGGAGTTGTTGAAAGGCGTCGCGCTGGCGTCCGGCAACGACGCTTCCGTGGCGCTTGCGGAAAAGATCGCCGGCACCGAAGGGCAGTTCGTCCGCATGATGAACGAAAAGGCGAAGGCGCTCGGCATGAATAACACACATTTCCGCAATTCCAACGGTTTGCCGGCCGACGGCCATTATTCGACCGCTTACGACATCGCGCTGATGTCGAGAGAGTTGCTCAAGCACGAAGCGATCACGAAATATACGGGACTTTACCAGGACTATCTGCGCAAGGATACCGACAAACCTTTCTGGCTCGTCAACACGAACAAGCTCGTCCGGTTTTACGAAGGAGCCGACGGTTTGAAGACGGGCTACACGAGCGAAGCGAAGTTTTGTCTGGCCGCGACGGCCAGGCGCGGTCATTTCCGCGTCATCGCCGTCGTGATGGGTGAACCGGACTCGAAGACGCGCAATGCGGAAGTGGCGAGAATGTTCGACTATGCGTTTTCGCAATACGACACGATTCCTCTCTACGATACGGGGGATGCGATCGGTTCGGTGCGCGTCGAAAAGGGAGCCGTTTCGTCGCTCCGTCTGGTTGCCAAACACCCGTACACGGTGCTCGTCCGCAAGGGCGAAAAAAAGGAGGCGCTCCGCACCGAGATCGTCTGGGAGCGCGTTCGCGCGCCCGTCGCCTATGGACAGCGCGTCGGGACGCTGAACGTCTATCGGGGCGAACAGCTCGTCGCACAGTTTCCGCTGGAATCGCCGGCAACGGTGGCGCGCGCGGGCTGGTGGACGCTCGTGAAGCGGACGGCCAAGCGGATGTTTTTTGTCGACTGACGACGGAGGAGGGCGAAGGAAAGAGGGGTTTGGGAATTTTGTTCTATTTTTGTCGATGAGCAGGAAAAGCACGTTCGCGCGTCGAATTCCTTGTTTATCCGTCCAAGCAAGGAGTGAACGCGATGGGCCTTGAGGTGGAGTTGGAACGCCGGCGCGGCGCGCTGATCGTCCGGCTCGGCGGCGAGCTGGATCACCATACGGCCGGCGAAGTGCGAGCGCGCATCGACTCAGCGATGGCGCGCGGCGATACGCGCGATCTGGTGCTTAGTCTGAAAAACTTGACGTTTATGGACAGTTCCGGCATCGGCGTCGTGCTCGGCCGGTATCGGCAGTTGGCCAGGCGGGGCGGCCGGCTGGTGATTTGCGACGTCAGTCCGGCTGTTCTCCGGCTGTTTGAGCTGTCGGGGCTGCTGAAGATTCTCGCCGTGGAAGAAAATGTGGAGCGGGCTTTGTCCCGGCTGGAGGGCGCGTCATGAGCGACCGAAATTATATGAGACTGGAGTTCGCCAGCCGCTCGGAGAACGAAGCGTTCGCTCGCGTCGCAGTGGCGGCGTTCGTCTCGCAGCTTGATCCGACGGTAGAAGAACTGACGGATATCAAGACCGCCGTTTCAGAGGCGGTAACGAACGCGATTATTCACGGCTACGACGGCCGGCCGGACGGCGTCGTCATCATCGAGGCGGAGATTGTCGGTGAGGAAGTGCGCATTTCCGTCGAAGACCGCGGCAAAGGCATCGAGGACGTCGAATTGGCGCGACAGCCGATGTATACGTCGAGGCCGGAACTGGAGCGCTCCGGCATGGGATTTACGATTATGGAACATTTCACGGATGGTCTGTCGGTCGAATCCGCGCCCGGGGAAGGTACGCGCGTTCGGATGACGAAGCGGATCCTTTCCAGGAAAGCTTTGTACAACTAGGGGCCGATCCGCCCATGGATCATCATCTGGATGACACGGAAGTCAGACGGCTGATCGCGCGAAGCCAGGCCGGTGATGCAGAGGCGCGGGAGGCGCTTGTACAAGCCAATATCAGGCTCGTCTGGTCGGTCGTCCAGCGGTTTCTAAACCGTGGCTACGAAGCGGACGACCTGTTCCAGATCGGTTGCATCGGCCTGCTGAAGTCCGTCGACAAGTTCGACCTGTCGTACGACGTGAAATTTTCCACTTATGCGGTGCCGATGATTATCGGCGAGATCCAGCGGTTTCTGCGCGACGACGGTGCCATCAAGGTCAGTCGGTCGATGAAGGAGCTGGCGCAAAAAATCCGCAAAGCGAAAGACGAACTGTCGAAGCGGCTGGACCGCGCGCCTACGGTCAGTGAGCTAGCGGAAGAACTGGGCATCAGTCCGGAAGAAGTCGTGTTCGCTCAGGAGGCCGGCAAGCCGCCGGCGTCGATCCACGAGACCGTTTACGAAAACGACGGCGATCCGATTACGCTGATGGACCAGATCGCGGACGATTCGCAGGAGCTCTGGTTCGACCGGCTGGCGTTGTCTGAGGCGATTCGGGGCTTGAGCGAACGGGAGAGGCTGATCGTCTATCTGCGGTATTATTGCGACCAGACGCAGTCGGAAGTGGCGAGCAGGCTCGGCATTTCGCAGGTGCAGGTGTCGCGGTTGGAAAAAAAGATTTTGCAGTCGATCCGTAAGCAGATCGCGCAGTGATGGTTTAGGAGGGGGCATGGCTTCCCCCTCCTATCGTTGTCCGTGTACTTCAACTTTTCGTCTCAACTTTACGTCCCGCCTCGATCGCAGCCTGGGCGGCCGCCACGCGTGCCAGCGGGACGCGGTACGGCGAACAGCTGACGGCGTCGAGACCGGCGTTGTGGCAAAACCGGATCGAATTCGGGTCGCCGCCGTGTTCGCCGCAGATGCTCGTTTTCAGATCCGGCCGCACGGCTTTACCGCGTTCGACGGCGAACCGGACGAGCCGGCCGACGCCGTCGGCGTCCAGCGTCTGAAACGGGTTGTCGGTCAAGAGGCCGCGTTCCAGATAGGCGCCGAGAAATTTGTTTTCCGCGTCGTCGCGGCTGAAGCCGAACGTCATCTGCGTCAGGTCGTTCGTGCCGAACGAGAAAAAATCGGCGTATTCGGCGATCGCGTCCGCGACGAGCGCCGCCCTCGGCACTTCGATCATCGTGCCGACCCGGTAGGGCGGCCGGCCGCGCGATTCGCCGAGTTCCTCGCCGGCGATCCGGTCGATCATCTCGCGGAAAAAGCGCAGTTCGCCGGGGATTCCGACGAGCGGTACCATGATTTCGGGCCGTACGTCGACGCCTCGCGCCGAACACGCCTTCGCGGCGCGGAAAATCGCGCGCACTTGCATTTCGTAAATGTCCGGCCGGACGACGCCGAGACGGCAGCCGCGTAGGCCGAGCATCGGGTTCGACTCGCGGTGTTGCCGGACGGCGCGGATGAGCCGGTCGAGCTCTTCGCGCTCCGGCTCCGCGTCGGCGCCGTCGGCCCCGTCGGCGGTGAAGTCGAGGCGCTGCCTGCGGAGAAGAAGCGTTTCCAGGTCGGGCAGAAATTCATGCAGCGGCGGGTCGAGCAGCCGGACGGTGACCGGAAGGCCGTCCATCGCCTCAAAAATCGCCTCGAAGTCGCTCTGCTGCAGTTCCAGTAACCGTGCCAGCGCTTCCTCGCGCCGCTTGCCTTCGTCGAGAATCATCGACCGGACGACGGGCAGCCGTTCCGGCGACAAAAACATGTGCTCCGTACGGCACAGCCCGATGCCTTCGGCGCCGAACCGGCGGGCTCTCGCCGCGTCTTCGGGCGTGTCGGCGTTGGCGCGGACGGACAGCCGCTTGACTTCATCGGCCCACGACAGCAAAAGTTCCAGTTCTTCGGACAATTCCGGCTCTTTCAGCGACACGCGTCCGGCGATGACCCTGCCGGTCGACCCGTCGATCGACAGCCAGTCGCCTTCGCGAAAAATGCGTCCCCCCGCGACCAGAACCCGTTCCCGTTCGTCGATCCGCACCGACTCGCAGCCGCAGACGCACGGTTTGCCCATGCCTCGGGCGACGACCGCCGCATGGCTCGTCATGCCGCCGCGCGTGGTCAGCACGCCTTCGGCAGCGATGACGCCGTGGATGTCGTCCGGCGTCGTCTCGGGACGGACGAGCAGGACCGGTTCGCCGGTTTTGGAACGTTCGACGGCGGTGTCGGCGTCGAACGCGATGCGGCCTGACGCCGCCCCCGGCGAGGCGGGCAACCCTTCGGCGACGACGTCGAGCGGGCCGTTTTCGTCGATCGACCGGTGCAGCAGGCCGTCGAGATGTGACGGTTCGATCCGCATGAGCGCCTCTTCTTTCGAAATCAGACCTTCGCGGACGAGATCGGCCGCGATGCGGACCGCCGCGCGGGCCGTCCGTTTGCCGGAACGCGTCTGGAGCAGGTACAGCCGGCCGCGCTCGACCGTAAATTCGACGTCCTGCATGTCGCGGTAACGGCGTTCGAGCTGTTCTGCGAGCCGGACGAGCTGCGCGTAGACATCGGGAAAGTCGGTTTTCAACCGCGCGATCGGCATCGGCGTCCGGATTCCGGCGACGACGTCCTCGCCCTGTGCGTTCGGCAAGTATTCGCCGAAAAGCGCGCGCAGGCCGGTGGAAGGGTCGCGCGTAAACACGACGCCCGTGCCGCTGTCGTCGCCGAGATTGCCGAACACCATCGCCTGGATGTTGACCGCCGTTCCCTGGTCGTCTGGAATGCGGTGCGCTTTCCGGTAGACGATCGCCCGCGGGTTGTTCCAGGAGCGGAAAACGGCTTCGACGGCCAAAAGCAGCTGTTCGTGCGCGTTCTGCGGAAAATCGCGCCCCGTTTTTTCTAAGATGAGCGCGCGGTAACGTTGCGCAAGTTCTTTGAGTCCGTCTTCGGGGAGATCGACGTCTCCGCGCGCGCGGTAACGGCTTTTCGTTTCTTCTTTGACGCGTTCGAACGCCCGGGCGTCGACGCCGAAGACGACGTTGCCGAACATTTCGATCAATCGTCGGTAACAGTCGCGGGCAAACCGCGGATTGCCGGTTTCGGCGGCGAGCCCTTCGACGGTTTCGTCGTTGAGCCCGACGTTCAGGATCGTGTCCATCATCCCGGGCATCGACGTCACCGCGCCGGAACGGACCGATACGAGCAGCGGGCGGTCGATGCCGCCGAACGCACGGCCGGTGCGGCGTTCCAGCTCGGCGACGGCCGTCCGGAGTTGTTCCGGCAGACCGTCGGGCAGTTTTTCTCCTTTCTCGTAAAAAGCGCGGCAAGCGTCGGTCGTGATCGTAAACCCCGGCGGAACCGGCAGTCCGGCGCGCGTCATGTCGGCCAGGTTGGCGCCTTTGCCTCCGAGCAACGGCTTCATGGACGCGTCGCCTTCTTCAAACGCGTAGATCCACTTGCGCAAACTCACCGTTCGAAGTCCTCCCGTCGATTCGATTCGGCGTGGTTGTCCCGAGAACGGCAATCGTTCGGTTCGGGGCACACGCCGTAGTAGACGGTCACCTTTTCCGTGTCGAATGTGTCAAGAATCCGGTTGCACTGAGCACAGATCAATGTTCCGAGTTCGAGCTGCCGGACGTGCATGCGCATTCCCTCCTTTCCGGTTGCAAGTCGGAGATGTAACGGACGAGGTCGAGCACCCGGCAGGCGTAACCCCATTCGTTGTCGTACCATGCCAGAATTTTCGCCTGATCGCCGACGGTTTCGACCGAAGCTCCGTCGATAACGGCAGACTTGTCGTTTCCGATGAAATCGGCGGAAACGAGCGGGAGGTCGGTATAGCCGACGTACCGCGACCATCTTCCGCCCGAGGCTTCGCGGAACGCCGCCCGAATGTCGTCGGCGTCTACAACGTGGGTAAGGGTGACGGTCATGTCGACCAGCGAGACGTCGGGCGTCGGCACGCGGACGGCGATACCGCGCACGGAAGACGCCAGATGGGGCAGCACGTCGGCCAACGATCGGCCGATACCGGTCGACGTCGGGACGATCGACAACGTGCAAGCACGGGCACGGCGGAGGTCTTTGTGCGGGTTGTCGAGATGGCGTTGATCGCTCGTGTAGCTGTGAACCGTCGTGACCCAGGCACCACGGACGCCGAAGGCGCGATCGAGCACGGCGAGCACGGTCGCTGCACACGTGGTCGTGCATGAGGAAGCGGAAAGCAGGACGTGTCTCGACGGGTCGTACGCCGTTTCGTTGACGCCCATGACGACTGTCAGATCAAGCGATTTTCCGGGAGCAGTCACGACGACGCGCGAGACGCCGCTGCGCAAGTGGGAGGAAACCGCGTTTCGGTCCAGAAATTTTCCCGTCGCTTCGATCACGATGTCGACGCCGGCTTCCGACCATTCAATCTCCGCGGGGTTTTGCCGGTTGAATACGCGAACGGGCCGGCCGTCGACAACGAGGTTGGGGCCGTCGGTTCGGACGTCGGCCCCCCAGGTGCCGTGGACGCTGTCGTATTTCAGCAGGTGGGCCACCGTTTCGGCCGGATGGATTGAGTTGACGGCGGTGACACGCAACCCGTCGGGCGCATCCGGTCCGAACGCCCGGCGGAAGATCAGCCGCCCGATCCGCCCCATTCCGTTGATGCCGACGGCTGTTTCCATTGCGATGCTCCTTTCCGGTCGTTTATGGCGTCTTTATTATAGCATCTTGAATAAATATGACGCAATAAATATTGCGATATCGGCGAAATAAAATGATTTATTTGTGTGAAAGGTGTTATTTATAATGTCGTGATGGCGAAAGCCGTTTCGGAGCATCCTAACCGATGCGGGCGATAGAATGTCGTCCGGAGGAGGGATCCAAGCGGTGACGACGAAGGCGGAAGAAACGGTATTCGTGCGGATGCGCCGGCGAGCGCGCGTAACGCGGGGAATGCCGATCACCGTCGGCGACGTCGCCGGCATTTTGGCGGAGCGGCCGGAAACGGAACGTCGGCTGCGCGAAGTCGTCGTCCGCCGGACGGGTGCGGAAGATGGAGTTTGGGCGGTCGTCGACGCCCTAGACGTCGTCGGCGCCGTCCGTCGGGCGGAACCCGGTGTGACGGTCGAGCACGTCGGCGATCCGTATTCGCTCGTTGAAATCGTTCGCCCGGGGCGACGGCCAAACGTCGCACTGGTCGGCTTGATGTGGGTGTTGCTTTTTCTCGGTTCAGGGCTTGCCATCATGAACTTTCACGAAGACGTCGGCATGCCGCAAGTTCACCGGCGTGTGTACAAGATGATGACGGGCGTCGACGCCGAACGGCCGTATTGGCTGCAAATCCCGTACTCGATCGGTCTCGGCGCAGGCATGGTGCTTTTTTTCAATCATGTATTCAAGAAAAAATTCAGCGATGAGCCGAGCCCGCTGGAAATCGAAATGTTTTTGTACGAACAGGGCATGGATCAGTATCTGGTTGCAGAAGAATACCGTCGAAGACGCGAGACGAACGGTCGGCAGGCACCGGATCCGGGGGAGGAGAATAGATGAATTTAGTTTCCTTCTTTTGTATCGTTATGGTCGGATTAGCAGGAGGGTTTGTCGTCGGCGGCGGACTCGTCGCCTTGCTCGTCGTGCTGGATATCGTTCCGCGATTGATGCGGCTGTGCGGCCTCGGAGGGCGGTACGCCTCGGTGTGGATGTTCGAAAGCGCGATCGTCGCGGGCGCGCTCGTTTTTACCGCGGCGGATTTTGAAGGCTGGTCGATCCGTCTGCCGCCGCCGACGACGGCATGGGTCGGCCTCGGTTTCGGTATGTTCGTCGGCATGCTGGCCGCGGCGCTGACGGAAGTGCTTAATGTTTTCCCGATAACGGCGAAACGGTTGCGCATGGAGGCTTCCGTCGGTTGTCTGCTGACGGCCGTCGTACTGGGAAAAGTGGCGGGTTCGCTGTTCGATTGGATTATTTTCCATTAATAGTAAAATAAAGGGGTTTGAAAGAAAGGGGTTCTCGGGGCATGGCAGACGACAAGGCGTCCGACAGCGGGCGGTCCGGTTCATCCGACCGCAGGCTGATCGACGAAGCGAATCGTAAGGCGCTCGAGCGCGATCCTGTTTCGACGACGCGGCGGGAATCGGAATGGAAACAGACGTCGGATATCCCGAAGTCGGTTGCGGAGATCCGGAAAGCGTTACAGGAGAAGATGGGCCTGGACGTCAGCTTCGATGTGATTTACCGGGAAATGACCGTCGGCGGTCGCGACGCGGCAGTGCTGGTGCTGAACGGCTTCGTCAACGACGTGACGGTCGCGACGGTGCTTCACCGGTTGTCGCTGGCTCGGGAAGAAGACTTGCGGCCGTCTGTGCTGCAGACGGTCGTCCGCGAGCTAATCCCGCACGCCCAGGTCGAGGTGACGTCGGATTTCGACGAAGCGGTCGACGCCGCGCTGGTCGGTCAACTCGTACTGTTTCTCGGCCATGAGGAAAAAGCGGTTCTCGTCGACACGCGAAAATATCCCGCGCGTTCCGTCGACGAACCGGATCTGGAGCGCGTCGTGCGCGGTTCCCGAGACGGATTCGTCGAGACGCTTCTAACCAATGTGACGCTCGTTCGCCGCCGGCTACGCGACCCGCGGCTGACATTCGAGGTCATGCGGGTCGGCGAGCGGACGAAAACACATATCGCCGTCGGCTATATCCGCGACATCGCCGATCCCGACCTCGTCCGGGCGATCAAGCGGAGAATCGCGGAAGTGAAGGTCGACGGACTGCCGGTCGCGGAGAAACAACTGGAAGAATCGCTCATCCGGCAAAGCTGGAACCCGTTCCCTAACGTTCGCTATTCGGAACGACCGGACGTTGTATGCGCGCATTTGTTGGAAGGCCATGTCATCGTGTTCGTCGACACGTCGCCGAGCGTCATGATGCTGCCGTCGACTTATTTTCATCACTTGCAGCACGCGGAGGAATATCGGCAAAGCCCGTTCGTCGGCACATATCTTCGCTGGGTGCGTTATTTCGGGGTTCTGGTCTCGCTTTTCCTGCTTCCTCTTTGGTTTTTGGTCGTCCACATGCCGGTCAAGCCGGAAGGCCTCGAATTTCTCGGGCCGGCAAAGCCGGGAAAGGTGCCGCTGCTTCTTCAGTTCGTCTTGATTGAACTCGGCATCGATCTGATGCGGATGGCGGCCGTGCATACGCCGTCGCCGCTGACGACGGCGATGGGGCTGGTCGCCGCCATTTTGATCGGCGAAATTGCCGTCAAGACCGGATTGTTCAACAACGAGGTCATTCTGATGATGTCGGTCGCGGCCGTGGGGATGTTCGCCACACCGAGCTACGAGCTGAGCCTCGGCAACCGGATCGTGCGGCTGAGCTTGTTGTTGGCCGCCGGTTTTTTCGGCGCGTGCGGGTTCGGCGTCGCGGCCGCCGTCTGGCTGACGTTTCTGGCGACGCGGCGTTCGTACGGTTCGCCGTATTTGTGGCCGTTTATCCCGTTTAATTTCAGGGCGCTCGTCGATGTCCTGCTGCGGCGGCCCGTTCGCCTTCAGGGCGACCGCCCGAGCGTAACCCGTCCCGTCGACCCGTCGCGGCAGCCGTCGTAGCGGGAAAAGCCGAGTGATTGCGATAAGCCGCCGATTTGTGATAAGGTTTTAGGGAAAACAGGTTTCGGACGAGGGGAAATTTTATGCGGTTGCGCGGGACAAGCCGGATCAACGAGCGGGGGCATCTTGAAATCGGCGGCTGCGACGTGACCGAGCTGGCGCGGGTGTACGGAACGCCGCTTTACATTTATGACGAAGCGCTCATCCGGCAAAAATGCCGCGAGTTTGTCGACGCTTTTCGCAGCTCCGGCGTGCCGTTTCAGGTCGCCTACGCGTCGAAAGCGTTCTGCACGATGGCGATGTGCCGGGTCGTCGCCGAAGAAGGGCTGTCGCTCGACGTCGTGTCCGAGGGGGAGCTGTATACGGCGCTGCGCGCGGGTTTTCCGCCGGAGCGGATTCATTTTCACGGCAATAACAAGTCGCCGGACGAAATCGACATGGCCGTCGGCGCGAGGGTGGGCTGTTTCGTCGTCGATAATTTCTATGAAATGGAAGTTTTGTGCGACGTCGCTCGGCGTCGAGGCGTCAAGGTTCGGGTGTTGTTGAGAGTCGCGCCGGGCGTCGAGGCGCATACGCATGAATACGTGATGACGGGCCAGACCGACACGAAATTCGGATTCGATCTCGAAAGCGGGGCGGCCGACCGCGCGCTGGAAGAGGCGGCGCGGATGGAGACGATGGAGGTCGTCGGCGTACACGCCCATATCGGTTCACAAATTTTCGAAACGGCGGGATTCCGGGCGACTGCGGAAAAACTCGGCCAACTCGCCGCCCGCGCGCGCGAACGTACAGGTGTTACCTTTTCCGTCGTCAACGTCGGCGGCGGATTCGGCATCCGCTATACGGAGGAAGACCGGCCGCTCGCGGTATCCGATTACATCCGTGCCGTTACGGATGCGGTGCGCACGGCATTCGGGCGGATCGAGGGCTACCCGTTGCCGGAAGTATGGGTCGAACCCGGCCGAAGCGTCGTCGGCGAAGCCGGCACGGCGCTCTATACAATCGGATCTTGGAAAGAAATTCCAGGCATCCGTCGATACGTCGCCGTCGACGGCGGCATGGCCGACAACCCACGGCCGGCGTTGTACGGCGCCCGTTACGAAGCGATTTTAGCCAACCGCGCGAATGAACCGGCGGACACGGTCGTCACGGTTGCCGGAAAATGTTGTGAAAGCGGCGACATGCTCATTCGCGACTGCCGGCTGCCGGATCCGCGGCCGGGTGATCTGCTCGCCGTTTTTTGTTCCGGCGCTTATCAGTATTCGATGGCGAGCAATTACAACCGGCTGCGCAGGCCTGCGGTCGTTTTCGTCCGCGACGGGGCCGCGGACGTCGTCGTCAAGCGGGAGACGCTCGACGACGTCGTCGGCAACGATGTTTTGCCGGAACGATTGAAAGGGCGCGGGCCGGCTTGAACCCCGTTCGCGGCCGTGCGATAATGGCGATAACAGGCAAAAGGGCCGGAAGCGGGCTCGTTTCGCCCGATTACGTGCATCTTTTCACAAGGCGGACGGAAGAATGATTGTTTCGACGGAACTCGGCATCCGTCCGGTATCTCAATCGGGCGTCCGGGAAGGGGGAGTTCGGTGTATCGCCTGTGGGATGGGGAGACGCTCTCGGACGAGACATACATGCGGCTGGCGATCGAACTGGCTTCGACAACGCTGGGGCAGACCGGCGTTAATCCGGCTGTCGGCTGCGTCGTCGTCAAAGACGGCCGGGTCGTCGGCGTCGGTGCCCATCTCGCACGCGGCGGACCGCATGCCGAAGTTCACGCGCTGCAGATGGCCGGCCCGGACGCCGCCGGTTCGACCGTTTATGTGACGCTCGAGCCGTGCACCCATTACGGTCGGACGCCGCCTTGCTGCGACCGATTGATCGCGGAGGGCGTGAAGCGCGTCGTCGTAGGCTGTCTCGATCCGAATCCGGCCGTTGCCGGTCGAGGCGTCGAAAAATTGCGCGCGCATGGCGTCGAAGTCGAGGTCGGGTTGCTCGGCGGCGAGGCGGAAAAACTGATCGAAATGTTTCGCAAGTATATCACGACGCGCATGCCGTTCGTCACGATGAAAGCGGCCGCGACGCTCGACGGCAAGATCGCCTCCAAATCCGGCGACAGCCGATGGATTACGGGGGAACGCGCGCGGGCGTTCGTCCATACGCTGCGTCATCGTCATCAGGCGGTTATGGTCGGCGTCGATACGGTTCTCGCCGACGATCCATTGTTGACGACGCGGCTTGCGATTCCGGCGTTGTCGCCGGTGCGGCTCGTCGTCGACTCGAGGTTGCGCCTGCCGCCGGACGCGCGTGTAGTGAAGGAAGGCGGAGCGCGGACGATCGTGCTGACGACGCGGCAGGCGTCGATCGAGCGCGCCATGCGGTTAAACGCCGCGGGTGCCGAAGTGTTGCGCTGCGGCGACGGGCCGCTCGTCGACCTGCGCGAGGCGATGCGGCTTCTCGGCGAGCGGGAGATCGGCTCCGTCCTGCTCGAGGGCGGCGGCCGGCTGAACGGCGCGATGCTGGACGCCCGACTCGTCGACAAGGTTGTGCTGTTTTACGGTCCGATTCTCGTCGGCGGAGGCGAACGCGCTCCCGACGTCGTGCGCAACGAAGGCGCCGACCGAATCCGCGACGCCATCCGGCTGCGCGACATCGAAGTGACGGTATTCGGGGAAGACGTCTGCGTCGTCGGGTATCCCGTTTACCCGGAAGCCGATGTCGAAGAGACCGGGACGGCAGGCGGCCCGGCCGATTCGGCGCCTCGAGGTTCGATCGGCAGGCGGTGAGGAGGGATAGCCGTGTTTACGGGTTTAATCGAGGAAGTCGGCCGCATCCGGGACGTTCGACAGGCCGGCGAGACGTTGCGCCTGACGGTGGAAGCGCCCAGGGTGGCGTCGGACGCTGCGGTTGGCGACAGCATCGCCGTCAACGGCGTCTGCCTGACCGTCGTCGCCGTCGATCGCGGCGCGTTTACCGCGGACGTCATGCCGGAGACGTTTCGCCGTACGGCGCTGAAATCGCTTCGTCCCGGCGACGGCGTCAACCTGGAGCGGGCGCTTCGCGCAGACGGACGGCTGGGCGGACATCTCGTCCAGGGGCATGTAGACGCCACCGGCGTCGTGCGCTCCCGGACGCCGGACGGGAACGCCGTTCGGTTCGCGATCGAGCCGGATGACCTTTCGTGCATGAAATACGTCGTTCCGCGCGGTTCGATCGCCGTCGACGGCGTCAGCCTGACGGTCGTGTCGGTCGAGGGGCGTTTTTTCGTCGTGTCGATTATCCCGCATACGCTGGAAAAAACGATGTTCCGACACCGCAAGCCGGGCGATGCCGTCAATCTGGAAACCGACATCATCGGCCGGTACGTCGAGCGTTTGCTCGACTGGCGCGGAGGCGGAGGGGGAAGCGGATTGACCGAGGAGAAACTGAGAGAAAACGGATTTTTTTAAAACCGTTACATGGAACGGGGAGGAGGCGCCCGTGTCCGACGGCGACATTCGCTTGAACACGGTGGAAGAGGCGATCTACGACCTGATGCTCGGCAAAGTGGTCATCGTCGTCGACGACGAAGATCGCGAAAACGAGGGGGATTTCGTCGCGCTGGCGGAGAAGGCGACGCCTGAAGTCGTCAATTTTATGATCCGCGAGGGACGCGGCCTCGTCTGCGTTCCGATCACGGAAGAGCGTGCCGAACAACTCGACCTGCAGCCGATGGTCGCCTGGAACACGGACTATTATGGGACAGCGTTTACGGTGTCCGTCGACCACGTTTCCACGACGACCGGCATTTCCGCGTTCGAACGGTCGCGGACGATTCGTGCGTTGATCGACCCGAACGCCAAACCGCAGGATTTCCGCCGTCCGGGGCACGTGTTCCCGTTGATCGCGAAAAAAGGCGGCGTTTTGCGCCGCGCAGGGCATACAGAGGCGGCCGTCGACTTGGCACGGATGTGCGGGTCGTTTCCGGCCGCGGTCATTTGCGAAGTGATTCGGGAAGACGGCGCGATGGCCAGACTTCCCGATCTCGTGCGGATTGCGGAGAAACACGACCTGAAAATCGTGGCGATCCGCGACCTGATCCGCTACCGCAACGAAAAAGAAAAACTAGTCAAGCGCGAAATCGAGGTGCGGCTGCCGACCGACTACGGATTGTTCACCGCCGTCGGCTATTCCAACGAAGTCGACCGGAAAGAACACGTCGCGCTCGTCAAGGGCAAAATCGATCCGGACCGGCCGACGCTCGTCCGCGTCCATTCGGAATGTCTGACCGGCGACGTATTCCGCTCGCACCGGTGCGACTGCGGGCCGCAGCTGGCCGCCGCCTTGAGCCGGATCGCCGAGGAGGGCTGCGGCGTGCTGCTTTATTTGCGCCAAGAAGGCCGCGGCATCGGCCTGCTGAACAAGTTGCGCGCCTATAAATTGCAGGAGCAGGGATTGGACACGGTCGACGCGAATCTTCGATTGGGGTTCGCTCCGGATTTGCGCGACTACGGCATCGGCGCCCAAATTCTGAAAGATCTCGGCGTCCGGAAAATGCGGCTTTTGACGAACAACCCGCGCAAGATCGTGGCGCTGGCGGGATACGGGCTCGAAGTCGTCGAACGCGTCCCGATCCAGGTACGCCCGAACGAGGACAATGTCGACTATCTGCGCGCCAAACAGCTCAAGCTGGGCCATCTGCTGCAGGTCGCCGACGATTCGGACGAAAGAGACAGGGGAAAGGAAGGTCCGCATGAACGTGAAAACGTATGAAGGCAGGCTCGTCTCGGAAGGGCTGCGGTTCGGCATCGTGGTCAGCCGTTTCAATGAATTGATTACGTCGCGGCTGCTTTCGGGGGCGCTCGACGCGCTCCGCCGCCACGGCGCGGGCGACGACGACATCGAGGTCGCGTGGGTGCCGGGCGCTTTCGAGATTCCGCTTGTCGCTCTGAAAATGGCAGAATGCGGCCGGTTCGACGCCGTCATTGCGCTCGGTGCCGTCATCCGCGGCCAGACGCCTCATTTCGACTATGTCTGCTCCGAAGCGGCCAAAGGCGTGGCGTCGGTGTCGCTGCGCACGGGGGTGCCGGTAGCGTTCGGCGTGCTGACGACCGACACGATCGAGCAGGCCGTCGAACGCGCCGGAACAAAGGCGGGCAACAAGGGCTGGGAAGCGGCGATGACGGCCCTCGAAATGGCGAACCTTCTACGCCAGCTGCGATGAAACATGCGGTACAGACTGAAATCGTTCGAAGGCCCGCTCGATCTTTTGTTGCATCTGATCGAGGCGAACGAAATCGACATTTACGACATTCCGATCAGCGAAATTACCGACCAATACTTGGCGTACCTCGACCAGATGGACCGGATCGAGCTCGATTCCGCCTCCGAGTTTCTCGTCATGGCGGCGACGCTGCTCGAAATCAAATCGAAAATGTTGCTGCCGCCGCCGCCGGTTCAAGAACCGGAGCCGGACGACGTTTTCGAAGAAGGACCCGATCCGCGCGCCGAACTCGTCCGTCAGCTGCTCGAATACCGCAAATACAAGCGCGCCGCCGAAGTATTGAAGGCGCTGGAGGACCGACGAGCGCTCGTCTGTTCGCGGGAACCGGCGGATTTGTCGGCTTTTCTCGCGCAAGAGCTAGACGAGCCGCTTCGGCCGGCGGCCGACCCCGTCCATCTCTGGGCCGCGTTCCGCAGAGTCATGCGCAACCTGGCGGCGCGGCGGGCGGTCGCGACCGTCCGGCGCGACGATATCCCGGTGCGGAAGCGGATGTGGGATATTCTCCGCCTTTTGAGGGAGCACGGCAGGCGTTTATTGTTTTCCCGGCTGCTCGGCGACCGTCCGTCGCGCATGGAGGTTGTCGCGACGTTTTTGGCCGTTCTGGAGCTGGCGAAGCGCAAGGCCGTCGGCTGCAGCCAGGAACGCTTGTTCGGTGAAATCGTCCTCTGGGAGCGGGAGGGGGCGCGGGCGTTTGAATTATTCCCGGATGAAATCGATTATTGAAGGGCTGTTGTTCGCCGCCGGGGAAGAAGGGCTGACGGCAAAACAATTGGCCGATGTTCTTGAGACGGACGTTTATGCGGTGCAATCCGCCGTTGCCGATCTGAAGCGCGAGCTCGAGGAAGGCGGCCGGGGCGTTCGCATCGCGGAAGTCGCCGGCGGTTACCAAATGACGACGTGCGCCGACCATGCGGAATACATCCGGCGGCTCGCCCGGTCGCCGCAGCGCGCACCGCTGTCGCAGGCCGCCCTGGAGACGTTGGCGATCATCGCGTACCGGCAGCCGATTACGCGCGTCGAGATCGAACAGATTCGCGGCGTCAGCAGCGAGCGGGCGATCCAGACGCTGCTTTCCCGGCAGCTGATCGAGGAAGTCGGGCGCGCGGACGCCGTCGGCCGGCCGATTTTGTACGGGACGACCAAACGGTTTTTGGAATATTTCGGCCTTCGAGATCTGAGCGAACTGCCGCCGCCGGAAGAAGACCTTCCCGACGGCGAAAAACCGCTGTTCGACGTCGAGCAGATGACGATCGACGAATGGAAACCGCATGAGGATTCCGGTAACGGCGAACATTAAGGGCGGAGGCGATGAACGGTGCAAGGGGGGGCATGGATTTGGCTTCCGACGGCCGTCTTCGCTGCGGCGACCGTTCTGGCGGCGGTTTTGCTGTTTTCCCGCCCCGTGTTTCGTTTGTCTTACGTTCGAGGGCCGGCAAAGGGCGAAGGGATGGTGGAAGCCATCTGGATGGGCCTTCATATCCCGGTCGTTCGATGGGAAGACGGCGGAGGTTTCCGTCGGACCGGCAGGTGGCGGCCGGGACGGTTCGTGCGCCGTCGGGACGCTGCGGTTCGTCTGCTCCGCGATGCGGAATGCACGGAATTTCGCTGGAAAACGGACATCGGCCTTGAAGACGCTGCGCTGACGGCGGTTGCCGCAGGCGTCTGCTGGGCGGTCACTTCATCGGTAGTCGGTTGGGGAAGCCGATTCGTTCGGCGGGTGGTCCGGCCGGACGTCCGAATCCGGCCCGTTTACGGGAAGACAGTCTTCTCCACGGAGTTGTCCGTCGCGATTCGAATCCGGATGTACCGCCTTGCGATCGAGGTGCTGCGAGCCATGGCAGGATCTGTTTTTGCCGGCGCGTCGACGTCGACCGACCGCCGAGAATAGCATTCGTCCGGTTCGGGGGAAACTAACTTGAACAATCGGCCGAAAGGAGCAGTCCCCGAATGCCGGAACACCCGATCCAAGGCTTGATGAGAACGGCCATGGAACATATCCGCGACATGGTCAGCGCTAACACGATCGTCGGCGCGCCGGTCGTCGCGCAGAACGGCACGACTGTCCTGCCGATCTGCCGCGTCTCGTTCGGTTTCGCGGCGGGAGGAGGCGAGTTTGTGAACGCGGATGGGCAGTCCGGTCAATCCGGCCAGTCCGGAAACCCCTCGGATAACACGGCTGTTTACCAGCCGCAGCAGCCGCCGTATCCGTTCGGCGGCGGAAGCGGCGCCGGCGTGTCGATCACCCCGATCGCGTTTTTGGTCGTCGGCGCCGACGGCGTCAATGTGTTGCCGCTCGGGCAGCAGGCGCACGTCATCACCCGCCTGCTCGACGCCGTTCCTGCGGCGTTCGACCGGATTCAGGCGATGTTCCGCAAAAACGCCGAGCCGGACCGTCTCCGGAAAGACCGCGCCGACGGAACGGGGAGCCGAGAATACCGGGAACCCGGAGAAGTCAGCCGGACTTCCGGTCCCCATGGGCAGTCGACGGATCAGGACCGGATGATGCGGGAGATTTGACCGCCCGGTCGTACAGAAAATCGGCCAGGTGGACGGCGCGGACCCGGTTTTGAAGCCCGCGGAGGGCGATGCCCGCCCGAATTTGCAAAAGACACCCCGGGTTGCTCGTAACGACGACGTCGGCGCCGGTCGAAACGATGTCGTCCATTTTACGATCGCAGTCGGGCGGTGTTCGCGTTTGTTCCGGCGAACAGTACCGGCCATCAGACAGCCGCGAAACAGGCCGACCCGCCCGATCCTCGTTCCTTGTGCCGGCAAAAAACCGGTTCCGAGCAGCCGGACGACGCCGTCCGCCGCGTTCGGCAGCGCCTCTTCCATGCTGCGCGTGAGCGGGAGATGGGGCAACAGATGAAGAAGCGTCAAATTACGGATACCCGCGTCTGCTCAAGCAGTCGGCCGTAAGGGACGCCGGCGGGGTGACGCGCGCCTCGTCGTCGACGCGGAACCAAAGCTCGCCGACGGCGCGAATCTGTTGTTCGCGGACGGACGGGGAAAGCATTGCCGAGAGCTCTTCGCGGCCATTTCGATGGTAAGATCCGATGATCAGGTCATCTGATCACCGGTTCGCTGTTTCTATGGTATCATGCAAGCGGTTTGTTGTAAAATAAAAAAAACACGCGGAGAGGAGACTGGACATGGAGTTTTGGGGGTTGGTCGGTCTGGGCTTTTTGCTCGGCGTCAAGCACGCGACGGAGCCCGATCACGTCATCGCTGTGTCGACAATCGCCGCCGAAAGCCGCAGTCTTCGACGGGCGTCCTTGGCCGGGGTTTATTGGGGCGTCGGCCACACGCTGACGCTGCTTGTGGTCGGCACTGTTTTGCTTGCCGTTCGGGGGCAAATTCCGGAGAAGTGGTCGCTTTCGCTTGAATTTCTCGTTGGAATCATGCTTGTTGCCCTGGGAATCAACGCATTGAACTTCAGAACTCGTCGCGTGCACAGTCATGCCCACTGGCACGGCGGGTTGCGGCACATCCATTTTCACGAACACCCCGACGGCCGGACGGACGATCACCGGCACCGCCACACCGAATTGTCGTATGTCAAGGCGGGACTCGTCGGCGTCGTGCACGGACTGGCGGGCAGCGCGGCGATGGCGATTCTGGCGGCGTCTACGGCGGAGACGATCTGGCAGGGAATGCTCTATATCGTCGTGTTCGGCGCCGGTACCGTTCTCGGCATGGGCGTCTGCACGACGGCCGTCGGGCTGCCGTTCGCGCTGACGGCCGACCGGCGCGCAAGCCTGAACCGCGCGCTCGGGGCGGCGGCGGGAGCGCTCAGCGTCGTTTACGGTGCGTATTACATGTATCACCTCGGCGTATCGGAAGGATTGTTCCGCCTCTGGCTCGAGGCGTAGGCTGCGGCCCGGCGTACTGCGGCGCGACTTTTCGCTTTGCGCACATAATTGGCGGCACATCGCGGCACATAATCGCTCGACCGGCGCATAGACATGGTAAAAAAGCCCGTCCACAGGGGGGCTAAAGCCATGTCCATGGGCCGGTTTCGTTTTCGGGCGGCCGTTTTTGCCGCGCTCGCCGTTTTTTTCGCCGCGGCGCCCGCTTCTGCCGTAGAACCGACCGCCGATCGACTTCGGCCGCCTGATTTGCGGGCGGAAGCCGCCGCGCTGATCGACGTCTCGTCCGGCCGTCTGCTGTACGAACGCCATGGGGACCGGAAGTTGCCGATCGCCAGCTTGACGAAAATCATGACAGCCATCGTCGCCATTGAACACGGCCGGCTTACCGATCAAGTCCGGACCGGCCCAGCCGCCGTCGGTGTGGAAGGCTCGTCGGTCTATTTGCGGCCGGGGCAGACGATGAGTCTGAACGATTTGCTGTACGGTCTGATGCTGCGATCCGGCAACGACGCAGCCGTCGCCATCGCCGAACACGTCGGCGGTTCCGTCGACGGCTTCGTCTATTTGATGAATCAAAAAGCCGAGCAACTCGGACTCCGCGATACCCGATTCCGGAACCCGCACGGTCTTGACGAAGAAGGCCACTATTCGACCGCCGTCGATCTGGCGCGGCTTACGGCTTACGCCCTGCACAATCCCGTCTTCCGCGAAATCGTGAAGACGAAACAAAAACGGGTGCCTAACCCGAACCCGGACGAGCCATGGGACATCATCTGGCAAAATAAAAACAAAATGCTGTATTTTTACGAGGGGGCCGACGGCGTCAAAACCGGGTACACGAAATCGGCAAAACGTTGCCTCGTTTCGTCCGCGACGCGCGACGCCAGGCAACTCGTCGCGGTTACGCTGAACGATCCGGACGATTGGGTCGATCATCGGCGGCTGTTGGATTACGGATTTGCGGCGTTTCGCCCGCACACGGTGATCGAACGCGGGCAACCCGCAGGTGCGACGGGGTATGTCGCGGCCGCATCGTTTCGTTATCCGATCCGGCCCGGCGAGGAGAAGTTGTTCGAACTCGTCGTCGAGACGGTGCCCGAACGTTCGGTAGCCTACCGACTGGGCGAGCGGGGAATTTTGGAGATCCGGTTTGCCGGTGTCAAAGTCGGCGCCGTCGCTTTGACGGAAAGCGCGGCCGGGCCGGGCGACCGGGAGTCTGGCAGCGCTGTCGGCCGTCTGACAGGCACCGCTGGTTCGTCGACGTTTTTCGGGCTGTGGAAGGCGGTCTGGAAAAGTCTGCTGGTCGGCCGGGAAGGGGGAAAGCGCGGATGGTCAACTGGATCTGGATCTTCCTAATCGCTGGCGGTTTTTTGTTTGCGGCTGTCGGAGGGAAAATCGACGAAGCGTCGCAAGCGCTGTTCGATGGGGTGAAAACCGGGGTGACGATCAGCCTCGGCATGATCGGCGTGCTCGCCTTTTGGATGGGCATAATGCGGATCGCGGAAGAAGGGGGCCTTGTGCGGGCGGCGGCGAGGGTACTAGGTCCGGTCGTCCGCTTCTTGTTTCCAGATGTTCCGCGCGATCATCCTGCACTCGGTTACATTTTGTCCAATTTGACCGCCAATGTGTTCGGTCTCGGCAACGCGGCGACGCCGATGGGCATCCGCGCCATGCAGGAGTTGCAAAAGCTCAATCCCGATCCGACCCGCGCTTCCGCCGCCATGTGCACGCTGCTCGTCGTCAACACCGCCAGCGTGACGCTGTTGCCGACGACGATCATCGCGATACGGGCGAACATGGGAGCGACCAATCCTGCCGACGTCGTCGGCACGACGCTGCTGGCGACGGCGATTTCGACGGCGGCGGCGATCGTGTTGGACCGCTGGTATCGGCGGCGCCATTTCGGACGGCCGTTCTCCGGCGGGCCGAATCGCCCGGATGGGGGAACATCGTCCGGCAGTGCGGCGCAGAAAAACGGTCGATGCCGCGGGCCAGGGGAGGGCGACGGCCGTGTATGATACCGTCGCGGCGCTGTCGGGATGGCTCGTACCCATCGTGGTTGTCTCGGTTCCTCTCTACGCCGCGCTGCGCGGGGTTGCAGTCTACGAATCGTTCGTCGAGGGCGCCAGGGACGGGTTTGATACGGCGGTTCGCCTCATTCCTCATCTGGTCGGCATGATGGCGGCGATCGCCGTTTTTCGCGCTTCGGGAGCGCTTGATCTGCTGCTGGACTGGATTCGGCCGGCGCTGGACAAGGTCGGAGTTCCGGCTGAAACGGCGCCGCTCGCGCTCTTAAGGCCGCTGACGGGATCCGGATCGCTGGCGTTTGTCGTCGAACTGATGCGGCAACACGGCGCGGACTCCCTCGTCGCCCGAATCGCCTCGACCGTGCAGGGAAGCACGGAGACGACGCTCTACGTCATCACGGTTTATCTCGGCGCCGTGGGCATCCGAAACGGCCGGTACGCGCTGAAAGTCGGGCTGATGTCGGATGTGGTCGGTTTTTTCGCGTCCGTCTGGATTTGCCGATGGGTTTTCGGGCCGACTTGAGCGCCCCGTTGCCGTCGGTTATGATGGGAGATAAGTAAGAATGCCAACGACGGCGCGTCGGAGGGGCCGAAACATGCTCGAAAGGTTGCAGAAGGTGCTGGCGGCGGCGGGACTCGGTTCCCGGCGCAAATGCGAGGAATGGATCGCGGCCGGACGCGTCGCCGTCAACGGGAAAACGGTCACCCGGCTCGGCGTCAAGGTCGATCCCGAGCGCGACCGCATTTCGGTCGACGGCCGGCCGGTGCGCGTTCCGCCGAAGAATAAGAAAGTTTATTTGATGCTTCATAAACCGAAGGGGTATTTAAGCAGCGTATCCGATCCGTTCGGCCGCAAGACGGTCGTTGATCTCGTCCGCGACGTCGGTGCGCGCGTCTATCCGGTCGGCCGGCTCGACGCCGACACGGAAGGATTGCTGCTGCTTACGGACGACGGGGATTTCGCGCACTTGTTGACGCACCCGCGTTACGGCGTTCCGAAAACGTATCTGGCGACCGTTCGCGGCGTTCCGCACGGTTCGCTGTTGGAAAGGCTTCGGCGGGGCATTCGGTTGGAGGACGGTGTGACGGCGCCTGCGCAGGTCGAATACGAAGACGTCGATCTGGAACGCGACGAGGCCGTCATCCGGGTGACGATCCGCGAAGGAAGGAAGCGTCAGGTGCGCCGCATGTTCGAAGCGATCGGTCATCCCGTCGAACGGCTCGTCCGCGTCGGGATCGGTCCGCTTCGGCTCGGCTCGCTGCCGGTCGGGCGCTACCGGCCGCTGACGGAAAAAGAGGTCGATCTGTTGCGGGCGGCCGCCCGTCGGACACACAAACTTCACAATTCCGGCGACGGAAGCTGATATAATGGAAGACATGAAAAAGCAGAAGCGATGGTTGCAGGCCGTCATTTTCGCCGCCGTTGTCGTTCTGGGCGGCTATACGATCGTCGAGGGATTCCGATCGCCGACGAAAGCGCCTGAAGTCGGGGATCAAGCACCCGATTTCGCGCTTTCCGCTGTCGACGGTCGGATATACGAGCTGAGCGGATTGCGCGGGAAAGTCGTGCTCGTCAATTTCTGGGGATCCTGGTGCGAACCGTGCAAACGGGAAATGCCGGCGATCGAAAGCCAGTACCGGAAATGGAAGCCGAGCGGCTTCGAAGTGCTGGCCGTCAACATCGGCGAAAGCGCCGTGACGGTAAAGGGATTTATGGAACAGTACGGCTTGACGTTTCCGGCGCTTTACGATCCGAACGAGTCGGTCCGCAAAAAATACGGCGTCGTCGTGTATCCCACCAGCTTTTTTATCGACGCCCGGGGCGTGATCCGGTTCAAGCAGGAAGGAGAAATGAACGAGCCGATGATCGAGCGGATCGTGGTCTCGCTTCTTTCGTGATCGTTCGCCGACGGGGAGGATCGGGGTTGCTGATCGAAAACACGAAATGCGAGTGCGGACATCAAAATCCCCCGGGAACGGCGCTGTGTGAGGCGTGCGGAAAACCGACCGGTGAAGCCGACGGGAACGAGCCGTTGCCCATGCGGTATGAAGGGGCCGCCAGGCGTTCCCAGAAGGCGCAGAAAAACGCGGCGGATCGGATCTGGAGCTTTTTTTCGTCCGTTCGGACCGCCGTCGTGCTTCTTTTGTTGACGCTTCTCGGGGCCGCGGTCGGATCGGTGTTTCCCCAGGAAAATACGATTCTCAACGCGGACGCGATCGATTTGGCCGAATATTACCGCCGACAGTACGGCATGGTCGGATATTACTATTATCGACTCGGACTTTCGAGAACGTACGATTCGTGGTGGTTTCGTGGATTACTCGTTCTGCTCGGTACCTCGCTCGTCGTCTGCAGTCTGGACCGCGTTTTGCCGCTGTACCGCGCGCTTTCCCGCCAGAAGGTGAGGAAGCATCCGACATTTTTGTCTCAACAGCGTATTTCGTTCCGGGCGCAGGTGGAAGTCGGCGGCCAAGCGGGTTCGGCAGATTTACTGGATCGGCTGGCCGAACGGTTGAGGCGGCGCGGGTACCGCATCCGGAAGGACGGCGATGCGCTGCTGGCCGAAAAAGGCCGTTTTAGTCGATGGGGACCTTATATCAATCATGTCGGCCTGCTCATCGTATTACTGGCGGTTCTGGCGCGCAGCATACCCGGCTGGTCGATGGATCAATATTTAGCGTTTCCCGAGGGTGAAACATTGCCGATTCCGGAAACGCCATATTACTTGAAAAACGAACGGTTTACGGTGGAATATTACCGCGAAGACGAGCTTCCCGAGACGCTTCGGCAAAAAGGGGCGGTCGTTCCGAAAGAATATCGCACCGAGGCGGTTTTGTACGAATGCACGGCGAACTGCGACGATCCGATGAAACCGCCCGTCCTTCGGGAAGTGGTTCGGCACGACATTTTGGTGAACAAGCCGCTTCGATATCGGGACTTGTTGGTGTATCAGTTCGATTTCGCCGAAACGCCGCAAATTGTGAAAGTGCGCCCGACGCTGCGGAACGCAGTGACGGGGGAGACGATCGGAAAACTGGAGCTGCGCACGAAGCAACCGGAGACGGAATATCGGGTTGGGGCGTACAAATTGGAATTGGTCCGCTATTTTCCTGATTTTTCGCTCGATGCGGAAGGACGGCCGACGACTCGTTCTCCCGTGCCGCGAGCTCCCGCGTACGTCTTTCGCATTACCGGACCGAATTTGCCGGCCGAAGGCGTCAGCCATCTTTATTTGGTCCGGCCCGCGGACAAGGAAACGTACCGGGAAGCCGACCTCAACCGTGCGGCGGGCAGCCCGTTTTCGCTTTCGGTGGAATCGATGCAGGAAGATTTGGAGTTTTCGCTCTATACCAGTTATCTGAATGTGCGCAAGGAAAAAGCGTTACCGTTTGTTCTGGCGGGAGCGGCCGTCTTCATCATCGGTGTATGTATCGGGCTTTACTGGCAACACCGTCGCGTCTGGGTGCAGGTTGAAAACGGCGAATTGCTGCTCGGTGCCCATACGAACAAAAACTGGTTCGGTTTTCGGCTGGAAGTGGCGCGGGTCCTGCGCGAGGCGGGATTTCCGACAGATCCGCGCGCGATCGACAAAGGAGGCAAACGTTCATGGACCTGACGGCGGTCAGCAGTGCGTTTCTGTTCGTCGCGTTCTTGCTTTATTGTTTGGCGTTCATCGGGTTCGCCGTCGCGATCACGGGGCGGCGATGGTCGAACCGTTCGCCCGAAACCCATTCCAGACGATGGGGGTGGTACAGCTACGGGCTTGCGGCCGTCGGCTTCGTGTCGCATGCGGTTTTTTTCGGAACGCGCTGGGCGGCGGCCGGACATATTCCGACCAGCAACATGTTTGAGTTTATGGCGTTTTTGGCCATGATGACGGCGGGGGCGTTTTTGCTTTTGTACGCGTTTTACCGGGCGCCGGTGTTCGGAGCGTTCGCGATGCCGGTCTGCGTCGTACTTCTGGCCTACGCCTCGGTTTTTCCGAAAGAGATTCAGCCCCTCATCCCGGCGTTGCAAAGCTACTGGCTGTACCTCCATGTGACGACGGCCGCCGCCGGGGAAGCGTTCTTTGCGGTGGGGTTTGCGGCGGCGCTCATGTATCTCGTGCGCACGGTCGATTTTCGTCGGGCGTGGCCGCGCCGCGGCGTCGAATTCACGTTGTATCTGGGATTGGTCATCGCGGCGTTTGCGATTTTGGTTTATACGTTTCGCGCCGCGGGTTATGAGGCAGTTTTCCGCGAAGGGCAGCCGGCTGCGGACAAGCAGTCGACCGGTTCCGCGGTTCGGACGGTCACTTACACGTTGCCGCCGATCGTCGCACCGGCAGACGGCGAACTTTTGTCGATGGATCCGTTTTTGGGGCTTTCGCGGCCGCTGTTTCGGGCGCCGTCCTGGATGAACGGCGTGCAGGCCGGCCGAAAGTTGAATACGGTGATCTGGTCGGTGGCGGGTGGTGCCGTTCTTTACGGCTTGTTGCGGACGGTGGCGCGCAAGCCGCTCGGCCAGGCGGTCGCGCCGCTCATCTCGGGGCTTGATCCCGAGGATCTCGATGAGGTCAGTTACCGCGCCATCGCCATCGGGTATCCGATCTTTTCGCTCGGCGCGCTGGTGTTCGCCATGATTTGGGCGCAAGAAGCCTGGGGAAGGTTTTGGGGCTGGGACCCGAAAGAAACGTGGGCGTTCATCACATGGCTGTTTTATACGGCTTATCTCCATTTGCGGCTGTCGTGGGGATGGCGCGGGATGCGGTCGGCCTGGCTGTGTGTTCTCGGTTTTCTGGTCGTCATGTTTACGCTGGTCGGCGTCAATCTCGTGATCGCCGGTCTGCATTCGTACGCCGGGGTTTGAGGCGTCGGACAAAAGGAGGTTTCGGGCGTTGAGCGAGCCGGTCCGGATTTTGGTGGCGGACGACGAGGAGCGAATCCGCCGTTTGCTCAAAATGTATCTGGAGAAAGAAGGATATCGCGTCGACGAGGCGCAAGACGGCCCGTCGACGCTTCGCGCCGCCTTGGAGACGGACTACCATCTCATCGTGCTCGATTTGATGATGCCGGGCATGGACGGCATCGAAGTCTGTCAGAGGCTTCGCCAGGCGAAGGCGACGCCCGTCATCATGCTGACAGCGCGCGGGGAGGAGTCGAGCCGAGTCCAGGGATTCGAAGCGGGAGCCGACGATTATGTCGTCAAACCGTTCAGTCCGCGGGAAATCGTCTACCGTGTCAAGGCTGTATTGCGCAGGTCGACGGCGTCGACGTTTGCGCCGCAGGATCGGGGCGGCAGCACGATCATGTTTCCGCATCTCGTCATCGAATATGATGCCCGTCGCGTCACCGCCTGCGGCCAGGAAGTGCATCTGACGCCGAAGGAATACGAACTCCTCCACTATTTGGCGTCGTCGCCCGACAAAGTTTTCTCGCGCGAAGAGCTGTTGCGCGACGTGTGGCATTATGAATTTTTCGGCGATTTGCGGACGGTCGACACCCACGTCAAACGGTTGCGGGAAAAATTGAACCGCGTCTGTCCAGAAGCCGCCGCGATGATCACGACGGTGTGGGGTGTCGGCTACAAGCTCGAGGTGCCGAAGTAACGTGTTTGTCTTCAACATCCGGTTCTGGAAAAGCGTCGTCGGCAAGCTATGGGCGACGATCATCGGACTTGTGGCCGTCGTCCTTCTGATCAACAGTCTGCTGCTCGGCCGGTTTATCGATTCCAACATGATCGTGCCGGTGGACCAGGAGCGCCATTTGTTGCGCGTTGCCTCGCGCGTAGCGGAGCAGATATCCGCCCACCGCGACGCCGGGGACTATCTGACGCTCGTCGCCGACCTGCTGCACGCACAGGACGCAGGGCTCGTCCTGCTTTCGACAAGTCTTGTTCCGGCTGCAGGCGATACGTCGGCCGCGCCGGCGCTGGTGCCGTTGTTCAGCGCCGACGCCCTGCGCCGGGTGCTCGAATCCGGCCGTCCGGAAGGGCCGGTTCGGTTTTGGAAAGAAGACGGCGCAGACTATTACCTTGCATGGGCGGTTCCCGTTCGCGGGGCGGACGGGTCGGCGTCGGGGCTTGCAATTGTTTACCAAAAGAGGATTGAATTCGTCTATATACAAAAATATTATACAAAATTATTTTTTATTGCGATTGTCATTGGGTTTTTGTTGACGACCTTTTTCGCGTTTTTCCTGTCGACGCGCATTACGCGGCCGCTCTTGCAGCTGAAAGCCGGGACGGACGCCATTACCCGCGGCGACTATACGACGCGGGTTCCCGTTCCCTCGTCCGACGAAATCGGAGAATTGGCGCGTGCTTACAACCATATGGCGGAATGGTTGGAGCGGTCGATCCGCGATTTGCGCCACGAAAAGGAACTGTTGTCGGGCATTTTGCGGAGTATGACGGATGCCGTCGTGACGTTCGACGCGGAAGGCCGCGTGCTTCTGGCCAACCCGCCGGGGGAAAGCTTGATCGAACAGTGGAATGCGCTGGACGACGAAGACGGCGGTGCAGACGGCGTTGCGGGTGTCGCGCGCAGCGTCGAAGCAGAAGGCGGACGGGAACGCGGGCGCCGTCTGCCGAAACCGCTTGCGCAGCCGTTTCGAACGGCGGTGGATGAGCGGCGGGAGGTACACGCCAAGCTGCACGTCCGAAACGAGGTGTTTTCCGTCGTCGTAACGCCGCTGTCCGGAGACGGCGAAAATGCCGTTCGCGGCGCGGTCGCCGTCCTGCGCGACGTGACGGAGGAATACCGGCTCGACCGGCTGCGCAAAGATTTCGTCGCCAACGTCTCGCACGAGTTGCGGACGCCGCTGTCGATGTTGCAGGGATACAGCGAGGCGTTGCTTGACGACATCGCGTCGACGCCGGAAGAACGCCGGGAAATCGCCCGTATCATTTATGACGAATCCGTGCGTATGGGCAGGCTCGTCCGCGACTTACTCGATCTGGCGAGAATGGAATCAGGGCATATGGATTTCCGCTTCGCCCCAACAGACTTGCGGCTTATGCTCGACCGCGTCTGGCGGAAGTTTGCGGTTTACGGCAAGGAACACGGTGTTTCGGTCGAGCTCGACATGCCGGCTGACGAGCCTCTGACGTTGGAGGAGGCCGACGAAGACCGTTTGGAACAGGTGCTGACCAACTTGTTGGACAACGCGCTCCGCCATACGCCTTCCGGCAAGCGGATCCGGATTAGCGCGGCTCGAGAGGAGTCGGCGGCGGGAACGTATGTCCGCGTTTCGGTCGCCGACGAGGGACAAGGGATTGCGGCGGAAGATTTGCCGTTTATTTTCGAACGTTTTTACAAGGCGGACAAGGCGAGGACGCGGTCGTCCGGCGGCGGCACCGGGCTCGGTCTGGCGATCGCCCGGCAGATCGTCGAGGCGCACGGCGGTCGCATCGACGTCGAAAGCACCGTCGGACAAGGATCGACCTTTTCGATCCTCTTGCCCGTCCGGCGGCGGCCGTGACCCGCCCCGACGCCGGCGCCGGGCGAGAACGGGCGCGAACGGCGTCGAAGGCGGAAGAATGATCTTGTTGTTCGTGGAACAAAACCGGCTTACAGGTCGATTTCACGAACGGACCGGATTTCCGGCTGACGTGCGATTTCCGCCAGCACGTCTTTCGGCACCGGCTTGTCTACCGCGAGTACCATGATCGCCGGGCCGCCGACCGTCTTGCGTCCGACCTGCATGGTCGCGATGTTGACGTCGTTGGCGCCGAGCGTCGTGCCGAGGCGGCCGATGATGCCGGGTTTGTCGAAATGGGAGACGAGAAGAAGATGTCCTTCCGGTGCTACGTCGACGGGATAGCCGTCGATTTCGACGATCCGTTCGCCGTATCCCGAAAGAAGCGTTCCCGCTGCCGTCCGTTCTTCCCGATTCGAACGCAGCGACACGCGCACCAGGTTTGTAAAGCCGCGACTGGCCGACGATTTGCGCACCGAAACCGCGATGTCGCGCGTTTTGGCCAGGTATAGGGCGTTGACGATGTTGACCTCGTCGCCAAGATGCGGGGTTAACGCTCCTTTGACGATGTAACGCGTCAGCGGGTTCATGTCCCATTCGACGAGGTCGCCTGAATAATCGATTTGGATTTCATGGACGGCGCCCTGGATGACCTGGCCGAGAAAGCGGCCGATCCGTTCGCCGAGGCCGAAATAAGGCTGCAGTTTTTTCAAAACGTCCGGCGCTACCTGCGGCAGGTTGACGGCGTTTTTGAACGGTTCGTTGCGCAGCGCGCGCAGCATCTGTTCGGATACATCGATCGCGACGTTTTCTTGCGCCTCGATCGTGGAGGCGCCGAGGTGCGGCGTGACGATGATATGCGGGTTGCGGAAAAACGGATGATCGGGCCGCGGCGGCTCCTCCTCGAAGACGTCGACGGCCGCGCCGGCCACGATGCCGCGCTCGATCGCTTCTAGCAGCGCCTCTTCGTCGATGATGCCGCCGCGCGCGCAGTTGATGATGCGTACGCCGCGCTTCATGCGTTCAAATTGGGGTTTGCCGATCATATGCCGCGTTTCCGGCGTAAGCGGCGTGTGGACAGTGATGAAATCGGCCTGTTCCAAAATGTCGTCGATCGTGCCGAGCCGGATGCCGAGCTTTTCGGCGCGTTCCTCCGTCATGTACGGGTCGTAGCCGACGACGTCCATGCCGAACGCTTTCGCACGCTTGGCGACTTCCGAACCGATCCGGCCGACGCCGATGATGCCGAGCGTTTTGTTGCGCAGTTCGACGCCGACGAACGACTTCCGATCCCATTGGCCGGCGATCGTCTTGGCGTACGCCTGCGGAATGTGACGGGCCAGCGCCATCATCATCGCGAACGTATGCTCGCACGTGGTGATCGTGTTGCCGTCCGGCGCGTTGATTACGATAATGCCGCGCGACGTTGCGGCGTCGAGGTCGATGTTGTCGACGCCGACTCCCGCGCGGCCGACGACTTTCAGACGCGTGCCGGCCTCCAACACCCGCTTCGTCACCTTGGTCTGGCTGCGCACGAGCAGGGCGTCGTATTCCCCGATGATTGCGACCAGTTCGTCCTCGCTCAGGCCGGTTTTCTTGTCGACCTGGACGTCGGGCGCCTCGACCAACTGGCGGATGCCGTGATCGCTGACCGGGTCGGATACCAGCACTTTGAACATGACGTCGATTCTCCCCCGTCGTTTTCGAAGTCGTTGTCAAAAATGACGGAACCCGGGACCGCGCTGTTGTCCCGAGTTCGCAGCCGAATCCGCAAAGACGGCCGATCCGTCATCCGCGGCGTTCTTCATAACGTTTGACGCATTCTTCGTAGAGATTGCGCGCGAACGCGGCGTCTTTCCAACCTTCGATGACTGTTCGTTTGTTTTCTAGGTCTTTGTAGGTCTGGAAAAAATGAGCAATTTCTTTCAGCGTATGTTCGGGAACGTCGTTCAAGTCACGGACATGGTTCCAGCGCGGATCGTTTTTCGGGACGCCGAGCAACTTTTCGTCCTGGCCCTTGTCGTCCGACATGATCAGCGCGCCGACGACGCGCGCTTCGATCACGCATCCCGGAAACGTCGGGAACGTCGTCAGCACGAGGATGTCGAGCGGATCGCCGTCAAGGGCGAGCGTTCCTTTCAGACTGCCGTAGTCTGCCGGATAATGCATCGGCGAGTAGAGCACCCGGTCGAGAAAAAAGACGCCGCGCTCCTTGTCGTATTCGTACTTGTTCTGGCTTCCGGACGGAATTTCGATAAACGCCTCAACGACCAGTTCGGACATGATTTCTTGGCCTTCCTTTCGACATGCAGTTGTTCGGGTGGTGGTTTCAAATCGACTCCATTCTAGCGCAGTCGGGAAGGAATTGCAAACAGTGCGGGCGGTTTGCGACAATAAAATCTGCAAAATTGTTTCGGACATTCTTGTTTCGAAACGGAGGAAAAGCGGTGGGTGAAACTCGCGACCTCGATCCTGCTGAATTCGTAAAGCGTCTTGTGACGGGGAGACTGGAAGGCGCCCGCATCGTCGATGTACGGGAACCGGAGGAATGGGAGCGCTACGTCCTGGACCAGGCGGAACGAGTGCCGATGCGCCTTGTGCCCGTCCATATGCAGCGTTGGACGAAAGATGAGGACATTTACGTTCTATGCGCCCACGGGATTCGCAGCGCGGCGGTCTGCGACTATTTGCGGCAAAACGGATTCGCGAGCGCCGTCAACGTAGCGGGCGGTCTTGCCGCCGTCGCCTGGCTGAAGGACGGCGTGCTTTACGACAGGGTCTGACCGTCTTACGACGTTCGCCCGGCCGCCATTTCCGACGCGCCGCGGAAAAACGGCAGGTCGGGCAGCAGCTGGCCGGCGTACAGACGGTCCTTGCTCTGAGCGAAATCGTCCCGTCGTACGGCGTCGGTGTCGACGAGCAGCTGGGCAAGCCGGTCGACGGTCGACACGTTCCATTTCCGCGGCTGGTCGGAGCGGATGAGTTCGTCGACGCGCGCGGTCAGGTCGTGCGGACGGACGGGGAGAAAATGGTCGTTGCGTTCCATGAGCGCGGCGACGTACACGTTTTTGGCGTTCAGGTTGAGCTTCGCCCAGTCGTCGAACGAAAGGTCGGTCTTTTCGAGCAGCTCCTGCGCCGGCACAGGATGGACGGTCTCCTCCCATTTCAGAATCGAGGCGTAATACAGCCGTTGCGCTTCGAGTGCGTACCGCTTCGCTTCTCGCAAAAATTCATCGGATGCGCCGCCCGCCGGAGCGGACGACCCGGCGGTTTGCAGAAACAGTTTGAGGCTTTTCAAATAGGCGACATGCGCCTGTTCGAGCAGCGGCGAAGGCGAGGAAACGCTGAAAGTTTCGATCTTTTGGTACGCCTGCCGCGCCGCGTCGGCGACGTCGCCAGGCCGCGGGGACTTCCCACTGAAAGAACCGGCTTCCAGTGCTTCCTGAAACGCGAACCAGCGGTCGACGAACGTCTGGAACGGCTCGTAAACGTTGTGGTAGAAGGAGACGAGATCCTGCTGACGGTAAGCGGCCGGCTTGGCGGCGACGTCCGGAGCGGGCGACGGGGCGAGCCGCGCTACCGTCCGGTCGACGCCGAGCCGGTATCCGAAAAAGAACGCGCCCGTCGCGCAAACGAGCATGAACACGAACAAAAGCGAAAACAGATAGTCCGATCCGCTCATTCGTTTATTCACGGCCGCTGCCTCCCTTGCGCGCCAGCGCGTTCGAGATTAGTATTTCTAGTATAAAAGAAACGGAGAAAAAAGGGAACGGGGATCGCGGCGCACGCACGGCGCGGCGGATTGGGCCGCTGATGGGAGGGTTGATCATGGCGGAATACGATTACAAAAGCGCGGGCTTTCCTTCCCGACGGGCGATACGGCTTTCGAAACGGCTGTTGAGGCGCCAGCGGATGGCCAGACGATTCGTCAACGGCCTCATTCTTGTGTTTTTGCTGCTGGTCGGCGGGCTGCTCTTGTGGGGGGTCCGTCTGCGCGATACGGCGGTTTCCTGACATTCCCGCGCATCCTTCCCGGCTTTCGTCCGAATGCTATGGATAGTTTCGGCGCAACCAGCGCAGGGAAGCGGGGGAAGCAGGATGCGGTTCGCCACTTTTCTGTTCGGTGGGGTCGTCGGAGCCTTAACGGCCGCGCTGTTTTCACGGCAGCGCTCCCGACAGTGGCTTTCCGTCGCCTGGAGCGGCGTCGGTCAGTCGATGGCGGACGCGCTGGGAAGGGCGATCGCGCGGGCGATCGAGGCGAAGGTGAAAACCGGCGTCGAAGAGGAACGCCCGAAGGAAACACCGGACATGTGAAAGATGCAGCACGCTCGCCGCGGGAATTCCCGCGGCTTTTGTTTGGGGATGCATTCTTGTGCGAGACGTGATAACATAATACATAAGCGAACAAGCCTTTGCGATTCCGGTCGTCCGTTTCGCCACGAAAGGGCAGGGGAGGGTTCTGACTATGAAGATGGAGCGTTTAAACCAGGACAAGATCCGGATTTTCTTGACGTTCGACGATCTGATGGAACGGGGAATCCGGAAGGAGGACATGTGGCGGGAAATCCCGAAAGTCCACGAACTGTTCAGCGAAATGATGGAACAGGCCTATAACGAGCTCGGTTTCGACGCTTCCGGCCCTCTGGCCGTCGAAGTGCTCGTGCTTCCGGCGCAGGGCATGGTCGTCATCGTCACGCGGAACCGTCCCCAGCAAGAACCGCAGCCGGCGGACGAGGAAGGCTTTCTGGAGGAAGACCGGGAACAAGTGTACGAGATGGAAGTGACGCTGGAAGAGACCGATACTGTCACGTATGCGTTCCGCGACTTCGAAACGTTGCTGGAGGTTGTCAGGTGCATTCGCAGACTGGGAATCGAAGGCGGTTCCCTTCATGTCTATAAAGGCGTCTACGTCTTCCGCATGCGCCCGGAGGAAGTTCCCTCGGACCGGTACCATGCCGTTATCGCGCTGCTCAGCGAGTACGGCGAGGCGACGTCGGTCACGGCCGCGGTTTTGGACGAATATGGAAAAACGATTCTTTCGGAACGCGCCGTGGGCGAGCTGTGCGAACGGTTCGGGGCGGTCGGCGGGTAGGTGGCCGGCATGCCGACGGAATCCTCCGCGTTTTCTGCGGATGAGGGGAATCTGCTGGCCGCGACGCAGGCGACGATCCGGGAGGCGCTCTTTCGGCTCGGATATTCCGCCGACATGTACGAACTGTTGAAGGAGCCGCTCCGCTTCTTGACGGTGCGCATCCCCGTGCGGATGGACGACGGCGGGATCCGCGTTTTTACGGGGTATCGAGCCCAGCACAATGACGCAGTCGGCCCGACGAAAGGCGGCGTCCGCTTTCACCCTTCGGTGACGGCGGACGAGGTGAAGGCGCTGTCGATCTGGATGAGCCTCAAGTGCGGCATCGCCGAGTTGCCTTACGGCGGGGGCAAGGGCGGCATCGTCTGCGACCCGCGGCGCATGTCGGCGGGCGAATTGGAGCGGCTGAGCCGCGGCTACGTTCGGGCGATCAGCCAGATCGTCGGCCCGACCAAGGATATTCCGGCGCCGGACGTCATGACCAACGCGCAAATCATGGCGTGGATGATGGACGAATACAGCCGCATCCGCGAGTTCGACGCGCCGAACTTCATCACCGGCAAGCCGCTCGTACTGGGCGGTTCCCACGGGCGCGAATGGGCGACGGCGCGCGGCGTCACGATCGCACTGGAGCTCGCGTTGGCCAAAAAAGGCATTCCGCTCGAGGGTTCGCGCGTCGTTATTCAAGGATTCGGCAACGCAGGCAGTTATCTCGCCAAATTTTTGCACGACCGAGGCGCGAGAGTCATCGGCATTTCCGACGTGTACGGCGCGCTTTACGATCCCGGCGGACTGGACGTCGACGACCTGCTGGAACGGCGGGATTCGTTCGGCACGGTGACGAAACAGTTCCGCAACACGATTACAAACGCCGAACTGCTGGAAAAGGACTGCGACATTCTGATCCCCGCCGCCATCGAAAACCAGATCACGCGCGAGAACGCACCGCGCATTCGCGCGAAAGTCCTGGTCGAGGCGGCCAACGGCCCGACGACTGCCGAAGCGACCCGCATCCTCACCGAACGGGGCGTGATGATCGTTCCGGACGTTTTGGCCAGCGCCGGCGGCGTCATCGTGTCGTACTTCGAATGGGTCCAAAACAATCAGGGATACTATTGGACGGAGAAGGAAGTCGAGGATCGCCTACGGGAGCGGATGATCCGCAGTTTCGAGCGGGTTTACGAAATTCATCAGGAGCGCAAAGTCGACATGCGTCTGGCCGCCTATATGGCGGGCGTGCGGAGGATGGCCGAAGCGGCCCGTTACCGCGGCTGGGTCTAGCGCCGAAGGGAGTTGGCCAGAAGGAATGGTCACGGCGGCGGTGGTGGCGGCGGCGGTCGCCCCCGGCGTGGCGCTGCTCGCTTACGTCTACTGGAAAGACCGTTTCGCAACGGAACCGGTCCGACTCGTGTTCCGGCTGTTCGCGGCGGGCATGTTCGTCGTTTTTCCGACGATGGTCGTGCAGCGCATGTTCGTCGTCGCGCTGGAGCCGGGGATGTGGACGTACGCGTTCGGCATTTCGGCGCTGGCCGAAGAGTTCGTGAAATGGTTCGTTTTCGTTTTCACCATATACCGGCATCGCGAGTTCGACGAGCCGTACGACGGCATCGTTTACGCGGCTGCCGTTTCGCTCGGATTCGCGACGCTGGAAAACGTCCTGTACGCTCTGTCGTACCGGACTTCGTTCGCCGATCTGTTTTTCCGCGCGTTGTTGCCGGTATCCGGTCACGCGCTGTTCGGCATCGCGATGGGCTATTCGTTCGGACAGGCCAAATTCGCCGGCAGTCGGCGCGCGGAACGGCTGCGGCTGTTGTTCGCATTGGCCGTGCCGTGGCTTTGGCACGGCGCGTTCGACGCCGTCCTGCTCGCGGATCGCGATCCGTGGGAGCTGGCGGTATTCATGGCGATCTGTTGGGGATACGCGGGGTGGAAGTTGCACCGCGCCAACGCCAGATCGCCGTATCATCCGACATTTGCAGATGATGAGGTGCGGATGTGAACGACCGGGCGGATCAACAGGGGGGTCTTCGCATGGGCGAAAAAGTGAAAGTGACCATTCGCTGTCGGAAATGCGGAGAGCAATTTATTCTCAAAGGCAGAAGGGAACGGGGCCGCGTCGAGACCGGCTTCAAACAATGCCTGTGCGACAATACCGACGATTTCGACATCGAGGTGCATTCCTGAACGCATAAATCGCCCGGCGGCAGACGAAAGCTAACGGTGACTCTTCCAATCCGGCGAAAGAAAGGAGCACCCCTATGGATCGCTATCGCCGATGGAGCGCCGTGCTGTTGCCGGTGGTCGCCGTTTTGCTGGTCGCCGTCTGGGGGTGGGGGTACCGTGCGGACAAGCTGAAGACCGCATTGCTGCTCAAGGCGGAAAACCAATATCAGCTTTCTTTTCACGAATTGGGCCACGATCTCGACCGACTTCATACGGAACTCGGCAATGCGCTCGCCGTGCACGCGAATTCCCACTCTTACCAGAAACGTTGCCTGATCAACATTTGGCGTCTGACGAGCCAAGCGCAGTCGGAAGTCGGCCGTCTGCCGCTGGCCATGCTTCCGGTGCAACAGACGGACGAATTTCTCGCCCGCGTCGCCCGGTTCGCATACGACCGGGCGATTCGCGATTTCGATCGGGAGCCGCTGTCCGACGGGGAACGTCGGACGCTAGAGCAGCTGTACAAGCAGTCCGGCCAAATTCGCGACCGCATTCGCGAACTGCAGGAAAACGTCATAACCGGCCGCTGGAGATGGGTTGATCTGGAAAAAGCGTTGGCGGCGAACCCGGACTTGTCTCAAAACGCGATCGCCGACGGTTTTAAAGCCCTCGACCGGCAAGTTCGGGAATTTTCAAGCGTCGATTTGGGCCCGGCGTCGAAATCGTTCGAGCCGAGAACGTTGAACGCGTTGGCCGGTCCCGAAGTTTCCGCGGACGACATCCGACGAAAGGCGGCGCGTTTTCTGCAGATGGCCGAAAACGAGGCGTCCGCGCTCGAAGTCGTCGAAAACGGCCCCGTCGACGGTTTCCGCACGTATACCGTAACGCGCCGTTCGTCCGACGGCGTCGAAATGCTGGACTACACGCGCAAAGGCGGCCAGCTGATCCGTTATCTCCACGATCGGCCGATCGGCGATCGGACGCTTTCGGGCGAGGAGGCGGGAGAGATTGCTTGGCGGGCGCTGGAGGAAAATGGGTTTTCCGAAGTCGCCCCCGTCTCGTACGACGAATACGATAACGTGGCGGTCTTCACGTACGCCGCGGAGCGCGGCGGCGTCGTTTACTATCCCGAAAGACTGACGGCCCGCGTCGCACTCGATAACGGCGAACTGGTCGGTCTGGAAGCGGTCGACTGGCTGACCGAGAAAAAGGGTGACGTTCCGGCGGCGCCGGTGTTGTCGCGGGAAGAAGCCGCAAAACTTCTTCATCCGGAATTCCGCGTCCAAACCGCCCGGCTTGCGGTGATCCGCAACGAGTCCGGTCAAGACGTGCTTTGCCATGAATTCGACGGCGTAATCCAGGGAATGCGGATGCGGGTTTTCCTGAATGCCTCGACGGGCGTCGAGGAGAAAGTGGAGGCGGTTAAGGCGTAAAGGACGCGCGATGGATGTCATTTTTTTGAAAAGGGGAAGGAGGGGCCGGGCGTTGCTGCCGCGGATCAATCAAATGTTGTTTTTGAGCGTGCCGTCCGGGGACAGCCGGAAAGAATACAAGACTCGCGTCTGCGACGAGGACGCCGACACGCTTGCCGTCGAAGTTCCGATCGAGGTGGGGACGGGGCGGTGGCATTTTTTTCAACCGGGAGAAGAGGTGAACGCCGCATTTTTCCACGAAGGCACGCGGTTCGTTTTTCAGACGGTCGTCGTCGGCCGCCGCGACGAGACCGTCAAGCAAATCCTGTTGCGCAAGCCGGACCCTCGCGAGGTCGTCAAGGAGCAGCGCCGCAGTTTCTTGCGCGTTCCGGCGTCGGTCGACATTGCGGTGCGATGGGACCGGCGCTGGCGCGCGGTGGCGTTGACGCGCGATATCAGCGGCGGCGGTGTTTCGTTTTATTATGAGGGTGTTTATCCGCTCGAACCGGGAATGTCGATCGACGGCTGGCTGCTCGTGCCTTTCCGCAACGGCCGCATCGATCATGCAAAGTTCGCCGGCGAAGTCGTCCGGGTGGAATCTTCGGGCGACGAGGGCGGCTCCAGGCGGCTGGTGATGGTCCGTTTCGACGAGATCAGCGAGGCGGAACGGCAGAAAATCGTCCGTTTCTGTTTCGAGCGCGAGCTGGAAATGCGCCGAAAATGAAAGCGTCGCGCAAGCCGTGACACGTCTTCAACCGGTATGTTATAATTTTGGTTCGAATACGGCGAGGGGGAATGGACGGTTTGAAAAAGATCAACGTGGCCATCGACGGCCCCGCGGGGGCCGGAAAAAGCACGGTGGCGCGGATGGTCGCCGAAACGCTGGGTTTCCTGTACGTCGATACGGGGGCAATGTACCGGGCGATCGCCTGGAAGTCGCTGAAGGAACGCCTTGATCCCGACGACGCCGAGGCGGTGTCCGCCCTCGTGCGACGGCTTTGTCTGCAAGTCGAGCCGGCGGAAGGAGGCGGTTTACGCGTTCTCGTCGACGGCGAAGACGTCGGCGACCGGCTTCGTCTGCCGGAAGTGACGGAGCGCGTTTCCCGGATCGCTCGCCATCCCGATGTTCGGAGCCTGCTCGTTTTTTTGCAGCGGGAGCTGGCGCGGGCGGGCGGTGTGGTCATGGACGGCCGCGATATCGGAACGGTGGTGTTGCCGAACGCCGAGGTCAAAGTGTTTTTGACCGCCTCGCCGCGGGCAAGGGCGGAAAGGCGGTTTCGCGAATGGAAGCGCCTGGTTCCCGGTGCGACGCTGGAGCAGATCGAGGAGGAGATTCGGCAAAGGGACAGGTTGGACAGCGAGCGCGAACTGTCGCCGCTGATGCCGGCTCCGGACGCCGTCGTGCTCGACAGCACGCATCTGGACGCCAAGCAGGTGGCGGAACGGATTCTCGAACTGTGCCGCGAGCGCATGTAGCAGGTGGGCTAGCCGATGTTGTACGCGATTCTGCAAAAAGTCGCGCGGATCGTGTTTTCGCTTGCGTTCGGATTGAAGGCGATCGGCGTCGAACGGTTCCCGAAAGACGGGCCGGTCGTGCTCTGTTCCAATCACGTCAGTTACTGGGATCCCCCCGTGCTCGGCACGTTTCTCGACCGCCGCATTCATTTTATGGCGAAGGAAGAGCTGTTCCGAGTGCCGGGACTGGCGTGGCTGATCGTCCGCCTCGGCGCGTTCCCGGTCCGACGCGGCGGCGTCAGTAAAGATTCGATCCGGCGCGCGCTCGATCTGCTCGCCGAAGGACGCGTCGTCGGAATTTTTCCCGCCGGCACGAGGAAAGCCGACCACCCGGTCGGCAAGCGCGGTGCGGCGATGCTGGCCGTCCGTTCCGGCGCCGTCGTCGTCCCGGCCGCGATCGTCGGTCGGTATTCGCCGTTCGGTCGGCTGCGCGTCGTTTACGGCGAGCCGATCGATCCTGCTCGGGAGGATGGGGGGTTGTCGGAGGAGCGGCTGACCGAGCGTATCATGCAGGCGATCGAACAGTTGAAAAAATCGGCGGCCGCCGATTGATTTGTCGCTGCGAGAAGTGGTATCTTGAAATTATATGATCGGTTTCATGAGTGTCAGCCGTTTGTCGGCAATCCGCCTGTCGCGGTCGGCCGGGGTATTCCCCGGGACGGCGTGGGTCGGGATGGAAACGAGGAGGTATTGGTTCATGACGGAAGAAGCCAAATTGAACGACGGCGCGGTCGAAGAACACGCAAACCAAGCGGAAGAAGCCGCCCAGGACCTGTCCCGGGTCGAAACGATCCGAAGAGGCGACATCGTAAGGGGGAAAGTCGTCAAACTCGAGGACCAGCAGGCGGTCGTCAGCATCGGATATAAGTACGACGGCGTCGTGCCGCTTCGCGAGTTGTCCAACATTCCTGTCGTCGCCGCGTCGGAGGCGGTTCAAGTCGGCGATGAGGTCGAATTGAAAGTGCTCGCCATCGACGACGAGCAGGAAAAACTGATCTTGTCCAAACGCGCGGTCGACAGCCAAAAAGCGTGGGAACGCCTGCAGCGCGCGCTGGAAACCGGCGAAATCATCGAGGCGCCGGTGCGTGACGTCGTCAAGGGCGGTCTCGTCGTCGACGTCGGCGTCCGCGGGTTCGTTCCCGCTTCGCTCGTCGAGCGGCATTTCGTCGAGGATTTCAGCGGATATAAAGGCCGCGTGCTCCGCTTGAAGGTCAAGGAGCTCGACCGCGGCAAAAACCGCGTCGTGCTTTCCCAGAAAGACGTTCTCGACGAGGAGTACGAAGCGAACAAAAAGCGGATCCTCCAGAGTTTACAGCCCGGACAGCGGTTGGAAGGAACGGTGCGCCGCATTACGCCGTTCGGCGCCTTCGTCGACATCGGCGGCATCGACGGCCTCGTGCATATTTCCGAAATGGCGTGGCACCGCGTCGAGACGCCGGCCGAAGTCGTGCAGGAAGGCGACCGTGTAACGGTACAGGTGCTTCGCGTCGACCCGGAAAACGAGCGCGTCAGCCTGAGCATTAAAGCGGCGCAACCCGGCCCGTGGGACCAGGTGGCCGGCAAGTTTTCCGTCGGCGACATCATCACCGGCAAAGTGAAACGGCTCGTCAGCTTCGGCGCGTTCGTCGAGGTTTGGCCGGGTGTGGAGGGTCTCGTCCACATCTCGCAGATCGCCCACCGCCATATCGGCACGCCGCATGAAGTATTGAAGGAAGGGCAAGAGGTTCAGGTAAAGGTGCTCGACATCAACCTTCCCGAAAAGCGGATCGCGCTCAGCATCAAGGAGACGGAAGAACCCCCGGCGCCTCGCGAACGGCGGAACCGCCGCGAGGAAACGTACGAAAATCCGGGATTTTCGCTGACGCTGGGCGAACGGATCGGCGACCAGCTGAGCAAGCTGAAATGAAGTTCAGGTTCGGACATCGGCGAACTCTGGTCGGAGCTCGCCGATTTTTTACGGCAACGGAGTTGGAGCGTGATGCCGCATGGCCGAAGCCACGGTGGCCATCGTCGGGAGGCCCAATGTCGGCAAATCGACGGTTTTTAACAGGATCATCGGACAACGATTGGCGATTGTGGAAGATCGGCCCGGAGTGACGAGGGATCGCCTGTACGGCAAGGCGACGTGGAAGGGCAGGACGTTTTCCGTCATCGACACCGGCGGCATCCAGTTCGGTGAAGACGACGAGCTGCTCAAGTCGGTCCGCGCTCAGGCAGAGCTAGCGATGGACGAGGCCGATGTCGTCGTATTCATGGTCGACGCCAAGGCCGGTCTAACGCACGCTGACCGCGAGGTCGCCGAACTGTTGTACCGGAAGTCGGACCGACCGGTCGTGCTCGCGGTGAACAAGGTCGATCATCCGAAACATCGCGATCTCGTCTATGAGTTTTATGCGCTCGGGTTCGGGGAACCGATCGCCGTTTCCGGCGAGCACGGTCACGGCATCGGCGAGTTGCTCGACGCCGTCGTGGCGAAGTTTCCGGACGAGGAACCGGTCGAGCCGTACGGCGACGATGTCGTGCGCATTGCGGTCATCGGGCGGCCGAACGTCGGCAAATCGTCGCTCGTCAACGCCCTGCTCGGTCGGCAGCGCGTCATCGTTAGCGACGTCGCGGGCACGACGCGCGACGCGGTCGACACGCCGTTTGAACGCGACGGCAAGCGTTACGTGCTGATCGACACCGCCGGCATCCGCAAGCGCGGCAAAATTTACGAGATGACGGAAAAATACAGCGTTCTCCGCGCTCTTCGCGCCATCGAACGCTGTGACGTGGCGCTCGTCGTGCTGGACGCGAAAGACGGCGTGACCGAACAGGACAAGCATATCGCCGGCTATGCGGAGGAAGCCGGCCGCGCGTCGGTGATCGTCGTGAACAAATGGGACGCCATCGAAAAAGACGATAAGACCATGCAGCGGTTTACCGAGCGGATCCGCGACGCGTTCAAGTTCATGCCTTACGCGCCTGTCGTGTTCGTATCCGCGGCGACCGGACAGCGGGTCAACCTTTTGCTGCCCGCCGTCGACCGCGTCGCGGAGGAACATGCTCGGCGCATTCCGACATCGGTACTGAACGACGTCATCAGCGACGCGGTCGCGACGACGCCGCCGCCGTCGGATCGCGGGCGACGGCTGAAGATCAAATACGCCGCGCAGGTGGCGGTCAAGCCGCCGACGTTCGTGCTGTTCGTCAACGATCCGGAGCTGTTGCATTTTTCCTATGAACGGTTTTTGGAAAACCGGTTGCGCGCGGCTTTCCGGTTTGAAGGCACTCCGATTCGTCTGATCGCCCGCGCGAAAGACGACGACGATCGGGAGTAGGGGGACGGAAGAACACATGTCCGCGGTATCTGTGCTGTTGTCGGCGGCCATCGGGTATCTGCTCGGGTCGGTTAATTTCGGCTACCTGTACGGCCGATTGTTCCGCGGCGTCGACATTCGTCGGCTCGGCAGCGGCAACGCCGGGGCGACGAATGCGCTTCGCGTGTTCGGCAAAGGGCCCGCGGCGGCCGTTTTGTTGCTCGACGTCGGCAAGGCGGCAGCGGCCGTCGCGTTCGGCCGACTGGTCGGCGCCGGCGAAATCTGGGCGCCGGTCGCCGGCGGCCTTGCGGCGGTCGTGGGCCACAACTGGCCGGTTTTTTTCCGTTTCCGCGGCGGAAAAGGCATCGCCTCGACGATCGGCGCCATGGCGTCGCTCAGCTTCGTGCCGACGCTCGTCGCCGGAGCCGTCGCGATCGCCGTGATCGCGCTGACGCGATATGTGTCCGTCGGCTCGCTCGTGTTTGTTTCGCTGTTGCCGCCGCTTTTCTGGGCGATGCGTCGCCCGTCTGAACTTGTTTGGGCGAGCGTGGCGACGGCTGTTTTGGCGTTTGTACGCCACCGGCAGAACTTGGTTCGGCTCCGGCGCGGGACCGAGCACCGTCTGGGGGGAAAAAGAGGCGATGTCGCGTAAGGCAGCGGTCATCGTGGCGGGAAGCTGGGGAACGGCCGTCGCGTCGGTGCTCGCGGACAACGGCGTCGACGTGACGTTGTGGACGCGCAGTCCGGAACAGGCGGACGAGATCAACCGCGAGCGGACGAACCGCCGCTATCTGCCGCAGGCAAAGCTGTCGCCGCGCATCCGCGCCACCGTCTCGATCGAGGAGGCTGTCCGCGACGCCTCCTGCATCGTGCTGACGGCTCCCAGCGGCGCCATGCGGGAAGTCGCGGCGCGGTTGAAACCGTTTCTGTCAGGAAGCGAGCTCTTGATCCATGCGGCGAAAGGGCTGGAGCTCGGCACGCACAAGCGGATGTCGGAAGTGATTGCGGAGGAACTGCCCCAGTTCGATCCCGCACGTATCGTCGCGCTTTCCGGGCCGAGCCACGCCGAGGAAGTGATCGTACGATCGCCGACGACGGTCGTCGTCGCCGCGCGCGACCGCGAGGCCGCCGAGGCGGCGCAGGACTGGCTGATCAATTCCGTATTTCGAGTCTATACGAATCCGGACGTCGTCGGCGTCGAGCTCGGCGGCGCACTGAAAAACATCATCGCCCTCGGCGCCGGTCTGTCCGACGGCCTCGGCTTCGGCGACAACGCAAAAGCGGCGCTTCTGACGAGAGGATTGGCCGAAATCGTCCGGCTCGGCCGCGAGCTGGGCGCAAGGCCGATGACGTTTTCGGGACTGGCGGGCGTCGGCGATCTCGTCGTCACCTGCACAAGCCGCCACAGCCGCAACTGGAAAGCCGGCTACCTGATCGGCCAGGGCCGGCCGCCCGAACGCGTGTTGGCGGAAATGAACATGGTCGTCGAAGGCGTGCGCGCTACGCGGGCGGCTTATGAATTGTCCGTGGAGCTCGGTGTTTCGATGCCGATTACGGCCGAGCTCTACCAGGTTCTTTTCGAAGGAAAGCCGCCTCGCGACGCCGTCGAATCGCTCATGCGGCGAAACCGCACGCACGAGATGGAAGAATTGACGCTCGGCTGACGGGTGTCCTACACCGTTTTCCTCCCGCCGACATACGATGTTTTGAGATTCGGCGCGAGGAGGACGACCATGAACTCGAAAGACATCTCCAAGGAAGTGCTCGACCGCGTCAACGCCAAGCTGAACAAGCCGATCACCGCCAAAGACGTCCAGAAGTTGGCCGGCGAAGTGACTCCGTCGACGATCCGCGACGAACGCGAACTTCGCCGGCTCATCCGGCAGATCGCCGACACGGTGAACGTCCAGGTGTCCGAAAAGACGGTGAACGAAATCGTCAAAGCCGTTCGAGCGAGCGGAGGAGCTTTGGAAAATTTGAGCCAGATGATCCGGATGCTTTTGGGAAAATCATGAGATATCGCCGGTCGATGCCCGTTCCCGGACAAAGGGGAACGGGTCGATTTTTTTCGGACGAAGCGCGGCGGAAGTGGTATAATGAAGCGGAAACGAAAAGACTGGCGACGATCGAAAGGCGTGAACGCGACATGACGCCGATGCAAAAAATGTGGGCTTCTCTCATCGCGATCGGCTTGATGCTGCTTTCGTCCCTGCTCATCACGTTCGCCCGGGCGAAAACGCGCGGCGTCGTCCGCTGGGCGCTGTCCGCGGCGGCGTTTCTCGCGCTGGGGCTGTCGGTACTGTACATGCTGGCGGCGCTGCTGTAACGCGGGGGGGGGGGTGAGTCGGCATGCGCGGATCCGCCGTTGCCCGTTGCGGGCGACGCCCGGCGACGATCGCGGCGACGACGATCGCGATACTTGCGACCGCTTTGTCCGGGTGCCTGTATCCCGGCGACCCGCAACGGGCGGAAAATCCCGCCGCCGTCCGGGAAGGCGTGGCCGCCGTCCAACGGGCCGTCGACGAATACCGGCGGGCAACCGGCGTGTTGCCGATCCGCAACCGGCCGGTGAATACGCCGATTTACGAGAAGTATCCGATCGATTTTTCGCGGCTCGTCGAGGGGGGGTTTCTCGGCGCGATCCCGAAGGTCGCGTTCGAAAAAGGCGGCAGAGCCGTTTTCGTGCTCGTCGACGTCGAGACCGCGCCGAAAGTGAAGCTGCTTGATCTGCCGACGCACGAGGCGGCCGTCCGCGTCCGTCAGGCGGTCGAAGCGCATTTGGCCGAAGGCCGGCCGTTGCCGGCGGGCGAGCAGGTCGCGCCGCAATTTTGGACGGTCGATTTCGCCGCGATGGGCATGCGGGAAGAACGGATCGTCAGCGTCTTTTCCGGCTTGCCACTGCGGTGGATCGTCCACGAATCCGGCGCCGTCGGCATCGATTACGCGGCGGACATCATGAGCCTTATCCAACGCCTCGGGTTGACGGACGCGGACATCCCCGGCGACCTTCGCGAATTGCTCGTGCGCGAATCGGATTTCGTGCCGGTCGACTCGTTTGCGTACCGGTGGATCGACCGGACGCCCGTGCCCGTGTTTCCGTAAGTCATATCCGCGGACACCCGCTCATATATTAGGTACCGGTCCGAAAGGAGGGGTGTCCGTTGGAAAAAGTCGACATTTTCAAAGACATCGCGGAGCGGACCGGGGGTGATATTTACCTGGGCGTCGTCGGCGCGGTCCGCACCGGGAAATCGACGTTCATCAAACGGTTCATGGAATCGGTCGTCGTGCCGAACATCCGCAACGAGGCGGATCGCGCGCGCGCGATCGACGAGCTGCCGCAAAGCGCGGCCGGCCGCACCATCATGACGACGGAGCCGAAGTTCGTGCCGAACAACGCCGTCCAGATCCAGGTGGCCGAAGGGCTGTCCGTCAACGTCCGGCTCGTCGACTGCGTCGGTTATGCGGTGGAAGGCGCAAAAGGATACGAGGACGAAAACGGACCGCGTATGGTGCACACCCCGTGGTTCGACGAGCCGATTCCGTTCCAGGAAGCGGCGGAAATCGGCACGCGCAAAGTCATCCAGGAGCATTCGACGCTCGGCGTCATCGTGACAACGGACGGGACGGTGACGGACATTCCGCGGGAATCCTACGTCGATGCGGAGGAACGCGTCGTCGCCGAACTGAAGGAAGTCGGCAAACCGTTCGTCATGATCGTCAACTCGGCGCGGCCCGAACACCCCGATACCCAGGCGTTGCGCGCGGAACTGGAGGCCAAGTACGACATACCCGTCATGGCGATGAGCGTCGCCACGGCGGGTGAACGGGAAATTCTCGCCGTCATGCGGGAAGTGCTGTATGAATTCCCCGTTCACGAAGTCAACGTCAACCTGCCCAGCTGGGTGATGGTGCTCGACGAACGGCACTGGCTCCGGTCGCAGTTCGAAAACGCCGTCCGCGAAACCGTGCGCGACATCCGCCGGCTGCGCGACGTCGACCGCGTCGTTCGCGCGTTCGGCGGGTACGATTTCGTCGAACGGGCCGCGCTGGCCGGCATGAACATGGGCCAGGGCGTCGCGGAAATCGACCTGCACGCGCCGGACGAGTTGTACGACAAGGTGCTGATGGAAATCGTCGGCGTCGAAATCCGCGGCCGAGACCATCTCTTGCAGCTGATGCAGGAACTGACGCGCGCCAAGCGCGAATACGAGCGCGTCGAGGAAGCGCTGGAGATGGTCAAGACGACGGGTTACGGCATCGCGCCGCCTTCGCTGTCGGACATGCGTCTCGACGAGCCGGAGCTGATCCGGCAAGGGTCGCGCTTCGGCGTCCGGCTGAAGGCGACCGCCCCGTCGATTCACATGATTCGGGTCGATGTCGAAGCCGAGTTCGCGCCGATCATCGGCACGGAAAAGCAAAGCGAGGAGCTCGTCCGGTATTTGATGCAGGATTTCGAGGAAAATCCGCTCAAAATCTGGGAATCCGACATCTTCGGGCGGTCGCTGCATTCGATCGTGCGCGAGGGCATCCAGGGCAAACTGGCGATGATGCCGGACAGCGCTCGCTACAAACTGCAGGAGACGCTCGGCCGCATCATCAACGAGGGATCGGGCGGCCTGATCGCGATCATTTTGTAAAGTTGCAAACCGGGGCCGGGAGACGACAAGTCGCGCTGCGGGAGGAAAATGTCCCGCAGTTTTTGTTTTTCCCTGTCAATCGTCTATGAAAATGTCAGGTTAATTGTTCTATGAAAATGTCAGGGATGAGAGCTGATGAAACAGCCGCCGTCCTCTTGCGGCCTAGCCGGATGCCGTGCTACGCTGTAACGGCTTGCTGGAGAAGGGTTTTCTCCAGGGATGGTTTTCGGCGGGCTTGCGCGGGGACGCAGGTACCGCTTCTTTTTTGGCCGTTGTTGACGTCGGGGTCTGTGTGGCCTGCGTCTCCACACAAGGCCACGCGCGTCCTTGATGCCACAGCCAGACCTGTCCGTCCATCCCGACACGCACTTCGACGACGGTCTTCGCTTCCCAGCGCGGTACACCGGGACCGGGCTTGAGCATGTAGCATTTCCCTTTCCAGGAGAAGGTCTGCCCGCCGCTAATGCGACGGTAGACCCGACGCGTGAAGATATGCTCCAAAGGCGTTTCGGGCAGCGGTCGGTAAGCCGGTTGGGCTTCTTGCGGCGCGATAGCGAACAGACGGTTGTGCTTGTCGATCAACTCCGGCAACGCGCGATTGGCTTCCTCCATCGTGCAGACGTTGCGCAGCCGAAGTTCGATGACCAGGCGATCCTGAAAGGTTTGCCAGAGCCGTTCGATCCGTCCTTTGGCCTGAGGAGACAGGGCCTCGATATGGGTAATGCCCAGATCGGCGAGGGCCTGTCCGAAGGTGGAAAGCGCCTGCGGCTGACCGGCCAGTTCCTGCTCCAGGGTGAGCTTGCCCTGGGGCGAGCAAAAAATGGAGTGACGATCGCTGTAGAGCGCAAGCGGGACGCCTTTACGGCGCAGCCCTTCGATCATGACGGCGACGTAGCCCTCCAGCGTTTCGGTCGGGCGAAAAGTTGCCGCGATGACTTCTCCGGTGGCGTCATCGATGATCGCGTGCAGGGTAAGCTCAGGACCGCGATCCTCCAGCCAGGCGAAGGCAGAAGCGTCGATCTGCCACAGCATGCCCGCCTGAGGTTTGCGAGGCCGGAGTCGGTGAGCCTTGGGACGACGGCGCAGCCGCGCGGGACGAAGGCCGCCTTCCAGCAAAATGCGGCGAACGGAAGAGACGCTCAGGCGGATGTTTTCGTGTTCGGCCAACAGTTCAGTAAAGTGGGTCGTATTGCTGCCGAAGTAGCGATCCCGGTACAGGGACATCACGCGGTGTTTGAGCGAATCGGCCAAGGTATGAACGGGCTTTCGGCCCCGATTCCCATGAGCGATAGCTTGAGCACCTCCGAGGCGATACTTGGCCTTGAGCCGATACGCTTGCCGGATGCTGATACCGAGCGTGCGCGCGACATCCTGTTCCGTGAGGTGGCCGTCGATCCATTGTTCAAGGACCATCACGCGTTTGAGTTCGTTCTTCGTCAAGGTGATTCTCTCCTTCTCCATACTGACATTTTCTCGGAACGATGACACCCTGACAATATCACAGAACGACGACACAGTTTTTGTTTTTCCCTTGAAATTGCGCCGCGTGTGTATTACTATTAGCTTGTTCGCATTTCCCGTTTTCAGGGAGGTGAAAAAGCGATGAACAAATCCGATCTTGTCGCAAAAGTGGCGGAGCTGGCCGAATTGTCGAAAAAAGACGCGGCGAAGGCGGTCGAGGCCGTTTTTGACGCGATCACGGAAGCGCTGCAGAACGGGGAAAAGGTTCAGCTTGTCGGTTTCGGCAATTTCGAGGTGCGCGAGCGCCAGGCCCGCAAAGGCCGCAATCCCCAAACCGGCGAAGAAATCGAGATCGCCGCGAGCAAAGTGCCGGTTTTCCGGCCGGGCAAAACGCTGCGGGACGTCATCAAGTGAACGGCGGGTTTTCGTCGTGCATCGCTGTCTACATATGCCTTTCTTTCGGAGAAGGGTTCGAAGAACCGCGCGCGTACCGCGCGGTTTTTGATTTGAGCCAAGCGTTGCAGGCGTCGCGAAGGCAGAAGAAAACCGCGTCCGGTATGCACCGGACGCGGTCCGTTGCGGCAAGTCGGAGTAACAGGATTTGAACCTGCGACCTCACCCACCCCAAGGGTGCGCGCTACCGGGCTGCGCTATACCCCGACGTCGGCGGCCGCCGTTCGGCGATCCACCGGCAGTACCGCAATCAGCATATTACCCGATTTTCGGCGCGGTGTCAACCGTCGGAGCCCTTGGATCCGCCGCTTCCGGACGACGGAGCGTTTTCCGGCACGGCGACGACTTCGTAACCGTGCGGGACGTAGGTCGTCGCTTTGGCGTGGACGACCACCTGCGCATAAAAGCGACCGGGGTCCGGCGTCGCCAGGCGGTAACGGACGACGGCTTTCCGCTCTTGCGGAAACTCGACGGCCGTGATGAAGACGGCGTAGCCGGGGTTCGGTTTCAGTCCCCAGTCGAGCGTCACGCGGTCGACTTCGGGATAGATGTTTTCGACCACGACGCGGACGTCGCGCCGATCGGCGTCGTCGGCGGCCGGGTCGTCCGAAACCGGGCGGTTGGTGCGGACGAATTCGCGCGCGCGGTACAGCCAGACGGCGGCTTCCGCCCTCGTGACCGTTTCTTTCGGCCGGAAGCGGTTTTGGGCGTCGAGTTCGGCGATTTTCCAGACGAGCAGCGCTTGAACGGCGTCCACGGCTTCGGGATCGACCATGTTTTCATCGGCGAAGGACAGGTAAATCATGATGCGCGCGAACGGGCCTTTTTTGTCGACGGCGGCGGCCAGAAGCCGCGCGAACTGCTCGCGCGTCGTCGGCGCGTCGACGGCCAGGCCGGGATCGACGGGCAGGCCGAAGTGTGCCGCGGTGTTGAGGACGTCGGCGTACCACGGCTTTGACCCGTCGGTTGCGTCGGAATCAGTTGTGCCGGCGGGTTGCCGCAAGTCGAGCCCCTTGAGCACCAGCGCGATGCTTTGGGCGACCGTAAGCGGCGCGTTCGGATCGAAGCGGTCGCCGCCGACGCCGGACAGGACGCCTTCGTTTTTTAACGCCAAGATTTCTTTTTCGCCGGCGACGCCGCTGATATCGGTAAACGCCGATGCGGTGGCGGCCGCCGACAAAAGTCCCGCCGTCGCGGCGACAAGGGCCAGGCGGCGGACGATCGTGGTTCGTACCATTCGTTTTCCACCTCCGTTGTCCTAGACGAGGTGAGTACCGGAAAAGTTGCGTGTATCCAGGATGTTCAAAAGGGGGCGAAATCATGACGGTCAGACCGGAAGCCGTCGTTCTCGCCGGCGGCCGCAGTTCGAGAATGAAGGCGGACAAGGCGCTTCTGGACGTCGGCGGAACATCGCTGCTTGCGGCCGTCTGCGGACGGCTGAACGCATGCTGCGTGCGGACGACGGTCGTCGTCGCGGACGAACGCCGGCACGTCTACGCTTCGGTGTTGGCGGCTTTCGGGGACCGCGTGCGCGTCGTCGGCGACGTTTATCCGGGGGCGGGGCCGCTGGCCGGCGTTCACGCCGGTCTGAAGGCCGCGGATGCGGACTGGGTGTTCGTCGTTGCGTGCGACATGCCGGTGTTTTCCGCCTCTTTGTTTGAAAAACTGTGCGGGCGGGCGGCCGGAGCGCCGGAGACGGCGGACGCGATCGTCTGCGGCGGGCAGCCGTTTTTCGCGCTGTATCGCCGGCGTTGTTATCGGGAGGCGGAGCGGCTGGGGAACGGCGGATGTCAGCCTGGCTCGAAGCGCTGCGGACGATCGTCGTCGACGCTTCGGACGAGGAAAAGGCGTGTTTTCTCAACCTGAACACGCCGGAGGATTACGCAGCGTTTCGGGCGCGGGTGAAAACGATCGGCGGTTGTGGGGACGATGTGCCGCCGAAGGTAGAATGACTGCGCTCGTTTTCAGGGATTTTCGAGACGGGCGGCGTTCGCCTGCGGGGCGTCGGTCGGACGACACGGATTGTTCAAAAAGTTGCGGCGGTTTCGTGAAAGTCGAGTAAAGGTGCTTGTGAATTTATTCACTTTGGATGTAGAATGAAAGTGAAAAAAAGAACAACCTCTCGACAAGGGGATGAGGACCATGTTGATGACATGGTGGAGAAACGATTACCGGGCCGCAATCCTGGCCGCCTTGCTTCGCATTTATCTCGGCTGGCTCTGGCTGGAGGCGGGCTGGCATAAAATCGCGGGCAGCGAGCCGTTCGACGCAACGGGGTTCATCAAACGGGCGATCGACAATCCGGTGACCGACCGGGCGACCGGCGAAATCATCTATCCGACGTACACCGCATTTCTGAAACATATCGCGCTGCCGAACGTCGACCTGATCAACATTCTCGTTCCGTACGGGGAAGTGCTCGTCGGCATCGGGCTCATCGTCGGCGGGCTGACGACGGCGGCGGCGTTTTTCGGGCTGCTGATGAACTTCATGTTCCTGTTCGCCGGTACGGTGTCGACCAACCCGTGGTTCGTGCTGATCGGCGCGCTGGTGCTCGTCGCGGGTGCCAACGCGGGGCGGTACGGAGTCGACCGGTATTTGCGCAGGCTGTATGCGAAATGGCGCGCGGGTGCAGGTCGTCCCGGCGGCGTCGCGAACGGAGACGGGGTTCGGGAGCGGACCGTCGGGTAAGGATATGTCGGTCGGGTGACGGCGTGTCGGCCGGGTGACGCTGTATCAGTAAGGTGACGGCAGAGGCTGATGGGAAAATGGTCGGACCCGGGAAAAGCCGCCCAAACGGGGCGGTTTTTCTCGTGGGCTCGGTGGGGGTGAGGGTTTGGTGGATGGGGTCGGCAGGCTGGTTGTTGGGTTTGGTGCGGTGAAGGAACCGAAAATTTTTCCAGTTGGGCCGGGCGTTCAGGAGGAAAACGGCTGTTGTCTGTCGAAAGAAATGGTGTGGAAGGGTGTGGTATTGTATTCCAATGTCGTGCTTTCGAATGAGGGTTTTGCAGCGTTGGGCGCGCTGTTGTTTTGGTTGTTGTCGTCGATCCCCGGGGGTTTGTGTCGTGTGAGCGATCGACGACATGCGGGAGGAGCGGCGAGAATGCCAGTCGGAACAGCATTTTCGCTGGGTTTTGACCCGTGCAAGAGGGGACGGCTGCGCGGTCCTGAATACCCAGCCGGGCCACATTATCCGTCATGGCGAGTTTTGACCCGTGCAAGAGGGGACGGAAACCCACCACCCGATTTTCATGTATTCATTTATGGCGAGAGGGTTTTTTGACCCGTGCAAGAGGGGACGGAAACACCAGGATTCAAACGGTAACGTGGTGGCCGCAGAACTGTTTTGACCCGTGCAAGAGGGGACGGAAACACAGTTTCCAATGTTCAAAAAATGCTTTCAATGGGACGTTTTGACCCGTGCAAGAGGGGACGGAAACTGCAATTTCAAACGGCAGAAGAAACAAATATTCAACGTTTTGACCCGTGCAAGAGGGGACGGAAACCCGTGACCAGGTCCACCGCCTTCACCTCGCCGTATGGGTTTGACCCGTGCAAGAGGGGACGGAAACCATTCTTCCCCATCTATGATTTCATAGGGGAAATTGTTTTGATCCGTGCAAGAGGGGACGGAAACGCCGCAGCAGCCGATTGAATCGCTGCGCCGCCTCCTCGTTTTGACCCGTGCAAGAGGGGACGCAATCACTGGCCAGCAGCGGGTTTGCAGGATGTCCTTGTTTTGATTCGCACGAGAGTGGGAAAAAATTTTTCTTCATTGCAATGTTTTCCCAGACTCTCCCCCGCAACCTGCTTTCCACCCGCTTAAAAACAACCTTTGATAAGCCCGCCCAAGTCGTGTACAATGGAAATGATTTTCCGCTAGCCACGCATTGTGCTTTCGCTTCGGCGCCGATTGGATCGAAAGAGCGGTCGCCTCCGCGGTCAGGCCGACGGCGATCGCGTGCACGCTGCTAATGTGCAGTCGTTTTGCCGAGGAGGAATCATTTTCTTGAAGTGGATTGAACTTGCGATTCGAACTTCCGAAGAAGCCGCTGAGGCGGTCATGCACTGGCTCGGCGAACGAGGAGCCGCCGGTGTGGCGGAAGAATCCGCATCGTTGTATCGCAAACGTAACGCAACGGCAGGTGAGTGGGCGGAGCGGGAACTTCCGGCCGACCTGTGGGAAGGCGAATCGGTAATCCGCGCCTATTTTCCAGAACATGCGGAGGGACAGACGGCGGAGGCTCTCGTTGCGGACGTGCGCGATTTTCTTCAGAGGCTTCCGACTGAAACGGGGCTCGACGCGGGCGCGGCTTCGGTGTCGGCAAGGATAGTCGATGAGGAAGATTGGGCGGAGGCGTGGAAACGGTATTTCCGTCCGGTGCGGGTATCGGAGCGGCTGACGGTGAAACCGACTTGGGAAACATACTCCTCTGAGCCCGGCGAGATCGTGATTGAGCTCGATCCCGGCATGGCGTTCGGCACGGGGACGCACGCGACGACGCAGCTGTGTTTGCGGGCAATGGAGCGGCGGGTCGTTCCCGGCGATCATGTCATCGACGTCGGCACCGGTTCGGGCGTGCTGGCCGTGGCGGCGGCGAAACTCGGCGCGGCGCGGGTGCTGGCCCTTGACTGCGATCCGGTCGCGACGGCGAGCGCGGCGGCCAACGTGCGCCTGAACGGGCTGGACGGCCGTGTGTTCGTTCTGGAAAGCGATCTCTTATCTATCATCGAAGGGGGCGAAGATGCCGATCGGCTGCCGGTAAAACCGCCCGTACAAGGCATCGTCGCCAACCTGCTGGCGGAGCTGGTCGTGCGGCTGGCCCCGCAGGCATACCGGGCGCTTGCGGGAGGCGGATATTTCATCGCGTCGGGCGTCATCGCCGCGAAGGCGGACGAGACGGCGGCCGCGCTGGAGCGCGTCGGGTTCCGCCTGGTGCAGTCGGAAGAATTGGACGGATGGGTCGCGCTCGTCACGGAAAAGCCTGTTGCGGAAAAACGGGGAACGTCCGCGCCCGCGACGCAGGCCGGCCGACAGAATGCGGCGCCGTCATAAGCACGAGTCGAGGCGACAGGCAACAGAAGGAATATTTTTTATAGATAATGGCCGGGATCCTTCCCGGCCGTCCGCAAGTGGAGGGGAACCGGACGTATGGATTACATCAGCCGCTGGCTGCCGTTTCCGTTCGAGCATTTGCCGTTCGTGTTGCTCGTCTTCGCGATCGCGTTCACGCTGCACGAGTTCGCTCATGCGTACCTGGCCTACCGGTTCGGCGACGACACGGCTTACCGGCAGGGACGGGTGACGCTCAACCCGCTGGCGCATTTCGACGTGCTGGGCACGATCCTCTTGTTGATCGCCGGGTTCGGCTGGGCGAAGCCGGTGCCCGTCATGCGCTCGAAGTTCCGGTATCCGCGGCTGATGGGCGTCGTCGTGTCGGCGGCCGGTCCGCTCAGCAACCTCCTCTTGGCGTTCGTCGGCGTCGCGGCGGAGACGGTGTTGCTGTCGACCGCAGCGCTGGAGCAGGCGCCGAGGCTGGCGCAGGCGGCGGTCCATACGTTTTTGATGTATTTCATTGGTTTGAATGGTTTTTTGTTTTTCTTCAACCTTCTTCCTTTTCCACCGCTTGACGGATACCGCATCGTCGAGGACGTCGTGCCGCGCCATGTGCGGGCGCGCCTGTCGCAATACGAACAATGGGGCGTGTTCGTTTTTCTTCTGCTCGTGTTCATTCCGCCGCTCAACCGGCTGGTGATTGGCCGGCTTTTCGACTGGAACACGGAGGTTATCGACTGGTTCCGCTCGCTGATGTCGGTTTGGCAGGGTTGACGAAAAACGTTTCGAGCACGGTCCAGATGCCGTCTTCGCGCCGGACGAGCCGGACGGCGCCCGCGTCGCGGCCGTCGCGTCCAACGAACCAAACGGTTGCCGTGCCGTCGGCGTTCTCTTCCAGGACCGGTTCGCCGGGCGGTTCGTCGATGCTATGTTTCAGACCGGCGACGATCGCGACGGAGACGGGATCGCCGAGCCACGGCTGATGGCCGCCGAGCCTCCAGGCCAGGTTTTCCGGCTCGAAGGCGCCGTCGGCGATGCGCCATCCCGCCGATGTTTCCGTCATTGTGAAAAAACCGAATTTGTAAAACACGCCGAACCGCGGCGGATCGCCGACGGCTTCTACCGTCCGGATTTCGACGAAAAAGCGGGGGTGTCCGTCCTGCGCGCCGGCAGGCAACAGTCGAAGCAGCTCCAGTCCGGCATACCCTTCCCACGAAGAGATGAACTGTTCGAGGCTGTGGCTGTTTTGCCAGGACGTCGTCCAGTATTCGTAGGCGGCGGTATAGGGCGACGTCCCCATGCCGACGGTTCCGCCGGCTGCGCCCGCCTGTTCCGGCCGCAGGTTGGAAGCGACGCTCAGTGTCCGGAAGTAAGCCCGCAAGATCGCTTCGGGCGTTGCGGATGCAGGTGCGTCGACGTTTGGATCGCGGCCGGCCTGCTGCGGGGGATCCCACGGGAAAACGGGCGGAGAAACCGGCGGAAAGACCGTCGGTGGATCGTACGGCTTCCGGTTGGTGACGAAGACCGTCCGGGTAGAAGCATCCCACCGCACTTCAGCGCCGAGCGCCTCGGCGAGCGCCCGGACGGGGGCGAGGACCCTGCCGTTTTCCAGCCGCGCGGGGACGTCGTTGATCGTTTCGCGGCCGTCGACGACGATGCGGATCGGCGACGTCGTCAGGGCCGACAGGGCAGACGCCGCGCGGGTCGCTTCCGGAGCCGTCGCGACCGCGACGGCCGCTATGCAGGCCAGCGCCCGGCCGAACGCCTTGAACGTCCTGGCGCGGGCGGTGGTCGATTTGTGCAGGTGCATGCCGCATTCCTCCGTTTTCGTGTCTTTTACGTGTTCACCGGATCAGACGAGCGGCGATGGAAGAAAGTTCGGTCGCTCCGTTCGGATCGACCGGGATCGGGCCGGAAAACTCGAAATCGCGGATTTCCGAGTACGGTCCGTCGGGCCCCTCTTGTGTGTCGTTTTGCATCGGACCGGGTAGCTTTTCGCCTGGCGACGTTGTATGATAAAGTTATGTGCCCCATGCAGAAATACTTTGTCGACCGTACGGCGTTCGGCGACCGCCTCGTGACGGTGACGGGCGACGACGCGCGGCACATCTGCGTCGTCATGCGGCTCAAGCCGGGCGACCGCATCGTCGTCAGCGACGGCGGAGGGCGCGAGGCGATCGCGGAGCTGACGGCCGTGCGTCCGGATTGCGTCGAAGCCGTCGTCGTCGAACGGCTGCGCGCGGACGCCGAGCCGAAGGTCGACGTCTGGATCGCGCAAAGTTTGCCGAAAGGCGACAAGTTCGAGACCGTCCTGCAAAAAGGCACGGAGATCGGGGCGGGGCGTTTTTTGCCGTTTCGGTCCGAACGCACGGTCGTGCGGTATGAAGCCGAGGCGGCGGCGCGCAAGCTCGACCGGTGGCGGAAAATCGTCAAGGAAGCGGCCGAACAGGCCGGCCGCAACCGCGTGCCGCCGGTCGATCCGCCGATGTCGTGGGACGAACTGCTCGCGCGCGTCGCGCAGGTCGGACGCGCGTGGCTTTTGCATACGGGATCCGAATGTATGCCGCTTCGAGAAGCGTTCCGACGCGGACGGGCAGGGGACGGTCCGACCGGGCGCGCCGGTTTTCCTTCGCCGGTGATGCTGATCGTCGGGCCGGAGGGCGGTTTTTCCGACCGAGAGGCGGAGCAGGCCGTTCGTGCAGGCGCGCTTCCGGTGTCGCTCGGACGCCGCGTGTTGCGGACGGAAACCGCTGCGATGGTCGCGCTGGCGTGTCTTATGTATGAAATCGGGGAGATGGGGGGTGAGCCCGATGCCGAAGGTGGCGTTTTATACGCTGGGATGCAAGGTGAACTTCTATGATACGGAGGCGATCTGGCAGCTGTTCCGCCAGGCCGGCTACGAACAGGTTGACTTCGACGGCGAGATCGCGGATGTCTATGTCATCAACACGTGCACGGTGACGAACACCGGCGACAAGAAAAGCCGCCAGATCATCCGGCGCGCCGTGCGCAAAAATCCCGAGGCGGTCGTCTGCGTGACCGGTTGCTACGCCCAGACCGCGCCGGCGGAAGTGGCGGCGATCGAGGGGGTCGACCTCGTCATCGGGACGCACGACCGCAGCCGGATCGTCGAATACGTCGAGCAAATTCGCCGCACCCGCGAACCGGTTAACGCGGTCCGCAACATCATGAAATTGCGCGAATTTGAAGAGCTGGACGTTCCGGAGTTTTCCGGAAGGACGAGAGCTTTTCTGAAAATACAAGACGGATGCAACAACTTTTGTACGTTTTGCATCATTCCCTGGGCGCGCGGCCTGTCGCGCAGCCGCCGGCCGGAAAACGTGCTCGCCCAGGCGAGACGGCTGGTCGAGGCCGGTTACCGCGAAATCGTGCTGACCGGCATTCATACCGGCGGATACGGCGAAGATCTCGACGGATACGGCCTGGCCGATCTCGTGCGGGATCTCGTCCGGATCGACGGTTTGCGCCGGCTGCGCATCAGTTCGATCGAGGCGAGCCAGGTCGACGACCGGCTGCTCGAGGCGATCGCGACGTCGGACAAACTGTGCCGCCATCTGCACATTCCGCTCCAGGCCGGCGACGATGAGATTTTGCGCCGGATGCGCAGGAAATACACGACGGAAGAGTACGCGCGCAGGCTGGAGCGCATTCGGCGGGCGATCCCCGACGTTGCGGTGACGACGGACGTCATCGCCGGTTTTCCGGGCGAAACCGAGGAACGGTTCGAAAACGGCCTGGCGTTCATCGAGTCGATGGCGTTCGCGGGCATGCACGTTTTTCCGTATTCGAAGCGGACGGGAACGCCGGCCGCCCGTATGCCGGACCAGGTCGACGAGGAAACGAAGCATGCGCGCGTGCGCCGGCTGATCGCGCTGTCGGATCGGATGCGGTTTGATTATGCGCGCCGGTTCGTCGGCAGGGTGTTGGACGTCATCGCTGAGCGCGGTTCGGCGGATGCGGGAAAACCCGGCGTGTTGTCCGGGTATTCGGACAATTATTTGCCGGTGGCGTTCGAAGGGCCGGACGAGTGGATCGGCCGCGTTTGCCGCGTTCGGGTGACGGCGGTCGGTGCGGACGAATGCCGGGGCGAATGCGTCGGCGTCGAGGACGAGTCTTCGGCGAAGGCGACGGCCGGTTCGGGCGAGCCGTTCGCTCCGGTGTCGGCCGCTATGGCCGGTGCATGAGTCGGACGCGGGGAAAGGGGATGGCCGGGCTTGGAACGTGAAGTGGCGGCCGGCGGCGTCGTGTTCCGCCGGGAAAACGGCCTGATGCGCCTGCTTCTGATTCGCGACCGGTTCGGGCGGATGACGCTGCCGAAGGGCCGGCAGGAACCGGGAGAGACGCTGGAGCAAACGGCGCTGCGGGAGATCGAGGAAGAGACGGGCATTTCAGGCCGTATCGCCGGATTTCTGGAGACGGTCCGCTACGGGTATGTGCGGGCGGACGGGATGCCGGTCGACAAGGAGGCGCATTATTTTCTCGTCGAGGCGGTCGCGGGTTCGCTTCGCGCCCGGGAGGGGGAAATCGCAGGCGCGGCGTGGCATCCGCCCGATGAGGCGTGGCGCCTGCAGCGGGAACAGGGGTATCCGAACAACGACGCGGTTCTGCGCAAGGCGCTGGAGGTGCTCGGAGCGGAGGGGGCGGCGCGCGGTGGTGAAGGCGGTGAAACGAGCGGCGGCAAGCCTGCAAGCGGCGTCGGCGGTTTTTTTCCGGTTGTTACGGGTGTCGCATCAAGTGTCGGTTTTGTCGCCGCCGGAACGTCGGATTCTGCGGCCGGCGACTGCGCGCCCGACGCCCGCCGTTTAGCAAGCATGATCGACCATACGCTGCTTCGGCCCGAGGCGACGGCCGACGACATCCGCCGGCTGTGCGACGAGGCGAAGGAGTACGGTTTCTGCGCGGTGTGTGTGCAGCCGCGGTGGGTGGCGCTCTGCCGCGAACTGCTGGAAGGCTCCGGCGTGAAGGTGGCGACAGTGTGCGGTTTTCCGCACGGCGCCTCGCTGAGCGAGGTCAAAGTGTTCGAGGCGTCGTGCGCGGCCGACGACGGCGCGGACGAAATCGACATGGTCATCAGCATCGGTTCGCTCCGCCAGGGGCGCGACGACGAGGTCGAGGCGGACATCCGCCGCGTCGTCGAGGCGACGGCCGGACGCGCGATCGTCAAGGCGATTCTGGAAACAGCGCTTTTGACCGACGAAGAAAAGCGCCGCGCCTGTCGGGCGGCGGAACGGGCGGGGGCGGCATTCGTCAAAACGTCGACCGGCTTCGGCCCCGGCGGTGCGACGGCGCGCGACGTGCGGTTGCTGCGCGCCAGCGTATCGCCGCATGTCGGCGTCAAGGCGTCGGGCGGCATCCGGACGGCGGAAGCGGCGCTGGCCATGATCGAGGCGGGAGCGACGCGCATCGGCACGAGTTCTGGCGTCGCGATCGTCCGACAGTTGCTCGAACGATCCGGCTGACGCCAAGGGGATCGGCATGCGCCGCGACCGCCGGATTTCGGCGTTTACGGCCGATCGTCCGGCCGCATCTTGCGTACGGCGGGCAAATAGCAGACGGGCAGCGCGACGAGCGAGCAGACGACGTTGAAAATCGTCTGGGCGTGGGCGATCCGCACGGCGGGGTCGTCGGCCAGCAGCGCGGTCCATTGCGCCAGCTGTCCGATGAACGGATAAAACAATATGGTGCCCGCGACGTTCAACCAGACGTGCGTCCAGGCGACGAACCGGCTGGCGCGCGATCCGCCGAACGCGGCGAGCAGCGCGGTCGAACACGTGCCGATGTTGGCGCCGAGCGTCACGGCGATGCCGAGCGGCACATCGATCGCGCCGCCTTCGGCCAGCCCCATCGCCAGCCCGATGACGGCCGCGCTGGATTGCACGACGGCGGTGAGCGCCGCTCCGGCGACGACGCCGAGCAGCGCACTTTGCGAGGCCAGCTCGACGAACGATTGAAACAGCGCGCCGGATTCGAGCGCCGGCACGATCGACGTCATCAGGTTCATGCCGTACAAAATCGCCGCGAACCCGACGAGAGCCAACGCAGCGAATCCGACCGACCGCACGCGCCGGTATGCCGCGCGGCCGAGGCGCGCCTGCGCCGCCGCTATCGACGCCGCCCAGAGTGCGGCGCCGGCAACCAACAGCGGTGCGGCGAAGCGGTCGGGGCTTATGCCGATCAATTCGGTGGTCAGACATGTGCCGACATTGGCGCCGAGAATGACGCCGAGCGTTTGCGGAAAACGCAGGACGCCCGCATTGACGAGCCCGACGGTCATGACGGTGACCGCCGTCGACGACTGGACGGCGGCGGTGAGGACCGTTCCGCTGACAAGGCCGCGCAGCGGCGTTTTCGTAAACGTTTCGAGCGCGCGGGACAGCCATCCTCCCGCCCAACGGTGCAGGGCGAACTCCATGACCCTCAGGCCGGTCAGAAACAGCGTCATTCCCGCCGCCAGCGGCACGAACACGGCGGCACCCATTGCACGATTCCCCGGTTGCACGCGAGTTTTTCATCGTTCCGTACATGTATATGAAGACAAGGCCGACGTACATGCGGCGACGGAGGGCGACTTTTTTGACGGACATAACGGCGGACGTCGTATTGCGCCGCGATCGGAAAAAACGGCTTGAACAGGGTCATCCTTGGGTGTTCCGGACGGAAATCGACCGCATTGAAGGCGATCCGGCGCCGGGAGCGCTCGTGCGCATTCGGTCGCATACGGGGCACGTGCTCGGCGTCGGTTACTACAACCCGCGTTCGCAGATTACGGTGCGCGTGTTGTCGTACGGAGAGCTCGAACGGGCGGATGCGGCGTTTTTCGCGGAACGTTTCCGCAGGTGTCTAGATTATCGCCGGCGGTTTTTGCCGGAAGTCCGGTCGTGTCGGCTCGTTTACGGTGAGGCGGATTTTTTGCCCGGCCTGATCGTCGACCGGTTTGGCGATGTCCTGGTTGTACAGCTGCTTTCGCTCGGTATGGACGTCCGCAGGGATGAGATCGTTGCGGCGCTCGTCGATGTATTCCGCCCGCGCGGCATTTACGAGCGCAGCGACGCGCCAGTTCGGGAGCTTGAAGGGTTGCCGCTGCGGAAAGGTCCTCTGTGGGGCGACTGTCCGCGTTTCGTCGAAATTGAGGAAAACGGGCTCCGCCTCCTCGTCGACATTGCGGAGGGACAAAAAACCGGCTACTTTTTCGACCAAAGGGAAAACCGGACGCTGCTTCGGCCGATCGTCGCCGGTGCGGATGTGCTCGACTGTTTCGCCTACACAGGGGCGTTTACGCTGAGCGCCTGCAAGTACGGCGCGCGGCGAGTCGTTTGTCTCGACGTTTCCGAGCAGGCGATCGAGCTGGCGCGCGAAAACGTCCGGCTGAACGGTTTTACCGACCGCGTCGAATTCGTCGTCGCCAACGCGTTCGATTTTCTACGGGCGCGCGTTCGCGAATTTCGTGCAGCTCAGGCGGGCGTTCCGTCGTCGGGAGGCCGTAGGCCGCAGGAGCTGCAATGGGATGTTGTCGTACTTGACCCTCCGGCGTTTGCCAAGTCGCGCGAATCGGTGGACAGCGCGCTTCGCGGGTACAAGGACATTCACTTGAACGCACTGAAGCTTGTCCGCGACGGCGGTTATCTCGTGACGTCGAGCTGTTCGTTTCACGTGCGGCCGGACATGTTTCTCGACATGGCGCTGTCGGCGGCCGTCGACGCGCGTAAGTTGTTGCGCACCGTCGAATTCCGCGGGGCGGGCAAGGATCATCCGCGCATTTTGGGTGTGGAGGAAGGCGATTACCTGAAGTTCGCGATTTTTGAAGTGCGCGGGCGATAGCGGCGGATTCAACGTCGTGAAACGAGGGGAAACGGCCGATGGGCGTGCGGTTTGTGCTGGGAAGAGCGGGAAGCGGCAAAACGGCGTTCTGTCTCGACGAAATCCGCGGGCGGTTGCTGAAGCAGCCCGACGGCCCGCCGCTGTTTCTGGTCGTGCCCGAGCAGGCGAGCTTCGAGGCGGAGCGGGCGATCGTATCGACGCCCGGACTCGGCGGCTCAATCCGCGCGCAGGTGCTCGGTTTTCGCCGGCTCGCCTGGCGGATTCTTCAGGAGACGGGCGGCGTCGCGCGCGTCCGCATCGATGAGACGGGGAAAGTCATGTTGATCGACCATTTCATCCAGGAGATGGGCGATACCCTGTACGCTCTGCGCGCCTGCGCCGAACAGCCGGGGTATTTGGCCGAGCTGGCGGAGTTGTTTTCCGAGTTCCGGCGGTACGGCGCAACGGCGGACAGGCTTGCCTTCCACCTGGAGCGGTGCGGTTTGGCGGACGGGCGGCTGCTGGAGACGCTCCGCGTATATGAAGCGTATGAGCGCCATCTGGCAGAGGGCGGATATGCCGACGTCGAAGACGATTTGCGGCTGGCGGCCGCCGGGTTGCAAGAGACGGCCTGGGCCCGCGAGGCTGAGGTGTGGGTGGACGGTTTTACGCGTTTTACGCCGCCGGAGACGGCGCTGCTCGTCGAATTGATGCGCCGTTGCCGCCGGGTGACCGTCACGCTGTGTGCGCCGGAGGATCGCCCGGCGGACGCCGAGCCGGACGCGCTGGAATTGTTTGCGCCGCCGTTACGGACGCTCGTCCGGCTGAAGCGGTTGATCGCGGAAGCAGGTGTCGCGCTTGAGCCGCCGGTCGTGCTGGGCGATCCTGCCGAACGTCGGTTCCGGAACAGCCCGATGTTGGCTGAGCTGGAGCGGCTTTTTGAATATCGGCATACGGCGGCGCGGCGCGCGTCGAGCAGGGACGGGCACGGTTCCGCAGTGCAGGCCGGTGGAAACGGCAGGCCGGCCGGGGACGGCGTTTTGCTGATCGAGGCGTCCGATCCGCGCGAAGAAGCGGAAGCAGTTGCGCGGGAAATCATCCGCCTCGCGCGCGACGAGGGGTACCGGTACCGCGACATGGCTGTGCTGGTGCGCCGCATCGACGATTATGCCGACTGGTTGCGCCGGCAGTTCGAAGCTTGGGACATTCCGTTTTTCCTCGACGACAAGCCCTCGGTCGCTTCTCATCCGCTGGCGGAATTCGTCCGCTCGGCGCTCGACGTCGTGTTGCGGAACTGGCCGTACGAGGCGGTGTTTCGGTGCGTCAAGACCGGGTTTCTGACGCCGCCGGACGCGGAAGCGGCGGACGAAGCCGGCGTCGCGGCCAGCGACACCGAAGCCGGCGCGGATCGCCGGTGGCGCGTACAGAACGCATTCGACCGCCTCGAGAACTACGTGCTGGAAAGCGGCATGCGCGGCGGCCGCTGGACCGACGGCGAGCCGTGGCGGCTCGATCTTGCGGACGGCGCGGACGACGAAAGACGCCGTGAAGAAGAGGCGGTGCTGAACGAATGCCGGCAATGGGTCGCGACCCCGTTGGCGACGTTCGCAAACCGTTTGCGCCGCGGTTCGACCGCGCGGCAGATGGCCGAGGCGCTGTTCAGCCTGCTGGAAGACGTCCGGGCGGTCGACCGACTGGAGCGGTGGGCCGCACGGGACATCCGCGACGGGCGACCCGAGGCGGCGCGCAGGCACGAGCAGGTGTGGGACCGTCTGATCGGCCTGCTCGACCAGCTCGTCGAGATATTCGGCGATCGGCCGATGTCGGCAGAACGGTTCACACGGCTCGTCGAAGCCGGTCTTGCCCAGCAGAAATTCGCGCTTGTGCCGCCGTCGGTCGACCAGGTGCTCGTCGTCGATCCGGACCGCGGCCGGCCGGAGGGCGTGCGCGTCTGTTTCATCGTCGGCGCCGTCGACGGCGTCTGGCCGGGGAAACGGCGCGGTGGCCCGGGGCTTTTGTCGGAAGGGGAACGAAACCGGCTGGCGGCGTCCGGCCTTGAACTCGCCGACGACGACCGGCAATGGCTGCTGGACGAGCCGTTTCGCTTGTATGCGGCGCTCGCGTTACCGTCGGAGCGGCTGGTCGTGTCCTGGCCGCGAGCGGACGCGGAGGGCCGGGCGACGGCGCCGGCGGATTTCGTGCGGCATTTGCGCAATTTGTTTCCCGGGTTGCGCGAGATGAAGGCGGCCGGGACGGACGCCGACGGCGGCGGGGCGGACGCAGGGATTCCGGAAGACGACTGGGTGCGGCGCATCGCGCATCCTTCCCAGGCGTTGGCGATGACGGTCGCTGCGCTTCGGCGGTGGACGGAAGGCGCGGACGTCGCCGCCGTCTGCTGGAACGCCTACAACTGGTTTTGCGCGCATCCGACGTGGCGGCTGCCGCTCGAAAGACTGGTGCGGGCTCTGACGTACGACAACCGCGAAGAGCCGCTCGACGGCGAGCTGTGCCGGGAACTGTTCGGAAACCGCCTGACGCTCGGCGTGTCGAGGCTGGAGCGGTACGCGGCCTGTCCGTTCGCCTATTTCGCCGAATACGTGCTCCGGCTTCGGCCGCGCCGATTGTTCCGGCTGGAGGCGCCGGACGTGGGAAAAATTTTTCATGCGGCCCTGCAGGAGGCGATCGGTCGTGTCGGCCGCGACGGCGGCGATTGGGCGGCCGTCGCCGGCGAGGAGATGGCGCTGGCCGCCGATGAGGCGATCCGGCGGCGGATGCCCGGCATTCGTTACGACCTGGTCGCGCGGTCGCCGCGCTACCGCTACTTGGCCGAACGGCTGCGGCGGACGATCCGGCGGGTCGCCGGCATTTTGGCCGAACACGGCAAGCGCGGTGCGTTCGTGCCGCTGGCGGCGGAATTTGTTTTCGGGCGCGACGGTCCGGTTCCGCCGCTCGTCGTGCCGATCGGCGACGGCCGCGTTCTGGAGCTGACGGGGCGCATCGACCGCGTCGACGTCGCCCGGGGCGACGGCTTTTGCTGGCTGCGCGTCATGGACTACAAATCCGGCCTGATCGACTGGAACTGGTCCGAAGTGTATTACGGCACGGCGATGCAGCTGGCCGCCTATCTCGACGTGCTCGTCGCCTACGCCGATCGCTGGCTGGGTATGCCCGCGCGGCCGGCCGGGGCGTTTTATTTCCGCGTGTATGATCCGCTTGTCCGCGTCAAAAACGAAATGACGGCCGAACAGCTCGAACGGGAGCGGCTGAAGCGGTTCCGCATGAAAGGGCTCGTGCTGGCGGATCCGGACGTCGTCCGGATGATGGACGCCGCGCTGTCGGAACGTCCGGGCCGGTCTGACATCGTGCCGGTCGGTCTGAAAGCCGACGGCCGTTGGCATGCGGGCTCGTCCGTCGCCGACGAGGACGGCTGGAACCGGCTGTTTCGCCATGTGCGCGGTTTGCTCGCCGAACTCGGTTCGCGATTGGCGCGCGGGCGTTTCGACGTCGCGCCGTACCGGCTCGGACGCGAGACGGCGTGCGACGTCTGTCCGTATCGCGCGGTCTGCCAGTTCGATCCGGAAATTCCGGGCAACCGTTATCGCGACTGGCAAGGCCTGAAGGCGCACGAGCTATGGGCGAAACTGGCGGAAGACGGGGAGGATAAGACATGACGGCGTCGGATAGCGGACAGCGTTCGTGGACGGCGGAACAGCTGGAGGCGATCGGCGCGTCGGGCTGCGACCTGCTCGTGTCCGCCGCCGCCGGTTCGGGAAAGACGGCCGTGCTCGTCGAGAGGATGATCCGGAAAATCGCCGACGACCGGAACCCGACGGACGTCGACCGGCTGCTCGTCGTCACGTTTACGAACGCCGCGGCGGCGGAAATGCGGGAGCGCATCCGGGCGGCGCTCGAGGCCAGGATCGCTGAACGGCCGGAGTCCGCCCGCTTGCGCCGGCAACTCGCCTTGCTCGGACGGGCGCCGATCACGACGATTCATGCGTTCTGCCGGGACGTTTTGGCGGAGCACGGCCACCGGCTGTCGCTCGATCCGCGTTTCCGCGTGGCCGACGAGGTCGAGGCGCAGCTCATCCGCCGGGAAGTGTTGGACGACCTGCTCGAGGAAGAATATGGTGAAGGCGACGGGCTTTTTTTGAGGCTGGCCGACTGGTTGGCCGACGAGCACGGCGGCGACGGTCGATTGGCCGAGCTGATCGAAGGGGTCTATCTGTTTTCGCGGTCGCATCCGTGGCCGGACCATTGGCTGGAGGAAGCGGTCGCCCGGTTTGCGGAAGCAGGCGCGTGCGAAGCCCCGGAACGCCTCGAGGAGGCGCCGGGCGCGGGCGTTTGGTTCCGCGCGGCGCTTGAGGCGGTGCGTTTGGAACTGGAAGGAGTGGCCGGCCGACTGGATTGCGCGCTGCGGCTTGCTCTTACTCCCGGCGGACCGGAGTCGTACGCATCGACGCTGCGCGAGGATCTGAAAACGGTGCGCAGGCTCGCCGAGGCCGCCCAAGAGGGTTGGCGGCGGGTGCACGCGGCGTTCGCGGACGCGTCGTTCGGCAGACTCAAGGCGAGTCGGAGCGAAGGCGTCGACCGATCGCTTCAGGAACGCGTCAAGAAACTGCGCGACGACGCGAAAAAGCGGCTCGAGGAATTGCGCGGGACGTGGTTTTCACGGACGCCCGAACAGCATTGGTCCGAACTCGGCGAATTCGCCCCGTTCGCCGGCAAGCTGGCCGAACTCGTGCGAAAATTCGGCGAAAAATACCGCCGGGCGAAAGCCGACCGCGGTCTTGTTGATTTTTCCGATCTTGAGCATTTCTGTCTGGCGATCTTGCGCGGGCCGGATTCGGCGCCCGGCCGCGAGACGCCTTCCGACGTCGCGCTTGAGTACCGCGAGCGGTTCGAGGAAGTGTTGATCGACGAATACCAGGACACCAACCGCGTGCAGGAGACGATCGTCGCGCTTTTGTCCCGCGAACGGCCGGGAAATCGCTTCATGGTCGGCGACGTCAAACAAAGCATTTATCGTTTCCGCCTTGCCGAACCCGAACTGTTCATGGAGAAAATGCGCCTCTATTCCAAAACGGGTGGCGCCGGCGGTCGACGGCTCGATCTGTCGCGCAATTTCCGCAGCAGGGCGGAAATCGTCGAAGCGGTCAATTTTTTATTCCGCCGGCTGATGCGCCGGGAGACGGCCGAGATCGACTACGACGCCGACGCCGAGCTGGTTTGCGGTACGGAAGAGTTGCCGGACGGAGGCGACGACCGGAGAACGGAAGTATGGGTGATCGACCGCGAGCGTAACTCTATCGACAAAGGCGTGGACGATGTCGAAGACGACGACGCCATCGACGAACTTGCGGGCGACGGAGCGGACGAAGACCCGGAAGCGTCGGCCGATCGCGAAGAGGATGCCCGGTTGGAAGCGCGGCTGATCGCTCGGCGTATCCGCGAACTGATGAATCCCGCCCGGCCGTTTCGCGTGTACGACAAACGGCTGGGTGCGCTTCGTCCGCTCGCTTTCCGCGACGTCGCCGTACTGCTTAGGTCGCCGCAAAACGGGGCCGGCGCCATGGCGGAAGAGTTGACGATGTCGGGCATTCCGGCGTTTTCCGAGGCATCGGAGGGTTATTTCGAAGCGACGGAAGTCGACGTCGCGCTGTCGCTTCTTTCGATCGTCGACAATCCGCTTCAGGACATTCCGTTTGCCGCCGTTCTCCGCTCGCCGATCGTCGGGTTGAACGCCTCTCAACTCGTCCGAGTGCGCCGCGTCGACGGCCGAGCGCCTTTTTACGAAGCGGCGGTCCGTTTCGTCGCCGGCGAGGGAAGGCGCGGCGAGCCGTGGGAAGAGCAATTGGCGGATTTTATCGGTCGTCTCGAGCGCTGGCGCGACGAGGCGCGCCGGACGCCGACTTCGGAGCTGGTCTGGCGTCTTTTGCGGGAGACCGGGTATTACGATTTTTGCGGAGCGTTGCCCGGCGGCCGTCGCCGGCAGGCGAACCTCCGCGCGCTCGTCGACCGCGCTCGTCGGTACGAAACCGGAACGAAAAAAGGGTTGTTCGGTTTTTTAAGGCTGATGGACCGGCTGCGCGAGCAGGGAAAAGATCTGGAACAGGGTCGTGCATTCGGCGAAAACGACGACGTCGTCCGGATCATGTCCGTGCACGCCGCCAAGGGGTTGGAGTTTCCCGTCGTGTTTCTGGCCGGCGTCGGCCGCCGGTTCAACCGGCGCGACGAATGGGAGCCGTTTCTCGTCCACCGCCGGCTCGGTATCGGCCATCTCGCCGTCGATCCGGAAGAAAGAGTCGGCCGGCCGACGCTGCCCTATCTGGCGATACGCCGTCAGCTCCACCGCGAGGCGACGGCGGAAGAGATGCGCGTTTTGTATGTGGCGCTGACTCGTGCGCGGGAGAAATTGATTTTGGTGGGTTCGACGCGGTCGTTCCGAAAAGAGGCGGCGAAATGGGCGTATGCGGCGGCCGGTTCCGGAGTAGGAGCGTTGCCTTCTTTCGAGATCGCCGAGGCGGAACGTTTCCTCGATTGGATCGGTCCTGCGCTGATCGATCATCCCGACGCTTCGGCATGGCGCGAGGCGGCGGGACTCGAGCTCGTACCGCCGATTGTGCCGCCGGAAGAACGCCCGGTATGGGACATCCGGATCGTCGGGAAGTCGGAGGTTGCGGCGGAAAACCGCGAAAAACCGGAGCGTCCGGCGCGGGACGAATCGCGGCTTCGCGCCGTGTCGCAAGCGCGTCCGGTGCCCGCTCCGGCGTCCGCCTGGCGCGACGAGTTGGAGCGCGTTTTGGCGTGGCGCTATCCGCACGGCCCGGCGACGTCTGTCCGGTCGAAAACGTCGGTGACGGAAATGAAGCGGCTCGCCGAACGCGCATTTTCCGGCCGCACCGACGGCGAACCCGAACCGATGTGGCCCGCAGCCGAGCCGTTTCGGACGACGTTGGCGAGACGCCCGCGTTTCCTCGAAAGCCGCAGCGTGTCGCCCGCAGAACGCGGCAGTGCGTACCACGCGGTCATGCAGCGGCTGCCGCTCGTCGACCCCGTCGACGAACGAGCGGTCGTGGAGACGATCCGAAACATGGTCGTGCGGCGGCTGCTTTCGGAAGAGCAGGCCCGCGCGGTCGATCCGGCGCGCATCGTCCGGTTTTTCGCTCAGGAAATCGGCCGTCGGGTGCTGGCGTCGCCGCGGGTGATGCGCGAGGTGCCGTTTACGCTGGCGATCGAAGCGAGCGAGCTGGAAACGTCGCTTCCCGTCGACAGCGGAGAGACCGTCGTCGTGCAGGGCGTGATCGATTGCCTGTACGAGGCGGAAGGCGGCTTCGGCATCATCGATTTCAAGACGGACGCCGTCGTCGGCGATCCGAACGAAGCTGTTTTGCGACTTGCGGAGCGTTATCGTCCTCAGCTCGAAATGTATTCGCGCGCGGTGGAATCGATCCTGAAGCGGGCCGTTGTGCGTAGGACGCTATACTTTTTCGACAGCGGCCATTGGGTGGAATGGTGAAGATTTCGGTTTTGCGCGGGAATGTGTTATCATCAGGAAAAAGGTCTGTATCGCCGGCTCCGCCGGCACGCCGCGTTTGCCGCGCGCCGGCAGGCGGAGCGTCCGGCCGGCTCCGGGTTTCGGGAACATTTCGTATCGGAAGAAAGGAAGATGGCGATGTCCGCGGATTGCGTGTTTTGCCGGATCGTGCGGGGCGAAATTCCGGCACGGAAAGTGTTCGAGAACGAGTACGTCCTTGCGTTTCACGACATTCAGCCCCAGGCTCCCGTTCACGTCCTGGTGATTCCTAAGAAACACATTCCTTCATGGAACGAACTTACGAAAGACGACGCGCCGCTTGTTGCGGAAGTCGCTTTGGGCGCCCAGGCGGTGGCGCGCGAACTCGGCCTAGCGGAGTCGGGATACCGGCTGATCAACAACTGCGGTCCCGACGCCGGTCAGGTCGTGTTCCACCTCCATGTCCACGTGCTCGGCGGCGAAAAACTGTCGGGTCTAAACCCGAAGTGAAAGCGCGGCGGGCGAAAGCCCCGAAAGCCGGCGGGGTTTTCGGGCCCGAGCGGCGGAAGCCGGAGGGGTTTCGCGTCCGGGTTGACCCGGTTTCCGCGATCGCCTATAATTAAGTCCATCATCATGCAGGCGCGTTGGTTCCGGCGGCCGGTCGGGGGGAGGGTTGGCGGTGGCGGAAACGAAAGTGCACAAAAACGAGACGATCGACGCCGCACTCAAGCGGTTCAAACGATCGATCGCCAAGGACGGCGTTCTCGCCGAGATCCGCAAGCGGGAACATTACGTCAAACCGAGCGTAAGGCGAAAGAAAAAATCCGAGGCGGCACGCAAGAAGCGCAGACCATAAGGTCTGGACCGCCGGGAGGGTAGGAGTCAGGAATGGGAATCGTCGAACGTCTGAACGAAGACATGAAACAGGCGATGAAAGACCAGGACAAGTTCCGGCTGTCCGTCATCCGAATGTTGCGCTCTGCGATTAAAAACGCCGAAATCGACAAACGCAAGCCGCTCGGGGAGGACGAAGCCGTCGAGGTGCTCAGCCGCGAACTGAAGCTGCGCCAGGACTCCCTCCAGGATTTCGAACGCGGGGGGCGTGCTGATCTCGCCGACAACATCCGCAAGGAAATCGCCGTTATTCGGGAATATCTCCCCCGGCCGCTTTCCGAGGAAGAATTGACGGAACTCGTCGAGCGGGCGATCCGCGATACCGGAGCCTCCTCGAAAGCCGATATCGGCAAAGTGATGGCGGTCTTGATGCCGCAGGTGAAAGGACGGGCCGACGGCAGGCACGTCCAGCGTCTCGTCCAGGAGCGTTTGTCCTGACCATACCCAAGCGTCGCAAGATCTCCCGATCGCATGTCGGGGGGTCTTTTTTTATTGTCGGACGTGCGCGCGTCATACTTCGGTCGGGGCGCGAATACGGTGGTAAAGACCGGAGAATTGCGCGGTAAAGGAGCGGGACGACGCCGTGCGCCGATGGACGCGGACGATCGGGAGATGGGCTGCGGGGTGGTTGGACGTGCCCCCGGACGCCGCGACGGGCGCGTCCCGCCTCACCCTGATCGGCAACGGCCGGATTCATGTGGAACGGCCGGGGAGCTTACGGCGGTTTTCCGACAAGGAGTTGCAGCTGGAACTGTCGGAAGGAACGCTTGAAATTCGCGGACGCCGTCTCGCCGTTCGGGAAATGTGGCCGGACGACGTCTGGATCGAGGGCGAGTTCGCGGAAGTGACGGTTCGGCATCGACGTCCGTAACCGGTGGAGGTGCCAGGTTCGTGTTTTCGGAATGGTTGGACCGGCTTCGGGGGACGGTCGTCGTCGAAATCCGGGGTTTTCGGCCGGACGCGATGCTCGACGCGATGCGGTCGGCGAACATCGTCGTCCGCCAAGCGAAGTTCCGCCGAATCGAACGGCGGGGCGGCGCCGTCGAAGACGTCCTGGAGGTTCGGCTTTCTACCCGGGACGCTTTACGGCTTCGCCCGCTTCTGAAGCGGACGGGCTGTCGGATGCGCGTTCGCGCCAAATACGGCTGGCCGTTCTGGCTGGCTCGATTAAGCCGCAACGCGTCTTTTGCGGTCGGCGCCTGTATGTTTATGTCGGTTTTCTTTCTTCTTTCCCAGATAGTCTGGGATGTCGACGTCGAGATCGAGGGAAGCCGCCTGACGACGGAACAGGTGTTGAAGGCCGCGGAGACGTACGGTTTGCGGCCGTACCGGTGGAAATTTTCATTGCCGCCCGTGGAGACGATGGCCGCCGAACTGTATCGTTATATTCCGGACGCGTCCTGGATCGGTGTCGAGTGGCGGGGAACACGCGCGACGATCCGCGTCGTGGAGATGAAGCGGCCGGAACCTCGGCCCGTTAAGGGGCCGAGGCATCTCGTCGCAAGCCGGGACGCCGAGGTGACGGCGATTTTTGCGGAGACCGGGCGTCCCGTCGTCCGCCCGCATGCGCTCGTGCGCAAGGGGGACGTGCTCATTTCCGGATGGATCGGCACGGATGAACGGAAGATCGCTGTCGCGGCGGAAGGAACCGTCCGAGGACTTGTGTGGGACATCGTCGAGGTCGAAGTGCCGCTTGCGCGCACGGTCCGAACCTATACCGGCGGAACTTCCGTCCGATATGCCGTCGCATGGGGCGATCGCCGTTTCCGGCTGCCCGGCGTCGGAACGGCAAAATCGGGCGAGGAAAAAGTCGAAGAGCGACTGTTCACGTTAAGGTGGGGCGACTGGGTGTCGCCGCTCGGCGTCGTGCGGCAGGAAGTTCGCCGTACGCGTACGGCGACGATCGTCTGGACGCAGGAACAGGCGATGGAAGCGGCGCGCGCGGAAATCCGCAAGGCCGTCGAATTCCGATACGGCGAAGAAATCGGTCCTGTGCGCGAAAACATTTTGCAAGTGCGCGCGGACAATGATAAAGTTTATTTAAAAGCGCATGTCGAAGTCGAGATCGACATCGCGCAGGAACAGCCGATCGCGCCGGCCGAAAACGGCGCGTCGTCCTGACGTCCCTCTCGGCCGCGTCCGCGTTCGGCGTAAACACGCGAGGTGTTCGAAAGTTTGCCTCAACAGGCGCAATCGCTTCGCATCCCGCTGGAAAACGCGGCGGAAGGACAGGCGCTGCTCGGGCCGGGCGACAAATACCTGCAGCTGATTGACCGGCTGACCGAAGCCAGCATTCGGTTCCGCGACGACGAAATCGTCTTGCAGGGGCCGAAGGAGGAGCTCGATTGGCTGGAACATCTGTTCGACGTCCTGCTTCGGCTCGTGCGCGGCGGTTACGAGCTGTCCGAGCGCGACGTCTCTTATGCCGCCGAGTTGGCGAGGCAATTTGAAGCCGACCGGCTGCTGGACGTTCTGAGCGGTCTCTTGACGACGACGTTTCGCGGCAAACCGGTGCGCATCCGTACGATCGGCCAGCAGCGTTACGTATCCGAAATCCGCGACAAGACGATCGTGTTCGCCATCGGACCTGCCGGCACGGGGAAGACGTATCTTGCCGTCGTGTCGGCCGTGCTCGCGCTGAAAAAAGGTGAAGTCCGACGCATTGTGCTGACCCGTCCGGCCGTCGAGGCGGGCGAAAGCCTCGGTTTTTTGCCGGGCGACTTGCGGGAGAAGATCAATCCATACTTGCGGCCGCTCTACGACGCGCTTCACGACGTCCTGGGCGCCGAGCAGGTGGGAAGATTGCTCGAGCGCGGCGTCATCGAAATCGCTCCGCTCGCCTATATGCGCGGCCGAACGCTGGAAGACGCGTTCGTCATTCTCGACGAGGCGCAGAACACTACGCCGGAGCAAATGAAAATGTTTTTAACCCGCCTCGGATTCGGATCGAAGATGGTCATTACCGGAGACGTGACCCAGATCGACTTGCCGCGCGGCAAGCAATCCGGCCTCGTCGAGGCGGAACGGGTGTTGCGCGGCATTGAAGAGATCGGCATCGTTCATTTGACGGAACGCGACGTCGTGCGGCATTCGGTCGTGCAAAAAATTATCGAGGCCTATGAACGCGAGGGTAGACGGAAACGGCCGGCGGCGCCGGAAAGCGGGGAATGAACCGACATGCCGGGATGGTCGAGATGGAAGCAGAACCCGTTCATCCGTGCGGCGCTCGAATTGTCCCTAGTTGCGCTGCTGTTCGTCTCGCTCGTCGACCGGCTTGTTCCGCCTTCTTACCAGCTGGAACCGGGAGAGCCGAGCGACCGGACGATCCGCGCTCCGCGCCAGATCGTCGACGAGATCGCGACGCGCAAGGCGCAGCAAGAGGCGGCCGAGCAGGTCCAACCGGTGTATACGGCGGTCGCCGTCCGCAACGAGCAGCTGGTCGACCGGCTGTTCGACATGCTGGAGCAGATCAACGCCGATGCCGGCTTGCGGCCGTCCGACAAAGCGAGCGTTTATCAGACGGAATGGCCGAAGCTTTACAACGAATTCGTGGACCGGACGGTCCTCGCGCTTACCGAAACGGGCGGCTACAGCGGGCCGCTCATCGAGGAAGTCAAAAAACAGTTGAAGGAACAGGCGTATCGGATTCCCGCCCATATTTATTTCAAGCTGCCGTCGCTTGCGCCGGAAGACTTGGCCGTCATGCGGCCGGTCGCCATTGATCTGACGGCAAGGCTTAACGTCGAGCAGATTTTCGACGCTCAGTCGGCACGCATCCGCGTGGCGGAGCTCGTCAACCAGTCCGACCTGCCGAAAAGCATTCACCGCGAAATCGTGCAAGAGATCGTTCGGTTCGCGATTACGCCGAACAAGTTTTACGACGCGGCGAAGACGGAAGAAGCGCGGCAGCGGGCGAGAGAGGCGGTCAAGCCGGTGACGGTGGCGCGCGGTCAGGTGCTCGTGCGGGAAGGAGAAGTCGTCGGCGAGGACGTTTTCGAATGGCTGAAACACGAAGGCGTTTTGAAAGAAAAGACGGATTTGCGCCCCTATGCCGGCTTGCTGTTGTGGGTCGGCCTTTTGGCGGCGCTTCTGTTCTGGGCGATCCGCATTCGATCCGTGCCGGTGGACAACGCGCAGCGGCTGATGCTGCTGTTGATCGTCGGGTTCAACTTGTTTCTGATGCGGCTTGTCGCCGTCGTCCAGACGCCGGACGACCCGTGGATCGCGTTTTTGGCGCCCGTCGCCACGGGTGCGATGCTGGTCGCGGTGCTGCTCGACTCCGCCCTGGCGATCGCCGCCGCCGTCTGGTTCGCGATCGCGGCGAGCGTCGTGTTCAACATCGGCGGTGGGGCGTTGTTCGATTTCCGCTTCGGATTCGTCGCCCTGTCGGCTTCCCTGGCGGCCGTTTTTGCAGTGCAGCGTGCCGGGCAAAGGACGATGGTCGTCCGCGCCGGCATGCTCGTGTCGCTCGTTTCGGCGGCGGCAGTCGGCGGGTTGCTGCTTCTAGAATCCCAACAGTGGGACGCCGAGTCGTTCAATCCGATCCGTTCCGTGCTGTTCCCGCTGTTGTTCGCCGTGGCCGGCGGGCTTTTGACGTCGGTGCTCGTCGTCGGCGTGCTGCCGTTTTTCGAAGCCGTGTTCGGCATGCTGTCGCCGCTCAAGCTGCTGGAACTTTCGAATCCGAACCATCCGCTTCTGCGCAAACTGTTGACGGAGACGCCGGGCACGTACCATCACAGCGTCGTGGTCGGCAACCTGGCGGAAGCGGCGGCGGAGGCGATCGGCGCCAACGGTCTGCTTTGCCGCGTCGGCGCCTTTTACCACGACGTCGGCAAGACGAAGCGGCCGCAGTATTTCATCGAGAACATCTCCGGCGGCGACAATCCGCACGACAGACTGGACCCGGCGCTCAGCAAGTCGATCATCATCGCGCACGTCCGCGACGGCGTCGAGATGCTGAAAGCGCATCGGATCCCGAAGCCGATCCGGGACATCGCGGAACAGCACCACGGGACGTCGCTGCTGAAATATTTTTACCACAAGGCGCGGTCGAATCAACCGCATGCGGACGTCGACGAGGCGGAATACCGCTATCCCGGCCCGAAAGCGCAGTCGAAGGAAGCGGCGATTGTCGGCATCGCCGACTGTGTCGAGGCGGCGACGCGTTCGCTGAAACATCCGACGGCCGACGAGATCGACCGGCTCGTCCGCCGCATCGTCAAGGAACGCCTCGACGACGGCCAATTCAATGAATGCGACCTTACGCTGCGCGAACTGGAGATCGTCGCGCAGTCGCTGAAAGAGACGCTGCTCGGGCTGTTTCATTCGCGGATCGAGTATCCCGTCGAGAGTGGGACGGCCGAAAAAACAGCGGACGAAGCCACGAAGGAAGGAGCCGGCGCGCATGTCGTTGACGCTCGAGTGGATCAACCAGCAAAACGAAGTGCCGGTTCGGCCTGAATGGATCGCGTCGTTCGAGCGGCTGCTCGCGCTTGCGGCCGAGGCGGAAGGTTATACGCGCGGCGAGGTGTCGCTGACGCTGACCGACGACGAACAGATCCGGCGGCTTAACCGCGAGTACCGCGGCGTCGACCGGCCGACCGACGTGTTGTCGTTTCCGCTGATGGATCCGGAAGAGGCGGCGGAAGACGGGTCCGACGACGGCGACGGACCGCCGCCGCATTTCGGCGACATCGTCATTTCGGTGCCGCGGGCGATCGAGCAGGCGCGGGAATACGGGCATTCCGTCGAGCGCGAGCTCGGGTTTTTGTTCGTCCACGGCCTTCTGCATCTGTTCGGATATGATCACGACACGGAAGCCTCGGAACGCGACATGTTCGCCCGTCAGGAGGCCGTCCTGACGAAGGCGGGCTTGTTCCGCTAACCGACCGGCGCTGCCGGACGGGGCGGCGCGGGGCGGCGGCGCTTACGGTGGAGCGGAGGATCGATGGAAGGCTGGCGGACATTTCGGCGGAGTCTCGGATGGGCGTGCCGCGGCGTCATCGCGGCCGTCCGGGCGGAGCGCCATATGCGGATTCACGCGGCGTCGGCGGCGGTCGTCCTGATGCTTGCGGGCTGGCTCGGCGTCGGCGGCGTCCGGCTTGCGCTCGTGCTGCTGTGCATCGGCTTCGTCGTCGCGATGGAATTGATGAACACGGCTGTAGAAAAGACGGTCGATCTGGTGATGCCGGAACGCCATCCTTTGGCGAAATTCGCCAAGGATGCCGCCGCGGGCGCCGTACTCATCGCAGCGGCGACGGCGGCCGCGGTCGGACTCGTCGTATTCGGGCCGCCGCTTGCCGAAAGGATGGGATTCGGATGACGCAATCCGACCGGTCCGAATTCGGCTTCGGATTGAACGACGACGAGCTCGGACGGTTGATCGCGGCCGCGCGGGAGGCGGCGGGCCGCGCTTATGCGCCGTATTCGCGGTTTCGCGTCGGTTGCGCCGTCGCCTGCGCCGACGGCTCGATCGTGCCGGGCTGCAACGTGGAAAACGCCGCCTATAGTCCGACTTGCTGCGCCGAACGCACGGCGCTGTTCGCCGCGATCGCCTTCGGCCATGCGCCGCTTTCGTTCCGTGCTATGGCCGTCGCGGGCGACACGCCAGAGCCGATCACGCCGTGCGGGGTTTGCAGACAGGTGATGGCGGAACTTTGCCGGCCGGACATGCCGGTCGTGCTCGTCGCTGCCGACGGCCGCTTTCGGCTGACGACGGTAGACGAGCTGTTGCCGGCGGCGTTCCGGCTTGATCGGAGTACGTAACTCAAGAATCTTAAGGAGATGGTCCGCGCGTGTTCAAATCCGGCTTTGCGGCGATCATCGGCCGTCCGAACGTCGGCAAGTCGACGCTGCTCAACCGCGTGCTCGGCCGAAAAATCGCCATCATGTCGGACAAACCGCAGACGACCCGCAACAAAATTCAGGGCGTCTACACGACCGACACGGCCCAGATCGTATTTCTCGACACGCCCGGTCTGCACAAGCCGAAGTCGAAGCTCGGTGATTTCATGGTCCGGACGGCCGTCGGGGCGCTGGAAGGCGTCGATCTCGTGCTCTGGCTCGTCGACGCGACCGATCCGGACGACCCCGGCGAAAAATATGTATTGGACTTGTTGCGGGGCGTCCACACGCCGATTTTTCTCTTGATCAACAAAATCGACAAAATCAAGAAAGAAGAATGTTTGCCGTTGATCGACCGATATCGCCGCCTGCACGAATTCGCGGAAATCGTGCCGATTTCGGCGCTCGAAGGGACGAACGTCGACCGGCTGTTAGAGCTCATGACATCGTATTTACCGGAGGGACCGCTTTATTATCCCCCCGGCCATGTGACCGACCATCCGGAATCGTTCGTCTGCGCTGAACTGATTCGGGAAAAAGTACTCCACCTGACGCGGGAGGAAGTTCCTCATTCGATCGCCGTCGTTGTCGAGGAAATGAAGACCGGCGAAAACGGTGTCGTCGTCGTTCGGGCGACGATCTACACGGAACGCGAGTCGCAGAAAGGGATTCTGATCGGCAAAGGCGGAGCGATGCTGAAAGAGATCGGTCGCCTGGCGCGGTTGGAAATGGAACAGCTGTTCGGTTCGAAGATGTTTCTCGACCTATGGGTGAAAGTGAAAAAGGATTGGCGCAATTCGGAAGCGGCGTTGCGATCGTTCGGGTATCGGCCGGAGGCGAGGTAACAGTTGCATCGCATGAGGGGCCGCCCGCCCGTTCATGCTACGTATCGGATGCCGCGTATCATTCCGGGAGGTTCGCGCCGATGCGGGACTTTTCGTGGAAAATATTTGAAATGACCGGGGGCGTTGAGTCTTATTTGCTCTACCGGGAAGTGAGCCGACAGGCCGAGCGACGGAAAGACTCGCAAGAAAAAGACGGAGAGCAACACGGGAGATCGGGAAACGGATGAAGATCCGATGCGCGGCAGAACGGAAGCGTTAGTGCTCCGGGCGGCGGAGTATGGGGAAGGCCATAAAATCGTGACGTTGCTGACGCGCGAAGCGGGCAAAATCGGTCTCGTCGCGCGCGGAGCCGGCAAACCGCGCGGCAGGCTGACCGCCGCCTGCCAGCCGCTCGTGTGCGGTTTTTATTCCTTTTCGCGGTTCGGATCGTCGCTCGGAACGCTCCATCACGCGGAAATCGAGCGCGTGTTCCGGCGGCTTCGCGAAGATTTGCTGTTGACCGCAATCGCCGCGTATGTGATGGAGCTGACGGACCGCATGCTGGCCGACGGCGAGCCGCAGCCTGAGTTTTACGACCAGTTGAAGGCGGGGCTTGCCGCGATGGACGAGGGCAAAGACCCGCTCGTGCTCATGCACGCGTTGGAGCTGAAGTTGCTCGGCCTCGGCGGATATCGGCCCGTGCTGGATGCATGCGTCGAATGCGGCCGGCAGGAAGGGCCGTTTCTGTTCGCGCCGAGGCTGGGCGGGCTGTTCTGTTCCGCGTGTGCGGACCGGCAGGCCGGCATACCGTCCGCAAGGAGCGGCGGCGGTTTTTCCGCGAGGGCGGACTGGGCCGCCGGCGGGGTCGTGCCGTTGAATGCTTCCGCGCTGCGGCTGCTTAGGCTGCTCGGCGGCGTCGATCTTCGCCGGCTCGGTCGGGTCGAGGTCCGGCCGGAAACTGAGCGGACGCTACGCGAGGTGCTTCGGAGGTATTTTGAGGAACAGGCGGACTTAAGGGCGAATTCTTGGGTTTTGTTGGAAAACCTGCTTCGTTGACAAGCCTCTTTTTTTTTGCTAACATAATCTTTCGAGTATTTGGGCGGAGCAAGAACCTCTCGTCCTTGCGCCGGCAGGTGAACAGGCGGCGCTGAGGCGGGAGTTTTTTGCATTGCGTCGGCTACTTGCGCCCGAGCGAACACGGCCGAGGGAGGATGGCGCCGTTGAATTTTCAGGACATCATTTTGACGTTGCAGCAGTTCTGGGCGGAACAGAATTGCCTCGTCGTCCAGCCGTACGACGTCGAGAAAGGGGCCGGCACGTTCAATCCGATGACCTTTTTGCGCGCGGTCGGGCCCGAACCATGGAACGTCGCTTACGTCGAACCGTCGCGCCGGCCGACGGACGGCCGTTACGGGGAAAACCCGAACCGGCTTTACCAACACCATCAATTTCAGGTCATCATGAAGCCGTCGCCCGACAACATTCAGGAACTGTATTTGGAAAGTTTGAAGCGTCTCGGTATCAATCCGCTCGACCACGACATCCGGTTCGTCGAGGACAACTGGGAGTCGCCGACGCTCGGCGCTTGGGGGCTTGGTTGGGAAGTCTGGTGCGACGGTATGGAAGTGACGCAGTTTACTTATTTCCAGCAGATAGGAGGAATGGATACAGACCCTGTTTCTGTAGAAATTACATACGGACTGGAACGTCTTGCATCATATATTCAGGATAAGGAAAACGTTTATGAATTGGAATGGGCCGATGGGATCCGTTACGGCGATGTGTTTTTGCAGCCGGAGTACGAGCATTCCAAATACACGTTCGAAGTGTCGGACCCGACCGTTTTGTTTGAGTGGTTCCAGACGTACGAGCGGGAAGCGCGCCGGGCGCTTGAGAACCGGCTTGTATTTCCGGCCTACGATTATGTGTTGAAATGTTCGCATACGTTTAACTTGCTCGACGCGCGCGGCGCGATTTCGGTGACCGAGCGGACCGGTTACATCGCGCGGGTGCGCGCTTTAGCGCGGGCTTGCGCGCAGACGTATTACGAAGAGCGCGAGCGGATGGGATTTCCGCTGTTGTGGAAGGAAGTGGCGGAACGTGGTTAAGGATTTGCTTTTGGAAATCGGAACGGAAGAAATGCCTGCCCGCCTCGTGCGAGGCGCGATGGAGCAGTTAAGGGACAGACTCGTCGGCTGGATGGCGGAAGCGCGCATCGCCCACGGCGCGGTCAAGGCGTACGCGACGCCGCGCAGGCTTGCGGTTTTCGTGGCGGACGTCGCGGAAAGGCAGGCCGACCGGATCGAGGAAGTGCGCGGACCGTCCCGCAAAGCCGCGATCGATGCGGACGGCCGCTGGACGCAGGCGGCGCTCGGGTTCGCGCGCGCACAGGGCGTCGAGCCGGCCGAACTGTATGTCCGCGACGCCGGAAACGGCGCGGAATATGTGTACGCGCGCAAACATGTTGTCGGCGCAGATACGGTTTCCGTGCTGGCCGAAGCGCTGCCTTCGCTGATCGCCGGCATGTCGTTTCCAAGAAGCATGCGTTGGGGCTCGCACTCGATCAAGTTTATCCGGCCGATCCGCTGGCTGGTCGCCCTATTCGGCGACGCGATCGTTCCCTTCGAACTGGCGGGCGTCCGCTCGGGGCGCGTCACGAGAGGTCATCGGTTTCTCGGCGGGGAACTTGTGCTCGAGCAACCGGCGGATTACGAAGACGGCCTTCGCCGGCAATGCGTACTGGCCGATCCCGACCGACGGCGGCAGGAGATACTGGCGCAGATCGACCGGTTGGCGTCCGAGAGTGGTTGGCGCGTCGTGCTGCCGGACGATCTCATCGAGGAAGTGTTGTTTCTCGTAGAATGGCCGACGGCGCTTGTCGGTTCGTTCGATCCGGAGTTTCTGCGCATTCCGCCGGAAGTGCTGACGACCTCGATGCGCGAGCATCAGCGTTATTTTCCGGTGACGGACGAAAGCGGCCGCCTTTTGCCGCACTTTGTGACGGTTCGTGACGGCGACGCGCGCTCGCTCGAAACAGTAAGGCGCGGCAACGAGAAGGTGTTGCGCGCGCGTTTGTCCGACGCGAAGTTTTTCTATGAAGAAGATTTGAAGCTTGATATCGACGAATGCGTGCGGAAACTTGACTCGATCGTGTTTCATGAGGAGCTCGGATCGCTCGGCGATAAAGTCCGGCGCGTGCGGGCGATCGCTCGCCGGCTGGCGGACATGTCGGCGGTCGACGCCCAGACGGCGGCGTGGGTGGACCGAGCGGCGTCGATCTGCAAGTTCGATCTTGTCACGCAGATGGTGTACGAATTTCCGGAGCTTGAGGGCGTGATGGGAGGCTATTATGCGAAAAACGCGGGCGAACCCGAGCCGGTCGCTCGGGCGGTCGCCGAACATTACCGTCCCCGGCATGCAGGCGACGAACCGCCGCAAACGGCAGTCGGCGCGATCGTCGGCATCGCCGACAAAATCGACACGATTGTCGGCTGTTTCTCCATCGGGATTGTGCCGACCGGCTCGGCCGATCCTTACGCGCTGCGCCGACAGGCGTCCGGTATCGTGCAGACGATGCTGGAATCGGGGATTTCTTTCCCGCTGTCGGCGCTGTTTCGGACGGCGCTCGACGTGCACGCGGAATTCGGCTGCATGAAGCGCGGAAGCGACGAGGTGCTGCGCGACCTTGCCGAGTTTTTCGGGCTTCGCGTCCGGAACGTGTTGGATGAAAGCGGAACGCGTTACGACGTTGTAGATGCCGTGATGGAGGCTGGCTTCGACGACGTCGCTACCGTCGTCCGCAAGGCGCGCGCCGTGACGGCCGCACTCGACGACGGCGCTTTCCGCCGGTTCGTCGAAGCTTACGGCCGCGTTGCCAATCTTGCGGACAAGGCCTCCGGTCTTGCGGGACCGTGCGATCCCGCGCTGTTCGAGCATCCGGCGGAACAAGCGCTGTTCGACTGCTGGGAGGACGTCGCGCGGCGTTTCGGCCAACGGATGGAGGAAGGGCGGGAAAGCGAGGCGCTCGAAGCGTTGTATGCCTTGAGCGAACCGGTGGCAGTCCTTTTCGAATCGGTGATGGTGATGGCCGAGGACGAAAACATTCGGCGCAACCGCCTTGCGTTGTTGCGGTCGATCGCCGACGGCGTCCGCAGGTTTGCGGAGTTTCGGCGCCTGGTGAAAGATTGAATCCCGGGTCGGCTGTATACGTATATTCATAATGAAGGAAACCGTCTTTCGACGCGATCGCGCGGATTGACAAAAGTTCCGCAAGAACTGAAGGATAATCGGAAGGTTTGGCGAATAGTATACGTGCGCAAACGCGACGCGCATTCGGCCGGACCGAGGCGGCCGACCCCCGCCGGGCGAAAGGAGGGGGATTGCGGATGACGCGGGGACGCATCTCGGAACACGTAGTGGAGTCGGTGCTGAAGGCGCACGACATCGTCGAGGTGGTCAGCCGGTACGTCCGTTTGACGAAGCGAGGAAAATATTGGAAGGGGCTTTGCCCCTTTCATTCGGAAAAAACCCCTTCGTTCGCGGTGACGCCCGATCGGCAAATTTTCAAATGTTTCGGTTGTGGTCTCGGCGGAACGGTCATTACGTTCATCCAACATATTGAAAATTTGTCGTTCGCCGAAGCAGTGCGGAAGCTGGCGGAGGAAGCCGGCATCTCGGCCGCGGAAGCGGAGGTCGCGGCGGATTTGACGCGCGAGGAGGAATGGCGCGGCGCTTGGTTCGATCTTTATGAACTGGCTTGTTCGTTTTATCAGCATATCCTGAAGTTTACGGAAGAGGGCAAGCGTGCGGTCGCTTACCTGCGCGGCCGCGGCATCGGCCCGGAAGCGATCGAAACGTTCCGCATCGGTTTTGCTCCGGCCCGATGGGACGCGTTGGCCGACATCTTGCGGCAGAAAAGGATCGATCCTTCCATTGCCGAGGAAAGCGGCCTGATCGTACGAAAGGCCGACGGTTCGGGGTTTATCGATCGGTTCCGTGAGCGGATCATGTTTCCGATTTTCGACGACAAAGGCCGCGTCGTCGCGTTCGGCGGCAGGACGCTTGACGGCGGGGAGCCGAAATATCTCAACAGCCCTGAAACGAAGCTGTTCAGCAAAAGTTCGACGCTGTACAACCTACATTTGGCGCGGCCTGCCGTGCGCAGCGACAATACAGTCGTCCTGTTCGAAGGATATGTCGACGTCATTCAGGCCTGGTCGGCCGGCGAACGGCGCGGCGTCGCCTCACTGGGCACGGCGCTGACCGAAGAGCAGGTACGCCGGATCCGGCGGCTGGCGGAGCGCGTCGTGCTATGTTACGACGGCGATTCGGCGGGCCGTGCGGCCGCGCTCAAAAACGCGGAGCTTCTCGAATCGGGCGGATGCTCGGTTCGGATCGCGGTGTTGCCCGATGGGTGCGATCCCGACGAATATATCCGCCGTTTCGGAGGCGAGCGATTCCGCCGCGAGGTGATCGGCGCGGCTCTTCCGTCTGTGAAGTATAGGTTGCATGATTTTAGGAAAAACTTTCGGCTACAGGAAGAGGGCGAACGGCACGACTACGTGCGAGGGGCCGTCGAGTTCATCGCCGCGCTTGATTTGGCGACGGAACGCGAACATTACGTGCGGGAGCTTGCGGCGGAATTGGCGGAATTCGGCGTTTCGGAGTCGGTCCTGCGCCAGGACGTCGAGGCCGCACACCTCAGGCTCCGGTCCCGCAGGCGTTTCGACGGCAAGCGGGCGGCTTTGGCGAAACGCGGTCTGTCCGGTTCGGCGGGGAAGGCGTCTTCCGGATCGGCCGTTTTCGACGTCGAACGGCCGGATTACTGGAACGCCGAACGGTTTTTACTCGCGGTTATGATGGCCGACGCCGATGTGGCCTTTCAGGTTCAGCAGGAATTGGGCGAGTCGTTTCACGTTGCCGAGCATGCCGCGTTGGCGGCTTATTTGTATGCATTTTATGCGGCGGGGAGGTCGCCCGACCTCAACGCTTTCATGGCGACGCTTCAGGATCCGAAGTTGGAGGCGCTGGCGGCGGAAATCGCATGGGGCGGCCCGACGGGGCCGGTTCCGCCGCAGGCGGTCGAAGACTGTATTCAGAGAATCCGGTTTCACTGGATCAAGATGGAAATTGAGAGAAAAAAAGAGGAAATGGTTCGCGCCGAACGCGCGGGCGACCCTTTGGAAGCCGCGCGCATCGCAAGCGAAATCATATCCCTGGAAAGCAGATGGAATTTCGTTTCATCCGGAAACGTCTGAGTTCTGGGGGAGGGAGTGGGCTTATGGCGCATGATCAGCACGCGGAAGGTCGTTCGGAACCGACGCTGGAACAAGTAAAGCAGGAATTGATCGAACTCGGGCGGAAACGTTCTTTCCTGACGTACGACGAGATCGTCGAGAAGCTGTCCCCGTTCGATCAGGATCCCGAGCAGATGGACGAATTTTTTGAAACTCTGGCAGAAAAAGGGATTGAAGTCCGCTCGGGCGAACCGGGCGCCGATGAGCCCGATGCTGGCGAGCTGCGGGACGAGGACTTGAATCTGGACGACGATCTTAGCCTGCCTCCCGGGATTAAAATCAACGATCCCGTGCGGATGTACTTGAAGGAGATCGGTCGGGTACCGCTTTTGACCGCGGAGGAAGAGATCGAGCTCGCCAAGCGGATCGAACAGGGGGATGAAGAGGCCAAACGCCGACTCGCCGAGGCGAACCTGCGCCTCGTCGTCAGCATCGCCAAACGTTACGTCGGCCGCGGCATGCTGTTTCTCGACCTGATTCAGGAAGGCAATATGGGCTTGATCAAGGCGGTCGAAAAATTCGACCACAGCAAAGGCTACAAATTCAGCACGTACGCGACCTGGTGGATCCGTCAGGCGATCACGCGGGCGATCGCCGACCAGGCGAGGACGATCCGGATTCCCGTCCACATGGTCGAGACGATCAACAAGCTGATCCGCGTCTCCCGACAATTGCTGCAGGAGCTCGGCCGGGAGCCGACGCCCGAAGAGATCGCCAAGGAAATGGACATGAGCGTCGAGAAAGTGCGCGAAATCATGAAAATCGCCCAAGAGCCCGTTTCGCTCGAAACCCCGATCGGCGAAGAGGACGATTCGCATCTCGGCGATTTCATCGAGGACCAAGACGCGCTTGCGCCGGCCGATGCGGCGGCGTACGAGCTGCTCAAGGAACAGCTTGAAGACGTGCTCGACACGCTGACTGAACGCGAGGAAAACGTGTTGCGCCTGCGGTTCGGCCTCGACGACGGGCGCACGCGGACGCTCGAGGAGGTCGGCAAAGTGTTCGGCGTCACGCGCGAGCGCATCCGCCAGATCGAGGCGAAGGCGCTGCGCAAGTTGCGACATCCGAGCCGCAGCAAGCGGCTGAAAGATTTCCTCGAATGACCGGCAAGGGGACGGCGATCGCCCATGGACGCGGAACGCAGGGAAATCATCGTCCGGGAAATCGAACGCTGGCGGCAGGGTCGCATGTTGCCGGACCATTATTGTGATTTTCTGCTTCGACTCTATGACAGCGACGGACGGTGGACGGGACGCCGGTTCGGGCCGATCTCGACGGATTCGGTCCGACGCGCGGGCATCGCGCATTGGTTCGCGGCGGTGGCGGCGATTGCCACGGTTGCCTGTTTCATTTTTTATTTTACATCTTTGGGGTTGGCTTTGCAAGTCGTCTTGACGGCGGGCGTCGTCGGGACGGCTTTTTGGGCGGGAGCGCGGTTTCGCCGCCAATCGTTCGCGAAATCGTGCGCGTGTTTTGCCGTCGGATCGCTCGTTTTGTTGGCAGCCGGTTATGCGATTTTGGCGGATCACGGTTGGCTGGATGCCGCCTTGCTCGTATTGTGGGCGGTGTTGTGCTTTACGGTCTGGATCGCGATCGGCGTTGCCGCGCGGCTTCGCGTATTTCTGTTCTGCGGGGCGGTCGGCCTGTTGTTGGCTTATGCCCGGCTTTTGGCGGACCAGGCGGGACCGCAGGCGTGGGCGGTCGAAGCCGGGCTGTTGGCGGCGTCCGCGCTGTTTTTCTGGTTGGGCGGGCTTTTGCTGAAGGGACACCGCGAATCCGCGGTCGTCCTGCTTGCGCTCGGTCTTCTCTCTTGGTTGTTTCCCGAACCGTTCCTCGAGCTGACGTTTGCGGAGCCGCCGGATTGGGCACCTGCCGTGTTCGTGCTGAAACTTCTTGTTGCCGGAGGGGTGTTGTTCCGATTTCGGAACCGATGGACCGAATGGCTGGAGTCGTGACGCGTCTGTCCGCGCGGCTGGCGCAGGTGGCGGCGTTTGTGCCGCGGGATTGCGTCGTCGCGGATATCGGTGCGGATCACGCGTTGCTGACGGTCTGGCTCGTCGCGACCGGTATGGCGAGGCGCGCGATCGCGGTGGAAGTCCGACCGGGGCCGTTGGCTGCGGCGCGAGAGACGATCGCCCGCGCGGGACTGGCCGATCGGATCGACGTCCGGCTCGGCGACGGCCTGGAGCCGCTGGCGCCGGGTGAAGCGGACGTCGTCGTTTTGGCCGGAATGGGCGGTCGTTTGATATGTAGAATATTGGAAAAAGGTTCCGCCAAGCTGCGCGGCGTGCGCCGGTTGGTCGTCCAGCCGAACGGCGGGGAGGCGGAAGTGCGCCGCTGGTGGCTGGAACACGGGTGGAAACCGGTGGATGAAGCGCTGGTAGAGGAAAAGCGGCGCTTTTACGAAGTGTTGGCGGCCGAGCCCGCCGTCGATGCCGCGGACGCCGAAACCCCATACGCTGCGGAGCGGTGCGGTCGGCTTCAGCTCGATCGCGAGCTGAAGCTGGAAATGGGTCCTTATCTTTTGAAAAAAGGAAGTCATGCTTTTTTCGCGAAATGGGAGCTTGAGCGGCAAAAAGCGGCGCGTACTGCTGCGGCCGCCGCCCGCTCGAAAAGCCCGGAGGCGAGTGCCGCCGCCGAACGGTGGGCGCTCCGGGAACGTCGCATCGCGGAGGTGTTGGCATGTTTGCGAGCGGAACGGATATCGTCCGGCTGGTAGAACAGTGGGCGCCGCCGCGCCTGGCGGAGCCCGACGACCCTGTCGGCCTGCAACTCGGCACGTTGGCCAAGCCGGTACGCAAGGCGATGGTCGCGCTGGAAGTGACGCCCGAAGTTGCAGACGAGGCGGCGCATGCCGGCGCCGACCTGATCGTCGTGCATCATCCGCTGTTTTTCCGGCCGGTTCCGCATCTTCGCACGGACACGCCGTTCGGCCGAATGTGCGAAACGTTGTTGCGCCGGGAAATCGCCGTGTACGCCGCGCATACGAATTACGACGTCGCGGACGGCGGTATGAACGACCTGATGGCGCAGGCGCTCGGCCTCGAGCGGACGCGGCCGCTCGTTCCGTCGCATACGGAAAGGCTGAAAAAACTCGTCGTGTTCGTTCCCGAGACGCATCACGGGGCGGTACTCGACGCGATGTTCGCATCCGGCGCCGGATGGATCGGCAATTACAGCCATTGCAGTTTCAACGTTGAAGGCGTGGGCACCTTTCTGCCCGGCGAGGGCACGTCGCCGTTCGTCGGCGAGCAGGGCAAGCTGGAACGCGTGCGGGAGATCCGCGTGGAAACCATCGTTCCCGAGCCGGCGTTGGAGCGCGTCGTCCGTGCGATGCTCGACGCTCATCCGTACGAAGAAGTGGCTTACGACGTCTATCCGTTGGACGTGAAAGGGCGTGAGTCCGGCCTCGGCCGCGTCGGACGCCTCGCCGAGGAAGAATCGCTGGCGGCGTTCGCGGAACGCGTCAAGCGCGCGTTCGGCGTATCGCACGTCCGCGTCGTCGGCGATCCGGACCGGCCGGTGCGGACGGTCGCGGTGCTCGGCGGAGCAGGCAGACGGTATGCGCGTCAAGCCGCGGCATCCGGCGCCGACGTTTATGTGACCGGCGACGTCGACTATCATACCGCGCGCGAAGCGGAAGCGGCGGGACTGGCGATCGTCGACCCCGGCCATTGGGCGGAATCGATGATGGTCCGGCCGTTTGCCGAACGGTTGGGGCGCGCGCTCCGCGACGCGGGGTTTGCGACGGAAGTCGTCGCTTCACAAGCATCGCGCGATCCGTTCTGGTGGCGTTGAAGAATTTTCCATTGCCTTTCACCGTAAGCTTGGGTATACTGGATGACCGGAAAGTTTGCCAGACAATCGCCGGCGGACCGACCGGTCGAAGGCCGGTCCGCGGGAGGAAAGTCCGGGCTCCGCAGGGCAGGGTGCTGGATAACGTCCAGTCAGCGCGAGCTGAAGGATAGTGCCACAGAAACGGACCGCCGATGGCGGCGCGGGCTTCGGCCTTTTCGCCGCACAGGCAAGGGTGGAACCGTGGTGTAAGAGACCACGAGGAAGCCTGGCGACTCGCTTCCTGGTAAACCCCACCCGGAGCAAGACCGAACAGGACGCCGCGGCGTCTACGCCGCAAACCCTGGCCCGGGGTGCGTCCGGGTTGGTCGCTTGACCCCGCCGGCAACGGCGGGGCTAGATAGATGATTGTCGCTTCCGGCGTCGGCCGGGAGGCGCCGGAAGAACAGAACCCGGCTTACGGCAAACTTTCCGCTACCCGGTCAGAAGATTTGCGTCAAACGTTCCAGCCAACGGGCGAACCATTCGGCCCAGGATGCGGGCGGGGCGGCTGTCCGGCCGACCGCTTCTTCCAGGGCCTTTTGTGCGTTGATTTCACCGTAACCGAAGTACGGGTCGCGCCCTTTCGGGCCGAGATCGTCCGCCGTCCGCCGGATGATGTCGTACACTTCGGCGTTCGTCAGCCGCGGGTTGACGGAGCGGATGAGCGCGGCGAGCGCGGCGACGTGCGGACTCGCCATCGACGTGCCGGACATCGCGGCGTATCGTCCGTTCGGATACGTGCTGGCGATGCCGATGCCCGGCGCGACGACGTCGAGATAGTCGCCGTAATTGGAAAAGGCGGCTTTTTTCCGGTTCGGTCCGGTCGCACCGACGGCGAGCACTTCCGGATAAGCCGCGGGATAGCCCGGCTTGTCCGTATTGTCGTTTCCCACTGCCGCGACGAGTACGACGTCGCGTTCGTAGGCGTAACGCACGGCGTCGTGCAGAAAGTCCGAGTCGGCGTAATTGCCGAGGCTTAGATTGATGACTTTCGCGCCTTGGTCGGTCGCCCAGATGATTCCTTGGGCCACGGAAAGCGTGCTGCCTGCTCCCGTGTCGTCGAGCGCCTTGACCGGCAGGATCGGGTTGTTCCACGACATGCCGGCGATGCCCGTAGCGTTGTTGACGATGGCGGATATGATGCCCGCCACGTGAGTGCCGTGGCCGACGTCGTCGAGCGGCGGGGCGTCCGGCCGAATCGTGTTTCGCCCCGGTCTGATGCGTCCGTTCAGGTCGGGGTGGTCGCGGTCGACGCCGGTGTCGACCACGGCGACGAGGACGTCGTCGGAGCCTTTCGAGATGTCCCAACCGCGGTCCGCCGCGATTTGCGGCAGATTCCACTGATAGCGGAGATAAAGGCTGTCGTTGGGGACCACTTCGTTCGTTTCGTACAGATAATGCGGTTCCGCGTATTCGATTTCGGTTTTCAAGAAATAGTCCCGCAGCTTTTCGGCGCCGAGCCGGTCCGAGCGGAAGACGAAAATTCGGCCGGTTTGATGGACGACCTGTGCCCCGGCCTCCAGGCGGAATCGGTTGAGATCGGTCGCCGACGGCGTACGGCGGAATTTGACGACGAGTTCGTCGGTTTTGTAATGACTGTCCGGCCGGGAACCTTGCGGTTTCCAGCGGCGGTCGCCGGGTGCCGGCGGCGGGTCGAGCCGGAGATGGCGAAGCTGGCGTCTGTAAATTTCAGACATAATCTTTTGGCGCGAAACGGCGATCAGGCCGCCGCCCCGTCGTCCCGACGGTTCCGCAAGCACGAAATAGGAATCGCCGTTTCGGTCGAACACCGTCGGCGACGCGTACGGCCGGCCTTGCCGCAAAGCCTGACCGGCTTCGTCCAGAAGCGGCGCGACGACGTCGGCCAGACGTCCGTCCAGTTCGCCGATGCGGACGTTTTCGCCGCCGGTTTCCGGTACCCAGAGGAGCAAGGGCAGATCGTCGCGACGGATATGCCATTCTTGTAAGGTCTTGATAGGTTCCGGGGAAGAGCTGGCTTCTTCCGCCGCCTGGCGGACGTGCCGGCGGCATTGTTCACGGCACAGTTCGCCGGTAAGTCGGACGTCTTCGGCGACCTGCGCCATGCGGAGGGCTCGTTGTTCCGTTTCCGACGCGGTCCGGACGTTCGGGCGCGTTGCCGTCCAGACGAAACCGACCGCCGCCGCGCAAATCGCCGCGACGACGGGCACGATCGTTTTTTGTCGCCGGTTCATGGCGGACTCTCCCCGCTTTCCGTTTATCCGGGCGTTAGGATGGTCGTCGGAAACTTTTCTTATGCGCGTTTTTCAGGTACGATGGTACATGAAGGAGGTTGTTCGTCGTGCAAAAAACGGCGGAAGAGATCAAGGCGTTGTGCGAATCGTCGCGCGCGAAATTGAAAGAAGCCGTTTCCCTGCTGGAAACATTTCTGAACGATTTTTCGCTTCCTCGGCTGAACCCCGGCAACGACCCCGCCATGGCCGAATTTTACCGCGGCTTTCTGTCCGACATGCGGCATTTGCTCGTCTTCAGCGAAGTCGTGTACGAAAAACTCGGACAGGCGCTCCGGCGGCCGCAGTTCAACGCGGACCAGGCGGAACGCGCGCTTTACGACGTTTATCATCAATGCGTCAACCGGTTTTTTTATCCGCAGCACGAGTGTTATTCCGAAGACGCGCGATATGCCTATTCCGGTCAGGATTCGATCAAATTCCGCAAAAAGCCGTGCCGGGAAGTGCGCGATTTGACGGTGGCGCTGGCCGGCATTTTTGAACCGCTTCGCGAGGAATTGTCTTATTATGAAACCGAATACATTCACCAAAAAAGGTTGAGAGGCGAACGCGTCTGAACGAATTGGCGGCGGGCCGAGCGCATTTCGAGTTTCTTCCCGGACCATGCTAGGTCTGGGGAGGTGACGGCCGCCGTGCCGACGGTCAAATGCAGCGTATCCAATTGTGTGTATTGGAAAGAAGGCGACGACTGCGGGGCGGATGCGATCCTGATTACGACGGACCGCCATGCGAACCGGAAAGAGGACGTCGAGTTCGCGGGCGACACGTATCGAGTCGTTTACGAGGACGCCGCGCAGACGTCGTCGCAGACGTGCTGCCGCACGTTCCGGAGGAAACCGTACGAATGAACGGCGGCGCGGAAAAGTTGTCCGTAAGCGACGCCGAGGCGCGCTGGATCGGATGGACGGCGCTCGCGCTGGCGGTTTTGTCGCTGTTTTTTTTCGGAGCGGCGTTCGGACCCGCGGCGGCCGTGGCGGGAATGATCGCCTTTTTCCTGGGACAGCGGGCGATCGGCGTCTGGTCGGCTGCGATCGGCTTCATGGCGTTTTTGGCTTCGATCGTATGACGGCGGGGGCCCGATTCGAATACGGGCCCCTTTGTTCGGGCGACGAATCCCGTGTTACAATAGATGCTGAGGTTGAACGCGATGCGCGTGGTGACGAGTCGTCTGGAACAATGGCTTGTGTGGCATTTGTGGGCGACATTGCTGGACGAAAGCCGAAGCGGGAAAAGTCCGGCGGCGGGTGAAGGCGTTTTTCAAGCGTTATTGGAAACGGCGTCTTTTTCCACCAATTCCGTTGCATCGGTGCTGCGGCCGTCCGTCGCCGCTTTCGCTGCCCACCTGCCGTTTGCGCCCCCGGAGGGAGTTGAACCCGGCGATGTGCAAAAAGCCGCCCCGGATGCTGAGGTGCCGGCGTCGGTGCCCGACGAATATCGGGCGCTTCTCGACCGTGCGGCGCGGCAATACGGCCTCGACCCGCGCCTGTTGGCCGCCGTCGTCGAGGTCGAATCCGGTTACCGGCCCGACGCCGTTTCTCCGAAGGGCGCCAAAGGACTCATGCAGCTGACCGACGCTACGGCAAGGGCGATGGGCGTGTCCGATCCGTTCGATCCTGCGGCCAACGTAATGGGCGGGGCGAAGTATTTGTCCCAGCTGATCCGCCGTTACGGCGGCGATGTGGCCGTCGCTCTGGCGGCGTATAACGCCGGGCCGGGACGGATCGACCGCGCCGGCGTTCGGACCGCTGCGGATTTGGCCGCGCGCGCTCACCTTTTGCCGCAGGAGACGGTCGAATACGTGCAGAAAGTTTGGCGGGCCGCGTTCGCATCGGTCTGAGGTGCTTGAAGGGGAGCAGTTGCGATGCGGGAGCTTTATTTCGATCACGCCGCCACGACGCCTCCGAGGGAGGAGGTCGTTGCCGTTTATGCCGAAGTGATGCGGTCCTACGTCGGCAATCCGTCGTCTTTACACCGGCTGGGCGCTGAAGCGGAGTCGCTCGTCCGTCGCGCCCGCGAAACGATCGCTTCCGTGATCGGCGTCGATGCGGACGAGATTGTGTTTACGTCCGGCGGCACGGAGAGCAACAACCTTGCGATCAAGGGCGCCGCCTTGCGCTACGCGGAGCGCGGACGCCACCTGGTGACGACGGCGATCGAGCATCCTTCCGTATTCGAGGCGTTCCGGCAGCTGGAGTCGTTCGGATATGAAGTGACGTATCTGCCGGTCGACCACAGGGGTATCGTGCGCGTCGGCGACGTGGAGCGCGCCTTGCGCGACGATACGATTCTCGTCAGCGTCATGCACGTCAACAACGAGGTCGGCAGCGTGCAGCCGATCGCGGAAATCGGGCGTTTGCTCGCATCTAGACCGAAAACGCTGTTTCACGTCGACGCCGTTCAGAGTTTCGGCAGGTTGCCGATTGATCCGCGCGGCTGGGGCGTCGATCTGATGAGTTTCTCCGCGCACAAATTTCGTGGCCCGAAAGGGGCCGGTTTTTTGTACAAACGCGGCGCCGTGGAGTTGATGCCGCTGTTGTCCGGCGGCGGCCAGGAGATGGGGGTACGCTCCGGAACCGAACATGTCGCCGGCGTCGTCGCGATGGCGAAAGCAGCCCGTCTTGCTGCGGAGCGCCAAAAGCAGGACGCCGAGCGCATGTACGCGCTCCGCCGGCGTTTGCGGAACCGTCTGCGCGAGCTGCCCGGAGTGACGCTGAACGGCCCCGAGGACGCGCCGGAGGCGGCTCCGCACATCGTGCACCTGTCGGTGCCGGGCGTGAAGGCCGAGACGATCGTGCACGAGTTGGAAGCAGACGGGATTTACATTTCGACGCAGTCCGCCTGCTCTTCGCGGAAAGACAAGCCGAGCCGGGTTTTAGAAGCCATGGGCAGGGGCGGCGCGATATCGATGTCGGGACTGCGCATCAGCCTGTCGGCCGAGCATGCCGAGGAAGACGTCGATCTGCTTGTCGAGCGGCTGAGCCGCGCGTTGGAGCGGGTTGTTCGTATGAAAGTCTGACGAGCGCTGCGGAAGAAAAGGGAGTTTCGAGGCATGGACGTTCAGGACGTGTTGTTGCGTTTCGGCGAATTGACATTAAAAGGACGAAACCGCGCCTGGTTTGAGGACCAGGCCGTTCGCGAGGTTAAACGGGCGATCGCCGCATTTCCGAACGCCGTGGTGGAAAAAGATTACGGCAGACTGTACGTCCGCCTGAACGGCGAACCTTACGAAGGCGTTCGGGAAGCGCTGGGGACCGTCTTCGGACTCGTATCGTTCAGTCCCGTCATTCGCGTTCCGCTTGAGCTCGACGCGATTTTGGATGCGGTACTGTCCGCAATCGACGCCAAACGTCCCGAACCGCGTACGTTCAAAATTTCGGTCCGTCGGGCGAACAAACGTTTTCCGTACACGACGCGCGAACTGAACCCGATGCTGGGCAGCCGCGTGCTGGAGCGCCGTCCGCATCTGAAAGTGGACCTGCATCGGCCGGACATCGAAGTGTCCGTTGAAATCCGCGATACGGAGGCGTTCGTCTATTCCGATACGATTCCCGGCCTCGGCGGCTTCCCGGTCGGGACGAACGGAAAGGCGGTTCTTTTATTGTCCGGCGGCATCGACAGCCCAGTCGCCGGATGGCTGGCCATGCGAAGAGGGCTGGCGATCGAGGCGGTCCATTTCCACAGCATGCCGTATACGAGCGACCGCGCCCGGCAAAAAGTGATCGATCTCGCGGCGGTATTGGCGCGTTATTGCGGTCAAATGACGCTGCATCTCGTTTCGTTTACGGACATCCAGCTCCGGCTGAAGTCGGCTTGCCCCGAACATTTGCTGATTACGATGATGCGCCGTTCGATGTTCCGCATCGCCCAGACGATCGCCGGCCTGCGGGGAGCGCGGGGCATCGTGACCGGAGAAAGTCTCGGACAGGTCGCCAGCCAAACACTCGCCAGTCTGCACGTCATCGGCAAAGTCGCCGACTTACCGGTGATTCGACCGCTGATCGCGACGGACAAGACCGACATCGTCCGGCTGGCCGAGAAAATCGGGACGTATTCCATTTCCATCCGGCCGTATGAGGACTGCTGCACGCTTTTCGTGCCGAAATCGCCGAGCACCAATCCGAATTTGCGCGTGGTGGAGCGGTTCGAACATTACTGGGACTGGCTTCCTTCTCTCGAGCGGGAAGCCGCGGAACGCGCCGAAACGCTTGAAGTGACGCCGCAAGGCCCTCTGCGCGATCGGGAAGCGATCGAGTCCTTGTTTTGATGGAGGCCTGGTTCTGTTCGGGTTCCGGACGGACATACCCTGTGAGTAAAGAGACATGTAGGGGGAGTCCGGACCGATGGGCGACTGGGCGTGGTGGCTGGAAATTCTGTTGGTCAACCTGGTGTTGAGCGGCGACAACGCGATCGTCATCGGGATGGCCGGCCGGGGGTTGCCGCCGGACGAACGACGGAAAGCGATCGCGTGGGGGACCGCTTTCGCCGTCGCGCTTCGCCTGGTGATGACCGTCTTTGCCGCTTGGCTGTTTGCGGTACCTTACGTGCGCATGATCGGCGCGGCATGCCTCGTCTGGATCGCCGTTAAACTTTCGACACAAGACGGCGGCGGAATCAGCTCGGTCCGGTTCGGGGGGGCGGGGAGTGAAGCGGCGCCGCGCTTGCGGGAAGCCGTCCGCACGATCGTTTTCGCCGATTTCGTCATGAGTCTGGACAACGCGCTCGCCGTCGCGGCGTTGTCGGAAGGAAGCGCAGTTGCGACGGCGGTCGGCGTCGCGCTCAGTATTCCGTTGACGGTATGGGGAGGCGGCCTTGCCGTTCGCCTGTTGGACCGGTTTCCTGTACTCGTCGTCGCCGGAGCTGCAGTACTGGCTTATACAGCCGGCGGCATGTTGATCGAGGATCCGCACGTCGTGCGAGTCGTAGGCTCTGATTTTCGTCTGAAAGCGATACCGCCCGCCCTCGTCGCGCTGACGATTGCGCTCGGGCTGCTCGGGCGCCGTCTGTTCAAAACCGACTTTTTCCGTTAAAATGGGGGCAGGACGGGTTGCCCGGACGGCGTCGGGAATAGGGAGTGGTGCGACGGGATGATGTCGAAAAACAGGCGGACGGCCCTTGGAGCGGCCGCCGTGGGTGCGGGAATCGTTTTGTTGCTGGGACAGTGGGGATTTTTTCGTTATTGGGGCGGCAAAATGTGGCCGATGCTCGTGCTGATCGCCGGTCTTGCGTTGCATGTGCTCTATTTCAATCGGTGGCTGTCCGCGCTCGCGCTCGTTCCGGGCGGCATGCTGCTGACGTACGCGATGCTGTTTTTTTATTGCGCGACGTTCGGGTGGGGGGCACTCGGCGTTTTGTGGCCCGTATTTCCGTTCGGAGCGGCCGTCGGGCTCTTCGAACTGTACCTGTTCGGCCGTAGACGCGAAGCGCTGGCGCCGGCAATCGTGCTGGCCGTCGTTTCGGCGATCGGCCTGGCGGTCAGTCTGTTGGTCGCAGGCGGAGCGACTGCGGTGGCGTTGGTGCTGATCGCGGCCGGCGTCTATCTGCTGGTCGGAAAACGGAATACGCGCGCGTGGTGAACGAAAATTCTTCGCCGTTTGCTTCGCTCGAATCGAAGACAGCCGCACGGAAAAGTTCCGCGCGGCTGTCGGCGTTTCGGACGGCGTATTTTTACGGGTTGATCGTGATCGTAAAGTTCGGGCAAAGGTTTCGGATCGGAATGTCGCTGTTGACGATCGTTAGATTATTGAACGTGACCGATCCCACGGCCGGGCCCTGTCCTGGTTCGGGCATTTCGTTCGCCCAGATGGCGAAGCCGGACTTGGCGTCGAACTCGTCGCCGCTCTTACGCGCGCCCGAGATCGTGATGTTGGTGAAGATGGTATCCGTGATCGGATTTTCGGGCGATCCGCCGGTATATTTCGTCTGGAACATGATGCCGTGGTACGTCGGGTCGATGATGTCGACGTTGTTGATGCGGATGCCCTGGAACGGTTTCGACGCCGAGAACAGCCACATGCCGGGGAACGTCTGAGCCCCCCAGAAATGGCCGCCGGACCGCAGAATCGTGATGTTTTCAAGGACGGTCGGCGGGTTGGCGCCGAATCCGGCGAACGGATAGCCGAAATCGAGCGAGCTGATCGTCACGCCGGAATACGTCAGCGTGTCGGCGATATAGATGTTGCGGAACGTGTTGCCGTATCCGCCGTATACCGCAAGTCCGGCCGCGCGCCACGGAAGGACGGCGGTCAAGTTTTCGTAAATGTTGCCGGTCATGTTGCCACCGCCGGCGTCCGTCGCCGCGAAGATCGCGAAACTGTCGTCGCCGGTCGAGCGAGCCTCGATGTTGGTGACGCGGTTGTTGCTGCTGCCGTTGGTCATGTTGATGCCGTCGGCGAACGTATTGCGAATGCGGGAATTTTTGATCGTCACGTTCTGAACGTTCGTTCCCCAGAACATGCACACCTGATGTTCGACCCAGATGTCGTCGATCGTGATGTTCGACACGTTCGCCAGGTCGAACACTTTGCCCGGTCCGTCGATGCGGATGACGTAGTTGCCGAAATAGGCGAAATGGGCGAACGTCGAACCGTTGGCCGTGTTGGCGACGCTGAAGCCGATGTCGGTATTCGTCTGGTTCGACGGTGCGACGAACCGCGTGTACCAGGGACCGGCGCCGACGATCTGAATCGGTTTCCCGTACACCTGGAATTTGCCCGACGTTTCGTACGTTCCGGGCGGCAGATAGACGCCGACGAGCGTTCCGGTCGTGTCCATGCGGACGCGATCGAGCGCGTTCTGCACGTCCTGGTGGGTAAAGCCCGCCGGGACGACGTATCGGGCCGGATCCGGATTCGGCAGCGGCGACACTTGTTCAAGGTTGATGAAGTCGATGGCGTAGTACGCCGCCGTGTTGTCCGAATCTTTTTGCAGACGGATTTTGCTTCCGGCCGGAATCGTCGAGTCGAACATGATGTTCGCTTCGTCGTAAATGTGGCGCGGCGGTCCGGCGCTCGGGTCGTTGACGGGGTTCGCCTCGGGCCCGTACAGCCACGCGTATTTCGACGTCAGCGGAATCGCCTTGGCGAATGTGCCGTTGACGTAGACGTTGAGCGTGGCGTTGATGCCACCTCCGCCCGGTGCGTCGGGAATGGCGAAGCGGACGACCAGCGTGTTCGTGCTCGCTTTGGTCGTGAACTCGACGTAACTGCCGGTCGTGTTCAGGACGACGGCTTTCCGGCCCGACGCTTCGCCGGCGAGGTCGCCGATTTTCCGGTTCGGCCCGACGATGACGGCGCCGCCGCCGATCGCGCCGTCTTCCGCCTCGTACCAGTCGTACGGCATGTTGGCGCCGCGTCCGACGAAGAACGGCTGGGTCAGCGTGTTGTTCCCCTGTTTGACCGGCAATTCGTTCGCGTCGACGGCGACCTGGGCGGTCAAGTTGTATTTGCCGTTGACGGCCGTCCAAGTTCCGAGCGTGATCGGGCTTGTCGTCGCTCCGCTGGCGATCACGCCGTTGTAGGCGCCGGAGAGCGTCGCCACCGTCGCGCCGGAAGCGGCGTCTTTCAGCGTCAGCGTCACGTTGTGGGCGCCGTCCGCTGAAGCGACGGTGCCCTGGTTTTTCAGGGTCACGGTAAACGTCACCGTGTTGCCGCCCGACGGGTTGCCCGGCGTCCAGTTGACGGACGAAACGACGAGGTCCGAGCTCGGCACCGGGTTGACGACGAGCGACGAGGCCGCCGTGAAGCTGTTGTTCGTTTCGTCGAGTTCAATGACGGCGTTGTTTTCGTCGACTTTGGCGGTTACGCTGTACGTGCCGGCCGTCCTTGCGCCGATATTGACCGACACGTTGGCGGACGCTCCCGCAGCCAGCGCGCCGACCGTACCGGTTCCGACGAGCTGACCCGACAGGTAGAAGTTGACGTTCGTCGCGGTGGACGAAGCGGTGCCGTTATTTTTGACCGTCGCGGTTAAGGTGATGGCGTCCGTTTCCACCGGTGAGGCGGGCGACCACGTGACGGCGGTCACGATCAAATCCGGATTCGGCGCGGGTGTGCCGATGATTTCAAACTCGGCGATTTGTCCCGCTGGAGCGCCGGAGTTGGACGTGAACTTCAGCTGGACGGCGCTGACTCTCGCCGAGACGGGGATCGTCACCCGGTTGCCGGTGGCGGGGTTGAAGGAATACGTCGCTGTCGGAACCAAGGTTGTGAACGTTGTCGTATTCTGGTTATGCGCGAGCACTTCAATGGTCTGTGTCCGCGCCGACCAGACGGGATCGGGATTCAGCTTTAGGACGATCGACGTGATGTCGGCGTCGGCTCCGAGATCGACGGTCAGTGTGTTCGGGTAGGAGTTTGGCGCTCCTTCCCAATAAGTTGTAACATTGCCGTCGTTGGCGTTCGTCGCAACATAGGTGTAAACAGTCGACGACGCAACGATCGGTTTGCCGAGCGCCAGGTTGGTGCCCGAGCCGGGTGTCGGCGTCGGTGTCAGTGTCGGTGTCGGCGTCGGTGTCGGTGTCGGCGTCGGTGTCGGCGTGGGCGTTGGCGTCGGTGTCGGCGTCGGCGTCGATGTCGGTGTGGGCGTCGGCGTCGGTGTCGGTGTCGGCGTCGGCGACGACGAGGCGCCGTACACTTCGAATTCGGACACTTGTCCCGCCGGCCAGCCGGTGTTGGCCGTAAACACGAGCCTGACGTAGCGCACGTTCGTCGCGGCGAACATGATGGTAACGGTGTTGTTGGTGCTTGGATCGAACGTATAGTTGGCCGACGGTACAATCGTGGTGTACGTCGAATCATTGGTACTGCCCTCGACGGTGATCGTCTGTGTGCGGGCGCCCCAATTGGCGACGGGCAGCTTCAGCACGATTTTGTCGATGCTGTACGTGTTGCCGAGGTCGACGCGGATCCATTGCGGGAAGGCGTTATTGACGCTTTCCCAGTACGTCGATTGGTTGCCGTCGACCGCATTGGGCGCGGCATATACGTCGGCATGTCCGCTTTCCGTCACCGGCTTGTTCAGCGCCAGGTTAACGCCGGGCGTCGGCGTCGGTGTCGGTGTCGGCGTCGGCGACGACGAGGCGCCGTACACTTCGAATTCGGACACTTGTCCCGCCGGCCAGCCGGTGTTGGCCGTAAACACGAGCCTGACGTAGCGCACGTTCGTCGCGGCGAACATGATGGTAACGGTGTTGTTGGTGCTTGGATCGAACGTATAGTTGGCCGACGGCACGATGGTGGTGTACGTCGAGTCGTTGGTACTGCCCTCGACGGTGATCGTCTGTGTGCGGGCGCCCCAGTTGGCGACGGGCAGCTTCAGCACGATTCGGTTTATGCTGTACGTGTTGCCGAGGTCGACGCGGATCCATTGCGGGAAGGCGTTATTGACGCTTTCCCAGTACGTCGATTGGTTGCCGTCGACCGCATTGGGCGCGGCGTATACGTCGGCATGTCCGCTTTCCGTCACCGGCTTGTTCAGCGCCAAATTTTGCGGATCCGCCGAAACGGTGTCGCCGCCGCCAGGGGGCCAATAAACGAGGCTGAGTACGACGACCAGTAGAATGGCGACGAACCGGTTGCGGCATAAAACGGCCATGGCGAAAAACCTCCCTTTGTGTTTGTTGGAATCCGACACATCGAGATATCGACCAATCGCGGTTCGAAAAGGATAAAAGCCGGCGACACCTCCTCATGAATACGCTTTCATCTCATACGGCAATTCCATAGTAGGGGAGGTTGCTCACTTGCGCCAAGATGCGCTTTTACGAAAACGATGTGCGATCTTAAGATTGCTCCGCATCACGATAATATCAGGCATTTTCGGAACCGGGCTCAGGGTGTATCTTAAAATCGGGAAAGAGGGGACGCGGGCGTGCGGTGGATCGCGAATCTCAACATTCGGCAGAAGTGGTTGGCGATCGCCTCGTTTTTGACAGCGACGATCGCTACGATCGGCCTGTACTCCAACTACAAGTCGGCGGAAATTCTCAAAGAACAGGTCACCCACACGTATATCGAACTCATCAAACAGACGCACATCATTCTGGTAAGGGATTTGGACGCGGTCAACCAGATCACTTCCAAAATCGTGCAGAACCCGTACATTCAACAGCTCGTTCCCGATCCTATGCTGACTACACAAGAGCGCGTACGCCGGTACGTCGCGGCGGACGATCTGTTGCGCAGCTATTCGACCGGTACGGCGCTGGCCGAATCGATCTGGTATTCGATGTTTATTCCGGATCCGCAAAACTGGTATTCGTTCGCGCCGAAATACGATCTCGTCGCGCGCGGCGTGTTCTTTTTCCGGGATGACGAGCGGCCGCCCTGGTACGACGAGGCGATGCGGCTGAAAGGAAAAGGATTTTTGAAAGTGATCGACGGGTTCGGCTTCGGCGGCAGGAAAAATCTCGCCTTTCTCCGATCCGTTCACGATTTGTCCGGCGGCGGCTATGTGCTCGGCGTGCTGGCCGTCACGAACCTGGATACGAAACTGTACGACGATCTTCGTTCGGTGTCGCTGCCCGACGGCGAGATTTATGTGACGGACGAATCCGGCCGGTTGTTGGCCGGTGGGCGGGGCGAGTTGGGCGCCGGCATCGAACTGCCGCGGATGCGCGCCGTCGGCGTCGACGCTTCCGTCGAGCTGAGCGACGGCGACCCGAATTTTCTGTATATCGCCCACGGCCCGTCGGTGTACGGGACGAAACTGGTGTTCAAAATTCCGATTTCCGCACTGACGCGGCAGCTGAGCGAACTGCAGCGGACAATTCTGCTGATCACCGTCGTCGATCTGGCGGCGACAGTTCTCTTCGTGTTTTATTTTTTGCAAGCGTTTGTAAGGCCGCTTCATAAAATGGCCGAATTTTTCAAGAGATACGAAATCGGCGACGTGATGCGCTCATTCTCGGGGCGGCGGCGCGACGAGATCGGCATTTTGGCCGCGTCGATCCGCGAAATGACGGAACGGTTGAACGCTTTGATCAAAGACAAGTACGTCATGGAAATCCGCCAGAAGGAGTCACAACTTCGCCTCTTGTATTCTCAGATTAATCCTCATCTTCTTTATAACACATTAGAAAGCATCTACTGGCACTGTCGCTTGAACGGCGAATCGGAGTCCGCCGAGATGATCCGCGATCTGTCAAAGCTGATGAAGCTGGGACTCAGCCGCGGCAAGGAGCTGATTCCGCTGGAGCAGGAGCTGGAACATGTCCGGGCCTACATCAGCTTACAGCAGAAACGTTATGCGTATCGTTTCCGCGTTTCGTGGGACGTGCAGGCCGAGGCGCTCGGCTGTCTGACGCCGAAGATCGTGTTGCAGCCCCTTGTGGAAAACGCGATCTTGCACGGCGTCCGCCATATGGGCGACGAAGGGATGATCCGGATTTCGGCCCGCACCGACGGCGACGAAGTCTGCGTCGTCATCGAGGACAACGGTTACAAGCCGGCGGATATCGCCGCGATGCAGGCGATGTTGGCCGACGAGACGACGGAGGCGCCCGGTTATGGAGTCCGCAACGTACATCAACGCATCCGGCTGCATTTCGGAAACCGTTACGGGCTTGCTTATTCGCGTGGGTCGTCCGGGGGAACGCGCGTCGAGGTCCGGTGGCCCGTCGTCAGGGAGGATTCGGAAATCGAGGGGAAAGGGGAACGGATCGATGTACAGCGTGCTGATCGTGGACGATGAACCGCTCATTTGTGAAGGACTCCGGCAGCTTCTGCAACATTCCGGATTGGACGTCGGCCATGTCCTGGTCGCGCACGACGGGTACGAAGCGTTGGACTGCATCCGGATGGAAGACGTCGATTTGATCGTGACCGACATCCGCATGGGGGAAATAAGCGGCTTCGATCTCATTCATCAAGCGCGGCTGCTGAAGCCGGGAGTTCCGGTGATCATCATTTCGGCTTATGAAGATTTCCATTACGCGCAGCTGGCGTTGCGGCTGGGGGTAAAAGACTATCTGGTCAAACCGCTCAACGAAAACCATTTCCTCGACGCCGTGCGAGAAGCGCTGCTGAAGTCAAAGCGGCGGGCCGACGCCTTACGCGAACGCAAAACCGAGGAACACGGCCGCCGGTTTTCGATGAAAGAGCCGGAGGAAACTTGCAATCAGCTTCTAAATCTTCTTTTAGAACGTCCGCACGACGATCGCGCACCGGAACTCGAACGGCTCAGGTCGACGTACGGCGTCGATCCCGGCGGGCCGTATTATTCGATCATCCGCGTCCGGCCGAAGCGCGAATGGAAGAGCGAGCGCGATCCGGTCGCCTATGCCGCGCTGAACGTCGTCTGTGAGACGCTCGAGCCGCGCAAGCAGGTGTCGTTTTACGGCCCCGAACGGTCGATCGTATCTGTCGTATCGTGGAACGAGGCGGAGTACGCCGACGTTCGACTCGATAAAATCCAAGAATTAGATATAATAGGAAAAACAATCCATCATCATTTGAAGGAATATCTCAAGCTTGAAACAGTCGTCGGCATCAGTCAAATTATGAAAGGAACAAAATTTTGGCCGGAAATGTTCACGCAGGCGTCCGAAGCGATCGAGTGGCATCAAGTGTTTCCGGAACATTTTGTATTTTACTATGGGGATTTTCATCCTTTGCGTTATCGGGAAGGGCGGTCGCTCGAAGAAATCAGGAAAAACAACAATCAGATCATCGAACAGGCAATTTCATACATTCAGGAAAATTACAATAAAAAAGAGATTACTCTACAAGAAATTTCGCGAAAAATTCATGTTAGCCCGAATTATTTAAGTTTTCTTTTCAAAAAATGGACTGGAATTAATTTATGGGATTACATTGTAAAATTGCGTATGGAAGAAGCGAAACGGCTTTTGCTGACGACCGATTTACGCCGTTATGAAATCGCCGAGCGCGTCGGATACGAATCCCCTGAGCATTTTAGTAAAATCTTCAAAAAATATTTCGGCGTCAGCCCTTCTCAAATCAAAAAGTAAAATCGCTTTGTTTCGATCATAAAAACGCACATTGTTCCGCACGCCCCGAATTCGTACGATGTAAACGAAAGGGGCTGGAAAACGATGCGAGATACGACTTGGCAGACATCCTCCATCCCGCAGACGTCCGCCGCGCCGCATGACTCGGCTGCGCGGTCCGAACCCCGCCGCCGTGCGGCAGTGCGACCGTGGCGCGCGAGCCGCGCGACGGGGTTTTTGTTTATATTACCGGCTTTTTTACTTTTTCTCATATTTTTATGGATACCTATTATAAAAGGTTTTATTTACAGTTTCTTCGATGTCGATTTTGTAAAAGGTAATCGTTTTGTCGGCCTGGCTAATTATCAAGAAATTTTGAGCAATCCGGACGTCAAGACGGCCGTCCGCAATACCCTTTATTATATGGCGCTTTGTCTGGCGATCGGGTACTGGGTGCCGTGTCTGTTCGCGATCGCCGTATCCGAGCTGAGGCGGTTTCAAAGTTTCGCGCGCGTCGCCGCTTATTTGCCGAACGTGATTCCGGCCGTCGTCCTCTACGGCATCTGGATGTGGCTGTACGATCCGGTCGGGCCGTTCAACGCTTTCCTGAAAACCGTCGGCTTGAAGCCGATTTCGTTTCTGACCGACCCGGACTGGTCGATGGTGTCGATCGTGCTGATGGAGACGTGGCAACAGTTCGGTGCGGCGATGTTGATCTATCTTGCCGGCATCCTCGCCGTGCCGAAAGATCTGTACGAAGCGGCGGAGATCGACGGCGCCGGCGTTTGGGCCCGCATCCGGCACATTACGTTGCCGGCGATCCGGCATTTGTTGCTTCTGATGTTGATTTTACAGCTGATCGCCACGTCGCAGGCATATTTGTCCCAGCAGGCGCTGCTCGACGGCGGTCCGAACAACGCGACGATGACGTATACGCTTTTGTCGGTCAAATACGCGTTCAGCCGTTTCGATTTCGGTGCGGCTTCGGCGCTCGGGGTGCTCATGTTCGTCGTGCTCAGCGGACTCGCCTTTTTGCACTACAGATTGTCGGAAAAAGAGAGGGATGCCGGATGAAAGCGGCGTTCGAGCGCGGTATTTTGTCCGCCTACGATTTTCGCAAAAAATCGGTCGTTTTCGCTTACGGAGCGTCGGTTTTGCTCGTGGCGCTCATGGTGCTTTCCATGCTTTACCCGTTTGCCGTGACGATGATGAACGCATTCAAACCGAACGAACAAATCTTCGAATTTCCTCCCCGCTTTTTTCCGAAAGAGTGGAAATGGGCGAATTTGAAAACAGGATGGAATTATATTAATTTAGTTCTTTATCTTAAAAATACTATTATGTTGTTTATAGGAAATATGATCTGTATTTTTCTGGCGACCGGGCTCGCCGCTTACGCGCTGTCGTGTATGCGGCTTCCGTACCGTAGGGCGATCTACGCGTTTTTTATGGCGACGCTGTTCATTCCGCCGTCGACCTACATCATCCCGAATTTCATCAATTTGAAAGACCTGGGGCTCGTCAACACATTCTGGGCGTTCTGGCTGCCGGCGGGGGCGAACGCGTTTTATCTGCTCGTCCTGAAAAGCTTTTTCGACGGCATTCATCCCGAATTGCTGGAAGCGGCGCGCATCGACGGGGCGTCGGAATGGCTCTGTTTCCGGAAAATCGCCGTGCCGCTTTCGCTTCCGATTTTTTCGACGATCGCGATCTTCGTGTTCGCGGCCGTCTGGAACGACTGGTTCTGGCCGTCGCTCGTGCTGCACGATCCGAACAAGATGCCGCTGGCGACGGCGGTCTACAAATATGTCATCAACGCGCGGAGGCTGGACTGGAACATCCGGTTCGCGATCCTGTTTATGGTCATGACGCCGCCGGTCTTGGTGTTCCTCTTGTTCCAGAAATATATGTTGCGCGGCATTTCGCTTGCCGGCATCAAAGGTTGATTCATAAGATCAGACATATTTGAAATAAAAATGCTCATCGCTCTTATCATGGGACTTCCTTAAAATCGAAAATGACTTCAATCCACTTTCAGCAAAGGGGTTTGAGCAATCCATGAAAAAGGCGCATGTATGGTTGGCCGGTTTGCTGGTCGCCGCCGTCGCCCTGGGCGGATGTGCGGCGTCGAAATCGACGTCCGGCGGGCAGGCCGGCGCGTCGTCGGCACCGTCGGGCGGCGGAACGTCCGCTCCGCCGAAAAAGGTCCGCATCAGCATTTACTATCCGACGCCCGACCAGCCGGAAAAGCGGGCGCTCGAGGACGACAAAATCAGAAGGTTCCAAGAAAAATATCCCTATGTCGAAATCATCAAAAGCGACTGGCATTACAACCCGAACGAAATCGCCATCAAAATGGGCGCCAACGAAGCGCCGACGCTGTTCAACACGTACGCGACGGAAGGCAAGTTTCTGGCCGAGCGCGGCTGGGCGGCGGACATTACAGAGTTGTGGAACAAATGGGAATATAAAGACCAGATGAACCCGATTCTTCAGAACCAGTTCATTCTGAACGGCCGCGTTTACGGCATCGCTCAGCAGGGGTACGTCACCGGCGTCGTCGTCAACCGCAAGATGTTCGCCGACAAAGGCGTCAAGCTTCCGCCGTACGACTGGACGTGGGAAGACCTGCTCCAGGCGGCGAAAGCGGTCAGCGATCCGCAAAAGGGCATTTCCGGTATCGCGCCAATGGGTAAGGGCAACGAGGCGGGCTGGAACTGGACGAACTTCTTGTTTGAAGCCGGCGGCGAGATTCAGAAGATCGAAAACGGCAAGGTCGTCGCCACGTTCAATTCCGAGGCCGGACTCAAGGCGCTCCAGTTTTATCACCGGTTGCGGTGGGAGGCGAACGCCATTCCGGAGAACTGGGCGCTCAACTGGGGCGACGCGGTCGGCGCGTTCGCGCAGGGGCGGACGGCGATGGTCATCGCGGGTCCGGACGGTCCGGTCGATCAGGCGCTCAACCAGGGCGGCATGAAACCGGAAGACGTGGCCGTCTATCCGATGCCGGCGGCGCAGCCGGGCGGCAAGCATACGGGGGTTCTCGGCGGCGATTATCTCGTGATCAATCCGAACGCGACCAAGGAAGAGCAAGAAGCGGCCTTCAACTACGCGGTGTTCGACTATTTTTCGGACAAGGGCCTGGAATCGCTCGAAGCGAATATCCAGCAGCGCAAGAAGGACAACAAGTATTTCGTTCCGCCGCTCATCCAGTACTTCAAGCCGGATTCGGCATACGGGCAGAAAGTGAACGCCGTGTACGCGAAGTACGACAACGTGTACGTCTACGATCCCGAGATGCTGAAACTGCTCGACGGCAAGCCGGAAGCGCAGTACAACACGCAGGACTACTATTCCGTCATGACCAATGTCGTGCAGGCCGTCTTCTCCGACAAAAACGTCGATCTGAAGGCGCAGCTCGACGCCGCGGCCAAGCTGGTGCAGACCAAGTACTACGACACGATCAAACTGGACTGAAACAAGCGGCGTAACGGAAACCGGGGGCCCCCCGAACGCGGCGGTCCGAAAACCGCGGGGGGCCCTCTTGATTCGTCCGGAGAGGGGGAATCCGTCATGAACAAGACGGCCGAAAAGTATTTGGAAGTGCATCCGTGGAAAATCGTCGAAAACGGCTTTCACGCCGGGCGGGCGCTCGTGTCGGAGTCGCTGTTTTCTCTGGCCAACGAATTCATGGGCGTCCGCGGCTATTTCGAGGAAGGCACGTCCGGTCCGTCGCGCATCGGCAGCTTTTTTAACGGCGTGTTCGAGGAAGAAGAGCCCGTTTACCTCGTCCGTTATCCCGGCATCTCGTATACCGACCGGTTCATGGTCAACGCGGTCGACTGGCTGCATACGCGCATCCGTCTGGACGGGGAAACGCTCGACTGCGCGAACGGCCGGATTTCCGGATTTCGCCGCGAACTCGATTTCCGGTCCGGCGTGTTGACGCGCGAGCTCGTGTGGACGACGGCCGGGGGAAAACGGCTGAAAGTCGTGTTCCGCCGTCTGCTCGGCATGAAGCGGCCGAACCGCGCCGCCCAGCGGATCGCATTGGAGCCGCTCGATTTTTCAGGAACGATCGAGCTGGAATTCGGTCTTGATTTTTCCGTCCTTCATTACACGCGCGGACGGAATTATTGGGGATGCGGCGAACCGTTGTTCACGGAAAGGGCAGCGGCGCTGGCGGGCCGGACGCGGCGGAGCGGAAAAAACGTGTTTTCCGCGTTTCGCCTGGCCGCGCTGGATGCGGAAGACGTGCGGCACGTATCCCGCGACCGCTATGCCGGGATCCGCGTCCGGCTTCCGCTTGCTTTAGGCCGGCAAACGGTGTGCGACAGGGAAGTCTTTCATCTGGTCGAAAAAAATCCGAACGTTTCCCTTGAAGCGACAGCGGCGCGCGGGATGGAGGCGTTCGCCGCCGAGCCGGCCGTTTCGTTTGATGAACTCGAGCGCGAGAACCGGGAATTTTGGGACGACGTCTGGAACCGTTACGACGTCGAGATCGACGGAGACGCGGACAACCAGCAGGGCATCCGCTACTGCATCTTTCAGCTGATCCAGACGTACCGCGGCCTTGATCCGGCGCACAACATCGGCGCCAAGGGACTGACGGGGGAAGTGTACGGCGGTCATGCGTTCTGGGAGACCGAGACGTATTGCCTGCCGTTTTATTTGCTGACGAATCCGGAAGCGGCCCGCAATCTGCTCATGTTCCGCTATCGCACGCTGCCCGAGGCGAAACGGAAAGCGGCGTCCGTCGGCTGCAGGGGGGCGTTCTATCCGGTGGCGACGATCGACGGCACGGAGTCGTGCGGGCTGTGGCAGCACGCCAATCTTCAGCTTCAGGTCAGCTCCGGGGTGGCCTACGCGATCCGGCATTATGTCGGCGTGACGGGGGACGTCGAGTTTTTGCACCGCGAAGGCATGGAAATGCTGATCGAGATTTGCCGGTTTTTCGCAAGCCGCGGCCAATGGGGGCAGCGGTCGGGAAAGTTCGGGTTTTACGGCGTCATGGGCCCCGACGAATTCAAAATGATGGTCAACCACAACTATTACCTGAATTTTACAGCCAAACAGTGTCTGGAGTATACGCTGGCGACGGCGGAGGACATGCGCCGATCGTTTCCGGAAGCGTGGAACGATCTCGTCGGCAGGACGGGGTTGAACGACGCGGAACTCGCCGATTGGGCGAACATGGCGGCGAACATGCGGCTAGCGCGGGGAGACGACGGACTGCTTCTCGAACAGCACGAAGGCTTTTTCGATCTGCCGCACCTGGACGTGCGGTCGATTCCACGCGATGAGTTTCCGCTGTATCATCATTGGCCGTACGACAAGATTTTCCGGTACGATATGATCAAACAGCCGGACGTGCTCATGTTGATGTTTTTGTACAGCCATTGTTTTTCCGAGGAGGAAAAGCGGGCGAATTACGCGTACTACGAGCCGAGGTGCGCGCACGAGTCCTCGCTGTCGCCGGCGATTCACTCGATTTTGGCGGCCGAACTGGGAGACGAGGAGCGGGCGTGCCGATATTTCGAATTCGCCACGAGGCTCGATCTGGACGATTACAACCGGAATGCGGACCAGGGGCTGCATCTGACGTCGATGGCGGCGGCGTGGCTGAACATCGTCTACGGGTTCGGCGGCATGCGTTCGGACGGCGAGCTGCTTTCGTTCCGGCCGATGTTGCCCGGGCGTTGGAACGGATACCGTTTTCGGATCGTCTATCGCGGGGTGCCGCTCGAAGTCTCCGTCACGAAGCGGGAAGTGACGCTTCGCGCACTCGAACCCGGCCGTGTGGACGTGTCGCTTTACGACCGGCGGTATGAAGTAACGGAACGAGGCGTCGTCGTTCCGCTCCGCACGTCAGCTGCGGTATCGAGCCTGTCGGCGTCGGGTCTCACGGCGGCGGAGGTGACGGCGAATGCGCGAAGACTGGACGGTTGTTGAACACGGGTGCGATCCGGAGCAGGTCGCCCGGCGGGGCAATACGTTCCTGATCGGCAACGGGTATCTCGGATACCGGGGAACGCTCGAAGAATACGGGAGTAAGCAGCTGGTCGGCTGCACGCTGGCCGGCCTTTACGACCGCGTCGGTGAAAAATGGCGGGAACCGGTGAACGCGCCGAACGGCCTGTTCTGCCGGGTCCTCTGCGAAGGGGAGCCGGTCGCGGTGTTCGCGCCGCGGACGGAAATCGCGTCGCATGAACAGGGGCTTTGTTTTCGATACGGAATTCATTTCCGGAACACCCGTTTCCGGCTGGCCGACGGAACCGGCGTCGTCGTGTCGGCCGAGCGGTTCGCCTGCCTGGAACCGGTCCACGTGCTGGCGATGAAGTTTTCGTTTTCGGTTTCGGACGTCCGGACGGTCGCCGTCGAGACGGGCATCGACCGCGACGTCTGGGATTTGAACGGGCCGCATCTGGGCGGTTTTCGACTCGTTGCGCGCGACCGCGTCCGGGTGCTCGAAGCGTACACGCAGGAAGCCGGCATTCCGGTGGCGACGGCGGAAATCGTTCTCGATCCGGAGGGCGTCTTCCGCGACGGCGGGACGAGCGAAGCCGGGCACCGGCTGTACGAAATCCGCGCGGAGCCGGACCGGACGTACACGTTGTACAAGTTCGTCGCGATTTATACGGGGAAAGACGTCGCCGATCCGGTTTCGGCGGCGGCCGACGCCTGCATGCGGAGCGCGGCGGCGGGATATGAGGCGATGTTGCGGAGGCACCGCGAGCTCTGGGACGCCCGGTGGGCCGTCTCGGACGTTTCGATCGCCGGCGATCCGGAAGCCGAGCGGGCGCTGCGGTACAGCATGTATCAGCTTTGGATCGCCGCACCGGAGCACGCCGAAGCGCTTTCCATCCCGGCGAGGGCGTTGTCGGGGCAGGTGTATAAAGGCGCCGTTTTTTGGGATACCGAGATGTTCATGCTGCCGTTTTTCCTCCATACGCGGCCGGACATCGCGCGAAAACTGTTGCGGTATCGCATCCGGACGCTGGACGGCGCCAGGCGGAAAGCGGCGGAGTACGGCCGTCGCGGGGCGTTTTACGCCTGGGAAAGCCAGGATACCGGCGACGACGCGTGCACCCTGTTCAACGTGAACGACGTGTTGACCGGGCGCCCGATCCGGACGTATTTCCGCGACAAGCAAATTCATATCAGCGGCGCCGTCGTGTACGGGTTCCTGCAGTACGCGCGGGCGACCGGGGACGACAGTCTTTGGCTCGAAGGCGGCGCCGAGGCGGTCTTGGAATGCGCGCGGTTTTATCTGTCGTGGGCGTATTACAAGCCGGACAAAGACCGCTACGAATGGCTCGACGTCACCGGGCCGGACGAATACCACGAGCGCGTGCACAACAACGCCTACACGAACGCGATGGTCCGGTTTACGCTGCGCACCGTGTGCGAATTGGCGGACCGCCTGCGGAAGCGGTATCCGGCGTTTTGGCGCGAACTGGTCGACCGGCTCGGGTTTCGCCGCGACTTGGCCGACATTCGCCGGATGCTGAAACGGGTTTACGTGCCGCAACCGGACGACCGCACGCGGCTCATCGAGCAGTTCGACGGCTATTTCGGCCTGCGCGACGCGACGCCCGACGAGCTGAAAGCCGAGATGCTTCATCCGCACGAGTACCTGGGCGGGGGAAACGGCCTGGCCGCGCATACCCGAGTCGTGAAACAGGCGGACGTGATCGCGCTTTTAGCGCTGTTCGAGGACGACTATCCGGTTGAGGTGAGGCGGGCGAACTTGGATTATTACGAACCGCGCACCGAGCACGGCTCCAGTCTCAGCGCGCCGCTTCACGCGCTCGTCGCCGCCGGGATCGGTGAGAAACGGAAAGCGTACGAATATTTCATGCGCGCCGCGACGATCGACTTGACAGGCGCGGCGAAGACGCACGTCGGCGGCCTGTATATCGGCGGGACGCATCCGGCCGCAAACGGCGGGGCGTGGATGGCGGCGGTACATGGATTTTGCGGCGTGCGCGTCGGAGACGACGCCGTACGGGTGGTCCCGGCGTTGCCGGACGGCTGGGAAGCGGTGGAATTGCCGTTGGCGGCGAAAGGAGGACGATTCGCCCTGCGTCTGACGGAAGGCGCGGTCCGCGTCCGCGCGGATGACGCGAACCGCGGTTCCGTCCTGTTCGTCGTCGGCGGAAAAACTTATGTCTTGAGACCGGGGGAAACGATCGATGTGCGTCTTGCGTGAGATGTCTGTCTTGCGTGAACTGATACGCGGCGTCGAAGGGGTCGTTTTCGATCTTGACGGCGTCATCACGGACACGGCGAAATATCATTATCAGGCTTGGAAAAGGTTAGCGAATCATCTCGGTTTCGATCTGACGGAAGAGCAAAACGAGCAGCTGAAAGGTATCAGCCGGGAAGCGTCTTTGGAGCGGCTGCTGGCGATCGGCGGTATTCGCGCGGACGACCGGCAAAAAGCGGAATATATGCGTCTGAAAAACGAATGGTATGTCGCCTTGCTCTCCGGTATGACGCCCGGGGATCTTCTCCCCGGGGTGATCGACTGGATAACCGGCTTCAAAAGTCGAGGCGTCGGCGTCGCTCTGGCGTCCGCCAGCCGGAACGCGCGGATCGTCCTCGACCGGCTCGGCGTCGCCGATCTGTTCGACGCCGTCGTCGACGGCAATGCCGGTGTGGCGCCGAAACCGGCGCCGGATTTGTTTTTGTTGGCCGCCCGAAAACTCGGCGTCCGGCCGCAAGCGTGTATCGTGTTCGAGGACGCCGCAGCCGGCGTTCAAGCGGCGCGGGCCGCCGGCATGAAGGTCGTCGGCGTCGGACGGCCGGACGTTTTGGCCGGAGCCGATGCGGTGATCGCCGGGTTCGTTTGCGCCCCTCCTTTTTCTCCCGTATAATCGAAAAGAAGAAGCGTTGAAAGACGTCGGCGTCGGTTTTCTCCGACGCCTGTTTTTTGACCGGGAGGAACGGCAAGCGGGATGTTTCCGAGAGAGCGGATTCGCAACATCGCCATCATCGCCCACGTCGATCACGGCAAAACGACGCTCGTCGATCAGCTGTTGCGTCAGTCGGGGACGTTCCGCGACAACGAGGCGGTCGTCGAACGCGTCCTCGATTCCCACGATCTCGAGCGCGAGCGCGGCATCACGATTTTGGCCAAAAACACGGCCGTCCGCTACGGCGATTACCTGATCAACATCGTCGACACGCCGGGGCATGCCGATTTCGGCGGGGAAGTCGAGCGCATTCTGAAAATGGTCGACGGCGCCTTGCTCGTCGTCGACGCCGCCGAAGGCTGCATGCCGCAGACAAAGTTCGTGCTGCGTAAGGCGCTGGAGCAGGGGCTTGCGCCGGTCGTCGCGCTGAACAAGATCGACCGGCCGAACGCGCGTCCCGCCGCCGTCGCGGACGAGGTGCTGGAGCTGTTTCTCGATCTCGGCGCGGACGATGCACAGCTCGATTTTCCGATTTTGTACGTGTCGGCGCTTCACGGCACGGCGACGGACGATCTTGCTGCACCGGGCCGCGACATGAAGCCGCTGTTCGATGCGATCGTCCGTCATGTGCCGCCGCCCCGTCTCGACGCGGACGGGCCGCTTCAGCTGCAGGTGACGCTGACGGACTACGACGCGTATCTCGGCCGGATCGCGATCGGGCGCATCCAGCGCGGCGGCATCCGCCAAGGTCAGCTGGTCGCGGTCGTCGGCCGCGACGGAGCGGTCCGGCAGGCGCGCGTCGAGCGGCTGTTCGGTTTTCTCGGCTTAAAACGGACGGAGATCGAGGCGGCCGCCGCAGGAGATATCGTCGCGATCGCGGGTATTCGCGAACTGGCCGTCGGGGAGACGGTCGCCGATCCAGACGCGCCCGAGCCGCTTCCGCCGCTAAACATCGAGGAACCGACCGTGCGGATGACGTTCCGCGTCAACGACAGTCCCTTCGCCGGCCGCGAAGGGCGGTGGTTGACGTCGCGGCATTTGCGCGAGCGGCTGCTGCGCGCGATGGAGTCCGACGCGGCGCTGCGGGTGGAAGAAACGGACCAGCCGGATGAATTTCTGGTTTCCGGCCGCGGCGAACTGCATTTGGCCGTTCTGATCGAGACGATGCGGCGGGAAGGTTACGAATTGCAGGTGTCGAAGCCGGAGGTGATCGTCCGCGACGTCGACGGCGTGCCGATGGAGCCGGTCGAGCGGCTGCTTTTGGACGTGCCGGAAGATGCGGTCGGCGCCGTCGTCGAGGCGCTCGGGCCGCGCAAAGCGGAGATGGTGAACATGACGCCGTTGGAACCGGGAACGGTCCGGCTGGAATACCGCATCCCGTCGCGCGGGCTGATCGGCTTCCGCACGGCGTTTTTGACGCTGACGCGCGGCTACGGCGTCATGAATCATGCGTTCGAGGGGTATGCGCCCTACACGGGCGGACAGATCGGCCGGCGCCAAGGTGTGTTGATCGCCAGCGAGACGGGCACGGCGACGGCGTACGGCATCCAGTCCGTGGAAGACCGCGGCGTTTTGTTCATCGAACCGGGCGCCGAAGTGTACGAGGGAATGATCGTCGGTGAGCATAACCGCGACAACGACATCGTCGTCAACGTCTGCAAGGAAAAACATCTGACGAACATCCGCAGCTCGACGAAAGAAGAGCTGGTGCGGCTGAAAGCGCCGCGGCTTCTCGCGCTCGAACAGGCGCTCGAATATATGAACGACGACGAACTTTGCGAAGTGACGCCGACGTCTGTCCGCCTGCGCAAAAAAATCCTGAAAAAAAGTGAACGGGAAAAATGGGAAAAAATGCAGCGCGCCGCCGAGCTCGCCCGAGCGGCCGCCGGCGCCGCGCAAAAGGAGGGGCGTGAGCCGTGAACGCCTGGCTGGCGGACCATCCCGTCGTCGCGTGGCTGATCATTTTTGCGCTGTCCTCGTTCGTGTACGCGCGCGTGTTTCGCGTCCGCAGGCTGCCCGTCTTGAAAGAGGCGCTCGTTTATGCGTTGATCGCGCTCGGGTCGCTGTTGCTTTTGTTTTTCCAGGTCGAGGTCGGCCTGCCGATCGTGCCGAGCCTGCTGGTCGCCGTCGGGATGATGGCTGTGTTCGGCGTCCGGCGGTGGGCGGAACGCCGGTTCGGGCGCCGCGCCCGCGATGCCGTGCCGGACGATGCCGCGCCGGACGGCCAGATGTCGGGCGATCGAGCGCAGGATAGCCCTGCCGGGGAGGGACGTCGATGAAGTGGGACGACGCGCTGTGGGGGTGGGTGCAGTCCCGCATTGTGCTCGCGCGGCGGCCGGATGACGCGGCGGCGGAAGGAACGCTTGCGTTTTTCGAATCGGTGCTTCGCGAGCGATTCGGCGTTGCGGAGATGTCGTTCGTCGAGACTTCCGACGGGTACGAAACCGTCTGTCGGTTTGCCGACGGTTCCATACAGAGCGAACGGTTCGACCGACAGCGGGCGGAACGGCTTCTTTCCGATATCGAGGCGACGTCGGCGTTTTCGCGGCCGTTCGACGAAGCGTGCGGTGGATTCGGCGATCCCGACGACGGTGACGGGGACGGAAGTCATGTTTGAGCGGCACGGCCGATAAGATAAAATCGGGGAAAATGTGATATAATCGAAAAACAAACCGCAACGCGGACCGATGACCCGTTAGCGCGGGACGAGGAGGTTTCGCCGATGACGGAAACGGCCCAAACGCTATCGGAAGCTCTCGTGCGCAGTTTGCGCAAAGAGCGGCTCGTGCTTTTATCCACGATCGACTGCGAAAGCGGTTCTCCGACGATCAGCGCCATTTCGTGGGTATACGCGCCGGACGACCGAACGGTCCGGTTCGCCATCGATGCGCGGTCGCGACTTGTGCGCAATCTCCAGAATCGTCCGGAAGCGACGGTCGCCGTGTTTGCCGAAGGTTCCCTTTATGCCGTTTACGGGAAAGCTCGGTTGGTTTCCGAATCGCTGGCCGGCGTTCCTTTCAGGCTTGCGTGTTTCGACGTCGCCGTCGAGGCGGTGCGCGACGCGATGTTTTACGGCGCCCGCATTTCCGTCGAGCCGGAGTTCGAAAAGACGTACGACCGGCGCGCGGCGGAAAAGCTGGACAACCAGGTGTTCGAAGCGATGCGCAACGTCTAGCTTCCGCCTATCGGACGGCGACGGGAGGGCCGCGGATGAAAAAAGTGTACGTGTTGGACACGAACGTTTTGTTGCAGGATCCGTTCGCCTTGTTTGCGTTTGAGGACAATGAGGTCGTCATCCCCGCGGTCGTGCTGGAGGAACTCGATGCGAAGAAGCGGAACGCCGACGAGCTCGGCCGCAACGCGCGACGGGTGTCGCGGTTACTCGACGGCCTGCGCGACAGGGGCAGGTTGCACGACGGCGTGCCGCTGGAAAACGGCGGCGTGTTGCGGGTCGAGTTGAACCATCGCAGTTTCGTCCGGATGCAGGAGACGTTCGGCGACATGACGTCGGACAACCGGATGCTGGCGGTGGCGCTCAACTATCAGGAGGAGGAGCGCGCCAAGCCGGCTCCTCGTCCCGTCGTCGTCGTCAGCAAGGATACTTTGGTGCGCGTCAAGGCCGACGCGCTCGGGCTTGCTGCAGAAGATTACCTGAGCGATCGCGTCGTTTCCCTGGACGAGATGTATCGCGGTTACGTGCGGTGCGAGGTGCCGGGCGACGCGATCGACGAGTTTTACGCCAGCCGCGGATTGCCGTCCGAACGCCTCGGGCTGGGGCGCGAACTGTATCCGCACGAATTCGTCGTTTTGCGCGACGGCGTCGGCGGTTCGAAGTCTGCGCTGGCCAAGGCGTCGGCCGACGGCGGGCGGATCGAGCCGCTTCGTTTCGCGCACGAGCCGGTGTGGGGCATCGCCGCACGCAACGCGCAGCAACGAATGGCGTTCGAGCTTTTGCTGGACGATGACATTTCGCTGGTGACGCTGTCCGGCAAGGCGGGTACGGGCAAAACGCTCTTGGCCCTTGCCGCCGGCCTGCGTAAAGTGGAAGACGAGCGGCGTTACAAAAAACTGCTGATCGCTCGGCCCGTCGTGCCGATGGGCAAGGACATCGGCTATTTGCCCGGCGAGAAGGAAGAAAAGCTAAAGCCGTGGATGCAGCCGATCCACGACAATCTCGAATTTCTGTTCGACGTCAAAAAGCCCGGCGATCTCGACAACATTCTCGCCGGACTCGGCAGCATTCAGGTCGAGGCGCTGACCTACATCCGCGGCCGGTCGATCCCCGGGCAGTTCATCATCATCGATGAAGCGCAAAACTTGTCGAGGCACGAGGTCAAGACGATCGTCTCCCGCGTCGGTGAAGGAAGCAAAATCGTGCTGATGGGCGATCCCGAGCAGATCGACCATCCGTACTTGGACGCTTCGACGAACGGCTTGACCTATGTCGTCGAACGTTTCAAGGGCGAATCGTTGAGCGGCCACGTCACGCTGGAAAAAGGCGAGCGATCCCGCCTGGCGCAGCTGGCCGCCGATTTGCTGTAGACGCCACTGCCGTCTTTAGAATAGGCCGAAGCGAAGGACGACCGTCATTTGACCGTCGCGTACTTCGACGCTTTCGGCGCGCACACGGACCGTCGGGTCGGGCAGCGCAGGAGTGATGGCGAGTTCGTATTCGGAAGCAAGCGCTCGGACGGTCGTTTCGTCGAGTGCGAAACCGTTGAAGCGCAGCTCGTCGACGAGATAGCGGATCACGTGCGCGGGTTCGTTCTCGATGACGAACCGGCCGCGAATGTTCAGGTCGACGACGCCGTCGTTGCCGTGGACTTCCATGGCGCCGCCGACGAACGAAACAGTCAGCTCCGAGAAAATCGGATCGGATTCGCGCAAAAAGGCATTGATGCCGGCGTCGCGCCATGTCGCCGTCATGCGGAACTGCTGGACGGACGTTTCGGCGCGGCCGAACAGCTGCTGGGTGTTTTGCATTGCTTTCGCAAGCGCTTCAAAATAGGTTTGAAATTTCGGTTTTCCTTTTTCATCCCATAGTTTATTGAGTTGTTCCATTTGTCGCTTAAGCGCTTCGGCGTTCGCGGCGGTTTCCAATTGTCGGCGAATCGCCTCTTCCAGTTCGCGAAGCCGGTCGCGTTGCCGGACGCGCTCGGCTTTCAGACGCTCGATCTCGGCGAGTCGTTTTTCCGCTTCGGTTTTCAGCGCCGCAAGTCGGTCGCGTTCTTCGACGGCTTGTCGGAAAACACGGCGTTCGTACGCCGTCATCAGCTGGACGTAATCGAACCAGACGAGCGCTTCGCCGAGCGACCGGCTGGCGAGAACCGCTGTCCAAATCGACCACCGCTCTCCCATATAATAAGCGCGCAGGATTCGCCCGACGCGTCTGCGCGATTCCGCCGCACGTTCTTGTTGTTCGGCGGCGGCGCGCTCCAGCCGGCTCAGTTCGTCGCGAATTTCCGCTTGCCGTGCGTCGAGCCGCGCGATTTCTTCGTCGATCTGTTTAGCGGTTAGTCCTTTTTGCAGCAAATCGTGCAGTTCCGGGTCTTGGGCGGGCGATGCGAGCGTCGACGCCGGCGGCGTCGACGTCGCGGGAGCGTCGCCCGGTGTCGGCGCAGAGTCCGGCGCGGCGAACGCCGTCGCCACGGCGATCGCGCCAGCGGTCGCCAGGGCGGCGATGCGGCGGTACATGAGCGTTCCTCCTTACGACATCGTCAGCCCTATTATAGCGCCGACGGATGAAAATGTGTGTCCGTTTCTGTCGGAGGCGATTCCGATTTGAGTCGTTCGCTTTTGGACGAGCTGTGTCGACGTATTCGGGAGAACGAGAATCGAGCCATCAATTTCGAAGAATATATGGAGCTTTGCCTGTATCATCCGCAATGGGGCTACTATATGCGTCCCGGCACGAAGATCGGGCGCGAAGGCGATTTCTACACAAGCGCGTCGGTCGGGTCGGTGATGGGCGAAGCGATTGCAGAAGTCTGGTTGCGGCTTTTGTCTTGCGATGGGCTTAAGGGTCGCGTTGCGATCGTCGAATGGGGAGGCGGCGACGGCCGGATGGCCAAGCACATTCTGGACCGCTGGCGCGCCGCGGCTTCCGATCTTTATGCGAACGTCCGCTACGACATCATCGAGGCAGGACCGTCTCATCGGGAAGCGATTCGGCTTCGGCTTGCGGAGCACGGCGGCCGTGTACGCGTCTTCGCGTCGGAGGAAGAATGGGTTCGAGAGCGCGACTTCCGCGCGGCGGTGACGATCGGACTTGCGAACGAATTTCTCGACGCGTTTCCCGTCCGGCGCGTCCGCGTCGAAAGCGGCGTCATTCGAGAAATCGGCGTGGCGTGGAACGAAAAGCGCGAAGCGCTCGAAGAAGTGCTGTTGCCGGCGTCGCCGGAAGTTGAGGCGTTTCTGCAGCGCGGGGGCATCCGGTTGGCCGAAGGTCAGACGGCGGAGCTGCCGCTCCGCGCGGTCAAGTGGGTTTCCGCGCTGAGCGGCGTGTTGCCGCGCCCGGCTCACCTCTTCATCATCGACTACGGGGATACGGCCGATGAATTGTACGCCGTCCACCGGTTTCGCGGCACGCTGATGACTTACCGCCGCCACGTCGCGTCCACGGACCCCTACGAAGCGCCGGGAGAACAGGACTTGACCGCGCATGTCGATTTTTCGGCCGTCATGCGCGCGGCGGAACACGCCGGTTTCACAGTGGAACGCTACGAGACGCAGCTGTCGTTTCTTCTCCGCGCCGGCGCGCTCGCCATGCTGGCGGACGCGCCGTACGGGGATCCTTTCCATCCCGTCGCCCGCCGCAACCGCGCCGTCCGCCAGATGCTTTTGAGCGACGGAATGAGCGAATTGTTCAAAGTGTTGCACCTTACAGCTCGGTCATGAAAAACGACCAGTACGTAAATCCGAGAAACGCCACGAACATGTAACCCCAGAAAATCAGCAGATAGGTCCGTTCCGTCAGGTTCATGTACCCGAGCGTCACGAAAAACGCGGTCTGGAAAAAGCAGATGATCGCCATCGGCGTCATGCCGCCGGCCAGAGCCATCAGCGCCATGATCAGCGTAAGGAAGCCGAGCACACGGTACATTCTCGCCATGATTGTCCGTCATCTCCCGTTCGAAATCTCCATCAGCCATTATAACGCCGGGGACCCGGCGTGTAAACTGTCCGCGATCGCCCGCTTCGCTTCTGCACCCGTTGAACGCCGCCACCGGCACGATCCGCTTGCGCAGCTTGTCGTACAGCCGCGCAAAATACACGAACATACGTTCGTGAAAATCCCGTTGCTGCGACGCCTGCGTCTCCACATGCACGGCGATCACGCCGTCTTCGTCCTTGAGCTTCGTTTCGACGAGCAGGTCGACGTAGGCGCTTCGCCGCGCGCGGCGTCGGGGAAAAAGATGCGCGAAAGACTACTTTCTCAGCATTATAGCACAAAATGAGAACAAAAAAGCACCGTCGGCCGCGGACCGGCCCATGCGCGGAGATAAGCGCAGCGCGGTCGCGCAGACCGAACGGTGCTTCCGTTCTTGTTCTTTTGGCGCCTATTGTAGCTGTGGCCGATCGAAAAGCGCATGTGAAGCGTGCATCGTCGATCGATCCTCACCCGATGGAGTGATCGAAGAACGATCATGTATGGCGGAGCGTCGTTTTGGAAATAAAAGTACTAGCGACGAGTCTATGAAATTCGTCGGGCGCATAGACTGCAAGTAGAGCCCGAACAAGACGACGAACACGGGAGGTTTGGCGCGATGGGAGCGGCAAGACAAGACGCCTGGACGGAAGAAGACGATCTGATTTTGGCCGAGGTCACGCTGAGGCACATCCGGGAGGGAAGCACGCAGCTCGCCGCTTTCGATGAAGTAGGCGAAAGAATCGGAAGGACGCCCGCGGCATGCGGCTTTCGCTGGAACAGTTGCGTCCGCAAGCGCTACGAGGAAGCGATTCGGCTGGCGAAAGCCCAGCGCCAAAAGCTGAAGGCGATGCGGAAAAAGGCGGGAGCGCTTGCGCTGGGAGCCGCCGCGGATGCTGCCGGAAACCGGGGGACGGCGGAAGACGCGCTGTCCCTGGAAGCGGTGATCCGGTTTTTGCGCCGCTTCAAACAGGACTATCAGGACATGAGCCGTCGTTTCAAAGCGATGGAAAAGGAGCTGCGCGAAAAAAACGAAGAGTTGGAAGCTCTCCGGAGAGAAAAAGAAGAGTTGACCCGCCGGATCAACGATGTTCAGACCGATTACCGAATGGTCAACGACGACTATCGCGCGCTCATTCAGATCATGGACCGCGCGCGCAAGCTGGCGCTCTTGTCGGAAGAGGAAGACGAGCCGAAAGCGCGCTTCAAAATGGAGGAAAACGGCAATTTGGAGCGCATCGAATGACGGAAACGGGGCGAACGGGGCTTTTCCCGCAGGAGCGGGGAAAGCCCCGTTTGGCTTCGGGAATCGGTTGTGGTAGGATGGAAACGACGGACGACGTTCGCTTGAAGCAACGGGAGGACCTGCCGTGCGGATTTGGATCGTCGGCGGCGGATCGATCGGATTGTTGTTGGCGGCGGATTTGGCGGTATCCGGTTGCGACGTCGTGCTTGTCGTGCGGACGGACGAGCAGGCGCGGGCGATCGGAGGGTCCGGCGTGACGGTGCGGCAGGTGGGCCGACCGGATGTGCGCGTTCGTCTTCGGGCGTTCGCCTTTGAAGAGGCGTCCGCCGGAGCGGGGGCCGGCAAGCCGGACTGGATCGTCCCTGCGGTCAAACAGTACGATTTGGATGACCGCTTCGTCCAAGTGCTCGGTTCGTGGGTGACGCAGCACGGCCGCGTCTGCGCGATTCAGAACGGTCTCGGCCATGAGCAAAAACTGATGAAAACGATCCCCCCCGAGCGGCTGCGCGTTGCGGTCACGACGGTTGCCGCGCGGAGGCGGTCGTTCACCGAAGTCGAACGGACCGGAACCGGCATCACGTGGATGGGACGCGCGGATCGGCCCCAGGATTGGGACGGCGACGACTTGGCGTTCGCGGAAGCCTTGCGGAAGGCGGGCTGGCCGTGCGAGCCGGGCGGTGATATGCGGGCCCGCATGTGGGACAAGCTGGTGGTCAACTGTCTGATCAATCCGATCACGGCCGTTCTCGGCGTTGAAAACGGCCGACTGCTCGAAGATATGGAAGCGCTCTCCGTTCTGCGCGACGCGTTCGAAGAAGCCGTTCGGATCGCGCGGGCCGAAGGCGTTAGGCTGTCTGACGGGCTGTGGGAAGCGGCGCTAGAGGTTTGTCGGAAAACCGCGCTCAACCGGTCTTCTATGCTGCAGGATCTCGACCGCGGACGAAAGACGGAAATCGATGCGTTGACCGGCGCATTGTTGGAGGCGGCCGAACGGCGCGGCGTCGACGCTCCGGTCAACCGCACCCTTCATCGTTTGGTGCGGATGCTCGAACGTCGCGCCCGTCCGGAGACGGAGGGACGGTCGTGAGTCGGCTTTTCGGCTGGATTGTCGATGCGTACGCTTTACTCGCGACGTTTTCGTTTGGTTGGTTTCTATTCGTCTGGGCCGCTGTGCGGCTGTACACGCGCGACGCGCGGCGGGCGGTGCGCATCGCGATGGATGCGACGACGGCACCGTTGGCCGGTTCGGTGTACGGCCTTTCCGTCATCGTATTCGGGAGACCGGCCGTTTTTTTCGCGGCGGTGCTCGTGCTGATGCTCTTGTTCGGATGGATGGGGAATGCGGAGAAGCGCGCGACTGGACGCGTTCGATACGGCAAGTTGTTTCGTGCGGTCTGGCGCGCGGCGTTCCTGTTGTTTGCGCCGCTTGAAGTCGGGCTTCTGGCCGCGGGGCTCTGGAAATACGCCTCCGGACAGCTTTGACGGAGCAAGCGTCGCGCGATACAATGGGTTGGCGAGGGGGGCGGCAGGTCTGCGATGGAGATCGAACATACGGAGTGGGACAACAAGCCCCCGGTCGCGAGCGAATATGTGCGTCGTTTCGAGCGGGTGGCGGCGCTTTTCGAATACGACCCGCGGGATCCGAACGCTGGGCACCGACGGGCGGAGTGGCTGGACCGGGCGCGTCCGCGTTTGGTCGACCGAAAAGAAATCGCCGTCGCCGTCGCAGCGTTCAACCGGCGGATCGGTAATTCGCCGTTGGCGATCGCCCATGCGGAGTCGCTTGCCGATCCGCAGACGCTGGCGGTCGTCGGCGGACAGCAGGCGGGGCTTTTTACGGGACCGCTTCTGGTCTGGCATAAGGCGATCACGATCGTCGCCGAGGCGCGCAGACGGCAGGTTGAGCTCGGGCGGCCGGTCGTCCCGGTGTTTTGGATTGCGGGCGAGGATCATGATTGGGAGGAGATCGATCATACGTATTTGCTTGGGCCCGAAGCCGATGTCCGCGAAATTCGTCTTGCGCGGGCGAACGAAGGCAGGACTTCGGCGAGCCTGACGGAAGTGTCGGAAAAGGCGTGGGCGGACGCCGTCGCGGCGATGCGGGCGCTCTTGCCGGACACCGAGCACAAGCGCGCGATCGTTGAGCTGCTCGAGGAGGCCTGCAGCCGGCCGATCACGCCCGTCGAGGCGTTCGCGCGGCTGATGGCCCGGCTGTTCGGCGACGTCGGCCTCGTATTGATCGATTCGGCCGATCCGGCGCTGAGACGGGCGGAATCTGCGGCGTTCGGGTTGCTGGTGGAACAAAACGAGCGCGTTGAGGCCGCGCTGGCGGAAGGGTTGAACGCCGTCGGAAAGGCGGGGTTCGAGCCGTCGATCGAAATTGAGCCTGGCCGGGCGAATCTGTTCTGGGTGACCGATTCGGCGCGCCTGGCGCTTTTTCGCAGCGGCGACCGTTTCCATGACTGCAGGGGAACCATTTCGTTCGCCCGGAAACAACTTCAAGAACAGGTGGCGCTACATCCCGAACGGCTGAGCAATAACGTCGTCACCCGTCCTTGGATGCAGGACGCGGTGTTGCCCGTCGTGGCCGCCGTGCTGGGCCCGTCGGAAATTTCCTACTGGGCGGCGCTTAAACCGGTGTTTTCAGTCCTCGGAGGGCAAATGCCGCTCGTCGTGCCGCGGCTGGAATTTACGCTGGTGGACGACGCGGCCGCAAAACGGATGCGTAGGTTCGGCCTGGCGTTCTCCGACGTCGTGACACGTTTGGAGCAAAAGTACGCCGAGTGGTGGCGTGCCCGCGATCAATATCGGTTCCGTGAACGACTGGAAAAAGCTGCTCGCGACGTCGGTGTTTGGTTGGAACCGATCGTGCGCGACGCCGAACGGCTCGATCCCGGTTTGCGGAAGTCGGCGGAAAGAGCGCTTCGGCGCGTCCGGCGCGAGTTCGAGCGGCTGGCGGCCAAAGCCGAACGGGCGGCTTTGGACCGCGACGAAGCGGCGCGTTTCGGTTGGATGTACGTGCGGTCGCTGCTTTTGCCGCTCGGCCGTCCCCAGGAACGCGTGCTGAACGGATGGATGTTTGTCAACAAATGGGGGAAACAATGGATTCGTGGCTTAATCGAAGCGGAATTGCCGAGAGACGGAAGACATTGGATTGTCCGCATTTGAGGGGAGGGACGGTTTCGTGCGCGACGAAGACCGGACGGCAGATAGTCTCATCGCCGATGCGTCGCTGGCACCGGAAGGGCGGATGAAGATCGAATGGGCGCAGTCCCATATGCCGGTGCTGAGCCGCATTCGTGAACAGTTCGAGCGGACACGGCCGTTCGCAGGACTGCGCGTCGCCGTTTGTCTGCATCTGGAGGCGAAAACGGCGTATTTGGCCCAGGTGCTTCGCGCCGGCGGGGCGGACGTAGCGATCGCGGGCAGCAATCCGCTGTCGACGCAGGACGATGTTTGTGCGGCGCTGGCGCAAAGCGGTGTCAGGGTGTTCGCCAGGCATGCGCCGAGCGCGGAGGAGTACCGCGCGTTTTTGGTACGGACGCTGGAGACGAAGCCGCATCTCATTCTCGACGACGGCGGCGACCTTGTGGCTCTGCTGCACGCCGAGCGGCCCGATCTGGCGGAGAACGTCCTAGGCGGTGCCGAAGAAACGACGACCGGCGTGTTGCGGCTGAAGGCACTGGAACGTGAGGGCCGGCTTTTGTTTCCGATGGTCGCCGTCAACGACGCGTATTGCAAGTTTTTGTTCGACAATCGGTACGGTACCGGCCAATCCGTCTGGGACGGCATCATGCGGACGACGAATTTGATCGTCGCCGGCAAGACGGTCGTCGTCGCCGGGTACGGTTGGTGCGGCAAGGGCGTGGCGATGCGCGCCAAAGGACTGGGCGCCGACGTCGTCGTCACGGAGACCGACGCGATCCGCGCGATCGAGGCGCATATGGACGGGTTTTCGGTCATGCCGATGGCGGAAGCGGCGCGCGTCGGCGACATTTTCGTCACCGTGACGGGCAACCGCGGCGTCATCCGACGCGAGCATTTCGAGGTGATGAAGGACGGCGCGATTTTGGCCAACGCCGGACATTTCGACGTCGAAATCGACAAGCGCGATCTGGAATCGCTCAGCGTCTTGCGGCGGACGGTGCGGAAAAACGTCGAGGAGTTCCGGCTGAAAGACGGCAGGCGCCTTTATCTTCTCGCCGAAGGGCGGCTCGTCAATCTGGCGGCCGGCGACGGGCATCCGGCGGAAATCATGGATATGTCGTTCGCGCTGCAGGCGCTTTCGCTGCGGTACGTCGCCGAACACGCCAACGGACTCGGCCGGCGCGTCGTACGCGTTCCTTATGAACTCGACGAACAGGTCGCCCGGCTGAAGCTGGAATCGTTGGGCCGACGAATCGACGAATTGACGGCCGATCAACGGGAATATTTACAGGGGTGGCGGACGGAATAGTACGACGCCGTAGGGACGAACGGTCGAACCCGTTTCGCCCCCTGCTTTTCGACCGGGGAGATTCCCCGGTTTTTTTGTTTAAAAAAATCACAAAAAAATCGAAAACGCACGCGGTACCGTTTTCGCAGGCGTCCGGCTACAATGCGGATGGAGTCGGCGGTAAGCGGCCGCAAACAAACGCCGAACCGAAAACAGGAAGGACGTGTCGAACGTGTGAGAAGGCTGAAGCGTCTGGCGATCATGATCGATTCTGTTTTTGAAAACGTTGCCATATCGGCATTACTGGCGATGACGCTGATCGTCGTCGTCCAGGTCGTCACGCGCAAGCTGTGGCATCACGTCTTTTTCTGGTCGGAGGAAATCACTCTTCTTCTGCTTGTCTGGTTTTCGTTTATGGGAATGGCCGTCGGCGTCCGCGAACGGTTGCATCTGGCGGTCACGACGGTGGCCGACCGGTTGCCGGCAGTGCTGAGACGGTGGCTCGACCGGCTGATCGCGCTGTCGACGCTGGCGTTCGGGCTTTATCTCGTCAAGTACGGTTGGCAGTTCGCCGAAATGCAGCGCGACGTCACCTTGGCCGCCACCAAATGGCCGAACAGCGTGCTGTACGCCGTTATGCCGATCGCCGGCGCGATGGTCGCCGTCTATGCGCTGCTTCAGCTGTTCGGCGTCGATACCGTGCGCCATCGCGACGAGGACGGGGAGGGGACGCCGCTTGAGTGAAACGGCCGTTGCAGTCCTGATTTTGTGCGTGAGCTTTGTTCTGTTGCTGGTGTTCCGCTTTCCGATCGCGCTGGCGCTCGTCGGCAGCACGCTGGCGACGGCCGCTTATCTCGGAGTGCCGTGGATCGTCGTCGGCCAGCGGATGATCCAGGGGCTCAATTCCTACACGCTGCTGGCCATCCCGTTTTTCATCCTGGCCGGGCAGATCATGAGCGAGGGAGGGCTCGCTCTACGGCTCGTGCGGCTGGCACAGCTGTTCGTCGGCCGGGTGCGCGGGGGACTGGCGCTCGTCAACTGCGTCGCCTGCATGCTGTTCGGCAACTTGTCCGGATCGGCGGCGGCGGACGCTTCGTCCGTCGGATCGGTCATGATTCCGGCGATGAAGCGCAAAGGTTACGACGCCGACTATGCCGTCGCGGTCACGACGTCGGCCGCCATCCAGGGCGTCGTCATGCCGCCAAGCCACAACATGATCCTCTATTCGCTCGCCGCCGGCGGCGCGGTGGCGATCCCTGCGCTGTTCATGGGCGGCATCGTGCCGTGTCTGATCTTGCTTGCGGCGTTGATGATCACGTCTTACGTCATCGCGCGCAAACGCGGCTACGCGGCCGGCGAGACGATTCCGCGCGCCGAAATTCCGCGCGTGCTGCTCGACGGCGTGCTCGTCATGATGACCGGCGTCATCATTCTCGGCGGCATTTTCACGGGATGGTTCACGGCGACGGAAGCGGGGGCGATCGCCTGCGCCTACGCGTTCGTCCTGACGTTCATCGTCTACCGCGACGTTCCGCTGTCGCGCATGTGGACGATTTTGCGCAAGACGCTGCGCACCGTCAGCATGGTGCTGTTTCTGATCGCCGCGTCGGACGCGTTCGCCTGGATTTTGACTTATGTCAAAATTCCGGCGATGGTAACCGAACTGTTTCTGAGCGTGTCCGACAATCCGTACGTCGTGCTGTTCATGATCAACATTCTGCTGCTCTTGTTGGGCGCCCCGCTCGACATGGCGCCGCTCATCCTGATCATGACGCCGATTTTATACCCGGTCATGACGTCGATGGGGGTCGATCCCGTCCACTTCGGCGTCGTGATGATCTTGAACCTGGGCATCGGATTGATCACCCCGCCGGTCGGGACGGTGCTGTTCGTCGGATGCGCGATCGGTCGCGTGTCGGTGGAACGCGCGACGCGGGCGTCGTGGCCGTTTTTCGTGGTCATGGTTGGCGTGTTGTTTCTGATCACGTTCGTTCCGGAACTCGTCCTCTGGTTGCCCGGTCTGCTTAAGGCCGGCTCCTGACAAATCCGATAAAACCGAATCGAAAGGGGAACCATGCGAGTATGGCGAACAAAGTGCGTTTGACGGCTGTCGCAATGTCGGCTGCGCTTGCGGCCGGAGTCTTGTTGGCAGGTTGCGCTTCTTCGAAATCGGGCCAAACTCCCTCGGCGTCGCCCGGTGCTTCACCTGCGGCGAGCGCGGGCGGGGCGGACAACAAACCGAAATATACGTTCCGCCTCGCCGAAACGCATCCCGCAGACTATCCGACGACGAAAGGCGACATGAAGTTTGCGGAACTGGTCAAGCAGCGGACGAACGGGCGCATCCAGATCGACGTGTTCCCGTCGGCTCAGCTCGGCGAGGAGAAAGCGGTGCTCGAACAGGTTCAGCTCGGCGCGATCGAATTTACGCGCGTCAGCTCGGGTCCGCTGGCGGAGTTCAACAAAAATTTCGGCGTGTTCAGCCTGCCGTATATTTTCGACAGCGACGAGCACTTGTGGAAATTCCTCGAGAGCCCGGACGGCACGAAGCTGCTCGACAGCCTGGAAGCGTCCAAGATGAAGGGGCTGGCGTATTACAGCTCGGGAGCCCGCAGCTTTTATTCGCGGACGCCGCTTAAATCTCTGGAAGACTTAAAAGGCCTTAAAATCCGCGTCATCCAGAACAAAATCAACATCGACCTGATCGAGGCGCTCGGCGCGAGCGCCACCCCGATGGCGTACGGGGAGGTCTACGGCGCGCTGCAGACCGGGGTCATCGACGCGGCGGAAAACAACTATCCGAGCTATTATTCGTCGCAGCATTACAAAGTCGCGAAATATTACATCACCGACGCCCATCAGCGAGTTCCGGAAGTATTGCTGATCAGCAAGGCGACGTGGGACAAATTGTCTGAAGAAGACCGGCAGATCATCAAGCAGGCCGCGCTGGATTCCGTTGCCTATCAACGTGAAGAATGGGCGAAGTTCGAAAAAGAAGCCGAGACCAAGGTTCGCGAAGGCGGCGCCGTCATCACCGAAGTGACCGATTTGAAGCCCTGGCAGCAGGCCGTCAAGCCGGTCATCGAAAAGTACCGCGCCGACTATGCCGAAGTGTTGCAGGCGATCGAAAAATTGCGCTAAGATGGACGCAAACGGCCGTCCGCGCCGGACGTTTCCGGTCGCGGGCGGCTTTTTGGCAGAGGGAGGGGCGCGATGCGGTTTTGGCGCGTCGTCTCGCTGCGGGACCGGCCGCTCGCGATCAGACTGCTCGTCTATTCGACGTTTTTGATCGTGGTGCCGATGCTTTTTATCGGCGTCGTCGCTTACCGTCGTTCGGCGACGGCGTTGGAAGAACAGGCCAAGGCCTACAATCTCCGGGTTATCGAACAAGTCATTTTGCACGTCGAATATTACATCAACGATCTGGAAATCAACCTGCTGCGCGTCGTCGACCATCCGGACATGCGGCTTTATTTCGCGTCGGAACATGAAGGGACGGGAGTTTCCGCGGAACAGGGGAGACGGGCGCTGGCCCAGCTCCTGCGCAGTGCCGTGTTTTCCCGGTCGGATCTGTTCGCGATCACGGTATTGACGAACGAAGGCGAGACGGTCGAGACGGCTGGCGTACTCGGGGCCTATCCTGCGGAAAACGTGCGCGGCGCCGACTGGTTCGACGACATTCCCGACAACGGCGAATCGCTGATGGTGACGCGGCTGATCCCGTTCCGCGACCGCATCGAGCCGACGCTGTCGATCGTTCAGCGGCTTACGGATCCGATGACGCTCGAGCCGGCGGGGCTCATCGTGGTCGACGTCAATTACAAGCGGCTCAGGGAAATCGCCGAGAAAGTCGTCATCGGCCGAACCGGCCACATGTTTATTCTGGACAGCCGCGGTCGATACCTTTATCATCCGGATTTCTCGCTGCTCGGCCGTCCGGCGGTCTATTCCGCATTGTCGGGGCAATCCGGCGGTTCGGTGGTGACGAGAATCGGCGGGGAGCGCAGGCTTCTGACGTTCAGCCGTTCGCTTTATCTCGACTGGACGATCGGCACGGACATCGATTACGACGACGTGGTCCGCGACACGAAGGAGCTCGGTCTGACGATCGGGGCGACCGTGTCCGCGACGCTCGTCGTTTCTTCCGCAGCCGGCGTCTGGCTGGCCGCTGGCATCGTTCGTCCGCTCAGGCGGCTACAGCGGTTTATGCGGCGGGTGGAAACCGGCGATTTCAACGCCGAATGCGAAGTGCAGTCGCGCGACGAAATCGGCAGCTTGACGCTCGGCTTCAACCGCATGGTCGAGCGGTTGCGGCGCTTGCACGAGGAGGTATACGCGTCGCGCTTGAAGGAGGCGCAGGCGAATTTGCGCCAGAAAGAAGCCGAGCTGAAGATGCTCGAGGCGCAAATCCATCCGCATTTTTTGTACAATTCGCTCGAAACGATCCGCGGAATGGCGCTCGAAGGCGGACGCGACGACATCGCCGATATTTCCGAAGCGATGGCCAAGCTGCTGCGCTATAATCTGCAGCCGGGCCGGCCGTTCGTCATGCTGGAGGACGAATTGGCCGTCTGTGAGCTTTATCTTCGTATCCAGCGCCACCGCTTCGCCGACAGGCTGGCGTTCGAGATCGACGTTCCTTCTTGGGCGCGGGGCCAGCTCGTCGCTCGATTCCTCCTGCAGCCGATCGTCGAAAACAGCGTCGTTCACGGCGTCGAACCGGCCGGTCGGCCGGTTCGGATCCGGTTGACGGCGGGCGGAGGCCCGGAGGGTGGTTCGAAGGTATGGTGGATCGCCGTCGAAGACGACGGCGCCGGCATGGCTCCGGAGCGGCTGCAGGAAATCCGCGAGGCGCTCGCCGACGCGCGGGATGCAACCTCGCCGCTTGGGCGCATCGGCCTTTGGAATGTCCATCGTCGCATCGCTCATTTGTTCGGCGAAGAATTCGGCGTTTCGATCGAAAGCGAACGGGGACGCGGCACGCTCGTGAAGCTGCGTCTGCCTTACGGATTTAAGGACGGTGACCGCTGACGTGTATGACCTGCTTCTCGTCGACGATGAGCGCTGGGTTCGCGCGGCGCTGCGCAAAACGATTGAGCGCACCGGCTTGCCGTTTTCCGTGGCGGCGGAATGTGCCGACGGTCGGGAAGCTTGGGATCGGCTTACGGCCGATCCGGTCCCGTTGGTCTTGGCAGACATCCGGATGCCCGTGCTCGACGGCCTTGAACTGCTCAAACGGATTCGGCGCGAGGGCATGCGTACCGACGTGATCGTCGTCAGCGGATACGACGATTTCGACTATGCGCGTGAAGCGTTGCGCCACGGCGCGTTCGACTACTGGCTGAAACCGGTCGACATGGAAGAAGCGCGCCGCTCCCTGGAGCGGTGGATGGAACAAAGCGCGGTCCGCCTCGAGCGTCTGTCGGAGAAATCACCGGAAGAGCGGTCGGTCGTCGAACGCGTCATTGCGTTCGTCCACAGTCGTCAGCCCGGCGACGTTTCGTTGGCACAGGCGGCCGCTCACGTCCATTTGTCGCCGGCTTACCTCAGTCAGCTGTTCAAACGGCAGACCGGGCGCAATTTCGTCGATTTCGTCCAGGAAGTGCGGATGAGGAAGGCGGAGCGGATGCTGGCGGACACCCGTCTTCGCGTGTCCGAGATTGCGGAACGGCTCGGATACGGCGACGTTGCGTATTTTACAAACGCTTTCAAGCGTTGGGCGGGCGTTCCCCCTTCGGAATTCCGGAAACGGTTCGAATAGCCGCCGCCCGATTAAAAGCCGAAAACCGGACCTCTCAAAAAAAATCCTGCCGCGCGGCAGGATTTTTTGTGCCCGTTATCGAATTAAGTGGGGTAAAGTGGGGGATTGTGGAGCATAATGGGGTAAAGCGGGGTGAGGCGCCTTGTTCATGGGTGAATATTTGCACGCCTTGGACGAGAAAGGGCGTCTTACGATTCCCGCCAAATTCCGCGAGCAACTCGGCCCCCGCTTCGTGCTGACCCGCGGGCTGGACCGCTGCCTGTTCGCGTATCCCGCGGACGAATGGAAATTGCTCGAGCAGCGCCTCAAGGCGTTGCCGCTGATGAAGGCTGACGCCCGCGCGTTCGCGCGGTTCTTTTTCTCCGGAGCGACCGAATGCGAACCCGATCGCCAGGGCCGCATCTTGATTCCTGCCGCGCTCTGCGAATACGCGGGGTTGAAGCGGGAATGCGCGGTAATCGGCGTTTCCAACCGCGTTGAAATCTGGAGTAAGGAATCGTGGGAAGCTTATTCCCGCGAGTCGGAGGAGTCGTTCGATCGAATCGCGGAAAGTTTGGTCGACTTTACGCTTTGACGGTGGTAGAGATCGGAGGCGGCGGAAGCGAACGTGTTCCGGCATGAAACGGTGATGCGGGAGGAGGCGGTTGAGGGGCTGGCCGTCCGCCCTGGCGGCGTCTACGTCGACTGTACGGTCGGCGGCGCTGGCCACAGCGAGGCGATCGCCGAACGGCTCGCCGGCCGCGGGCTTTTGGTCGGCATCGACCGAGACGCGGAGGCGCTCGCGTTCGCCGGCGAACGGTTGCGCCGGTTCGGCGGGTTCGTGCAGCTCGTCAAAGCAAATTTCAGAGATCTCGAGAATGTTTTGCTGAGGGTTCCCGGCGTTCCGAAAATCGGCGGGACGCCGCAAGTCGACGGCGTTCTGTACGATCTGGGCGTTTCCTCGCCGCAGTTTGACGAAGCGGAGCGCGGATTCAGCTATCGCTTCGACGCCGAGCTGGACATGCGGATGGACCGCGAGCAAGAACTGACGGCGAAGGATATCGTCAATCGCTGGGATGAAGCTGAACTGGCGCGCATTTTTCGCGAATACGGCGAGGAACGGTTCGCCGGACGGATCGCGGCGGCCATCGTCCGAGAACGCGCCCGTGCGCCGATCGAGACGACCGGCCGTCTGGCGGAACTCGTCAAAGAGGCGATTCCGGCACCGGCCCGCCGGGGCGGAGGCCATCCCGCCCGCAAGGTTTTCCAGGCGTTGCGTATTGCCGTCAACGGCGAATTGGACGCGCTGGAGCAGTCGCTCGAGCAGGCGGTCCGATGCCTTCGACCCGGCGGAAGGCTTGCGGTCATCTCGTTTCATTCGCTGGAAGACCGAATTTGCAAGCGTCTGATCGAAAAATGGTCGGGAAAATGCGTCTGTCCTCCCGGCTTGCCCGTGTGCGGCTGCGGCAGGCGACAGATATTGCGCACGGTCGGGAAGCAGCCGGTGACGGCGCGCGAGGCGGAAATCGCGCGGAATCGGCGCGCCCGATCGGCCAAGCTTCGTGTTGCGGAGAAATTGTCGGATTTCGTCGACCGATGACGAAAGGGGATGTCGAGTCGTGGCTTACATTCGCGGCAATTTGGCGCTGGAACGTGCGGAGCCGCAGCCCGCACGCGCGGAGACCGAACGCTCTTCGGCGGGGCGAAGCGCGCTTCGCGGCCGGGACAAGCTGCTCTATTTATTCGCCGTGCTGGTCGGCGTCGCGGTGGCGTTGTCGGTGCTCTACCGATATGCACAGATTTACGAAATGAACGTCCGATTGCATCAAATCGAATCGCGCATCCAGCGGCTCGAAGCCGAAAACATCGAGCTGAGGCGCGAGCTGACCCGGCTGCAGGATCCGGCACGGATTATGGAAAAAGCGAAGGAGTTGGGGCTCGAGTTGCCGGCCGACCGCCAGATCGCGCATGTCTTCGGTTCCGGGAATGCGGCGGCGATCGAAAGGTGACGCGACCGGATGGCTCCGAAGACGGTCAAGCTCAGGGCGTTGGCGGTGACGGTCGCCTTCAGCGTGCTGTTTGCTGCGCTCGTCGCACGGCTGTACTGGATCCAGGTCGTCCATGCCGACGCCTATTTGCGGGAGGCTCAGGAAATCTGGAACGTCACGCGACCGCTGAAAGCCAACCGCGGAGCGATTTACGACCGCAATGGCAATCTGCTTGCGGCGGACGGTCTGGCGTATACCGTCGCGGTCAATCCGAGTCTGATGGTCGAACGGCAGCGGCGGGAGCCGGGATTGATCGCGGAGACGGCGGCGCGGCTGGCTGGGCTGATCGGCAAGCCGGCAAGCGACATCGAGCGCGTCGTACGCGAAAAAGCGGGTGCGGTCTGGGCGGAGCTCGGCCCGGAAGGGACCAAAATCGACGCCGGTCTTGCGGAGAAAGTGCTGGACGCGTTCGGACGGGAGAACTGCCGTGAATTTTCGACGCATTTTTACTGCGGAAACGTAGGCGTCATTTTGGTAAAAGAAAAGAAACGATATTATCCGTCCGGAGCGATGCTCGCGCATGTGCTCGGTTACGTCCGCAAAGACGACGTGGAAGGGGGCGGTCTTGAATATCAGTTTCGCGACGTACTCCGCGGCCGCGACGGTTCGATTTCCTACGCGCGCGACCGGAAGGGCGTCATGCTGCCGAACGCGTCCGTCCGCTACGAACCGCCGCAAAACGGCAGCGATCTGGTGTTGACGATCGATCGGACCGTCCAGTCGTTTTTGGAAACGGCGCTTGAGTCGGCGTTTGAGCGCTGGAAGCCGCGCCGTTTCGTCGCAATTGCGGCAGATCCGCAAACTATGGAAATTTTAGGCATGTCCGGTTATCCGACGTTTGACCCGAACGCGTACTGGACGACGGCCGACGCCGAAGCGTTTCGGAATCCGGCCGTTCAGTGGGAATTCGAGCCGGGCTCGACGTTTAAGATCGTCACACTGGCGGCGGCGATCGAAGAAGGCGTCTGGAATCCCGACGAGACGTTCAAATCCGGGGCGATCACCGTATCCGGGCAGACGATTCACGACCATAACCGGTCGGGGTGGGGCACGATCACTTATCGCGAGGGGTTGCTGAAATCGAGCAATGTCGCCTTCGTGAAGCTCGGTTTGGAGAAACTCGGAAAGGACAGACTGAAATCATACATCGACCGGTTCGGTTTCGGCCGCAAGACCGGTGTCGAACTTCCCGCCGAAAACGCCGGCCGCGTCGACTTCCGCTACCCTGTCGAAGTGGCGACCGCTTCGTTCGGCCAGGGCATTACGGTAACGGCATTGCAAGAATTGGTCGCTGTTTCGGCAATCGCAAACGGCGGTCGCGTGATGAAACCGTGGATCGTCCGCGAAATCGTCCGCCCCGACGGTACGAAACAGACGTTCGGGCCGATGGAAATCGGCCGCGCCGTTTCGGAATCTACCGCGCGCCAGACAGCGCTATTACTGGAGCAGGTCGTGTCGGAGCCGGGCGCGACCGGTTACCGCGCCAAACTGGATGGTTACCGGATCGCGGGCAAGACGGGGACGGCGCAAAAAGTGGTCAACGGGCGATACGCCGACGACCGGTGGGTCGTCTCGTTCGTCGGGTTCGCGCCGGCGGATAGGCCGAAGTTCGCGCTCGTCGTCGTAGCGGATGAACCGCGAATCTCCGACTACCGCGAGGCGGGCGAAGTCGCCGCTCCGGTGTTCCGGGAGATTGCATCGCAATTGTTGAAATATTATGGCATCGAACCCCGGGCCGGCAATCCGGTATCCGGCGGCGTTTCCGAAGTCCGGACGAAACCGGCCGCCGTCGCTCCTGATTTGATCGGCAAGCCGGCGCGATCGGCGACGGCCGAGTTGGAGCAAAGCGACATGCCGTACGCGGTTTTGGGAGGGGGGAGCACCGTTTTCGACCAATTCCCGAAACCGGGGACCGAGATGGGAGCTCTCCAACGAATTTATTTATTGACCGAACCGTCGGGTTCGGTCGCTCTCCCCGACATGAGAGGGTTGTCGTTGCGGGAAGCGATGGAAATCTGCAGGTGGCTCGGTTATACTTGTACCGTCGAAGGCCAGGGATACGTCGTCTCCCAGGATATGTCGACGGTTGACGGACAGCGAACGGCGCGTCTACGGTTTGGGACAAACGGCTGAAGGCCGCGTCGAAGCAGGCTTGTTCTAGGGGCGTCCCGTTCCGAATAGGCTGATGATGAACGTATCGGGCGATTTTTCGGAGCGGGAGGTTTGGCGGACGTGAACGCCACGATGCGGCGCCGGTTGTTTGCGCTGACGCTCGTCTTGACCTTCGCCTTGTTCGTGCTCGCCTTCCGGCTTGCGTACGTCCAATTGGCGATCGGACCGGAGCTGGCCGGGCGCGCGGAAGATTCGTGGCGCCGCAACGTTCTGTTTCAGCCGAAACGCGGCGATATCCGCGATCGAAGCGGTATTCCGCTGGCCTACGACGTCTCGACGCCGACTGTCGTCGCGATCCCAGCGCAGATCCGGGACGCGGAGGCGACCGCGGATAAGCTTTCGCGCGTACTCGGCATGAACAAGGAAGACGTCCTGCGCCAGATCACCCGTAGGACGATGTCGGTCTACATCCGCCCCGGCGGTCGGAAAATCGATCCGGAAAAGGCGAAAGAAGTCCGTAACTTGGGGCTTCCCGGCATCGTCGTGACGGAAGACAGCAAGCGGTACTATCCGTTCGGTTCGCTGGCCGCGCACGTGCTCGGCATCGTCGGCGTCGACGGCGGACTGACGGGAATCGAACGGCACTATGACGCCCGACTGCGGGGCGTCGCCGGCAGCATAGCCTATCTTTCCGACGCCCGCGGCCGCAAAATGCCGCATACGTCCGAAACGTATACGCCGCCGCAAGACGGCCTTCATCTTCAGCTGACGATCGACAAAAACATTCAAGCGTTCGTCGAGCGCGAGCTGGACCAGGCCGTTCTGGAACACAAACCAAAGCAGGCGATCGCGATCGCCGTCGACCCGACCAACGGCGACGTGCTGGCGATGGCGTCGCGGCCGACGTTCGAACCGGGGCGGTACGCCGATTATCCGCCCGAAATCTATAACCGTAACCTTCCGATCTGGATGACGTACGAGCCGGGTTCAACGTTCAAGATCATCACTTTGGCCGCCGCGCTCGAGGAAAAGAAAGTCGATCTGAAAAACGAGCGTTTTCACGATCCCGGTTACGTCGAAGTCGCGGGCGTCCGGCTTCATTGCTGGCGGAAAGGCGGCCACGGCAGCCAGACGTTTCTCGAAGTCATCGAAAATTCGTGTAACCCAGGCTTCGTCGCGTTGGGACAGCGACTCGGCAAGGAGACCCTGTTCGGCTACATCCGCAAATTCGGCTTCGGGCAAAAAACCGGCATCGATCTCGACGGCGAAGAAAACGGCATTTTGTTTCCGCTCTCGCGCGTCGGCCCGGTCGAGCTGGCGACGACCTCGTTCGGCCAGGGGGTGTCGGTGACGCCGATCCAGCAGGTGATGGCCGTCTCCGCGGCGGTCAACGGCGGCAAATTATACCGTCCTCGTCTTGCCAAAGCGTGGATTCATCCCGAAACGGGCGAGACGGTGGCGACGAACGAACCGGTGTTCGTGCGGCAGGTCATCTCCGGAGAAACTTCCCGACAAATCCGGGAAGCGCTCGAAAACGTCGTCGCCCACGGCACTGGCCGCAACGCGTTTGTCGACGGCTACCGCGTCGGCGGCAAAACCGGCACGGCGCAGAAAGCCGTCGGCGGGCGATACGCCGCCGATGAACATATCGTGTCCTTTATCGGCGTCGCGCCCGCCAACGATCCGAAAATCGTCGTCTACGTCGCGATCGACGATCCCGAAGGTCTGCAATTCGGCGGGCTCGTCGCCGCTCCGGTCGTCCGCAACATTTTGGCCGACGCCCTTCCCTACCTCGGCGTCGAGCCGGATTACGCCGGACAAATTCCGAAGAAAGCGAACCCCGGCGTCTACGAGCCGCCGATGGTCGAAGTGCCCGATTTGATTGGTGCGACGGTCGACGATATTTTAGAGGATTTGAACATGAATTTCCGACTGGCGCGTTACGGGTCCGGTTCGACGGTGGTCGACCAGTCGCCGAAGGCGGGTACGCGCGTCGAGCGGGGATCGATGATCCGAATTTTTTTGGCTGATACGTGAAGAAAGGAGTTATGTTCATGAGGACGATGCGGCTGGCGGAACTTGCCGGACGGCTGTTCCTGTCGCGGCTCGAAGGCGACGGAGAGACGGTGGTGTCCGACATTTGCATGGATCACCGGCGCGTCAAGCCCGGCGATTTGTTCGTCTGTATCCGCGGCGCCTCGTTCGACGGGCATTCGGTCGCGGCTGAAGCGGTCGCCCGCGGGGCGCGCGCGCTTGTCGTCGAGCGCGACGTGGAGGCCGACGCGCCCAAACTGTTCGTTCCGGACAGCCGTTACGCCCTGCCGGTCATCGCCGCGCATTTTTTCGGTCATCCGAGCCGCGAGATGCGCGTCGTCGCGGTAACGGGCACCAACGGCAAGACGACGACGACCTTTTTATTGGAGCGACTGCTCGCCTCTAGCGGCGCCGCCACCGGTCTGATGGGCAATCTCGGCGTCAAAATCGGGGACCGTTTCGAACGGGAAGAGGGGATGAACACGCGCGAATCGGTGGACCTGCAGCGGACGCTGAGGCGCATGGCCGACGCCGGCGTCCGATGGTGCGTGCTGGAGGCGACTTCCCAGGGACTGCACAAGGGACGGTTGATCGGCTGCGAGATCCGTACGGCCGTTTTCACGAATTTAACGCAGGACCACCTGGATTACCACGGCACGATGGAAGCGTACCGGACGGCGAAGGGACTGCTGTTCGCCCGTCTCGGCAATGCGGTCTGGAGCGATGAATCGGAACGCAAATTCGCGGTCCTGAACGCCGACGATCCGGCGAGCGCGTTTTTTCGCGAGCTGACCGCCGCGGAGGTGATCACGTACGGCGTCAAGTCGCCGTGCGACGTGCGTGCTTCCGACGTCGCGCTGTCCGCCGAGGGGGCGACTTTCAGCGTCACGGCGTTCGGCAAGACCGTCCGGTTTCGAACGAAACTCGTCGGCATGTTCAACGTCTACAATGCGTTGGCCGCCGTCGCCGCGGCATTGCCCGAAGGCGTGACGCTGGAACGCGCGCGCGACGAACTGGAACGGTTCGGCCCGGTCGAGGGTCGGATGGAGACGGTGGACGAAGGCCAGCCTTTTTCCGTCGTCGTCGATTACGCCCATACGCCGGACGGCCTGGAAAATGCGCTGAGCACGCTACGCGCGTTTACGAAAGGGCGCCTGATCGTCGTGTTCGGCGCGGGCGGCGACCGCGACCGCGCGAAACGACCGCTCATGGGCAAGGCGGCGGCGAAATACTGCGATTATGTGTGGGTGACGTCGGACAATCCGCGCAGCGAGGATCCGGAAGCGATCATGCGCGACATCGAGGTCGGCTTGGCGGAATCCGGTTATCCTGCGGACCGGTACGCCTTGATCGCGGACCGCCGCCGGGCGATCGAAAAAGCGATTGAAATGGCAAGCCCGAACGATGTAGTATTGATTGCGGGCAAAGGACACGAAACCTACCAGATTGTCGGAAACGCGACTTATCCGTTCGACGACCGGGCGGTCGCTCGGGAAGCGATCCGCGCCTGTAGGAAGGGAAGAGGCGAAAGGCCCGTAAGGGAGTGAGACGGATGATCCGTCGCACATTGCGACAGATTGCCGAGATGAGCGGCGGTAGGCTGGCCGAGGAAGCGAACGCTGACACGCCTGTCGCCGGTGTTTCGATCGATTCCCGCACGATCGCGCCGGGCAATCTCTTTATTCCGTTTGTCGGCACGAGTCATGACGGTCATTCGTTCGTGCCGGAGGCGATCCGCAAGGGAGCCGCCGCGTTTTGCTGGCAGACCGATCACGGCGAGCCGCCCGACGGGGCGCCGGCCGTCTTGATCGACGACGCGCAGACAGCGTTGATGCGGCTGGCAGCGGCCTACCGCCGCGAATTGCAGATCCGCGTCGTCGGCGTCACCGGTTCCAACGGCAAGACGACGACGAAGGACATGATCGCCGCCGTTCTCGGCACGACATACCGGGTGCAGAAGACGCGGGAAAACCAGAATTCGCACATCGGCCTGCCGCTGTCCGTACTGGCGTTGGAAGAGACGACGGAGGTGGCCGTGCTGGAAATGGGCATGCGCGCCCGCGGCGAAATCGCCGAATTGTCGAAAATCGCGCGTCCCGACGTCGCCGTCATCACTTGCATCGGCGAGGCGCACCTGGAGCGACTGGGCAGCCGCGAGGCGATCGCCAGGGCAAAGCTGGAGATCCTAGAAGGACTAAGGGAGGACGGCCTGTTCGTCTATCCCGGCGATGAACCGCTGATTCGGCGCTTGCTCGCTGAAGCGCCCCGACCGTCCGGTATGGTAAGCATCCGGTTCGGCGAGTCGGCGGACGGATCGTGCGATCTGTTTCCGATCGCGCTGATGCAGGAGACGGCCGGCACGCACTTCGTCGGCAACTGGGCGGGCAGCCCGCATTTTTATGTTCCGTTGCCTGGCCGCCATCACGTGCGGAATGCTCTGGCCGCGCTGGCCGTCGGCAAGTGGCTCGGCGTCTCGGACGCCGATGCGGCGCGCGGATTGCGCCATGCGGAGCTGACGGGCATGCGGACGACGCTCGTTCGCGGCGCATCCGGTCTCACGATCCTCGACGACGCTTACAACGCAAACCCGACGTCGATGCATGCGGCGCTCGACTTGCTGGCCGAGCTGCGCGGTTTCAGTCGGAAGTTCGTCGTTTTCGGCGACATGCTGGAACTCGGCCCGGAGGAAGAACGATATCATCGCGAAATCGGCCGCCGCTTTTCTCCGGATGTCGTCCAGGGCGTCTTTACGGTCGGGGAGTTGGCGGCACTGGCCGCTGAAGAAGCGAAACGGCGGTACCCCGATCAACTCGTTCGGGCTTATTACGATTGTGCGAAACTGATCGACGATTTGCTTGCGGTCGTCGATCCCGGCGATGTCGTGCTCGTCAAAGGCTCGCGCGCCATGCGCCTGGAGCAGGTGGTGGAAGTGTTGCGGCGATGGCCGGGCCGCGACTGACGGCGAACGACAGATCGGCATGGAGGCAGGGACAGTGGAAGTGAAAACGGTCACGGTCGCAATGGCGGCGGCGTTTTTGCTCGCGGTCGCCATGTCGCCGCTTGCTATTCCGGTGTTGCGGCGCCTGAAATTCGGCCAGCACGTCCGGTCTGAAGGACCGCAGACCCATCTGAAAAAGAAAGGAACGCCGACGATGGGCGGCATCGTCATCTTGCTGGCCGCAGCCGTGTCGGCTTTACGGTTTGCGGGAAATTCGCCGGAGCTGGCGGTGCTCCTGGTCGCGGCGTTCGGGTTCGGCCTGGTCGGATTTCTGGACGATTACCTGAAAATTCTGTTCCGACGTTCGCTCGGTCTGACCGCGCGGCAAAAACTGTTCGGACAGCTCCTTGCGGCCGCTGCGGTCTGCATCATGCTGGCCAGGCTCGGACACGATACTTCGATCGCCGTGCCGATGACGTCGATTTCCGTCGACGGCGGATGGTGGCTCTATGCGCCGTTTCTCATCTTCCTTTTTTTGGGAATGTCCAACGCGATCAATTTCGCCGACGGGGTCGACGGCCTTCTGGCCGGTCTTGCGTCCGTCGCGTTCGGCGCGTTCGTCGTGCTGGCGCTTTTGCGGTCCGAACCGGTGAACGCCGTGTTTGCGGCCGCGATGGTCGGCGCGCTGTTGGGTTTTCTCGTCTTCAACGCCCATCCGGCCAAAATGTTTATGGGAGACGTCGGTTCGCTCGGCGTCGGCGGCGGGTTCGTCGCGTCGGCGGCGCTGTTGAAGGCGGAATTGCTCTCGCTTCTCGTCGGCGGAGTGTTCGTGGTCGAAATGCTGTCGGTCGTCCTGCAGGTCGTTTCGTTTAAGACAAGGGGAAAACGCATCTTCAAAATGAGCCCTCTTCATCATCATTTCGAACTGTCGGGATGGTCGGAATGGCAGGTCGTCGTCGCGTTCTGGGCCCTTGGTCTTGCGTGCGCGGCGTTGGGCCTCGCCGTTTCGTTCCGGTGAAGGGAGTTTTGCGACTGATGGAACATCCTGCCCGATATGCCGGACGGAAAGTGGTCGTACTCGGACTTGCGAAAAGCGGGGCGGCCGCCGCCAGACTTTTCCGTTCCTTCGGCGCCGAGGTCGTCGCCAGCGATCGGAAGCCGCGCGAGCAATGTCCGGAAGCAGAAGAATTGGAAAGGTTAGGGGTACAGGTCGTCTGCGGCGGGCATCCGCCGGAATTGATCGGTCCCGACACCGCGCTCGTCGTCAAAAATCCCGGTATCCCTTACAGCGCCGATCCGATCGAGCGGGCGGCTGCGCTCGGCATTGAAATTGTGACCGAAGTCGAGGCGGCGTACTGGCTGTGCCGGGCTCCGATCATCGGCGTCACCGGTTCCAACGGCAAAACGACCACGACCGCCTGGATCGGGCGTATGCTGGAGGAATCGGGAATCCGCGTCGTCGTCGCCGGCAACATCGGCACACCGCTGTGCGACGTCGTCAGAAGCGTCGGGGAAGACGGCTGGGTCGTCGCCGAATTGAGCAGTTTTCAGCTGAAAGGCACCGTGCGGTTTCGGCCGAAAGTGGCGGTATTGCTCAATATCACCGAGACGCATCTCGATTATCACGGCTCGATGGACGATTATATCGCCTCCAAAGCGAAACTCTTCGCGAACCAGAGCGACGCGGACGTCGCCGTGCTGAACGCGGACGACGCCGTGTGCCGGCGGCTGGCGCCTAGGCTCCGCGCCCGCGTCATGCATTTTTCGGCATCGGGGCCCGTCGAGCGCGGGGTGTTCATCGATGTCGACGCGCTCGTCTACCGCGACGGCGAAGGCAATGAAATTCCGCTTGTTCCCGTCGCCGAACTCGGCGTACCGGGCTGCTACAACGCAGAGAACGCCGCAGCAGCCGCGTGTGCCGCGATGGCGGCTGGTGCCGATCCCGACGCCGTCCGGCGCGCGCTGAGGACGTTTCGCGGCGTGGAACACCGCATGGAGCGGGTGGCAGAGCTCGGCGGCGTGACGTACTACAACAATTCAAAGGCGACCAACAGCACCGCGACGCTTCGCGTCCTCGAAGGGTTCGGCCGCCCCGTCGTCCTGATCGTCGGTGGCCAGGACCGCGGCGCGGATTTCTCCGATCTTGTTCCCGTGTTGGCCGAAAAGGCGCGCGGCGTCGTCGCGCTCGGGGAGACCGGGGAACGCATCGGTCGGCGCGCCCGGGAAGCCGGCGTGCGCGACGTCGTCGTGATCGAGCGGCGCGATCCTGTCGAGGCGATGCGCGAAGCGGTCCTGGCCGCCAGCCGAATCGCGCGGCCGGGCGATGCGGTCGTCCTGTCGCCTGCTTGCGCGAGCTGGGACATGTTCGCATCTTATGAGGAACGCGGGAGACTGTTCAAGCAGGCGGTGTCGGAGTTGGCGGAACGGGCGGCGAAGCGATGACGCCCGAAAGACGTACGGGAGGTGCGGCCGATGGGCGACGCGAAAACGGCGGTTCGTCCGATGCCGGACGCATGGCTTGCGGCCGCGGCGCTGGCGATTTTGGCACTCGGCGTCGCGATGGTGTACAGCGCCAGCTCGGCGCTTGCCTTTCACGAGTTCGGCGATTCGTTTTATTACGTCAAAAGGCAGGCGATCTTTGCTGCGCTCGGCGTATTGGCGATGCAGGCGGCCATGCGGGTGGAATACCGGGCATGGCATCGGTACGCGCATGTTTTGTTGGCCGTTTGTTTCGCCCTTCTCGTCGTCGTACTCATTCCCGGCATCGGCGACGTGCGCGGCGGCGCACGGAGCTGGCTCGGCATCGGGTCGTTCGGCATTCAGCCTTCCGAGTTTATGAAGTTCGGGCTGATTGTCTTTCTGGCACGGCATCTGTCCGAACGCGGCCGGGAGCTTCGACGGTTTTTCCGGGGATTGCTGCCTCCGCTGGCCCTGATTGCAGCCGCGTTCGGGCTGATCATGCTGCAGCCGGATTTCGGCACCGGCGCGGTGCTCGTGGCGGCCTCGCTCATGATGGTTTTTGCGGCGGGCGCCCGGTTCGCCCATCTCGCCGCCCTCGCCGGCGTCGGCCTCGCCGGATTGGCCGCGTTGATCGCCGCCGCTCCGTACCGGTTGCGCCGAATTGTCGCTTTCCTGGATCCCTGGTCCGACCCGCTCGGGGCCGGTTACCAGGCGATTCAGTCGCTTTACGCAATCGGCCCCGGCGGCCTCTTTGGACTTGGCTACGGAAACAGCCTGCAAAAACATAGTTACTTGCCGGAGCCGCAGACCGACTTTATTTTTTCAATTTTGGCGGAAGAGCTTGGGTTTTTGGGAGGGGCGGCGCTGATTGCGTTGTTTCTGGTCTTCGTGTGGAGAGGAATGCGGGCGGCGATGATGGCGCCGGATGCTTTCGGCGGTCTGCTGGCGACAGGGCTTGTCGGCATGGTGGCCGTGCAGGTGATCATCAACATCGGCGTCGTCATCGGACTGCTGCCGGTCACGGGCATCACGCTGCCGTTGGTCAGCTACGGCGGGTCCTCGCTGACGCTCGTGTTGACGGCGATCGGAGTGCTTTTGAACATCTCGAGGCACGCAAGGTGAGGGACCTTCGGTGCGCACGATCGTGTTTACCGGCGGAGGAACGGCGGGACACGCGACGCCCAACCTCGCGCTGATCGCCCGATTGCGGCGCGAGGGATGGAACGTCGCGTACATCGGGTCGTCTTCCGGCATCGAGCGTCGCCTGGCGGAATCGCTCGGTGTTTCTTATTTTTCGATTTCGACTGGAAAATGGCGCCGGTATTTCGACTGGAACAACGCGAAAGACCCGTTTCGCGTCGTCAAAGGAGTAGCGGACGCGTTCGCCGCGCTGCGACGGTTGCGTCCGGATCTTGTTTTTTCCAAAGGCGGTTATGTAGCGGTGCCGGTCGTGTGGGCGGCGTGGCTGCTCGGCATTCCTGTTGTCGTTCACGAATCCGACGTGACGCCGGGATTGGCCAACCGGCTGTCCGCGCCGTTTGCCCGTTTCGTTTGCGTCACGTTTCCCGAAACGGCCGGCCGGATCGGGCGTAAGGCGGTGTGGACGGGTTTGCCGGTGCGCGAGGAGTTGTTCGCAGGTAAGGCGGATGTCGGGCGTTCGCTGTGCGGATTTCCCCCGGATCGACCGGTTGTGCTCGTTATGGGCGGAAGCCAGGGGTCCAAGTCGATCAACGCGGCGGTGCGAAGCCGACTCGACGACTGGTTGCGGCGGTTTTGCGTCATTCATATTTGCGGCGAAGGCAACGTCGACCCGGTGCTCGACCGTCGCGACGGTTATCGACAGTTTGCTTTTGCGGCCGACGAACTGCCGCATCTGTTGGCCGCGGCGGACATCGTCGTCTCGCGCGCGGGATCGACGTCGATCCATGAATTTTTGGCGCTGCGCAAACCGATGTTGCTCGTACCGCTTGGCAAACGCGCAAGCCGCGGCGACCAGCTGCTCAATGCCGACTCGTTCGCTCGGCGCGGATTCGCCCGGGTAGTCCTGGAAGAAGAGCTGGACGGCGGCAGGCTGCTTGCGGAAGCGGTCCGGCTGTACGAACAGCGCGACGCGTTTGTCGCCCGGATGGCCGGAAGCCGACCGGACGGTTCGGAACGGATTCTGGAGCTGATCCGAAAGATCGTCGAATCCAGACGGGCGGATGCCGGCCGCTAGGCGGCTGTCACCTTTGCCGTCCTCCGGCATACGATACATTGTAACGGACCGGCGGACGGCACGCCCACGAAAGGAGGAACGCGGCCGATGCGGCGGGTTGCGGCCGAACTTCGCGCACGGGGCGTGTCGGACATTCGACTGGACGAACCGCTCGCTCTCCATACGACATGGAAAATCGGTGGGCCGGCCGATCTATTGGTCGTGCCGCACGACAAGCGGGAACTGGCGGAGACGGTCGCCGTCCTGCGCGATGCCGGAGTTCCTTGGTTGGTGCTCGGGCGCGGATCCAACGTGCTGGTGACCGACAAAGGCGTGCGCGGCGTTGTCGTCAAGCTGGGCGATGGATTGGCGCGCGTCCGGTTTGACGGCGTCCGCGCGACAGCCGGCGGAGCGGTTTCGCTCATCAAACTGGCGGTTGTGGCGGCTAAGCGCGGGCTGTCCGGGCTCGAGTTCGCTTCCGGCATACCGGGCACCGTCGGCGGCGCGGTATTTATGAACGCGGGCGCACACGGGTCCGATATGTCGAAAGTCGTCGAAAAAGCGGAAGTGTTGACGCCGGCCGGCGTATGGGCGGAATGGAGCGGCGCGGAATTGGAATTCGGCTACCGTCATTCGCGGTTGCACCGCGAACCTGCGATCGTGACGGAGGTCGTGTTTCGCCTGGGACCCGACGACCGCCGCGAGATCGAGGCGCGCATGACTGCTTACCGCGAGCGCCGGTTGCGGACCCAGCCGTTTACCTCGGCGTGCGCCGGCAGCACGTTCCGCAACCCGCCGGATGCGCACGCGGCCGAGCTGATCGAAAAGGCGGGACTGAAAGGATTTCGCGTCGGCGGCGCGCAAATTTCACCGCTGCATGCCAATTTCATCGTTAACACTGGCGATGCGACGGCCCGCGACGTGCTGACGCTCATGGACCTGATCCGGTCAAGGGTGTACGACGCGTTCGGAATCGAGCTGGTTCCGGAAATCGTCGTGGTGGGCGAGCGCTGAGCGCGGAGGTGGGATATTGGAGAAGCTGTTGATCGACGGCGGTTATCCGCTGGCCGGAAAAGTACGGGTTCACGGCGCAAAGAACGCGGCGTTGCCGATTATGGCCGCTAGTCTACTCATCGACGGTCCCGTCGTGATCCGCAACGTACCCGATCTTCTGGACATCCGGACGATGCTTTCGATCTTGCGGGAGCTCGGTTGCCGCACGGAGATGGAGAAGGATGCGGTGACGGTCAACGCCGGCTCACTGAAATCGTTCGAGATTCCGGAAACGCTGATGAGCCGCATGCGTTCTTCGATTTTTCTGATGGGTCCGCTGTTGGCGAAGTTCGGCGAGGTTCACGTGTACCCGCCCGGCGGTTGTGCGATCGGAGAAAGAAAAATCGACCTTCATCTGCAAGGATTGCGCGCGCTCGGAGCTGAGATCGAGCAGAAAGGCGGCAAAATCGTCTGTCGCGCGAAAAAGCTCGTCGGCGCCGACATCGCACTGGACTATCCGAGCGTCGGCGCGACGGAAAACATCATGATGGCCGCCGTTCTGGCCGAAGGCAGGACGACGATCGTGGGCGCCGCGCGCGAACCGGAAATTCAGGATCTGCAAAATTTCCTGAACGCAATGGGCGCACGCGTCGTCGGCGCAGGCACGGACACGATCACCGTCGACGGTTTGAAGCGGCTCAATCCCGGGGCCGGCGCCGTTTATGCGGTCATTCCCGACCGGATCGTCGCCGGTACGCTGATGATCGCGGCCGCCGCCACGCGGGGAGACATCGAGCTGGAAGGCGTTACGCCGGGGCATTTGACGTCGGTTGTCCATGCGCTCCGGCTTGCAGGAGTTCAGGTCGAAATCGAGAACGATAGGATGCAAGTCCGCTGTCCGTCTCGACCGATAGCGGTGGAGCGGATTGTCACCGCCCCTCACCCCGGTTTTCCGACCGACCTGCAGGCGCAGATGATGGCGCTTTTGGCTTCGGCGGACGGCGTAAGCATCATCAAGGAAACGGTCTTCAACGGCCGGTTCCGGCACGTCCACGAATTATGCCGAATGGGCGCCGACATCCGCGTCGATGGAAGCAGCGCTTTCATTCGCGGCGTACCGCGGCTGCACGGAGCGACGGTTGAAGCGACCGATCTGCGGGCCGGTGCCGCGCTCGTCATCGCCGGGCTTGCGGCCGACGGCCGGACGTCGGTCGAACAGGTCCACCATATCGATCGCGGGTACGACCGCATCGAGCGGGTGTTGGCCGGTCTCGGCGCGAAAATCCAACGGTATGTCCAAGCGGCCGAATCGCTGAATGTTTGAAAGCGGAGGTGGCTTTCGCCCGTGCGGTCGGAAAGGCGGCGTTCCGGCGCGTTTCGGCGCGCGACCCGGCTGGTGTTGCTTTTTTTCACTATTATATTCGTCGGGCTGTTTTTTCAGTCTCCCGTCAGCAAAGTCGGTCGGATCGACGTCGTCGGCGCCCGGTGGACCGATCCGGCCGACATCCGGCGGGCTTCGGGCGTTTCCGAAGGCGACTTTTTTTTCGGGTTCCGCGCCCGCGCAGCGGAAAACCGTATTGCTTCCGCGTTCCCCTCGGTACGTGAAGTCCGGGTGATCCGACGGTTTCCGGGGGAGGTCCGCATCGTCGTCGACGAATATCCGAAAGTCGCCTACGAAATCAAAGAAGACGGGACGTTGATGGCGGTGTTGGAAAACGCGGCGTCGGTGCCTGCAGGAAATGAAGTTCCCGATCGCCCGATTCTGACCGGATGGGAAAGGGCGCCGGAGTTGAAACGTCGGCTTTGCGAACGTCTGGCGCGGATTCCATCGGGGCTTCTTGCGGATTTCTCCGAAATTCGCCCGGATCCGCTGCCGTTTTTCGAAGACCGCATCCGCATTTATACGCGGTCGCGCTATGAAGTGTTGGCGCGCATCGAGGATTTGCACGAAAAAATCGAGCTTTTGAACGAAATGATCCATCGCCAGTCGGAGCTCGACCGGCAGCAAAACCGCGAACGGCGCGGTATTTTCTCGATCGTAGGCGACCAAGCTTATTTTTCGCCCGAAGAGCCGGCCTCTGTGCAAGTGCAATGAGCATGTGATAGAATTAATGATTAACAGGGAAGTGCCGTTCCGCCTAGAGGCAGGATTGGGAGGTGCCACCGTTTGAGCGGAAACGAGATCGTCGTCGGTCTTGACGTCGGCACGTCGAAAGTACGCGCCATTATCGGTGAAATCGGCAACGGAACGTTGAACATCGTCGGCGTGGGAACGGCGGATTCGGAAGGGATACGCAAAGGTTCGATCGTCGACATCGACCTGACGGTCAAATCGATCCGGCAGGCGATCGAACACGCCGAACGGATGATCGGCGTCGGGATCGCGGACGTCTATGTCGGCATCACGGGGCATCACATCGCACTTCTTTCGTCGAAAGGCGTCGTCGCGGTCTCGAACGAAGACCGGGAAATCGGCGAGGAAGACGTCGAGCGCGTCCTTCAGGCGGCCAAGGTGGTGGCTCTTCCGCCCGAACGGGAAATCGTCGGCATCGTGCCGAGGCAATATTTGGTGGACGGGCTCGACGGCATTCAGGACCCGCGAGGCATGATCGGCGTCCGCCTTGAGGTCGAGGCGACGCTGGTGACCGGCGCAAAGACGGCGATACATAATTTGGTACGTTGCGTGGAGCGGGCGGGCGTGCATGTGGCGGGGCTCGTGTTGACGCCGCTTGCGGAGGGACAGTTGGCGTTGTCGCGTGATGAGAAGACCGTCGGCGTCGTTCTGGTCGACATCGGGGCCGGCACGACGACGATTTCCGTCTTCGAGGAAGGCCATTTGGCGGCAACCTCGACGTTGCCGGTCGGCGGCGATCTGATTACGAGCGACATCGCCTACGGTCTGAAAACGCGCAAGGACGTCGCAGAAAAAATCAAGCTGAAATACGGTTGTGCGCTCGTCGAGCTTGCCGACGGCAAGCAGCTGTTCAAGGCTGCGAGAATCGGCGACGATCTGGAGAACGAATACAGTCAGGTCGAACTCGCGCATATCATCGAACCGCGTGTTCTGGAAATGTTTCAGTTGATCGCCCAAGAAGTTCGGCGTCTCGGCGTTCAGGATCCTCCCGGAGGGTTCGTCTTGACGGGCGGAGCCGTCTCGTTGCCGGGCATGCTGGCGGCGGCCGGTCGAGAGCTCGGCGCGAGCGTCCGCATTGCGATGCCCGATTATGTCGGCGTGCGCGACCCATCATACACCGGAGGCGTCGGTATCATCCGGTACGTCGCCGGGTTCGTCCGGCCGCGTTCGCCGCTTTCGACGTCCAAACGCCCGGTTTTTTCGAGAAAGTCGTCGAGGCAGCAGACCGCCACTTCAAAGCCGGGCGTGCTGGAACGGTTCAAAAACTGGATCAGCGATTACATTTAGGGGAGATCGCCAATGATGGTAGAACTGGATTTGGAGACGGAACCGCTTGCCCGGATCAAGGTGATCGGGGTCGGCGGCGGCGGCGGCAACGCCGTCAACCGGATGATCGCATCCGGCGTCACCGGTGTGGAGTTCATTACGGCGAATACCGACGCGCAGGCGCTTCAAAATTCGATGGCCGAAACCAAGCTGCAGCTCGGCGAGAAGCTGACGCGCGGCCTCGGTGCAGGCGCCAATCCGGAAATCGGCAAGAAAGCCGCCGAAGAATCCCGAGAAGCGCTGATGAATGCGCTGAAAGGGGCGGATATGGTGTTCGTAACGGCGGGGATGGGCGGCGGGACGGGTACCGGTGCGGCGCCGGTCATCGCGGAGATCGCTAAAGAATGCGGCGCGCTGACCGTGGCGGTCGTGACGCGGCCCTTTACCTTCGAGGGGCCGAAGCGCGCCCGCCAGGCGGAACAGGGTATTGCCGCGCTGCGCGAGAAAGTCGATACCTTGATCGTCATTCCGAACGACAGGCTGCTTGAGATCGTCGACAAGAAGACGCCGATGATCGAAGCGTTCCGCCACGCCGACAATGTGTTGCGCCAGGGCGTACAGGGGATTTCGGACCTGATTCAGCGGCCCGGGTTGATTAACCTCGATTTCGCCGACGTCAAAACGATCATGTCGGAGCGCGGTTCCGCGCTGATGGGCGTCGGCGTCGCGTCGGGAGAAAACCGCGCAGCGGAAGCGGCCAAGCGCGCGATCATGAGTCCGCTTCTTGAGACGTCGATCGAGGGGGCGCGCGGCATCCTGATGAACATAACGGGCGGCGTCAACCTGAGCCTGTACGAGGTCAACGAAGCGGCCGACATCGTCATCGCGCATTCGGACCCGGACGTCAACATGATTTTCGGCGCCATCATCGACGAAAATCTGAACGACGAAATTATCGTGACCGTCATCGCCACAGGATTCGAACCGAAGCCAGCGCCGCAGGCCCGCAAAGGCGCCGCGCCTGGCCCTCAGGAAGACGTGCGCCCGCCGCTTCGGCCGTTCGGCCAGTCGATTACGCCGGACCAGCTCGACATTCCGGCGTTTATCCGCAATCGCAACAAAAACCCGTTCGACAAATGATTCCGCGTGCGATGATTCGAGCCTGCGGCTGCCGTCGCTTGAACGGCGGCCGTTTTTCTTTTGTCTCCGAGCGCCTCGAAAAATTTTGGGCGGCCTGCGACAAGGTTCGGCAAGTTCCGGAATAGGATTGAACTATACTGGGATCGGACCGTGTGCGGAGGCGGATCAGAAACGGTGGACGCCGTCTATGTCGACGTCGTTTTCGTCGTCAACGGAATCGCAGATTTTCTAGCGTTGCTGGCAGTCGCCAAGGCTGCGCGGATTCGCGCGCGCGTCGCAAGAATCGCGACGGCAGCGGCGGTCGGCGGCGGTTACGGCGTTTTGGCCTGTTGGCCGGACATGCCGCAGGCGCTGTCCCATCCTGCCGCCGTGAGCGCGGCTTCGGCCGTTCTTGTGCTGGCGGCGTTCGGATTTTCGGATGCCCGGCGCTTCGCCCGTAACTGGGCTGCGTTCGGTTTGGTCTGTTTTGCGATGGGCGGCGCAGTTTACGGCCTTCAGTCGCTTTCGGCGTCCGACGGTTTTGATGCCGGCTCGGGAAGAAACGCCGGTCCGCCGGCGGGAGCAGGGATGTTGGCAGCGGGAGTCGTGGTCGCGATCTGGCTATACCGGAGCGGTATGCGGGACATCCGCGAGCGTTCCTTGGTCGCGGACGCTCTGGCGACCGTTCGGGTGCGGATCGGCGAGACGACGGTGTCGCTGCGCGGATTGATCGACACCGGCAACAGGTTGTACGACCCGTTTACACGTTCGCCGGTGATGATCGTCGAGGCCCGGGTTTTGTCGGAATGGTTTCCGCTGGCGTGTCGTCGTGACGAAACCGGCGAAGCGTGGGCCGCCTTGTTGCGCGATCCCGATCGGCTTCCCGCGGTGTTGCGCGACCGGTTCCGGCTCGTCCCCTATCGTGGGTTGAATCGCGATTTTCGACTGATGCCGGCTTTCCGACCGGACGCGGTCGAGGTGCAATGGGGCGGCCAACGGTGGGAAATCGCTGACGTGCTGGTTGGGCTTGACGAAGGCCAGCTGTCGTCAGACGAAATGTATCAAGCCGTTCTCCATCCGGCCATGATCGACATCGTCAAGGAGGGATCGGCCGTATGTTGACACACTGGAAAGTCCGCGCCCGTCTTCAGTTCGTTCGCCTGCTTTTGCGGTTGGGATGGCGCGCGGAGGAAGTTTATTATATCGGGGGGCACGATGCATTGCCGCCCCCGCTGACGAAAGAAGAGGAGGAATATTTGCTAGAACGGCTTCCAAGCGGCGACGCAGCGGTCCGATCGATGCTGATCGAGCGCAATTTGCGCCTCGTCGTTTATATCGCCCGCAAGTTCGAAAACACGGGCATCCCAATCGAAGATTTGATTTCCATCGGCACGATCGGCCTGATCAAGGCGGTCAACACGTTCGACCCGGAGAAAAAGATCAAACTGGCCACGTATGCCTCGCGCTGCATTGAAAACGAAATTTTGATGTACCTGCGGCGCAACAGCAAGCTGCGTACCGAAGTCTCGTTCGATGAGCCGCTCAATACCGATTGGGACGGCAACGAACTGCTTTTGTCCGACGTGCTTGGTACCGAGAGCGACACGATTTACCGCAACATCGAGGTGGAAGTCGACCGCGAGCTGCTTCAGAGCGCGCTCGACAAGTTGTCGGAACGGGAACGGATGATTATGGAGCTGAGATTCGGGCTGTATGACGGGGAGGAAAAAACGCAAAAAGACGTGGCGGACATGCTCGGTATCTCTCAATCTTACATTTCAAGGCTAGAAAAGAGAATTATTAAAAGATTAAGAAAGGAATTCAATAAAATGGTTTAAACCTGTTCGAGTGAACGGAAGCTGATCGGGTGGGACCGGACGGGCGTCGTTTGCGGCAAAATGGCGTCATCCGCGCAGACGGCGAGCGCGAACATGTTTCGGGGCCCGCGTTGAACGCGGGCCCCGCATGGGAGAGGAGAAACCGGACGAAGAGCTTATGGGGAAACGTAAGCCTTGTCCGCGGTTTTCGCAACGCTCTCGCGTTGCATTATCAGCATTGCCCGTTTTTTGCCCGGATATACGTCCGGGCAAAAAAATTTTTTCGTTTTCAACCCCGTCGGTTTGTGATACGATAACGTTGATATCCGCATCGGGCGGCAAGAGGGAAATCATGCGCGTCATTTCGGGTTCGGCACGCGGCGTTCGGCTTCGTTCGGTGCCGGGAACGACGACCCGCCCGACGGCCGACCGCGTAAAAGAGTCGCTGTTCAACGTCATCGGTCCGTATTTTGCCGGAGGTCGAGCGCTCGATCTGTTCGCCGGAACGGGGAGTCTCGGAATCGAGGCGCTCAGCCGGGGCGTCGAACGATGCGTGTTCGTCGATTGCGATCCGCGTTCCGTCGACGTCATCCGGCAAAATCTGCGCGCCGCGAAGCTGGAATCGCGCGCGGAAGTTTACCGCAACGATGCTTTCCGCGCCGTTCGCGCGCTGGCCGGACGCGGCGCCGAATTCGACCTTGTGTTTGTGGATCCTCCGTATCGGCTTCAACTGATCGCGGCCGTGCTCGCGGAGTTGGAAAAAGGACGCCTTCTTTCGCCCGGCGCGAAGATCGTCGCGGAACACGCGTCGACCGACATAACGCCGGCGGAGGTCGGAAGTCTGTCGGCGGTCAGGCGTCTGCAATATGGCGATACGGCTCTGACAATCTATGTGCGGCGCGCCGAAAACGCCCGAACGACCGAGGGTATCGGCTCCTACGGGACGCAATCCGACGAAGCGGAAGGGGCGACAAGTCGGTGAAAGGCGAAAACGACGGCAAGACGACGGCGGTTTACCCCGGCAGTTTCGATCCGGTGACGAACGGACATCTCGATATTATCCGAAGGGCCGCCAACGTGTTCGGACGGTTGATCGTCGCCGTCGGCGCGAACGCGGCAAAAACGCCGCTTTTTTCGGTCGCGGAGCGAGTGGAGCTGTTGCGCTCGGTCACGCGCGACCTTCCAAACGTGGAGATCGATCATTTCGACGGCCTGCTTGTCGACTACGCGCGTTCGAAAGGCGCGAAAGTCATCATCAAAGGATTGCGCGCGGTTTCCGATTTCGAATACGAACTGCAGATGGCGTCCATCAACCATCGTCTGGACGATCGGATCGAGACATTTTTCATGATGACGAGCCCGAAATATTCGTTTCTCAGTTCAAGCATCATCCGCGAGGTCGCGCGGCTGAACGGCTCGATCGCCGGACTTGTTCCGGAGGAAGTCGAAACGGCTCTCCGCGCCAAGTTCAGCGCGGGCGGAAGTTCGCCCGAGCGGTCAAGGCTGCCGTCGCAATCAGGGCCGCGGTGATGAGCGATGCGAAGAGCATATCGGGGATTTCGCTCCAGACGCTGATGTCGCCTGCGTTTGGCCGAGACCGGTCGACATGCTGCGATCCGGCGGTGCTTGCCGGCGAGGCCGGGTATGTGCCGATCGGCACGAGCCCGGCGACAGCGAAGGCGGTTGCGGCGGAGAGTACCGCATGCACGGCCCTGACGGCCGAAAACGGCCAGTACCTCACGCCGCGTCCCGCGACCATTGCGAACGCCTGGGCGTGGCCGGACAATCCCCCCCAGGCCAGCGCGAACGACGCAACCGCCGTTTGCCATCGAAGTGGCCCGTCGGCGCCGGCGGCTGCTGCCGCGCCGAGGCAATGATCGAACAAGACGGGGATCCAGACAGACGCTTCATCGCCCGAACGCCACGATGCGACTTCCGCGGCGGCCGACACGGCTTTTCGGATCATCTCGACCGCTACGGAGAAAAACATCATCCATCCGCCCACGGCAAACAGTCTAGCGACCGTCGACGCGACGGCGTCGCCCAACAGCCGTCCGAACGAAGGCGGGCGTTCTTGCAGCCGTCCGGCATGCCTCGCTCCGAAAGACGACGGGGGTCCGTCCGTCGGTGAACGCGCGACTGGAACCTCCGCTTTCAAGGTCGGTCGAATGAACAAGACGGCTGTGAAGATCGCCGTGGTGTAGTGGACGATCGCGAGCAACCATCCGATGCGGACGTCTCGAAATAGATTCGCCCCGACGACAGATACGATCAAAACCGGATGGGCGAGATGGGAAACCGCGAGCAACCGTTCCGCTTGGCGGCCGTCGATCCGTCGCTCGTCGACCAGCTTGGCGACCAGCGTTGCCGCCGCCGGCTGTCCCGCCGAGACGCCGAGCCACACGACCGCGGCTCCGATTCCCGGCAGCCCGAGCATCCGCCGCGTCATCGGTTCGAACCATGCGCCCGCCGCTTTCAAAATGCCGCCGGCGTTCAGTAATTCGGCCAGCGTCAAAAACGGGAACATGGCCGGAAACACGACGTCCCACCAGAGGCGCAATCCGGCGAGCGACGAACGGAACGCGCCGGCGGGGTCGGCCAAAATGCCGAAGACGGCACCGAGCAAGACCGCGGCAGTAAACAGCGTCCGCAGTTTGGCCATGGGCGTTTCTCCTTGCTGTCCGACGATGGTTCGTCACATGTTTACGCCTGTCGGGGGCACGCTAGACCTGCGCGGCGGCGTTCGGGCGACCGCTTTCCAAGGTTGACAAAACCTCCGGACGGCCGATATAATAACCTTGTTTTGTGCGGAGTGATGGCCATGCTGCTCAATGTGCGGGAATTGGCGGCCAAAAAGCAACGAATCGACCTGAGAGCGGAGTTGCCGATCGACGGCGTGTTCGAAGGGCGTCGCGACGCCGCAAGCTGCGGGCCGGTCGAGGCGTTGCTGACGGCGGAGGCGGTTTCCGGCGTCGTCGAGGTGCGCGGCACGCTGGTCGCGGGCGTCGAATACGTCTGCGCTCGCTGCCTTTGTTCCTACTGTCGGCGGATGATCGTACCGTTCGCCGAATCGTTCGCGCTTGAAAGCGATTGGTCCGAAGACGACGAAACGCTTCGGCCGGTCGACGACGACCGGATCGACCTGCGCCCGTACATCGAGGAGGCTCTACAGCTGGCCCTTCCGTTCGTACCGCTTTGTTGCGAAGATTGCAGAGGATTGACGCCGGACGGCGTCAACCGCAACGTTTATCCCGATGCGGACGACGGTTTGCGGATCGATCCGCGATGGGAAGCGCTCAAGTCCTGGCGCTGGGAGACCGGCGGGCCGGACGGATGACAGTTTTAGACGGGAGGCGAAACGACGATGGCGGTACCTTTTCGAAAAACGTCGAAAGCGCGGCGGGACAAGCGGCGCACGCATTACAAACTTTCGATTCCGGGCATGGTCCGTTGCGATCATTGCGGGGAAATGAAGCTTTCCCACCGCGTTTGTCCGGTTTGCGGGACGTACAAAAAACGGGAAATCATCCGAGTGTGAGGCGGTTCGAGTCACTTCATCGACGGCGATGGAGTGCTTTTCTTTTTGCAACGAGAAGCGGGGGAGGATCGCCGGATGCGCATCGCGATTGATGCGATGGGCGGGGACCATGCGCCTGCCATCACGGTGCGCGGCGCGTTGATCGCGGCGAAACAATGGCCGGATTTGGAATTGCTGCTGGTCGGCCGTCCGGAGGCCATTGAGGCGCATCTGGCCGGAGCACGGCCGCGCAATCTCCGCATCGTTCCGGCGGAGGAAGTGATCGCTGGCGACGAGGAACCGGTGCGGGCCGTCCGCCGGAAACGGCAATCGTCTATGGTCATCGCGGGCCGTTTAGTTCGCGAAGGTGAGGCCGATGCGATGATATCCGCCGGCAACACCGGCGCGCTGATGGCGACTGGCCTGCTTGTAATCGGACGGGTGGAAGGCGTCGACCGCCCTGCGCTCGCGCCTCTCCTTCCGACATGGGACGGTCGGGGCGTTTTGGCGCTCGACTTGGGCGCCAACATGGACGCGGAGCCGGAACATCTCGTCCAGTACGCGGTGATGGGCACACTTTACCGGCGGCACGTGCACGGCATCGATCGCCCGCGGGTCGGCCTATTGAACGTCGGCACCGAACCGACGAAAGGCAACGAGCTGACGAAACGAGCGTTTTCGCTGCTGGAGCGTTCGCCGGTCGCGTTTATAGGCAACGTCGAATCGCGCGACGTGCTGGAAGGCCAGTGCGATGTTCTGGTGTGCGACGGTTTCGTCGGCAATATCATGCTTAAATCGATGGAAGGCACGGCGTTGGCCATCTTGGCGGAAATGAAGCGCCAGTTTTCCGCCACGTGGACGACCAAACTGGCAGCGTTGGCGATGAAGCACAGGATGCAGGAATTCAGGCGGAAAATCGACTACCGCGAAACCGGAGGCGCCCCACTGCTGGGAGTGCGCGGCGTCTGCATCAAGGCGCACGGCGCTTCCGACGCCGACGCGTTCAAAAACGCGATCCGGCAGGCAAGAGAAGCGTTGTGTCACGACATTGTCCGCAAGATTTCCGAACAATTCCGGGAAAAGCGAGAGTGAGCTCATGCGTTCGGCGGCGGTGGGCATTTTGGGAACAGGGAAACATGTGCCGGACCGTGTTCTGACGAACCGGGACCTGGAGCGCATGGTTGACACGAGCGATGAATGGATTGTCACCCGGACCGGTATCCGAGAGCGGCGAATCGCTTCGTATGAGGAAGCGGCGTCGGATCTCGCGCTTCCCGCCGCGCGCGAGGCGTTGGGGAAAGCGGGGATTTCCGCATCCGACCTGGATCTGATCATCGTGGCGACGATTACGCCGGATATGGCGTTTCCGTCGACGGCTTGCGTCGTTCAGCACAAGCTCGGCGCCACGCGCGCCGCAGCATTCGACCTGTCGGCCGCCTGTTCGGGGTTCGTGTACGGCCTTGCGAATGCGTACGCCTATGTTTCCGCTGGACTCGGCAAGTACGTGCTCGTGATAGGCGCGGAAGTGCTGTCGAAAGTGACCGATTACCGCGACCGATCGACGTGCATTTTGTTCGGCGACGGGGCCGGTGCCGCCGTCGTCGGTCCTGTTCCGGAAGGGCGCGGGTTTCGATCGTTCGTCCTGGGGGCCGACGGATCGGGAGGCGATCTGCTTTATCTTGCCGGCGGCGGATCACGTCTGCCGGCAAGCGAGCAGACGGTCAAAGAAGGCAAACATTACATCCATATGGAAGGCGGGGAAGTGTTCAAATTCGCCGTGCGCGTCATGGGTCAGGCCGCCGAAGAAGCACTGGCGAAAGCCGGTCTTCGCAAGGAGGACGTCGACTTGCTCGTGCCGCACCAGGCGAACATCCGCATCATCCGGTCCGCTCTGGAACGACTCGGCTTGCCGGAAGAAAAATGCGCCATCAATGTCGACAGGTACGGCAACGTTTCCGCCGCCTCAATCCCGATCGCGCTGGCGGAAGCCGTGGACGCCGGACGCGTGCGCGAGAACGACTGCGTCGTCATGGTCGGGTTCGGCGGCGGGTTGACGTGGGCGGCCTCTGTGTTGATCTGGTAAGGCGTACGCGGAGAGGAGGGGACGCATTGGGCAAACTTGCGTTCGTGTTTCCGGGCCAAGGGGCGCAGAGCGTCGGGATGGGAAAAGACGTTTTCGACGCCGTTCCGGAAGCCCGCCTCGTGTTCGAGACGGCCGACCGGGTGCTCGGATTTCCGCTTTCGGAGTTGATCTTCCACGGACCGGAGGAAGAATTGAAACGGACGGTCAATGCGCAGCCCGCGCTGCTTACGACGAGCGTGGCGCTTCTTTCTGCACTCCGCGTCCGAACGGACGTCCGCCCCGATTACGTAGCCGGTCATAGCCTGGGCGAATATACCGCATTAGTTGCGGCGGGAGCGCTTTCATTCGAAGATGCGGTGCGGCTTGTGCGGATCCGCGGGGAATGCATGGAGGAAGCGGTTCCCGCCGGCAGAGGGGGGATGGCAGCCGTTCTCGGCGCCGACCGGGAAGCGCTCGTCCGGCTGTGCGAGAGAATTAGCGCCGAGATCGGACCGATCGAACCGGCCAACGTGAACGCGCCCGGCCAAATCGTCGTTTCCGGCGTGGCGGCGGCCGTCAAGGCAGTCGTCGAAAGGGCCGCCGAGGCGGGGGCGCGGCGGGCCGTCTTGCTTGAAGTCAGCGGCCCGTTTCATTCGTCCTTGATGAAACCCGCCGCGGAACGGTTCGGGGCGTATGTCGCACAGACGACTTTCCGGCCTCCTGTAGTGCCCGTCGTCTCCAACGTCACGGCCGAGTCGGCAACGGAGCCGGAAACGATCCGCAACTTACTGGTCCGCCAGGTGACCGCCCCGGTGCTGTGGGAGGATTCGGTGCGGTGGCTCGTCGGCCAAGGCGTCGACCGATTCGTCGAAATCGGCCCCGGACAAGTGTTGTCCGGCCTCATCCGCCGCATCGCTCCCGCCGTCCGCGTCATATCCGTCGACAGCCTGCCGGCGCTATCGAAAGTGTCCGACCAGCTGGTCGAAAGCGGATAGGGCCGGCGATCGATTCATATCGATGAAAGGGGGAGCGGCAACATGTCGCTCATGGGCAAAGCGGCGCTCGTCACCGGCGCTTCGCGCGGTATCGGCAAAGCAGTCGCGCTTGCCCTGGCCGAAGCGGGAGCGGACGTGGCGGTCAACTACGTCGGCCGCGAGCAGAGCGCCGAAGAGACAGCGGCCGCGATTCGCGCGCTCGGGCGGCGGGCCTTTACGGTAAGGGCCGACGTATCCGACGCCGATCAAGTGGAGTCGATGATTCGACGTGTCGTCGAGGAATTCGGAAGGTTGGATGTTTTGGTCAACAACGCCGGCATTACGCGCGACAACCTGCTCATTCGGATGAAAGAGGACGAATTCGAGCAGGTGCTTGATACGAACCTCAAAGGCGTCTTCCATTGCACGAAGGCCGCTGCGCGCGTCATGCTCCGTCAGCGTGGGGGCCGTATCATCAACATTTCATCGGTTGTCGGCGTCATCGGCAATGCCGGCCAGGCCAATTACGCGGCCGCCAAAGCCGGCGTCATCGGCTTGACGAAAGCGTGCGCCCGCGAACTCGCCGGCAAGGGCATCACCGTCAATTGCGTCGCTCCGGGATTTATCGAGACGGAGATGACGGATAAACTGTCCGACGAGCAAAAGACGCGCCTGCTCGCGCAAATTCCGCTCGGCCGCTTCGGCGCCGTCGAGGACGTTGCGCGCGTCGTTCGGTTTCTCGCGTCGGACGAAGCGTCTTACATGACCGGACAGACGATCTGCGTCGACGGCGGAATGTGCATGTGATCGTCGGCCGGCCGCTATGGCGTTTTGCCGAGACTTCCCGTATAATGGACTGGAAGGAGGTGAACCGGATGTCGGACGTGTTTGAACGCGTCAAAAAGATCATCGTGGACCGCCTCGGCGTCGACGAAGCAGAAGTGACGCCGGAAGCCTCGTTCAGGGACGACCTCGGGGCCGATTCGTTGGACGTCGTCGAACTTGTGATGGAGCTGGAAGACGAATTCGACCTGGAAATTTCCGACGAGGACGCGGAAAAGATCCGGACCGTCGGCGAAGTGGTCGAGTACATAAAATCCCGCAGTTGATCGCAAGTCCCGTTTCCCCGAACGGGACTTCTTTCCTGCGCCGGGGGCGGGAATCCGTGTTGGGGTGAGAACCGCATGACGAGAAGGGTTGTCGTGACCGGTATGGGCGTGGTGACGTCGCTCGGCCGCGATCTGGAGACGTTCTGGAACAACCTGTGCGCCGGGGTCTCCGGCGTTTCCCGGATCGAGTCGTTCGACGCAAGCTCCCTTCCCACCCAGATCGCCGCGGAAATTAAGGATTTCGATCCCGAGGCGTTCATGGACCGGAAAGAGGTGCGTCGCACCGACCGGTTCGTCCAGTTCGCCGTCGCCGCGGCGAAGCTTGCTTTGGAAGACGCCGGGCTTCGCATCGGCGACAACGCCGACCCCGAACGCGTCGGCGTCGTGATCGGATCGGGCATCGGCGGCCTGGCGACCTGGGAAGAACAGCACCTCGCCCTGCTTGAGAAGGGCCCCCGCAAAGTAAGTCCGTTTTTTATCCCAATGATGATCGCCAATATGGCGTCCGGCCAGGTGTCGATCATGACGGGGGCTAAAGGCCCGAACACGGCGCCGGTGACCGCCTGCGCCACGGGCACGCACGCCGTCGGCGACTCGTTTCGCCTGATCCAACGCGGGGAGGCCGACTGCATGATTGCCGGCGGCTCGGAAGCGGCGATACGTCCGATCGGCATGGCCGGGTTTTGTGCTGCGCGCGCCATGTCGACGCGTAACGAGGAGCCGGAAAAGGCGAGCCGGCCGTTCGACGCCGACCGCGACGGCTTCGTCATGGGAGAGGGCGCCGGCGTGCTCATCCTCGAATCGCTCGAGCACGCGCTCGGCCGCGGCGCACGGATTTACGCCGAACTGGTGGGTTACGGGATGAGTGCCGACGCGCACCACGTCACGGAACCGTCCCCGGGCGGAGAAGGCGCGGCCCGCTGCATGCGGCGGGCGCTGGAAGACGCCGGCGTGCGGCCGGAAGACGTCGGTTACATCAACGCCCACGGCACGTCGACACCGGTAGGCGATATCGCGGAAACCCAGGCCATCAAGCGCGTGTTCGGGGAACACGCTTACAGGCTGGCTGTCAGTTCCACGAAATCGATGACCGGTCATCTGCTCGGCGCAGCTGGGGCGGTCGAGGCGATCATCACCTGTCTGACGCTGTATCGAGGCGTTATCCCGCCGACGATCAACCTCGACCGTCCCGACCCCGCCTGCGATCTGGACTACGTTCCCCACCGCGCGCGTGCGGCCGATCTGCGGGTCGCCATGTCGAACTCGTTCGGGTTCGGGGGGCACAACGCGACGGTCGTCTTCCGCCGTTTCGAAAGCTGAAGGGAGATCGCAAGCGCGTGAAACACGAAGTGCAACGTCCGCTTGACGCGCTGCAGGAACGCTTGAACCTTCGGTTTCGTCGCCCGGAGCTGCTCGAAGAGGCGTTTACCCATTCAACCTGGGTCAACGAGCACAAGACCGACCGACCGGATAACGAGCGGCTTGAATTTTTGGGCGACTCGGTGCTCGGGCTTGCCGTCGCCGAATATTTGTTCCTGCGGTACCCCGGCGAAAGCGAAGGGGAACTGACGCGAAGAAGGGCGCAAATGGTGTGCGAGCCTTCCCTGTCGGAAGCGGCCGAACGGCTCGGTTTCGGGGCGTTTCTTCTGCTCGGCAGGGGCGAGGAACAAACCGGCGGACGGCGTCGGCCGGCTTTGTTGGCCGACGTGTTCGAAGCGTTCATCGGCGCCCTGTTTCTCGACCAAGGGCTCGATGCCGTCCGCGGGTTTCTCGCCGAGACGTTTTTCCCTTACGCCGACGGCAACGGCAAGCCGGCTGTAACGGATTTCAAGACCCGCCTGCAGGAGCATACCCAGCATCTCAACTTGGGGACGCCGGAATACCGTCTCGTCTCCGAAAGCGGACCGCCCCACGACAGACGGTTCGTTTCCGAAGTCGTGATCGGCGGCCGTTCGTGGGGAACGGGAAGCGGGCGGTCGAAGAAAGAATCCGAACAGCAGGCGGCCAAGGCGGCTCTCGAAGCGTTCGGGCTTTCTGTTTTCGGGACCGGCCGGGACGCATCACCGCCCGGCGGCCACGGATAGCCGCGCCGAAAACGCCGTGTAAGTTGCGGCGTTTGTTTCGCGAACGGCGGGGGGAGAGCGGTTTGTATTTAAAAAGACTGGAACTTACGGGCTTTAAATCGTTTGCGGACAGAACGGAACTGGAGTTCGGCCGCGGCATCACGGCGGTCGTCGGGCCGAACGGCAGCGGTAAGTCGAATTTATCCGACGCGATCCGGTGGGTGCTCGGCGAACAGAGCGCCAAGACGTTGCGCGGCGGCAACATGCAGGACGTCATTTTCGGCGGAAGTCAGACGCGCCGTCAGGTCAACTACGGCGAAGTGTCGCTGACGCTCGACAATTCCGACCGGGCGTTGCCGCTTGATTTCACCGAAGTGACGGTTACGCGGCGGCTTCACCGCGACGGGGAGAGCGAATATTTCATCAACCGCCAGCCGTGCCGGCTGAAAGACATCGTCGAGTTGTTCATGGACACCGGCGTCGGCAAAGAGGCGTACTCGGTCATCGGGCAGGGACGCATCGACGAGATTTTGAGCCCGAAGTCGGAAGACCGCCGAGCGGTTTTCGAGGAAGCGGCGGGAATCGTCAGGTACAAGGCACGGAAACGCGAAGCGGAAAAGAAACTAGCCGAAACCGAACAAAACTTGCTTCGTCTGGCCGACCTGCTTGCGGAACTCGAAAGCCGTCTCGTCCCCCTAAAGGAACAGTCGGACAGGGCGCTGCAGTACAAAGATCTTCGCGACCGGCTGACGGCCCGGGAGATCGGTCTATACGTCAAGCAAATCGAGACGCTTCGCGAAGCCTGGGAGTCGGAATGCGGAAGGCTCGAACAGTTGCGCGTTCGGCACGCGGAGCTTGCTGCGGCCGTCGGCCGGGATGACGCCAGGCTTGCGTCCGGCCGACTGGAACTGAAGCGGATGGAAGACGAACTGGAGCGTCTCCGCAAGGAACGCCTGGAAGTTTCGGCCGAACTCGAGGCAGCCGAGCGTTCCGTCGAAGTCCTCGATGAGCGCGGGCAGCATCTGGTGCGCGGCCGTGAGGAGCGTTTGTTGCGCATCGCCGGTCTGGAGGAACAGCTGCGGGCGGCGGCGGCGGAAGCGGCTTCGGCGCAGGCGCGGTCGGCCGAACTTTCGGCTCGGTTGAAGGACTGCTCCGCGGAGCTGGCCGAGGCGGAAAACCGGCTGTCCGAGGCGGAAGCGGAAGGCCGGGCCGAAATTGAAGAAGAATACAAAACGCAACTGATCGATGTTCTGAACGAATTGGCGCAAGTCCGCAACGAATGCCGCTATGCCGAACAGCAGATCGAAACGCTTTCCAGACGGATCGAGCGGTTGTCTTCGGAGGCGGAGGAAATCCGTGCCCGTGCGCAGTCGGCGGCGGCCGCAGCGGAAGCCGCGGACGGGGAACTCGAACGCGTCCGGTCGAATATTGCTGCCCTGCAGGAGCGGTATGTTGAGACGTCGCGCAAGCTCCAAACGTCGCGGGAAGAATTGCGGCGGGCAGACGTCGCCTTACGGACGGCCGAAAAAGAGCTCGACGGCTTGAAGTCTCGGCGAGATGCCTTGCGGGAACTGGCGGACGATTACGACGGATTTGCCCAGGGTGTGCGCTCGGTGCTGAAAGCGAAGCGGCGCGGCGTTCTCGGCGGCGTGCACGGGGCCGTTGCCGAGCTGATCGAGGTACCCGCAGGGTTGGAAGTTGCGGTAGAGACGGCGCTCGGCGGGGCGCTTCAGCACATCGTCGTCGAAACCGAACGCGACGGGCGGGAAGCGATCGCGTATCTGAAACGGGAAAACGCCGGCAGGGCGACGTTTCTCCCTCTCGATGTCGTGCGCGGACGGTGCTTGTCCGAATCGGACCGCAAAGCGGCATCGGTCGCGGAGGGTTGGATCGGCGTCGCGTCCGAGCTCGTCCGGTTCGCGGAGCGTTACAGGGCGATCGTCGAAAATCTGCTCGGCGTCGTCATCGTCGCCAAGACGCTGGAAGACGCCAACCGCATCGCGGCCATTCTCCAATATCGTTACCGCGTCGTAACGCTGGAGGGGGACGTCGTGCATCCGGGCGGTTCGATGACCGGCGGCAGTCTTCTGAACCGCACCGGGGAACTGCTTGGGCGCCGCAGGCGACTTGAGGAACTCGACAGGGCCGTCGATCAGGCGGAGCGCGCGCTGGAAGAACGCCGCAAGTGCGTCGAATCGATTCGCGCCGAATGCGCCTCGGTGGAGTCGGAGCTTGAGCAGCTGCGCGACGTCGCAGAACGCCTGCGGTTGGAAGAGCAGCGGCTCGCCGCCGAACGCGACCGACGCCGAGAGGAAGAGCGACAGGAAAACGAAAGGTTGCTCGACACGCTCCGCGAATCCGAAGAACTCGCGCGCGAGCGAAGCGGATTTGAAACCGCACTGCAGGTCGGCCTGCGGAAAGCCGGTGAATTGGCGGCGCGCGAGGAATACCTGCGCCGCGCCGTCGAAGAGGCTCAAGCCGGCCGTAAGCTTGCCGAATCGCGTCGCGACGAGCTGCGCGAGCGCGTCACGGCGATCAAAGTCCGATGGGCCGCCCTTGAAAGCGAAAAAACGTCGGCGGACACGGAGACGGAACGCCTTCGCCGGGAATGTGCCCGTCTGGAAGCGGACCTCGCTTCCGAACGGAACCAGCTGGCGGCGTCGGAAAAAGAACTCGAGGAAAACGGCATCCGCCGGTTGGAATGCATCGAGCGGGCGAACATTCTTCGCTTGAAACTGCGCCGGCTCGACGACGAGGCGGAACGGCTGCGGGCGGAGCGGGCCGAACGTCAAGCCGCTCTGGAAAAAGCCGAAGATGAGACGCACTCGCGGCGCGCCGACCTGCGAGAGGCCGAAAAGGCGATGCACGAGTCCGAAATCCGTTTGAACCGGCTCGACGTCGAGCTGGATAACGCTCTTCGCAAGCTTGCTGAAGATTACGGGATCGGATTCGAACTGGCGAGACAGTCGTATCCCGTTCCCAACGACCCGGCGGCCGCGCAACAGGAAGTCCGCGACTTGAGGCGGCGCATTGCCGACCTCGGCGACGTCCATCTCGGCGCCATAGAAGAATATAGAAGCGTCGCCGAACGCTATGAATTTCTAAAAACGCAGCGCGACGACCTGATGCAGGCCAAGGAGGCGCTTTATCGGGTCATCCGGGAAATCGACGACGAGATGGCGCGTCGGTTTCGTTCGACGTTCGAGCGCATCCGCGAACGGTTCGGCGAGGTTTTCGCGCGGTTGTTCGGCGGCGGAACCGCCGATCTGCGTCTGGCGGACGCCGAGCGGCCGCTGGAGTCGGACATTGAGATCGTAGCGCAACCTCCGGGGAAGAAACTCCAGAATCTTCAACTTCTGTCGGGTGGCGAGCGCGCGTTGACCGCCATCGCCCTGCTGTTCGCCATCCTGCACGTCAAACCGGTTCCTTTTTGCGTGTTGGACGAGGTGGAAGCGGCGCTGGACGAGGCGAACGTCGTCCGGTTCGCGCAATATTTGCGAGAGCGGTCTGCGGAGACGCAGTTCATCGTCGTCACGCACCGCAAGGGAACGATGGAGGAAGCGGACGTGCTTTACGGCGTCACGATGGAAGAAGACGGCGTGTCGAAACTGGTGTCGGTCCGCCTCGACGGCGACCGTACCGCCGTTTCCGCTCTGACGGCGGCGCGGACCGGCGACTGAAGGAGGATGGTTCGTGTTCAAACGGATGTCGGAGACGGTGGCCGCCAAATTCCGCCTAGGCCTTTCCAAGACGCGCGATGCCTTCCGCGAGCGGATCTTGGGGGTGTTCGGCTCGCGTTCCCGCATCGACGAGTCGCTGTTCGAGGAGCTCGAGGAAACGCTCCTGGCTGCGGACGTCGGTGTTCAAACCGCGATTCGTTTGACGGAAGAGCTGCGGCAGGAAGTCGAACGCCGCCGGTTGTCCGACCCGGCGGATCTCCGCCCGCTGCTCCAGGAACGGCTGCTCGCGCGCCTTTCGTCCGACGGCGCCGAGACAGAGCTCCGGTTTGCGGCCGAAGGGCCGACGGTGTTTTTGTTCGTCGGCGTCAACGGTGTCGGCAAGACGACGACGATCGGCAAGCTGGCCTGCCGACTCGTCGCCGAGGGCAAGCGCGTGCTTCTGGCCGCCGGCGACACGTTCCGCGCCGCTGCGATCGAACAGCTGGAAATCTGGGCACGTCGCGCGGGGTGCGACATCGTCCGGCACCAGCCGGGCGCCGATCCGGCGGCCGTCGTGTTCGACGCCGTTCAAGCGGCCAAACATCGGGGAATCGACGTACTGTTGTGCGATACGGCGGGCCGGTTGCAGAATAAGGTCAATCTTATGGAAGAACTGGAAAAAATAGTGCGTGTCGTCCGCCGCGAGGTGCCGGACGGCCCGCACGAAGTGTTGCTCGTCGTCGATGCGACGACGGGGCAAAACGCGGTGGAACAGGCGCGGCGTTTCGGCGAGAAAACGGGCGTTACCGGCATCGTGCTGACGAAGCTCGACGGCACGGCCAAAGGCGGCGTCGCTGTCGCGATCCGCGAAGAGCTTGGCTTGCCGGTCAAATTGGTCGGACTGGGTGAGAAACCGGACGATCTCGAGCCGTTCGACGCCGAGGCGTTCGTTCGCGGCCTGTTCGAGAACGGCTGAGATCACGGAGACCATTTTGGGGAGAGGAGCGTCAAACCGATGGCGATCATTCGTTTTCCCGACGGTTTTCATTGGGGAACGGCGACGGCCGCCTATCAGATCGAGGGCGCCTGGAACGAGGACGGAAGAGGGCCGTCGATTTGGGATACGTTTTCCCATACGCCGGGCAAGGTGAAAAACGGCGACAACGGCGACGTCGCCTGCGATTCGTACCACCGCATCGAGGAAGATGTCCGGCTGCTCAAGGAGCTCGGCGTAACGTGTTACCGGTTTTCCATTTCGTGGCCGCGCGTCATACCCGCCGGTGTAGGCGACGTCAATCCGAAGGGACTCGATTACTACCGCCGCCTTGTCGATCGATTGCTCGAAAACGGCATCGAACCGTTCTGCACGCTGTATCACTGGGATTTGCCGCAGGCGCTTCAGGACCGCGGCGGCTGGGCGAACCGCGACACGATCAGGGCGTTTGCCGACTACGCCGAACTGATGTTTAAGACGTTCGCCGGCAAAATCCGCTTTTGGCTGACGATTAACGAACCTTGGTGCGTCTCGTTTCTGTCCAACTTTCTCGGCGTGCACGCACCGGGCAATCGGGATCTGCAGCTCGCGACGGACATTTCGCACCATCTGCTCGTCGCCCACGCCGAGGCGGTGCGGCGGTTCCGGCAGCTCGGCATTGAAGGGCAGATCGGCATCGTGCCCAACGTCACCTGGGTGGAACCGTACAGCAACCGGCCGGAAGACGTCGAGGCCTGCCGGCGCGCCACCGGATGGTTCGTCGAATGGTTTCTCGACCCGGTGTTCCGCGGCGAATATCCCGATTTTCTGCTCCAGTGGTTCCGCGCCAAGGGCGTCGCGCCGCGCGTCGCCGACGGCGATCTCGAGGTCATTCGCGGCTCGGTTGACTTCCTCGGCGTCAATTATTACACCGGCAACGTCGGCCGTTACAAGGAGAACGAGGGGCTGTTCGACTGCGAGGAGATCGACGAGGGCTACGAGCGGACCGACATCGGCTGGCCGATTTATCCGGAAGGGCTGTACCGCGTCCTGACGTACATGACGCAACGCTACGGGCGCGTGCCGATCTATATCACGGAAAACGGCGCCTGTTACAACCACGAACCGGAAGACGGCCGCGTCCGCGACGGCAAGAGGATCGACTATCTGCGCAAACATCTGATCCAACTGCACCGCTGCCTGTCGTCGGGCGTCGACGTCCGGGGCTACATGCTCTGGTCGCTGCTCGACAATTTCGAGTGGGCGGAAGGATATTCCAAACGGTTCGGCATCGTTTTCGTCGATTTCGACACGCTAGAGCGCATCCCGAAAGACAGCTACTATTGGTATCGAAAAGTGATCCGCAACAATTGGCTGGACGTTTGATGCCGCTTGCCGTCGGCTCGAACTGCCAAGTATAACCGCCGGCGCTCAAGCGCGCTTTCCGCGTTTGGGCGTCGGCGAAAGCGGCCTGAGGCGGCGTCGCCGACGGCGCGGTTTTTACCGATTTTTACCCTTTCACCGCGAGATAAGAAATCATCGCGGCCGCCATCAGCAGGGACAGGGCGACTTTGGCGGCGTTCAGCCACGGCGGGTTTGCACCTCGCATCGCGGCCTTCCAAACCAGCCACGAGCCGACGAATACGGCGGCGACGGCCCATTTGCTGAACGGCAGGCCGAGGCGTTCGAGCGCCCACTGCCCGAGGTAAAGGTCGCGTCCGATCCGGATGCTGGACAACACACTCAGCATCATGAGCGCACCGGCCGTCAGGCCGACGGCTCTTTTGAACTTCCCCACGGCGATTCATCCTTTCCGTTCGCGCGCAATTCTTCGATTTTCCCCTCGACCAATCTCAGCGTCCGGGTCGCCGTCATGCCGAATTCGGCGACGTGCGTGACGAGGACGACGATTTTGCCGTTTTGCGACGCCTCCTGCATCCATGCTTTGCAATGCTCCCTCGACCGGTCGTCAAGAGCGGAAAACGGCTCGTCGAGCAAATAAACGGCGGCGTCGCGGGCGGCCAAAACCGCCCAATACAGCTGATGGCGCATGCCGAGCGAATATTCTTGCACCGGTCGGTTCAGGGCTTCCTCCAGCCCGAAGCGTTCTGTCCATACCCGGAAACGTTTCGCGAACGACTCGGCGGGTATCGCGAACAGACTGCGCAAAAACTCGGCGTTTTCCGCGCCGGTCAAGTATTCGAAAAGATAAGGCTCCGCCGGCGAAAAGGCGACGTACTCCAGCCACTTGCTCCGCTCGCGGATCGCGCGCCCGCCGACGTGCAACGCCAGTTCTCCTTCGGCTTCCAGCAAGCGGGCGAGAATGCGGAGCAGCGTCGTTTTGCCGCTGCCGTTGGTGCCTTGAAGCCAGATCAAATCGCCCGGATGCGCGACAAAACTCGCGCCGTTCAAAATCATGCGACCGGATTCGTACGCGAAGCAAAGGTGCCGAACTTCAAGCAAAGGGCGCTCCCCCCGCAAATACGTGTTCCATCGCGGCCGCGACGGCGAACAGCGCGACCATCGTTCCGAACGTCGGCAAAAGCCGCCGGATGAGAAGCCTGCATCCCGCCGCCCGATTTCGCCGGAAGGTCAGAACCGACTTCCAAATCATAAACGGAAGGACGGATGAAATCAAGATGGCCGGAATTTCAAAAACCGCATGGGGTAAAAACGCCTTCCAGATCAAATCGGCCTTCCCGTTTTGAATCATCAGCTGTAAGCCGACGCCCGCGGCGAATCCGTTGACCGCCAGCAGGATGTAACCGCCCAGTCCGTATGTGGCCGTTCCGGCGGCGATGACGATCAATGACTGCCGTAGATTATGCGCGAAATAGTCCGACCAGCGGTAACCCGGCTGTTCGAGCGGAATCGGAACGGCATGCGATTCCAACATAAAACCCGTCAAGGCGGACAAGAAGAAAACGAGCGCTGCGAACGCGAATTTCCCGCCCATTATCTACCCTCCGTTCGTTCCAGCTTTCGTTGGAGGCGGCGAAACGCATAAAGCGACACAACGAAAAACGCAAGCACTCCTGCCGTCGCGTCCGGGAAGACGTCGCGCATCGGGCGCCCGAAAAAGAACGAATGGAAGAACGCCAAAAACAATCCGACCAGTGCAAGGCGCAGCGGAAAATCGTAAAGTTGCCGCATCCACCGCACCTCCATCGTGTCGGTGTGGACGGCGAGCAAATTCGGTGCGTCGAAACGGGCGCCGAACGCCGTTCGCCCGATAAACGCGCGAGTTACCGCCAGCCAAAGCGCCCAAAGCCCCGCCCAACCGACGAGCCACACTGTCTGCCGCCCGCCGACATGCAGTGCTCCCAACATGTAGAGGCCGTTCAACAATAAGAAAAACGGAGCTTGAAGCAGCAGCAACAAACGGTTTTTCGCCCGAAGCAGCTTTCCGACGGTTGTGCGCGGACTGAGCCGCGTTGCGTCGATCATCCGCAATTCTCCCGACAAGTGGAGAACGGGACAGGCGGCGTACCAGATCCAAAGCGTTTGAAAGATCGCGAAAGCCGCCACGAACCAAAAGCAGACGATGAACATTTCCGCCGATGGCAGTCGGTAAAGCATGACCGCGAAAGGAACGACCGACGCCGTCGCGGGTGGAATCGCCCAGTTCAAAACATACGGCAGCCGCGTGTGATGCCGGATACGCGCGATCGTGACGACGTCCCGCCAAATCCATGGATCGTTTGGGAAACAGATGCCGGCCAACCTGCGGATAACGGTAAAAAACGCCCCGTTTTTACGGTGAAGCGGCAGTGTCGACGCACGCGGCGCCCATCGCACGTCGGCGCGGAAGCTTCGAATCATGCCCCAAACGACGGCGAACAAAGCGGCGACCGTCGCCGTAACGGCCGAACCGGTATATTGCTTGATCGTCGATTTCACTTCCTGCCATTGTTCGAGAGCGATGGCCCGCATTCGTTCGACGGCGGAGACGATGCCCGATTTAAGAGCCGATCCGCTCGGATTGCCGGCCAGCGGCGCATCCCGGAAAGGCGCCAAATACGATTCGACGACGAACCAGACGGCGATTGCGACGACGGCGAGACGGGCCAAATAAAAAGCTTCATCGCGCGCGTCAGGTGCGGCCACCCGCGTCCACATCGTTGCGAACGAACGGTAAAGGACCATAAAGAAAGCTAAGGACACGCCCGCGATCCATAACATCGCCAGCAACACGGATCCGAGTACTCTGGGTCCGAAACGGAGCAGGGCGTACACGGCGACTAGTTCGAACATCATGTCGCGCAACCAGAACATCGCCGTTTCCGCAGCCGCCCAAAGCGCGAACAGCGTTTTCGGCGGATGCGGGGATTGCCACCAGAGCTGCGCAAGCGGATGGTCCCGCAACCGAGCGGAGGCTTGGCGCGCCATCGTCAACGGGAGCAGGGCGTTGAACATAAAAACAACCGCCAGCAACAGCGGCAACAACACCGTTCCGGTCAACGTCTCCATCAGCATGGCGGCCCACACCACCAAACTGTTTTGGGCGGCGATGGAGACGGTCCAAAGCACCCATGCTGGAAGCCGTAGACCGTACGTGGTGCGCAGACGCCGAAGGGAGGCAGAAAAATCCTGCCTCCACGCATCGGCTAAAAGCGATCGGAATAAGACGACATGAGACCGCATGCGGATCACGCCTCAGAAGAACGGATTACCAGACGATGGCCTGTGCTTTCAGATTGCGCTTAATATATTCTTTTACCGTGATGATGATGAAATCGATCGTGGCGCTGGCCACCGAAAGGCTGCCGGCCGACAGAATGGTCGCGATGATCGAAAACGCCACGGCTCCCCATCCGACGGTGTCGATCACGTTGACGATCTGTTCGGCCAAAGCTTTTCCGACGCCCAAAAATCCCATCAAATCGTACATGTTCGGTTCACTCCTTTCCCTTTAGGGGTTGCGGGATCACCCGACGCCGGTCCTCCCCGGGGCGCAGCGACCGGATATCCGGTGCCCGGCAGCGTTCATTATATCAGAGAGGTATTTTCGAAGAAATACCCAATTTGGGGTATATCGCCATCACGCTCCCGACGAGCCCGTCTGGCCCGTCAAGCAAGCGGACTTGACACCGGTCGCGAAATCCGGTATGATGGCATTCGTTCGGGTCCGCGAAACAGGCCGGCAACTGCAGGCCGAGCACCGAAGGCGGGAGGCGCGCATGGCGGGCGAACCGCTTGAGAAAACGCTGCGGGTCAACCTGCTGTTCGACTTTTACGAGCCGCTTCTGACGGAAAAACAGCGGGCGATTTTGACCTACTATTATCACGACGACGACTCGCTGGGAGAGATTTCCGAACTGCTCGGCGTTTCCCGCCAGGCGGTGTACGAGCATTTGAAGCGGGCGGAGAAAACGCTGGAGGAATACGAGCGGAAGCTCGGGCTTGTGCGCAGGCACGAGGCGCGCCGCAAGGCGATCGCCGCGCTCCGGGAAGCGCTGCGCGCGCACCCGGCGGCCGCTGAAGCGGTCGAGCCGTATCTTTCGGAGCTCGAACGGTTGGACTGACCGACGGGAGGGAGTCGCCCGATGGCGTTCGAAGGGTTGACCGGCAAGCTGCAGAGCGTGTTCGACCGTCTGCGCGGCAAGGGCAAGATAACCGAAGAAGATCTCGATCAGGCGTTGCGCGACGTCCGACTGGCGCTGCTTGAAGCCGACGTCAATTTCAAGGTCGTCAAGGAATTCATCGCTTCCGTCCGCGAAAAGGCGATCGGCCGCGAGGTGCACAAAAGCTTCACGCCGGCGATGGTGATCATCGACGTCGTCCACAAGGAGCTCACCGCCCTGATGGGCGGCGCGCAGAGCCGGCTTTCCCGCGCGTCGCGTCCGCCCACGGTCGTGATGGCCGTCGGCTTGCAAGGCGCCGGCAAGACGACGACGTGTGCGAAGCTGGCGCGCCATCTGCAGAAACAGCACGCCAGGCCGTTGCTCGTCGCCGCGGACGTCTATCGCCCGGCGGCCGCCGAACAGCTGAAAGTGCTGGGCGGTCAGATCGGCGTCGACGTCTTTCTTCCCGGCGGCCGGACGGATCCGGTCGAGATCGCCGCTTCGGCCGTGGATCATGCGCGCGCTCACGGCTACGACTACGTCGTCGTCGACACGGCCGGAAGGCTTCACGTCGACGAGATGATGATGGATGAACTCCGGCAGATGCGCGAGCGGATCAAACCGGACGAGACGCTGCTCGTCGTCGACGCGATGACCGGCCAGGAAGCCGTCCGCGTGGCGGAGACGTTTCATCGCGAGCTGTCGCTGACGGGCGTCGTCCTGACCAAACTCGACGGCGACACCCGCGGCGGTGCGGCGCTGTCCGTTAAAGCGGTGACCGGCTGTCCGATCAAGTTTGCGGCCACGGGAGAGAAAATCGACGCGCTCGAACCGTTTCACCCCGACCGGATGGCGTCGCGCATTCTCGGCATGGGCGACATGCTGACGCTGATCGAAAAGGCTCAGGCGGAGATCGACGCGGAAAAAGCAAAGGAGATGGAGCGCAAAATCCGTTCCGCGTCGTTTACCTTCGACGATTTTCTCGAACAGATGGAACAGCTCCGCAAGCTCGGCCCGCTCGACCAGCTGCTCGACATGTTGCCAGGCGCGTCGCGGATGAAGGAACTGAGGGCGTTTCAGCTCGACGAAAAGAAAATGGCGCGCCTCGAGGCGATCGTCAAGTCGATGACGAAAGAAGAGCGCGCCAACCCGGACATCCTGAACGCGAGTCGCCGGCAACGCATCGCGCGCGGCAGCGGTAATTCGATTCAGGACGTCAACCGGTTCATCAAACAGTTTGAAGAAGTGCGCAAAATGATGAAGCAGATGTCCTCCCTCTCCGGAAAAAAAGGAGGGTGGAACTTTTTGAAAGGGAAAGGCGGACGGCCGTTCCGCTTTCCCTTCTGAAAGGAGGTGAGCATTCCGTGGCGGTCCGCATTCGTCTGAAACGCATGGGCGCGCGCAAACGGCCCTTTTACCGCGTCGTGGTGGCGGAGTCCCGTTCGCCGCGCGACGGCCGATTCATCGAGGAAATCGGCACATACAATCCGTTAACCGAACCGGCTCAAATCCGCATCGACGTGGAAAAGGCGTTGAAATGGCTGCAAAACGGCGCCCAGCCTTCCGATACCGCGCGCAGCTTGCTGAGCAAGGCGGGCGTATTGAAAAAGTTCCACGAACTGCGTCAATCGAAAAAACATTCCGGCGTTTCGGAGGATCATCATGCGTGATTTGATCGCCGTCATCGCGAAAAGACTCGTCGATCATCCCGACGACGTCGTCGTGACGGAAGAAGTACGCCCCGACGCGACGGTTTATCGGTTAAGCGTTCATCCCTCCGACGTCGGAAAAATCATCGGCAAGCAAGGTCGCGTCGCAAACGCGCTGCGCACCGTCGTCGTTTGTGCGGCGGCAAAACATCACAAGCGCGTACTGCTCGACATTGAGTCGTGACGGGCGGGAATCGACCATGGACGAGACGTACCTGAACGTCGGCAAGATCGTCAATACCCACGGCATCCGCGGCGAGCTCAAGGTGTTGCCTACGACGGATTTCCCCGACATCCGGTTCGCTCGAGGCAGCGAACTCGTCGTCGAATGTCCGCTGACCGGCCGCAGGCAGACCGTCCGCGTCGAACGCGCGCGACGCCACCGCACAACATACATCGTCAAATTCGAAGGACTCGATCATATCGGCGAGGCCGAGCGTCACAAAGGCTGCCTGCTGAAGGTGTCCGAGCGGCACCGCGCGCCGCTTTCGGAAGGGGAGTTTTATTTTCACGACATTATCGGTTGCCGGGTCGTCGACGAGTCCGGCGTCGACATCGGCGTCGTAACGGAAATTTTGCAGCCGGGCGCCAACGACGTCTGGGTGGTCGAACGTCCGCAGGGCAAGCCGATTTTGCTGCCGTACATCGACGACGTCGTGCTCGGCGTAGACGTGAAGGCGAAAAGGGTGACGGTGCGGCTGATGGAAGGTTTGGCGGACTGAGATGACCGTCATGCGGATCGACGTGCTGACCTTGTTTCCGGAAATGTTCGAGGGCGTGTTGTCGTCGAGCATTCTGGGCAGGGCGCGTGAGCGTGGCATCGTGGACGTCCGTACGCTCAACTTCCGACAGTTCGCTGTCAACCGGCACGGTTCGGTCGACGATTATCCATACGGCGGAGGCGGCGGGATGATTTTGCGTCCCGAGCCGCTTTTCTCCGCGGTCGAATCGTTGCCCGCGACGGGAGGGTCCCGCCGCGTCGTGTTGCTTTGCCCGCAGGGTCGCAGATTCACCCAGGCGGTCGCGGAAGAGCTGGCGAACGAACGCCATCTCGTGCTGATTTGCGGCCATTATGAGGGTGTCGACGAGCGCGTCCGCCTGCACCTCGTCGACGATGAGCTGTCGATCGGCGATTACGTGCTGACCGGCGGCGAACTGGCTGCCATGGTCGTCATGGATGCCGTCGTCCGGTTGTTGCCCGGCGTACTCGGCAACGAACGCTCAGCGAAAACGGATTCGTTTTCCGGAGGACTGCTCGAATATCCGCAATACACGCGTCCGGCCGTGTTTCGAGGCTGGGCGGTGCCCGACGTGCTGTTGTCCGGCCACCACCGGAAAATCGAGGAATGGCGGCGGCGCGAGGCATTGCGCCGAACGTTCGAGCGGCGCCCCGATCTGCTTGAGCGCGCGGAACTGACCGAGGAAGAACGCCGGCTCGTCGAACAATGGCGGCGGGAAGCGGCAAAGCTGCGGAATGGGGAATCTGAAACCGGCGATAGGACGTCTTGAACGGTTTGGTGGAGTTATGGTAGACTCGAACTTGAACAAGCGGGAGGGAAGGCCAGTCATGCAGCAGATCATCCGCGAAGTGACGCAGGGACAGTTGCGGACCGACATCCCGCCGTTTCGTCCCGGCGATACCGTGCGCGTTCACGCGAAAGTCGTCGAAGGCTCGCGGGAGCGCGTGCAGGTGTTCGAGGGCGTCGTCATCAAGCGGCGCGGCAGCGGCATCAGCGAGACGTTCACCGTGCGCAAAATTTCGTCCGGCATCGGCGTGGAGCGCACGTTTCCGCTGCATTCGCCGCGCATCGAAAAGCTGGAAGTCGTGCGCCGCGGCAAAGTGCGCAGAGCCAAACTGTACTATTTGCGCCATCTGTCGGGGAAAGCGGCGAGAATCGCGGAACATCGCGACCGCTGATACGACCGTGTATGAAGGGAAGGGGGCTTGGGGACAAGTCCCTTTTCATTTTGCAAAGGGGAAGTCGTCCGATGAGCGAGTGGGAACCGACGGACATTTCGCCGAAAGAAACGCAAACCGGAAGCGGGGCCGCCGAACCGAACGCGGACGGCCGCGCAGCGTCCATACGGCGCGAGGTATGGGAATGGTTGAAGGCGCTGCTCGTCGCATTCGGCCTCGTGTTTGTCGTCCGAACGTATCTGTTCGCGCCGTTTCTTGTGTCCGGACATTCGATGCTGCCGAATTTTCACGACGGCGAACGGTTGATCGTCAACAAGATCATCTATGATCTGCGCATCCCGAAACGCGGGGAAGTGATCGTGTTTCTGGCGCCCGACGGGCGCGATTACATTAAGCGGGTGATCGGTCTGCCGGGGGACCGCGTTTACGTCCGCGGCGACACCGTTTACGTCAACGGCAAGCCACTCGACGAGCCGTATTTACGTGAGGCGGTCGAGCGCGCTCATGCGGAAGGTCGGCTGTACAACATTCAGGACATGGACGAGATCGTCGTGCGGGAGGGTACGTTGTTTGTTCTCGGCGACAATCGGTCGAATAGTTCGGACAGCCGTTCGCAGAAAGTCGGGCTCGTTCCGATGGACAAGGTGATCGGGCGGGCGGAACTCGTGTTTTGGCCGCCGAGCCATATCAAATGGGTTGGCGGAGCGGGGAACGCGACATGAGCGTACAATGGTTTCCCGGCCATATGGCTCGCGCCAGAAGGAAAATTCGGGAAATCCTGAAATGGATCGATATCGTGTTCGAGCTGGTGGACGCCCGTGCGCCGAGGTCGACCCGCAATCCGGAATCGGACGCCCTGTTCGGCGAAAAGTTGCGCGTCGTCATATTGAATAAGGAAGACCTGGCGGATCCGGCGGTGACAAAAGCGTGGCTGGAAGCATTGCGCGGCGACGGAACGGAAGCAGTGGCGCTTTCCGCCGATCGGCGAGGCGTTGCCGGCAAGCTATCCGCAGTCGCCGAGCGGTTGTTGGCCGCCAAGCGGGAAGCCTGGCGGCGGCGCGGCATTCGGTCCCGACCGGTTCGGGCGCTTGTCGCTGGCATTCCGAACGTCGGTAAATCGACGCTGATCAACGCACTGGCCGGACGAAGCGCCGCGGCGACGGGGGATCGGCCGGGCATCACGCGCGGCCAGCAATGGATTCGCGTCGGCTTGGATCTGGAATTGCTCGACACGCCGGGACTGCTTTGGCCGAAAATCGACGATCCGCGCGTCGCACTGCGTCTTGCCGCGACGGGCGCCGTCAAGGACGAACTGTTCGAAGCTGAAGAAGCGGCGTTGTTTTTGCTGGACGTGCTGAAACGGCATTATCCCGACCGTTTGCGACGGCGTTACGGTGCCGACGTGCTCGTCGAAGGGTCCGGTCCCGAGCTGCTGGAAGCGATCGGCCGAAAACGCGGATGTCTTGCGGAGGGCGGCCGCATCCGAACGGACCGGGCGGCGGCGGTTCTGTTGCATGATTTTCGGACCGGCAAGCTCGGCGGCATCAGCCTGGAGCGGCCGTCCGACGAAGGCTGACGGAGCTGCTGGCGCCCGGGTCAAGTTGCGGCGCGCGAATGCCGATACCGATCTTAAACGGAAAGTCGGTGGGCTTGCCTGATGGATCGACTTCAGTTTGAAAGACGACTCTGGGAAAACGGCGTTACATACGTGGCGGGCGTCGACGAGGCGGGGCGCGGCTGTCTGTTTGGCGATGTCGTGGCCGCGGCGGTCGTGCTGCCGAAGGGACTCGTCATTCCCGACGTCGACGATTCGAAAAAATTGTCCGCCGCCAAGCGCGAAGAGCTTTATGCGATCGTGATGGAAAAAGCCGTGGCGGTCGGCGTCGGCCGCGTCGACGCCGGCACGATCGACCGGATCAACATCCGCCAGGCGGCGCGCCTGGCGATGAAAAGGGCGATCGAGCAGCTCGGCTTGTGTCCGGAGCACGTGCTGATCGATGCGGAGACGATCGACGTCGCGCTGCCGCAAACGCCCGTCGTCCGCGGCGATTCGCTGAGCCAGTCGATCGCCGCCGCTTCGATCGTCGCGAAAGTGACGCGCGACCGGCTTTGCGCCGAATGGGATGCGGCCTTCCCCCAATACGGCATCGCCCGCCACAAAGGTTACGGCACGAAAGAGCACCGGGAAGCGGTGTTGCGGTTCGGCCCGACGCCGCTTCATCGGATGACGTTTTTGTCCAAATGGGGCGTAGGCGACGTCGTACAGATGTCACTTCCGATTCTAGAAACGGGAGGATAATCCCATGGAAATCCGGTCGGACGGTCCGCGCGGTCCGGCGGTTCCAGCCGGCGAACCTGGGCGTTCGATAGAGATGCGTCGCACCGATGAGCCTGCGGCGTTCCGCCTCGAACCCGGCCGTGTCGTCGTCGGCATGTTGCTTCGCTGGCTCGAGGCCGGCACAGCGTTGATGTTGATCGACGGCGTCCGCGTACGGGCGAGAGTCGAGACGCCGCTTGCCGTCGGCCAGTCCGCTTGGCTGTATGTGGACGCTCCCACAGACTTGGTTTCGCCGGAAGGGGTTGGGCGTCATACGGGCGGGGACGTCGTGTTGCGCGTCGTTCAAGCGTTTTCGCGGGACGAAGCGGAAAGCGCCGCGGTTTGGTTGAAGGCGCTGGCCGAGACGGGCGTCCGCGCCTCAGAGGCGCAATGGGCCGCATTGGCGAGGTTGCCGGCGAGGCTTGACGCTTTTTTAGCGCATCGCCCGGATGTTGCCGCGGAGTACGCTAGAGCCGCAGCGGTGGCCGTCGCTGGCCGGCTGCCGGTGGAGCCGGAAGTCGTGCGGGCGCTTCGCGCCGCTATGTTCGGCGAGCCGCTCGGCCGACGGCTGATCGGCTTCGCGGAAGCGGTCGACCGCGAAATCGCCCGTCTGGTGCGGCTCGCGTCGGCCGCGTCGATTCCGCAACCGGAACGGGTCGGAACGTCGTCGGAGCGATCCGATGCGGCGGAGGCCGGGGCCGAGGAAGCCGTCGCATGGTTGCGGAGATTGGCGGCGGTGTTGGCGTCGGTGAACGAATCGGTCGGACGGCTGGCGGATCTGGGAGGCGCCGGCGCGGCGAAAGGAAACATGCGGTTTTTCGCCGACACCGGCGATTTCGAGGGAGGCGGGCCGACGTTGGACGATCCGAACCGGGCGATCGCGACGGCTTCCTCTCGCGGGGAGTCGTCCGGCGAAACCGCGACAGATGCGGCGACCGCCGGCAGGTTGTTTTCGCCTCTTACGAAAGAGGGAGACGTTTCGACATTCGGGCGGCTCGTTTTTTCCGCCGCGGAAGTGGGCGAGGCGGCCGACGGGCCGGGCCCAAACCTTGCGCGCGCGCGCGCCGTTTCCGGGCGACCGGTGTCTGGACAGGAAGATTCGACCGCCGGTTCGACGGAACGGATGGAAGCGGAGGATGTCGGCGGTCGGCGGACTGTTCCGCGGGAAAGCGACGTCCGAACCGCCGTTTTCGACCGGTTCGTCCGGTTTTGGAAGCAGCTCGGCCTCGATTGGGAAGCTTCCGTTTTTCGCCGATTCGTTGCCGATTCTCTTCATGTCGCGGATGAGGGCGCCGCGCCGTTCGGCGATTCTTTAAAACCGCTCCTGTCGCTCATCTCGGCGTCGGACGCGGTTTCCCCCGAGTTTCGCCAAACCGCCCAATCCCTGTTGCAGCACCTGACCGGCCAGCAATTGCTTCTGCTCGGCGACCGTCAGGATGCGTCCGCCGTCTTGACGATGCAGATTCCTTTCGTCTTGCCGGACGGCGGAACGTCGACGGCGACGGTGTACGTCCGATCGCGCGTCGCCGGACGCCGCATCGATCCGAACCACTGTTGGCTGAGGTTCGATTTGCGCTTGGCGCGGCTCGGAGAAACGGTGATCGACGTCGTCGTGTCTGACCGGACGGTCAGCCTGCTCGTGTTGAACGACGTTTCTCAGCTGGCCGCCTGGCTGGAAGCGGCACGACCGATTCTGGAGGAGGCCTTGCGTGGCGCGGGCTATCGCTTGGCCGGCGTGCGGTGGAAGCCCCTGTCGCTCGAAAAGCCGACGGAAACGGAATCCGGCTTGCGCGCCGTGCGCCATTACGTCCTGACCTCACAGGGGGTGGACATCCGGATATGAAGGACAAAAAAGCGCAGGCGGTCGCTCTCCGGTATGTTCCCGCGCGTCATGAGGCTCCGGTCGTCGTCGCCAAGGGCCGCGGACGGGTCGCCGAGGCGTTGATCGCCAAGGCGCGGGAACACGGCGTGCCGATCCATGAAGATCCATCGCTCGTCGAACTGCTGATCCGGCTTGACGTCGACCAGGCGATTCCTCCGGAATTGTACGCGTTGGTTGCAGAAGTGTTGGCGTTCGTCTATCGCGCTGACCAGGAGGCGGCCCGCCGGAAATGGAACGTTTGAACGCACGCACCAACCGTCGCAAAGTCGGACGGGAAGCGGAACGGGCCGCCGGCGAGTTTCTGGAAAAGTTGGGATACCGCCTTCTGGAGCGGAATTGGCGGTGCCCGGAAGGGGAAATCGACATCGTCGCGATGGACGGCGACATTCTCGTGTTCGTCGAAGTGCGGTCGCGTACGTCGGACCGGTTCGGTACGCCGGCCGAGTCCGTCGACGAGCGCAAGCGGCGCCGCATCCGCGCGGCGGCCCGCCGTTATTTGTACGACACCCGCTGTTTCGGCGCATATCGTATCCGTTTCGACGTCGTCGCTGTCGGCGGCGGGTCCGACGGGCCGCTTCGCGTCGAACATATCGTCAATGCGTTCTGAGCAGTTCGCGTTCGGCTTTCCGATACTGGACGGCTTCCGCGACATGTCCCGCGCGGACGCGTTCGCTTCCTTCCATGTCGGCGATCGTTCTCGCCACTTTCAAAACGCGCTCGTAGGCGCGGACGCTCAGCCCGAGCGTCTCCTGCGCCGCTTCGAGCAACCGTTTCGCTTCCCCGTCGAGACGGCACGCTTCCTCGAGCAGCCGGCCGGACAACTCGCCGTTCGACCGAAGATCCGATCCGAAGAATCGTTCCTTCTGGATGCGGACGGCCCTTGCCACACAGGCGCGCAGCGTTTCCGCGGACACTTCCGGCGGAGTCCGACGATCGGCCAGTTCGTTCGTTTTCAGTCTCGGCACTTCGACGATCATATCGATGCGGTCGGCCAGCGGACCGGAAAGGTGTGAGACATACCGACGCCGACGCGCCGGGGTGCAGGCGCATCCTTCTTCTACGCGGCCGAAGCCGCACGGACACGGGTTCATCGCCGCGACGAGCAAAAAATGCGCGGGAAACCGGTACGTCGCTTTCGCCCGTCCGACGACGGCCGAACGCTCTTCGAGCGGCTGCCGGAGCGCTTCCAAGGTCGGCCTTGGAAATTCGGGCAGTTCGTCGAGGAAAAGCACGCCGCGATGGGCGAGGCTGACTTCTCCTGGACGCGGCGACGCGCCTCCGCCGATCAGCGAGGAGGCGGTCGCCGTATGGTGCGGCGCGCGGAACGGCCGCGACCGCGGCAATCCGCGGCCGACGACGAGCAGTCCGGCCGCACTGTGAATTTTGGCCACTTCCAGCGCTTCTTCCTCGGAAAGCGGCGGCATGACGGACGGCAACCGTCGGGCCAGCATCGTTTTGCCCGAACCGGGCGGACCGACGAGCAACACGTGATGCATGCCGGCGGCCGCGACGGCCAACGCCCGCTTGGCGTGATGCTGCCCGACGACGTCGTCGAAATCGCCTTCCCGTCCGTCTTTCTCCCACGGATCGCAAGAGCCGGCGCCGACCGGGACGATGCGCTGCCCGGACGGCCGCGCCGGCTTGCCTTCCACCCAATCGCGCAGCCGCGAAAACGGCCGGACATCGATACCGCCGATCAGCCGCGCCTCCAGCCAGTTTCCTACCGGAACGGCGACCCGGTCGAACCCCGCTTCTTTAGCGGCGTGCACCATGGCGAGGACGCCCTCGACCGGCCGCAAACTTCCGTCGAGCGCCAGTTCTCCAATTAACAGTTCTTTACCGTCGGCGCATCCTGCCTGACCGTCCGCGACCAAAATCGCGGCGGCGACGGCGAGATCGAACGCGCTTCCCTCCTTGCGCACGTCGGCGGGAGCTAAATTGACTGTAATCCGGGCGAGCGGGTAGCGATACCCGCTGTTGCGGATGGCGACTCGGACGCGCTCGATCGATTCGCGGACAGCGGAATCCGGCAGCCCGACGATGTTCGTTTGCGGAAGGCCGTTGGCGATGTCGGCCTCGACTTCGACGATCCGGCCCTCGATGCCGCACAAGCAGGCGCCGTATACTTTGCCAAGCATAAAAATAACACCCTCCTTCCGGAATTTCTGGCCGGCCGCGCCTGCATGCGCATTTTTTCGTCGCGTCCCGCGGCCGGTCCGATTCCGAAACCGGGTGCTTCCCGTTCGAAATCAAATGTTTGATCGCGTTTATAAAAAATTTAATTCGACGTGCGAGCGCCGCTTTCCTGCCGGATAGCGAACGATCGGGCGCAAAAGTTTGAAAATGCGGCGGTCCGGACGCCGGAGCCGGTCCGGTGGCGCTTCCCGGACAGTCGTGGTACAATTAAAGCCGTTCCCGGACGTACGGACGAATGGAGGACGGCACGGATGAACATTCACGAACATCAGGCGAAAGACATTTTGCGGCGATACGGCGTCGCGGTATTGAAAGGGAAAGTCGCGTTTTCGGTCGATGAGGCCGTGCAGGCTGCGCAGGAACTCGGGACGCCCGTCGTCGCCGTCAAAGCCCAGATCCACGCTGGCGGCAGGGGAAAAGCCGGCGGCGTCAAAATCGCCAAAAACGCCGAGGAAGTCCGCCGCTACGCCGCCGAGCTGCTCGGCAAAACGCTCGTGACGCACCAGACGGGACCGGCGGGCCGCGTCGTCAAGCGCCTGTTCATCGAGCAAGGCTGCGACATCCGGAAAGAATATTACCTCGGTTGCGTCGTCGACCGAGCAACCGGGCGCGTCGTCATGATCGCCTCGGAAGAAGGCGGCACCGAGATCGAGGAAGTCGCCGCGCGCAGTCCCGACAAAATTTTCAGAGAAACGATCGACCCGGCCGTCGGGCTGATGCCGTTTCAGGCGCGCCGGCTCGCTTATGCGATCCGCATCCCGAACGAGCTGACGAACAAGGCGGTACGGCTGATGCTCAACCTGTACCGTGCGTTCGTCGACAACGACTGCTCGATCGCCGAGATTAACCCGCTCGTCGTTACCGGCGACGGCGACATCGTCGCACTCGACGCCAAGCTGGCGTTCGACGACAACGCTCTCTTCCGGCATCCCGAACTGGCGGAATTGCGCGATCCGAATGAGGAAGACGAGAAAGAGACCCGCGCATCCGAATACGGCCTCAGCTATATCGCGCTGGACGGCAACATCGGCTGTCTGGTCAACGGCGCCGGTCTGGCGATGGCGACGATGGACATCATCAAGCATTACGGCGGAGAGCCGGCCAATTTCCTCGACGTCGGCGGCGGCGCCTCGAAAGAAAAAGTGACGGAGGCGTTCAAAATCATTTTGGCCGATCCGAACGTCAAGGGCATTTTCGTCAACATTTTCGGCGGCATCATGCGTTGCGACGTGATCGCCGAAGGCGTCGTGGCGGCGGCGCGCGAAGTCGGTCTGGACAAGCCGCTCGTCGTCCGGCTTGAGGGGACGAACGTGGAACTCGGCAAAAAGATTTTGGACGAATCCGGGCTCCGCATCGTCGCTGCGGATTCGATGGCGGACGGCGCGCAAAAAATCGTGTCGCTCGTTCGGTGAAGAAGGAGGCAACGGAACGCATGAGCATTCTGGTAAACCGACATACCCGAGTGATTACGCAGGGCATCACCGGTTCGGCCGGCTGGTTCCATACGAAAGGCGCGCTGGAATACGGCACGCAGGTGGTCGGCGGCGTCACGCCGGGCAAGGGCGGCACGAAGGTCGAGTTCGTGCTGGACGACGGGCGGACCGTTGCGCTTCCGGTGTTCGACACCGTCCGGCAGGCCGTCGAGGCGACCGGTGCGAACGCATCGGTCATTTACGTGCCGCCGGCGTTCGCTGCGGACGCGATCATGGAAGCGGCGGACGCGGGACTCGAGCTCGTCGTCTGCATCACCGAAGGCATTCCCGTGCTCGACATGGTCAAGGTCAAGCGTTTCCTGGAAGGCAAGCGGACGCGGCTGATCGGGCCGAACTGTCCGGGCGTCATCACACCGGGCGAATGCAAAATCGGCATCATGCCCGGTTACATCCACGCGCCCGGGCATATCGGCGTCGTGTCGCGCAGCGGTACGCTCACGTATGAAGCCGTTCACCAGCTGACGACCCGCGGCATCGGGCAGTCGACGGCCGTCGGCATCGGCGGCGACCCGGTCAAAGGTTCCGAATTCGTCGACATTTTGCGCATGTTCAACGACGACCCGGAAACGCTGGCGGTAGTGCTGATCGGCGAAATCGGCGGAACCGCGGAAGAAGAGGCGGCGGAATGGATCCGCGCCAACATGGACAAGCCGGTCGTCGCGTTCATCAGCGGCCGAACGGCTCCGCCCGGCAAACGGATGGGGCATGCGGGCGCCATCATTTCCGGAGGAAAAGGGACGGCGGCGGAAAAAGTCGCGGCGCTCGAACGCGCGGGCGTCCGCGTCGCCCCGACGCCGGCGGAAATGGGTGCGACGGTCGTCGAAGTGTTGCGGGAACGCGGATTGCTCGAAGCGTGTACCACCGTCCGATAACGTGTACCGCCGTCCGGTAAGAAGCGGACGGAAGCGACGCCGTCGGGAAGGTAGGCAACCTTTCCTTTGCGACCGAAGTCGGAAAGGAAAGGTTGCTTTTTTGTTATAAATTTTCAGATGCATGAAAGGTGGGGCTGCAACATGAATGCCGAAGCGCGCGATTGTCTGGTGCGTCTGCACGAAACGGAAGGGATCGGCTGGATGACGATCTGCCGTCTGGCCGACGCGATGGGAGGCGTGGACCGGATCGCTCTGGCGACCGCCGCCGATTTACGGCAGCTCGGTCTGTCCGAGCGGCAGGCGCGGCTGGTTGAAGCCGCATTGGCGGGCGGCGGCGCCCCAAAGCGTGTCAGGCCGATGCCGTCGGCCGTGGGCGAATGCCGAGCGGTCACGGTGCTTGACCGAGAATATCCGGAACAGCTGCGGCATATCGCTCGGCCGCCGTGGGTGATTTATATTCGAGGCGACCCGGCCGTGCTGTCCGTTCCGTCCGTGGCTGTCGTCGGCACGCGGAAACCGACCGCCTATGGACGGCGGATGGCGGATGAGTTGGCGGCGGGTCTGGCTTTCGCCGGGATCGTCGTCGTCAGCGGACTGGCGCGCGGCATCGACGGCGCTGCTCATCTCGGCGCATTGCGCGCCGGCGGCGTGACCGTCGCGGTGCTTGGTTCGGGTCTCGACCGCGTTTATCCGCCCGAACACGCCGCTCTTGCTGAACGTATCGTACGTTCCGGCGGCGCCGTCGTCAGCGAGTACCCTCCGGGCACGTTGCCGAGAGCCGGACTGTTTCCCGAGCGCAACCGGATTATCGCCGGTCTTTCGCTCGGTACGGTCGTCGTCGAGGCGTCCGAAAAAAGCGGCGCGATGATCACCGCCTCGCTGGCCGCAGACGCAGGCCGCGAAGTGTTCGCGGTTCCCGGTCTTGCTGGAGCCCCGACAAGCCGCGGCGTTCATTTGTTGCTGCGCGAAGGGGCGAAACTGACGGAGACCGTCGACGACATTCTGCAAGAGATTCGGGGAAGCGTGTCGTTAGGGCAAAGCGGGCAAACGGCGTCTTTCTTCACCGGCGCGGCGCAGTCCGTCGGCGACGAAAGAAGAAGCGTGAAGCCGCCGACGCCTCCGGAAAACGTGCCGGAATGGACGCCGGATGAGCGGCGCATCCTGGAGATTGTCGGTTTCGAACCCGTTATGTTGGACCGGATTTGGGAACAGTCCGGGTTCGGGTTTGGACATTTGCATGAGGTTTTGTTATCTTTAACTGTAAAACGGGCGATTATTGAACTGCCGGGCCCGTCCTACGCTCGAATCCGTTAGGGCGGATCACGGCGGCAAGGGAGGTCAAGCCGTCATGGCCGATTCGCTTGTGATCGTTGAATCTCCCGCCAAAGCCAAAACGATCAGCAAGTATTTAGGCAGCAAATATATCGTCAAAGCTTCGATGGGACACATCCGCGACTTGCCGAAAAGCGAGATGGGCGTGGAAATCGAAAACCGCTTCGAGCCGAAATACGTGACGATCCGCGGCAAAGGGCCGGTGTTGAAAGAGCTGAAAGAGGCGAAGAAAAAAGTCAAGAAAGTGTTTCTGGCCGCCGACCCCGACCGCGAGGGCGAGGCGATCGCCTGGCATCTGGCCAACTATCTGGAGCTCGACCGGGACGAACCGTGCCGCGTCGTCTTTCACGAGATTACGAAACAAGCCGTCCGTGAGGCGTTCCAGTCGCCGCGGAAAATCAACATGGATCTCGTCAACGCACAACAAGCGCGGCGCATTCTCGACCGGCTCGTCGGCTACAAGATCAGTCCGTTGCTCTGGCGCAAGGTCAAAAAGGGGTTGTCCGCCGGAAGAGTCCAGTCCGTTGCGCTCAAACTCGTCGTCGACCGCGAGCGGGAAATCGAGGCGTTCGTCCCGGAAGAATACTGGACGATTACAGCCAGACTGATCAAGGACGGCCAGTCGTTCGAAGCGAAATTCCACGGCTTCGGCGAAGAGAAGGCCGAGTTGAAAAACGAAAGCGACGTTCGCGCCGTACTCGATCGGATCGCGTCGTCGCCGTTTACGGTCGTTTCCGTTCGCGAGCGGGAGCGCGTACGCAACCCGGCGCCGCCGTTTACCACCAGTTCTTTGCAGCAGGAAGCGGCGCGCAAGCTGCAGTTCCGGCCGGCTAAGACGATGCAGATCGCTCAGCAGCTCTATGAAGGCGTCGAACTCGGCCAGGAGGGCGCCGTCGGTCTGATCACCTACATGCGCACCGACTCGACGCGCGTTTCCCCGGTCGCGCAGGAAGAGGCGTTGAAATATATCGCCGAAAAGTTCGGCGGCGACTATTGTCCCGACAAGCCGCGGGTGTACCAGAAAAAAAGCGCGACCGCTCAGGACGCGCACGAGGCGATCCGCCCGACGTTCGTCCGTTATGAACCCGAATTCGTGAAACCTTATTTGACGCGCGACCAGTATCGGCTTTACAAGTTGATCTGGGAGCGGTTCGTCGCCAGTCAGATGGCGTCCGCCGTGCTCGACACGATGACGGTCGACCTGGAAGCGGGCGGCGCGACGTTTCGCGCTGTTGGGTCGAAAGTGAAGTTCCCCGGCTTCATGAAACTGTACGTCGAAGGCACCGACGACGGGAACGAAGAAGAAGAAAAAATGCTCCCGCCTCTGGCCGAGGGTGATCGCCCGGAGACGATCGCCGTCGAGCCGAAGCAGCATTTCACCCAGCCGCCGCCGCGGTATACGGAGGCGCGGCTCGTCCGGACGCTCGAGGAGCTCGGCATCGGCCGGCCGAGCACGTACGCGCCGACGCTGGAAACGATTCAAAAACGCGGCTACGTGGCGCTGGAAGACAAAAAAATCGTGCCGACCGAACTCGGGCGGCTCGTCAACGACCTGATGGAAGAGTTTTTCCCCGAAATTTTAAACGTCGAGTTTACTGCTCAGATGGAAGAGGAGCTCGACCACATCGAGGAAGGGCGGGCCGACTGGGTTCAGCTTCTGGACGATTTTTATAAAAAATTCGAAAAATGGATGGAAGTTGCGGAAAGCGGCATGAAACGCGTGGAACTTCCGCCCGACGTCACCGACGTCCGCTGCGAACAGTGCGGGCGGCCGATGGCGGTCAAAACCGGGCGGTTCGGCAAGTTTCTCGCGTGCACCGGTTTTCCGGAATGCCGCAACACCAAGCCGTTCGTCAAAGAGATCGGCGTCGCCTGTCCGACGTGCGGCCAGGGGCGCGTCGTCGAGCGGCGAAGCAAGAAAGGCCGGCTTTTTTACGGGTGCGACCGGTATCCCGATTGCGACTACGTTTCGTGGGATAAGCCCGTGGGACGCTCTTGCCCGCGCTGCGGCGCGATGATGGTCGAAAAACCGGCCAGAGGCGGAGGACGGTACGAGGTCTGTCCGGCTTGCGGTGCCAAGGAGAGTTCGGGTTCCCGGGAACCGGCCGGAAATGAACCCGTCGGCATTTTAGAAGACTGACCCGATTTAACCGTGAAAGGAGAACGGTGGTCGAATGTCGGCGTCAGAACGCGAACGGACGGCACGCGTCGTCGTCATCGGAGCCGGTCTTGCCGGCAGCGAGGCGGCTTGGCAGATCGCGCAGCAAGGCGTCGCCGTCACGCTGTACGAAATGCGCCCGGTGCGTCGAACGCCCGCTCACGTGACCGGCATGTTTGCGGAGCTGGTGTGCAGCAATTCGCTGCGCTCGAATTTGCTGACGAACGCGGTGGGGGTACTGAAGGAGGAAATGCGTCGGCTCGGCTCGCTCATCATGGCGGCGGCCGACAAAAACGCCGTTCCGGCCGGCGGCGCGCTGGCGGTCGACCGCGATGGTTTCTCGTCAGCGGTTACGCGCGCGCTCGAACAACATCCGCTCGTCGAAATCCGGCGAGAAGAAGTGACCGAGCTTCCGGCGGACGGCATCGTCGTCGTCGCGACCGGGCCGCTGACGTCGGAAGCGCTGTCGGAAGCGATCCGGCGGCTGACGGGGCGCGAATACCTGTATTTTTACGACGCAGCGGCGCCGATCGTCGAGAAAGATTCCATCGACATGGAGAAAGTGTTCGTCGCGTCGCGGTACGGCAAAGGCGAGGCGGCTTACTTGAACTGCCCGATGACGGAAGAAGAATTCGACCGGTTTTACGAGGCGCTGGTGACCGCGGAAACGGTGCCGCTTAAGGACTTTGAAAAAGAAATTTATTTTGAAGGCTGCATGCCGATCGAAGTGATGGCGCGCCGCGGCAAACAGACCGTACTGTTCGGCCCGCTTAAGCCGGTGGGCCTCGTCGACCCCAGAACGGGCAAACAGCCTTTCGCCGTCGTGCAGCTGCGCCAGGACAACGCCGCGGGCACGCTGTACAACATGGTCGGTTTTCAGACGCACCTGAAATGGGGTGAGCAAAAGCGAGTTTTTTCCCTCATCCCCGGTCTGGAAAACGCCGAGTTCGTCCGCTACGGCGTCATGCACCGCAACACGTTCATCAATTCCCCGGCCCTGCTCCGGCCGACGTATCAGCTGGCCGCGCGGCCGACGCTGTTTTTCGCCGGGCAGATGACGGGCGTGGAAGGCTATGTGGAGTCGGCGGCGTCCGGTCTCGTCGCAGGAATCAACGCGGGGCGGATGGCCCGAGGGCTCGATCCCGTCGTGTTTCCGCGCGATACGGCGATCGGCAGTCTGGCGCACTACGTGACGTCGGCGAATCCGGCGGATTTTCAGCCGATGAACGCCAATTTCGGACTCTTGCCGCCGCTTGAGGAGCCGGAGCGCAACAAAAAGCGTCGGTACGAAAAAATGGCGGAACGCGCGCTTCGCTCGATCGACCGGTTCGTCGCCGAGCTGGCGCCTTGCGACTTGTCATGCAAGTCGTCTCTGTGATACGATGTTGGATGACCGCGAAGGGGGTGCGTCGTTTGCCGGAGGAGCGCTGGCTTGATGCTTTCGCCGATTATTTGCGGGCGGAGCGGCGTGCTTCCGAACATACGGTGCGCGGTTACGTGAAAGACATCGGCCAGTTTGCCGACCATTTGCGGAAGCTGGGCGTTACCGACTGGTCTAACGTCGCTCAACACCACGTCCGTTCCTTTCTGGCCGAACGGCGCGAACACGGCTCTAGCGGACGCAGCCTCGGGCGGAAACTGTCGGCGCTCAAGACGTTTTATCGTTTTTTGCGGCGCCGCGGCGTGACCGCACATGATCCGTTCGCCGACATGCGGTCGCCGAAAGCGGCTAAACGTTTGCCCGTTTTTCTCTATCCGGAAGAAGCCGCCGAATTGCTCGAACGGCCGGATGTCGGAACGCCGCTCGGTCTGCGCGATGCCGCTGTCCTCGAACTGCTTTACGGATGCGGCTTGCGCGTCGGCGAGTTGACGGCGCTGGACGTCGGGGCGGTCGACTTGTCGCTCGGCGTCGTCGCCGTGCACGGCAAGGGCTCGAAGGAACGCATCGTACCGATCGGCGAATACGCCTCCCTTGCGGTGCGGCGGTATTTGGCGGAAGCGAGGCCGTTGCTTTTGAAACGCCCGGACGAACGCGCCTTGTTTTTGAACGCCCGCGGAACGCGACTGTCCGACCGCGGCGTCCGGCTCGTCGTGTCCCGGTATGCCGCAAAACTTTCCCGATCCGTGCGGCTTACGCCGCATGCGCTTCGCCATTCCTTCGCGACGCATCTGCTGGAGGCCGGCGCGGATCTTCGGATCGTTCAGGAGTTGCTCGGCCATGCCAACCTGTCCACGACGCAGGTGTATACGCATATGACCCGGGACCATTTGCGGTCGGTTTACGGTGCCGCCCATCCCCGGGCTTAATTTTTGCGGTCACGCCGGAGGTGTGTCGCCAGTGAGTGCGGCATTTCACGCGACGACGATTTGCGCCGTGCGCCATAACGGAAGCGCGGCGATGGCCGGCGACGGCCAGGTGACGTTCGGCAACAGTCTCGTCATGAAAACCCAGGCGAAAAAAGTGCGTCGCCTTTATCACGGCCGGGTGCTGGCCGGTTTCGCCGGTTCGGTGGCCGATGCGGTCACGCTTTTCGAAAAATTCGAAAACAAGCTGGAGGAACATCACGGCCATCTGCACCGGGCGGCCGTCGAACTGGCGAAAGACTGGCGGCAGGACCGCGTGTTGCGCAGGCTCGAGGCGATGATGATCGTCATGGACGCCGGAGGGCTGTTGTTGCTGTCGGGAAGCGGCGAGGTGATCGAACCCGACGACGGCGTGACGGCGATCGGATCCGGGGGCGGGTTCGCCCTAGCGGCGGCCCGGGCGATGAAACGTCACGCCCCTCATCTGACGGCGCGCGACATCGCGAAGACTTCGCTGGAAATCGCTGCTGAACTTTGTGTGTTTACGAACGACCGGATCATTGTCGAGGAAATCGCGGCGACGTGACCGGCGAAAGGGAAGGAGGCACGTCCCATGCGTCCGGAATCGTTGACCCCCCGACAGATCGTAGCGGAACTGGATAAGTACATCGTCGGCCAGAAACAGGCGAAACGGGCGGTGGCGATCGCGCTTCGCAACCGGTATCGCCGCAGCCGCCTCGACGAATCGCTCCGCAACGAGATCGTGCCGAAAAACATTCTGATGATCGGTCCCACCGGCGTCGGCAAGACGGAAATCGCCCGCCGTCTGGCCAAGCTGGCGCAAGCGCCGTTCGTCAAGGTGGAAGCGACGAAATTTACCGAAGTCGGCTACGTCGGCCGCGACGTCGAGTCGATGGTCCGCGACCTCGTCGAAACCTCGATTCGGATGGTCAAGGCCGAAAAAACCGAACAACTCCGCGACCGCGCGGAGCGGCTGGCCGAGGAGCGGCTTGCCGCCCTGCTCGTGCCTTCACCGAATCGGCGGGCTGCGCGTAACCCGTTCGAGCTGCTGCTCGGGGGAAGCGCTCCCCAGCAGGAGGATGAACCCGATCCGTCGCTTGCGGCCCGCCGCCGCGAAGTTTTGGAAGAACTGCGCGCCGGAAAACTGGAAAACGAGATCGTCGAACTGTCGGTCGAAGATCAGACGCCCGGCTTTTTCGAGCTCTTCGGTCCGCAGGGCGACCAGCTCGGAGCCAATCTCCAGGAAATGTTCGGCCATCTGTTGCCGAAGCGGATGAAAAAGCGGAAACTGACCGTCCGCGAAGCGCGCAAGGTGCTCGTCCAGGAAGAGGCGCAAAAGCTGATGGACATGGACGAGGTGACCCAGGAGGCGATTCGTCGCGCGGAGCAGTCGGGTATCATTTTCATCGACGAGATCGACAAGATCGCCGGAACCGGGCCGAGCGTCGGTCCCGACGTTTCCCGAGAGGGCGTCCAGCGCGACATCTTGCCGATCGTCGAAGGTTCGACGGTTATGACGAAGTACGGCCCGGTCAATACAGATTTCATTCTGTTCATCGCAGCGGGCGCGTTTCATGTCGCCAAACCGTCCGACCTGATTCCCGAACTGCAAGGCCGGTTCCCGATCCGCGTCGAGCTTGACAGCCTGACCGAACAGGATTTCGTCCGGATTTTGACGGAACCGGAGAACGCCCTGACGCGCCAATACGCGGCGCTTTTGGCGACGGAAGGCATCCGGCTTGAGTTTTCGGAAGCGGCCGTTTACGAAATTGCGCGAATCGCGGCGCTCGTCAACCGGCAGACTGAGGACATCGGCGCCAGGCGGCTGCATACGGTTTTGGAAAAGCTGCTGGAAGATTTGTCGTTCGAGGCGCCGGAACTCGGGCTCGAATCGTTCACGGTGACGCCGGAATACGTGCGAGAAAAACTGGCGGACATCGCGCAGGATCGCGACTTAAGCCGGTATATCTTGTAGCGGGGGGCGTAACGAGCGGTGACGACGCTTTTGGCGAAGACGCGGAGGCTGAACCGTTTGTTGCAGAAAGCCGCGGGAAAGCCCGTCAGTTTTATGGACATGGCGGACGTCCTGCGCGACACGATCGGCGGAAACGTGTTCGTCATCAGCCGCAGAGGAAAACTGCTGGGCTACGCCATGGCCAAGGAGGCGCTGTCCCCTGCCCTTGTCCGCGCGGTGGAAGAAGACAGGCGGCTGCCGGCCGAGCTGAACGACTGGCTGAAAAAAATCGAAGAAACTTCGTCCGCGCCTGACCCGGACAGCCCCTACCTGCCGTTTCTCGAGCGGATCCGGTCGTTTTTCGAGCTTCCGTCCGCGACGATCGTGCCGATCGTCGGCGGCGGCGACCGGCTCGGGACGCTCGTGTTGTCCCGCGACCGACCGTTCGTCGACGACGATCTGATTTTGGCGGAATACGGATCGACGATTATCGGCATGGAAATTTTGCGGGAACGCGCGGAAGAAATCGAGATGGAAGCGCGCAACCGCGCCGCCGTTCAAGTGGCGGTCAATTCGCTGTCGTACAGCGAATTAGAGGCGGTGGAACACATTTTTGAGGAATTACAGGCGAAAGAAGGGCTGCTCGTAGCCAGCAAAGTGGCGGACAAGGCCGGCATTACACGCTCGGTGATCGTCAATGCGCTGAGAAAGCTGGAAAGCGCCGGCGTCGTCGAGACGCGGTCGCTCGGCATGAAGGGAACGTACATTCGCGTGTTGAACGACCAATTGTTGGATGAAATTCAAAAATCGAGAGTTTAATGTGCTCGTTTATCCCGTGCGGCGGTCGGCCGGCGGGTTTTTTGTCGAAAAAGAAGGATTTGTCGGGACGATGTTGAATAGTACTCATCGAAAAACAAAAATTTTTTAATCTCAAGGCGGGCGGTGACGATCGTCGCATGTTGGATCATCTGACGTTCCGTGCGATGGAGAAAGCGCTCGACGCAGCGGTTTTGCGTCAGCGCGTCATCGCGAACAATATCGCCAATGCGGACACCCCGGGGTTCAAGCGGTCGGACGTCCGGTTCGAGTCGCTCCTGCGCGCCGAACTGGAAGGCCGCGGCGGGCTTGTCGGACTGCGGACCGATCCGCGCCACATTCCGATCGGCTCCGCCGGACTTCCCGAGCCCGAAGTCGTGACGGACCGTCGGACCGTCATGAACAACAACCTGAACAACGTCGACATCGACGCCGAAATGAGCGCCTTGGCCGCGAACCAGTTGCGCTACAACGTACTCGTCCAGCAGGTCAGCCACGAAATTCGGCTGCTGCGGACCGCGATCGGAGGCAGGCCGTAATGCTCATCTCGAACGGATTCGAAATCAGCGCGTCCGCCTTGACCGCCCAGAGGCTTAGGATGGACGTCATCGCTTCGAACATCGCCAACGCGGAGACGACGCGCGCCCGGTTCGTCGACGGGCGGTGGGAGCCGTATCGCCGTAAAATGGTCGAATTCAGGCCGATCCGACCCTCCTTCGACGCTTTGCTGCGGCAGGCGGCCGGCGAAACGCCCGGAGAAGGCGTCCGGGTCGCCCGCATCGTCGAAGACCGCACGCCGTTTAAGCTCGTCTATCTGCCGTCGCATCCCGACGCGGACGAAGACGGCTACGTCCGCATGCCGAACGTGGACCTCGTCAAGGAGATGGTCGATCTCATCTCCGCGACGCGGTCTTATGAGGCGAACGTCACGGCGCTGAACGCCGCGAAGGCGATGGTCACGAAAGCGCTCGAAATCGGGAGATAAGAGTCCGCTTGGCGGGAAGGAGGGACGAAAGCAGGATGGAATCAGTCGGTTGGTTGCCGGTTTCGCCTAAGCTGCCGTCGGCGGCGGGCCCGTCGACCGTCTCGGGCGGTTCGAACACACCGGGCGAAGCCGGTGCGGACAAGTTGGTCCGGTCGTTCGGAGAACTGCTCGACCGGGCGATCGCCGACCTGGAGGCGCAGCAAGCCGAGGTCCAGGAATTGAACCGCCGTTTTCTCGCCGGGGAACTGCCCGACGTGCACCAGCTCATGATCGCGTCCGAAAAAGCGCTGCTCGGCGTCGAGCTCGCCGTGCAGGTGCGAAACAAGGCGATCGAGGCGTATCAGGAAATCATGCGAATGCAAATTTGAGGCCGGATCGTGAGCGGCCGCGTGGCGGGGTGGCAGCGTGAAGGAACAGTGGAACCGGTATCGCGAACTGGCGCTCCAGTACTGGCGGCGGTTAACGAAAATGCAGCGTTACGCCGTCGTTGGATCGGCGATCTTTCTCGCGGCGACCGTCGTGTTGGTGGCGGTGACGTTTTCCCGCACCGAATACGCGGTGGCGTTCCAGAATCTGCGCCCGGAAACGGCGGCGTCCATTAAAGAGTACTTAGAGAAAAATGGCATCCCGTATAAGATGAGTGCCGACGGCACGAGCATCGGAGTTCCCGCCGATCGTGTCGCGGAGGTGCGGGTCGACGTCGCGGCCCAGGGATTGCTGAAAAGCGGTTCGCTCGGCTACGGCATGTTTCGCAATACCGGTTCGTTCGGCATGACGGACAAGGAATTCAACGTCCAGTTTCTGGCCGCCGTCCAAGGCGAGCTGGAGCAGATGATCAATTCGATCGAAGGAGTCGCTTCATCGAAAGTCATGGTGACGCTGCCGAAGGATTCGCCGTTTTTGTCCGTCGAGCCGCAGGAAACCCAGGCCGCTGTCGTCGTCACGCTGAAGCCCGGCGTCACGCTCAGCCAGCAGCAGATCGACACGATGTATCTGCTGGTGGAGAAATCGTTGCCCAAGCTCAAGCGCGAGAACATTACGATCTCGAACCAGTACGGCGAGCTGTACACGCCTTCGCAGGGCTCGTCCGACGGTTCGACCAACGTCGTCGGCAAGGCGAACGAACAGCTGCAAATTAAGAAAAATTTCGAAGCGGACATTCAACGGAAAATCATTTCGTTTCTCGGCCCGCTTCTCGGAGGGACGCACAAAGTCGTTCCGCTGGTTTACGCGACGCTCAATTTCGATGCGGTCAAGGAAATCCGCAACATGGTGACGCCGGTCAACACGGCCGACCAGACCGGGATCGACATCAGTATTCAAGAAATCCAGAAATCGTATTCGAGCGAGGGCGGGGCCGAAGGCGGCGTCGCCGGCACAGGGGAAACCGACGTGCCGGGCTATCCGGCTACCGGCGGTGCCGGCCGCGTCAATTCGGAAGAACTGAATCGGATCGTCAACCGCGAGGTCAACCGGATCCAGCAGGAGGTCATGCGCCAGCCGTACGTTGTCAAAGATTTGACGATCAGCGTCGGTATCGAACCGCCCGATCCCAACAACCCGGATTCGTTGACTCCGGAATTGCGCGACGCGATTCAGAGGTTGCTCGTCAGTTTCGTTTCGGCGGCCCTAGTCGACAGCGGACAGACGTTTACGCCGGAACAGCTTGCGGAAAAAGTAACGGTCATTCCGCACGCGATTACGCCGCCGGCCGCCGCTGCCGCATCGAGGCCGAACTGGCTGTACGTGTTGTACGGCGTGGGTGCGCTGGCGCTGCTTCTGGGCGCCGGCGGAGCGCTGTGGGCGGTGCGCAGAAGGAAATCGGCGGCGGAAGCGGAAGAACAGGCGGCTGCGGTCGTCGAAGAACCCGCGAAAAAAATCGAACCGTTGCCGCTTGATCTGGAAAGCGCCACGACGGAGGCCCAGATCCGTCGGCAGCTCGAGCAGCTCGCCCGACGCAAGCCGACCGAATTCGTCAATCTGTTGCGGACTTGGCTGGTAGAAGAATAGAGGTGTCGTTCCTTGGCGAAACTTGCGGGACATCACGGTTTGTCCGGCAGGCAGAAGGCCGCCATTTTGTTGATCAGTCTCGGCCCCGAGGTGTCCGCGCACATTTTCAAACATTTGCGCGAAGACGAGATCGAGCAGCTCACGCTGGAGATCGCGAACGTGCGCAAAGTGGAGCCGAGCGAAAAACAAGCGGTCCTGGAAGAGTTCCATCAAATTTGTCTCGCTCAAGAATATATTTCCCAAGGCGGCATTCAATATGCCAAGGACATTTTGGAAAAAGCGCTCGGCCCGCAAAAGGCGCAGGACATCATCAACCGATTGACGGCGACGCTTCAGGTGCGGCCGTTCGATTTCGCGCGAAAAGCCGATCCTGCGCAGATTTTAAACTTTATCCAAAACGAGAATGCGCAGACGATCGCGCTGGTGCTGTCCTATCTGCAGCCTGAGCAGGCGTCCGTCATCTTGTCGGCGCTGCCGCAGGACAAGCAGGCCGAAGTCGCCAAGCGCATCGCCTTGATGGACCGGACGTCGCCGGAGGTCATCAGCCAGGTCGAACGGGTGCTGGAGCAGAAGCTGTCGTCGACGGTCACTCAGGATTATTCCCAGGCGGGCGGAATCGAAGCGATCGTTCAGATTCTGAACGGCGTCGACCGCAGCACGGAGCGGACGATTCTCGACACGCTGGAGATTCAAGATCCGGAGCTTGCCGAGGAAATCAAGAAGCGGATGTTCGTGTTCGAAGATATCGTCAATCTCGACAACCGTTCCATTCAGCGCATCATTCGCGAGGTAGACAACAAAGATTTGCAGCTGGCGCTCAAGGTGGCGAGCGAGGAAGTCCGCGACGCGATTTTCCGCAACATGTCGAAACGGATGGCCGAAGTGTTCCGCGAGGAGATGGAATATATGGGTCCCGTCCGTCTGCGCGACGTCGAAGAAGCGCAGACGCGCATCGTCGCGACGATCCGGCGCCTCGAAGAAGCCGGCGAAATTATCGTCGCCCGTCGTGGAGGTGACGATATCATTGTCTAAGGTGCTCAAACCCGGTTTTTACGTTGAAAACGTCTCCGGCCGGCTGATCGAGCCGACGGTCTGCACGGCGGTTTCGTCGCCGCTTCGCGACCGTCCCGCCGGCGGAAGTGAACGCGGTCGGCAGCTCGGCGAAATGGAAGAACGGCTTTTGCGCGACGCCGAGACTGCGGCACAGGAATTACTTGCCCGAGCGGCGGCCGAGGCCGATCGACTGCGGGAGGACGCACGACGCGAGATCGCGCAGTGGTGGGCAAAGCGGCGCGAGGAGGACGAGCGCGTCCGCGAGGAAGCGCGCGAGGCCGGATATCGGCAGGGTTACGCAGAAGGCGCCGAGGAGGCCCGGCGCGCCGTGCGTGAGGAATACGCGGCGATGCTTGCAGAAGCCGCCGCCGTCGTTGAGCAGGCCGCCCGCATGAAGCGGCAGATGATCGCGGAGAGCGAACCGTTTTTGGTCGAACTGAGCGTGGCGATCGCTGAAAAAATCATTTCCCGGCAACTGACGCTCGAGCGTCGGTGGGTGATCGATCTCGTCCGGGAACAGCTTGCTCGACGCAAGGAAACCGGGACCATCACCGTCTGCGTCGCACCGCGCAATTTCGAACTTTTGCGGGAGGCGAGGTCGGAGCTGCGCGCAGCCGTTGATTCCCGCGCGGAACTGATCATTGTGCCGGATTCGTCGGTCCGCGACGACGGCTGTGTCATCCGCTCCGACTTCGGCAGCGTCGACGCCAGAGTCGAGACGCAGCTTTCGGAGATCCGGCGGGCGCTTTTGGCCGTTGCCGCCGAGGAGGCCGGCGCGGGATGAGCGCGTCGGTGAGCCGCTATTTGGAGCAACTCGGCCGGATCGATCCGGTCCGCATCAACGGTAGAGTCGTTCAGGTCATCGGGCTGATGATCGAGTCGGAAGGGCCGGAAGCGAAAATCGGCGACGTCTGTCTGATCTATCCGCCCAAATCCGGCGATCCGATCGCGGCGGAAGTCGTCGGGTTCCGCAACAACCGCGTGCTGCTGATGCCGCTCGGCGAACCGCAGGCGATCGCGCCCGGTTGCGACGTCGTCGGTACGGGGCGGCCGCTTGAAGTCCCCGTCGGGCAGGAGTTGCTCGGCAAAGTCCTGGACGGGCTCGGCCGGCCGTTGGACGGATCCGTACTGCCGCCGAGCATGCCGACGTATTCGACGAACCGTCCGCCGACCAACCCGCTGCATCGCGTTCGTATTCGCGAGCCGCTCAGCGTCGGCGTCCGCGCGATCGACGGTCTGTTGACGGTGGGGAAGGGACAGCGCATCGGCATTTTCGCGGGATCGGGCGTCGGCAAAAGCACGCTGCTCGGCATGATCGCCAGAAATACCGAGGCGGACGTCAACGTGATCGCACTGATCGGCGAACGCGGTCGTGAAGTGTTGGAATTTCTCGAACGCGACCTCGGCCCGGAAGGTTTGGCTAGATCGGTCGTCGTCGCCGCTACCTCGGACCAGCCGGCGCTAATCCGCATCAAGGGTGCGATGATTGCCACGGCGATCGGGGAATATTTCCGTGACCGCGGCATGAACGTCATGCTGATGATGGATTCGGTCACCCGTTACGCCATGGCGCTGCGTGAGGTCGGTCTCGCCGTCGGCGAACCGCCGACGACGCGCGGCTACACGCCGTCGGTGTTTGCGAACTTGCCGAAATTGCTGGAACGTTCCGGCGCGACGGCGCAAGGGTCGATGACGGCGTTTTATACCGTGTTGGTCGACGGCGACGATTTTTCCGAGCCGATCGCAGATGCCGTCCGCGGCATTCTCGACGGACACATCGTCCTCGACCGCGGATTGGCCAATCGCGGTCAATATCCGGCGATCGACGTGCTGGCGAGCGTCAGTCGCGTCATGCGCGACATCGTGCCGGCCGAACAGATGCGGGCCGCCGACGAATTCAAGCGGCTGCTCGCCGTTTATCGCGACGCGGAGGACCTGATCAACATCGGCGCCTATCAGCACGGCAGCAACCCGCAGATCGACGAGGCGATCCGGTACATCGGACCGATCCGCGACTACATCCGACAGGGCGTCGACGAAAAAGTGACCTACACCGACGCCGTCGACAGACTGCTCGATATGTTCGGCGGAGGGAAGGCGGCATGAAATTCCGGTTTCCGTTACAGAAAATCGTTGATTTGCGCGAACAAGAGAGGATGCAGGCGGAATGGAGGCTTGCCGAGGCGCTCGAGCGGTTGCGCGAGGAGGAAAGGTCCTTCGCCGAGCTCGAGCGGATGCGCGACGACGTCTGTCGGATCATGGCTGACGCCTGCGTCGGGGCGACGACGGCCGCCCATCTTTCGGTAGTCGGGCGGTTTCTTACCCATCTGGACGGCCGCATTCGCCGCAAGCGGGCTGAGCTGGAAGACGCCGAGCGAACGGTGAGCGAACGCCGCGACGACTTGCGCGGACGCCTCGTCGAGGAACGGATTTGGCGAAACGCGAGAAATAAGGCATTGGAGCGGTTCAGGTCGGAGATGCTGCGGGCGGAGCAGAAAGAAATCGACGATTTGGCGTGTGCACACGACGCCGACCGCAGGTGACGGACCGCATCCGGGACAAGGAGGCGTTGACCGGCCGTGTCGGACATGGAACTGAAGGAATCGGGTTACAGCGCGTTCGAGCGTTTTCTGTACCTGTTTTTCATCCCGTTCGTGTTCACGTCGGTGTTGGTCGGCGTCCTGTTGTCGTTTTTCAACTACGACGTTCTCGACGCGCTGAAACGGGCCGGCAACCGGATTCCGGTGCTCGAGCGCATCGTCCCGGACCCGAAGCCGCGGCCGTCGGTCACGGCTGACAGCATCGGAGCCAAAGAGTCCGGTTCCGCAGCGAAGGGGTCGGACATGCAGCAGGGCAGCGGCGAGGCATCGGCGTGGCAGCAAAAAGCACAGGAGCTGGAACAGCGCCTCGCCCAAACGGAAAACGATTTGAAAGCGCGCGACGAGAAAATCGCTGATTTGACGGAACAGTTGAGCCAGGCGAAACAACAGCTGCAGGAACAACAGGAACAAAAGGAAAAGCAACAACAGCGCGACAGCCAGTACGGCGAACTCGCGAAAATGTATGCCGCCATGACGGCGTCCAAAGCGGCGCCGATTCTCGAAAATATGGCGCCTGAGGAAGCGGCGCTCATCCTAAACCGGATGAAAACGGACGAGCGCGGCCGAATTCTCGAACGAATGGACCCGAAAAGAGCGGCCGAGATTACTGCGCTGCTGAAGCAGCCGGAAGAAGTGTTGGCCGAACGCGTCGCCAAGTCGCAGGCGGGCTCATCCGGAGCGGCCGCCCCGTCGGCCGTCGGCGCCGCCGAACTCGGAGCGACGTTCGAGAACATGAACCCGCGCGCCGCGGCGGAATTGCTGGTCGCTCTCTACGCGAACAATCCGGACAAGGCGCTGGCGATCATGCGGGCGATGTCGAACGCCGGCCGCTCGCGCATCTTAAACGAAATGATCGCTCTTTCCAAACCGACCGCGACGGCGATTTCCTCTCGACTCGGCGGATAACGGGGAGCATAGATAGTAACGTCGCTTTGAAAGGAGGTGAAATCGGTGGTCCAGATCGAAACAATGTTGTCGGCGATATCGGGATTCGGCGGAGCAGCGGCAGGCCTGCGCGCCGGAGAAGCTGAGGGTCAAGCGTCGGACGGATTCGCCGGCGATGCGGTTCCGTTTGCCGTTTGGTTGTCCGCGCTGCTCGGCGGCCCGGTGGGAGACGTTCGGACGGCCGCCGTATCCGGCCTCGGGACGAAAACGTTCGAGCTCTTGCGGCTTGCCGGCCTGATGACGGGCGATCGTTTTGTCGAAACGGCGGCGGACCCAGCGGCGGCATTCGCCGTCGACAGCGGCGATATTGCCGACGCGACGAGCGCGACCCGTGTCGACGATCCCGCCGTTATCGCGCAAATCGCCGCGGCATTCGGGCTGTCTGCGCCCGAACTGACCGCCTGGTTGGCGGCCGTTCAAGCCTGGCGGGAGGCGAACGGGCAGCCGGCTGCGGATTCCTACGGCGTTGCGTCCGGCGTCGGTGTTCCGGCAATTCCGTCAGCGAAGGCCGGTCTTGAGGTCGTCTCTTTGGATTCCGCCGCCGGAAACGCGGCTGCTTTCGCGGACGTTCCGGCAAGTTCGCCGGACGGTTTACAGGACGGACGGGCCGCTTCACAAGTGCGCATTGCGTCCGGAGTCGCGACCGGAATTGTCTCACCGACGAAGCAGGCCGGAGCCGAGGTTTCGTTGCGGCAGGCGACAGTTTCGGCGATTGCGCATCCGCACCGGGACGCCGACGGCGGACGGTCGGAAATGTCGAATACCGACGCCGTCCGGCATCACCCGCTGGCCCGTCTCGAGTGGCTGGCCGCCAAGGCGATCGCCTCGCGTTCGGCTGTGGCGGACGTGCCGGTCGAAAGTCCGGTCGTGTCCAACCCGACGTCCCATTCCGGCGCAGACGAAACCGGCAGCGTCCCGATAAGCGTGGAAACGCCGCACGCCTATCCCATCAGGGACGTGCAGTCGTTTTTTGCGCCGCAAACCGGAACGCCAGCGCTTTCCGTCACCCGATTCGCGTTCGAGATGGCGCAATGGCTGGTTTCCCAATGGAAACTCAAAATCGGCGGCCACGTGCAGGAAGCTCGCCTGAGGCTCGAACCCGACCATCTCGGAGCGCTTGACGTCCGGTTGTCGCTCGAGGACGGCAGGTTAACCGCTCGGTTCCTTGCGGAAACCGGCCAGGCGAAAGACCTGATCGAAGCTCAGCTCGGCGCGCTGCGTTCGGCGCTCGCCGCGCACGGCATCCAAGTCGGCAAACTCGAAGTTTCGGTGTTTGCCGACGCCGGCTCGACCCGGCTTTGGGCGGACAACGGCGCGCAATCCCCGCTTGCGGACGACGGGCGCGGCGGAGGATTTTTCGGAGGCAGGCCATCGGGACGTCACGGCTGGAATCCTGAAGACGCTTATGAAGGGCCGGACGCCTCGGAGACGGCGACGCGCGGCGTCTCATACCTCGGATGGGGGCAATCGACGTTTGAGGCGTCGGCGTAAAAGCGGCCGGTATATACCGGAAGCGAGGAGGGTAAGCCGAACATGCCCAATGCGATCGGATATGCCGTTTGGCCGGCCTATCGGGCGGAGACGAAATCGGAGACTTCCGGCGGCCGGGAATTGGGACAGGCGGAATTTTTGAAGATTTTGATCGCACAGTTGCGGAACCAGGATCCGACCCAACCGCTTCAGGATCGAGACTTCATCGCGCAGATGGCTCAGCTTACCGCAGTGGAGCGTCTGACGCGCATGGAAGAAGAAATCCGGCTGTTGCGGCAGGCGGTCGGATTGCCCGGCGAACTGCTCGGCAAGCGGATCGAATGGGAGCCGGACGCCGAGACGGGCCGCGGGCAGCCACAGACGAAGACCGGCGTCGTCGACGCGATCGGCGTCGATGCGGGCGTTCCGTACGTTTCGGTCGACGGCGAGCGAGTGAAACTCGACCGCATTCGGAAAGTGTGGTCGTCGCCATGACGGGCGACAACATCGGCCTCACGGCCGGATTGCGGCTTCCGATACCTCCGGTCAGACCGTCTTCGGCATCGCCCGTAAACACGGTTCGGGCGGCGCAGAAGCCGGACGAAGCGGCTTCGTTTCAGGCCGTTCTTCGCCGCGAAATGCTGAAACTCAGCCACCACGCGGAAGTGCGGTTGCGCCAGCGGGGAATCAAGCTGACGAATGAAGACTGGAACCGCATCGGCGCCGCCGTCGAAAAGGCGGAAGCCAAAGGCGCGAAAGATTCGCTGATCGTGTTGAAAGGTCTTGCGCTGATCGTCAACGTTCCTAATCGAACCGTCGTCACCGCCGTGGAACAGGCGGGCAATCAGGACTACGTGTTCACTCAGATCGACAGCGCCGTCATTCTGTCATAAAAGGCTGGACCCGAAGCCTAACCGCCAGCGGTCGAACGGTCGACCGGCCGGCGCTAGAAGGATAGGGAGGCCGACCGGCCGCGGAACGACGGAAGCGGCCGGCGGGGTACGGCGCGAACATTTCCTAAAACGGAAAGGAGAGCGCCCTATGCTTCGCTCGCTTTATTCCGGCATATCGGGCATGCGCGGTTTCCAGCTGAAGCTCGACGTGATCGGCAACAACATCGCCAACGTCAACACCGTCGGCTTCAAGGCAAGCCGCGTCATGTTCCGCGACATTTTGAGTCAGACGATCGCCGGGGCGTCCGGTCCGACCGACCAAGGCGTCGGCGGCGTCAACGCCAAGCAGGTCGGACTCGGCTCGACGATCGCCGCGATCGACACGCTGCACACTCAAGGCAGCGCGATGACGACGAACGTGGCAACGGATCTCCGCATCGACGGCGACGGCTTTTTCGCGGTGGCGCCGTCGCAGGACGCCGAGCAGCGTTATTTGACGCGCGCCGGCAATTTTACGGTCGACGCAGCGGGATTTCTCGTCAACCCCGAAGGCATGTATGTTCTTGACGAAGGCGGCGATCCGATCAACATCACCGGGCTCGGCATTACCGCCTTCACGATCGCGCCCGATGGCCAGATCATCGGCGTCGGCGCGGACGGCGTGCAGACGGCGACCGGCGTCTATATCGGCGTCGTAACCGTCACCAACCCCGGTGGTCTCGAAAAAATCGGCGGCAACCTGTACCGGCTGACGCCGAACGCCAGTACGGAAACCGACGTAACGGCGCTGATCGGGCGGGCCGCCGATCCCGAACGCGGCTCCGGTGCGATCGTATCCGGGCAGCTGGAGATGTCCAATGTCGACCTGACGAACGAGTTTACGGAAATGATCGTCGCCCAGCGCGGTTTCCAGGCGAATTCGCGCATTATCACGACGTCCGACAGCATTTTGGAAGAGATCGTCAATTTGAAGCGGTGACGGGAGCGGCCGCGAACACGAAACCGCGGCCCGGCACGCGCGCCGGGAGCGCCGCTTCGGCGGCGTTTCCCGGCCCGTCCGCCCCGGCGCCTCAAAATTCGAGCGTGCGGAGGAATCCGACCGTGCTGAAAGGCAAACTCGTTCCTTTTCTCATCATTCTGCTGACGTCGATCACCTTGATCGTAGGCGCCGGTTTCTTGATCTGGACGTATTTGGACCGATCCGTGCAGGACAAAACGGGCGAAAGCCCGGCGGAAGCCGTCGCGCGCGTGGCGCAACCCAAGAAACTGTCCGCCGAAGAACAGCGCGCGCTGACGGTCGAAATCAAGGACATCACGACCAATCTGGCCGATCCGAACGGATTCATCCGCATCAGCCTGGCGTTTCAGCTCGACAGTAAGAAAGCGAAAAAAGAATTCGAGACGCTCGATTTCAAGGTCAAGGACATCATCCTGCGCACACTTGCCGACATGAAGGTCGAGCAAATCCAGGGCAACCGCGGGTACGACGCCCTCGCAAGCACGCTGACCAACAAATTGAACGGAATTTTGCAGAACGGCAAGGTGACGCAGGTTTACATTACATACATCAACATCGCCATCCAGTGATCGCCGACGCTCGGAGCGGCCGTCGCTTCGGGATCGGGCGGGGAGGTGAACGCCGATGGTCGACGTGTTGTCGCAGAGCGAGATCGATGCGCTTTTGGCTGCACTTTCCTCCGGCGAAATGGACGCCGAAGAGCTCAAGAAAGAAGAGACGCAGCGCAGGGTCCGCGTCTACGATTTCAAGCGGGCGACGCGGTTTTCGAAAGACCACATCCGCAGTTTGACGCGGATCCACGAGAATTTCGCCCGGTATCTGACCACCTACTTCAGCGCGCAATTGCGCACGTTCGTGCAGATCAACGTCGTGCATGTGGACCAGCTGCCGTACGACGAATTCATCCGGTCGATTCCGAAAATGACGATTCTCAACGTGTTCGAGGCTCCCCCGCTGGAAGGCAGGATGGTTCTCGAAGTCCATCCCAACATAGCTTTCGCCATGCTGGATCGGCTGCTGGGCGGTGCAGGTACGGCCCCCGCCAAAATCAACGCCTTGACGGAAATCGAGACGATCGTCATGGAACGCATTTTTTCCAGGGCGTTCGACTGTTTCCAGGAGGCCTGGAAAACGGTGATCGATCTGGAACCAAGGTTTGAGACACTGGAAACAAACCCTCAATTCATGCAGATCGTCTCGCCGAACGAAACGATCGCGCTCGTGTCGCTCAGCACCAAGATCGGCGATACGACGGGCATGATCAACCTTTGTATCCCGCACGTCGTACTCGAGCCGATCATGCCGAGGCTGACGCTGCACCATCAATTTCTGTCGCAGAAAAAACCGCGGGCCGGCGAGGATCTCGAAGCGCTGCAAAACCGCGTACGCAAAACCAAACTGACGGTGACGGCGGAACTCGGCCAAACCACGATCACGGTGGCGGATCTGCTGAACTTGAGCGTCGGAGACGTCATCCAGCTCGACAAGCCGATTCGAGAGAGTCTCGACGTCCTCGTGGGCGGCGTGCGGAAATTCCGCGGCAGCCCCGGCACCGTGCGCGGCAAAATGGCCGTACGGATCACGGAACTTGTTACGGAGGGAGCCGAAGACGATGACGAATAATGAATATTTATCACAGGAGGAGATCGACGCGCTGCTTCGGCAGGCGGCCGGCGAACCGCCGGACGGGTCGCCTTCCGTCGAGCGGTATTTGACGCCGCTGGAACAGGATGCGCTCGGCGAAATCGGCAACATTTCGTTCGGAAGCGCGGCGACGGCGCTGTCGACGTTGCTCGGCCGGAAAGTGGAAATCACGACGCCCAAAGTATCGGTTGTCCGTAAGATCGATCTGGAAAGCGAGTTTCCGCAGCCGCACGTCTCCGTCCACGTCCGGTACGTTGCGGGTTTCGAGGGTTTCAACCTGCTCGTCATCCGGACGCGCGACGCTCACGTCATCGCCGATCTGATGATGGGCGGCAGCGGTCTCCCGTCGGACGAGCCGCTGTCCGAACTGCATCTGAGCGCGGTTCAGGAAGCGATGAACCAGATGATGGGTTCTGCGGCGACGAGCATGTCCACCATTTTCAATCGCCTCGTCAACATTTCGCCGCCGGGAGTGGGCATTCTCGATTTGCCGAAAGGCGTCGGCGCGGAAACGATACCGGACGAGGACGTGTTCGTCAAAGTCGCGTTCCGGCTGACGATCGGGGACTTGGTCGATTCGTCGATTATGCAGCTGTTGCCGGTCGGTTTCGCCAAGGAAATGGTGCAAAGTCTGCTGGGAGGCGCGCGCGAACCCGAACATGCCGCCGTCGACCCCGCGGCTGATCGCCCCGCGGCATCCAGGCCGAGACCGGAGCCGGCGGTGGAGCCGGCCGGGACCGCTTCCTCACAGCAGGGAACGTCCGGGACGGGGATGCCCAGACAGCCGCCCGGTCCGCACACTTACGCCCCTCCGGAGCCGGGGCCGAACATTCGCCGAAACGTCAGCGTTCAACCGGCCCAGTTCGCCGATTTGTCGGCGGTTTCGTCCGGCGTGCAGGCGGACGAACGCAATCTGGACCTGCTGTTGGATATCCCGCTCAGAGTGACGGTCGAGCTCGGCCGCACGAAAAAACTCATCCGGGAAATCCTCGAATTTTCGCCCGGATCGATCATCGAGCTCGACAAGCTGGCCGGCGAGCCGGTCGACATTTTGGTCAACAACAAGCTGATCGCAAGGGGCGAGGTGGTCGTGATCGATGAAAATTTCGGCGTTCGGATAACGGACATTATCAGTCCTAGAGAGCGCATGGAAAAACTGAAATAATTCCAAACTTTGCAGACGATTTTTAGGAGGACTGACGGATGGCGAATCGCATTCTCGTGGTGGATGATGCTGCGTTTATGCGTATGATGATCAAGGACATCCTGACCAAAAACGGCTACCAGGTCGTCGGCGAGGCTCAGGATGGATATCAGGCGATCGAAAAATACAAAGAATTGCGCCCCGACCTGGTGACGATGGATATCACGATGCCGGAAATGGACGGCATCACGGCGCTTCGCGAGATCCGGAAAATCGATCCCAGTGCGAAAGTCATCATGTGTTCGGCGATGGGTCAGCAGGCGATGGTGATCGACGCGATTCAGGCGGGCGCCAAAGATTTTATCGTCAAGCCGTTTCAGGCCGATCGCGTCATCGAAGCCGTCAAAAAGACGATCGGATGAAAGGGACTTCGTTCCATGTGGACGGCGGACGTCGTCAAAGTCGTCGCGTATCTCGCGCTCATCCTACTGCTTTTTTTCCTTTCCGCCAAAGCGCTCGCGCGCCTGCGCAGCCGCCTGCCGGGCGGCAGGGCGATTCGGACGCTCGGCGGCGCCCCGCTTGGGCCGAATAAATCGGTTCAATTGCTTGAAATCGGACGGACCGTCTATGTCGTCGGCATCGGCGAAGACGTTCGCCTGATCGACAAAATCCGCGATCCCGACGAAATCGCGTCGATTCACGAGGCGTTAGGCCGGACGGCGGAAGAGCTAGATGCCGGGCGGTCCGGGCGGCGCGACCGGCCGACGGGCTTCGAAACGTGGCTGGCCGGCAAACTCGGCGGTGCCGAACGCCGAAAGGAGCGTGTCGAACATTGGCTTGAACAGCATCTTTCGTCTTCCAGATCGTCCCACGGCGAAAACCGGCAGGAATCGCTTGAGCGCGACCGCTGACGCCGCACGCGCCGTGTGGGCCGGTTTTTCGGTTCTGATCACCGGTTTGGCGGTCGTGGTACCGGCTCAGGCCCAGTCGGCGCAACCGACACCGTCCGGCCCGATTCCCGGCGTACGCGTCGAGATCGGCGGCGCGACGGGGCCTGCCGACGTGACGGGTACGCTTACGATCATCGCGCTGATCACGGTGCTCAGTCTGGCGCCGGCGATCCTCGTCATGATGACCAGTTTTACGCGGATCGTGATCGTGCTGTCGTTCGTCCGGACGTCGCTTTCGACCCAACAGATGCCGCCGAACCAAGTGCTGATCGGCCTGGCGCTGTTTTTGACGTTGTTTATCATGTCGCCGACGTTGAACGAAATCAACGAGACGGCGCTGCAGCCGTATTTGAAAGGGCAACTCACCCAGCAGGAAGCGCTCTCGAAAGCCGCCCTGCCGATGAAAAAATTTATGGCCAAACAGACCCGGGAAGAAGATTTGATGCTGTTCTTGAACTATATGAAGGCGCCGAAGCCTTCGGGCATCGAGGACATTCCGATGACGGCGCTCATTCCCGCGTTTGCGCTGAGCGAGATCAAGACGGCGTTCCAGATGGGATTTCTCATCTTCGTCCCGTTTCTCGTCCTCGACATGATCGTGGCCAGCACGCTGATGTCGATGGGGATGATGATGTTGCCGCCGGTTATGATTTCGCTGCCGTTTAAGATTTTGCTGTTCGTGCTCGTCGACGGCTGGTACCTGGTCGTCAAGTCGCTGTTGGTCAGTTTCGAGACGGGATGACGGGGTGAAGCGACGTGAGTTCGGAGACGGTCGTGCGCATCGCGTCGGAAGCGGTGTTTACCGTCCTGAAGGTGTCGGCTCCGCTGCTTGGTTTGGCGCTTCTTGTCGGGCTGGTGATCAGCATTTTTCAGGCGACGACCCAGATTCAGGAGCAGACGCTCGTGTTCGTTCCGAAAATCGTCGCAGTGCTCGTGGCGCTTTTGGTGTTCGGCCCGTGGATGTTGCGGACGCTGCGCGATTTCGCGTTTCATCTGCTCGACAACCTGTCCGCCTATGTCGGATGAGGAGAAAGGGCGATCGACGTGGAGGCGTGGCTCGGCGTTTTGCCGACGCTTCTTCTGGCCTTTTGTCGAATGCTGTCGTTTTTCGCGGTGGCGCCGCTGTTTTCGTCGCGACTCATCCCAGCCCAGGTCAAGATCGGCATCGCGGCCGCGCTGGCGCTGTCCGCCCTGCCGGCGCTAAGAGAAAGCAGGGTCATTTCATTTGACGTATCGTACGTCGCGCTGGTGTTGAAGGAAATCGCCGTCGGACTGACGCTCGGTTTTTTGGGACTCCTGTTTTTTTCGGCCGTGCAGACCGCGGGCGCCTTTGTCGACATCCAGATCGGCTTTGGCATCGCCAACGTGATCGACCCGATGACGGGGCTTCAGGCGCCGATCGTCGGACAGTTGAAATATATGGTCGCGTTGCTGCTGTTGCTGTCGACCGACGCACACCACTGGATGATCGCGGCGGCGATCGAAAGCTTCCGGTTCATCCCGCCGGACGCCGATTTGCTCGGCTGGTTTTCGAAACCGTCGACGGCCGAGTGGTGGGTGCGTGCGTTTGCGGAAATGTTTTTGCTTTCGTTCCAGCTGGCGGCCCCGCTCGTCGTCTCGATGCTGATCGTCGACGTGGCGCTCGGGATGTTGGCGAAGACGGCGCCGCAGTTCAACATTTTCATGATCGGCCTGCAGGTCAAGATTCTGGTCGCGCTTGCGCTGTTCGCCGTGTTTGCGGCGTCGCTTGCCGGCTGGATGGAAGATCTGTTCGCCGTCATGGCGCGAAAAATGGAGGAATGGCTCGCGATGTTCGGGCCGGGCGGTTGAATGCTGAGACTGGATCTGCAGTTGTTCGCCCAGGAAAAAACCGAACCCGCCACGCCGCGAAGGCGGCAGGACGCGCGGAAGAAGGGCCAGGTGGCCAAAAGTCCGGATCTTGCCGCCGCCGTGCTGTTGTCGGCCGTCCTGATTTATTTCGCCCTGTTCGGTTCCGGATTAAAGGAACGGCTATTCTCGCTGTTCGCAGAGCCGTTCGTCTTCCTTTCCGAACGGAATGACTGGGCGATCGGCGACGTCATGGCGCTTTTTGCCCGGTTGGCGTGGGAAAGCGCAATTCTCATGTTGCCGCTGCTTCTCGTGCCGATGGTGTTCGGCGCGGCGGCTTACGTCGCGCAGGTCGGTTTTCTGTGGACGGTCGAGCCGCTGAAGCCGAACTTGTCGAAGCTTAACCCGGTGACGGGCTTACGCCATCTGTTTTCCCTGCGCAGTCTCGTGCAGCTCGTCAAGTCTGTGCTGAAGCTCGTCGTGATCGGCTGGATCGCCTGGATGACGCTGTGGGATCGCAGGGAATATTTCGAACGACTGGCGTGGATGGATCCGAAAGACATTTTCCGGTTTTCAGCGGATACGGTGCTTTCGCTCGGACTTCGGATTGCGGCGGCGCTGTTCGTGCTGGCGGCGCTCGACTACGCCTACCAGCGCTATGAGCACGAAAAAAAGTTGCGGATGTCGAAAGAAGACATCAAGGAAGAGATCAAGAAGCAGGAGGGCGATCCGCACGTCCGCAGCAAGATTCGCGAACGCCAGCGCCGTTTGGCGCTCATGCGCATGATGCAGGAAGTGCCGAAAGCGGACGTCGTCATCACCAACCCGACGCATTACGCGGTTGCTTTGCGGTACGACGCATCGGAAATGGATGCGCCGAAAGTCGTCGCCAAGGGAGCCGGTTATGTGGCCTTGAAAATTCGGGAGATTGCCGCCAAGCACGACGTCGCCGTCGTCGAAAACCGCGTGCTCGCGCGTTCGCTGTACGAACAGGCGGAAGTCGGCCAGACGATCCCCGTTGAACTGTTCCAGGCGGTGGCGGAAGTGCTCGCTTACGTCTACAGGCTGAAAAAGAAAGTTCGCGTCTAGAGGAGGTGTTGATCGCCGATGAAAATGCGGGACGCCGTCGTCATGCTCGGCATCGCCGGCATCGTGTTGATGCTCGTGTTGCCGCTTCCGACGTGGCTGCTCGATTTTTTGCTCGTGATCAACATCTCGCTGGCGCTGACGATATTGTTTGTTTCGATGAACACGAAGGAAGCGTTGGAGTTCTCCGTTTTTCCGACGCTTTTGCTCGTCACGACGCTTTTTCGGCTCGCGCTCAACGTTTCGACGACGCGCCTCATTTTGACGCAGGCCGACGCAGGCAACGTCGTGCGGACGTTCGGCGAGTTCGTCGCAGGCGGCAATCTCGTCGTCGGCGTCGTCGTCTTTTTCATCCTCGTCGTCGTCCAGTACATCGTCATCACCCGCGGAGCCGAGCGCGTGGCGGAAGTCAGCGCGCGCTTTACGCTCGACGCGATGCCCGGCAAGCAGATGAGCATCGACGCCGACCTGAATGCCGGTCTCATCAATGAGGAAGAGGCGAAGCAGCGTCGCCGCAAAATCCAGCGCGAGGCCGATTTTTATGGCGCCATGGACGGTGCCAGCAAGTTCGTCAAGGGCGATGCGATCGCCGCAATCGTCATTCTGCTGATCAACGCGATCGGCGGCATTATTCTCGGAATGACGTACCACGGCATGTCGATTTCCCAGTCGCTGACGACGTTTACCATTCTGACGATCGGCGACGGGCTGGTCAGCCAGATTCCCGCCTTGCTCATCTCGACGGCGGCCGGCATCGTTGTGACCCGGTCCGCGTCGGAGGAAAATCTGGCGCACGACCTGAACGCCCAGTTGACCAAATACCCGAGACTTTTGTACTGGGTGGCGGGCGTCATGGCGGCGCTCGGGCTGTTTACGCCGATTCACGCGACGGTGACGTTGCCGGTGGGCGGGGCTCTCGCCTATTCCGCCTGGCGCATCCGCCGTAATCTCGACCGGCGGCAGGCCGCCGAGACGGAGCGGATGGAAGCTCGGCAGATCGAGGAAGTGCGGACGCCGGAAAGCGTGCTCGGATTGATCACGGTCGACCCGATCGAATTCGAATTCGGCTACGGCCTCATCCCGCTGGCCGACGCTCAGCAGGGCGGCGACCTGCTCGACCGGATCGTCATGATCCGCCGGCAGTGCGCGCTGGAACTCGGCATGGTCGTTCCCGTCATTCGCATTCGCGACAACATTCAGCTCCGGCCGAACGAATATGTGATCAAAATTAAAGGAAATCCGGTCGCCCGCGGCGAATTGTTGCTTCACCACTATCTGGCGATGAGTCCCGGGGTGGAAGACGAAAGCGTCACCGGTATTCCCACGACGGAGCCGGCATTCGGCCTGCCGGCGCTCTGGATCGACGAGGCGATGAAGGAACGCGCCGAACTGGCCGGTTATACAGTCGTCGACCCGCCGTCGGTCGTGGCCACGCATCTGACGGAAGTCATCCGCCGGCATGCGCACGAACTGTTGGGGCGTCAGGAGACGAAAGCGCTGCTCGATCATGTCAAGCAAACAAATCCGGCGCTTGTCGAGGAATTAGTGCCCGGTCTTCTGTCCGTCGGCGATGTCCAGAAAGTATTGGTGCGGCTGCTGAAGGAAAAGGTGTCCATTCGCGACCTCGTCACCATTCTCGAGACGCTGGCCGACCATGCGTCCCATACGAAGGACCCGGACGTGCTGACGGAATACGTCCGGCAGGCGTTGTCGCGGCAGATCACCCAACAGTACGTGCCGAACGAGAACGAACCGTTGCAGGTGGTGACGCTCGGAGCGTCGCTGGAGCGCAAGATCGCCGAATCCGTGCAGGAGACCGGTCAAGGTTCTTACGCCGTGCTGGATCCGGCGACGTCCCAGCTGTTTTACCAGCGGATTCGGGAACAGGCCCAGAAGCTGCTGCAATCCGGAAAACAGCCGATTTTGCTCGTATCCCCGACGATCCGCATGTATGTCCGGCAGCTGCTGGAGAAAACGATGGCCGACATCCCGGTATTGTCGTACGCCGAACTGGAACCCCAGGTTAAAATCCAAAGCGTCGGGGTGGTGAACGTATGAAAGTAAAACGCTACGTCGTCGACGAAATACCGGAGGCGATGCAGAAAATTCGATCCGATCTTGGCCCGGACGCCGTGATCGTCAGTACGAAGCCGATCCGCCAAGGCGGCCTGTGGGGGTGGTTCCGCAAAAAGAAATTTGAAGTTGTCGCCGCCGCCGATCCGAGACCCCCGGCATCGAGTTCGGGCGTCCAGGCTCGCCAGGCGGAAGCGTTGTTCTCCTCGGCGGTCGAGCGCGATCGAGCCCTGCTCGACGAGATCCGGGAGATGAAAAGACTAGTTCACCGCCTCGCCGGGCAGGCAGACGGATTTGCTCCGCAAAACGGGCCGTGGGCGGAACTGCAGTCGCATCTCGTCGAACAGGACGTCTTGCCGGAGATTGCGCGGCGTCTTGTCGGCGAAGCGGCGTCCCTGCTGGAGCAGGAAGGCAAGGACGCTTCCCGCGTCTCACCGGAAGAAGCGAAGGAACGGTTGAAAGACGTCCTACGCGCGGCGTTGAAGGACCGGTTTTCCGAACCGAAAGGGCTGCCGCCCGACATCCGCGTCGCTCAGTTTGTCGGTCCGACCGGCGTCGGCAAAACGACGACGATCGCCAAACTGGCGGCGGAACAGGCATTGCGCATGCGAAGGCGCGTCGGTTTCATCACCGCCGATACCTATAGAATTGCGGCAGTCGAACAACTGAAAACCTACGCCACCATTTTGAACGCGCCGATCGAGGTCGTCTTTTCGCCGCTTGATTTGCCGCAAGCGTTCGAACGGCTGAAGGACTGCGATTTTATTCTGATGGATACCGCCGGCCGCAATTACCGCCATCCGATGTTCGTGTCCGAAGTCAGCAGCCTGTTACGCGGACATGAGCCGAGCCGGACGTTTTTGGTGTTGTCGCTGACGTCGAAATATCGCGATATGAAAACGATCGCCGACCATTTCACCGCCTACGGCGTCGACCAGGTCATTCTGACGAAATTGGACGAGACGGACGCGGTCGGTTCCGCCGTCAACCTGTTATCGGAATACCCGCTGAAGCTTGCTTACGTCGCGTTCGGGCAAAATGTCCCCGACGACATTCGACCGGCCGACGTCGAAGATTTAATTTCGAAACTGCTGGAGGTGCCGCACCATGGCTGATCAGGCGCAAGCTCTCCGGGAACTTGTCCGCCAGGCGTCTGGTCGGAAAGCGGACACCAAGGTTTTGACCGTGACGAGCGGCAAAGGAGGGGTGGGAAAGTCGAATTTTACGCTGAATTTCGCACTCGCCCTGCAGTCGCGCGGTCTGAAAGTCGTCGTGTTCGACGCCGATTTCGGCATGGCCAACATCGACGTCTTGATGGGCGCGTCGCCGGCGTACAACCTATCGCATTTGCTAAGGCGGGAGCGGACGATCTGGGAAATTCTGTGCCAGGGCTACGGCGGACTGGAATATATCGCGGGCGGCTCCGGCGTGTTCGATCTTCTCCGACTATCGGAACCGGATTTCGCTTATGTCGTGCATCAGCTCAGCAAACTGAATGGGTATGCGGATTACGTGCTGTTGGACACGGGCGCCGGTTTGTCGCGCGAAACCGCAAAACTGATCGCTTCTTCGGACGAAACGATTCTGGTCACAACACCGGAGCCGACAGCCATGACCGACGCCTATGCGCTCGTCAAAATGGTTTACCTGTCCGAGCGGCATTCCCGTTTCCGCCTTGTCGTTAATCGTGCGCAGAACGAACGAGAAGCCCGGCAGACGGCGGAACGGATCCGGACGGTGGCGCGGACGTTTCTCGATCTCGATTTGCCCGAACTGGGGTATATTCCGGACGATCCGTCGGTCGGCCAGGCGGTCAAACGGCAGACGCCGTTTTATGCGGCGTATCCGCGTGGTCCCGCTTCACGCGCGCTCGATTCACTGGCAGATCGTTTCCTACAAAATTCAAGCCCACAGGGGGGGATTTCAGAGTCGGGAGGTGTTCGTCAGTTTTTCCAACAACTCTTTCGCCGCTTTCATTCATCGTAACAGCCTCCCTCTCCCGTGGAGGACGGAAGGGGTGCGACGGATGGCCCGGTATCGCGTGCTGGTTGTGGACGATTCGCTGTTTATGCGCAAGATGATCTCCGACATCATTCGCGATCACCCCCAGTTGGAGGTCGCGGGCGTGGCAAGAAACGGAAAAGAAGCCGTCGACGCGGTCCGCCGGCTGCGGCCGGACGTCGTGACCATGGATGTCGCCATGCCGGAAATGAACGGCTTGGACGCCGTCCGTGAAATCATGCGGACGAACCCCGTTCCGATCGTGATGCTGAGCAGCCGTACGGAAGAAGGTGCAGAAGAAACGATACGGGCACTGGAATGGGGCGCCGTCGATTTCATCCGCAAACCTTCCGGGTCCATTTCGCTCGATCTGGAAAAGATCAGGGCGGAGTTGTACGACAAACTTCTTGCCGCCGCGCAGGTGAAGGGAACGCTCTTCGCGCAAACCCGGCCGCCGTTCGCCGAACGGCCTGCCGCGCCTACAACGGGGATTGATCCGTCTGATCGGCCGTCCGATGTTCGGTGCGCGGTGGCGATCGGCGCTTCGACGGGCGGTCCTCGGGCGTTGCAGGCGGTGTTGACCGGACTGCCGCCTTCTTTCCCGGCGGCGGTGCTGGTTGTCCAGCATATGCCGTCGCCGTTTACGCGGTCGCTTGCCCAGCGGTTGGACCAGCTGTGCTGGCTGCGGGTCAAAGAGGCGGAAGACGGGGATTTTTTGGAAAACGGGAAAGTCTACGTGGCGCCCGGCGGAAAGCATATGACGGTCGAACGCGCCTCCGGCAAAACCTACCGCATTAAGCTGTCCGAACGACCTCCCCGCTCGGGACACCGGCCGTCGGTCGACGAACTGTTCGAATCGCTGGTTCCTTTGACGGATTTGCGGCGTATCGCCGTTTTGTTGACCGGCATGGGCAGCGACGGAGCGTCGGGCATGCTGGCGCTGAAACAGTCCGGCGCCGAAACGATCGCGGAGGCAGAGTCGACTTGCATCGTCTACGGCATGCCGCGTGCCGCCGTGGAATTGGACGCGGCGGACGACGTGCTGCCGCTCGGCAGCATATCGGGGCGGCTCGTCGAATGCGTGATCGGGCGCTACTCGAAACCCTAGCGGGGGTGTGGAAAATGGGATCGAACGAAGAATATTTGAGCGTCTTCATCGATGAGTCGAGAGAGCATCTGCAGGCGATGAACGACGGCATGCTGAAACTCGAGCAAACTCCAGACGACGTACGGATTGTACAGGAAATCTTCCGTTCCGCCCACACGATGAAAGGCATGTCGGCGACGATGGGGTTTGAGGATCTGGCCAAACTGACGCACGAAATGGAAAACGTGCTCGATTTGATCCGCAATCGGAAGCTCGACTTGTCGCCGGCTGTGTTCGACGTGCTGTTCGCAAGCCTGGACGCTTTGGACGGCATGTTGCAGGACATTATCCGCGGCGGGTCGGGAGAAGCCGACGTGACGGCGCTGGTCGAACGCCTGCAGGCCGTCGCCCGCGGCGAGACAACGCCGTCGTCCGCAGAGCGTCCGTCTGAAACCGTTTCGGAAGCCGAGGAGCCGCCGCTCGACCAGTATCAGCTGACGGTGCTCAGACAAGCGTTGGACACAGGGCACCGCGTGTTTCATGTGGCGGTTACGCTCGACGAAGGATGCGTACTGAAAGCGGCAAGAGCCTATATGATCTTTCAGGTTTTAGAGAATAACGGAGAAATCGTAAGGTCCTTCCCTTCCGCCGAGGATATCGAACGGGAAGTGTTCGACCGGACGATATCGTTTTACTGCATCAATCGATTGCCGCCGAACGAATTGGAGCGTCTTCTGCTCAACATCAGTGAGGTACGCGTCGTCCGCATCGCCGAGATCGACCGGAACCGGCTTGCCGAGCTGGCGCGGGACGCCCAGCAAGGCGTTCAGCCGCCGTCGGTTTCGCCGTCGTCTTCCACGAGTGTCGCCGCCGCGAAAGAGGATACGGCTCGTATTCAGCAGGCGGCCGCGGCACCCGGCCCCGAGCGGGCGACGGTCGGCTCTTCCAGTTCCGCCGCCGTAGGCCGGACGATCCGCGTCGACAGCGAAAAACTGGATATTCTCATGAATCTTTTGAGCGAACTTCTGATCGACCGAGTTCGGCTAGAGTCGATCGCATCGGCCGTTCGGCGGCAGGAGCTGACCGAGACAATCGAGCATCTGTCGAGAATTTCGTCGGATTTGCAGGCCATCGTGTTTAAGCTGCGCATGATGCCCGTCGAAACCGTTTTTAACCGGTTTCCGCGCATGGTTCGCGATTTGGCCAGGTCGTTGAACAAAAAAATCGAGCTCGTCGTCACCGGCGCGGACACCGAGCTCGATCGAACCGTCGTCGACGAAATCGGCGACCCGCTTGTGCATCTGTTGCGCAACGCCGTCGACCACGGCATCGAGTCTCCCGATGAACGTTTGGCCGCCGGGAAACCGGAGACGGGGACGCTCGCGCTGCGCGCCTATACGTCCGGCAATCACGTTTTCATCGAGATTGAGGACGACGGCCGCGGCATTCGCCGGGATAAAGTGGTGGAGACGGCTCTGCGCAACGGCATCATCACGCGGGAACAGGCCGAGCGGCTTTCCGACGAAGAAGTATACCAACTGTTGTTTGCGCCGGGGTTCAGTACGGCCGAGAAGATCACCGACATTTCGGGGCGGGGCGTCGGCCTGGACGTCGTCAAATCGAAAATCGAGGCGCTCGGCGGCAAGGTCGTCGTCGAAAGCACACTCGGCAAGGGAACCAAGTTTTCGGTACAGCTGCCGCTAACGCTGTCGATCATTTCCGCCATGCTCGTCAAGGTGGGCGAAGAGACGTACGCCGTACCGATTTCGTCGCTGGTGGAGACGATGATCGTTTCTCCCGGTCAAGTCCGGAACCTGCACGGCGAGGCGATCATGAACTATCGAAGCGGCATCATTCCCGTCGTGTCGCTCGGCCGCTTGTTCGACGTCCCGGGCGCGAAAGACGCCGATCGCGACGAAACATATGCCGTCGTCATCCGCAAGGGCCGTCACCAGCTGGCGCTTTTGGCGGACGAACTCTTGGGTCAGCAGGATATCGTGCTGAAGCCCCTCGGTAAATATTTGACCCCCGCGTTCGCCGTATCCGGGGCGACGATTCTGGGGGACGGCCGCGTCGCGCTGATCGTAGATCCCAACGCATTGATGAACTGATTATTTTAGTTAGTAAGGAGGTTTCATCCATGGGAGAGGAATTGAAAGTGGTCGTGTTCAGGCTGGGCGAGCAGGAATACGGCGTCGAGGTCGATCATGTCAAGACGATCGAGCGGATGAGTCCGATCACGCGTGTTCCGAAAACGCCGCCGTTCGTCAAAGGGGTCGTCAACAACCGCGGCGTCGTGCTGCCAGTGATTGACCTGAGGGAACGGTTCGGCCTTCCCGCGGCGGAGTATACCGACGGTACGCGCATTATCGTCGTGCAGGTCGGCGATCTGGAAGTCGGCATGATCGTCGATTCGGCTAACGATGTCCGCGATGTCGACAGTGACCGGATCGAAGTGCCGCCGGAAGTCGTCGGCGGCATCCGCGCGAAGTATTTGCGCGGCATCGCGCGTCTGGACGAGCGGTTACTCGTGCTGCTGAATTTGCATGAAGTTTTGAACAAGAGCGAAATCATTCAGCTTGAGCAGATGGAGGCGTAACGTGGGCGGGGAGTGGCAATTCGGCGAATTTCATCTGGACGTTCTGCGCGAAGTCGGCAACATCGGATCGGGGCATGCGGCGACGGCGCTGTCGCAGTTGCTGGGCAAGCCGATCAACATGCTCGTACCTAACGTGTCGGTGTTGCCCTTCGAGCAGGTGGCCGATTTCGTCGGCGGCGCGGAAACGGTCGTAGTGGCGGTCTTCTTGCGCGTCGAAGGCGACGTGTCCGGCAATCTGTTTTTTATTCTCGACGACAAATCGGCCAGGCGGATGCTCGGTCAGTTGGCCGGCCTGTCTCCGTCGCCGGAACGGGAGCTGAGTGAACTCGAGCAGTCCGCGTTGATGGAAATCGGCAACATTCTCGCAGGTTCCTATTTGTCGTCTCTTGCGGATCTGACGCGGCTGAACATGCATCCGAGCGTTCCGGGCCTTGCCGTCGACATGGCGGGAGCGGTTTTAAGTTACGGCCTTCTCCAGTTCGGCGTCATGGGCGACAAGGCGTTGATGATCGAGACGCAGTTTCTCGAGGACCGGGTTGATCTCGGGGGATTCTGTGTCTTCATTCCTGATCCGGACTGTTTCGAGAGGCTGTTCCGGGCTTTAGGAGTGCCGACGGAATGACGACGGACACGATCATCAAGGTCGGAATTGCCGATATGAACGTCGGCACGGGTACGAGCGTTCTGAAAACGACCGGTCTCGGCTCCTGCGTCGGCGTTACGCTTTACGATCCCGTCAAACGAATCGGCGGCATGGCGCACATCATGCTTCCGTCATCGGAAATCGCCCGTGGCCCGGCAACCAATCCGGCCAAATACGCCGACACCGCCATTCCGACGCTGCTCGAGCGTATGCTGGAGGCTGGAGCGGTCGTGCGCAGACTTGTCGCCAAGCTGGCCGGCGGTGCCCAGATGTTCGCTTTTCAGTCCGCAAGCGAGACGATGCGGATCGGCATGCGAAACGTCGAAACGTGCAAAGCGATTCTGGAGAAGCTGGAGATTCCCGTATGTGCGGAAGACACGGGAGGAAATTACGGGCGGACGATCGAATTGTATTGTGAGACGGGAATTCTTCTTGTTCGAAGCGTCCAATTCGGAACGAAGGAACTGTAGCCATGATTGGCACGATCCGATGGAATTTCGCGGTGGCCGGTGTCGCCGCATTGCTCACTCTGGCGTTGTCTTGGCCGAACAACCGCTGGTGGACCGCGCTCCTCGATGCGTTTCAGGCGTTCGTCGTCTTGTTTGTGGCGGTATTCGCGGTTCGCTGGCTGCTCGGGACGGTATTCGGTCTGAAGGAAAAACCGCTTGCCAAGGGAACCGTCATCGATTTCACGACGCCGGAAGATTCCGGCGCCGACGAATTCCGGCCACTCGCGCCGCCGGACGTTACGGCGGAAGTGTTGCGGGCATGGAGCCGGGAAGACGAGGGGTCGAAAAAATAACGGTTTGCCATCGGAAGACGGGAGGTGCGCGACATGTCGGAACGGACGGCCGCGGATGCGGCGAAACGGGAGCTTTGGCGCCAATGGAAGACGGAACGCCGTCCGGAAGCGAGGCTCGCTTTGATCGAACATTACGTTCCGCTTGTCGAGTACGTATCCGACCGTTTGTCGGCGGGGCTACCGCGGACCGTGTCGCGGGACGACCTGATCGGCTTCGGGACCGTCGGCCTGATCGACGCCATTGAAAAGTTCGATTTTGAACGCGGACTTCGGTTCGAAACTTATGCTTCCTGGCGGATTCGCGGCGCCATTTTGGACGGCCTGCGCCAGAACGATTGGGTGCCTCGCTCGGTGCGCGAAAAGGCCCGGCGCATCGAGGAGGCGTATCATGAGCTGGAACAAAGCCGCATGCGGTCGGTGTCCGAGGCGGAAGTCGCCGAATATTTGCAGGTCGACGAGGCGGAGTTCCGGCAAATGTTGAAAGAACTCGCGGCCGCGACGGTCTGTTCGTTCGACGAGCCGATCAAAGAGGAAGAAGACGAAACGCGGCTTTCGCTTCTCATCGACGAGTCGGCCAAAAATCCGGAGTCGACGGTGCACGAGGTGTTTCTAAAGGAAGTGCTCGCCGAAGCGATCGAAAAACTGACGGAAAAAGAGCGCACGGTCATCTCCTTGTTTTATTTCGAAGAGCTGACGCTGAGCGAAATCGCGGAAGTCATGTCGCTTTCGCCGTCTCGTATTTCCCAACTTCATTCTAAAGCGATCGGACGGTTGCGCCAGACGCTGGCGGATTTGAAAACGCAGCTGCTTGAAGGCGTTTGAATGCGGAGAGGAGGGAAGCGTTTTGACCGACCTTGAAATCGCGGTCGTCATCGCCGACGACAAGTTACACGCCTATCTTGTGCTGCGCAAGCTGGGCGACCGCCCTGCCGTGACGAGACAGGAGCTGGAGCAAATTTTGTCGGCTCACCATGTCTGCCACGGCGTTCAATGGGACGTCGTCGAACGGATTGCGCACGATCCTTCCGCCTTCGTCGGCGATCCCGTTCTGGTCGCCAAGGGTGATCCGCCCGTTCACGGCGTGGACGGATCGATCCGTATGCTCGTCGAAGAAAGCGAATCGGTCCGCCCGTCGGAGACCGAAAGCGGCGCCGTCGACTTTCGTGAGGTGCGCCGGCTCAGCAATGTGCGCAAAGGGCAAAAAATCGCCGAACGCATTCCCGCCCAACCGGGCGTCGACGGCAAAAGCGTCACCGGCGCCGTACTGCCCGCCAAGCGGCCCAAGGAAGCCGTGTTCAAACTCGGCAAAAACGTCGTGCTCGACCCTGACCGGACGTCGCTGTATGCCGCCATCGACGGCCTGGTCGTCCGTACGGAAGGGGACAAAATCAATGTTTTTCCCGTCTATGAAGTCAACGGCGACGTCGATTACCGCGTTGGCAACATCGATTTCGTCGGCAACGTCGTCATTCGCGGCAACGTCCGCGACGGCTTTCGTGTACGCGCAGACGGCGACATCCGCGTGATCGGCGGTGTCGAGGGGGCCGAACTTTTCGCCGGCGGGTCGATTGAAATTACGGCGGGGATTTTCGGCCATCAAAAAGGACTCGTCAAAGCGGGAAAAAACGTCAAGTGCTCTTTCATTCTCGACGCGAACGTGGAAGCCGGCGAAAACGTCATCGTGTCGCAAAGCATCATGCATTCGCAGGTACGAGCGGGCATCGGGGTTTTTTGCGAAGGCAACAAAGGACTGATCGTCGGCGGAACCATTCAGGCCGGCGAACGGGTGCGCGCGCGCATGGTCGGCAACGCGATGTCGACGCCGACCGTCCTGGAAGTCGGTGTGAGGCCCGAGCTCCGCAACGAGCTCGCTACACTCCGCAATTCTGTCAAAACGCTGACCGACACGCTCGAAAAAACGGACAAGGCGCTCGCGCTGCTCGACCAGTTGGCGGCAACCGGTCCGTTGCCTCCGGAAAAAATGTCGATGCGGCTGAAGCTCGGCAACACGAAAAAGCAGGTATCGGAGGAGTTGGCGGCGGCACGCGAGCGAATTTTTGAAATCGAAAAAATGCTCGACAGCATCGATCAGGCGCGAGTCGAAATTTTATCGATGGTTTACGGCGGAACCAAAATCGTCATCGGCCGCTACGTTCGGTTCGTCAACGATCCGATTTCCCGCGTTTATTTCTGTTATGCCGACGGTGACATCGCCCTAAGACCTTTAAAAACATGAAAGAGGCGGGAGGGATGTCCGATGGCGGATTTCAAGGCCGTTGATCTGCAAATGGCGCTTCCCCGCCTGCCGGACGCGGCGATCCAGCAACAACAGCAATCCCAAAAGGTTTCGATCGACCAGCAATGGCTTGCCGGCCAGAACATCCGCCAGGCGGAACTCGAGAAGCAGCAGACGGTACGTCCGGAACAGCCGGCGAAAGCCGCCGTCCGCGAACGCCAAGGCCAAGGAGGCGGCGCATGGAAAAACCGGGACGGTTTCGCAGACGGTCGCTATACCGGTCAACGAGCGGCGAATGAGGCACCGCATCCTTACAAGGGGAAATTTATCGATCGACGGCTGTGAAAGGCGGACTAACTCGGCGGAGGGATTTCGATTGGGCGACTTGTGGGGGATATTGATCGTGGTCGGGGCTGTGCTCGTCGTGGCGGCGTGGTTATGGGCGAAACGCTCCGGCGCCGACGTCATTGCCGTGTCGAGGGAAGAATGGGAAGCTGCGTTTGATAGACTTTTTCTGGAGCTTGAAGAAGAAAATAAGAAATTTGCATCATGGCTGGCCGACATGCGGACGGCTGCCGACGAACGATTCGCACGACTGGAAGAGCGCGTCCGCTTATTGGAGAAAGAAACGGAACAGATGAAATGGAACCGCCCGATGCAGCCCACTACAGCGGAGAAGACGGCTTCCGCCGCGGAACGGAAGACCGCTTCGGCTGACGAAGGGAAAGTCGCGGAACCGTCCCGAAACGGGCCGGGCGTCCGAAAGACTGCCATCCGCGAGCGATATCCTGAACTGTTCCGCCTGCACGACGAAGGCAAGTCTACCGAGCAGATCGCCCGCAAACTCGGCATGAACAAGGGTGAAGTGATGCTGATTCTGGAATTCGCCAGGCGGGAGGAACAGGCGGATGTCAGGTCGTAAATGGTTTTTGGCCGGTCTGGGGGCCGGATTGATCGTTTGCGGCATCGTGCTACGCCTGGCCGGTTCGGCCGGCGACGGGAATGAAGACTGGCAAGCAGAGGCGCAGCGGAACGGCTATCTGCTTTTGCGGCTGGAAGACGTCGACGCGTTGATGAGGTTAGTGGTCGAACGGGCGCAGGCGACGGCGCCTGGTCCGTCCCCGCATTCTTCCACGCCAGTGCCGACGGCTTCCCCTCCTGCCTCCTCGCCCTTGCCGACGTTTTTTTCTTTTAAAGACGATCGTGTCTTCGTCCGGATTCCCCCGGGTGCGATCTCGGAGGACGTCGTGCGGATGTTGGCGGAAGCGGGAGTCGTCCGCGACGCGCAGGCGCTCCGAACCGAAATCGCCGTTCGCGGAAAAACCCGTAGGATCGTCGCCGGAGCTTACTTGCTCAAGAAGGACATGCCTGTCCGCGACGTTGTGGATCGGATTACGGCGCCTTGAAAGCCGAGGGCGGAAACCTCAAGCCGGCGCTTTATTCCGTGTTGCGCCGTCCGCGCCGACTGTGGTATATTAATTGGCAGTGCCGAAGACGCACGCCGCGTCAATCCGCGCGGCGGTGCTTCCCGTAACGGTCGGGTGGGAAGTTCCGCGCGGAAATGCGACCGGCGGAGGAATGCCAACCGAATATCAGGGAGTGAGAAACATGGCGATTATCTCGATGAAGCAGCTGCTGGAGGCCGGCGTTCATTTCGGCCACCAGACGCGCCGGTGGAATCCGAAGATGGAACGCTATATTTTCACCGAGCGCAACGGTATTTACATCATTGACCTGCAGAAAACGGTGAAAAAGGTCGAGGAAGCATATCAATTCGTGCGCCAACTGGCCGCCGACGGCGGGACGATGCTGTTTGTCGGCACGAAGAAACAGGCCCAGGATTCCGTCCGCGAGGAAGCCGAACGCTGCGGTATGTTTTACGTCAACCAGCGCTGGCTGGGCGGTCTGTTGACCAATTTCGCGACGATTCAGAAACGGATCAACCGTCTGCACGAGCTGGAGAAAATGGAGACCAACGGCATGTTCGACGTTCTTCCAAAGAAGGAAGTCATGGGGTTAAGGAAAGAAAAAGAAAAACTAGAGAAATTTCTCGGTGGCATTAAGAACATGAAAAAACTGCCGGACGCGCTGTTCGTCATCGACCCGCGCAAGGAGCGCATCGCCGTGTCGGAGGCGCGCAAGCTCGGCATTCCGATCGTCGCGATCGTCGACACGAACTGCGATCCCGACGAGATCGACTACGTTATTCCCGGTAACGACGACGCGATTCGCGCCGTCAAGTTGCTGACCTCGAAAATTGCCGACGCCGTTCTGGAGGGCCGTCAGGGTCTGCAGACGACGGCCTGATTTGACGGCCGTTCGAACTAACAAAAGGTTCGTGCCCGGGCGGAAGGGCGTTTCCGCCCTTTTTTCAAGCCGAAAAGGAGGTTTCCGTGCATATGTCGACTGTTTCCGCGGCTTTGGTGAAAGAACTGCGCGAGTTGACCGGCGCGGGAATGCTGGATTGCAAGAAGGCGCTCGAAGAGGCGGGCGGGGACTTGAACCGCGCCAAGGACATTTTGCGCGAAAAAGGTCTTGCCGCTGCGGCGAAAAAAGCAGGGCGCGCCACGACGGAAGGGTTGATCGAATCGTATATTCACGGCGGCGGCCGCATCGGCGTACTCGTCGAAGTCAACTGTGAGACAGACTTCGTCGCCAAGACGGATGCTTTTCGTGAATTCGTGCGCGACGTCGCGATGCAGATTGCGGCCTCGAATCCTCGATATCTGCGCCGTGAGGACGTGCCGCCGGAAGATCTCGAACGCGAACGCGAAATTTTGCGGGCTCAGGCGTTGAACGAAGGGAAGCCCGCCCATATCGTCGACAAAATCGTCGAGGGACGGCTGAACAAGTTTTACGAGGAATATTGCTTGCTCGAACAACCGTTCATCAAAAATCCCGACATTACGGTGGCTCAACTGCTGAACGAAAAAATCAGCGTGATCGGCGAAAACATCCAGATTCGCCGTTTCGTCCGGTACGAGCTCGGGGAAGGACTGGAGAAGAAACGGGAGAATTTCGCCGAAGAAGTGATGGCGCAAGCGAAGCGTTGATGCGCCTTCGCCGGCGGACGGAGGTTTTCGCATGGTGGAGCAGCCCAGACCGAAGTACAGGCGGATCGTCCTGAAGCTGAGCGGCGAGGCGCTGGCCGGACCTGCCGGATACGGCATTGATTCGGCGACGATTTTGTCGATCGCCGAACAAGTTAAAGAAGTGCACGATCTCGGCGTCGAAGTGGCGATCGTCGTCGGCGGCGGCAACATCTGGCGCGGCATCGCCGGCAGCGCGAAAGGCATGGATCGCGCCACTGCCGATTATATGGGCATGCTGGCGACGGTCATCAACGCCTTGGCGCTTCAGGACGCGCTGGAACGGATCGGCGTGGCCACGCGCGTCCAGTCGTCGATCTCGATGCAGCAAGTCGCCGAGCCGTACATTCGCCGCAGGGCGATCCGTCATCTCGAGAAAGGTCGCGTCGTGATTTTCGCCGCCGGCACGGGCAATCCGTTTTTTTCGACGGACACGACCGCAGCGCTCCGGGCGGCGGAAATCGAGGCCGACGTCATTCTGATGGCCAAAAACAAGGTCGACGGCGTCTATTCCGCCGATCCTCTTAAGGACGCCAATGCGGTCAAATACGAGTCGCTGACCTATCTCGATATGCTCAACTTGAACCTCGGCGTTATGGATGCGACCGCCTCGTCGCTGTGCATGGACAACAACATTCCGCTGATTGTCTTTTCCATCACTGAAGCGGGCAACATTCGGCGGGCGGTCATGGGTGAAAAAATCGGCACGATCGTGAAGGGGAGTGCGAACTGATGCCGCAGGAGGTCAAGCGCAACGCGGAAGAGCGAATGGAAAAAGCGGTCGCCGCGCTGAGAAAAGATCTGGCCGGCCTGCGGGCCGGTCGCGCCTCCGTCGCCTTGCTCGAAAAGGTGGAGGCGGAATATTATGGGACGATGACGCCGATTACTCAGATGGCCTCGGTGACGACGCCCGATCCGCGTACAATCGTCATCCAGCCGTGGGACAAATCGGCTCTTGCCGCCATTGAGAAAGCGATCATCAAGTCCGATCTCGGCGTCACGCCGACGAACGACGGCTCGGTCATCCGCATTACGCTGCCGCCGCTGACGGAAGAACGCCGTCAAGAACTTGTCAAACTTGTTCGGAAATTCGGCGAGGAAGCCAAAGTCGCCATCCGGAACATTCGCCGTGACGCTAACGATCAAATACGGAAAATGGAGAAAAAAGAAATTTCAGAAGATGAGTCGAGGCGATACCAAGAGGAAATCCAGAAACTGACCGACAAATACGTCGCTGAGGTCGACAAGGCGCTGGCCGCCAAGGAAAAGGAAATCCTCGAAATTTGACGCGTCGAAAAACGCCTGCCAGGCAACCTCCGGATAGGTGGGGCGAGCGATGGGAATCGGATTCGGCCGGTGGTTCAGGCGTCGACGGTCCTTCGTCGAGCGTCTGAAGGCCGGCGACATTCCGCGCCATGTGGCGATCATCATGGACGGCAACGGTCGTTGGGCGAAGCGGCGCGGGTTGCCCCGCGTCGCCGGTCATCATTCCGGCATGCAGACGATCCGGAAAATTGTCGCGGCGGCGGACCGGTTGGGCATCGGCGTCTTAACTCTGTACGCGTTTTCAACGGAAAATTGGAAACGTCCTCGGGAAGAAGTCGAATATTTGATGCGTTTGCCGGAAATGTTTTTTCCCCAAATGATCGACGAGCTGGTCGAACGTAACGTCCGTGTGCGGATGATGGGCTTTCGCGACGGCCTGCCGGACTATACGCTGCGGCCCGTCGACGAGGCCATCCGCCGGACGCAGCATAACACCGGCCTGATCCTCAATTTCGCCTTGAATTACGGAAGCCGTCTCGAAATTTTGCACGCCGTGCGCGAGCTGGGGCGCCTGATCCGCGAAGGCGCGCTCGAACCTTCCGACATCGACGAACGCCGGTTTTCCGGTTGCCTGTTTACAAGTGACTTGCCGGATCCCGATCTCGTCATCCGCACGAGCGGCGAAATCCGAGTCAGCAATTTCATGCTCTGGCAGATGGCGTACTCGGAATTGTGGTTTACGGACACTTACTGGCCGGAATTCACCGAAGACCATTTTTATGAGGCGATCGCCCACTATCAGCGACGCGTTCGCCGATACGGAGGTTTGGAATGATAAGACGGATCGTCACCGGCGTAACGGCGGGGGCTTTGTTTTTGTTTGTTCTGGGATGGGGTGGTTGGTTATATCATATTCTGATAGGCGTTTTGGCGGCGGTGGCGGCGGCGGAATTTCAGCGGATCAGCGGAATCCGCTCTCCGTTCGCGAATGTCTTTTCGACGGTCGCCACGCTCGTTCTCGTCGTGCAAGGAGATCAGGCGTTCCGTTTCTTCGCCGGAGCCGCAGGTGGCGGATCCGTATCCGCCTTGTTCGGCGTATGGGCGCTTGTGGCGCTATTGCTCGCCGGCACCGTCGTCAGCCGGAACCGCCTGACTTACCGCGATGCGGCGCTCACGCTGCTGGGCGTCCTTTACATTGGGATTGGTTTTCACGCCATGCTCGCCATTCGGGAATTCGGCGAGCGGGGATTTTGGCTTGCGCTTTTCCTCTTCGCGGTCGTATGGGCGACGGATTCAGGCGCGTATTTTTGCGGGAAATGGTTCGGTCGCCGCAAATGGATCCCCGAGCTAAGCCCCAACAAAACGGTCGAAGGCGCCATTGGCGGCGTCGCCGTCGCGGCGGCGTGCGCCGTTTTGTTCGCCGTTTTCGCTCCAGTGGCGCCGGAAATGCCGGCGGCTGCTGGATGGGGAGCGCTGCTCGCGGTCGTCGCCCAGCTTGGTGACTTGATCCAGTCGGCGTACAAGCGCGTACAGGGGGTTAAGGACAGCGGGGCCGTTTTACCCGGTCACGGCGGTGTTCTCGATCGGACGGACAGCTGGCTGATCGTTTTTCCTTTCGTGTATAGTTTGCCATGGTGGCCGATGTAGGACAGAGTCCAGAGACGGGGGGAGCGAGTTGAAGCGCATCGCCGTGTTGGGATCGACCGGATCGATCGGGACACAGACGCTGGATGTCGTCGCGCGGCATCCCGACCGGTTCCGCGTCGAGGTGCTCGCGGCCGGCGCAAACATCGATCGACTGGCCCAACAAATCGCCGCCTTCCGCCCTCGCACCGCCGCGGTCGCGACGCGCGAGGCTGCGGAGCGATTGCGCCTTCTTTTTCCCGGCCTGCGTATATTGTGGGGGGAAGAAGGATTGATCGAGGCGGCCGCCGGTACGGAAGCGGATACGGTCGTCGCTGCCGTGGTCGGCAGTGCGGGGCTGAGGCCCGTTTTGGCGGCGGTTGAGGCGGGAAAGCAGGTTTGTCTCGCCAACAAAGAAGCTCTTGTCGCCGCCGGCCATCTCGTGACGGCCGCCGCCGTCCGAAAAGGCGTCGCGATCGTGCCGGTCGATAGCGAACATTCGGCGATTTTCCAGTGTCTGAACGGCCGCGACACTTCCCGCGTAGCCCGGCTCGTACTGACGGCTTCCGGCGGCAGTTTCCGCGATCGAAGCCGGGAAGAACTGGTCGGTGTCACGGTGGAGGAGGCGCTTCAGCACCCGAACTGGTCGATGGGTGCGAAAATCACCGTAGACAGTGCGACGATGGCGAACAAAGGGCTCGAGGTGATCGAAGCGCACTGGCTGTTCGGCGTGCCGTACGAACGCATCGCGGTCTTGCTCCATCCGGAAAGCGTCGTCCATTCCCTCGTCGAGTTCGTCGACGGCAGCGTGCTCGCCCAGCTCGGGGTTCCCGACATGCGGGTGCCGATCCAGTACGCTCTCACTTATCCCGACCGTCTGGACAGTCCGGCGCCGAGGCTCGATCTGACGCAAATCGGGTCTCTCCATTTCCGGACGGTTGATTTCCGACGATTCCCAGCTCTGGCGATGGCGTTTGAAAGCGGCAAGATCGGCGGTACGATGCCGGCTGTGTACAACGCGGCCAACGAGATCGCCGTCCGCCGTTTTTTAAGCGGCGAGTTGTCCTTTCTGGATATCGAGGCGTGCGTCGAGTCGGTGTTGAGTCGGCATCGCCCGATTCCGGATCCGGATTTGGAGACGGTCTTGGAAGCCGACGCTTGGGCAAGGGAAGAGGCGAGCCGATTTCGCGCCGGATGAGTCGTCGGGGCGTCCGGTCCGGGACACCCGCTTGCGACGCTTTCCTTGCTTGTATGACAGCAGACGTTCGTGTTAATCTAAATTCCGAGGAGCGCCGACGGTTCGTACGCCGCAGGCGCGGGGAGGTGGCGGTTTGTTCACACCGCAGACCGTTTTGTTGGTCGTGTTTATGTTTTTCACGCTGGTCACCGTTCACGAATGGGGGCATTTTTATTTCGCGAAACGGGCCGGCATTCTGGTACGCGAGTTCGCGATCGGCTTCGGACCGAAGCTGTTTTCGTTCCGTCGGGGAGAAACATGGTACACGCTTCGGCTACTGCCGATCGGCGGGTTCGTCCGGATGGCCGGCGAAGATCCGGAAGTCGTCTTCGTCCGGCCGGGCCAAACGATAGCCGCCGATCTGAAAGACGGCTGCATCAGCCGCATCTACACGGACCGGCTGGACGAGCGCAACGCCGAGCTGCGGGGGGAAGCGGAAGAAGTCGACCTGGAGCGGGAGCTGATCATTCGGCTTCGTATCGGCGACGAGCGTAGGACGTACCGCGTCCTTCCGGACGCCCATGTCGTCGTGCGCGGCAGGCAGATTCAGATCGCGCCCTGGAACCGCCAGTTTGGCAGTAAGACGGTCGGCCAGCGGGCGATGGCGATCGCCGCAGGGCCGATGATGAATGTATTATTGGCGTTCGTTCTCTTTATGGCTGCGGTCGCGCTTGCTGGCATCCCGGAGCGATACCGGGTTCACGCCGTTGTCGGCGGCGGCCCTGCCGAACGGGCTGGCTTGCAGGCCGGCGACGTCATTCTTCGCATTGACGGTCGGGAAGTCGGCTACGACTTTGAAACGTTGTCAGAACTTATCCGGAATTCAAACCGTCCCACCGTCTGGGAAGTGTTGCGCGACGGCAGCGTGCGGTCGCTGACCGTTCCGCCGCCGGGACCGGACGGTCGGATCGGCGTCGAGCTGGCGCCGCACGGCAAGCGGCGCGCGACCGTCCGCGAAGTCGTTGAAGGCGGGTGGAACAGCTTGGTCGGCGCGACCGGGCGGATCTTGGAAGGATTCCGGTTGCTTCTGTCCGGTCGGTTTACGCTCGACGATCTGACGGGACCGGTCGGCATCGTGCGCGTGTCGGGCGAACAGGCGGCCAAAGGGTTGCCGGAATATACGTTCTGGTTCGCCTTGCTCAGTCTGTACCTCGCCGTTTTCAATCTGCTGCCGTTTCCGGCGCTCGACGGAAGCCGGCTGATGTTTCTGGCGCTGGAAGCAATCCGCGGCAAACCGGTCGATCCCAGCCGCGAAAGCCTCGTTCATTTTATCGGGTTTGCCATGCTGATGCTGCTGATGCTTGCCGTTACCTATAACGACATTTTGAATCTCGTCCGCCGTTGACGCGGAAAGGAAGGAGGCCGGCCGACGCCGATGGCGCAGGACAAGGCTTTCGTCAAGGAAATTACGCCGCAATCGGAAGATTTCTCGAGATGGTATCTCGACGTCATCACGAAAGCGGAGCTGATGAGTTACGCTCCCGTGCGCGGCTGCATCGTCTTTCGCCCGGACGGGTATGAGATATGGGAGCTCATTCAGAAAGAATTAGACGCGCGGTTCAAGGCGACGGGACACCGCAACGCCTACTTTCCGCTCTTGATTCCGGAAAGTTTTTTGCTTAAAGAGAAGGAACACGTCGAAGGTTTCAATCCCGAACTGCCGTGGGTGACCGAGGCAGGCGGTGAAAAGCTCGAGGAACGCCTTGCGATCCGGCCGACGTCCGAAACCGTCATCGGTCATATGTTCGCCAGCTGGATTCAGTCGTATCGCGATCTTCCGCTGCTGATCAACCAGTGGGCGAACGTCGTCCGGTGGGAGAAGCGGACGCTGCCCTTTTTGCGGACGACCGAATTTTTGTGGCAGGAAGGCCATACGGCGCACGAGAACGAAGAAGACGCGCGCCGCGAAACGTTGCGCATGCTCGACGTGTACCGGGAATTCGCCGAAAACGTGCTTGCGCTGCCGGTCATTGCCGGCCGAAAGACGCGGCTCGAAAAATTCGCCGGCGCGCTGGAAACGTATTCGATTGAGGCGATGATGCGCGACGGGCGCGCCGTCCAGGCGGGGACGTCGCATTACATGGGGACGAATTTCGCGCAGGCGTTCAACATTCAGTATCTGGACCGGGAAAACAAGCGACAGTACGCGCACACCACATCATGGGGCGTCAGCACTCGGCTGATCGGCGCCGTCATCATGGCGCACGGCGACGATCGCGGCCTTATGCTGCCTCCGAAAATCGCGCCGACGCAGGCGGTGCTCATTCCGATCGGTCCGGCGAAGGCGCGGGAGGCCGTCGTCGCCAAAACGCACGAACTCGGCGAGCGCCTGAAGACCGCCGGCGTCCGCGTCAAAGTCGACGATTCCCCAGACCAAAGCCCGGGTTGGAAGTTCAACGAATACGAGCTGCGCGGCGTTCCCGTTCGGCTTGAACTCGGGCCTCGCGATCTGGAAAACGGCGCCGTTGTGTTGGTGTCGCGCGTCTCCGGCGAAAAGCGGACCGTGCCGCAGGAACGCGCGGTGGAGGAAACGCTGCGGATGTTGGAGGAAAATCATCGTCTCATGTACGAGCGCGCCAAGCGCTTTCTTCACGAGCACACGCGGCCGGTGGAGACGCTGGAGGAGTTCCGTCTTTTCCTCGAAGAGACGCGCGGATTCGGCGTCGCCGGTTGGTGCGGCGAGGATTCCTGCGAACTGCGCGTGCGGGAAGCGACGGGCGCGACGAGCCGCAACATTCCGTTCGAACCGCCCGAATCCAAAACCCGTTGCCTCGTCTGCGGCGAACCGGCGGCGTATACGGTCGTTTTCGGCAAGTCGTACTGAGAATGCGGGGAGGGGTTCCGGTGAGCCATCCGGGGGAAAAGCGCGAGCGGTTCGAGCGGCTGTTGTCCGCGGCGGAGTTGGCGGAAGGCGAGGCGGCGCATTTTGCGGACGTCTGCGTCGAACGCGTCGAAGTGTCGAAAGCGGAGAACGCCTGGACAATCGTCATGCGCGGCCCGAGGCTCATCCCGCAGGACGTTTATCGCCGATTTTGTCGCGCGGTCCGCGACAAATTCCGCCATGTGCAGCGCATCCGGTTCGTCATGCTGTACGACGCGTCCGTCGACGACGCGGCGCTGGTGAATGAGTACTGGAGTCAGTTTACCGAATGGGCGCAGCATGAACTCGCGTCCGTCAACGGTTGGCTGGCCAAGGCATCCGTCGATGTCCGACCCGGCCTTCTAACGGTGGAATTGCCGGACGTGTTCGGGTTGGAAATGGCTAGGAGGAAAGAGATTCACTTACATATAAGGGAATTTTTTAAAAAATCATTCGGTCGCGACTATCAGGTGCGGCTGACCGTCGGCGACGCACAACCGGATTACGAACAGTTTTACCGCCAAGTCGAAGCGGAAGACCGGGCGCTGGCTCGGGAACTGACGGAGGCGCAAGAGGCCTCGAAAGGGCCGGAACCGGAAAAACGGTTTGCGTTCGGCGCCAGGCTCGACGGCGAGACGCCGGTCCGCATGGCGGACATCCGGGACGAAGAAAAACGCGTCACCATCGAAGGCGTCGTCTTCCGCCTGGAGCGCCGCGAGCTGAAAAACGGTTCGGCGTTGTTTCAACTGGCCGTTACCGACTACACCGATTCGATCTATGCGAAATTGTTCGCCAAAACGAAGGACGAGCTTCGCCTTTTTTCGGCGTTGCGCGAAGGCATGTGGCTCCGCCTGCGCGGCCGCGTCGAGTACGACCGGTTCATGAACCCGCCGGAACTCGTGCTTGTGCCTAGCGACGGAGTCGAAATCGATCCGCCGCCCGAGCGGACCGACGACGCGCCGGAAAAACGAGTCGAATTTCACCTACATACGACGATGAGCACGATGGATGCCGTCGCTTCGGCCGAAGATTATATCCGGACTGCGGCGGCCTGGGGACACGAGGCGATCGCGATCACCGACCACGCCAGCGTGCAGGCGTTTCCGGAAGCGTATAAGGCGGCGAAAAAATACGGCATCAAACTGATTTACGGCATGGAAGCCAACGTCGTCGACGACGGCGTGCCGATCGTGGTGAACGCCGAAGACCGCGACCTGCAGCAGACCGATTACGTCGTCTTCGACATCGAGACGACCGGTCTATCCGTCACGCAGAACCGCATCATCGAAATCGCCGCCGTCAAGATGCGCGGCGGTCGCGTCGTCGACGAATTCGCGACGTTCGTCAATCCGCACGAGCCGATTCCGCCGCACATTCGCGAACTGACGCGCATCACCGACGACATGGTGGCCGGCGCCCCGGATATCGAACAGGTATTGCCGAAGTTTCTGGAATTTGTCGGCGACGCCGTCCTGGTCGCCCACAACGCGCGGTTCGACACCGGCTTTCTGAACGAATGCTGCCGTAGGCTCGGCCTGCCGGTTCCCGCCAATCCCGTGCTCGACACGCTGGAATTAGCCCGGCTTTTTTATCCGACGCTGAAGAATCACAAGCTGAACACGTTGGCGGAAAAATTCGAAGTGCGGCTCGATCAGCATCACCGGGCGATCGACGACAGCCGGGCGCTTGGTGAAATTTTGTTTCATATGCTGAAAGACGCCGTTGAACGCGGATTCGGCAACCTGAACGAACTGAACGCCCATGTCGGCAAGGATTTGTCCAACCAGCGTCCGTTTCACTGCTGCCTGTACGCACTGAATGCGCAGGGCAAGAAAAATCTGTTCAAACTCGTTTCGCTGTCGCATACGGAGTATTTCAACAAGGTGCCGTGCATTCCGAAAAGCAAGCTGGCGGAATACCGCGAGGGGATCCTCGTCGCCTCGGGGTGCGAAAAAGGCGAGCTGTTCGAAGCCGTGCTGAATAAAAGCGAGGAGGAAGTCGAGCGCATCGCCGAGTTTTACGACGTGCTCGAGATCCAGCCGCCGGACTTGTTTTTGCATCTCGTCGACAAGGGGCTGGTCGGCAGCCGCGAGGCGCTCGTCAACGCCAACCGGAAAATCGTCGAGCTCGGCAAAAAACTCGGCAAGCCGGTGATCGCGACGGGCAACGCGCATTATATCCACCCGCGCGACAAGATTTTCCGCGACATCACGATCCACAACATCACCGGCTTCAGCCCGCTGAAAGAACAGCGCAAGCCGGACGTCCATTTCCGCACGACGGCGGAGATGTTGCGGGAATTCGCCGAGCTCGGCGAAGACGTCGCATACGAAGTCGTCGTCAAAAACACGCGGGAACTGGCCCAAAAGTTCGAGACGTTCGACCTCTTCCCGAAACAATTGTTTGTTCCGAAAATGGAAGGCGCCGGCGAGGAAATGCGCGCCAAATGTTACGAGGCCGCCAAGCGCATGTACGGCGACCCACTGCCGGAAGTCGTCGCCGCGCGGTTGGAAAAGGAACTTGTTCCGATCATCAAGGCGGGATACGCTGTCAACTATCTGATCTGCGAACGTCTGGTCAAAAAATCGAACGAAGACGGCTACCTCGTCGGCTCGCGCGGTTCTGTCGGCTCGTCGATCGTCGCGACGATGCTCGGCATCTCCGAAGTCAATCCGTTGCCGCCGCATTACTTGTGCCCAGCGTGCAAGTACAGCGAATGGTTCACCGACGGCAGCGTCCGAAGCGGCTTCGATCTAGAGGACAAGCCGTGCCCGAAATGCGGTGCGACGATGAAGGGCGACGGTCAGGACATCCCGTTTGAGACGTTTCTCGGCTTCAAGGGCGACAAAGTGCCGGACATCGACCTGAATTTTTCCGGCGAATACCAGGCGCGCGCCCACCAGTACACGAAAGAACTGTTCGGCGAAAAGAACGTCTTCCGCGCCGGCACGATCGGCACGGTCGCGGACAAGACCGCGTTCGGCTTCGTCAAAAAATACGAGGAAGACCACGGCAAGAAATGGCGGGCGGCCGAACTGGAGCGCCTGGCCGCCGGGTGTACCGGCGTCAAGCGCAGCACCGGCCAGCATCCCGGCGGGATCGTCGTCGTGCCGGACTACATCGAAGTGGAAGACGTGACACCGGTTCAATACCCGGCGGACGACACGTCGTCGGAGTGGAAGACGACTCATTTCGACTACCACGCGTTTGAGGACAATCTGCTCAAGCTCGACATTCTCGGCCACGACGACCCGACGATGATGCGCATGCTGTACGAACTGACCGGCGTCGACCCGACGACGATCCCGATGAACGACAAAAAAGTGCTGAGCATTTTCCGGTCGACGGAGGCGCTGGGCGTGACGCCGGAACAGATCCGCAGCCCGGTGGCGACGTACGGCATTCCGGAAATGGGCACGAAGTTCGTCCGCCAGATGCTGGAGGAGTGCCAGCCCAAGACGTTTTCCGACCTGCTGCAGATTTCCGGGCTGTCGCACGGCACCGGCGTCTGGATCGGCAATGCGCAGGAACTGATCCGAAGCGGCGTCTGCACGATCGAGACCGTCATCGGCTGTCGAGACGAAATCATGCTGTATCTCATCTACAAGGCAGGCATGGACGCCTCGCTTGCGTTTCAGATTACGGAAAGCGTCCGCAAGGGCAAAGGTCTTACGCCGGAATGGATCGAGGCGATGAAACGCCACGGCGTGCCGCAGTGGTACATCGACTCGTGTCTCAAGATTGAATACATGTTTCCGAAAGCGCATGCCGCCGCCTACGTCACGAGCGCCGTCCGGACGGCGTACTATAAAGTGTATCATCCCGTCGCTTTTTATGCGGCGTTTTTCACCGTGCGGGCGGAGGATTTCGACGTCGAGCTGTGCGTCAGAGGCTACGACGCGATTCGGCGCAGACTCGAAGAGATCGAGGAAAAAGGTTCGCAGGCGACCGCAAAGGAAAAAAACATGATCCCTGTGTTGGAAATGGCGCTCGAAATGACCGCCCGAGGCTTCTCGTTCCGGTCGATCGACCTATACCGGTCGGACGCGACGCGGTTTTTGATCGACGGCGATGCGCTCATCCCGCCGTTTTCCGCCGTCGCCGGCATCGGCGAGAGCGCTGCGAACAACATCGCGGCGGCGCGCCGCGACGGTCCGTTCCTGTCGGTCGAAGATTTCCAGATGAGGACGCGCGTGTCCAAGACCGTTGTGGAATTGCTCGCCGGTTTCGGCTGTTTCGACGGTATGCCGGAGACGAACCAGCTGTCGCTGTTTTGACGGTTGCCGAATTTGGCGGTTTGTGATATGATAAACCTTGTACCTACGCGATAACGCCGGAGTCGTGCAAGAGTGGGGAAACCCACTCTTTCCATTTTGCCCGCCTGCGGCGATTCGGGAGGATGGCGGTCCGTGGTCGTTCACGGAGAAAAAATCAAGGAACTGGTCGAAACGCTGATGCGGCCGGTCGTAGAGCAGGAACCGTTCGAACTGGTGGACGTCGAATACGTCAAGGAAGGCCCGAACTGGGTGTTGCGCGTTCTGGTCGACAAGGAAGGCGGCATCGATGTCGAGGAATGCGGACGGATCAGCGAATATTTGAGCCGCAAGCTGGATGAAGAAGATCCGATTCCGAACGCCTATATTCTCGAGGTGTCTTCGCCAGGCGCCGAACGTCCGCTGCGCAAGCCGGAAGATTATCGGCGCGCCGTCGGTAAAGCCGTGCGCATCACGACGCGCGAGCCGATTGGCGGAAAAAAGGAGTTCGAAGGCATTTTGGAATCTTACGACGGCGAGACCGCGGTCGTAATTTCGCACGGCCGCAAGAAAAACCGCGTCGCCGTGAAGGTCGACCAAATCGCCGAGGCCCGGCTGGCGATCTTGTTCTAGTCGCGATGCCGCCTTGAAAGCGAAAGGGGGAAATCCGCCGGATGAATGCCGATTTTATCGAAGCGCTGTCCGAACTGGAACGCGAGAAGGGCATTTCGCGTGAAGTGTTGCTGGAAGCGATCGAGGCCGCGCTCATCTCGAGCTACAAGCGCAATTTCAACACGGCCCAGAACGTCCGCGTCGACATCGACCGCACGACCGGAGCGATCAAGGTGTACGCCCGCAAGACGGTCGTCGAAGAAGTGACGGATCCCCGTCTGGAGATTTCCGTGCATGCGGCGCGCGAGATCAATCCGAACTACCAGCCGGACGACATCGTCGAGATCGAGGTAACGCCGCGCGATTTCGGCCGGATCGCCGCCCAGACCGCCAAGCAGGTCGTCACGCAGCGCATCCGCGAGGCGGAGCGCGAAATGATTTATAACGTGTTCGTCGATCGGGAACAGGACATCGTCACTGGTACCGTCCAGCGGACCGACGCGCGGAACGTCTACGTCGATCTCGGCAAGGCGGAAGCGGTGTTGCCGCTATCGGAGACGATGCCGGGCGAGGCGTTTCGTTCCGGCGAGCGCGTCAAGGCGTTCATCCTGAAGGTCGAAAACACGACGAAAGGCCCGCAGATTCTGCTGTCGCGCACCCATCCCGGGCTTTTGAAACGGTTGTTTGAATTAGAAGTTCCTGAAATCTACGACGGGGTCGTCGAAATCAAATCGGTCGCCCGTGAACCGGGCGTCCGATCGAAAATCGCCGTTTATTCCCGTCATCCGGAAGTCGACCCCGTCGGGGCATGCGTCGGCCCCCGCGGCGCGAGGGTGCAGGCGGTTGTCAATGAATTGCGCGGCGAAAAAATCGACATCATCCCGTGGTCCGAAGACGTCGCGACTTATGTGGCGAACGCGCTCAGCCCGTCGAAAGTGACGGATGTCCAGATTCTCGAAGAGTCGAAAGTCGCCCGTGTCGTCGTGCCGGACCATCAGCTGTCTCTGGCGATCGGCGTCAAGGGGCAGAACGCGCGCCTTGCCGCGAAATTGACGGGCTGGAAAATCGACATCAAGAGCGAGACGCAGGCGGCGCAAGAATTCGGCTGGAGCCCCTTCGGCGAAGAACCCGTCCGTGCGGACGACGCCGACGAATGGTCGTAAGGCATGAATGGCCCTAAGGCAGGTGACCCGCCATCAAACCGAAAAAAGTGCCGCAGCGCAAGTGCATCGTATGCCAGAAAACCTTGTCGAAAAGAGAAATGGTTCGCGTCGTTCGAACGCCTGAAGGTCGGGTGGAACTTGATCCGACAGGCAAGAAAAACGGCAGAGGAGCCTATCTGTGCGGAAGATGGGAAGGTTTCCAACAGGCTCGCAAGTCGAAGGCGCTCGAACGCGCCTTGAAGGTCGCGATCACGCCGGACATGTACGCGGAACTGGAAGCGCAGTTTGCCGAGATTCGCTCGAAATATGAGGGGGTTCCCTGTGAAAGGTTCGATGAGGCGTGATGTGACGCTTTCCAGACTGGGACTGGCCATGCGGGCGGGAAAGGTCATAAGCGGCGAGGATGCGGTGGTGGGTGCCGTCCGTTCCGGCAAGGCCCGGCTCGTCATCGTGTCGGAAGATATTTCGGAGAACACGTACAAGAAAATCCGCGAAAAATGCGCTTTCTACGGCGTTCAGCTCTTGCAGGGCTATTCGCGTTGGGAGCTCGGCCACAGCATCGGCAAACCTGAGCGGGTGGCGGTCGCGGTAACGGATGACAATTTCGCGAATCTGATCCGAAAGGGCTTTGCGGAAATCGGCGGAGGTGGAACCGATTGAGCCAACAGGAGAAAATCCGTGTCTATGAATACGCCAAGTCGCTCAACATGAGCAGTCGGGAGATTTTGACGATCCTCAAGAGGATGAACGTTCCCGTCGCCAACCATATGAGCGTGATGGAGCCGGAAGCGATCGAGGCCGTCGAGCGGTTTTTCCGGGAAGTGAAAGCGAACGCCGCGGCCAAGCGTGCGGCTCAGGCGTTGGCGGAAGCCGAGGCCAAAGCCAGAGCCGCCGTCGAGACGTCCGCGCCCCCCAAACCGGCGGTTGACGAGAACCGCCGGCGCAACGGGCAGGCGGCAGCGACGCCGCAAATGCGCGCGAAGCCTCAGCCTTCGGGAGCTGCTCAGAAGCCGAACGTCCGGCCACCGGCTTCGCAGCCACAACAGCAGCCGCAGCAACAGACTCAGCCGCAATCGCAACCGCAGTCTCAGCAACACGGTCAGGACCGTCAGGCCCAGCCGGACCGGGCGCAGGCGCAACAGCGCCCTGATCGCCGGCACGACCGCGACCGGCGCCCGGCAGCTTCCGGTGGGCAGCCGCAGAAGGCGCCGGCGGCAACCGTTTCGTCCCAAGGGGGGCGTCCGGATCAGCGCCTGGACGGTCGACACGACCAGCGGCCGGACCGACGCCACGGCCCATCGCGCGAGGCCGAACGGGGAGCGGATCGTGCGGCGGCGGGGCGTCCGCCGAAACCGCAAGGCCCTCAGCAACAAGCGGGCCGTTCCGAACGAAGTCCGGACGGCGCGGGCCGACGCGACCGCCCGCGCGACGGTCGTCCGCGATTCGGCGGCAACCGGCTTGAAGCTCAGCTGAAAAAAGTGTTCGAGTCGACTCCGGTCGCGAAGCAAGACGCGCGCAACGTCGCCAAATCCGCCAAACACGCCAAGCACGACGCCGACTTGGACGACGTGAAGACCCGCAAAGGGTTCGACCGATTCGAGGAAGAGTTCAAGGATCGCCTCAAACCTTCCAAGGGCAAGGGGAGCACCTCGAAGAAAGCCGACGCGGCTAAAGCGAAAGCCGACACGTTGCCGAAGAAAATCATCGTCAAAGGACCGATGACCGTCGGCGAGTTCGCCAAGACGTTGCATCGCGACCTGTCCGAAGTCATTAAAAAGCTGATGGCTCTCGGCATTATGGCGACGATCAACCAGGAACTCGACCTGGATGCGATTCAGCTCGTCTGCGCCGAGTTCGGCGTCGAGGTCGACTTGCGCCTTCCGGTCGAGGAAGAAAAATTCGAACTGCTTGAGGAAACCGACGATCCCGCCGACCTCAAGCCGCGGCCGCCGGTCGTCACCGTCATGGGGCATGTCGACCACGGCAAGACGACGCTGCTCGACGCCATCCGCCATACCAACGTGACGGCGAGCGAAGCCGGCGGCATCACGCAGCACATCGGCGCCTATCAGGTCGAGGTCGGCGACAAGAAAATCACGTTTCTCGATACGCCAGGGCACGAAGCGTTTACGAGCATGCGCGCGCGCGGTGCGAAGGTGACCGACATCACGGTGCTCGTCGTCGCGGCCGACGACGGCGTCATGCCGCAGACCGTCGAGGCGATCAACCACGCCAAGGCGGCCAATGTGCCGATCATCGTCGCCGTCAACAAGATCGACAAACCCGAGGCCAATCCAGACAAAATACGCCAGGATCTAACGGCTTACGGGCTTGTTCCGGAAGAATGGGGAGGAGACACTATTTTCGTCAACATTTCCGCCAAACAAAAAATCGGACTCGACCATTTGCTGGACATGATCCTGTTAGTGGCGGAAGTCCAGGAGCTGAAGGCCAATCCGAACAAACGCGCACGCGGCACGGTGCTGGAAGCCGAGCTCGACAAGGGGAAAGGACCGGTCGCGCGCGTCCTCGTCCAGAACGGCACGCTTAAGGTCGGCGACGTGTTGGTCGCCGGAACCTGTTTCGGTCGCGTCCGCGCGATGACGAACGACCGCGGCCGCCGCGTGAAGGAAGCGGGACCGTCGACGCCGGTCGAAATCACCGGCTTGACGGACGTGCCGCTCGCCGGTGATCCGTTTATGGTCTTCGAAGATGAGCGCAAGGCGCGCGAAATCGCTGAGAAACGCGCGGCTGCCCAGCGCCAGACCGAGATGGTCGCCCAGAAACGCGTGACGCTCGACGAGCTGTACAAGCAGATTCAGGAAGGCTCGATGAAAGAGCTGAACGTCATTCTGAAAGCGGACGTTCAGGGGTCGGTCGAAGCGCTCCGCTCCTCCCTCGAGAAAATCGACGTCGAAGGCGTCCGCGTGCGTATCCTGCACGCGGCGGTCGGCGCGATTACCGAGTCGGACATTACGCTGGCGTCGGCCTCGAACGCGATCATCATCGGCTTCAACGTCCGTCCGGAGCCGTCGGCGAAGCAGATCGCCGAGCGCGAAAAAGTGGACATCCGGCTGCACAACGTCATCTACAAAGCGATCGAAGAGATCGAGGCGGCGATGAAGGGGATGCTCGAGCCGGAATACCGCGAGAACGTGCTCGGCCGAGCGGAAGTGCGCAACCTGTTCCGGATCAGCAAAGTCGGCACCGTCGCCGGCTGCATGGTTATCGAAGGCAAAGTCGTGCGCGGCGCCCAGGCACGGCTCATCCGCGACGGCGTGGTCGTGCATGACGGACGCATTGAGTCGCTTAAACGCTTCAAGGACGACGTCCGGGAAGTGCAGCAAGGCTACGAATGCGGCTTAATGCTAGAAAAATTCCAGGACATCAAGGAAGGCGACATCATTGAAGCCTATGCGATGGAAGCAGTCCAGAGGTGAACGCCGATGCCGAACATTCGTGCCGGCCGCGTCGGCGAGCAGATCAAGAAAGAGCTCAGCCGTCTTCTGCAGACCGAGCTGAAAGATCCCCGCATCGGCTTCGTCACGCTGACGGCCGTCGAAATGACGAACGACCTGTCCATCGCCACCGTTTATCTGACCGTCATGGGCGATGAGGAAGAAAAAGCAAGGACGCTTCAGGTGCTGAACAACGCTGCGGGTTTTTTGCGCTCCGAGATCGGGCGGCGCATCAACCTGCGGAAAGTGCCTGAACTCCATTTTCGCATCGATCCGTCCATTGAACGCGGCATGCGGATCGATCAATTGTTAAAAGAAATTCAGGAAAAGGATGTATAGTGTGTGAACGCCATCGTTCGTCCCGATGCCGCCTACAAACGAATGTTGGAAATGGCGGCGGATTTTCTGAAGGCGCATGATCGTTTTCTAGTGGCGTCTCACGTCAGTCCGGACGGGGATGCCGTCAGTTCGACGCTCGCGGTCGGCTGGCTGCTCGACGGGTTCGGAAAACAATATGAAATGGTCAATCAAGATCCGATCCCCGAGAAGTTCCGGTTTTTACGGAAAGCCGACGCCATCCGGCAGCCCGATTCGTTCGGTCCGTCCGAACCGTTCCGGCATGCCGTTTTCGTCGACTGCGCCGACATGGACCGGGTCGGCAGGGTGCGGGATTTGCTGGCCGACGACGCGTTCGTCCTTAACATCGATCATCATTCGACCAACGACCGGTATGGCGCCGTCGCTCTCGTCGACCCCAGCGCCAGTGCGACGGCGGAGATCTTGTACGACCTCGCGTCCGTTCTGGGCGTTTCCGTCGACAGCACGGGAGGGGAACTGATCTATACCGGCCTTTTGACCGATACGGGGGGATTCCGGTATTCCAACACGACGGAACGCGTGCTGCGCATTGCCGCCGACTTGCTCGCCGTCGGTGTCGAGGGTCACCGGCTCGCCGGGCGGCTGTTGGAAACCATGACGTTTTCCCAGCTTGAGCTGCTCAAGCGCGGCCTCAATTCCTTGTCGCGGTCGGCCGACAACCGGGTCGCCTGGATCCGCATTACGTTGGACGACATGGCAGCCGCCGGAGCCGTTCAGGCGGACGTGGACGGGCTCGTTAACTATGCGCTCAACATTGCGGGCGTCGAGGTCGGGCTTTTGTTCAGACAGGCCGACGACGGGACGGTCAAGGTCAGTTTCCGGTCGAACGGTCCGGTCGACGTGGCGGAAATCGCCAAAAAATTCGGCGGCGGCGGCCATACCCGGGCTTCCGGCGCATTGATCAAAGGCCAGATGGACGGCGTCGTCGACGCCGTCGTCCGAGAAGTGAGGCGGGCGCTCAGGTGAGAACGGAACGACGCTTGGAAGGCGTTCTTCCTGTTTGGAAGCCGGCAGACTGGACGTCCCACGACGTCGTTGCGCGCGCGCGCCGGTTGCTTGGCCTTAGGCGGATCGGACACTCGGGGACGCTCGATCCGGCCGCGACGGGCGTTTTACCGCTTTGTCTCGGGCGCGCGACTCGGCTGGTGGAATATTTGCAGCTTCTCCCGAAAACGTACGACGTAACGATGGTGTTTGGCTATGCGACGGATACCGAGGACGACACGGGGACGGTCGTCGAACGCGTCGACTGCGTCGAAATTGGGGAATCCGACATTCGAGCGGCCATTCTTTCGTTCGTCGGGCGTATCGAGCAGACGCCGCCTCTTTATTCCGCCGTCAAGGTGGGCGGTAAACGGCTGTACGAATGGGCGCGCGAAGGCAAGACGGTCGAGCGGAAAAGCCGCGTCGTCACCGTTTACGCGATCCGCAACGTTTCCGTTTGTCCGGACAAGCCCTACCCGACGGCAAGATTTGAAGTCGTCTGCTCCAAAGGCACCTATGTCCGTTCGCTCTGCACGGACATCGGGCGGAAACTCGGTGTGCCGTCCACGATGCGGGCGCTCGTCCGAACGGCGGTCGGACCGTTTGACCGAGGGGCCTGTGTGACGATGGAAGAACTTGAGTCCCAGTCCGCTGACGGCGGGTGGAAAGAAAGACTTGTGCCCATCGACCGGGCGGTCGGGCACTTCCCCTCCGTCGCCTTGACCGGCGCGGCAGCTGCATCGGCTTCCGTGGGTAGGCCGATTCCGCTCGGCCTAGTCACCTTATCGCAGGGTATCGACGTTTCAGGGAGCGGAATCGTGCGGGTCTACGGTCCCGGCCGCGTGTTCATCGGGTTGTTCAGGATCGATGGGGCCAGCGAAATGCTCAGGCCCGAAAAAATATTCACCGCCGGCGGCGGAAGCGACTGAAGGAGTGACCGGATTGATCGTCCGACATTACACTTATGATTCCGTAACTTCCGCATTGCGCCGCGACGACGGTCCAAGCCCGGAAGACTCGACAAACCGGAAGCTATCGCTGGCGATCGGCGATTTCGACGGGGTTCACCTCGGGCACAGGGAAGTGATCGCGCGTGCGGTCCGGACGGCCCGGGCGCTGAACCTTTTCTCCGCGGTCATGACGTTTCATCCCCATCCGCGGCTTGTTTTCGGCCAGCGGGAGTACGCGCGCAGCCTGACGCCGCTTGGCGAAAAGCTGCGCCGTTTTCGCGAGTTAGGCGTCGATCTCGTTTTGGTCGTCCGGTTCGACGAGGTGTTTGCGCGATTGTCCGCGGCGGCCTTCGTCGAGCGAATTTTGATCCCGCTTGCTCCGGATACGGTGACGGTCGGTTTCGACTTTACGTTCGGTTTTCGGGCGGAGGCGACGCCGGACACGCTCTGTTCGTTGGCGAGCGGGCGGTTTGCCGTGGAAGTCGTGCGTCCCGTCTATGAAAACGGCCGCAAAGTCAGCAGCTCGCTCATACGCGAATGCCTGCGGACGGGCAATGTGCGGGCGGCGGCGTCGATGCTAGGACGGCCGTATTTGCTGGCGGGAACGGTCGTTCGCGGCGACGGGAGGGGAAGACGCATCGGATTTCCGACCGCCAATCTGGTGCCGGACGAGCCTTACGTCGTCCCGGCGGGCGGCGTGTACGCCGTTCGCGCGACGACGCCGGACGGACTCCGCCGCATCGCCGTCATGAATATCGGCTCCCGGCCGACGTTTGTCGACGGGAGAACCGAAGGAGCGGAATCGGTTCTTGAAGTCCATATTCTCGACTTTGCCGGGACGCTGTACGGTTCCCGGCTTATCGTCGAGTTCGAGGACTATCTCCGGGAGGAACGCCGGTTTCCTTCTGCGGAGGAGCTCATTCGCCAAATCGCGCGTGATGTGAAGGCGGCGAAATCGATAGTCGCTTTGGATTAATCCATATGCATTATTTAAAGTGTTGAAAAAATCTTTTAGAATGAATCTCAGGTCGAGGAGGAGGATAAACGCTTCGATTCCCAGAAGCGGGTGGATGTGTCGGAAAGGGAGGCTGTTATGTGTTTTCGGGCAAAACAAAAGACAGGGAGTTTTTGAAAGTCGTCGGCCTCTCTCCGAAAGAGATCGAGTGGTTGCACGACAAATCACGCCAGCAGGGCATCGCTCCGAGTCTCACCTCCGTCCGCTTCCGGCTTCATGGGCAAATGCTGGACCGTTTGATGGCGAAAAACCGCTCGGTGCTGGACATTGCCGAAGAATGGATCTCCTCATCCCCTCAACGTTTCTTTTTCCCCCATCTTTTGACTATCACGGATGCTTACGGCGTCGTTCTCCACATCAGCGGCGATTCCGAGTCGCTGGAACAATCGGAGCGGATGTTGAAAATCGGCGTCGGTTCCTCGCTGTCGATTTCGAGCGCGGGTACGAATGCGGTCTCGGCGGCGATCGAATTGCGGCGTTCTGCGTTCATATCGGGAAACGACCATTATCTCGACGTGATGAAAGATTGGATGACGCTCTGCGTGCCGGTGTGGAACGAAGACCTACGCCCGGTGGCGATGGTCGCCCTGTTCGCATCGCGGCGGATCTCGGCGCTACTGGCCTACGCCGCCCTTGCGTCGATCGCGTCCGTCATTGAAACGAATTTTCAACGAAAAAATTCCAATCACAAGTCATGGTTTTCGGATGCCGAGCTGATGGAGCTTCTGAACCAGTACGAATTCAGTCCCAGAGAACGGGAGATCGCGTTTTACTGGCTGTTGGACTACGACACCAGACGCATCGGCCAGATGCTCGGCATCAGTGAAAATACGGTCCGCGTCTACGTTTCTAAAATCCATGCCAAATTGAATGTCAACTCAAAGGCATCATTCATTCTGCGGGTTCTGAAAGGCATATGACAGACAGCTTAATACATATGCATTATTTTCAATTGCCCGTTTTTATGTTAGCCTACGATTGCGAAGGCGATTTTTGGGGGAACGGTTGCGGTGGAACCAAGGCGAAGGCGAACGAATGCGCGTTCGACGGTCTCCCGGCGTCCGCGCGGGGGGATCGTTCTTACCGTCATTGCTCTGGCGGGTATGGTAACTGCTTTCTTGTTATATTCCGCCTGGTCGCTCGATGCGCTCGATCGGCCGGCCTGGTTGTCGAGCGTCTGGCCGGTGAAGGAGACGGCGCAAAGTCCTTCACCGACATCGGCGTCGGTCGCGCCGAAGCCTCAGGCCTCGTCCGACCGTTCGCAGCGGCAGGCGGAACCCGCGCTGTCTTCCGGACAGGCCTCGGCGAGAACGCTCGCCGAGGCGAGGAGTTTTGCCGTTGTCGAGCCGCAGGCGACGGCATGGTTGGATGCGTTGAAAGGAATGTCGTTGAAGCCGGGGGAAGCCTTTTCGCTACAGGAAGTCTACCGCGACAAACTGCAGTCAGTCGGTTCGGCATCCGAAACCGCAATGTCGCAGGTCGCCTCGCTTCTCTATGAGGCTGCGGTCCGGGCAGGGCTGATAACCGGCGAACGGCACCTGCATCCGCAAATGCCGACTTATGCTACGCCGGGGTTCGACGCGATGTTCGAGCCGGGTCGACGAAATTTGACGTTTTATAATCCGTTCGATTTTGCAGTCACGCTTGATGTCCGTCGGGAAGGCGACAAGACCGTCGTTTTGTTCTCGGGCTTGCCGTCTCCGGGATGGGCTGCTCCGGAGATCGAAGTGAAGACGGAAGAAGTTCTTCCTTCGACGTTGATGCTTGTCGACTTTGCCCTACGGGAAGGCCAGACGGTGCGCGAGGCGGGCAGGCCGGGGCTGTACGTGACGGTTCTGGCGCGCCGGCAGAACGGTGAACAGGAAATCATTTCGAAAGACTATTACGCACCCCGCCCGGAAATCGTCAGGAGGGCTCCGTCCGGCGAGGAGCGGCAAAGGTCAGGCGCATGACGGCACCATCCTCCCGCCGTTTACGGCGAAATGGGGTCAAGCGGTGTAATTGGAGCGGCCTGAAACAAACGCGCGCGAAAGGGGGCCGGCGACGATGCGTCTCGGGGAGTTGCTGGTCATGAACGGCCTGATCACCGAAAGCCAACTGGAAGAAGCGATTCGGGTGCAGGCCGATACGAAGAAAAAACTCGGCCACATTTTGGTCGAACGCGGTTGGATCACGGAGCGGCAGCTTGTCGAAGTTTTGGAGTTTCAGCTCGGATTTCCCGTCGTGAACTTGCAGGAAACGCCGCCCGATCTGCAGGCGGTCAAGCGGGTTTCCGAAGAACTCGCCAAAAAGCATTGCGTCATCCCGGTAGACTGCAAGCACGGCAAGCTGAAGCTGGCAATGGAGGATCCGCTGAACTACGAAGCGATCGAAGAAATTCGAATGGCGACGGGCATGAGCATCCAGCCGGTCATCGCCGTTCGCAGCGACATCGAGCAGGCGATCATCCGCTATTACGGGATGAAGAAGCTGGAGCAATGGCTCGACCTGGAAGAAAGCGGCGGTGCGGCCGACGCCGACGCGGAGGACGAGTCGCTCTTGGCGGCGGATTCGCCGATCGTCAAGCTCGTCGACCAGATCATCCGAGCGGCCGTCCAGCGCCAGGCCAGCGACATTCACATCGATCCGCAGGAACGCCAGGTCGTCGTCAAATACCGCATCGACGGCGTGCTCTACACGGAGCGCGCGTTGCCGAAACATTTGCAGGACGCCTTGACGACGCGCCTCAAAATTTTAGCCAAACTCAACATCGCCGAGCGGCGCCTGCCGCAGGACGGCAGGATCCAGATGCAGGTCGACGGCCGGCGGATCGACATCCGTTTATCCACGCTGCCGACCGTTTACGGCGAAAGCATCGTTCTCCGTCTGCTCGATCAGTCGGCCGGCATCAAAAAATTGTCCGAACTCGGACTGAGTGAAGACAACTTCTCCGTTTTTTCGAAAGTTATCCGGAAACCGAACGGCATCATTCTCATTTCCGGGCCGACGGGCAGCGGGAAAACGTCGACGCTCTACTCGGTCCTGAACGAGATCAACAGCGACGAGCTGAAAATTATCACGATCGAAGATCCGGTCGAATACCGCCTGCCCGGCATCACGCAAGTGCAGGTGAACGCACAGATCGGATTGACGTTCGCTTCCGGGCTGCGGTCGATTTTGCGCCAGGACCCGGACATCGTCATGGTCGGCGAGATCCGCGACGTCGAAACGGCGGAAATCGCCGTACGCGCGTCGCTGACCGGCCATCTTGTCCTGAGCACGATTCACACCAACAGCGCGGTCGCCACGATCACGCGGCTGGTCGACATGGGCGTCGATCCGTATCTGATCGCGTCGTCGCTTGTCTGCGTCGTGGCGCAGCGTCTCGTCCGGCGCGTATGCAGGGAGTGCGGCCAGCAAGTCGCCGCAAAGCCGGAAGAAATCCGATTGTTCGAAGCGCACGGCCTCGTGTCAGCCGAGGCGAAAAACGCCGCCGGCGGCCGCGGCGTCGGCCTGTCGTTCGTTCATCAGCCGGCGACCGTCTGGCGCGGCAAAGGCTGTTCCAGCTGCAACAAATCCGGCTATCGGGGGCGGATCGCCATTCACGAGGTGCTGACCGTGGACGAGCCGCTGCGGCGGATGATCGCCCAGAACCGCCCCGTCGACGAAATGCGTCGTTATTTGTCCGAACAGGGATACCGGACGATGCTGTTCGACGGTCTTTCCAAGGCGCGCTTCGGGTTGACGACCGTCGAAGAGGTGTTGCGCGCCGTCGCCGAGGATTAAGGCGAACCTGACGGTTTTGCTTCCGTTGGGCGGAGGAGGGGCCGCGATGCCGTTGTTTTCCTACGAAGCGGTGACCGAAAGCGGTAAAAAAGTGAAAGGTACGCTTCAAGCGATCAACAAGTACGCCGCAGTCGCGGAACTGCGCAGTCAAAACCTGTCGGTGCGCAAAGTCGAAGAAGCGCGCCCGTCGGTGTGGAACCGCGACATTCAGATCGGCCGTCCCGTCAAGCTGTCGGAATTCGTCATGTTCAGCCGACAGTTCGCCACCCTGATTCGCGCCGGCGTTCCGATCGACCGGTCGCTTGCGGTTCTTGTCGAACAGACGAAAAACCGCAAATTGCGTCAGGCGATCGCCGACGTCGCCGATCAGGTGCGGACGGGCCGGCAGCTGTCGGAGGCGATGTCCGACCATAAATCGATTTTTCCCGACATGTTCGTCAATATGATCGTTTCCGGCGAGGCCGGCGGCACGCTCGACGACGTGCTCGACCGAATGGCCGACCATTACGAGCGCGAGCACAAGATCGTCCAGAAAGTCAAGTCGGCGATGACGTATCCGATCGTCGTTCTCGTTCTTGCGATCTGCGTCGTCATTTTTCTGCTCGTGCGCATCGTGCCGACGTTCGAAAGCTTGTTCGCCGAACAAGGCGCCGAATTGCCGTGGATCACGAAAATCGTCATCGGCGCAAGCAGGTTGGCGGGAAAAGTATGGTGGCTCGTGCTACCGCTTGCGGCCGGACTCTGGATCGTTTTCCGGTTGATCCGCAAGTCGGAAAAAGGGAAGGTATGGTGGGGCATCGTCCGTTTTCGCCTGCCGATCTTCGGGCCGGTCATGAAAAAAGCGGCGATCGCGCGCATGGCCCGCACGTTGTCGTCGCTTCTGTCCGGCGCCGTGCCGATTTTGCAAGCGCTCGAGGTGACGGCCCGGGCCGTCGGCGACGCCGCGATTACCCGCGCTCTTGCGCTGGCCGGTGAGCGGTTGCGCGAGGGCAAGTGGCTGTCGCAGCCGCTTGCGGAAAGCGGTTTTTTTCCTGCGATGGTGGTGCAGATGCTCGTCATCGGCGAGGAAACCGGCCAAATCGACAAAATGCTTGCCAAAATCGCCGATTTTTACGAACACGACGTGGAACAAAGCGTCGACCGCCTGAAAGCATTGGTGGAACCGCTGTTGCTGCTCGTCGTCGCTTCCGTCGTCGGCGTCATCGTCGCCGCGATGATGTCGCCGATGTTCAAGATGTATGAGAATTTCTTGAGATGAAACCCGAAACACACACCGGAAGGGAGGTGAACGAGATGAACAAGCGAAGCCGGTTACGGCTGTTGCGAAATCGACAGTATCACGAATCCAACGGAAAAGGAGGACGATTTTCGATGCTCAAACGGCTGTACCGCGATCAGCGCGGTTTGACGTTGATCGAATTGCTTGCGGTTATCGTCATCTTGGCGATCATCGCGGCGATCGCCATTCCGTCGATCGGAGGAATTATCAATAAGACGAAGAAAGAGGCGCACTATGCCAATGCGCAAATGATCATTGATGGTGCGAGATTTAAAGTTACGGCGGAAGGGTTTAAAGGAAGTCAATCCAACCCAGACGTTCAAACAATTGATTTGAATGAAATAGTAAGTGCAGGTTATTTAGACAAACCACCGAAAGATCCTCAAGGCAGCAATGGTGCTTCGTATGATACGAGTAAAACAGTAGTTACAGTCACCCGTGATCCAAGTAATGGAAAGTTAGAATATCGAATTGCTCTCTATGGATCCGGTTCAACTTCACCTTATTTGGATATGACAGAAGAGCAAATCCAGAATAGGTAATAATTATTTTTTCTTGACTATTTACCCGTCAAGGAGGATCGTCATGCGCATCAACTGGGGCTGGAAAAAAAGCCGGTACGCCTACGGCCTGTCGCTGTCGGATCAGGAGGCGAAACTTGTCGAAATCCGTCCGTCCGATTCCAGAGTCGCCGTCACCCGGCGATTTTCCGCCCCGCTCCCCGACGGGTGCATGCGCGAAGGGCGCATAGCTGATGCGCAAGCGGCGGCCGAGGCGTTGCGCACGATGGTCAAAGATGCGGATTTGCGCGGAACCGGCGTCAACGTCGCCGTTCCGCTGTCGAGCGTCGCGCTTCGCAAGGCGGCGTTTCCGTCGGTTAAAGACCGCGAACTGCGGCATTTGATCGACGTCGACCTGCACGGGGGAACGCCGCTGCCGTTCCAAAATCCCGTATTCGACTTCATAAGGCTCGGTCCCGCGGCGGAAGCTGGGAAGGACGAAGTGCTCATTTTCGCGACGCCCCGCGATGTCGTAGAAGAACTCGTCCGAACGGTCCGTTCTGCGGGACTCGAGCCGGTCGCCGTCGATCTCGTGCCGCTTGCGTTGCTCAGGTTGCTCGCTCGGCACGCGGCGATCACCGGGGAGGAAGCCCCGGACAGGTTCATGTTGCTGTACGTCGAAGCCGAGCGCGTCGACGTAAGCATTTTCGCCGACAGCGTCCCCGTTTTGTTTCGTTCGTTCCGCTCTTCGCGGAACATCTGGCTGGAGCAGGGCGGCGACCCGTTGGCCTTGTTCGGCCGGTCGTTGTCCATCGAATTGAGCCGGCTGATGAACTACTATCGCTATTCGATGTCCTCCGACCACGGGGAAATTCGGCGGATTTACATGGCGTTCGACAATGCGGAAGTCAAGCGGCTTCCGGAGTTTCTCGACGAGTCGCTCCGCGAGCTGATCCGTCCGCTGCCGATGGAGCGGGTGTTGTATCTTTTTTTCGAAAACACCGCGGAGTACGACCCGTATGCGGTGGCGATCGGTCTGGCGCTGAAAGGGGCGTAACGCCGAAAGGGGCACGACATGGAACCCGTCAAATTTCGTCCCATCGAAATCAATCTGTTGCAGGATTTGACGCGAACCCCCTCGTCGCCGACGCTCCCGTGGGTCGTGTATCTGGCGCTGTTCGCCGTCGTCGCGTTCGGCGTGACCGGCTGGCTTTGGTACGACGCCGATCGGGACGTCCGGACGACGCAGGCGGAGCTCGATGCGATGCAGGCGCGCATCGACGAGTTGTTGAAGGCGCGGAAAAACACCATATCGGAAACCACGGTCGCCGAATGGCTTGCATTACCGTCCGTCCTTCGCGGCAGTGGTCCGTCCGCGACCGAGGTTCTCGATCGGCTAATCGCCAAACTGCCCGCTTACTCGAATTTAAACGGCCTTGTTTACTTTGACGGCAAAGAAATGACGGTGACGGTCGGCTTCGCGACGGCGGACGCGCTTGTCCGCGGAGTGGAAGCGCTGCGGCAGGAACCGACGTTTGCCGGCGTAGAGATCACGGGCGTCTCCCGCGTGCCGCTTCCGACTCCATCGTCGGCGCCGGCTTCTCCGGCAGGCGACTGGCTGCCCGTCGTACAAGCGACGATCCGCATCCGCATTATCCAGCCGTCGCCGAGTCCGAGTATAAGCCCGAACCCGACTCCGGCGCCGCAGACGGGAGCGAACACGCCGACTGCGTCGCCAGAAGGGGGGGCGAGCCGGACGTGAGCGTGCCGAATACGCCGCTTTTGCGTTGGGGGTTGTTTGTCATCGTCGCGCTTCTGGCGGCAGGCGTTTACGTATGGTGGATCATGCCGCTGCAAGAACGGCGGTCCGATCTGAATGCGCAGTTGGAACAAAAACGCAAAGAATTTCAACTGCTGACCGCCCGTCCGAATGTTGCACAGCAGTCGGCGGGCAGAGTCCGCGTTGAACTGGAAAAGGTGCGTGAGGCCGTTCCGGAAGACCCTTACCGCGACCGGCTCGTTCAGGATCTGCGCATGCTGGAGTCGGTGACGCGTCTTCAGTTTTCGGACTACAATTTCCAGCCCGTCTCGACCGGTTCCGGTACGCCTGCTTCCCAGACGAGCGGACAGGAGAACGGTCGGCCGTCGGCGGCTCCAACGGTTGCACAGCTTCAGCTGAAAACCTCGGTTAAAGGCGAATGGACGCAAATCAGGCGGTTGCTGGAGGAAATCCAGACCATGAGGCGGCTCGTCAGGGTCGAGCGGGTCGAGCTGCAGGCGGACGCTGCTCCGCCGGTCAAGTTGAATGCCGACAAACGATTGTATACCTGTCAATTGACGCTGAGCGCGTATTATGCGCCTGACCTGAAAACGTTTTTCCCCGATCCGATGCCGATTCGCGTCGGACCCGAGCCGTGAAAGGGCGATGAATGCATGGCGCAACCGGTTTCCATTAAGGGATTGTCTGTCAAGGAACTGTTGGCCGCCGCCTTTGAATCCGGAGCTTCCGATCTGCACATCAGCGCCGGTATCGAACCCCTTCTGCGTCTGCACGGCAGGCTGGAGAGGATCGGTTCCAGGCCGCTGACGGCGGAAGACACGTTGCGGATGGCCAAGGAAGTGATGTCGGAAGAGCAGTTTCAGCAATTTTTACGCAAGGGCGAATACGATTTTTCGTTTTCCCTTCCGGGGGTGGGACATTTCCGCGTCAACGTGTTCCGCCAACGCCGGACGGTGGCGATGGCGTTTCGCGTGTTGGCGCGCCGCATCCCGAGCATCGATGCCTTGCAGCTGCCCCCGCTCGTCAAAGAATTCGCCCAAAAACAACAGGGGCTCCTTCTTGTCACCGGGCCGACGGGCAGCGGCAAATCGACGACGCTCGCCGCCATCGTCGACTATATCAACGAAACACAGAAAAGGCACATCATCACGCTGGAAGACCCGATCGAATATATTCATCAGAACAAAATGAGCCTGATCGTCCAGCGGGAAATCGGCGTCGACACGCTGTCGTTCGCCAATGGCTTGCGTGCGGCATTGCGCCAGGACCCCGACGTCATTCTGGTCGGCGAAATGCGCGACTTGGAAACGATCCGGACCGCCATTACGGCGGCGGAAACCGGCCATCTGGTCATGGCGACGCTCCATACGCCGGACGCCCCGCAGACCGTCGACCGCATCATCGATGTGTTTCCGACAGAACAGCAGCGTCAAATCCGGATTCAGCTCGCTTCGGTCTTACTCGGCGTTCTGTCGCAGAGGCTCGTTCCGCGATTGGACGGAACAGGGCGCGTGTTAGCTCTGGAAATTCTCGTTAACACTCCGGCGGTCGCCAATCTCATCCGACAAGAAAAAATTTATCAAATTCGCTCGGTCATCCAGACCGGCCGGCAATACGGGATGCAGACGCTGTCAGCGAGTTTGCGGCAACTGGCGGAGGCGGGCCTCATTCATCGCGACGTGATTCGCGAATACGAAATGAGCGTCGGGGAAGGAGAGAGCTATTGACATGACGAAATCCACGGTGTTGTGCAGGGACCGGATGACGGTTTGCGCCGTTGTGGCGTGGGCGGTCGTTTTATCCTTATTGGCTTGGGCGCCGTGGCCGATGCCGAAAGAAGCGTTCGGAGCAAGCTTTTCACCGCTTGCCGAGGCTCGCGGAAAACCGTCGGAGGAGCGACTGCAAATTTATCGTACTGCGACGTTCAATACCGACGGATGGGCGCCTGGAACGGTCGTGTCGGCCGATCCGTACGCCGTCGTGCTGGAAGCGCCGGCGAAAGACCGGCCCGCCTATGTGCGCGTCTGGACCGGCGTCGTCTCGCGCAGCGGTAACGATCTGGCAGCAGGCTGGGATGAACTGTGGGTCGATGCAAGCGGCAAAGTCGTTTACACCGTAACCGATATCGACAGTTCCGTCCGTTCGTTTTTCGCGGCTGAATCCCAAGAAGCGTTCAAAACGCGCTCCTATCTAGGTGTCATGCCGTGGGCCGACATTCCGACCGATGCCGAGGCGGCGCGCCGAAACGTCCCGAAAGTCCGCGAAGGCACGGTGTTCAGCTTGTACGGCGATGTGTTCGGGAATCCCGATGTCGATACCGATACGAATCCGCAAGAAATCCGGCGGCAGGACGACGTACCGCAGAAAGTTCCCGCGTTTTCCACCGCCCTTACCAAGCGCAAGGCGTTGAGCCGTCTTCCCGCGGATATCGTCGACCATTGGGCGAAAGAGGTCGTCGTCGATCTGATGGAACGCGGGATTATCGAAGGATATGAAGACGGCACCGTCCGTCCCGACGGACGCCTGACGCGCGCCGAATTCGCCGCGCTGCTCGCCCGATCGCTCGGTCTTTCGGCAGCGGCGGGAGCTAAGGCGAAAGCGTACACCGATTTGGAAAATCATTGGGCTTCTTCCATCGTCGAAGCGCTTCAGAGGAAAGGGATCTTGTCGACGACGCCGTCTTCGCCGCTGTTCCAACCGAACGCATACATGCGCCGCATCGAAATGGCGCAATGGACGGACGCCGCGATGCGATCCGCGAATGTTTCGCCGCAACCGGCCGCGTTGGCATTCCGCGATACCGGCGGTTTGCCGCAAGGCTTGCGCGACAGCCTTGCACGGGTGACCGCTGCAGGGATTATCGGCGGCTATCCTGACGGCACGTTCCGCCCGGACGGTCTATTAACGCGGGCCGAAGCGTTTGCCGTGATCTCCAGAATGCTGAAACTTTAAACCGAAAACTAAGCGGAAAGAAGGGGTGAACGTTCATGAAGGCAAAACGGCGTTATCGGGCGTTTCCCGCCTTGGTTGTGCTGGTACTGGCGATGACGCTTATCGGCGTCGTCCCGTCCGGTGCGGCAGCGGCCGATCCGTCGTGCACGCCGCACTTTCAATTGACCGGAACGGCCGTCGTCGAAAAATCGTCGGTCGCTTCCGATGAAACGGTGCGCATTAAGTATACGCTGACGCCATCGGGAAGCCCGCCGCCGCCGCGGCCGTCGCGCCAGCCGGCGGATATCGCGTTGGTGCTGGACGTGTCGGGCAGTATGAATTATGGGGTTTATAACCAAAGGCCTCAAACCGGCGAGGATACCCGTCTTCTAGCGCTGAAGAAGGCCTCCAAACGGCTCCTGGATAAAATTCAAGCGGCCAACGCCGGCGACCGGGTAGGATTGATCAAGTTTTCTACGACTGCCTCAGTTGAAAGTCAGTTAACTACAAATTATGGTTATGTATGGGACAGAATTAACAATTTTTATGCAAATGGATATACAAATATCGACCATGGATTGACATCGGCAGAAGAAATGCTGAAAAGTTCGCCGCAGGACCGGATGCGCGTGGCGATTTTGCTAACGGACGGCTATGCGAACTACTATACGGACAATAACGACGGGAAAGCTAAGTCCAACGAATCAAAAGCCCGTCAAGAAGCACTCGCCGACGCCGATTCGATGAAAACACGCAACATTGTCGTCTATACGATCGCGCTTGCCCAACCGGGTTCGCAAGAAGTCGACCTGAACTTGCTGCAACAGATCGCGCAAAAAACGGGCGGCAAGATGTACCAGGCCGGCGATACCTCCGAACTGGAAAGCGTATTTGAAGCGATTACGGAAGAAATCCAGTCGAACGGTACGATTACGTCGACGGCCGTTCGCCAACCGTTGCCGAACGGTTTTTCGCTGTCCGGAGACAATCCGTCGACGGTGCGGCTGGAAAACGGCGTCGTCGTCATCGACGTGCTGGGCAGTTTCGTCTATCCGTTCGGGCCGGGTTCCGAAAAAACGGTGACCGTCTCGCTCACGCCGCCGCCGGGTTCCGGCAACTATACTCTGACCGACGCTGTCGTGCGCTACCTCGACGATTGCGGCCAGGTGCGCGAGGTCAACATCAAGCTGGGTGCATCGGTGCAAGTCTATGTCCGTGCCGTCGACCGCTATGGTAATACGTACGTCGGCGAAGCGGACGGAACGGTGACGCGTTACCGCGCCGGCGACGGAGCCGCGCAGTGGCGTATTCCCGCCAGCGGTACCGGCGGAGTGCGGGACATCTGGTTTGAAGACGCCGATCCCGGCGACGGGATCGCCGACGACACGATCGTCGCGGTGCGCTACCATAACGGCGACGTGAAGCGTTGGACGTTGACGCCGACGGCGCCGTCGCTTCAGCTGACCGACGGTGCGGGCGGACAGATTCTCTCGTCCGGTTGGCATCTCGGCCCCGGCAAGGTGACCGCGATTTCCGGTTCGGCAGGCCGTCTTCCGCCTGAAACCCAATATTTGAACGAAGATTTCCGCGCGAATTATATCGCCGGTTATCAGTACCGGATAAACGGCGGCGTTTGGACGAACTGGACGCCCGGCCGACCCGTCGCGTTGCCCGACGGCTCCGTCACGGTTGAGGTACGCGCCGTCACGAATGCGATCGCGGGGTTCCCGATCGGCGGCGACGCCTCCCGGCAGACGGTGTTGCTTGACAGCACGCCGCCGCAGGTCGCATTCCAGTTCGATATTCCGAAGCCGGCGGACGACGGCCGGATCACGGTCGTCGCCACGGAAGACGGCAGCCCCGTCACGCGCATACGCGTCTGGTTGGACGACGCTTCGTCGCCGTCGCTCGTCGTCGACGCTTCAGGTATTCAACAAAACGGCAACGTCTATACGGCGTCGTTCCGCCTGAGCGACGTATATCCGGATGCTTCCGCTCGGTGGGGATGGCACCGGATCCGCGTCGAGGCGACGTCGACCGGCGGCAGTGCGCAGGCCGGTCCCGAGTTGTTCGTCGTCAATCCCGGCCCGCAAGGCTCGCTGGTCGCGCTCGATCCGAGCTCGCCCGGTTCGCCGAGCGATAAGCCGGTGCTCGTCGAAGTCCGAACATCGCATCCGGTGACGCCGCGTTTCAATCAGCCGGGATTCCGGGTCGTGGAAATGTATTACGCCGTTTCGACACAGTCCGATGCGGCACGGCTGCAACCGGGCGACTGGCACAAGCTGAACTCGCTGAAATTCCGCGTGACGACGGCTCCCGGACAGACGAGGGGAACTTATTACGTCTTTCTGCGCCTCGTCGACGACGACGGAGTCACGATCACGCTGCCGACGCCGCTTCGCGTTGACCTTGATTACAATCAGAAGCGGTACTGAAGCGTTATGACGGTTTCCGTCGCGAAAGGAGGGAGAAACGATGCGCCGGCTTCGCGGCGAATCCGGCTTGACCCTGGTCGAAATCCTGATCGCCGTCACCATCATGAGCGTGGTGACGGTGACGATGGCCGCTTACATCTTGTCGGCGATGGAACGATCGGCAGAACAGAACCGTCGGACGATCGCGGTTCATCTGGCGAGGTACAAGGCGGCGGAACTCCGCGAGGCGTTCAAAGAACCGGCTGAGTATGATCCGCTTCGCGCCTATGTCGCGTCGGCCGGTACCGCCACGTTCACCGCCGCTTCAGCCGGCCCGTTGGCCGGACTTTTGAACGATACGGTGATCAACGGCACGACTTACCGCTATCAGGTCGTGTTGCGGCCGGATGCGGACGAACGGCTGATCGCGATGACCGTCCGCGTCTTCTGGGCGGAGGCCGGCGCCGTTTCTCCCGCCGCCGTGCCGCGCCTGTCGACCTATGTCGACGCGATGATCGCGAAAGGATGAGCGGAACATGCGGCGAATCGGTCGGCGGAAAGACGAACGGGGCCTGACGTTGCTTGAAACGTTGGTCGCGCTCATGATCATGACGATGGTGACGACGATCATCTACTCGTTCGTCTTAATGGCGATGTCCATCTACAAGCGCGTCACGATCGAAACGACCATGCGCAACCAGGGCGACCTGCTGTTCAGCCGCATTGTGACCGAGCTGGGCGACGCGATTTACGCCGAACAGGCCGATCCGACGCAGCGGTCGATTCGGTTCGTCAAGCCGTCTGCGGATCCGAAACAGTATATCGCCTGGTATGAAATGCGAATCGACGGCGGGCAAATCCGCGTCGAGCCGATTATGCCGTCCGGTCCGCCGAAAGTGTTCGCGCTTGCACCTGCTTTTGAAATTTCCTCGGGCAAACTGATCGCCGAAGGTCATCATCATGTGGTGATCGATCTGGAGTATCGGCCGGTCGGCGCGACGTCGCCCGTGCTGAACATCCGTTCGCGCATACCGGTAGGACGGGGGGAATGAACCGTGCCGCGGCGTTCGACAGTTTCGGAGTCGGGAGCGGCGTTGGCCGTGGCGCTGTTTGCCCTGGCGGTCATCAGCATCGTCGGACTTGTTTTGCTTGGCGTCGTTCGAGAAAGCGCCGTCCGGACGGCGTCGACGGAGGCGGCGGTTCGGGCGGAAATGCTTGCGCAAAGCGGGCTCGACCGCGTCTTGGCCCAAATCCGCAAAGTCGCGGACGACGTCAACAACGCCGGTCTGGTTTACCGCGACGCGGTCGCGCTGGCAAGTTCAAGATTGGACGCTGTCGACGCCTGGGACGGGAAAGAATACACCGTCCAGGGTGGAAAGTATCGTCTCGAAGTGCTGGAAAACCGCGAAACATCGAATCCGGCAGGCCGTCCGGAGACCGATCCTGACGTTCCCTACGTCCGCAAAATCGTCGTTCGGTCGATCGGATCGTTCGATCGACGACCGTCGGTATCCGTGGCCAAGACGATGACGGTCTACGTCGGAACGGTTCACCCCGTTTTCCGGTATCCCGTCAGCGCGCGCGGCGACTTGTCGCTGAACGGCTCGCCGTATATCGTCGGCGACGTGCTCGTACGCGACGGCGACCTGCGCGTTGCCAACGAGGCGCAGGTCATCAGCGCGCCGGGTTCGTTATACGGCTTTATATCGGATTTTCCGGCGTTGCGGGGGTTTATCCGCGTCGACGGCCGGACGCCCGGAAGCGATCGCTTTTTTAAGTCGGAGACGTCCGGTCCGTATTCGCGCACGACGCATTCGTCCCGTGATTTCGACGTTGGCTATTTTTCGTCGCAAATGTTTCCGTTTGAAGATTTGTCGCTCGAATCCGACGACCCCGAATTGCGTCCGGCGGATTATGTCGCGCGCAAGTCATCCGTTTTTGCGATGCGGGAAGGACAATCTTTTGATCTGGATTGGCCCGAGGGCGAATTCGAACATGTGGTCTCATCCGATACCGACTGGCTTTCCGGCAGCGTCCGTTTTTCCAATACATCTCTTGTGATCGACGGCAGCGTGCTGACGGTTGGGACGAGTTCTTCTTCGAGCGCCGATCTTCTTATCAAAGAAGGTTCGCTGCGGTTACAGCGAACGGGTGGAGCTCGGGTGCCGGAGCTTCGACTGCAGAACGGATCGCTTTTCGTCCAATTGACCGCGCCCCAGCAAATCGCCGCCGACCTTTCGGGAAAGATCGTGCTTCCGCCCGACAAGTTCGCATACATTGAGGGCGACGTGTTTTTCAACGACGGTTTTGAACTTTCGGACGGAAGCATGTATATTAAAGGCAACTTGACGATTTTCGGCGATATCCGGTTGCGCGGCACGGTTTACGTCGACGGGGATGTCGATTTGAAGCGAATGCGCTCGATCAACGGCCTGAGCGGTGGAACGCCGATTCCACTTGTGTTGGTCGCCTCCGGTAACGTCGTGCTCGGCGACAACACCAACGAACGGAACGCGGACGCGGAGATCCGTGCTTTTCTATTCTCCAAGCGCCAGGTGAAGATGTACGGCGTCGTGTCGAAACTGTTTATTTCCGGAGGGATTCACGGCGAAAACCCCGGCGGTACGGCCGTCGAACTGCACGCGGTGCGCGGCGAGCCGCCGAGTATGGGAGGAGAACCTCCGATCGAATATGCCGGACCTTCGTGGCCGGGACCCAACATCCAGCCGGATCAGGAGGTGTTGCCGTTCGAAACGTCGCGCCTGCAAATTTATCACGACGCCCTGCTGTACGAGCAGCCGCCGACGGGAATTCCGATAACGGAAGGTCTGAACATTTTTGTCGCCAAAGTAGAAAGGGGATGACGACGATGCCGTATCGGATGTTGGTCGTCGACGACACCAAGTTTATGCGCAAGATGTTGACGGACATCCTGGTCCAGGCCGGGCACGAGGTCGTCGGCGAGGCGGACAACGGGAGGCAGGCCGTCGCGCTGTTCCGGGAACTGAAACCCGACGTCATCATTATGGACATCACCATGCCCGAAATGGACGGCATCGAGGCGATCCGCGAAATCCGCATGATCGACCCGCATGCCGTCGTGCTCGTTTGTTCGGCGATGAGCCAGCAAGAGCAAATTTCCGACGCCATGAAAGCGGGCGCCAACGGTTATTTGATGAAACCTTTCAAGCCCGACCGCGTCAACGAGGTAATTCGCACGACTGCAATCCCTGCCCTGGAAAAACGCCGGCAGGCGGAAATGAAAAAGTTCGACAACGTGATCGAACTGCCGCGGCCGGCGTCGGCCGCAGCCGCTGATTCGTCCTCGGCGGAAGCCAGTGTTGGTGTTGCCGGCGCGGACGGGACGAACGACGATCCCGGCGGCGTAGGCGACGAACGGAATCCCGCGGCGTATGCCGGAGTGTTGGACGAATCGTTGACGGCAGTTGCCGAAAGCGATGTCGAGTTGGACGAAACGATAGAACGGCGCGAGCAGGAGGAATTGGAATTGCCGGCTCTTCCCGAGCTAGAAGGCTTTGGGGAACCGGCCGTTGCGGCCGAACCGGAAACCGCGCCTGAGCCGCTAGCGACCCTAAGCACGCAAACCGAGTCGAAAACCGAGTCGTCCGAGCAGATTCCAGCGACGGAAAATAAAATTATCAACCTGTTTAGGAGGAATGAAAAGTTGAAGCAATTTACGAGCAGTTATATGTGCCAATGGCAGGAAGAGTGGAAGGGCAATACCGTACATTATCGGGCGATCTGCACCGAAAGTGAAAACGAGCTGATCATTCAGATGTCGATCGGCGACAGCCAACAAACGATTTCGCTTCCCATCGACACCTTCCGTCAGCTGAACACATGGCTGGAAAAAAGTTTGGCGCTGTCGCAATCGCTTTCGATCTCTTCGTCCCGCGAGTCGCTCGGACGGAAGATCGACAGCTGAGCGGCGTCGGAGGGCGAAGGCGGGATGGAGGTTTTCGTCGGTTCGGCCCTCGTCGCGGGCGGCTTTGCGATCGGCGCGGCTGCGGACGAAATCGCAAGGCGGCTTTTGCGGTTCCGCGACGACTGCAATGAAGAAAAAAGCGGAGCGGTTTGGACAACGGCCGTCGGTTTGGTGACGGCCTTTTGGTTTTGGGCGATTTTCACAGCCGTATCGGAGACGGAAGAACGCGTCGTCGGAGCGGCACTTCTCGTTTTTTGCGCTGTTTGTACGGCGACGGATCTAAGGTGCCGGCTGATTTTGAACGTCGTCGTGTTTCCTTTTGCGGCGCTGTTTGCGGCGTTGCGGCTGTTCGTTCGCCCCGAGCCGTTTTGGCATTACGCTCTCGGCGCGTTGGCCGGAGCGGCGGCGTTGTTTGCGGTCGGGCTGGCGTTTGAGCGTTTCGGACGCCGGCAAGGCGTCGGCGGCGGCGACGTGAAGATGATGTTTGCGCTCGGTTCCGTTTTGGGACTTAAGCTCGCGTTCTTGTGCTTGTTTTTCGCCTCGGCGGCCGGCAGTCTGTACGGTCTGTTCCGGATTGCCGCGTCGGGCGGCGATCGATCTATATTTTTGCCGTTTGGCCCATTTCTCTCCTTGGGCGCGTTGGCCGCGTTCGTCTGGGGCGAGGCGCTTTTAACGTGGTACGTCAGCCTTTGGATATGACGTGTCGGATATGATGTGTCAGGCGGTCATCCGCGCCGGCTTCTTCCCATAAGAATGAAAAAAGAAGACCGACTGAAAACGGGAGGCAAGCCGCATGCGCGTCACCGTCCGCCCCGGCGATTCGTTTTGGCTGTACAGCCGCTTGTTCGCCGTTCCGCTCGAGCTGATTCTCGATTCGAATCCCGGCGTCGATCCGTCGCGCCTTTTGCCCGGATCAACGGTCAGCATTCCCGGTTATACCGTTGCTGAACACCGCGTGGTTGCGGGAGAAAGCCTGTGGTTGATTGCGCAGAGGTACGGTACGGCGCTGAACGCCTTGTTCGCGCTGAATCCCGGCATTCGGCCGAATACGCTCGCCGTCGGGCAAATCGTCCGCGTACCCGTTCGCGTCACGCGGCCGGTCGTCCGGCCGATGCGGGCCTATGATTCCGCCGCGCTCGCCGAGGATCTCGACCGCCTGACGGAAGTCTATCCGTTTGTCCGCCGGCGCGCGATCGGCCGATCCGTCCTGGGCAAGCCGATCGAAGAATTGCGGATCGGCCGGGGAGGAAGACGCGTTCATGTAAACGGCGCGTTTCACGCCAACGAATGGATCACGACGCCGGTGCTCGTCCGTTTTTTAAACGAGTACGCGCTTGCCCTGACGAACGGTACGGCCGTCCGGGGACTCGTCATGGCGCCTTATTACCGCATAGCGACGTTGTCGGCGGTGCCGATGGTGAACCCCGACGGCGTCGATCTCGTCATTCACGGCCCTCCGCGAGAGCAGCCCTATCGCGACCGGGTCGTCGCCATCAACGGCGGCAGTATGGATTTTTCTCGCTGGAAAGCCAACATTCGCGGCGTCGATCTGAACGACCAGTTTCCGGCCTTCTGGGAGCGTGAAGTCGCGCGTTCGCCCGCCAAAGGGCCTGCGCCGCGCGATTACCCGGGCACCGCGCCGCTGACCGAACCGGAAGCGGTCGCCATGGCACAATTGACGCGGGAAAGCGATTTTCACCGCGTGCTGGCATTTCATACGCAAGGCCGCGTCATCTATTGGGGCTTCATGGGCTTCGAACCGCCGGAGTCGGAGCGGCTCGCCGTCGAGTTCGCGCGCGTCAGCGGATATACGCCTATTCGGTATATCGAAAGTTATGCCGGATACAAGGATTGGTTCATCATGGAATGGCGTCGTCCCGGCTTCACGATCGAAGCCGGAATGGGCGTCAATCCGCTTCCGCTTTCCCAGCTTGAACAAATTTATCAGGAGTGCCTCGGTATTTTACTGGCCGCCCTGTACGCTCCTTAAAGTTTGCGGGGGTACGATCTTAATTTTCTCGGGTTTTCCCCGGCATCGTTGCGGCGCACAATGTTCGCACGGGGTACGGCGAAGGATCGGGCACCCTCGCGAAAAACGGTGCGAAAGGAGATATCGAACGTGGAGCAATCGCAGGGAGCTTTTTTCACCGGGCAGTACCGTAACGTGCTGGCGGAGTGCGGCATCGATGAACAACAGATCGACGACAGGCTGCAGGAGACGTGGCGCAGCTTGTTCGAAGGCGACGACGACACGCGCATTTATTATCCCGTGGGCGACGACATGGGCTATATCTTGGACACGGGCAACCTGGACGTGCGTACCGAGGGAATGTCTTACGGTATGATGATGGCCGTACAATTCGACCGCAAGGACGTGTTCGACCGGCTCTGGAAATGGGCGATGACATATATGTTCATGAAGGACGGCGTCCACGCGGGGTATTTCGCCTGGTCGTGCAACCCCGACGGAACGCGACGCGCAAACGGCCCGGCGCCGGACGGCGAGGAATATTTCGCCATGGCGCTTCTGTTTGCTTCGCATCGGTGGGGCGACGGTGAACCGCCGTTCGACTACGGCGTTCAGGCGCGTCGCCTGCTGCGGACATGCCTGCATCAGGGCGAATCCGGCCCCGGCTATCCGATGTGGGATCCGGCCAACCGATTGATCAAGTTCATTCCGGAATGCGATTTTACCGATCCTTCTTAATCATTTACCTCATTTTTATGAATTATTTTCTTTATGGGCGGATCCCGAAGACCGTCCGTTCTGGAAAGAGGCGGCGGAAGCCAGTAGAATGTATCTAAAGAAAGCATGCCACCCTGAGACCGGGCTTGCGCCGGAATATGCCTTTTTCGACGGGACACCGAATCCCGTGCGGGGGCATGGCGATTTTTTCAGCGATTCGTACCGGGTGGTCGCCAACATTGCGCTTGATTGGGAATGGTTCCGCGCGGACGACAGGCTACGGGAAATCGCCGACCGCGTTCAAGCTTTTTTCGCGGACAAGCCTCCGGAAGATTATCGCCGGTACGCGATCGACGGGACGCCATATGAGGAAAAGGCGCTTCATCCCGTCGGACTGCTGGCGACGAATGCCGCGGCATCGCTTGCCGCAAAGGGTCCCCATGCCTACAAATTCGTCGAACGGTTCTGGAACACGCCGCTTCGCAAAGGACCGCGCCGCTATTACGACAATTGTCTGTATATGTTCGCGCTTCTGATGTTGAGCGGCCGTTATCGCATCTGGAAACCAAATGGCAAAGAGAGCGCGAAGACAATCGGATGATCGCCTTGGATCATCGCCCGGCCTCTTTGCGCTTTGTCCGAAGATGTGATACAATTTGACTGTTAAAAGGCAACGACTCGTTCCCCCGCGCGGTCGTCCGTTTGTCACCGGCGGCGACTGGGCGGGAGGTGTCACGCAACGGGAGGTGACGCACGTTGGCGCTTACGCAGGAGCGCAAACAGGAAATCATCCGGCAGTTCCGCACGCACGAATCGGATACCGGTTCGCCGGAAGTCCAGGTCGCGATTCTGACCGAGCAGATCGAACAGCTGACCGAGCATCTTCGCGTGCACAAGAAAGACCACCATTCGCGCCGCGGACTGCTGAAAATGGTCGGTCAACGCAGGAGACTTCTGGAATACTTGCGGAAAACGGACATCAAGCGGTATACTTCGCTCATCGAACGTCTCGGGCTGCGCCGGTAACGGCGACACCCGTCGAACGGCAACCGTCGTGGAGTTTTCCACCATGGTTGCTTTTTTTCAAATCTCGAAACGGCACCGGGTGCCCGAGCGCAGACCGGTGCCGGCAATTTCGCATCGGGAGGCCAAATCGGAATCGATGAACACGACGGAGAAAAAAGTGCGCATGGAGTTGGCCGGCAGGCCGCTCGTCCTGGAAACTGGGCGATTGGCGAAACAGGCCAACGCTGCCGTTCTCGCCCGGTACGGCGACACCGCCGTGCTATGCACAGTAACGGCGTCGAAGGAACCGAAGGAAGTCGACTTTTTTCCACTGACGGTCAACTACGAGGAACGGTTTTATGCCGTCGGCAAAATTCCCGGCGGTTTCATCAAACGCGAGGGACGGCCCAGCCAGAAGGCGATTCTTGCCAGCCGGTTGACGGACAGGCCGATCCGACCGCTGTTTCCGAGCCATTTTCGCCACGAGGTGCAAGTCGTCGACCTCGTGCTGAGCGTCGACCAAGACTGCGCTCCGGAAATCGCGGCGATGATCGGCACATCCGCTGCGCTGTCGATTTCGGACATTCCGTTCAACGGCCCGATCGGCGGCGTCATCGTCGCCAGAGTGGACGGGCAGTTCGTCATTAACCCGACGGTGGCGCAGACGCAGGCGTGCGACTTGTTCGTCGTCGTCGCCGGCACGAAAGACGCCATCATGATGGTCGAGGGAGAAGCGCGGGAAGTTCCTGAAGATGTGTTGCTTGAGGCGATCATGTTCGGTCACGAAGAGGTCAAGCGCGTCTGCGAGCTGCAGGAAGAACTGGTCCGCGAGGCCGGCAAGCCGAAAATGGAAGTTCCGGAGCGCCAGATCGATCCCGAAGTCGATGCTGCGGTCCGTGCTTACGCCGGTGACCGCCTGGTCGAGGCGCTGCGCATTCCGGAGAAACAGTCCCGCCAAGACGCGATCGACGCCATTCAGCAGGAAACGATCGCCCATTTCACGGAATTGTATGCGGAAACGCCCGAGAAACTGGCCGATGTCAAGGACGTGCTCCATGATATCGTCAAAACCGAAGTGCGCCGCATGATTCTTGTCGACCGCATCCGGCCGGACGGCCGCCGGCTCGACGAAATCCGCCCGATCGAGTGCGAAGTCGGGCTTTTGCCGCGGACGCACGGATCCGGCCTGTTTATTCGCGGCCAGACGCAAGCGCTCAGCGTCTGCACGCTGGGGGCGCTCGGCGACATGCAAATTCTCGACGACCTCGGCGTAGAGGAATCGAAGCGGTTCATGCACCATTACAATTTCCCGCCGTTTAGCACCGGTGAGGCGCGCCCGATCCGTGCGCCCAGCCGGCGCGAAATCGGCCATGGCGCCCTCGGCGAACGAGCGCTGGAGATGGTGATTCCTTCGGAACGCGAGTTTCCGTATACGATTCGGCTTGTGTCCGAAGTGCTGGAATCGAACGGTTCGACGTCGCAGGCGAGCATTTGTGCCAGCACGCTTGCGCTCATGGACGCGGGCGTGCCGATCAAAGCTCCGGTCGCCGGTATCGCGATGGGCTTGATCAAGGAAGGCGATCGTTTTTCGATTTTGTCCGACATTCAGGGGCTCGAGGACCATTACGGCGATATGGACTTCAAGGTCGCCGGGACCGCTCAAGGCGTCACCGCGATCCAGATGGACATCAAGATCCCCGGCATCGACCGCGAGATCATGCGGCAAGCGTTGGAGCAGGCGCGCGTCGGTCGTCTCTACATTCTCGATAAAATGCTGGCGACGATCGCCGAACCGCGCAAGACGCTCTCGCCGTACGCGCCGAAAATCACGACGATGCGCATTCATCCCGACAAGATCCGCGAAGTCATCGGCGCCGGCGGCAAAATCATCAACCGGATCATCGAAGAAACCGGCGTCAAGATCGACATCGAGCAGGACGGCACGATCTACATCACGTCTCCGAACATCGAGATGAACGAAAAGGCGAAACAGATCATCGAGGGGATCGTGCGCGACGTCGTCGTCGGCGAGACCTATCTCGGGACCGTCAAGCGGATCGAGAAGTTCGGCGCGTTCGTCGAAGTGTTGCCGGGCAAGGAAGGGCTCATCCACATTTCTCAGCTGGCGCATGAACGCGTGTCGCGCGTCGAAGACGTACTGTCGATCGGCGACACGGTGACCGTGAAAGTGACCGAAATCGACCCGCAAGGACGCATCAACCTGTCGCGCAAGGCGGTGCTGCCCGTTCCGCCGAAACCCGCCCAGCCGCAGCGCGGGCCGGGGCCGAAGCTGCCCGGACACAAGACCCCGGGACCGCGTCTGTCGGGCAGGCGCTGACCGGAAAGCTCCGACGAGGGGCTTTTTTCATTTTTCGACCCTGCGGCATTCCCTTCGGACGGTCCGCATAGACATGGGACAAAACGCGGTCGTTCGCGGAGGGAAACGCCCAAATGGGGAATATACGAGGCGATCAGCGCCGGATGATCGGCATCGTCGGAGTCGTCGGGTTCGCGCTTGCGGCGTGCGTCGTATGGCTGTCCGCGCGAATGGCGGACGGAACGGAACGCAAGACGGCGATGGTCGACGCGGAGCTGTTGTCGCGGATCCGGCAGGAAGCGTCGAATCTGTACATCCCGCCGATCGACGCCCGCGCGGATCGGGTTTGGAAGGCGATTCCCGGCTATAACGGGCTGGAAGTCGACGTGGAAAAAACATTCGAAGAAGCCAAGCGCCGCGGCATCGAAGCCGGCATTCCTTGGGTGTTTCGCGAGGTACCGCCGAAAGTCGGCCTGGACGACCTCGGGCCCCTTCCGATTTACAAAGGCAATCCCCGCAAGCCGATGGCGGCGCTGATGGTCAATGTGGCTTGGGGCGACGAACATTTGCCGGCCATGTTGGAGACGTTTCGGGAAAGCGGCGTAAGGGCGACGTTTTTTTTCGACGGGTCGTGGCTGTCCCGTCACTTGGAGACCGCTCGGCGGATCGGTGAAGACGGGCATGAACTGTCCAATCACGCCTATTCGCACCCGAACATGAGCCGCTTAAGCCGCGAACGTCAGCGCGAAGAAATCGTCAAGACACAGACGATCCTGAAAGAGCGGCTGGGCGTCGACAATCGTCTGTTTGCTCCGCCGTCGGGCGATTACGACGACACGACGGTTCGGGTAGCCTACGAACTAGGGTTAAAAACAATTTTGTGGACCATCGATACGGTGGACTGGAAAAACCCGCCTCCGGACGCCGTCGTCCGCAAAGTGAAAGCGCGCCTGGAGCCGGGTTCGCTCATTCTCATGCACCCGACGCCGGCCTCCAGGGCCGCGCTGGCGGACATGATCCGCGTCGTCCGCGCTGAGGGGCTGGCGCTCGGCACCGTCAGCGAACTGATTTCTCCTGCAAGAATTCGCCCCGACCGTCCACTCGCCGGTCCGTCCGTGATAAAATACGAAACGGGAGGGAAGGAGGACTGATCGCTTGATCCGGCACCGTCTGGACAACGGAATACGCGTCGTTCTGGAGCCGATGTCGTCCTGTCGGTCCGTCGCGTTCGGCATTTGGGTGAAGACCGGTTCGAGATACGAGCCTGATTCGTGGAACGGAGTGTCTCACTTCATCGAACATATGCTGTTTAAGGGGACGGACCGTTTCAGCGCCAAAGAGATCGCCGAAACGTTCGACAGCATCGGCGGCAACGTCAACGCGTTTACGACGAAAGAATACACCTGCTATTATGCCAAAGTGCTCGACGAACATTTGCCGATCGCCGTCGACGTGTTGGCGGATATGTTTTTCAGATCGCGCCTGGACGAGACGGAATTGGCGAAAGAGCGAAACGTGATCCTGGAAGAAATCGCGATGTACGACGACACCCCGGACGACCTGGTGCACGATCTGATCGCGCGGGCCGCGTTCGGTACCCATCCGCTCGGCTACGCCGTACTGGGGACCGAGCGGAATCTGAAACAGTTGGGCCGGGGAGAACTGTTGGCGTATATCCGCGATCATTATACGTCCGGCCGGATCGTCGTGGCGGCGGCCGGCAATGTGGACGTCGGCCGGACGATCGAATTGGTCGAGCGGCATTTCGGGGCCCATCCTCCCGACGACCGGAATGTGACGTCGGACCCCCCGACTTTCCAGGGCGGAACGGTCGTGCATCGCAAGCAGACCGAACAGAACCATCTTTGCCTTGCCTTGCCCGGTTGTCGTCTGGACGATCCGCGTTATTACGCTGTGCTGGTGCTCAACAACGCGCTGGGAGGGAGCATGAGTTCCAGGTTGTTCCAGGAGATCCGCGAACGCCGCGGGTTGGCGTATTCGGTCTATTCGTACCACACGGCCTATACGGATTCGGGGTTGCTGACGATTTACGCCGGCACGGCGCCCAGACAGACTGCCGCAGTGTTGGAGCTGGTTCTGGAAATTTTGTCCGATATTCGCCGCAACGGCCTTTCACAGAAAGAATGGTCCAAGGCGAAGGAACAGTTGAAAGGCCATTTGTTGTTGAGCCTTGAAAGTACGAGCAGTCGGATGAATCGCCTCGGCAAGAACGAGTTGCTGCTCGGACGTCATGAACCGATCGAGGACGTTTTGAAGAAAATCGAGGCGGTGACGCAGCACGACGTGCACGAAGCCGCCGAATCGATGTTTGGAGTCCAGCTTGCGGCGGCGCTTGTCGGGCCGGCCGACGATGCGTTGAGCGCTTACGGCGGTCGTTTGATCGTCGCCTAAATAAAGGACGGAGGAAAAGTTATGCCTGATCGTTATCGCGTTCAGATCAAGCAGTTGCCCGGCCACGAAGATTTGCCGCTTCCGCGCAAAATGTCCGCATCCGCAAGCGGTTACGACCTACACGCCGCCGTCGAAGGAGAACTTGTGCTTCGGCCCGGCGAGCGGGCGCTCGTGCCGACCGGCGTAGCGGTTGCAATGCCGGAAGGTCTGGAGGCTCAAGTGAGGCCGAGAAGCGGCCTCGCTCACCGGTACGGGATTACTTGTCTCAATTCGCCGGGGACGATCGACGCCGATTATCGCGGAGAAATCCGCGTGCTGCTTATTCATCTCGGGGAAGAGCCGTTTACAATCAGGCGCGGCGACCGCATCGCGCAACTTGTTTTTCAACGAGTTCCCGACGTCGAGTTCGAACCGGTCGACGAGCTTCCCGCCACTGAGCGCGGTGCCGGCGGTTTCGGCCATACCGGACGATAGAGTCGTTCATCCGGGACGTTCGTCACCCCTTTCGCAACACCCGCATAGGATGCTCAGGAAAAGGCGAGGCGCTCGAAACGAAAGGGGTGCGAAGCCAGCGGATGTTGACGAACGTCAAGATCGTCATGGTCGGCGGCGATGCCCGGCAAACGGAAGTCATTCGCCGGTTCGCCGAACTGGACGCCATGCTGGTGCTGATCGGGTTCGACCATCTTCAGGTGCCGTACGGCGGCGCCATGAAGTGTGCGATGGAACCCGGGGCTTTTGCGGACGCCAACGCGGTCGTGCTTCCCGTCGTCGGAACCGACGAGCGAGGCGTCGTCGATTCGGTGTTTTCTAGCCAGGAACTGATATTGAAACGGGAGCATCTAGAACGTCTGGCCGAAGGGGCCAAGGTCTATACCGGAATCGCCAGACCTTATCTGAAATCGCTTTGTGCGTCTTGCGGCGTTCCCGTCGAGGAACTGCTCGAGCGGGACGATGTGGCGATTTACAATTCTGTCCCGACCGCTGAAGGCGCGATCATGCTGGCGATTCAGCATACGGACACGACGATTCATGGCTCGGTGTCGATGGTAGTCGGATTCGGCCGTACCGGCATGACGCTTGCCCGAATGCTAAAGGGACTTGGAGCCGTCGTGAAGGTCGGCGTCCGGTGTTCGGAGCAATTCGCCAGGGCGTGGGAATGCGGATACGTTCCGTTCGACACGAACGAACTTGCGCTTCATGTGCGCGATGTGGACTTGCTTTTTAACACGGTTCCCACTATGATAATCACAGCGCATGTGATAGCGGAGCTGTCTCCCCGAGCGGTCATCATCGATCTCGCATCGCGCCCGGGAGGAACGGATTTTCGGTTTGCGGAAAAACGCGGCATCAAGGCGATCCTGGCCCCGAGCCTTCCCGGCCTTGTAGCGCCGAAAACGGCCGGACGCATTCTCGCCGACGCGCTCGTCCGGTCTCTGCTGGAGGAACTCGGCCGGCAGAGGGGGCGGTCGGCATGAACTGGAGCCGATTGACCGTCGGTTTCGCCTTGACGGGCTCGCATTGCACGTTTGCGGATGTTCTGCCGCAGATCCGCCGATTCGTCGAAGCGGGCGCAAACGTCGTTCCAATCGTCTCACATTCGGTTGCGACCACGGACACCCGTTTCGGACAGTCGGGCGATTGGCTGCGCCAGTTGAAAGACCTCACGGGGAATGATATCATTGCTACAATCGTAGAAGCGGAACCGCTCGGACCGTCCAAACGACTGGACGTTCTTGTCATTGCGCCTTGTACGGGCAACACGATCAGCAGATTGGCCAATGCGATGACGGACAGCCCCGTCCTGATGGCGGCCAAGGCGCAGCTTCGCAACCAGCGGCCGGTCGTGCTCGCGATATCCACCAACGACGGACTCGGGCTGAACGCCGCCAACATCGCCAAACTGCTGATCTGTAAAAACGTTTATTTCGTGCCGTTCGGCCAGGACGCTCCTCATGTGAAACCGAATTCTCTGGTGGCGCGCATGGACCTGATCCTTGAGACGTGCGAGGCGGCGCTGGAGGGACGTCAGCTGCAGCCGCTTCTTGTGGGACGGTGACGCGGGACACGACGGGGAGGAAACCGGAGATGATCAAGAAGGAGAACTATTGCGTCGCAGTGGTCGGCGTGACGGGTGCCGTCGGCCGGCAAATGGTACGGATGCTGGAAGAACGCGATTTCCCGATCAGCTCGTTCAAGCCTCTTGCGTCCGGGCGTTCGGCGGGCCAGACGATTCGCTTCAAAGGGAAGGAATGGACCGTCGAGGAAGCGACGCCCGAGTCGTTTGAAGGCGTCGACATCGCCCTGTTTTCCGCCGGCGGCGACGTCAGCCGACAGCTCGTGCCAGAGGCGGTAGCCCGCGGCGCCGTCTGCATCGACAACACGAGCGCGTTTCGGATGGATCCGCAGACGCCGCTTGTCGTGCCGGAGGTCAACGCGGACAAAATCGCCGACCATCGCGGCGTGATCGCCAACCCGAACTGTTCGACGATCCAGATGGTCGTCGCGCTCAAACCGCTGTACGATGCATACGGCATTTCCCGTGTCATCGTGTCCACGTACCAGTCGGTTTCTGGGGCGGGAGCACGGGCGATCGAGGAACTGCGCCGCCAGAGCGCGGCCGTGTTGGCGGGAGAGCCGGTGACGGCGGAAGTGTTGCCGGTCGCCTCGTTGCCCGTCAAACATCCGATTGCGTTTAACGTCATCCCGCAAATCGACAAGTTTTGGGATAACGGCTTCACCAATGAAGAAATGAAAATGGTAAATGAAACAAAAAAAATATTAGGGGACGATTCGATTCGGGTGACCGCGACCTGCGTCCGCGTTCCCGTTTTCTACGGACACTCCGAATCCGTGTACGTGGAGCTTGACCGCGATTTCGAGCTGGAGGACGTGCGAAAACTGCTGTCCGCTGCACCGGGCGTGGTCGTCGTTGACGATCCCGCAAACCAGCGGTACCCGCTTGCGACGGAAGCGGCCGGGCGAAAGGAGACGTTCGTTGGACGTCTGCGGCGCGATCTGTTCCACCCGCGGGCGCTGAACATGTGGATCGTGTCGGACAACCTCCTTAAGGGTGCGGCATGGAACGCGGTGCAGATCGCCGAATACTTGATCGGGCGCCGGTAGACCGTCGGGGGTACGGTCGAAGCGCGTTCGCCGCGACATCAGTGCCGGAAAGGGGTGTGACAGGCGTTGGCTACCGATTTCGGCAGGCTGGTGACCGCTATGGTCACGCCGTTCGACGAACGGTTGCAGGTGAACTGGGACCGCCTGCCCGAGCTTGTGGACTATCTGATCGAGGAGCAAAAGACCGACAGTATCGTCGTTTGCGGCACGACGGGAGAATCGCCGACGCTGTCCGATGAAGAGAAAGTGCGGCTGTACGAGACATGCGTCCGGTTGGCCAGAGGCCGGTGTCGGATTCTTGCGGGCACCGGTACCTACGACACGGAACACAGCATTCATCTGACGAGGGAAGCGGAGCGGGCCGGAGTCGACGGCGCGCTCGTAGTCGTCCCTTATTACAGCCGCCCTTCGCAGGAAGGACTTTATCGCCATTTCAGCGCGATCGCGCGATCGACGTCGCTTCCGCTTATGCTGTACAACATCCCGTCGCGAACGGGCGTCATGCTGGAGGCGGAGACGACGCTCAGGCTGGCCGAATTTCCGAATATCGTCGCGACGAAAGAATCGCACGGCGATTTCGACCATTTGACGCGGCTGATCAAGGCAGCGCCGGCCGGCTTTCGCGTCTACAGCGGGGACGACGGTTTGACACTGCCGTTTCTGGCCATCGGGGCGTACGGAGTCGTCAGTGTCGCCGCCCATCTCGTGGGACGCGACATCAAACGGATGATGGAAGCCTACGCGGACGGCAGAACGGCGGAGGCAGCCCAGCTGCATGCGAAGCTGCATCCCGTCTTTCACGGCATGTTCTTTTGCCCTCACCGCGTCCCGAGCCCTGCCCCCGTGAAGCATGCGCTGCGGTTGAAGGGTATCGACGTAGGGGGGGTGCGGTTGCCGCTCGTTCCGGTGACGGAGCAGGAAGCGGCGTTTATCGCCCGACTCGTAGAGCAAATCTGACGCAAACGGCCGGAGGATGTAGGACAGGCGTATGTTCGACGTTGACGGGAAAACGTCGCGTGCGTCGTCGAGACGGACAAGGAGGAAACGTTTTTTGCCCCGCAAACAGCAGAGCCAGGAGAAATTGTCCATTTTTGCTCTGGGCGGCATGAGTGAAATTGGGAAAAACATGTATGTCGTCCAGTACGGCAACGACATCGTCGTCATCGACGCCGGATTGAAATTTCCGGAAGAAGAAATGCTGGGCATCGACATCGTCATCCCCGATATTTCCTATCTTGTGGAAAATCGGGAGAAAGTGCGCGCGATTTTGTTGACGCACGGCCACGAAGACCATATCGGCGGTTTGCCGTACGTGCTGAAACATCTGAACGTTCCGGTGTATGCGACGCGGCTGACGATGGGTCTCGTGGAAGCGAAGCTGAAAGAGGCCCATTTGTTGGGCGAGACGAAGCGCTATGTCATTACGGCCGATTCCGTTTTGACGTTCGGCTCGATCAAGGCAAGCTTTTTCCGGACGAATCACAGCATTCCGGACTCGGTCGGCATCTGCCTCGACACTCCGGAAGGGCTCGTCGTCCATACCGGTGATTTCAAGTTCGACCATACGCCGGTCAACGATCAGTTCGCCGATCTGTACCGAATGGCCGAAATCGGCAGGCGCGGCGTGCTCGTCCTGATGTCCGACAGCACGAACGCCGAGCGGCCGGGATTTACCGGCTCGGAAAAGACGGTCGGCGTCGAGTTGGAGGACATTTTCCGCAAGGCGAAACAGCGCGTAATCGTGGCGACGTTTGCTTCTAACGTCGCGCGCATTCAGCAGGTGTTCGAGGCCGCGTACAACACGCGCCGGAAAGTGGCGATCGTCGGCCGCAGTATGGTGAACGTCGTGAACATCGCGCATGAACTGGGATATCTCGAAATTCCGGACGGAACGTTTATCGAACTCGAGGACGTTCACCGGTTGCCGCCCGAACGCATCGTCATATTGTCGACCGGAAGCCAGGGCGAGCCGATGTCCGCGCTGACGCGGATGGCCCGATCGGCGCACAAAAAGCTGGATATTTTGCCGGGCGACACCGTCGTCATCGCGGCGACGCCGATTCCGGGCAATGAGCGTTATGTCGGACGGACGGTCGACGAGTTGATGCGGCAAGGGGCGCATGTTATTTACGGGCCGGGATCGGTCTCCGGCGTGCACGTTTCCGGACACGGCAGCCAGGAAGAGTTGAAGCTGATGCTCAACCTGATGCGCCCGAAATATTTCATTCCCGTTCACGGCGAATACCGAATGTTGCGGATGCACGGGTTGCTCGCCGAGTCGGTCGGCATCGATCGCGATCGCATTTTCCTGATCGACAACGGCGACACGGTCGAGATCCAAAACGGGCAGGCGCGGCTAGGCCCGAAAGTGCCTGCCGGCAACGTGCTGATCGACGGGCTCGGCGTCGGCGACGTCGGCAACATCGTGCTGCGCGACCGGAAACTGATGTCCCAGGACGGCATCCTCGTGGTCGTGGTCACGCTCAGCAAACAGGACGGCACGATTCTATCGGGACCCGACATCATTTCCCGAGGATTCGTGTATGTTCGCGAATCGGAGGCATTGCTGGAAGAAGCAAACAAAATCGTCACCAACACGCTCACCCGCCTCATGGGCGAGAACGTCACTGAGTGGGCGTCGCTTAAAACCAACGTCAGAGACGCGCTGGGACGTTTTCTGTACGAACAGACACGTCGCCGTCCGATGATTCTGCCGATCATCATGGAGGTCTGAATCATTCCTTCGGGCCGTTTGAACGTCAGTCGCACAAGGCCGGGAGATCTTTCCGCGGAAAGAATCCCGGCCTTTGTTTTCGGCGCATACTAGCCGCCGAAGACATCTTCGAAGCGGGAAGGGGGAAACGCCGTGAATGAACGACTGAACGGATCGGACGAGCCGAACGCGCCTGGCGTCGAATCGACCGCCGTCGGAGAGCATATCCGCCAGCTGGGACAAACCGCCGTCGCCGCTATGGAATCCCCGATTTTTTGCATGACGGTCATCGGTCAGGTCGAGGGCCACCTCGTCTTGCCTCCCCAAAACAAGACGACCAAATACGAGCATCTGATCCCTCAACTGGTGGCGGCCGAACAGAATCCCAACATCAAAGGCGTATTGGTGGTGCTCAATACAGTCGGCGGCGACGTCGAAGCCGGTTTGGCTATTGCGGAGATGGTCGCTTCGATGACGAAGCCCAAGGTGACACTGGTTCTCGGAGGCGGTCACAGCATTGGCGTTCCGATCGCCGTAAGCGGCGACGTGTCTTTTATCGCCGAGACGGCGACCATGACGATTCACCCTATCCGCCTGAACGGTCTCGTCATCGGTGTGCCGCAGACGTTTGAATATCTGGAAAAAATGCAAGAGCGCGTTGTGCGTTTTATCGTCCGGCATTCGCGCGTAACCGAGGAAACGCTGAAACGGTTGATGTTTACGACCGGCGAACTCGCCCGCGACATCGGCACGACGATCATCGGACCCGAAGCGGTCCGCTGCGGGCTGATCGACCGGGTCGGCGGCCTCGGCGACGCGCTCGGCGAGCTGAACCGCCTGATCGCCAGACGAAAAAAGGGTGAGGACCGTGATCCACACGATCGTGCCGATTGACGTCGTTTTCGGCCAGCCGTTTCCTTCGCCGAATCCCCGCTTTGAAATTCCGTTAGGCAACGGCTCGCTGCTGGAGGTCGAGCGTCTCGACGCCGTTCGCGTGCGCGTCGTACGCCTGATCAGCCCTGATCCTTACGCATATTTGAATCCGAACTGTCAGCCGGGCGCGGAACTGGGACTCCGGTTGCCTTTTTGACCCAACACGCGTTCGTTTTTATGGTATAATGCGGTTGGGGGTGGCGGCATGGCCGGTCGGAAAAAAAAGCGCCCTTCGTTTGCGGTGGGGCTGAAGTACGAACTTTACGGCATCGTCATCTTGACGCTGTCCGTACTGGTGTGGTCCCAAACCGGAGCGGTCCCCCGATCGTTGACTTATTTGCTTCGCTTTTTCGTCGGTGTCGGCGACTGGATGGTCCCGCTGGCAGCCGTGGCCGTCGGGCTTTACGCCATGATTCACCGCGGCTGGCCGAAATTCCGAACGCCGCGGAAAATCGGCTTGCTGTTGTTCGCGCTTGCGTTTTTGCTGGAAAACCATATCCGGTTGTTCGCCTGGCTCGATCCCGGCCGCGAACGGTTGAGCGCCGCATTCATCCTCGAGGAGACGTGGCGCGTCATGACGGACGGGCTGACGCGACCCGACGGCATTTTGCGCGGGGAAGTCGGCGGCGGCATCGTCGGAGCGGTGATGTACGCCGCGTTGTTCGCGCTCTTTGACCAACCGGGCGCCCAGCTGATCGTGTATACGCTCGTCGCGATCGGCATCGTGCTCGTATTTCGCGTCTCCTATGTGGAAGCGGTTGCCGCCGTCCGGCGGAAGCTGCTTGCATGGCGCAAAAAGAAGGTTGCCCGGCGCGGGGGTCGGGCCGACGTCTCCGAAGGACGCGCAGCCGGAGAAGAGCGTTCTGTTCCGCCCGGATCGGTTGCCGGTGCCGACGATTGGGACGAATGGATAAGCGGCTGGGAAACCGCCAAAAAAGAAGACGCAAAAGAGGAAGCCGCAAAAGCGGAGAAGACGGGCGAAGCCGCCGCCGAATTGCCGATTTTTCGAGATTTTCAACAGCATGCGGGTGCCTTGAGACTTCCATACGACGAAGCGGCTCACGCCGATTCCGGGGCGGTTCGCCGGTTTTCGGCGCCTGTTGCGGCGTCTGAGGCGGCTAATCGCCTCGATCGTAACCGGCCGCTCGCCGGTTTTGCGTCCGGCAAGCCGGCGACGATCCGCGTGCGTGTTTCGCCGCAGGAGGAAACCTCGCCCGACTCCGACGGCGGCTTTGAGGTCGGTGCGGCAGAAGGAGCAAACCCGGCTTACGAACTGCCGCCGCTCGAACTGTTGCAGCCGCCCGTCGTCTCCGTCCGGTCGGCCCAGCCGACGGATTACGCGGCGATGTCGAGGAAATTGGAAGAAACTTTAGAAAGTTTCGGAGTGAAGGCGAAAGTGCTTGAAGTGGTCCGCGGTCCGGCCGTGACCCGGTTTGAGCTGCAGCCCGCCGTCGGCGTCAAGGTGAGCCGGATCGTCAATCTGACGGACGACATCGCGCTTGCTCTCGCCGCCAAGGATATCCGGATGGAGGCGCCGATTCCGGGAAAATCGGCGATCGGCATCGAGGTGCCGAACAACGAGATTTCTGTGGTGACCCTCAGGGAAGTGATCGAAAGCCCGGCCTTCCAGGAATCTCCATCCAAGCTGACGGTTGCGCTCGGACGTGACATTTCCGGCCAAGCCGTTATCGCCAACTTGGCCCGGATGCCGCATCTGCTCGTCGCCGGGGCGACGGGGTCGGGCAAGTCCGTGTGCATCAACGGCATGATCGTCAGCATCCTGTACAAGGCGCGGCCGGATGAGGTCCGATTTCTGATGATCGACCCGAAAATGGTCGAGATGAACGTCTACAACGGAATTCCGCATCTTCTCGCGCCCGTCGTGACGGATCCGAAGCGCGCCGCGATGGCGCTTAAAAAAATCGTGGCGGAAATGGAAAGACGTTATGAAGTTTTTTCCAAATCAGGTACACGAAATATCGAAGGGTACAACCAATGGTTGCGCGAAGCCGGCGAAGGGGAGCCGCTGCCGTACATCGTCGTTGTCGTCGACGAGTTGGCCGATTTGATGATGGTCGCCGCCGGCGACGTCGAAGACTCCATCTGCCGGCTTGCGCAAATGGCGCGTGCGGCGGGCATTCATCTCATTCTGGCGACGCAGCGTCCGTCCGTCGACGTCATCACCGGCGTCATCAAGGCGAACATTCCCTCGCGCATCGCATTCGGCGTATCGTCGCAAGTCGATTCCCGAACGATCCTCGATATGGCGGGCGCCGAAAAGCTGCTGGGGCGCGGCGACATGTTGTTTTTGCCCATGGGTTCGTCCAAACCGGTGCGCATCCAGGGAGCGTTCGTGTCCGACCGGGAAGTCGAGGAAGTCGTCGCCTATGTGCGCGGCCAAGCGCGCGGCGAAGTCCGCTATGAGGAAAGCATCGTGCCCGAAACGGCGGAAAGCGAGACAGCGGCCGAAGTCGACGACGAGCTGTATGACCGCGCGGTGCGCATCGTGCTCGAGTCGCGCCAGGCGTCGGTTTCTCTGTTGCAGCGGCGGCTGAGGATCGGTTACGCCAGGGCTGCACGGCTGATCGATGCGATGGAAGCGGGCGGCATTGTCGGTCCCTATGAAGGAACGAAACCGCGTGAGGTGCGGATGACGCTCGAAGAGTGGGTTCAGCGGCGATGAAGGAGCTGGAGGCGGCGCGTGCGAGGGCGGCCGCGTCCAGCTACGGGTTTTTTCGCATAAGTCGGAACCGCCTTTCTCATAATAAGCGCAAACTGCGCGAGGGAAAGGTGATCCGATGAAGTTGCGACTTGTCGCCGCGTCGGTCGCCCTCACGCTGGCGCTTTCGGCCGGTCTTCACGCCAAGGCGACGCGGAGCGGCTCCGGCGGGGCAGAACCGGAAATCCGGGAGACGTTTTCCGCGGCTATCATCCGTTACGGCTCCCGCGGGGAAGACGTCTACGAACTACAAGGGCGCCTCAAACTGCTGGGATTTTACCATGGACGAGTCGACGGCGTTTTCGGGCCGAAGACGCTGGCGGCGGTCCGTTGGTTCCAGAGCCGTTTCGGTCTCCGCGTCGACGGGATCGTCGGACCGAAGACGAAACTGAAGCTTTGGCAAGCTACCCGCCACTGGCGGCCTGAAATGACGCCGCGCGAACCGGTGCGGGCGGCTTCTGCGGTTCCGCGGGCGGGTTCGCGGTCGGGAAGGATGGGCCTGACCGAACAGGAGATTCGTTTGATGACCCATGTCGTGCACGGAGAAGCGCGAGGCGAGCCGTATATCGGGAAAGTCGCGGTCGCGGCGGTGATTTTGAACCGCGTGCGCTCTCCGCTTTTTCCGGACACGGTCGCGGGCGTCATTTTCCAGCCCGGAGCGTTTACGGCGGTCTCCGACGGGCAGGCCTGGCTGCCGCCGGACGCCGAATCGCGGCGCGCCGTGCTGGATGCCGCCAACGGCTGGGATCCGACGGACGGCTGCCTATACTATTTCAATCCGGCGACGGCGACCTCGAAATGGATCTGGTCGCGGCCGCAGTACAAGCGGATCGGCAAACACATTTTCACCCGCTGAAGGACCGAAGGGAGAGATGACCGTGGCGGAGGGACAATTTGAGCGCCGGGACCTCGGTCGCGTGCGGCTGCACGTGTTTCGCGTCGACCGGTTCAAAACCTGCAGCGTTTCGGTGATGATCGGCCGTCCGCTGGACGCGGACGCCGTGACGCCGACCGCACTCGTGCCGTTCGTGCTTCGAAGGGGAACGAGGCAAATCCCGGAGACCGTCCGTTTGCGCCGCAGGCTGGACGAACTGTTCGGAGCGTCGATTGAGTTCGACATTCAAAAGCGGGGCGATTGCCAGCTCGTTCGTTTTCGGATGGACCTGACGGACGAACGGTTTTTGGTCGGCCGTAAACCCGACCGCTTTTCGCCGACGGCCGAGGCGTTTTCGTTGCTCGGGGCGCTGCTGACCGATCCGGCGACGGAAGGCGGAGCGTTTCGACGCGACTACGTTGAAGAAGAAAAGCGGACGCTGCGCGAACGCCAGGCGGCGATTGTCAACGACAAAACGCGCTATGCGGCCGAACGGTGCGTTCACTTCATGTTCGAGGGGCAACCTTACGCTTTGTCTCCTCTCGGCCTTCCTGACCGCATCGACGCCATTACTTCGGAAACGCTGTATGCGTCGTACCGCCAATGGATGGACGGCGTTCCGCTGGACGTATACGTCGTCGGCGCCGTCGATCCGGACGACGCGGAACGGTGGACGGCCGACGCCTTCGGCGAGGTGTTCGGCATCGGCACGACGTCTGCCGAGAAGCCGTTATATCATCCGCAGTCCGCATCGCCAGGAACGTCCGGCCCAGACGGCGTCCGCCGCATCGAGGAAGAGATGGACATCGCGCAGGGCAAGCTTTGCATCGGTTGTCACACCGGAGTTACGTACGCCGATGATGAATATCCGGCTCTCCTCGTCTATAACGGCCTGCTCGGTGCTTTCCCCCATTCTCTGCTTTTCCGCAATGTCCGCGAAAAAGCGGGGCTTGCGTATTATGCCTTTTCAGGCCTGGACGGACACAAGGGCGTTCTCGTCGTTCAGGCGGGCATCGCCCCCGACAAGCGGCAACAGGCGGAAGCGATCGTCCTTGAGCAGTTGGACGCGCTGCGCGAGGGACGGTTTGCGGATTCAGACCTCGAATGGACGAAACGGATGATCGTCCGCCAGCTTCGGGCGTTGCGCGATTCGCCGCATGAAATCGCCGCGTTTGACTATAACGGCGTGCTTTCCGGCCGGCAGCGCGATCCAGAGCGGCTGAGCGAAGAAGTGGCCGAGGTGACGGCGGACGGCGTCCGAAAAGTCGCGGCTACCGTCGAAGCGGATATCGTCTATTTTTTGCGCGGTCGCAGTCGGCCGGCGCCGGCATCGGCGACGTCGTCGTAAAAAGCGATGGGGGCGATCGTCATGAAGGAGTTTCGGCGCGAAGCGTTGGACGAAAGGTGGGTCGAGGATCGACTGCCCGGCGGCCTGATCGTGACGGTATGGCCGAAGCGCGGTTACCGAAAGGTTTACGCCGTTGTCGGCGTCCGGTTCGGATCGCTCGATTGCCGCGTCCGCACCGGCGATACCGGCGAACGATTCGCGTTTCCCGCAGGAATCGCGCATTTTTTGGAACATCAACTGTTCGAGGGGCCGAGCGGCGGCGTTTTCGCGCAATATGCGGCCAGAGGTGCGTCCGCCAACGCGTTTACCGGCCACGAGCGGACGGCATATCTTTTTTCGGCGACCGATGATGTTCAAGAGTTGCTCGACGTGCTGCTTGAGGCCGTATTGACGCCGCGGTTTACAGAGGCGACGGTCAGCAAAGAAAAAAGCGTCATCACGCAAGAAATCATGATGTACCGCGATCATCCCGACTGGCAATGCCATCAGGGCTTGTTGCAGGCGATGTATCGACACCATCCGGTCCGGACGGACATTGCGGGTACTGCGGAATCCGTCGCCGCGATCACGAAAGACGATTTGGTTCGATGTCACGAACTTTTCTATCACCCATCCAACATGCGTCTCGTCGTCGCCGGCGGCGTCGAGCCGGAAGCCGTTCTGGATCATGTCCGCAACCGTCTCGCGGCCCGATCCTTTCTGCCGTTTCGGGCGCCCGAACGGGAGAAGCCTGAAGAGCCGGAGACGACGGTGGAAAGGGAACGCCGTATTCGAATGCCGGTGTCCATGCCAAGATGCATGATCGGCTGGAAATCGGCGGCCCCGGAACCGGAAGGAATCGAACCGCTTCGCCGGGAAATCGCGGTACGGCTCGTTTTGGAAGCGGCCCTCGGCAAAAGCACGGATTTTTACGACCGTTTGTACCGGGAAGGATTGGCGACCGATGTTTTTTCGGCCGATTTCCATTGCGGAACCGATTTCGCCCATGTCATCGTCGGCGGCGAAACGCCGAATCCCGAAGCCTGGGCGCGGCGTGTGCGCGACGAGATCAGGCGCGCGGTCGAATCCGGCGTTCCGGAGCATGCGTTCGAGCGGGCAAGGAGAAAGAAAACAGGGAGTTTCCTTCGAATGATCCAGTCTCCCGAAGCGGCCAACGAATGGCTTCGGCTCGGCATGCGCGGCTGGTCATTGTTTGATGTGCTGGATCATCTGGACGCTCTGACCGCGGATGAAGCCTGGCAGCTGTTTCGGCAGACGGTGTCGCCCGACGACGACCGACTCGCAATGTCGGTGGTGGAGACCGAAGGTGCGTAACGCACTGATCACCGGGGCCAGCGGTGGAATCGGTTCGGCGGTTGCCGAACTGCTCGCCAGTCGTGGATTCGATGTGGCGATTCATTATTTCCGCTCGGAACAGGCGGCCCAAGAAGTCGAGCGACGTTGCCGTCGCTACGGCGTGCGCGTCGAGACGGTATGCGCCGACTTGCGCCGTTCCGATGAGGTTGCACGGATGAAAGAACAGCTAACCTGCGCCGGTTTTCGTCCCGACGTTCTCGTCAACAACGCGGGAGCGGCGTACTTCGGCCTGTTGGGCGATATGGACGAGTCTTCTTGGGACGACGTCATCGACGCCAACCTGAAATCGGTGTTTCTGTGCACGAGGGCGTTTTTGGACGGGATGCTGGCCAACAAGTACGGCCGCATCATCAACATCAGTTCCGTATGGGGGATCTGCGGCGCCTCCTGCGAAGCCGCGTATTCCGCCGCAAAAGGCGGGGTAAATGCGTTGACGAAAGCGCTGGCCAAAGAACTTGCGCCGTCGGGCATTACTGTCAACGCCATTGCGCCCGGCGCGGTCGACACTCGCATGAACGCCGTACTCGACGCGGACGAGCGCCGCGAACTCCTCGGCGAAATTCCGGCGGGTCGATTTGCGCGTCCGGAAGAAATCGCCTCGTGGGTGCATTTTTTGGCTCTTCCTGAATCTGGATACATCACCGGCCAGATCATCGTGCTCGACGGCGGATGGACGGCTTGAATAAGGGCGAATGCGGGGGAGCAGACTAAGACCGATTCTACCCGCAAAGGAGGCTGTCCGATGCCGACCATTCTAAAAGATTTCGAAAAATGGAAAACATTCTTGGAATCCCGTGTCGAACAGGCCAAGAAGGCGGGCATGAGCGACGAAGCGATCGCCCAGCTCGCTTACCAGATCGGCAACTTTTTAGCGGAAAAAGTCGACCCGGAAAACCGGGAAGAGCGTTTGCTGAAAGAATTGTGGGACGTCGCGACCGAAGACGAGCGTAAAACGTTGGCGCGGGTCATCATCAAATTTGTCGAGCGTTCGTAACCGTCCGCCCGGCGCAAAGGGCCGTCGACTGCGGTCGGCGGCCCGAAATTTTTTTGCGTGCAACGCGGAGGCGGTTCGTGTACAATAAAAAAATGGAACGCCATACCGCGAAGGAGCGAGCGCTTTGTCGGTCAAGCAATGGTACATGGAATACCGCATACATAAAAACCGTCCGGGGTTGCTCGGCGACATCGCTTCCCTGATGGGCATGCTGGAAATCAATATTTTGACGATCAACGGCGTGGACGACAGGACGCGCGGGTTGTTGCTCCAAACCGACGACGAAGAAAAGATCCGGTTAATGGGCGAAATGCTCAAAAAAGTCGAAAACATAACCGTGACCGCCCTGCGCGAACCCCGGCTCGTCGATGTGTTGGCGGTGCGGCACGGGCGATTTATTTCCCGCGATTCCGACGACCGCAAGACATTCCGTTTTACTCGCGACGAACTCGGACTTTTGATTGATTTTCTGGGAGAAATTTTCAAGCGCGAAGGCCATCAAGTCGTCGGCGTGCGCGGCATGCCGCGCGTGGGAAAAACCGAATCGATCATCGCGGGCAGCGTCTGCGCCAACAAGCGTTGGACGTTCGTGTCTTCGACTTTGCTCAGACAGACGGTACGCAGCCAGCTTTCCGAGGAAGAGATGAATCCGGACAATGTGTTCATCATCGACGGCATCGTGTCGACGATCCGCGCAAACGAGAAACATTTCCGTCTTCTGGAAGAGATCATGGCCATGCCTTCCACAAAAGTGATCGAACATCCCGATATTTTCGTGCGTGAATCGCGTTGGGATTACGACGCTTTTGATTACATCATCGAGTTGCGCAACACGCCGGACGAAGTGATTACGTACGACAATCTGAAGTGGGAGGACGAAGACGGATGGTGAGGAGGTGAACATGTGCAGGAATTGGGTCGGCTGTTGCAGCAGGCGAGATTGGAACGGAACATGACGCTGGATGACGTGGAGGAACTGACGAAAATCCGCAAGCGTTATCTTCAGGCGATCGAGCAAGGGGATTTCCACGTGCTTCCGGGCAGTTTCTACGCGCGCGCTTTCGTCAAGGCCTATGCGGAAGCCGTCGGACTCGATCCGGCGCAGGTCGTGCGTATGTATGAAAGCGTATTGCCCCCTCTTCATCCCGAACCGACCGTCGGGCGGCCGCGCGCCCGCTCACGGGACGCGCGGCGTTTCGAGCGTTTGGGCGTCTTGACGACGAGACTCCTGATGTTGGTTTTCGTTGCGTTGATTCTCGGCGTGTCGTATTATTTTGTTTCGGAAAAAATGCATCGGAACTCCCCGCCCGACCGCGAACGGATTTCCGAAAGCACACCGAAGCAGGGCGTAAGCGGAACAGTTTCACCGGCTTCGCCGACGCCGACCGTTTCGTCGACGCCGAAGCCTTCGGCTGTCGTCATGCGCCAACAAACGGTCGGGCGTTACGAACATTACGCCGTATCCAACACCGACGTGTTGCGCGTCGAAGTGAACGTCGTCCGCGACGAATGTTGGGTGCAGATTATGAAACTTACCGGCTCCGGCAAAGCGGAACTAGTCGATCAAGGCATTTTCAAAGCCGGTGATCGGAAGGTTTGGGAATTCGATTCCAGTCTTCAACTCGTGCTCGGACGTCCTGCTGCAGTCACGGTAGCGGTTAACGGCGTTTTGCTTGATACCGGCAATTCAGTAAATCCAAAGCGGTTTCAGATTAATCTGGAGCGGTCTGATGCGCAGGTTTCTCCGGTTGGGAGTCGGTAACGGGAAAAAGGAGTTGACGTTGATTCATGGCGTCTGAATATTCATTTGATATCGTATCTAAAATTGATATGCAAGAAGTGCAAAACGCCGTCGACCAGGCCATGCGGGAAATCGAGACGCGTTTCGATTTCAAAGGCAGTCGAAGCCGGATCGAGCGGGAGAAGGACGCGCTCGTCGTCGTTTCCGACGACGAAGCAAAGCTGAGAAGCGTCGTCGACATTTTGCAGTCGAAACTGGCTCGCCGGCGCGTTTCCTTGAAAGCGCTGGAATACGGCAAACCGGAGCCTGCGGCGCACGGAACGGTCCGGCAGCGAATCGCACTGAAACAAGGCATCGACGCTGAGACGGCGAAAAAAATCAGCTCTTTGATCCGTGATGCCAAATTCAAGGTCAAGACGCAGATCCGCAACGACGAAGTCCGCGTTTCCGGCAAAAGCAAAGACGAACTTCAGGCCGTCATCCGCATGCTGCAGAGCGCGGACCTGCCGATTCCGCTTCAGTTCGTCAATTATCGCTGATCAAACACGACGCAAAAGGCGACGTCGCTTCGCTTGAGCGCATCGATGGGGGTCACTCGGGATGGAGAAAGTCAAACTGGTCACACTGGGCTGCGAAAAAAATTTGGTCGATTCGGAAATTATGGAAGGGCTGCTCCATCGCCACGGCCATCAGCCGGTCAAACATCTCCGTGAAGCGACGGTCGTCGTCGTCAATACCTGCGGTTTTATCGACGCCGCCAAAGAAGAGTCGGTGCAAACGATTCTGGAATTGGCGGAGCTTAAGCAAAAAGGGAAGCTGAAAGCATTGATCGTGGCCGGATGTCTCGTCCAGCGGTACAAGGACGAATTGATGCGGGAAATTCCGGAGATCGACGGCATCATCGGCACGGGCGAATTCGACCGGATCGCCGAAATCGTCGACGCGGCGCTGGCGGGCGGTAAACCGTCGTTCGTCGGGCATCCCGCCTTCAACTACGACCGGTTGTTGCCGCGCAGGCTGTCCGGTCCGCGCCACAGCGTCTACGTCAAAATCGCGGAAGGTTGCGACAACGGCTGCACGTTCTGCAGCATTCCGCTCATGCGCGGGGCGTTCCGCAGTCGATCGGTCGAGTCGATCGTCGCGGAAGTCGAATCCCTGTGCGCCCAAGGGGCCAAGGAAATCAACTTGATCGCCCAGGATTCCACGAATTACGGCCGCGATCTTTACGGAAGACTCATGTTGCCGGAATTGCTCAACCGAATCGGCGAAATTCCCGGTGTCCGGTGGATACGGCTTCATTACGCCTACCCCGGTTTTTTTACGGACGAACTGATCGACACGATCGCTTCCAACCCGAAAATCTGCAAATACGTCGACATGCCGCTGCAGCACTGCGTCGACCGCATCTTGCGACGGATGCGCCGTCCCGGCCGGGAGCGCGACATCCGGGAACTGATCGACAAAATCCGCGAGCGCATTCCCGACGTGGCGCTGCGCACAAGCTTCATCGTCGGGTTTCCCGGCGAAACGGAGGAAGATTTCGAGCGGCTCGTTTCGTTCGTTCGTGAGATCAAGTTCGACCGACTCGGCGTGTTTGCCTATTCGCGGGAAGAGGGCACGCCCGCGGCGCGTCTGCCCGACCAAGTACCCGACGACATCAAGGAGCGCCGCCAGGCGGAGCTGATGGAAGTCCAGCGCGAAATCGCGGCCGAGCGCAATGCGCGGTTCGTCGGACGGGAATTGGACGTGATCGTCGACCGGTTCGACCGGAAAAACGGCGTTTATGTCGGCCGGACGCAGTACGACGCACCGGAAGTCGACGGCGAGGTGTTCGTAAGCGGTCTTGACCGTGCGGCGATCGGCGACATCCGTAAAGTCCGCATCACGCATTCGCTGGAGTTCGATTTGGCCGGGGAGGGAGTGGCATGAACCTGGCCAATGCGATCACGATCGCCCGCATTTTTCTCGTGCCCGTCATCATTTTCATTTTGCTCGTCCGGTGGGATCTGCCGCCTCTTCGGCTGGGCGAATACAGCGTCAGCTGGAATCAGTTGATCGCGACCGTCGTGTTCGTCGTCGCGGCCAGCACCGACAAACTCGATGGTTACATCGCGCGTTCGCGCCGGATGGAAACAAATCTCGGCAAACTGCTCGACCCACTGGCGGACAAACTGCTCAACGCGTCCGTCCTCATTTCGCTTGTCGAAATGCGCAAGCTGGCAGCGTGGATCGCGATCGTCATCATCAGCCGCGAGTTTGCGGTGACCGGTTTGCGGCAGCTTGCGCTTCTTGAAGGAAAAGTGATTCCGGCTGATAAATGGGGGAAATGGAAAACTGCTACGCAGATTGTGGCCATTATTGCAATTATGTTGAACAATTTTCCTTTTTTGTTTATTGATTTTCCGTTCGACTTGATCGCGAGCTGGACGGCGGCCGGTGTGACGATCGTTTCGGGAGTCGTCTATTTCGTGAAAAACCGGGATTTGTTGCGGTTTCCGCGCCATCGTCCATAGGGAGGCGAACTTTCAAACATGCGGGCGGAAATTATCGCCGTCGGCACCGAGCTGTTGATGGGTCAGATCGTGAACACGAACGCGCAATATTTATCCCGTGAGTTGGCGGCGCTCGGCATCGGCGTCTATTGGCATACGGTCGTCGGCGACAACGCGGAACGGATTGCTGAAGCGATCCGAACCGCGCGGTCGCGCGCCGATCTCGTCGTGACGACCGGGGGGCTCGGGCCGACTCGGGACGACCTGACGAAAGAAGTTATGGCGCGGGTGCTCGGGAGGGAGCTGAAGGTTTACCCTCCGGCTCTCGAAAAAATCGAGGCGCATTTTCGCGCACGCGGCCAGGAGATGCCCGAAAGCAACCGCCGCCAGGCGCTCATTATGGAAGGAAGTACTCCTTTGCCGAACGACGTCGGCCACGCCGTCGGCGAGGCTCTGGAGGAAGGCGGCGCGCTGTTCGTACTGTTGCCCGGTCCGCCGCGCGAACTACAGCCCATGTTCGAGAAATATGCGAAACCATGGTTAGCCAAGATGAATCCAGATCTTCCGATCTACTCAAAGATGCTGAAGTTTTCCGGAATCGGAGAATCTCTACTCGAACAACGCCTGCTTGACTTGATCGATACCCAGACGGATCCGACGATCGCGCCCTACGCAAAAGAAGGGGAAGTCGCCGTGCGGCTGTCGACGCGGGCTGCAACTTACGCGGAGGCCGAGCGGAAATGGGCGGCCGTCGAACGGACCATTCGCGAACGGGTCGGCGAATTTTTGTACGCGGAAGAGGACATCCCGATCGAAGCCGCCGTCGTCCGCCTGCTCACGACAAGGAACGAAACGCTCGCGGTAGCCGAAAGTTGCTCCGGCGGGCTGCTCGCCCACCTCGTGACGAACGTCCCCGGCAGTTCCCGCGTCTTTATCGGCGGCATCGTCTGTTACGACAAGGCCGTCAAACGCGACTGGCTGCACGTTCCGGACGAACTGCTCCGCATCGACGGTCCTGGAGAGGTCAGCGAACAGACCGCGTTGCGGTTGGCGGAAAATACGCGCAGCCGTTTCCGCACCGACTGGGCGTTGTCGGTGACCGGCGTGGCCGGGCCGGCCGAATTGGAAGGCAAACCGCCCGGGCTCGTCTACGTTGGAGTCGCCGGTCCGGACGGTTCGCGGGCGTTTGAGGAAAAATGGACCGGAAACCGCGAAACGATCAAATGGCGGGCGGCTAAGGCGGCATTGTACCGCTTGTGGCGCTGTTTGCGATGAATGTTCACGAATTTGTCAAAATCGCCTTCTTGTCCGCCGTCGCCGCATGTCTTATAATAGAATTTGGTTGCGGAAGCACCGTAACGAAGCGCAAGGCTTTGTTGCGGTGTTTTTTTGCCGGCGGGTCCTCGAATGTTTGTTCGGTCGACTCGCTTGGCAAAGCCCGCGAAACGCGATATGATTCTTCTTGAAAAAATCCGAATGCACGGGGATGTGAAGCCATTGACCGATCGTCGCGCGGCATTGGAACAGGCGCTCCGCCAGATTGAAAAAACGTTCGGTAAGGGCGCCGTCATGAGACTGGGAGAATCGGCCAACGTTCAGGTGGAGACGGTGTCGACCGGATCGCTCGCGCTCGACATCGCGCTCGGCGTGGGCGGTTTTCCGCGCGGGCGCATCATTGAAATTTTCGGCCCGGAATCGTCGGGCAAAACGACGGTCGCCTTGCACGCGATCGCCGAGGTACAGCGCATCGGCGGCCAGGCGGCGTTTATCGACGCGGAACACGCGCTCGATCCGGTTTATGCGAAAAAACTCGGCATCAACATCGACGAACTGCTGTTGTCCCAGCCGGATACCGGCGAGCAGGCGTTGGAAATCGCGGAAGCGCTCGTGCGCAGCGGCGCCGTCGACATTATCGTCGTCGACTCGGTCGCCGCGCTAGTGCCGAAAGCCGAGATCGACGGAGAAATGGGCGATTCGTTCGTCGGGCTGCAGGCGCGGCTGATGTCTCAGGCGTTGCGCAAGCTCGCCGGCGCGATCAGCAAATCGAAATGTATCGCCATTTTCATCAATCAGCTGCGCGAGAAAGTGGGCGTCATGTTCGGCAATCCCGAAACGACGCCCGGCGGCCGCGCATTGAAATTTTACGCGTCGGTGCGGCTCGAGGTGCGGAGAATCGAGTCGATTAAACAGGGCAACGAACTCGTCGGCAGCCGGACGCGCATCAAAGTCGTCAAGAATAAAGTTGCGCCGCCGTTTAAGCAAGCCGACGTGGACATCATGTACGGCGAGGGCATTTCGAAAGAGGGCAGCATCATCGACCTCGGCACGGCGCTGGACATCATCGTCAAAAGCGGCGCCTGGTACTCGTTCGAGAACGAACGGCTCGGCCAGGGGCGTGAAAACGTCAAACAGTATCTCAAAGAACATCCCGACATCGCCGAGGCGATCGAACGTCGGATCCGCGAAACCGCGATGTCGCGGTCCGATTTGGTCCGCCCCACTGTTTTGACGTCGACGGAAGGGGAAGACGACTATTCGTTCGAATGACGCCGACTGCGGTTTGGCCGTCCGCGAGGCGGCGTTTGCCCTGTTGGGGCGGCGGGATTGCTCGTGCGCAGAAATGAGGAAATATCTTCAGAAAAAAGGATTTTCACCCGATTGCGTCGAGCGCATCGTCGCTGAGCTGACGGCATACGGCTATCTCGATGACGAACGGCTGGCGAAACGGCGGGCTCACGACCGTTTGCGCGAAAAGGGAAGAGGACGCCGGACGATCGCCTGCGAATTGCTTCGCATGGGGATCGATCCATCGGTTGTGCGGCGGGCGATCGCATCGATCGATCCGGAAGAAGAAGCCGAAGCGGCATGGGGATTTGCGCGCCGCAAGTGGCCTAAGTTATCCGGCGAACCGGTCGATAAGCTCCGCGCGTTATCCGTGATGCTGCAGCGCCGTGGTTTTCCGCTCAGCGCCGTTCGTCGGGCTCTCCAGCGCCTTGCGGCGGAGCAAGACCTGCCGTTTGCTTGACAAGCCGCTTTTGTCGCCGCTACAATATCTTTGTATATCGACTAGCGCACGATGTCGCATGCGCCGGACCGCCGATGGCGATCACGGGCGGGGCGGGACCGGCGACAGGCGCGCGGCGCTCCGGCGCCGGACGTCCGGTGAAGAGGCCGATCGGACAGTCCGACGTATTTCGCCAACGAACGTATGGAAACGCATGCCCGAGCTCACCCCCTTTCAAGCGGATAAGGGAGGTGACTCCATGGACTGGTTAGGCATGGCGATGGCTCTCGTGGTCGGTCTCGGTGTCGGAGCCGGGATCGGATATTCGGTTCGCAGGATGCTGATCGAGGTTAAGATCGGGCGTTCGGAGCGTGAAGCCGCGCAGATTATCGAAGATGCCCGCAAGAAAGCGGAAGCGCTGAAAAAGGAAGCGGTTCTGGAAGCCAAAGACGAAATTCATCGATTCCGGACCGAAGCCGAACGCGATATCCGCGAACGCCGAAACGAAGTTCAACGTTTGGAACGCCGGCTGTTGCAGAAGGAAGAGACGTTGGACCGCAAACTGGAATCGCTGGAGCGCAAGGAAGAACAGCTGGCCGCTAAAGAAAAGAAAATCGAGGAAATTCAGGTTCAAGTCCAAAAGCTTTACGAACAACAAGTCGCGGAACTTGAACGCATTTCCGGGCTTACAACGGAAGAGGCAAAACAGACGATTTTGTCGATGGTCGAGAAAGAAGTGCGCCAGGAAGCGGCCCAGCTGATCAAGGACATCGAGACGCAGGCACGAGAAGAGGCCGACAGGCGCGCGAAAGAGATCATTACGCTTGCCATTCAGCGTTGTGCGGCCGATCACGTCGCCGAAACGACGGTGTCCGTCGTGACGCTGCCGAACGAGGAAATGAAAGGGCGCATCATCGGTCGGGAAGGGCGCAACATCCGAGCGCTCGAGACGTTGACCGGCGTCGACCTGATCATCGACGACACGCCGGAGGCGGTCATCCTTTCAGGGTTTGACCCGATCCGCCGTGAAATTGCCCGCCACTCGCTTGAAAAGCTGGTAGCAGATGGAAGAATCCATCCGGCCCGCATCGAGGAAATGGTGGAACGGTCGCGCCGGGAAGTGGACGAACGGATTCGTGAATACGGCGAACAAGCTGCCTTTGAAACGGGCGTTCACGGGCTTCATCCCGACTTGATCAAAATTCTGGGACGCTTGAAATTCAGGACGAGTTACGGGCAGAACGTGTTGAAACATTCGATTGAAGTTGCGTTTCTGGCCGGATTGATGGCCGGGGAGTTGGGCGAAGACGTGGCGTTGGCGAAACGCGCCGGCCTTCTTCACGACATCGGTAAGGCGCTGGATCACGAAGTGGAAGGGTCTCATGTCGAAATCGGCGTCGAGCTGGCCAAGAAGTACCGCGAACATCCGGTGGTCGTTAACAGCATCGCCTCCCACCACGGCGATTGCGAACCGACGTCCATCATTTCGGTCTTAGTCGCGGCGGCCGACGCATTGTCCGCAGCCCGACCTGGCGCCCGGAGGGAGACGTTGGAGGCGTACATCAAGCGGCTCGAGAAACTAGAAGCGATCAGCGAGTCGTTCGAGGGCGTCGAAAAGTCTTACGCCATCCAGGCGGGCCGGGAAGTGCGCGTCATCGTTCAGCCCGACAAGATCGACGATGCCGAAGCTTATCGTCTGGCGCGGGAGATCAGCAAAAAAATCGAGCAAGAAGTCGACTATCCCGGCCAGATCAAGGTGACGGTCATCCGCGAGACGCGCGCCGTCGAATATGCGAAATAATCGAGCGTACGGAAAGTGGCCGGCAGGCCACTTTCCGTCTTTAAACAAGGGGGATGCGACCATTCGAATCCTGTTTCTCGGCGACATCGTCGGAAGCGTCGGTCGGCACGCGGTCAAAACCGTTCTTCCGCGTCTGCGGCAAAAGTACGATCCGCACGTCATCGTCGCCAACGGCGAAAACGCCGCGGGCGGCAAGGGCATTACCGCGGCCGTCGTCAAGGAATTGACGGAAGCCGGCGTTCATGCCATCACGCTCGGCAACCATGCTTGGGACAATAAAGACATTTTCGAATGGATCGAGGCGGAAGAACGGGTCATCCGCCCTGCCAACTATCCGGAAGGAACGCCGGGGCGGGGCTGTACCGTCGTCCGTGCGGGCGGATACGAACTGTTTTTGATCAATCTGCAGGGAAGAACGTTTCTTCCCCCTATCGACTGTCCGTTCCGAAAAGCCGACGAACTTATTGAAAAAGGAAAAAAATATAAATTTCGCCTGATCGATTTTCATGCCGAAGCGACCTCGGAAAAAATCGCGTTCGGATGGCACGTAGCCGGCCGCGTCTCGCTCGTCGTCGGGACGCATACGCATGTGCAGACGAACGACCATCGTATTTTGCCTGGCGGAACCGGTTATGTCACCGACGTCGGCATGGTCGGCGCCGCCGACGGTGTGATCGGTATGGATCGCGAGGCGGTGCTCCGCAAGTTTCGAACACAGCTCCCGACGCGACTTGCCGCAGCAGAAGGAAAATGGCACTTTCACGCCTTGTTTGCCGAACTGGACGACGAAACGGGATGTTCGATCAAAATCGAGTTGCTGCGGATCCACGAAGACGAGTGGTGGAACGTATAAACGTGTAAGCGTTAACGTTTTGTAATTTTTCGAAAAGTGCGCCCCGAGGCAGCAGGAATTTTTGCGGGATTGTCCGAATATGTATTTATATCGGATTCTTATCCATCGATCCCGGGGAGGTTTTACGTGACTATGGAAGTATTAAAGGTTTCAGCCAAGTCGAATCCGAATTCCGTCGCCGGCGCGTTGGCGGGGGTGCTCCGGGAACGGGGATCGGCGGAACTGCAGGCGATCGGAGCCGGGGCGATCAACCAGGCGATCAAGGCCGTCGCCATTGCACGTGGTTTTGTCGCTCCGAGCGGCATGGATCTGATTTGTATCCCCGCGTTTACCGACATCGTCATCGACGGAGAGGATCGCACGGCCATGAAGCTGATCGTCGAACCGAGATAAACGGGCCCGGCCGTCCCGAGGAATCGATGCGGCGAACCTGTTTACTGGTTTTTCGGTAAACAGGTTTTTTTGCGCTTGAAAGGAGATGGCCACGTGCGGGTGTTCGATGCCCACTGCGATGTATTGTGGAAACTGGCGACACACGCCGACTGGTCGTTCGCCGGAGAGCGCGGGAATCTCGACGTGACGCCCGGTCGATTGGCGGAAGGGAACGTCCGCATGCAGACGTTCGCCCTGTACGCGGACGAACCGCGCTTCGGACCGCTCGTCTTGCTGGAGGAAACCGACCGGTTTTACGAAGACGTGCTTTGCGCCGCGAACTTCGTGCCGGTTCGAACGCGGTCCGAGCTGGAACGGGCGGAACAAAGCCCGGCGGCCGTCGGCGCAATGCTGACGCTTGAAGGCGTCGATGCGCTGTGGGGAAACCTCGCGCTGCTTCGGTTGCTGTTTCGCCTCGGTGTCCGCTCGGTCGGCCTGACGTGGAACAACGCGAACTGGGCGGCCGACGGTGTTGCGGAACTGCGCGGCGGAGGGCTGACGGCGGCAGGACGGAGGCTGTTGGAAGAATGCCGCGCTTGGAGCGTCGCAATCGACGTTTCCCATCTCGGCGAAAACGCGTTCCACGAGACGATCGACTGGGCGGAAGCAAACGGGCATCCGGTATTCGCGTCGCACGCCAACGCGCGATCGGTCTGCGGCCATCCGCGCAATTTGAGCGACGAACAGCTGATCCGGCTCTTTTCACTCGGAGGAGTCGTCGGCCTGACGTTCGTGCCGGCGTTTTTGAAAAACGACGGCAACGCCTCGATCGACGACGTACTTCGGCATCTGGAACACGTCTGCGAACTCGGAGGGCGACGACATGTCGGTTTCGGCTCGGATTTCGACGGAACACCCGGCTATGTCCGCGGGCTGGAACATCCCGGCAAGTTCGCGGTGCTCGCCGACGTACTCCTGCGGTATTATTCCGACGACGACGTGCAACACTTTCTTTACGGCAATTGGCGGTCGTTCTGGCATCGCAATCTGCCCGATTGATCGCGAAACGGCATGAATCCGATCGAAAATCGCTATCGTCTCCTGTGAAGGAAGTTCTTGCGCTCACACACTGTAGAGCCCTAGAATTTTAATGAAGGGTGACATCGCCAAGCGGCGAAAGGGAGTGTTCTTGCGTGATCAGCCAGTTGTCGCTGAAAATCGGCGGCCAGCAGGGCGAGGGCGTCGAATCGACGGACAAAATTTTTTCGACGGCGCTCAACCGGCTGGGGTATTATTTGTACGGTTATCGCCATTTTTCGTCCCGCATCAAAGGGGGGCACACCAACAACAAAATCCGGATCAGCACGACGCCGATCCGGGCGATTTCGGACGATCTCGACATTCTGGTCGCGTTCGACCAGGAATCGATCGATCTGAACGTGCGTGAACTCAGACCCGGCGGGGTCGTCATCGCCGACGCGAAATTCGACCCGAAAGTGCCCGACGGGCTGCCGGTTCGACTGTTCCCGGTTCCGATTACCCAAATCGCCGAAGAACTCGGCACGTCGCTGTTCAAAAACATGGCTGCGTCGGGCGCTGCCTGGGCGCTGCTCGGGCTGTCGCTTGACGTGTTTTTGCAGGCCGTCCGCGAGGAATTCGGCCGCAAAGGCGCCGCGATCGTGGAAAAAAACGTCGAGGCGGCGCGCCGCGGGGCCAATTGTCTGCTGGAGCTGGCGGGCGGTCCGCTGAAAGAATTCGAGCTTGCGCCGGCCGACGGTAAGCAGAAGCTGTTCATGATCGGCAACGAGGCGATCGGCCTCGGCGCGTTGGCGGCGGGGTGTCGGCTGATGGCCGCATACCCGATTACGCCGGCTTCGGAAATTATGGAATATTTGATTAAACACATGCCGAAATTCGGCGGCGTCGTCGTTCAGACGGAGGACGAGCTTGCTGCGGTGACGATGGCGATCGGCGCCAACTACGGCGGCGTGCGCGCGTTTACCGCGTCGGCCGGTCCTGGGTTGTCGCTCATGATGGAATCGATCGGTCTGGCCGGCATGACCGAGACGCCGCTGGTCGTCGTCGACACGCAGCGCGGAGGTCCGTCGACTGGTTTGCCGACGAAGTTCGAGCAGTCCGACATCAACCAGATGATCCACGGCACGCACGGCGAAATTCCGAAAATCGTCATCGCGCCGAGCACGGTGGAAGAATGCTTCTACGACATGGCCGAAGCGTTCAACCTGGCGGAAACGTATCAATGCCCGGTCATCATCGTGACGGACATGCAGTTGTCGCTCGGCAAACAGTCGGCGGAGCCGCTTGATTTTTCTCGCGTGCGCATCCGCCGCGGCAAGCTCGTGGACGAACCGCCTCCCGTCGAACCCGGCGGGCTGTTCAAGCGATATGAATTTACGGAAGACGGTATTTCGCCGCGCGTGTTGCCGGGGCGCAAGCACGGCATCCACCATGTCACCGGCGTCGAACACGACGAGTTCGGCCGGCCGCAGGAGAGTCCGGCCAACCGGAAGAAGATGATGGAAAAACGTTTGAAAAAACTGAAAGGATTCCGGATCGAAACGCCGGTACACGTCGATGCGCCGCACGAATCGCCCGACGTGCTGTTCGTGTGCATGGGCTCCAACGGCGGCACGATCGACGAGGCAAGGCAACGGTTGTGGGAGCGCAGGGGCCTGCGCACGAATCGGCTCGTCATCCGGCAAATTCACCCGTTTCCGACGGAGGCGGTGGCGCCGTACGTGCAGAACGCCAAACACGTGCTCATCGTCGAAAACAACGCGACCGGCCAGCTGGCCGATCTCGTCCGCCTGCACGTCGGCGCGTCCGACCGCGTCCGCAGCGTGCTGAAATACGACGGGACGCCGTTTTTGCCGTCCGAAGTTTACGACGCCTGCGGGGAGATGATCTGAAATGGCGACGGTGAAAGATTTCCGCAACGACGTCAAACCGAACTGGTGTCCCGGCTGCGGCGACTTCGCCGTTCAGGCGGCGATCCAGCGCGCGTTGGCCAACGTCGGCCTTGAGCCGGAAAATGTCGCGATCGTGTCCGGTATCGGCTGTTCTGGTCGTATTTCCGGCTACATCCACGCTTACGGTTTTCACGGCACGCACGGCCGCGCGCTGCCGATCGCCCAAGGATTGAAACTGGCCAACCGCAACCTGACGGTCATCGCCGCCGGCGGCGACGGCGACGGTTTCGCCATCGGCATGGGCCATACCGTCCATGCGATCCGGCGCAACATCGACCTGACCTACATCGTCATGGACAACCAGATTTACGGCCTGACGAAAGGGCAAAACTCGCCGCGCAGCGCGCGGGGATTTATCAACCCGAAATATTCGCCGCAAGGGTCGGTCGAGCAGGAGCTTTCGCCGCTGGAGATCGCCATCGCCTCGGGCGCGACGTTCGTCGCGCAGTCGTTTTCCGGCAACCTGAAACAGTTGACGACGGTGATCGAGGAGGCGATCAAGCACAAGGGGTTCTCGTTCGTCAACGTGTTCAGCCCCTGCGTCACGTTCAACAAAGTGAACACGTACGAATGGTTCAAGGAACACGTCGTCGAGGTGGAAAGCATTCCGGGCTACGATCCGTCCGACCGTGCGCTTGCGATGGCCAAAATCATTGAGACGAACGGTATGTTGACCGGAATCATCTACCAAAACAAAGAAGTACCTTGTTACGAAGACGTGCTGCCCGGTTTTCGCGGACAGCCGTTGGCCGAACAGCCGCTTGAAATGACGCAGGAAGAGTTCGAGAAGTTGGTTGCGGAATTCATGTAACATGTTGAGGAATAACAGGTTTTTCGGGCAGGAAAGGCGTGCGCTCGGACGACACATGCCCGCGGCGCGCGCTTTTTTTGTCGCTTCGTTCGTGCTATAATGAGATCATGCAGAATGCGAGGTCTATTTCCCATTGGATAGAAAGGGATCCACGATGACGATATACTTCCAACCTCCTTCTTTAAAAGAAGCCAAAGCGCGCGGTCGGGAACCGGTCCGCATTCTCTACGCCGAAGATTTGCCGGAAGACGTCGCGCAGCTGGGACGGGACAAAAAGTACCACATCCAGACGTACGGCTGTCAGATGAACGAGCACGACACCGAAGTGATGAAAGGCTTGCTCGAACGAATGGGGTTCGTCTGGTCCGAAGAACGCCGCGATGCCGACGTCATCCTGCTCAACACGTGCGCTGTTCGCGAAAACGCCGAGGACAAGGTGTTCGGCGAACTCGGCCATCTGAAGGCGCTGAAGCGGGAAAAGCCGTCGCTCGTGCTCGGCGTCTGCGGCTGCATGCCGCAGGAAGAGTCGGTCGTCCGGCGCATTTTGGAAAAACACCCGCACGTCGATCTGATTTTCGGAACGCACAACATTCATCGGCTTCCTTATCTGCTGAAAGAGGCCTATTTCAGCAAGGAAATGGTCGTCGAAGTGTGGTCGAAAGAGGGCGACATTATCGAAAACTTGCCGAAAAAGCGGGAAGGCGTGAAGGCGTGGGTCAACATTATGTACGGCTGCGACAAATTTTGTACGTACTGTATTGTGCCGTACACGCGCGGTAAGGAACGGAGTCGCCGTCCGCAGGACGTCATCGCGGAAATCCGCGACTTGGCACGCCAAGGATTCCGGGAAGTCACGCTGCTCGGACAAAACGTCAACGCCTACGGCAAAGACTTCATCGATCTCGATTACACGTTTGCCGACCTGCTTGATGACGTGCGCAAAATCGACATCCCGCGCGTCCGTTTTACGACGTCGCATCCGCGCGATTTCGACGACCGGCTGATCGAAGTATTGGCCAAACGCGGCAACCTGGTCGAACACATTCATTTGCCCGTTCAGTCTGGGAATTCCGAAATCTTGAAGAAGATGGGAAGAAAATATACCCGCGAAGATTACCTGGAACTCGTCCGAAAAATCCGGCAAGCGATTCCCGATGTTTCGCTGACGACCGACATTATCGTCGGGTTTCCCGGCGAGACGGATGAACAGTTTGAGGACACGCTGTCGCTTGTCCGCGAGGTCGGGTTCGACAACGCGTTTACGTTTATCTATTCGCCGCGGGAAGGTACTCCGGCCGCTGAAATGAAGGACGACGTTCCGTACGAGGCAAAAAAAGAGCGGCTGGCGCGTTTGAACGCGTTGGTGGCGGACATCGGGCGGAAACGGAACGAAGCGCTGCTTCACCGGACCGTCGAGGTGCTTGTAGAAGGCGAAAGCAAGACGAACGCCGCCGTACTGGCCGGGCGGACGCGAACGAACAAGCTTGTTCATTTTGCGGGACCGAAACATTTGATCGGCGAACTTGTCGACGTCCGCATCACCGCCGTTCAGAGCTGGACACTGCGCGGCGAACTGGCGGACGGACGAATGGCCGAAGCGATCTGAAAGGAGTCGATGCCGATGGCGATGTCGGACGACGCAACCACGTTGCACGAAGGGAACGCCTCTTGCGGCATTCCACAATATTCGCACGCCGAGCTGGTCGTAAGGGAAGATATTTTGGCCAAGGCGAAAGAACTCGCCGATTTGATTTCGACGTCCGAGGAAGTCCGCATTTACCGCGAGGCCGAGCGGAAAATTCAAAATCACCCCAGAATCCAGGAAATGATACGTTTAATCAAGAAAAAGCAAAAAGAAGCCGTTGCGTTCGAAAAAGTGTTCCGGAACGAAGAAATGGTGCGAAAAATCGAGGCGGAAATCGCAGCGTTGCAGGATGAACTGGAAGCCATCCCGCTTGTTCAGCAATTCCAGCAGACGCAACACGATCTGAATTTGCTGCTTCAACTGGTCATCGACGTCATCCGCGACACCGTCTCTGAAAAAATTGAGCTCGAGCGCGGAGACGACGTTGCGCGGTCGGGGTGCGGCGGTTGAAAACCGTCTGCCTGCGCTCGACCGGTTTTATTCGAGCAACCCCATTGCCGTGTAGTCATGCCGGTTCATAACGCCGTCGACCGGAAGGCCGTGCGTGCGTTCGAAATGTCGCAAGGCTTCCTCCGTGGCCGGCCCGAATTTGCCGTTGGGATTTCCGTAGAAGTAGCCGGCCGACCGCAGGCGGCTTTGGATGAGGTAGACATCCGCTCCGCTGTCGCCGCGGGCGAGATCGCGCGGGTCCCGGTACGGTTCCCCAAGCGGATGCCCGACGATCGTCACGGCGGTTCCGACTGGAATCCATTCGTACAGTTCTTCTACATGCCGGTTGAACATGCGGATGCACCCCGCGCTTGCGTCCCTTCCGATCGAGGCGGGACGGTTTGTTCCGTGAATGCCGTAGACGCCCCATGGAACATTGAGTCCGAGCCACCGCGTGCCGAAGCCGCCGCCCCAGTCTTTCGCTTTGTGAACGACGACCCAGTCGCCGACCGGCGACGGCGTGTCGGGTTTGCCGGCGGCGATGGGATAGATACGGAAAACTTTTCCGCATCGATAAACGGTCATCCGGTTGCGATATGGATCGACCTCCAGCCGGAATTCCGCCTTTTTTTCGGTGGAAGGCGCGGTGACGGCATGCGCGGCCGACACGACGTTCGCCTTCATCGGCGCTGCGGAAGGCAACGCAAACGTCGGGGCGAGGGCCAAAACACCCACAAGCACGATCAGCATGCAGTCATCCCCTTTGAGAAAATGCAACTTTGTTTTCAGTATGTCCCGCCGGTGAAACTTTGCTTCCGCTTTGCGCGTAGAAGGGAATGAAAGGAGGGAACTTTTGCTTGACCGCGTTGTATGCCGTCCTGCTCGCCGTCGGATGCGTTTACGCGCTTGCCGTTCTGATTTTCGGAGACGGTTTCGCGTCCGACGTGTGGCCTGTGCTGCATCCGACCGTCATCATCGCCGCGCTTGCCGCCTTCGGGGGGTTTGGGCTGTTTCTCCAGCGGATGACGTCCTGGCGGGAACCGACGGTGGCGGGCGTATCGCTGTGCGGCGCGCTTACCGTTTCCGCGCTCGCCTTTTTTCTGTATGTGCGGCCGATGCGTAACGCCGAGCGATCGATCGCCTATTCCAGAACGGAGCTGGCGGGTCGTCCCGCTCGCGTCAGCGTCGCCATTCCGCCTTCGGGTTACGGCGAGGTGATCATCAAGGTCGGTGCCGGAATGACGAACGAAATCGCGGTCAGTCTCGACGGATCGCCGATCGCCTCCGGGGAGAAAGTCGTCGTCGTCGACGTCCGCCCCGATGCGTTGGTCGTGGCGACGTGGGAAGACGGTCCCGCTTCGGGCCGTGCCGAGGAAACCGAATGAAAGGGAGAGGAACATGGCCGGTTTTTTGATTGTACTGGTCGTCGCCGTGTTCGTCCTGCTCGGTCTGGCGTTTTGGGCGCGCTACAAGACGGTCGGGCCGGACGAGGCGATGATCGTCACCGGGTCGTTCTTGGGTTGGAAAAACGTTTTCGACGATTCCAGCGGCAAAAAGATCAAAATCATTCGCGGCGGCGGCGCTTTCATTTTGCCGATTTTCCAGCAAGCCAAGAAGCTGTCGCTTCTGTCGCACAAACTCGACGTCAACACGCCGGAAGTGTACACCGAACAGGGCGTGCCGGTCATCACGGACGGCGTCGCCATCATCAAGGTCGGCGGTTCGATCGAAGACATCGCGACTGCGGCCGAACAGTTTCTCGGCAAGCCGCCTGAGGCGCTGAAGGCTGAGGCGCAGGAAGTGCTCGAGGGCCATCTGCGCGCGATTCTCGGTTCGATGACCGTCGAGGAAGTGTACCGGAACCGCGACAAATTCGCCCAGGAAGTCCAGCAAGTGGCGGCTCTCGACTTGAAAAAGATGGGCCTGCAGCTCGTCTCCTTCACGATCAAGGACGTGCGCGACAAACACGGCTATCTCGAAGCGCTGGGCAAGCCGCGCATCGCCGCCGTCAAGCGCGACGCGGAGATCGCCGAGGCGGAAGCGATCCGCGACGCACGCATCCAGAAGGCGAAAGCCGAAGAGGAAGGGCAGAAGGCGGAACTGATCCGCGACACGAATATTGCCGAAGCCGTCAAGGAAAAAGAACTGAAAATCGCCGCCTTCAAACGGGAGCAGGACATGGCCAGGGCCGAAGCCGATCAGGCGTACCTGCTTCAGGAAGCACGTGCCAAACAGGCGGTCGTTGAGGAACAGATGAAAGTCGAGCTCGTCCGCAAAGAGCGGGAAATCGACCTGGAAGCGAAAGAAATTTTGCGCCGCGAAAAACAATATGACGCGGAAGTGCGCAAAAAGGCCGAAGCGGAACGCTACGCGGTCGAACAAGCTGCGGAAGCCGAAAAGACACGTCGCATGCTTGAGGCGGACGCCGTTCGTTACCGGATGGAAGCTGAAGCGAAAGCGGCGGCGGAACAAAAACGCCTGGAAGGACTCGCTATTGCGGAAGCCGAGCGCGCCAAAGGCGCCGCCGAGGCGGAAGTGATCCGGCTGCGCGGTCTGGCCGAAGCGGAGGCGAAAGCCAAATTGGCCGAGGCATTCGAAAAATTCGGGCAGGCGGCGGTTCTCGACATCATCGCGAAAATGTTGCCGGAACTCGCCGGCCGCGTCGCCGAACCGATGCGCGGCATCGACAAGCTGACCGTCGTCGACGCCGGCGGCGGCCAGGGACCGGCAAAAGTCGGCCAGTATGTGACGGCGCTTTTAGCGACATTGCCGGAAATGATCAAGAACGTATCCGGACTCGACCTTGCGCAATGGGTCAGGGAAACGGTGATGAAAGGCGATGCGCCGCCTCGAAGACATCTTGAGGAGAATTGACCGGAAAGGTTACAAAGCTTACAAAGAGACAGAAGGCAGCTATCGCAGCGCGTGGTTCGAGCTTCACATCGACCACGCGCAGGCGGACCCGTTCGCTCCGCCGTCGCGCGTGCGCGTGACGGTACCGGCTTCCGTCGCCCGCTTGCGTCCGGAATGGATGGAATCCGGGCATCGCCTCGTCGCGCTGACGGATTTTCTTGCGCGCCAAATCGCCGCCGCTATCCGGGAACGGCAGCGGCGAAACAGGGGACATACGGGTACGGGCAACAGCGGCCTGATTTTCATTGACGAACCCGGTCAGCAAATATTGCCGCGAACCGCCGTCGCCGTCCGAGGGGGAGACGTGGAAGTCCGCCTCTCCGTCGGCCTGCCGGCCGCGGGACGGACGGTTCTCGGCGAGGAGGCCCGGCGGCTTCTGGCCGAGGACGTTCCGGCCGTCGTCCGGCGCGGTATTCTGGAATTTTCGCCCGACCGGCTGGAAGAGCATCTACGCCTTGCCGACCGGCAAGCGGCGATCCGGCGATACATGGAAGAACGCGGCTGGATCGCATTCGTCGCCAACGGAGCCGTCTTGCCCCGGGAAAGCGGCGCGAGCGACCGGCCGATGCGCGGGCCGGGCGTCGTGCCGTTTCAGTCGCCGCCGTCGCTCGAGGCGGAAATTCCGGTGCCGCACGGACCGCCGGTCCGCGGCATGGCGATTCCGCGGGGCGTCACCTTGATCGTCGGCGGCGGCTACCACGGCAAGACGACGCTGCTGAAGGCGCTTGAGCGCGGCGTTTACAATCATGTCGCGGGCGACGGCCGCGAATACGTGCTGACGCGCGAAACAGCCTGCAAAATCCGCGCCGAGGACGGGCGAAGCGTAGCCGGCGTCGATATCTCGCCGTTTATTTCACGGCTGCCGTTCGGTAAAGAGACGACGGCGTTTTCCACCGACGACGCCAGCGGCAGCACGTCGCAAGCCGCCAACATCATGGAAATGCTGGAGGTCGGCGCAGACGTTCTGTTTATCGACGAGGATACGAGCGCGACCAATTTCATGATCCGCGACGCGCGCATGCGGAAACTCGTGGCGAAAGACCGCGAACCGATCACGCCGTTCATCGACCGGGTGCGCAGGCTTTACGAAGAACGCGGCGTTTCCACCGTCCTGGTCCTCGGCGGATCGGGCGACTATTTCGACGTCGCCGACACGGTCATCCTCATGCACGAATACAGACCGTACGACGTGACGCAAGAAGCAAAGTCGATCGCCGCCGAGCTTCCGATCGACCGTCCGCCCGAGCGCGACGAGCCGTTCGGCGGGACGGCGGAGCGTATCCCGCTTCCCGGCTCGTTCGGTGCGTCTCGCAGCGGTAAAGACAAAGCGGAAGCCAAGGGACTTCATACGATTTTGTACGGCGCGCAGATCATCGATCTGTCGGCGGTCGAGCAACTCGTCGACCCGAGTCAGACCCGCGCAATCGCCCGCTTGCTCCGTCTGCTGGAACAGTCGATGGACGGCCGGCGTACCGTCGCCGAGCTGATCGCGGCGATCGGGGAGCGGCTTCGTCGCGAAGGTCTCGATCTGCTGTCGCCGCATCCCGGGCGGCATCCCGGCGATCTGGCGATGCCGCGGCCGTTCGAGCTTGCTGCCGCGCTGAATCGGATCCGCTCGTTGCGCGTCAGGACGGTCGGCGGGCAAGGCGGATGACGTTCCAGGACGCTGCGGGCAATTGCGCTGTCAAAAGGCCGTTTTCCGCGGCGGCGTCCGACAGTCGCCGGGGCACAACGCGATGCGGGGCGTCGACGGTGTTGGCCGCTTTCAGATCGGGATGGTCGAGCACAAGATGCTCGATCACTCGAACATCTTCAAAACCGTCCAGTTTTCCTTCCAGCACGATCGGCTCGTGCAAATGCCGGTTGACCGCGAACACGGTCAACTCACCGACGTCTTCTCGGTACACTGCCGCCGCTTCGACATACGGCACGTCCGTGTAGTCGCGGCTGTCGTACTTCGGCCCGTCGACGAGTGTGACGAGCGAGGTGCCGCGTCCGTAGCGGGATGCGTGGAGGAACGGATAAAAAATCGTCTGTCTCCAGACCGGGCCGCCCGTCTTCGTCATGATCGGGGCGATCACGTTGACGAGTTGCGCAAGACAGCCGATCTTGACGCGGTCGGCGTGACGGAGCAATGTGATCAACATGCAACCGGCGACAAGAGCATCTTCCAGGTTGTAGACGTCTTCGAGAAGCGGGGGCGCAATTTGCCACGGTTTTTGTTTTTTATCCGCTTCATGGGAATGATACCAGACGTTCCACTCGTCGAACGAAATGTAAAGATCCCTTTTGCTGCGCTTCTTCGCTTTGACGTAATCGCACGTCGCTTTGACGATCCGGATAAACCGTTCCATGTCCAGCGGCTTGGCGAGAAAGTTTGCAGTATCATTTTCTGGATTGCCGAAATAGATGTGCAGCGACACGTAATCGACGTGTTCGTACGTATGTTCGAGAACAATCCTTTCCCATTCTGGAAACGTCGGCATGGAAGGACTCGAGCTGCCGCAGGCGACGAGTTCGATCGACGGGTCGACCCACTTCATCGCCTTGGCAGTTTCGCAGGCCAACCGTCCGTATTCGTCGGCTGTTTTGCTGCCGATTTGCCAGGATCCATCCATTTCATTGCCGAGACACCAGACTTTGACGCGATGCGGTTCGCGGTAGCCGTGCCGCACGCGCAAGTCGCTCCAGTACGTGCCTGAGGGGTAATTGCAATATTCCACCAGATTGCGGGCCTCGTCGATGCCGCGCGTGCCGAGGTTGACTGCGAGCATCGGTTCGGCCCCTGCTTTTTTGCACCAATCGACAAATTCGTTCGTCCCGAATTCGTTGGTCTCGATCGATCGCCAGGCGAGCTCAAGACGGCGTTTGCGTTCGGACTTCGGGCCGACGCCGTCTTCCCAGTTATATCCCGACACGAAATTTCCGCCCGGGTAACGAACGATCGGGACGCCCAACTCGCGGACGAGCTCCAGCACGTCCCGCCGGAATCCTTGTTCGTCAGCTTCCGGATGCCCCGGCTCGTAAATCCCGCCGTACACCGCCCGGCCGAGATGTTCAACGAACGCCCCGAACAACCGCGGATCCGTATCGCCGATCGTATACGCGCGATCGACGCGAAGTTTGGCCGATGCCATGACGCATGCGCCTCCGTCCATTTGATTAATATAAATATGAATTAAATAATAAAAACATAACCATACATATTAAACCACAGCGGCGGCGGTCCGTCAATTCAGAACAGCAAAACGGCGCGATCCCGACGATCGGGACCGCGCCGTTTTTACGCCTGCGTGCGTCAGAACCCGCGGTATTGCGGTTCTTCAAACTCGATCTGTTGAATGCGGCTTTCCAGTTTCTGAACAATCTGCTGAGTGCTTTGAGCTGCGCTCGAAAACAGCGACTTGGCTTCCTGGTTTTGCGTGTTGAGCGCGAACTGTTCGAGATTGGCCTGAGCGCTTTTCAGCGACGCCAAGCATTGTTTGACCTGGCTGGCGACGGTCACGGACGGTCACCTCCTTCACGGATTCATCATGCGTCGAAAGCACGCGGCATATTCCGCCCGTCGCCTGGGAATAAAACGTCCTGTCGCCGCGCACAATTTTCACGTCGGCGCGTCGGCAATCGATCAATAAGGTGGGAATCGCATGCCGGAGTGGATGCTTGTCGCCGTCCGAACATTTGCCGCCATTCTTGCGTTGCTCGTCGTGACGCGACTTCTGGGCAAACGCCAAATCACGGAATTGTCCGTTTTCGAGTACATCACCGGCATTACCCTCGGCAGCCTTGCCGCCTATGTCTCGATCGACATGCAGGAAAACTGGTACCTCGGTTTCGTCGCCCTGATCGTCTGGGCGGGCATGTCGCTGTTGATCGAGTTCTTGCAGATCAAAAGCAAATGGTTTCGCGACCTCGTCGATGGAAGATCAACGGTACTAATTAAAGAAGGGAAGATTATGGAAAAAAATTTGAAAAAAGAACGGTTGACCATCGACGAGCTTTTGCAGCAATTGCGCAAGAAAAACGTTTTCAAGCTGTCGGACGTCGAGTTTGCCGTTATGGAACCGACCGGCGAAATCAACATCATGCTGCGCAAGGAATATCAGCCGTTGACGGCGAGCCATCTCGGCGTTCGCGTCGGTCCCGAACGCGAACCGCAGACGGTGATCATGGACGGCAACATTTTGGACGAGCCGCTGGCGACGATGGGCTTAAACCGCGATTGGCTTCTGGCAGAGCTCGACAAACAGGGCATCGCGCCGGAAAACGTCTTTGTCGCGCAGGTCGACGCCTACGGACAGTTGTATGTCGACGTTTACGACGACCAGCTGAAACTGCCCGAACCTCAACAGAAAGCATCCCTGTTCGCGACGCTGAAAAAATGCGAAGCGGATCTGGAAATGTTTTCTCTGTCGTCCGAACACGAATCAGCGAAGCAGCTGTACGGTGAATGCGCCCGGCTGTTAAAAAACGTGATTTCCGATCTTGAGCCTTTATTGACGAGGTAAGGCGTCCGTCGACGCAGTCAAGGGGAGCGTTTGAAAACCATGACCGGAAAACCGAACAAAAAAAAGCTGACAAAAGTTCAGCAGGAATACGTTGAACTGGCCAAGCGCCACGAGCCGAAACGTCCGGTCTGGAGGAACTGCGTCCGTGCGTTTTTGTCGGGCGGTCTCATCTGCCTGATCGGCCAGGCTGTCCAGACGGCGTTCGTCGCGTGGGGACACATGGACAAAATCAAAGCCGGCAATCCGACGGTTGCTGTGATGATTTTGCTATCCGTCGCGCTGACCTGTCTCGGCGTCTACGACAAAATCGCGCAGTGGGCGGGCGCCGGCTCGGCCGTGCCGGTGACAGGTTTCGCCAATTCGATGGCCAGCGCGGCGCTTGAGCACAAAAGCGAAGGATACGTGCTCGGCGTCGGCGGCAACATGTTCAAGCTGGCCGGCCCGGTCATCGTGTTCGGCACCGTCGCGGCGTTTTTCGTCGCCATCGCGTACGGCCTGTTCAATCCCGACGCAGTAGGGAAAGGGGGCGGTTGACTGCATGCTTCACGGACATCAAAGCTGGCTGTTTGAAAATCGCCCGGTCATCCTAGGGACGGCGACGGTCGTCGGGCCGTTCGAAGGACGCGGGCCGCTTGCGCGCGATTTCGACATCGTCTACGGCGATTCGCTGCTCGGCCAGGACAGCTGGGAAAAGGCCGAGAGGAAAATGGTTGAGGAGGCGTCCAAGCTCGCCATCGAAAACGCCGGACTGACCAAGGAGCAAATTCAGTTTTACGCCGGCGGCGACCTGCTCAATCAGATCGTCAGCAGCAGTTTCGCAGCGCGCAGTCTCGGCATTCCGTACATCGGCGTATTCGGCGCCTGCTCGACGTCGGCGCTCGGTCTGTCCGTCGCCGCGCTGATGGTCAATTCCGGCGCCGCCAAATTCGCGCTGGCGGCAACGTGCAGCCATAATTCGTCCGCCGAAAAACAATACCGCTATCCGACCGAGTACGGTTCGCAAAAACCGCCGACGGCCCAATATACCGTCACCGGCGCCGCCGCCGCCGTCGTCGGCCACGACGGGCGAAAAGGCCCCGTCGTCGCCGCCGCGACGATCGGCCGCGTCGTCGACATGGGCATCGCCGATCCGTTCAACATGGGCGCGGCCATGGCGCCGGCGGCCGTCGACACGGTCATCGCCCATTTGCGCGACATGCGCCGGGAGCCGGGCCATTACGACATGATCGTCACCGGCGACTTGGCCAAAGTCGGCTACGACATCGCGCGCGAGCTGTTCAAAAAGCACGGTGTTCCGATTCAACAGACGGACTACCGCGACTGCGGCATGATGATATACGACTACGAAACCCAAATGGTTCAGGCCGGCGGCAGCGGCTGCGCCTGCTCCGCCGTCGTGACGTACGGTCATCTGCTCAAGAAATTAAAACGCGGCGAATTGAAAAGAATCTTGCTGGTTGCAACAGGCGCGCTCTTGTCGCCCTTGACGTACCAACAGGGCGAGAATATTCCCTGCATCGCCCACGCCGTCGCCATCGAAGCGCCCGAACAACGGGCATAACAATTTCATTTCATTTAAGGAGGAAGTTTACCGATGAACCGAAAAATTTGTTCACTTGCTGTTTTGGCCGGAATTGCACTTGTTTCAATGTCCGTGTCGGCGTGCACCTGGTTTCCGAACCGTCCGGGCGGTACACCGAGGCCGCAGGCGGTATGGCCGTCGCCGACCGCTATGTTGCCCGTCGCACCGTCACCGACGGTCGGCCCCGCCGCATTGGGGGACGAACGATTCCGCGTCGCCCAACACGTCGCCGATCGGATCGCGGAACTTCCCGGTGTCCGCCAAGCTAACGTGCTGGTAACGCCGGATTTCCGGGCGTATGTCGCGGTCGTCGTCGACTCGACGCCGTCGTCGCCGTCGGATCGCATCGAACAGCGCGTTGCTGACCGGGTCAAGGCTGCCGATCCGCGCATCCGCGATGTGTTCGTCTCGTCAAACCCTGAATTCGTGGATCGGGTCAACCGGTATGTCGAGGAAGCAAGAGCCGGCCGGCCGGTGGCGGGGTTTGTGGAGCAGCTCAATGAGATCGTCGTTCGGCTGTTCCCGAACGCCGTACGACCGTCGCCGTTGCCTTCGCCGCCCCGTCGAGGAACTGTCGCACCGTAAAGAGGGGATAAAGGCAAGGGAGGAACGAAAGATGGCGGACAAACCGGTTTTGGCGTATTTTCGCACGGAGGACGACGCACAGACCGCGCTGCGGCGGCTGCGCTCCGAAGTCCGTCTGGCCGACGCGCGCGTGGAGCGGATCGACCGCCTGAAGGGCGAGCTTCCCGAAATGCCGTTCAACCCGATCGCCGGCGGATTTCCCGGGCTCGGCTACTTGACGCTCGGAGCGCAGCCGATGACGACGGGCGAGCGCGTCCTTGCCGCCGCCGATCCCTCCGCAAGCGGACTTGCTTATGGAGACGAAACGGCGGGGGAAAACGTGCTCCTTACCGCCGTCGTCGACGATCGCGACCACGACCGTGCGCTCGACGTCGTCCGCGCAAACGGCGGCCGGCTCTAGATTTGTAGTCCATTTCGAAGACGCGGAGGCACCGACATGTCCGAAAAAAAGAAACGACGCCCTTCGCTCGCGCCCGGTATGATGGGGCACGATCCGCTCGAAAAAAAGGCGACGTCCGCCGACCGCAAAAAGGGCGATTTTACTCGAGTGACCCGTCTGTACATCGACCGGACTCCCGGCGACTGACCAAAGTCTCGAGCAGCTTCCGCATGTCGTCCGGCAGCGGGGCGCGCACCTGCAGACGGGTTTGCGTCCACGGGTGAAACCAGATCAGCTTTTCGCCGTGCAGGGCCTGGCGGCGGATCAGGCGCCGGGAGCCGCCGTACAGGCCGTCGCCGGCGATCGGATGGCCGATTGACGACAGGTGGACGCGGATCTGATGCGTCCGCCCCGTTTCCAGTTTCAGCCGCAGCAGCGTATGATCCTCGAACCTGTCCACCACGCGATAATGCGTAACGGCCGGTTCGCCGGTTGGGCTGACCCTCCGTTTCGTCGGATGGTGGCGGTGCTGGCCGATCGGCAAGTCGATCGTTCCTTCGTCGTCCTTCACCACGCCTTCGACGATTGCCACATATTCGCGCCCGATTCTTTTTTCCCGCATCGCGCGATCGAAAACGGCGTGGGCGAACTCGTTCTTGGCGAACAGGACGGGGCCGCTCGTTTCTTTGTCGAGCCGATGGATCGGCCGAACCCGGCATTTCTGGTCCGTGCAGGCGTAATAGGCGGCCACGGCATGCGCCAGCGTGCCGCGCTGGCCGGCGACGCTCGGATGAGCCTCGATGCCGGCGGGCTTATGAACGACAAGCGAAAAATCGTCCTCGTACAAGATGTTCAGTTCGGTGAAATCGGCATCCACGCCGGGTTCTTCTGGAGGAAACAGACGCAGGTGCAACGTTTGTCCCTGCAGCCGGACTCCGCCGCGCCGGATCAGGCCGGAACACACTTTCGGCGGAATCGGTAGGCGGGCGAGTACTTTGCCGAGCCCTTCCGCCGCCCAAGACGGCGGAACGCGGACTTCATACCAGGCCCCTTTGCGGCGACCGGAAGGTATCATGTCGTCAAAACCCCTTCTGTTAAAGCGGTTAAAGCGCGTTGGGACAACCGGATCGGTTCCCGAACCACCCGAGAAGGGATGAACCGTTCGACGAGTTCCCGCGGTTTTGCCGGTTCCGGACGGTCGATGAGCCCGCACCGGTATGCAAGCCAGCCGACGACCCGTTCCGCGGCGATCCCGCTTGCGCGAAGCCGTTGCAGCGTAATTTCTTCCCCGTGCCGTTTCGACAGCCGCCGTCCGTCGGGGCCGAGCCACAGCGGCGCGTGCGCGTACGCCGGCGGACGCAACTCCAACGCCTCGAACAGCAACAGTTGTCTCGGCGTGGAGTCCAGCAGATCGGAGCCGCGCCACACTTCGGTGACGCCCATTTCCGCATCGTCGACGACGACGGCCAACTGATACGCGTAAACACCGTCCGAACGCCGGACGATAAAATCGCCGCCGGTGCCCGCCTCAAACGCGACAAACCCGTGCACCTCGTCCCGGAACGAAACCGGTCGGTCGGGCAAAGCGAACCGCCAGGACGGCCGCCGGATACTCGCGAGCCGCTCGCGTTCCGCCGACGACAGCCCCCTGCAGCGCCCCGGATATGCCGGGCCTTCTGACGTCAGGCCGTGCGGAGCGTTTGCCGACTGCAACACGTCTTTTCGGCTGCAAAAGCAGGGATAGACGAGATTTTTGGACAACAGTCGCTCAAACGCTTCCCGGTAAACAGGTTCCCGTTCGCTCTGCCGGTAAGGCGCGTGCTGTCCGCCGACGTCCGGGCCTTCGTCCCAGTCGAGGCCGAGCCAGCGAAGGTCTTCTATCAGCCCCTGTTCATATTCGGGACGGCAGCGCGGGCGGTCGAGGTCTTCCAGCCGGAGCGCGATCGTCCCGTTTTTGCTGCGGGCGGACAGCCAGGCAAGCAGCGCCGTGCAGGCGTTGCCGAGATGCATGCGGCCCGAAGGCGTCGGCGCGAAACGGCCGCGGTGCTGTGTCATGTGAGCGATCACCCCGGACGTTCTTGATCTTAGCAAAAGATCGTCCGAAAAACAAACGGTGTTGCAACCGGTTGCAACCCGTTCGCATTCGGTTTATGATGGCAGTGAAGATCGTCACGTTCCGACCGAATGTTGAGGAGGGACCGGATTTCCATGAAAGAAAAAGGGGCGAGGCTTTGGATCATTCCGGACGGCTACATCCCGGAGCGCAGCTCGGGAGTGTTGACGAGCCATGAATCGATCTGCGTGCTCAATTGCAACGATCGACCGGCCCGACTGGCGATCACCGTGTACTTCGAAGACCGGCCGCCGATCGAACGGATTCCGGTCGAAGTCGGCGCCAAACGGACGAAACATATCCGCACTTCTACGCTCGAACTGAACGGCGAGCGGATTCCCGTGGGCGTTCCGTACGCGATGGAAGTGGAAAGCGACATTCCCGTCGTGGTGCAGTACAGCCGGATGGACTCTACGCAGGCAGAAAACGCGCTGATGTCGGTCATCGCGTATCCGGTCGAATAAAGGTCGGAAAAGGTCGGAAATCGAAGAAGGAGGCGGTTCGGATGGACGACGGCGATGAGTTTCCGAACCAAGTGCTCGCTCCGGGGGTCGTCGTACCGAACGGACCGGAAGCGGCTTCCTGGCTATCCGGAAGAATGTTGCGCATCGGCAGGGCGGCGGCTGGCGTTTCATACGGCATTCCGGTCGGAGCGGTCGTCCCGCTCGGATTCGAGGCGTATGTCCGCGTGTTTCACCCCGCCGAGGGAGGAGAAGACGGCGGAGAGCCGATCTTTTGGTCGGAAGTGGCCGAATGGGCCGGGCGTCGCGTCCATCCGCTCATGCAATGGGAAGCGATAAGCCGACCGGCTCCGGGATTCGGTGCGGGGCCGAAACCATGGAAAGAAGATCCGCCCGTCGGCCGTTGTCCGGATGATACACTTGCGGCGTTGGCCGAACATCTGGAAAGGTTTACCGAAACCCCCGAGACGACGTGGGTTTGCGTCTGGGACGGTTTTACGTCTGTCGGTCCGCTGATCCGACATGCTCCGCGCGTTCGGTTGCCGGGACGCACGTATGCGCTGCTCAGGGCGCCTCTTGATGTCGTGGCGGAAGGAATTGTGCGGGGCGGCGTATGGACACCGGGACCGAATCTTTGGTGGCCAGACGACCGGGCGTGGTGCGTCGCGACGGAGGTCGATTTCCGGTGGACGTTCGTGGCGGGAAGCCGCGGGCTGATCGCCTCGATCGCCGGCGATACGCGTCTGGAGGCGTTGGAGACGAGGCCGGAGCATCGGTGCGACGTTGGCAGCGATATGATTAATATGCTTAATGATGAACCTTATTAAAGGGTACAAATCAGGTCGGTGCAGTTTTCTTTCGTCTCCCAAACTTCCGATAATGTATATTATGTAAACTAGAAAAGCAGCCAACCGCTGAGCGCGCCTTCTCTGAAAACAGCCCTTCTTTTCAAGCTTTACAAAGCGGGCCGCCTCTCCGGGATCTGGCATCCATCACCGGGGTTCAGGCGGCCCGTTTCGATCTAGACGGCGCTTTTAGCACACACGGCGTTTAAAATGGCGTTTATTTGGATTTGGAATTCGGATTGGTGTCTTCCGAAGGTAATTCTTCCTCCAGAGCATAGTCGAAATCGTCGATGTCGTAGACCTTCACCGGAATTTCTGCGTCGATCACTTTGTCGACGAATTCGTACTGATCGGTCACGATCGGCGCCTGTTCGCGCAGGGACGTCAGAATCAGTTCCGTCTCGATCGGGTCGAGTTCTTCGCCGTATTGCGCGTTTTCGACGGCGTAAACGACAGTAATCGTCACTTTATCGTTGACGAGCAGCGGCGGACTTTTGCGCCACGGCGCAAGAAGCGCGCGCTCGATTTTTTTCCGGTTCAGCGGTTGTTCAAAAAATTTGATCATCTCCTCGATCATTTGCCGGGCATGGCCGTCATCGGCCGGATCGGACATGATCGGCTCTTCACTGTCTTTCATGTCGTACAGTTCCATGACCGTCGAATACGGAATCAAATACTCGACGGGCCGGGAAGGAGACAACATCTGGCCGTAAATGGCGACCATGACGGCTTCGACGACAAAACGCCGTTTGGTTTCCACGTTGCGTTTCGACCACCTTTCGACCTTTTGCAGCGGGTCTACGTACTTTATCATATCATTTGTGTGCGGTTCGTACCAGTGCGACAAAACAAAGAAGCGACTCCCGACGAGGCGGTCGTCGCTCGTTCGATTTTCTTCTGTATTTTTAAGGCAAAAACGTTCGGCCCATCAAGTACCGGTCAACTTCCCGAGCGGCTTCTCTTCCCTCATGAATGGCCCAAACGACCAGGCTTTGCCCTCTCCTCATGTCGCCGGCGACGAAAATACCGTCGATGTTGGTGCGGTACTTTCCGTATTCCGCCTTAACGTTCGTGAACCGGTCGGTTTCCAGACCGAGCTGGCGGATGAGCGGCTGTTCGGGTCCCGCAAAGCCGAGCGCGATTAGAACCAGTTGCGCCGGCCATACTTTTTCGGTGCCGGGAATAACGGTGTTCGTCGCACGGCCGGATTCGTCTTTTTTCCGAATGACTTCCACCGTGCGGACTTCCTTAACGTGTCCGTTTTCGTCGCCCACCAGCTCGGTGGTCAGGATCCGGTATTCCCGAGGGTCTTTCCCGAACAGCGCTTTGGCCTCCTCCTGACCGTAATCCAGTCGGAACACCTGCGGATACTGCGGCCACGGGTTGTCGACCGGCCTTGTCAACGGCGCTTCCGGATAGATGACGAATTGCGTGACGCTTTTGCAGCCCAGCCGGATTGCCGTCGCCACACAGTCGGTCCCCGTGTCGCCGCCGCCGATGACGACGACGTCCTTGCCCTCGGCGGAAATGTAACGACCGTCTTGAAGCCCGGAATCGAGCAGCGATTTCGTCGCCAACGTCAGAAACTCCATCGCGTAATGAACGCCTTTCAGCTCGACGCCCGGCACTTCGAGCGGCCGCGGCTGCGTAGCGCCACAGCAGAGAACGACGGCGTCGAATTCCTTGAGCAGTCGGTCGGCGGGATAGTCTTTTCCGACTTCGCAATTGACGACGAATTGAACGCCTTCGGCCGCCATCAGGTCGATCCGGCGCTGGACGACGCGTTTGTCCAGTTTCATCGGCGGGATGCCGTACGTCAGCAAACCGCCGATCCGATCGGCGCGTTCAAACACCGTCACCGTATGACCGGCTTTGTTCAGCTGGTCCGCCGCCGCCAGACCGGCGGGACCGGAACCGACGATCGCCACTTTTTTGCCCGTGCGCTTTTTCGGCGGCTCCGGCTGCACCCAGCCTTCCTCAAACGCCCGGTCGATGATCGCCTGCTCGATCGTCTTGATGGCGACGGGATCACCGTGTAAACCGACCGTGCAGGAACCCTCGCAGGGAGCCGGACAGACGCGGCCGGTGAATTCAGGAAAATTGTTCGTTTTATGCAAGCGGTATAACGCTTCTTTCCATTGTCCGCGATATACGAGGTTGTTCCATTCCGGAATCAGATTGTGCAACGGACAACCCGTCGTGCCCCGGTTCAGGATGATGCCCGAATTGCAATACGGAATGCCGCAGTCCATGCAGCGGGCGCCCTGAATGCGCAGCTCTTCATCGGACAGATGCCGATGAAACTCTTCCCAGTCCCGGATGCGTTCCAGCGGGTCGCGATCGGCGGGGACATGGCGCTTGTATTCCAGAAAACCGGTCGGCGTCGACATCGTTTCGTTCCCCCCTTCAGTTTCCGCTGACCCGGGAAACGTCTTTCGTGTTCTCGATGAAAGCGCGCATGACCGCTTCTTCTTGGCTCAATCCCTCGCGTTTGGCGCGCTCGATCGACTCGAACATGCGCTTGTAGTCGCGCGGGATCACCTTGACGAACCGTACGACGTAGTCGTTCCAGTCGTGCAGAATACGGCGCGCTTTTTCGCTCCCTGTATACTTGACGTGGTTTTGCAGCATCAGTTTCACTTCTTCGATCTCGTACTCGTCTTCCAACAATTCGAACAACACCATTTCGTCGTTAGCGCGCTCGCGGAAACGGCCGTCTTCGTCGAGCACGTAGGCGATGCCGCCCGACATGCCCGCGGCGAAATTGCGGCCGGTCGGTCCGATAATGACGACGCGGCCTCCGGTCATGTACTCGCAGCCGTGATCGCCGACGCCCTCGACGACGGCGCGGGCGCCGCTGTTGCGAACGCAGAACCGTTCGCCCGCCCGGCCGCGGATGTACGCTTCCCCGCCGCTTGCGCCGTACAGCGCGACGTTGCCGATGATGATGTTGTCTTCCGGCACAAACGGCGATTGCGGCGGCGGGAAAACGATCAGTTTGCCGCCCGACAGGCCTTTGCCGAAATAGTCGTTGGCGTCGCCTTCCAGCGACAGCGTCATCCCTTTCGGCACGAAAGCGCCGAAGCTTTGCCCCGCCGATCCGTTGAAATGAAGCCGAATCGTGTCGTGCGGCAAGCCGTCGCGCCCGTAGCGGCGCGTCAGCTCGCTGCCGACCATTGTGCCGACGGATCGGTCGGTGTTGCGGATCGGCAAAATCGCGTGCACCCGCTTGCCTTCTTCCAGTGCGGGCCGGCAAATACGCATCAGTTCGCGGCTGTCGAGCGTTTCTTCAAGCCGGTGGTTCTGGTCGACGCGATGACAGCGCCCGACATGCGGCGGTACGTCCGGCTGATACAACAGCGGCGATAAGTCGAGCCCTTTCATCTTCCAATGCGCGTGATCGGTTTCGACTTCGAGAACGTCGGTACGCCCGACCATTTCGTCGATCGTCCGGAAACCAAGTTTCGCCATCCATTCGCGAACATCCTGCGCCACGAACCGCATGTAGTTGACGACGTGGTCGGGATCGCCGGTAAATCGTTTACGCAGTTCAGGATTTTGCGTCGCGACGCCGACCGGACACGTGTCGAGATGACAGACGCGCATCATGACACAGCCGAGCACGATGAGCGGCGCGGTCGAAAAGCCGTACTCCTCGGCGCCGAGCAGCGCGGCGATGACGACGTCGCGGCCGGTCATCAGCTTGCCGTCCGTTTCGAGAACGACGCGGTCGCGCAAACCGTTAAGAAGCAGCGTCTGATGCGTTTCCGCAAGCCCCAATTCCCACGGCAGGCCGGCATGTTTGATGCTGGAGCGCGGCGAGGCACCGGTACCGCCGTCGTAACCGCTGATCAAAATCACGTCCGCTCTGCCCTTCGCCACGCCCGCTGCGATCGTGCCGACGCCGACCGCGGAGACGAGCTTGACGTTGATTTTCGCGCGCGGATTTGCGTTTTTCAGGTCGAAAATCAGTTCGGCCAAGTCCTCGATCGAATAAATATCGTGATGCGGAGGCGGCGAAATCAAGCCGACGCCGGCCGTCGTACCGCGACATTCCGCGATCCACGGATACACTTTTTTCCCCGGCAGTTGGCCGCCTTCGCCCGGCTTGGCGCCCTGTGCGATTTTGATCTGGATTTCGTCGGAATTCACGAGATAATGAATCGTGACGCCGAAGCGGCCGGACGCAACCTGTTTGATCGCGCTTCGCCTTTCGTCTTTGAACCGTTCGGGGTCTTCCCCGCCTTCACCGGTATTGCTTTTGCCGCCGATCCGGTTCATGGCGATGGCGAGGCTTTCATGCGCTTCCTTGCTGATCGATCCGAACGACATGCCGCCGGTTTTAAAACGCCGACAAATCGACTCGACGGGTTCGACTTCCTCGATCGGCACCGGATCGCGTATCTGCCGGAATTTGAACAGGCTGCGCAGCGTAATATGCTGCCTCGATTGATCGTCGATCAGATTTGCGAATTTCTTATAAAGCGCGTAATTGTTCGTACGCGCCGCCTGCTGCAACGTATGAATCGTCTCCGGATGCAACAAGTGCACTTCCCCGCCGGCGCGCCACTGATGGTCGCCACCGGGATCGAGCGCAATGTCGCGGCTGTTGGAAACTGCATAAGCCTGACCGTGGCGCATCAGCGTTTCCTTGGCGATCGCGTCGAGGCCGACGCCGCCGATACGAGAGGGCGTCCAGGTAAAATATTTGTCGATGACGGACCGATGAATGCCGATCGCTTCGAAAATTTGCGCGCCTCGGTAGCTTTGGAGCGTCGAAATGCCCATTTTCGAGGCGATTTTGACGACGCCCTTGACGACGGCTTTTAGATAGTTTTTTTCGAGTTTTTCATATTCGCCGGGCACCATCTGCTGTTCGTTCAACGCGCGGACGGACTCCAGCGCCAGGTAAGGATAAATCGCTTCCGCGCCGTAACCGAGCAGCATGGCGAAATGATGCACTTCCCTCGGCTCGCCGGATTCGAGCGCGATGCCGACTTTCATCCGCTTGCCGTTTCGGATGAGATGGTGGTGAAGCCCGGAAACGGCGAGCAAGGCGGGAATCGGCGCATGCCGCTCGTCGACGCCGCGGTCGGACAGAATGAGCAGTTGTACGCCGTTTTCGATGGCCCGATCCGCTTCGGCGAACAGCCGTTCCATCGCCCGTTCGAGGCCTGCTTCTCCTTCCTCGACGGGGAACAAAATCGGCAACGTCTCGGTCTTAAACAGCGGATTGCGCTTCAGCTTCGCAAAATCAGCCGCGTTCAAAACAGGTGTCTCCAGTCGGATTTTCCTGCAGTTCTCCGGTCCTGGGCGGACGAGATTGCCCTCCGGACCGATCGTCGTCACGGTCGACGTGACGATTTCTTCGCGGATGGCGTCGATCGGCGGATTCGTCACCTGGGCGAACAACTGTTTGAAATAGTTATACAACAGCTGCGGCCGCTCCGAAAAGACGGCGAGCGGCGTATCGACGCCCATCGATCCGACCGGCTCGACGCCCGTTTTGGCCATCGGTTCCAAAATTTTGACCAAGTCTTCGTACGTGTAACCGAACGCTTTTTGCCAACGCAGTCGCGTCTCATCGTCGAGCGAGCCGTGGTCCGGCTCGGCTTTTGGCAGGCTGTCGAGCCGCACGAGATTTTCGTCCAGCCACTGGCGATACGGCCGTTCGCGGACGATCGCGCGTTTGACTTCTTCGTCGCTGACGATCCGACCCTCGCGCGTATCGACGAGTAGCATACGACCGGGCTGCAGACGGTCTTTTCGGATGATTTTCGCCGGATCGATCGGTAGAACGCCGGTTTCCGACGCCAGCACGATGCGGTCGTCGCTCGTGACGCAGTAGCGCGCCGGCCGCAGGCCGTTTCGGTCCAGGATGGCGCCGATGACGGTTCCGTCGGTAAACACGATTGCAGCAGGACCGTCCCACGGTTCCATCAGCGTGCTGTGGTATTCGTAAAACGCTTTTTTCTCATCGTCCATCTGCACATGGTTGACCCACGGTTCCGGCACCATCATCATGGCGGCATGCGGCAGCGACCGGCCGCACAGGTGCAAAAATTCCAGACAATTGTCAAAAATCTGCGAGTCGGATCCGTCCTCGTCGAGAACCGGCAAGAGTTCGCTGATCTCAACGCCGAACACGTCGGTGCGGCACATCGCTTCCCGCGCGCGGAACCAGTTGACGTTTCCGCGCAGCGTATTGATTTCGCCGTTGTGAATCATATATCGATAAGGATGAGCGCGTTCCCAGCTCGGAAACGTGTTCGTGCTGAACCGCGAATGGACAAGGGCGATCGCACTGGCGAAAGTCGGATCGCCCAGATCGAGGTAATAGTCCGCCAACTGTTCCGGCGTCAGCATGCCTTTATAAACAACGGTGCGCGAAGAAAAACTGGCGAAATAAAAAAGAGGCTTGCCGCCCGCATGCTTCGCTGCGCGTTCACAACGTTTCCGGGCGACGAAAAGACGGCGTTCGAACGCGAGTTCTTCTTCGATTTCCTCCGGCTTGCCGACGATCAGTTGCCGAATGAAAGGCTGGCTATCCCTGGCTGTCTTGCCCAGCGTCGTGTCGTCGGTCGGCACCGTCCGCCAGCCGAGGACGGGCAATCCCGTTTCGGCGACAATCTGTTCGATTTTCGCTTCGCACGTTTCCCGCAGACGGTCGTCCCGGGGCAGGAAAATCATCCCGACCGCGTAATCGCCGCGGGCCGGAAGTTCGATACCCATTTGCTCGCATTGGTGGCGGAGAAACGCGTCCGGTATCTGAACGAGAATACCCGCTCCGTCCCCGACGTCCGCTTCCGCTCCCCTTGCGCCGCGATGGTCGAGATTTCGCAAAACCGTCAGAGCGTCCAGGACGATGTCGTGCGAAGCGTCCCCTTTCAGATGCGCCACAAATCCGATGCCGCAGGCGTCGTGTTCGAAACAGGGATCGTATAGCCCTTTTGTTTTCAGATGCGTCTGTTCCATTTCCGGACAACCTTTCTGAACGGAATCGGGAATTGACAAATAAGATATCATGAAATGTCCGCATCGCATAGTGCGGACCTCGTCGAAAAACGAAAAAAGTTTTTTATAAGCGCATAAACGTTTTTTCAATGCCTGCACGCGCACGCCACTTATTATAGCACAAAAATCGGTTTCGCAAGATGGCAGACGGATGTCGTGTTATAATGTAGAGGATGCCGTACGGGAGGGATAAGAAACATGGAAAAAGTGGTCGTGATCGGCGCAGGCCCCTGCGGACTGTCTGCGGCGGTGGAATTGAAGCGGATCGGATTTTACCCGCTCGTGATTGAAAAACACAATGTCGTGCATTCCATTTATCGCTATCCGACCTATATGAAATTTTTCAGCACGCCCGATTTGCTCGAAATCGGCGGAATTCCGTTTACGACTCCGAATGATAAGCCGACCCGGTTGGAGGCGCTTCACTATTACCGGACGGTCGCGATGCGGGAAGAGCTTCGCATTCGGTGTTATGAAGAAGCGGTTCGGATCGGCCGCGTCGAAACCGGATTCGTCGTCGAGACCGTCGACCGCACCGGCGTCCGCCGTTCCTATGCTGCCGAGAATGTCGTCGTCGCCACGGGTTATTTCGATTCGCCCAACCTGCTCGGCATTCCCGGAGAAGACCTGCCGAACGTCACTCACTATTACAAGGAAGCGCATCCTTATTCGTTCATGCGGGTGGCCGTCATCGGCGGCAACAACTCGGCGGTGGACGCGGCGCTCGACCTGCTTCAGGTCGGCGCCAGGGTGACGATGATCTATCGAGGGACGCCGGAAACGCAAAATGTCAAACCTTGGGTTCGCCCCCTGTTCGAAAGCATGGTACGCAAAGGGAAAATCGAGATGATGTATCGTTCCCGCGTCACCGCCATTTTCCCCGACAGGATCGACGTCGTTCTTGAAGACGGATCGACCCGGACGATCGAGATCGACTTCGTGCTGGCGTTGACCGGATTCAGGCCGGACAGAACGATGATGAAGGAAGTCGGCGTCATGGTGGACGACGAGACGGGAATTCCGGCCTATGACCCGGAAACGATGGAAACAAACGTACCGGGACTTTACGTCGCCGGCGTCGTCGCCGCCGGTCGGAACGCCAACGAAATTTTTATCGAAAACGGCCGCTTCCACGGAGTTAAAATCGCGGCTCATCTAGCGGCCAAGACCGCGGGGGCGTATCAGCGCTAGCGCGCCTTCAGAAGACGCGGTCGCGCTCCTCCGCGGTCAGCCGGCGCGCCGGAATATCGAGCGCGACTCTGCCCCCGTTCAGCCCGACGATTCGGGTCGGGAACCGTTCTGCCCATTCCAGCTGGTGGATCGACGCGATGACCGTCATCCCTTGCTCTCGGCAAAGCGATCGAAGCGTTCGTAGGACGGTTTCCGCAATTTGTGGGTTTAAATTGGACACCGGCTCGTCCAAAAAGAGAACGCGCGCGCCGCGGACGAGCGCCCTTGCGATGGCGACCCGTTGCCGTTCGCCGCCGCTTAGCGTTTCCACCTTGGCGTTCGCCTTGTCCAACAAACCAAGCTTTTCCAGACAATCCATGGCGGCCATGCGGTCGTCCCACGGTACCGTTCCCGTCAGCCAGCGCCAGAGCGGGAACTTATCCCGTTTGCCTAAAACGACGTTCTGATAGGCGCTCCGGTGGAGGCGCAGCTCCGGGTCTTCGTCGAGATAAGCCCATTGCCGTCGTAGGCGGAATGTTTTCAGCCATCCCGCTTTCTTCAGATCCGCGCCTTCGTAAAAAATCGAACCTTCGTCCCAACTGTCGCGCAAAGACATACAGCGCAGCAACGTCGTTTTTCCGCTGCCGCTCGGCCCGATGACGGCAACGAACTCGCCTTTTTCAACTTCCAGCGAAACGCCGTCCAGCACGACGTCCCCTTCGATGCGTTTGACCAGGCCGCGAACGGATATCATGGCGACGACCCCTTCAGATTTCAACGGATTCCCCTGCCTTGAGCGGAAGCCCTTCAATCCCGACCTCCGCAAGCCGTCGAACGAAAGCGTCCACATCCTGCCGAATCGGGGGGAACGTGTTGTAATGGATCGGAATCACTTTCCCGACGTTCAGCATCCGCGCAGCCTCCACCGCTTCAGCCGGTCCCATCGTAAAATTGTCGCCGATCGGCAGCGCCGCGATATCAGGCGCGTAAAGCCGACCGATCGAGGCGAATTCGCCGAACAGCGCCGTGTCGCCGGCGTGATAAAACGTTTTGCCGCCCATCTTCAAAACGACGCCCGCAGCGACTCCGGCATAGCGGAACTGGCCGTCGATTTCCACGGAAGAGCTGTGCAGCGCCGGCGTCAGGCGGACGTGCGCGAAACCGAAATCATAACCTCCGCCTACGTTCATCGGGTGGATGCGCGGCGCGCCCAACTGCTGGCAGATGGCGGCGAGTTCGTACACGGCCGCGATCGGGCAGTCGTTCTTTTTGGCGAGTTCGATGCAATGTTCGCCGAAATGATCGCTGTGTCCGTGCGTCAGCACGATCAGATCGATCTTCGTACGGCCGGCCCCCAACGATTCCGGCAAGCCGGCGGGCCAGAACGGATCGATCAGCACCCGTCTGTCTCCCGATTCGACGACGACGCAAGAATGCCCCCAGTACGTGATTTTCATGGCGGGCGTCTTCCCCCTCTTGACATCCGATGTCTTCCGAGATTGATTATACCGGATGGCCGCGCCGCGTCGCAAAGTGTTTGACGGCCATCATGCCCTGCGCGACGGCAGCAGCGATGCTGGAATAAACCGGAGCGACGGCGACGTCGCCGACCGCGTAATGGTCGGGAAGTTCCGTACAGCCGGCCTCCCCGACCGGAATGCGTCCATCGGGCAAAACCGAAATGAACGGCTTAAAAAGGCTGCTCTCGGCTTCAGTACCGATCCGGACGAGTACGGCGTCCACGTCAAGGCGTCTTGTCGTGCCGGAGGCGTCGCAAATCTCGACGGCTTCCGTCCTGTCGCTACCGAGCACGGAGACGACGCGACAGCAGGTCATCAGGCGAACGGACGGATGACGAACCGCCGGTTCGAGCAGCTCCCGTCGCGCCCGGAACCGGTCGGATCGATGGATCAGAAACACCTCAGCGCCGCTTTCCGCCAAGAGCAAGGCTCCCTCGAAGGCGCGGTCGCCGCCTCCGACGACGGCGACGCGTTTACCGGAAAATTGCTCGCGATCGCGAACTGTTGAAAACGTTTCCCCTCTTGCGTACATCTGTTCTTCCCCTGGAACGCCGAGCTTTCTCGGCCGAGCCCCCGTGGCAAGGATAAACGCCTCATACGTCACGGTTTTTCGTTCGATTTGACCGTTGCGGCGGACGGCGACGGTCGCTGCGCGCGCGGCCGGATCGACGGCGACGACCTCGCTTTCCAGCCAGACGGTACAATTCGACCGTTGCAAATGCTCGAGGAAACGACGTTTCAGCTCGCGGCCGTCCGACGCCCAGACGCCGGGATAATCCACGACGGGATTATGGATCGATTCCAGCTGGCCGCCGATCTCCGAGCCGCGTTCGACGAGCAGATGCGCGAGCCCGAGCCTCGCACACCAGACGGCGGCCGAGACGCCCGCCGGGCCTGCCCCGGCGATCAGGACGCCGACATTCGGGTTCATGGTTTCCCTCCACTCTTGCACAAAAGCTGTTCGGCCAAACGCTCAAATTCATTCCAGTTTTTTACACGTGGTCCCGGCACATGGCGGTTGTACGGATAATCCATCGCGACGGCCGTTCTTCCGGTTTGTTGGAACGCGAGCAAATTGTGAGGGGCGTCGTCGAACAGCATTTCCCCGCGGATCAACTCCTTGCGATGGGCGAAAATTAAATTTTTCCTGCCGATGAAAGGAAGATGGCGCTCGACCCATTGTTCTTTTTCGGCGTAGGCGTTCATTCGGCTGCTCGTGACGATGACGACGTCGAACCGCTCGTGCAGGCGTCGGAGCGATTCAATGGCGCCAGGTAACGGCCGCAAATTTAAAAACAGGCCGGGTTCGTCGAGATAATCGTAAATTTTCAGGCCGCATTCCGGTTTGACATATCGCTCTGTTTCCCACGTAAGCAGCCGATCGACGGTCAGATCATCGCCGTAGTCTTCGTTATATCGGCGGTGCCATTCGCTCATCAGGTCGACAATGACCGAATCCATGTCTACCAGAATGACCGGTCGGTTCACTTGTATCCCCCTTGTCATGCGAACGAATGTTTGGTATACTGGGTATCGAACAAACGTTTGCAAGGGGAGAAATCCCATGCGAGAAATTTGGGAAATTCACCGGTTCATCGAACGCGATTATTGGTTTTGGCGGTTCAAAAAAAGCGGTACCTGGAGCGATCCGCAGGCTCGCGCAATGGTCGACCGTTTACCGGGGCCGATGCGGGACATTACTTTCAAATTTTATACGGACGGTTCCGTCGTCATCACCGATAACGCGACCGGCCGTGAACTGCAGCCTTCAGAACTTTCGGGGCCGGCTCTTCAATTTTTCGTTGATCGACGTATTTCATACATTAAGAAGAAGATTTTTGGCTTTCCTGAACAAACGGCCTGACTGTCCCACGACCTAACAGGTCTTGCATCGCGGCCTCGATCGTTGGGTACCGGAACGTAAATCCCGCCGCCAGCGCTTTGGCGGGAACGACGCGTTGCCCGCGAAGGATAATGTCCGCCCTTTCTCCCAAAATTACGCGCAGCAGCAGTCCCGGTATGCGAAGCAGACACGGCTTGCCGAGCGTCTGGGCGATCGTTTTTGCCATGTCGCATTGGGCGACCGGATGCGGAGCCGTCGCGTTCACCGGCCCTGTCATTTCCGGACGGCGAAGGCAAAACAAAACGAGGCGGACGTAATCGTCAACGTGAATCCACGACACCGGCTGCAGTCCTGACCCGATCTGCCCTCCGAGCCCAAGCCGGAACGGGACGACCATTCGCTGCAAAGCGCCGCCGTCCGCCGCCAGCACGACACCCGTTCGCAGGACGACGAGCCTCGCTCCCCGAATCGATTCGGCTTCCTGTTCCCATCGTCGGGCGACTTCGTTCAAAAACCCGCCCCGACCCGGCGGTGATGTTTCGTCGAACACGCTTTCGTCGTCTGTCGAGCCGTAATATCCGACTGCGGACGCTTGAACGACGACTCGCGGTTTAGGCGGCAGACGTCGGACGAACTCCGCAATCCGACGCGTCGCCTCAAGGCGTGAACGCAAAATGCGGTCTTTCGCCCTGCGTGTCCACCGTTGGTCGATCGTTTCCCCGGCCAGGTTGACGACGGCATCGGCATCGGCCAACAGCTCAGGAGATTGTTCTAGGTCGTTCCACGTCACGACCGGATACGGAACTGAAACATCTTTTTTTCGGGAGACGATGATGACGCGTCCATGTTGCTCCGCGACGGCCGCCGCCAAATATCGTCCGAGAAACCCGCTGCCGCCCGCGATGACGACGCGCATGCCGCGTACCGTCTCCTTTGCATAAAAGTCTGCTTCAAAGTTTTTCATAAAAGATGTGACGAGCCTCCACCCTTCCTCCAGAGATTTCTAAGATCCCGAAGGAATATTGCGGTTGAAACCGTCTGTCCGTCGGAGATCCAGGGTTGAACAACAATGTTTGACCACGCCGTTCCAAATGCGGGATGTGTGAATGCCCGAACACGATGATGTCGGGAGTGCGCGAAGCGAATGCGTTCCACGCACACTCTTCTGCAGAATGGGACCAACTGTCGCCATGAATAAGGCCGATGCGAATGCCGGCGACCGCAATTTCTTTTCTTCGCCCGAAACGGCGGACGATCTCCGGCGGATCATTGTTGCCGGCAACGCTTTCCACGGGAGCGATCGACTCGAACAGCTCCACAATCCGTTCGTCCGTCCAGTCGCCGGCGTGAAGAATGAGATCGACGCCCTTGAGACCGCGCGACAGCGGCTCAGGCAATTCGGACACACGACGCAAGTGCGTATCGGATACGACGCCGATCCGCATTCAGCTTTCCTCCTGCCGCCCGTCCGGGCTCAAAAAGTCGACGGAGACTGAAGACTCGCGGACTTCGTTGAGGTATTGTACCAGTTCCTGATGGGCGGGGTGCAACTGGTAAGCTCCCAAGTCTTCCAGAGAGTCAAAACGGACGATCAACGCGACGTCATAGGAACGCTCTGATTTCAAGATGTCCGTTCCGACCTCCAGGGCACGGATGAGCGGAATTTTTTCTTTCAGCTCTGCAATACGGCGCTTGGTTTCTTCGATCGTCCGGTCGTCCGGCGTCTTCAGTTTGAACAGCACGACGTGCGTCAACATGGGCATACGATCCTTTCTCAATCGTTTTTCCACCATTGTAGCACGGTGGCATCATTTCCGGAAGACAATTTCGGTTCGAAAAATGCGCCGCCGATCGCCGTCGACCGGTTCGTAAAAGTTAAAGGGGCTGCTGATCTGACGATCCCGTACTTTTTTGTGTCCTTTGTCCTTCCGCTGGAGCGCTTTTTCGACGAATGCGGAGAAGTTTCGAGACGAGTAAAACGACCGAGCTCATCCCCGCGAACGCCAAGCCCCAATAGCCGACCGTTTCCGATCGGATTGCAAGCCACCATCCCACGAGGAGACTGACGGCCGCAACGGCCCACGTTTTCTTCGGATTTTCCCCGCGGACGTCGGCCGGTTCCGGCAACGGAAGCTTTGTCGGGTTTTCGCGCGCCAGTTTCGACTCTTGACCGGCTGCTTTCGTCGGGATTGTAACGGCAATCGATTGCAACCGCAAGGAACAATAACGCCTGACTTCCGCGAAGGGAGCCTGAGTCCGCATCATCGTTTCGCAGATTCGCATCGCGTCCGGAAACGCAGATGTTCGATCGAACAGAAACCGAACAAGTCGCGCGAATTCATCTTGGGCGTTTCGGTGCTCTTTGCCATCCCGCAGCGGCAAACAAACAAGACCAACGTCCGACGGCGACGAACCGATGTAGACGTATTCCGGATCAAGGAGGAAATCATTAGGATGTAACAAATATTGTCCACACTCTTCCAATGTTTTGGAAATTTCCAGAAGACAGCGCCACGTTTCGTCTAATGTGGGACTCCTCGATGCCCAAAATTCGGATAACGGCAACAAGCCGCGCAGCGGATAGCGCAAAACGACTTCAAGATCGATTTCGATTACCACCACCGGAAGAACGCACGGAATCGCCGGACAACGTTCAAGCATTCGCAGCGGCGTCGGAGCTAAGTCGGAAATCGTGAGCGGAGGGTTTCTTCTTATTTCCAAAAACCCCGTCGCCTTGTCCACTGTCATCACGACATTATTCATGGAGCGATCGTTCCTCCCCCTATCGTCCACAAGGCGGCAGGCCAAACTGCTAACATAAAGGGAATTCTTTTGAAGGTACCTCCGCTGTAAGGAAAAACACACCTGCAAACCGCAGTGGTCCAAATCCAGGACGAAAAGCGCTTCGGAAAACGCTGAAATCCTGTGACCAAAAACCGGAAAAGAGCGTAACAACCACCGAACAAAAGTGCATAGGCAAGCGTTATTATCGCAAACTTCCATCCCCCTATTGCTCCAAGAGCGGCGAAACATTTGACGTCACCGGCTCCCACCGCCTTGCAAGCATATAGCGGAAAAGCGACCGTAAATCCGACCGTCAGTCCGACGATCGAATGAAGTGCCGCAAGCCATCCGTCGGTCAAAACATGAATCGCCACGCCGAGCATAATGCCTGTCGCGTTGAGCGTGTTCGGAATTTTCAACGTTTTGACGTCAATGTACAAAGCAACCGTCAAGAACACCAATAAAATGACGGTCTGCCCAGAGAGCCATTCAGCCAAGCCGATTCCTCCTTTCGCTTCAGGCGCCGATCCAGCATCGCTCGGAAGCGTAAGCCCGGACGACGATTCGATACGAACCGAACGGAAAAATCGGCCGAAGCACGTATTCCGCCGCAATCTCCACATAGGGCTCACCATTTCTGACGATTATGTCAGGGATCTCAACAGCCGTAACGCGAAGAGACGATCTTTGCAAAATGCGTTTGTCCGCGTGTTCCCACACGAAATCGGCGACCAATTGGAAAAATCCTTCTTTTCTCCGCTCGCCCGACGCGTCGAACAATTGAGAGTCGAACAATTGGGCGATGTCTGCAGGAAGATCATCAGCAGCCGCCTTTGCGGCGTAACTGTGGGCGGCGACAGTTCTGACCGAATCCGACAACGCCGCTTGAAGCGCCAGCTTCGCTTCCGCCTTACGGGCAACGGCGATACCCGTTAAAAACAGAGACGCCACAACCGGAAAAACAAGAGCGGCTTCAAGCGTCAAAACGGCGGATTCGTTTTTTAACCAATTTTTAATACGACGCATGAGCCGTTCGGAACAACTCCACGCGGCTTTCATCGCGTTTTTCCTCCTTCTTTTGCGAAACCCGCATCCATGCTGCAGCGATCGGATTCGGTTTCACGGATGCGTATACTCGGCCTTCAAGGTAGGTCGCCGTTTGAAAGAGATCGATCCCTGTGTTGGTTTCGATCAATGCCTGCATGCGGGCGATCGTTCGAGCGTCGGATCCATGCAGCAGAAAAAACAGGCGCAAGTGGTCCTTGTACGTCCATTCGATCGGCGCCACACGGCCAAACAGCGGTACAGAACCGCCGGAGACAAGAATTTGCATGTCTTTGCGGGCAGCTGAAAACCCTTCCGCCAGAGCGGTCCAAAACAACGCCACCGGTGACGGTGCTGTCGCGCGCGATGCGGGATCGGACAACGCCTGTACCGCGCCGACGATCGCGCGAAACAGAAACGTCTCCCCGTATGCTAGCACTAAATTCTCCTGACAGGACGACATTCCATAAAGGATATATTCTGTTTCTTGATTTTGAAGAATTTGTTTTGCGTCGAAAGCGGATGTGCGTCGATTGAAACGCTCCAGAGCGAATTCGTTGAGATAAAGTTGATCGCGCACTGTTTTCGTCAATTCCGAAAGGTTCCGAAGTCGGAACGTCATGCTTCTCGCCGCTTCGTCGGGTTGTTGCTCGAGCGGATTGACGAAACGTTGATCGGATTGATGTTCCGGCAGTTCGTTGTAGAGAAGAATTCGGTCCACCTTTCCCCCTGGGGATTCCAATCGCTCGTAGACGGCTGCGTCTTCGGCTCTGCAACCGATTCGTGCCGCGCTGTACGCCTGAGCCTGGATGATTAGGGCCTTTTGCTTTTTACCGTCGACGATTTCCCGATGACGTCGATTTCGAGCGGCCCGATCGGTTTCAAACGGCTGCAGACGCGCTGCGAGCCCGTCGAGGCGATCAACGGCCTCTTGAAAAGATTCTGCTGTGGATTGCGCCAAAACGGGCGCGACGGCTGAAGCTAATTCCGTTCGCATCTGATCGAAAGGGAAAGCTCCATAAACAGGAACAGTTCTCCAAATATCCTGAAGACCCAAGTCTAACCATTTCGGCTCTCGCATTTGCCTCCGCACGGTGTCGTCGATTTGCTTGTCTGCTTGCTCAGCTTCCGAGATCGCCCTTACACTTTCTGCATAGGTGGCCCTCACGGCAGCCTGAGCTCCAGTCAGTATACCGCTTGAGTCCGAAACGGCGGGCGATTCTGGGTTTTTGCCGGTTTCGACGGCGGATGATGCTGCCGCTTTTAGCCGACGCAACAGATTTGAAAATTCATCCATCTTTTGTTCTCGTATCGTAATCTGTCGGTGTAACTCCTCAGACTCCAGCTGAAAATCTCGTGCGACGGACACGAGCGGTATAAACGGTTTCGCCGGTTCGGCCAAAAGACGCGTAAATTCCAAAGGGGCGATGTACCGCATCGACTCCAGAATCTGTCTTTCAAAGATCGACTGGTCGGCGAGCGGGTACCGGAACTCTAAAGGCTCGACGCGGACGGGAGCGATCCCGTTTTTTTCAAGGTTACGGCGAACGGTCGACTCATAAACGTTGGAAATGGATTCATTCGTTCGGACCGCAAACAACCCGTAGGCTGCGAGGGCCGGTTCGAAAGCCGACAATGCCGATCGAAGCCCGGCTTTCAACGCGCGTTCGGTCTCGATACCGTCGATACGGGTCAATACGAGGTGTGACAATATCCCGAGCAACAGCACGAACGAGAAGACGACGACGATGGCAAAAACGGTCATCGCACCGCATTCGTCAAACATCCGCCCATGCTTTTGGGCAGGCTGCGGTTCATCCATGCAAAACGATAGAAATTCCGTTTTTCTCCAATTCCTGTGCCAACGAAGCCGAAGGGCCGATGCGGCCGGTCTTTTCTTTTCGATAAAAATGCCAGATCACCCCTTTGACTCGACCCGTTTTCAACAACTCGGCGTCTTTTTTCAGTTGACTGCGAGTCGAAGCGTCCAGCGCCCGATAGCCGAGAAACGCCTGATGCGCGACGCCGTAGCGGTCGAGCGCATCGACAAGCCGACGGGAGCGGCCTGAAGGATCGAGAAAAAACCATTGCTCTTTCCCTTTGACCGACCGCTGCAAAGCTTGGCGCGCATGCGCCTCGGTCGCAAATGACAGCGGTCTGTCGTTGTTTTTCAGAGAAAGAAACAACGCTTCAATCGTTCGACGGTCCAGCGCTTCTGCTACGACAGACCCATATGTCCGATCAAAATCGATCATGCGGATTAGTTCCGTTGGCAGAAGAACGGGAGCCGAACTTTCCACCGCAAGCGCCGGAAGAAAAGTCGATATAGCATGTTCGGGATTGAAGCTGACGGTGACGGTACGGTCCGTTCCGTTGCGAGTAAAGCGGAGCGTCGCCCCCAGTTGTTCCGGCAAACGATCCGCAAGCCGAAGAAGTTTGCGGACAGGTAATCCGCCGCCGGCGCTTTCCGCACCGACGGCGTCGATTTGTACCTCAGCCTTTCTTTCTTTATTGACTAGAAAAGGAATATCAATCTCAAAACCATCGTCAAATTCTTTCCAATAAATAGAATCCTTGAGATAAGGAACAAACGCGCCGGTTGAGACGTCCTTGGAACTTTCGTCCCATGTATCGGCCGCCCGTTCGGCGGAGATCCGCGCTTCCGCCAATAACATCGCTTCGTGAATAGCGAGCAGAACCCCTATTGTCGTCAAGAACGACGCAGCCATCACGAGCGGAACGACGAGCGTCGCTTCCAAGGTCAGCGAGCCGTCGTCTTTCTGCCGCAAAGTTGATCTTGGCACCGGATCATCCTCCCGACGGCGACGGCCCGATCTTCGAGCCGTCCGATTTGAACGCTTCGATTTGCTGGTCGGTTAAGGCAAACAGATCGCCGACCCATTTCATGATCCATTTCCGAAACGCGATGGCGATTAAGATCAGAACGGCCAAAATCAAAATAATCTCCAGCGTGCCAAAGCCGCGTTCGTCGCGATGAAAGCGGACGAACAATCGTTTTATGTGATTAAAATTTTTCATCTTGAATGATCGCTCCTTTCTCACCTGTTCAGCGACATGACGGCCGGCGCGGCTACAATAGCCGAGACGACCAGGAAAATGAGGACCATGGGAAACACCATTTTGGAGGAGGCGCGTTCACCCGCCGCTAAAATGCGTGCTTTTCGTTTTTCCCAAAGCGTTTCGCACATTTCTCGAAGTACGGCGACCAAATCGCTTCCTCCTTTGCGATAGTAGATCAAAACCGTCGAAGCGAAAACGCCGATCTCGGGAAGGTCGCAATCGCGCCGCAAACGCTCGAGGACGTCCGGAAACGTTCCGCCGTTGCTCCAGGAAAGAAGTGCGCGCAATAGCAGCTTCGACAATGGCCCCGGCCGGTTACGAGCAATGGACTGCGCAGCCCGTTCGAAGGCTTGGTGAATCGACTCGCCGGCATTCAACAAAAGAACGAACCGGTTTAGAAAATCGGGAAATTCGATGGAAATCTGCTCTTGTAAATTTTTCATCTTTTTTATGATTCTTATCGATCTAGCTATAAAAATGAATACCGTCGTTCCAAACGCCGCCCACGCCCAACCCTCTTCCAACCCGCCGATGGCGCAAATGGCGAAGCCGAGCGTACCGGCGCCAAGCAAAACGTTCCATTCGGTTTCTACCCACTTGCGAAAAGCCGAATCGGTGTTCCCGCTTTCGTCGCAAATTGCCACGGCATGCCGGAGCTTCGGCCAACGCGACGCAAGTGTTTCGGCGATCTTCAGACGACCGACGGCGTATCGCGCCGGTGCGCGCAAATCTTGGAACACCGAAAAAGAAGCTCCCGACCCAATGACGGCCCAGCACCAAACCAAAAGCGTTACGCCTAGCAAAATCCATGCCGTCATGGTCTCACGCCCGAATGGTGCCTATTTTGATCATCATCGCGACGGCCAATCCCAGAATACTAAGACAGACGGTCATAACGAAACGTCCGGCGGTAGTCTCGTACAGCGGCGCCATGTAATCCGCGGCTCCGGTTTTCAGAAGGCCGACGAGAACGAACGGGACGGCCGACAATACGACGCTTTCCCAACGTTTCCGGGCTGTCACAACGGCGATTTCCTGTTGAATTCGCTGCTTCTCCGCCATCAGGTGCGTCGTGATCCGGATGACCTCCGTCAAATCGACGCCCGTCCGTTTGCACGTCGAAAACACCTCGCAAAACTGTAGAAGGTCGTCATGTCCGATGCGAACGGCAAAATCGCGTAGAGCGATCTCCAGCGGAATGCCGTTGTCCATAAGCCGGATCATCCGCCGCAGTCCAATCGCCGCTTCGTCGTTCGCCCACGCAAAAGTCCTCGTCGGTTCGAACACCGCGTCGCGGAACGCATTTTCAACGGATTTTCCGGCCGTCAAGGAAGCAGAAACGGCGTGCAATACCTGCCGAAACGTCTCGGCCGCCTTCATACGTCGTCTCCTGGCTTTCGCGGAAAGATACGGACGCAGGACTGCACAGCCGATAGGAGCAAACAGCACCGCGATAAAGAAATCTTCGTAAAACAGCCGTCCGATCCCAAAACAAGCTGTGCAAGCTGCTGCGACGACGACCAGGCGATCGGTTGATTCGCATGCATACCTCCGTACAAGCTCCCACGCCGATTTTTCCATTGACCGCGCTTTCACGCTCCGATCGGCCTCCTTTCATGCATGTCCGCTTTAAGGCGATAAATCGGCCGAACAACGATTTTGCCGCCCGACATACCTTGCAATTCGACGATTTCCGCGACTTTGCGCGTACCGTCTCGCAGTCGGCGGAGATGAACGACCAGCTCGATTGCAGAACAGATTTGGCTGCGGATCGCCTCGACCGGCATCGGCATCCCGCTCATGACCATCGCCTCCAACCGGTTAAGCAAATCTTCGGCGGAATTAGCGTGTCCGGTCGACATCGAACCGTCGTGTCCGGTGTTGAGCGCCTGAAGCATATCGGCCGCTTCCGCGCCCCTCACTTCCCCGACAATGATGCGGTCGGGCCGCATCCGGAGCGAAGCCCGGATTAAGTCGCGGATCGTAATGGCACCTTTTCCGTCTGGATTGGCGTTGCGCACTTCTAACGAGACGACGTTCGGCACGTGGCGGAGCTGCAGCTCCGCCGAATCCTCGATCGTGATCACGCGCTCATCGCGCGGAATAAATTCGGACAAAGCGTTGAGAAACGTCGTTTTTCCGGATGCCGTCGCGCCGCTGACAAAAATGTTCGTCCTTCGCTTCACCGCGTTCTCGAGAAACACAGCGACTTCCTCAGGCACCGATCCGATGCGGACGAGTTGCTCCATCGTCAACGGGTGTTTCGGAAATTTCCGGATCGTCAAGATCGGACCGTTCAGCGAAACCGGCGGCAACACGACGTGAATCCGCGAACCGTCGAGCAGACGTGCATCGACGATCGGCGACGATTCATTGACTGTTCGGTTGACGCGTCCGACCAATGTTTGAATCAAATCTTCCAAACGCTCCCTGCTTTCCAGCCGGCAATCGGCCCGCACAATTTTGCCGCAGCGTTCCACGAAAATGTCGCGGTGTCCGTTAACCATAATTTCTGTGATGTCCGGATCGTCGATCAGCGGCTGAAGCGCGTCCAGCCCGCGGAACGCATCGAACACTTCCTTGACGATTCGAGCTTTTTCGGCGGCTGTCCAGTATTCATCCGCGCATTCCGCTTCGACCGCCCGCTCGACTTGCCGGCGAAAATCGCAGTCCGAATAGTCCGTAGCGGCTTCCTGTAGCAGCGTTCGGATTTTGTCTTTCAATCGGCGAAGTCGTTGGTCTTTTTCCAAGTCGGTTCTCCCTCCAGGTTTAGAAAAACTTCATATAAGGCATCTGCCAAACGATCCGTTTCGCGGTCGTTGCGGTCAAGCGCGCATGTCTCGACCCACGGCAGACTGGCGACGATCGGAATACCGTACCGCTCGAACGTTTCCGCAGTCGGTCGGCGCGCCTTGTTCAGGACAAACCGCACGGCCGCATGCGAGCGGAGGACGTCTGGAAAGACGTCGTTTCTTTTCTGATTCAGCAACATCGATGTTTTATAAAGACAAGCTTCGTCTTCCGTCAACAACCACCATATCGGACCGCCTGCCGCGAAGGCGGCGCGAACGCGGGGCGACGGACAGGAATCGAGGTCAAGTAAAATCCAGTCGTAGAAGCTCATTCCCAAAAGAACTTTAATCAATTTAGCTATTTCACTTTCCGTCGTATCCGCCCATTCCGCCATTTCCGAAACAGGCATAAGAAAGTCAAAGCCCGTTTCGGCATCGGTGGAACAAAGCTTTTCCCATTCGCCCGCAAGAGCATCCGGGTCAGTCTTGATGCAATAAAGCGCTTGTGAAAAAGCGTCTTTCTTCAAAGTATCCGTTGCATGAAGCGACAGCCATGAAACCCACTCCAAGCTGAGCAACAACACGCGCCTACCCTTGGACGCAAGTCGTTTGGCCAAAAGAAACGCCGCCGTTGATTTGCCCGCCCCACCTTGCGTCGAATAAAACGACAAGATGGATGTCGATCGCCGCCTGTTGGGTACACGGTCGGGAAAGCGTTGCTGGTAAAGCGCGCTCAAATCGCCGAACAGCCGATAAAGCGACTGATATTTCGAAACGACCGGAACCGGCTGTCCGGCTTGTCCGCATTTTTCTTCTGTCCGTCCTTCACCTATTCCGACGACCAGACAGCCTTCCGGCGCGGCAATCGGCATGCTCAACCACTCTTCCGCAACAAGAAGAATGTGCGGCGTCGATCCGCTGGACAACGCCTCAGCCAAGATTTCGGGGCGCGTTACTGCCCGCAGCCGGACGTTTCCGACGAACAGACGGGCCGCGGAATCGACCAGAGTTTCCACGAATTCCCGATCAGGATCGGCGATCAAAATGCGAAAATCGTTCAAACGCCCCCCTCCTTTTCGGTTGAATTCGGAAAAAGAAAAAACCCGCAAGCTTCGTTCACGAAGCTTACGGGTTCTTCCCGTCGATTTCGATTATAGCGCATCCGTCTCGTTTTGGCAAGAGTTATCTCGCCGCGACTTTTCCTTGCCCCACGCGCACCCACGGCCGACCGTCTTCCCAGACGATCCGGGCCGGCACTCGAAACACGGATGCGACCGCTTCCGGCGTCAGCACTTCGCGTTTCGGACCGGCAGCAACGATCCGGCCTTCGTCGATCAGGGCGACGTGTGTGATCATCGGAACAATTTCTTCGAGATGGTGGGTGACGTATAGCACGGTTAACGGTTCATCTGCCAGCGACGAGACCATCTCCAGCAGCTGTTCACGCTCGTAAAGATCCAATCCGGCGCACGGCTCGTCCAAAACGAGCAACGACGGGTTTTGCATAAGCGCCCGTGCGATCATGACTTTTTTCCTTTCCCCCTGGGACAGGGTACCGAACGGCAAATCGGCAAACCGATCCATTCGGTGCAGAGCGAGCATACTTCTAGCGCGGGACTCGACGTCGGAAGGAACGGCCTGGTAGAACCGCAACCAGGCGTAGGCGCCGGTCGCTACGACTTCCCACACCGGATCTCGTGGAGACAGCTTGTCGAACAATGATGAACCGACATAACCGATCGACTTGCGGACTTCGCGGACATCGCATGCGCCGTAACGGTGTCCGAGCACTTCCACGGTACCGCGGGACGGAAACAGATAACCGTTGACGATTTCCAAAATCGTCGTTTTTCCGGAACCGTTTCGGCCAAGAAGCGCCCAATGTTCTCCGGAACGGACCGTCCACGTGACGTCGTTTAAAATGACGCGGCCGTCTCTGACCAGCGACACGTTCGTCAGCGACACGATGCGGGACACCTTGCTCTCCGCCCTTCCTCGCCGTTTTTGTCCCATGTTAGCACGGCCGACGGCGGACCGCAAGCCGTCCGCTGCGAATGATGCCCACGCGAATCGTGAAAAACGTTGTCGCATTCTGCGCTTTCCCGGGAAAACTTTTTCCCGGTCGGTCCGCTTTTTTCGTTCAGCCCGTCCGTCTGGTATGATGAAAACGGACCGAAAAACGCGGGATCCCATTGCGAAGGAGCGGAGAATGCGGATGCGGATCATCGGCGTGCACGTCGGAGATGCGGATGAAACGGAGCTGTCGCCTTGTTGGGACGGCGTTTCCGAACAATACCGCAAACGAATCGAGCGTTTCGTCCGCAAAGAAGACCGCGTCCGCTCGCTGGTCGGCCACGCGCTCGCGCGTTGGATGCTCGGCGAACGGACCGGCGTTGGTCCGGAGACGATCCATTTTGCAGAAGGCGCTCACGGCAAACCGTATTGGCCCGATCGGCCGGATGTTCATTTCAACGTATCGCATTCCGGGGACTGGGTCGTCGCGGTCGTTGACGGCGCGGATGTCGGCATCGACATCGAACGAATCCGCCAGCCCGACTTGAAAGTGGCGCAACGTTTCTTTGCGCCGCGGGAATACGCGACGCTAATAGGGCTTCAAGACGAACGTGCTCGAACGGAGTTTTTCTTCGAACTGTGGACGCTGAAAGAAAGTTATGTCAAGGCGCTGGGCTTGGGGCTGTCCTATTCGTTCGGGCGCTTTTGCGTCCTGCCGGCAAAAGGAACGGTCCGCATCGACGATCCTTCGGCATCGACAGCGTATTACGCCAGAACCTGTCCGGCACCCGAAGGTTACAAATTGGCCGTGTGCGGCCGAAACGGCATATTCATCGACAGTCCGGAATATTTCGAGATCAGGGAATTTCTCGTCCTGTGGGAACGGGCGACGGGCCGCTTGCGATAGGCGGACGGCAAAATAGGCGGCTTCCGCCCGACAGCGCCGTTTCGATTTGGTTGCTCCCGCTTTCGGGTCGATGTACAATGGGAAAAACGGGGCAAAACCGTCAGACACGCGGAGGATGACCTGCGATGTTGGAACAGCTCTATAAACAAATCGTCATGGACCATTACAAACACCCGCGGAACTGGGGCAAACTCGAACATGCACGCGCGACGAGAACGCCTTACAAAAACCCGACATGCGGCGATGTCGTCGTATTATACACCGAAATCGACGAACAGGATCGCATCTGCGACATTCGGTTCGAAGGAGAAGGCTGCTCGATCAGCATGGCGTCCTGTTCGATGATGACGGAACTGGTCAAAGGCAAAACGCTGGAGGAAGCCGAGCACCTGATCCGGCTGTTTACGGAGATGATCCGGTTCGGCAAATTGCCGGAGAACGAGGACGAGCTTGGCGACGCCCTCGCCCTATCCGGGGTGCACAAGCTGAAGGCAAGGCACAATTGCTCGTTGCTCGGTTGGAACGGACTTGATCTGGTCGTCCGCAAGGCTCGCTCGGAAAAACGTCCGGCCGCCAGCGAGCCGACATCGTAGTATGGCGCCGTCGCGTCGGTGTTTCAGGAAATTTCGGCGACCAGACGCTCTTCGTATTTCTGGATGTCTCCAGCCCCCATAAACACGAGGACGGCGTCGCGATGTTCCGCCAGCCGGCCGACGGAATCGGCCGTCACGAGCTGGGATCCGGGAATGCGGCGCCGTAAATCTTCACTGGTGACGCGACCACCGCCTTCGCGCGCCGATCCGAACACTTCGCACAAATAAACGACGTCGGCCTCCGACAAAGCGGCAACGAACTCGTCGAGAAACGCTTCCAATCTCGAAAACGTGTGCGGTTGAAAAACGGCGATTACTTGCCGGTCCGGATATTTGGCGCGCGCCGCCCGAAGAGTGACGCGGATTTCCGTCGGATGATGGGCGTAATCGTCGATCAGCACCCGTCCGGCGATTTCCATTATTCGGAATCGGCGTCGGGCTCCGGAAAAAGTCGCCATGCGGCTGCGGACGAGATCCGGATCGATTCCTTCCGAAATGCAGACGGCAGCAACTGCCGTCGCATTCAGCACGTTATGCCGGCCGTACAGCGGAATGTGGAACGTTCCCAACGGCCGGCCGCGAACTACAAGCGAAAAACGAGTTCCGTTCCCGACCGACTCAACATCGACCGCCCGGACTTCCGCATCTTCCGAGAAACCGTACGTCGTCATCGGCACATTCGTGGACAACCGGCGGATGGCCGCATCGTCAACGCAGGCGACGACGCGCCGCCGAACGCCGCCGACGAATTGCCGAAACGCCTCGAAGACGTCCTCGAAATCGCGAAAATAGTCTGGATGGTCGAATTCAATATTGGTGATAACTGCAACATCAGGTTTATAAGCCAAAAAATGTCTTCGATATTCACATGCTTCGAAGACGAACCGTTTCGCCCCGGTTCGTCCATACCCCGTTCCGTCGCCGATCAGCGCGCAGATAGGAGAAACGCCGTGCAACACATGGGCGAGCAATCCGGTCGTCGTCGTCTTGCCGTGCGTGCCCGAGACGGCAAAACTCTCGTATTCGCGCATCCATTCGCCCAAAAACGTATGATATCGTATCGGTTGAAGTCCAAATTCCCGACATCGCACAAGCTCGGGATGGTCGTCGCGAAAGGCGTTCGAGGCCACAACGGTCAAATCCGTCGACAGCGGAGCGGCCCCGAATGGATAGACCTGAATGCCGCGCTCTTCGAGAGGCAGCTGGGTAAAAATTCGCTCTTCGATATCCGCGCCCTGGATCTGGTAGTCGAGGTCGTGGAGCATTTGCGCAAGTGCGCTCATTCCCGAACCTTTGATGCCGACGAGATGGTAGCGTTGCATGGACAGCCCTCCGCACGGCGGTATATGGCGAAACGTTCTCTATCCATGTATATCGACGGATATGGGCGGATGTGCCAGTCCGCCTACAGCCAAGCTTTCCCACAAGTAAAGAGCGACATACCCGCGCCACGGCGCCCATTCTTCCGCTAAGGTACGTACTTCAGCTTCCGACGGAAGGCGTTGAAGCCCGTACAAGAGGCCGATCGCCTTGCGCAAGCCGAGATCGGCGGCCGGAAGGGCGTCCTGCCTTCCCCGACCGAGCAACAAATAACATTCCGCTGTCCACCGGCCTATTCCGCGAAAACCGGTCAAAAAGGCAACCGCTTCTTCGTCCGCCATTTCGTCCAGCTGATCCCAGGACCAACGCCTGTCAGCCGCCGCTCGCGAGACGGTCAAAACGTATTCCGATTTTTGCCTGCTGAACTGAAGCGACCGAAGCCGGTTTTCATCCAAGGAAGCAAGCCGTTCCGGCGTCGGAAACACCGAGAATCGCTCTCCGTTCCATTCCAGAACGTCGCCAGCCGTTTCGACGAGGCGCGAACAGAGCGTCAAGGCAAACGAGGTACTCAGCTGCTGGGATACGATCGTCCGGATCAAGCTTTCAAACGGGTCGCCGTCAAGCCAAAGACGCAAACCGCGCATCGCGACGCCAAGCGTTCCGAGACGAGGATGGCGTAGCAGCCAATCAGAAAACGCGCGCCACGGACCGGCGATCGCCAGCATCGACTCCAGTTTCGCCTTAAGCGTCAACGCTTCCGTTTCCGTCAAACCGTTTTCAGACGGCGCGCACACACGGACGAAAAGTTCCGCGGAATCGGCATTTCCGCTCGTCGATCGGATTTCAAGCAAAACGGGTTTTCCCTCGACGCGAGTCGTCCTGTAAACGGTATCGCCGACTATGCGGACAGTCCCGTCCGTCACGCGGCAGAAGCGCCGGATTGTTTTAGCGAAATCGTACGGCGGTTCTGGACGGAAGACGAAAGTCAGCATTGACGGATATCCCCCGAAGTCGTCGACAAACCGACTTTTTTCCGCGGGATGTCGATTTCCCGAAAATCATCGGCCACTTCGGTCTCTGGGAAAACACGTCTGGCCTGATCCAACAAAACGTGAACGCCGCCTTCTTGGTAACGGGAACTGATATGCGTCAGCACAAGCCGTTTCGCGCCAGCACGACGGGCAAGCTCGGCCGCCTGTCCGGCAGTCGAATGGAAAAACTGCCTCGCCTGCCCGCTCAACGAGTCGTCGAACGTCGCCTCATGAACGACTACGTCCGCGTTGCGCGCCAATTCGACGGCGGCGCGACAGGGACGGGTATCGCCCAGAATCGCTACAATGCGGCCGCGTTCCGGAGGGCCGACGAAATCGGCGCTTCGCAACACGGTGCCGTCGGGAAGCCGGACGTCTTCGCCGTTTTTGATCCTGCCGTAGATCGGCCCGGGCGGGATGCCCAAGCTGCGCAATTTTTCATGATTCAGCGTGCCCGGGCGGTCCGCTTCCACCACACGGTAACCGAAACACGCCACGCGGTGGTCAAGTTTGCCCGCGAAAACGGCGAACTGTTCGTCGCGAAAAATTTCACCCGTCTCGACTTCCCGGATCCGGATCGGAAAATTGACGCGGGCGTCGCTGATTTTCAACACGGTATCCACGAACGCCCGGATGCCGGGAGGGCCATAAATGTCGAGCGGCGATTCGCCGCCCTGGTTCGATCGGGTCGTCAGCAAACCGGGCAACCCGTATAGATGGTCGCCGTGCAAATGGGTGATCAGCAGTTTCTCCAGTTTACTCAGTTTCAACGGTGAGCGCAGCATCTGATGCTGGGTGCCCTCGCCGCAGTCGAACAGCCAAAACGTTCCGCGTTCCTCATGCAGCCGGAGCGCGATCGCACTGACGTTGCGCTGTCGCGACGGCATTCCAGCACCTGTTCCCAGAAACAACAACTTCATGCAGCGCGAGGATCCTCCCTTGCTGTAACGATATACTGGCGATCAATCCGGCTGCCGCGTATCTACATTGAAATATCGCGCTTCGGGGTGAGCGAATACCATCGCCGATACCGACGCTTCCGGCTCCATCATGAACCCTTCCGTCAGTCGGACGCCGATGTCTTCCGGCTGCATGAGCCGGAACAAAACGGCCTGATCTTCAAGATTCGGGCAAGCCGGATAGCCGAATGAAACGCGAATGCCTTGGTAACGGGCGGCGAATCGTTCCCGCATCGTCATCGAAGGCGGATCGGGAAAGCCCCAGACGTCGCGCATGATTTGATGGAGCCGCTCGGCGAAGCCTTCCGCGAGCTCGAGTGCAAACGCCTGAAGAATATGGGAACGCAGGTAATCGCCCTCTTTCTTCCATTGCTCCGCCCGCTCGCGAACGCCGTGCCCGGCGGTGACAACAAAAAACCCAACATAGTCCATCACGCCGCTTTCGACCGGTTTGACGAAATCGGCCAGACAAAGGTAGGGCGGCGAAGGCTGACGCGGAAAACAAAACCGTTCCAACACGCGTCCCGAACCGTCAGGATCGTAAATCAGAATATCGTCGCCCTCGCTTTGGGCCGGAAAGAACCGATACATGCCATGTGCACGGATCCAGCCGAGTTCTTTCGCCTCTCGAAAAACGGCATCTACCGTTTCTTTTAAGGCGATCGCCTTCGGATCCCGCTCGGCGAGCAACTGTTCCACTTTTCCTTTCAGACCGAGATGATGGCCGAGCAACATCTGAAAATTGACATACGGATATAAATAATCTAACGGATAATCACGCAAGATATGCCGCTTCAGATCGCGCGGCACGAAGACGGGCGCATCGCGGGAAACCGTCGACCAAGCGCTCTCGCGGCGGGCGGCGACGTCCGACTTCTTGCCAGATTCCATGACGTCGGACTGTTTAACCCGGCGAAGCCGGTCGATGATGCTTCTGCGCGTTTCCGGGTCGATGAGTTTGTTGGCGAGTTCAAGCCCTTCCATCGCGTCTTTCGCATACAGCACCGGGCCGTCGTATTCCGGCTGAATCCTCGTTTCCGTAAATTTGCGCGTCAGCGCCGCCCCTCCGACGAGCAGCGGAACGTCGATACCGGCGGCTTTCAAGTCCTGGGCGGTCACCACCATCTGTTGCGCGGATTTGACCAGAAGCCCTGAGAGACCGATGGCGTCCGGTTTTTCCCGGTGATAAGCCTCGATCAATTGTTCCGGCGGCACCTTGATACCGAGGTCGACGACGCGGTAACCGTTGTTGGATAAGATGATTTCGACCAGGTTTTTGCCGATGTCGTGCACGTCGCCTTTCACGGTCGCGAGCAGAATGGTCCCGCGCACAGCCGTCTCTTTCTTTTCCATATGAGGTTCGAGGTATGCGACGGCGGCTTTCATGACTTCAGCGCTCTGCAGCACTTCCGCCACGATCAGCTCATTGCGATTAAATAGTTTTCCTACCTCCTCCATTCCTGCCATCAACGGCCCGTTGATGATATCGAGCGGCTTGTAAACCTTCAACGCTTCCTCGAGGTCGCGAAAGAGCCCCTCTTTGGAACCTTCAACGACGTAACGCGCGAGTCTCTGTTCAAGCGTCAAGTCGGCGGGAGCCGATCGCTTCTCCTTCTTTTTGGAACGGAAGTACTCGACGAATTCGGTCAGAATTTTGTCGTCCGGTTCGAAAATGAGCCTCTCCGCCAATTTGCGTTCGTACTTGGGAATGGATGCATAACGTTGCAGCTTCTGGGTATTTACGATGGCGAGATCGAGTCCGGCTTCGGTGCAGTGATACAGAAACACCGCGTTCAACACTTCGCGACCGGCGTCCGGCAACCCGAACGAAACGTTGCTGATGCCGAGAATCGTCGCGCACGCCGGCATTTCCCGCTTGATCATGCGAAGTCCCTCGATCGTCTCCACGGCGGAGCCCGCGTACTGAGCGTCGCCGGTGCCGATCGGAAAAACGAGCGGATCGAAGATAATATCTTCGGCGGCAATGCCGTATTTCTTCGTCAACAGTTCGTAAGCGCGCCGGGCGACGGCCAACTTGTCCCCTCTTTGGACGGCTTGTCCCCGCTCGTCGATCGCACCGACGACGACGGCAGCGCCGTATTCGCGCAGCAGCGGGCAGACGCGCTTGAACTTTTCTTCACCGTCCTCAAGGTTGATCGAGTTGATGATCGCCTTGCCCTGCAACATCCGCAACGCGACTTCCATTGCCGCCGGATCGGTCGTGTCGATGACGAACGGGACCTTCACTTTTTTAACGGCGAATTCGAGGAATTTCTTCAAATCCTCGATTTCATTCCGGTCCGGATCCTGCAGACAGACGTCAATGATGTGCGCGCCGCTTTTCACCTGAGCGCGGGCGATTTCGGCGGCTTCTTCGTATTTGCCTTCTGCGATCAGTCGTTTGAACTTGGCGGAGCCGAGCACGTTCGTACGCTCGCCGACCAGAAGCGGGCGGTTGTCCGGTTCAAAATAAACGACGTCGATGCCGGATACGGCAGGATGACGAAAGCCGGCCGGGATGCGCGGCGGAATACCTTCGAGCGCTCTAGCGATCGCTCGGATATGTTCGGGCGTCGTACCGCAGCAACCGCCGGCAATGTTCAGCCATCCTTCCCGGGCGAAAGCAGCCAGTTTTTTAGCCAGCGATTCCGGCGACTCGTGATAATGACCGTTTTCATCGGGAAGTCCGGCGTTCGGATAACAACTGACCGCCGTCTTGGCGATGCCGGCCAGCGTGCGGATGTGGTCTTTCATAAATTCCGGACCGGTCGCGCAATTCAGGCCGACAGAAATCGGCGACAGATGTTCGATGGAAACGTAAAACGCCTCGATGTTTTGCCCCGCCAGCGTCGTCCCCATCGGTTCGATCGTTCCGGAAATCATGATCGGCAGCTCTTTGCCGGCGCGTTCGAACGCCCTGCGGATCGCGACGCCACCGGCCTTGACGTTGAGCGTGTCCTGCGACGTCTCCAACAACAGCGCGTCCACACCGCCTTCGATTAGCGCGAGCGCCTGTTCGTAATAGGCATCGACGAGCTGTTCAAAGGTAACGCCGCCGGTCACCGACAGGGTGCGCGTCGTCGGGCCCATCGATCCGGCGACGTATCGGGGCTGCACATCCGATGAATAACGCTCCGCGGCTTCGACGGCCAGCCGGGCGGCAGCGAGATTCAGCTCGCGCGCCCTTTCCGCGATGCCGTATTCGGACAATACGATGCGCGTTGCGCCGAATGTGTTGGTTTCAATGATGTCCGCTCCCGCCTCCAGATAGGCTTCATGGATGGAACGGATCAGATCGGGGCGAGTCACGTTCAGCATTTCGTTGCAGCCTTCCAGTGCTTCCCCGCCGAAATCGGCGGCAGTCAATCCGAAACGCTGGATCATCGTCCCCATCGCGCCGTCGAGAATTAAAATTTTTTCTTGCATTCGGGAAGTTAACGGCGGTTTCCGCAAGCGCGTCACCTCCGCGGCACACCTGTCTCGTTCCAACGATCCAGCATTTCCGGCAACGGTTCGAGCGACGGAAGCTCGACGGTCGGGACAATGTCGCCGGAAGCGACGACCTTTTCCCGATTGATCCAGATCGAAGCGATCCCGCTTCGGTTGGCGCCGAGGATGTCCGTCGTCAGCTTGTCGCCGACCATGACGCATTCATGAGGGGCGACGGACAATAACGCAAGCGCGTGGCGGAACAAAGCGACGGACGGCTTGCCCTCGCCAAAATCGCCGGATATGACGACATGTTCAAAATACTTCGCCAACTCAGGGACGCCGGCGAGCTTTTCTTTCTGCAGGTCGGGCGAACCGTTCGTCAACAACAGAAGCCGGTATTTCGTTTTCAACGCATCTAAAACCGAAAACGTTTCGCGGAAAACGTATGGCCTTTGCCGGCGTTCGGTTCGAAACCGTTCGCCGAGCTCCCGGCCGAGCAAAACGTCGTCGACTCCGCAAGACTTCAATGCTCTGGCCCAGACTTCCGACCGATACGCTGGAGCGAAATCGCGAAGCAGATGAAATTCTTCGGGCTTTTCGTCCCGAAACTCGCCCCAAAGCGCTTCGAACGGATTGATGCCGATCCGCTGAACGAAAGGAAACGTCCCCCATGACTCATAAAGGTTTCGGGCCTCTCGCCGAACGGCGTCACCGAGCCGGACCGGATCGCACCCGGTTTTCTGGGAAGCGTAAAGACACGTCGCTTCCAGCGCCTCCTCGACGCTGCGCCTGTCCCAAAGCAAAGTGTCGTCCAGATCGAACAAAACGGCTTTGATCATGGACGTGTCTCCTTTCGCGATGAGCCGAGACAGAACTACCGACCCACTTCTTCAAAAAAAGGAATGCGGTTGCGTTCCGCGAAACGTCGAAGTTTAACTCCCAATTCCTTAATCGGATACAGTTGGAAAGATCGCGTAAACACCCACCGGGAAGTTTTACCTTTGCGGTCGAATTCCACAACGACGGAACCCGAAATGAGCCGAATTTCTTTGACGGATGCGGCAGAAACGCGTTGTTCTCCGAAGAGCCGTCGCACGGCGAGTTCGTCGGGGCCGATCCGAACATACGGGCGAACGAAGAAAAAATAAAGAAGCGCCAAGCCGAAATAGGCCGCCGCCGTCCACCAATAGGAGCGGTCGTCGGTCGCCGGGGCGAAAAACAACATGATGAGCCCGATCAAGGCCAGCCCGAAAGAAAGAAACAGACTGCGACCCTTGACGACGTCGATTTCCGTACCGACCGAAAGCGGAGGAACGCCCTTTTTTTTTCGTTTTTCGTTCAGCTCTTTCCTATGCCGATACACCATCCGTTCCCATCGGCGCGACATGGAAAGCCCCTTCCTTTCGCACTCCCGCCTGCGGCATATTTTTCGCGGACGAGAAGGGTTACCTCCATTACTTTGACATTGACGAACGCGATTTGTCAAGTTGGTTTGAGAAATTGCGGCCGTCACGTGCGACGACGGGAACGTACAGGATCTGCCCCTCGTAGATTGCCGAGGAACGCAAGCCGTTCAACTTCTTAATGCGGGCTATGACATCGCGGACGTCTTCGCCGGGAGCGGTGCGGTCCTGCGCAATGTCCCACAACGTGTCGCCGTATTCGACGTACACGCGTTCGAGCGGCATATCGGAAAGCACAACCTCTGCATGCGGCTTCCATGCGGCAGCCAACAAAGAAAAGCAAGCAAACAAGAGGGAGACAAGAAACATTGCCCTCATCGCGGTGCGGATCGGACGCAAACGATGCATAACCAGCACCCCAAACATTTGTTCCTGTCCCGCATTGTAGCACGAACGTTTGTTTGCGTCAAGGGGGATGTCGAACGCTTGTTTGCGCGAACAACGGTTCCATGATATAATAAATTTAACTCACGTCGATGGAGTGATGCGTGTGGCCAAGCTGTCGAAGCGTCAAAAGGAAATTTTGGAGTTCATCAAGCAGAGGGTGCGCGAGAAAGGCTATCCCCCTTCCGTGCGGGAAATCGGCGAGGCGGTGAACCTAAGATCGAGTTCGACGGTGCACGGCCATCTCGACCGACTGGAGAAAAACGGTTACATTCGGCGCGATCCGACGAAGCCGAGGGCGATCGAGATCTTGGACGGCGATCCGCCTCTGTCGGCGTTCGACGCGAGGGTGACGCGTGTGCCGATCGTCGGCAAGGTGACGGCGGGAGTGCCGATTACGGCGACGGAAAACATTGAGGACTACTTTCCGCTTCCTTCTCATATGGTCGGCGACCACACCGTCTTCATGCTTCGGGTCGTCGGCGACAGCATGATCGAGGCCGGCATCCACGACGGGGACTACGTCGTCGTGCGCCAGCAATCTTCCGCGAACAACGGCGATATCGTCGTCGCGTTAACGCAGGACAACGAAGCGACCGTCAAACGTTTTTTCCGCGAAAAAGACCATATCCGGCTTCAGCCGGAAAATCCATCGATGGAGCCGATCCGTCTGCGCAATGTGACCGTGCTCGGCAAAGTGATCGGACTTTTCCGCCAATTTCGGTAAAACTTCGCTGCGGACCAGGCGGAAAGGTGACGGTGGGAGCAAGCAAAGCGCTTAAAACAGGCCTCCGGCTGCCGCCCTCCAACAAAAAACCCCCTGACGCTCGGAGCGTCGGGGGATTTCGTCTTCAGTACAGCGTCAAATATTGATCGCGTTCCCACGGGTGCACCTGCGTGCGGTACATATCCCATTCGATTTCTTTCAGCTCGACGAAATGCATCAGCGCATGCTCGCCCAACGCTTCACAGATCACTTCGTCGCGCAGCAACTCGCCGAGCGCTTCCTTTAGATCGGTCGGCAGGCTCGGGATTCCGAGCTCTTCCCGCTCTTCGTCTGTCATGACGTAAATGTTGCGGTCGGTTGGCGGCGGCAACGGAATTTTCCGTTCGATGCCGTCGAGCCCCGCGCGCAGCATCACCGCCAGCGCCAAATACGGGTTGGCGGCCGAATCCGGGCTGCGCACCTCGATCCGCGTGCTAAGGCCGCGCGAAGCGGGAATGCGGATCATCGGGCTGCGGTTGGAGGCCGACCAAGCCACATAACAGGGCGCTTCGTAGCCGGGTACGAGCCGCTTGTACGAATTGACGATCGGATTGGTAATCGCCGTAAACCCGCGGGCGTGTTTCAGCACGCCGGCCATGTAGTGGCGGGCGGTCTCGCTCAGCCCCAGGCTGTCGTTCGGGTCGTAAAACGTGTTTTCAGACCCGCGGAACAGCGACTGATGGCAATGCATGCCGGAACCGTTCATTCCGTAAAGCGGTTTGGGCATGAACGTGGCGTGCAGGCCGTATTTCCGCGCGATCGTCTTAACCACGAGCTTGAACGTCTGGATCTGATCGGCGGCCTTCACCGCGTGCGCGTACTTGAAATCGATTTCATGCTGTCCGGGCGCGACTTCGTGATGGGATGCCTCGATCTCGAACCCCATCTTTTCCAGCGTGACGACGATTTCGCGCCGGCAGTTTTCGCCAAGGTCGGTCGGCGCCAGGTCGAAATAACCGCCCTGATCATTCGTCTCCATCGTCGGATTGCCTTTTTCATCCGTTTTAAACAGGAAAAATTCTGGCTCGGCGCCGACGTTCATCGCCGTGAATCCGAACTTTTTCATATATTCCAAGTTCTTCTTCAAAACGCCGCGCGGATCGCCGGGAAACGGTCGGCCGTCCGGCAAATAAACGTCGCAAATGAGCCGCGCGACCCGCTCGTCGGTCACCCATGGGAACACGACCCACGTATCGAGATCGGGATACAGATACATGTCCGACTCTTCGATGCGGACGTATCCCTCGATCGACGAACCGTCGAACATGATTTTGTTTTCCAACGCCTTTTCAAGCTGGCTGACGGGAATTTCGACGTTTTTGATAGTCCCGAGCAAATCGGTGAACTGCAGGCGAACAAATCTGACATTCTCTTCCTTCGCCATCTTCAAAATATCGGATTTTGTGTAACCCACGCCGATCGGACTCCTCTCCGAGATCGTTTTGTCGCGCGAAACAGCTCGCAACGCCTGAGCTCGCAACGCCTGTACCGTTCACCGCCTTCCTTTGTCCGGCGGTCGGTTCAGTGGAAAAAACGGGACAACTCGCCTTGGATGAGCGACACTTGGCCCGGGCGGCGTTCGGCCATCAGCTGGCGTTTCAGCCATTTGTGCAGCTGCGAGTCCGTCATCTCCGTCAGCTGCTTGCGCTTGAACTCCGTCTGCTCGTTGATGACGGTCGCTTCCTCAGAGTCCTTGGAAATCGGTTTCAATACCTGTTTGATTCCGGCAATATTGACTCCTTTTTCGATCAACGCTTTGATTTGCAGCAGCCGCTCCACGTCATTAAACGAAAAGAGTCGCTGATTTCCCGGTGTTCTTGCGGGCGCGATCAGCCCATGCTGCTCGTAATACCGGATTTGCCTGGCGGACAGATCGGTCAGCCGCATTACGATGCCGATCGGAAACAAGGCCATGTTACGGCGAATTTCGTCGCTCATGCCGCATCACTCCGCCAAAAAATGACCTTCTGTCAAAGATATTGTATGCCTTTTTCAAAGAACTTGTCAAGTCATGTTAGCTTTTCGGCTGTTTTGCGACTGCAGAATGCATTACAGCGGTACATTTATTCGCCCCTCGTCCATGAGGCGTTGCAGGGCCGTCAAAATCCCGAGCTTGGCGTGAGCGTACGTCAACCCGCCCTGGAAATAAACTTCGTACGGCTCGCGAAGCGGCGCGTCCGCCGACAATTCGAGCGTCGCGCCCTGGACGAACGTTCCGGCCGCCATCACCACGGCGTCTCGGTATCCGGGCATCGGCTCGGGTTCCGGCGCCACGTGGGAATCAACGGCGCCCGCTTCCTGAATGCCGCGGACGAACGCGACCAACGCTTCCGCATCAGGCAACCGGATCGCCTGAATCAAATCGGTCCGGGGCTCGTCCCACCGCGGCGAAGTTTCAAGGCCGAGCCGCTCGCAGAGCGCAGCGGCGAACACCGCGCCTTTCAGCGCTTGTCCGACGCAATGCGGCGCAAAATACAGCCCCTGAAACAACGACCGCATAAGGTCGAGTGTCGGGCCGACTTCGCCGCCGACGCCCGGAACGGTCAGCCGTTCCGCTGCTTGTCGGACCCAATGCGCTTTTCCGGCGATATAACCGCCGGTCGGAGCAAGCCCGCCGCCGGGATTTTTGATCAGCGAACCCGCCATGAGATCGGCTCCGGCTTCTGTCGGTTCCGTCGGCTCCGTAAACTCGCCGTAACAATTGTCGACGAATACGACGGCGTCGCGTTGTACGCCGTGAACGAAGTCGGCGATTTCCCCCAGCTCACGCACGGACAGCGGCGAACGCCTGCCGTATCCGCGCGACCGCTGCAGGGCGACGACTTTCGTTTTCGGCGTGAGAACGCGACGGAGAGCTGCCCAGTCCGGCCTGCCGGCTGCATCGAGCGGCACTTCGGCATACCGGATCCCCCAATCGGCGAGCGATCCGGTACCCGGGCCGCCGGCGAGGACGGTCCGCAGCGTGTCGTACGGCGGGCCGACCGACACGAGCTCATCGCCCGGCCGCAACACGCCGAACAAGGCGACGGCGATCGCGTGAGTGCCGGACACGATTTGCGGTCGGACGATCGCCGCTTCCGCCCCGACGACATCGGCAAAAACGCGGTCTAATGTTTCCCTTCCCGCGTCGTGATATCCGTATCCGGTCGAGCCAGCAAAATGGAACGAACTGACGCGGTGGCGTCGGAACGCTTCGATGACTTTCCACTGATTTTGTTCCGCCAAAAGGTCGATTTCGCGCAACCGACCGTCGATCTGCCGCTCGACTTCATCTGCAGCCTGAAGCAATTTTGCAGAAAAACGCATCGTTGCATCGCTCCGCGGACCGGTCATTCCGGCGTCAGATCGTCCGGTCTGAGCGCCATCAATTCTTCCCGCGAAGGCGTCCGGACGTATTGGTTGAGCAGACGGACGGCTTGTTTCCGGATCGCGCGCTCGATGACGTTGCGGACAAACCGCGCGTTGCTGAACGCATATGCGTGCGTCTCGATTTCCGTCGCGATCAACTGGCGCAACTTGGCCGCCGCTTGCGGGGACAAAACGTATTCCCGTTCGTGCGCCAACCGTTCCGCGATTTGCACCAGTTCGTCGACCGTATAGTCGGGAAATTCGATCTGCACGGGAAACCGGGAAGGAAGACCGGGGTTGACGCTCAGGAACAGATCCATTTCGTCGGAATAACCGGCAAGTATCAGAATGAACTGGTCTTTGTAATCTTCTGTCGCTTTGACGAGAGCGTCGATCGCTTCCCTGCCGAAATCTTTTTCGCCGCCGCGAGCGAGGCTGTACGCTTCGTCGACGAATAGGACGCCGCCGATCGCCTTTCGGATCCATTCGCGTGTTTTGAGGGCGGTGTGCCCGATATATTCGCCGACGAGATCGGCGCGTTCGACTTCCAGCAAGTGGCCGCGAGACAACAGGCCGAGCTGGTGAAACATTTTCCCTACGATGCGTGCGACGGTCGTCTTGCCTGTTCCGGGATTGCCTTTAAAAATCATGTGGTAGACTTGACGACGGTTTTGCAATCCCGCTTCGGCACGCATTTTTCCGACTTTGGCGAGCGCGAAAATTTCGTACATTGTTCGCTTGACGTCGTAGAGCCCGATCAATTCGTCCAGTTCGCGCGCGATGTCGCGAAATTCGCGGCACGTCGCCGCCGTCTCGCGGCCTGAACTGCCGACGCGGGCGCCCGTCGGCACGGCAGGCTCGGATTGCCGCAAAATCACGCTGATTCTGCCGCTCGACCGGATCGCCTCATGATCCGCCGCGCGTCCGTTCATCGGGTTCCCTCCGCACGCAAGGCGATTTTTCGGTATAATACGGCTGTTGAAAAAAGGAGGCGTGTTCTCTATGTCCGACAATCGAGACCGATTTGCAGACGTCGCCCGTCTCGAGCGTCTGGCGGCCGACGCTTGGCCGGCACAAGAACGAAGCGCGCTTGGCGACTGGCTGATGCGTATCGACCCGTGCCCGGCGTCCAAACGCGTCAACAGCGTGCTGGCGGCCGGGCCTTATCCCGCAAACGACTGGCTGGAGCGGGCAATCGCCTTTTACGCCAACCGCGGACGACCATGCCGTTTTCAAATCAGCGCCGCTTCTCCGGCAGACCTCGACCTGCAGCTTGCGGAAGCCGGATTCCTCCAGGAAACGCCCTGCCTTGTCTGGACTGCGCCGATTCCGCTGCCCGAGTCGGCCGGAGACGACAGCGATGATAAAATCTGCATCGACCGCATCACTGTCGACGTCGTACCGGAGCCGCTGCAGCAATGGCTGAACGACTGGTCGCGCCTGGAAGACCACGCCGCAGACTTGCGCGAAGCCTACGCCGCCATCGTGCGCCGCATTCCGCCTCCCGCCGCCTACGCAATCGCCCGCTCGACGGACGGAACGACGATCGGCGTCGCCAGCGCCGTGGCGCAAGGCGGATGGTTGGGACTCTTCAATCTGGTCGTCTCCTCCCAGCATCGCCGACGCGGAACGGGCGCTATGCTGATCCGATCGCTCGCCGATTGGGGAGCTCGCGCGGGATGCCGGGCAGCATACCTGCAAGTGCTTGCCGACAACGAACCGGCCCAACGATTGTACCGCAAGCTCGGTTTTCGACCGGCTTATGCGTATCATTACCGCGAGCTTCGCTTTTAACGATAGCAGACGGACAACCTTGCGCGCAACGCTCATGACGTCAAGTCCCGCCGTCTTTGTTCGAAACGGCAGGAACCGACGGCAAGAGCGCAGGCGGGGAAGCTGCGGCGTTTTCCTCGGGCGGCGTCGCCGAAGGCTCTCCTTCGCCGACAGAGGCGGTCGGCGGTGCAGGCGTCCTTTTCGGCGAGGCGGAAGGCGACGGCAGCCGGCCACCGGCCGGAATCCGGACGGACGTAGGGTTCGAACGGCCGAGCTCGGTTTGCCCGTCTTCGGCCAACGCCGCGACATAGTAACGATATTCCGCCCCGTCTTCGACGTCAGCGTCGAGCCAGCGTACATCGGACGTTTCCGCGATCGGCGACGGCTTGCCGTTTTCCGACCCGCCTTCCCGGAAAATCCGGTACAGGGCTGCCTGTTCAGACGGTGTCCACATCAGCCGAACGGCATGGCGTACGGCGTCGTAAGCGGCGGTCAACGTGATCCCGCCGGCGCCGTTGTCCGCCGACGGCGTCGGAGAAGGCGTCGGAGAAGACGAGGGTGAAGGCGACGGCGACGGCTCCTCCACACCCGGAGGCCGTTTGAACTCGCCCTTCGGCACGCCTTCCAGCGCCAGACGCATCGCCGCACTGAACACCGCCGCGGCCTGGCCGCTGTCTGCCGTCAGCGAATGGAGCGCGTCGGGTCTGTCGAATCCGATCCAGACCGCGGCCGCATATTGCGGCGTGTAGCCGACAAACCAAATATCGCGGTTGGCTCCCTTCTTTCCAGGCTCCTGCGTAGTCCCGGTCTTGCCGGCGACCGGACGGTCCATGCGAGCTTTTTTCCCCGTGCCGGAAACGACGGCTTCCTGAAGCATGACGGTCAACCAATAGGCGGTCGAAGGGCGGATAACCTGTTTCGGCTTGGCCGCCGCCGTATAGACGGTCCGGCCGCGCGAATCTTCCACACGCAGCACCGCATGAGCCGGCACAAGTACGCCTTGGTTGGCGAACACCCCGTAAGCTTGGGCCATCTCGAGCGGCGTGACGCCGGAAGTGAGCCCCCCAAGCGCAATCGCCAGATGCCGATCATTTTTTTCGTCCAACTCGATGCCGAGATTTCGGATAAAGCGGAACACCGGACCGAACCCGCCTGCGTCGCGGACCAGATTGTCCAGCAGCCAGACGGCCGGCACGTTGATCGAGTCTCGCAAGGCTTGGCGCATCGTCACATTTCCCAGATATTTGCCGTTATAGTTCTCCGGACAATAATCGTCGAAGCAGCGTTTGACGTCTTCCAGAATCGAATCCGGCGTCCATTTTCCCGATTCGATCGCCGGTCCATAGACCGCGATCGGCTTGAATGCCGAACCGGGTTGACGGCGGACCGTCGCGCGGTTCAACCCTTTGCGCGCATACTCCCGGCCGCCGACCATCGCCACGATGCGGCCGTCGGACGGCCGGACGACGACCATGGCGCTTTCCGGAGAATCGGTCTGGGAGGCTGCCTTTTTTGGAAACAGCGCGTCATTGGCAAATACCCGCTCAACCGCGTTTTGCACCTTCGGATCCAATGCTGTATAAATCCGGTATCCTCCGCGGAACAGCTCTTCCTCCGAGATGCCGGCCAACCGCTCGACTTCATCGACCGCATAGTCGACATAAGCCGGATGCTGAACAGCGGGTACCCTGTCGTTCAACCGGAACGGTTCGTTCATCGCGCGGTTTTTCTCTTCTTCGGTAATCAACCCCTGTTCGGCCATAATCGACAGAACGACGGCACGGCGTTCCTTGGCGCGCTCCGGGTTGCGGAACGGGGAATATCCGTTTGGATTTTTCGGCAAACCCGCCAGCATCGCGATTTCGGCGACCGTCAATTCGCCGCTTTTGACGGATTTCCCGAAATACAATTTGGAAGCGGCCTCGATGCCGTACGCGCTTTCGCCGAAATAAATCCGGTTGAAGTAAAGCTCGAGAATTTCGTCTTTCGTTTTCGTCCGTTCCAGCGCCAACGCGATGGAGGCTTCCGTTGCTTTGCGGAAAAACGTTTTTTTCGGGTCGGCGATGAAAATGTTTTTCGCGACCTGCTGCGTAATCGTGCTGCCGCCCTCGGCGAGGCTTCGCGAGACGATGTCTCGGTACAGCGCTCGGCCGATCGCCCAATAGTCGACGCCTTGATGTTCATAAAACCGTCTGTCTTCGACGGCAATCACAGTTTTGCGCAACAGTTCTGGAATTTCGTTCAAGGAGACGATTTCCCGGTTGCCTTCCGCCCCGTACAGCTTCGCGATTTCCCTACCCTCTGCATCGTAGACGATGGTTGCCTCCGACAGGTTCAATTTGTCGAGATTGGCCGCAAGCAACCGGTAACCGTTCAAGATGATCGCGAGATACCCCACCATCCCGAAAAACGCACCGAACGCCGCAGACAAGAACAACGCTTTGAACCATCGATACGTTTTCCTGCGGCGGGTCACGGCCGGTTTCGTTCGCGGTTTGGCGGACGAGGCGGCAGACAAGGTCGAAACACTCCTTGTTGTTCAGAAAAAGTTCAGCCGTCCTGCGGTTGGGCGAGCGAGACGGGCCGCACCGGCATAAACGTGGAAATCGCGTGCTTATAGATCATTTGCTGGCGGCCGTCGCTGTCGATCACGATCGTGAAATTGTCGAACGCCCTGACGACACCGCGAATTTGAAACCCGTTCGTCAAGTAAACGGTAACCGGGATGCTTTCTTTCCGCAATTGATTCAAAAAAGTGTCCTGAATGTTGATCGTTTTATTCATGTTCGGATTTTCCTCCTCATCTTTCGTGAGATCGGCCGCGACGCCCCAGCTTCTCTGATATTATAGCATGAATCTGGTCGAGGTGGTCAGCAAAATGCTTCGGATCGGTCACATCGATCCAGTGCACGTCTTTCATATGCCGAAACCAGGACCACTGGCGCTTGGCGAACCGCCGCGTGTTCCGCTTCAGCGTCTCCACGGCCTCTTCGAACGACGTGCGGCCTTCCAGGTATTCGACGATTTCCTTGTAGCCGAGGGCCTGCATCGCCGTCATGTCGGGCGTGCATCCCGCATCGAGCAGCCGGCGCACTTCGTCGACGAGCCCGGCGCGCACCATCGCGTCCACCCGCTCGCCGATTCTCCGGTAAAGCTCCGCGCGATCCATCGTCAGGCCGATCAGGCAAAGCCGGTAAGGAGACTCGCGCTTCTGGCCGCGCAGCCATTCCGACATCGTGCGGCCCGTCGCCTCGAAAATTTCAAGCGCCCGCACGATGCGCCGCACGTCGTTTTCATGAATGCGCGCCGCGGAGTCGGGGTCGATCCGTTTCAGCCGGTCGTGCAAGGCTTTGACGCCGAGTTCGGCGGCTTCCCGCCGGAGCCGCTCGCGCAGGGCGGGATCCGGGCCTGCGGTTTCCGGAAAACGGTAATCGTAACAGAACGCTTCGATGTACAGCCCCGTGCCGCCGACGAGCATCGGCAGCCTGCCGCGGACGGCGATCCGCTCGACCGCTTCCCTGGCGCGCGCCTGAAAATCGGCAACGGAAAAGGGTTCCCACGGATCGACGATGTCGATCAGATGGTGCGGAACGCGCGCGCGGTCTTCGGGCGACGGTTTGGCCGTGCCGATGTCCATGCCGCGGTAAACCTGCATCGAATCTCCGGAAATGATTTCGGCGTCGTGCGCCAAGGCGATCGGAATGCTGTAGGCGGTTTTGCCGACGGCCGTCGGCCCAAGCAACACGAGCAAGTCGTACCGCTGCGTCAAGGCCGGATCACCCCGTATGCGACGTCGGACCTGGTGCGGTTGACTTCCCGGAACCCGAGCCGCTCGAATTCCGAGCTGTCGCGGCGCTCTTTCAGCACGACTGATTTCCGCGCCACGCGCACCGCTTCTTTCACCGCTTCCGACGACACGGGCGTATGGTCGGCCACCCGCCTAAGGGGACGAATGCCGTCGGAAGCCTCGATCGGCGAGCGGAACATCGGATCGAAGTAGACGATGTCGCAACTTTTGTCCGGCATACCGCGCAAAACGTCGAGATGATGCGCGCAGACCGGCCGGACGCGCGAACAGATGTCGTTCCACAAGCGGAAGTCGGTTTTGTAATCGCGCAGCCCTTCCCGTAAAAGCACATGGAGCACCGGGCTGACTTCTACGGCGGTCACCTCGCCGCCTGGACCGACCGCATAAGCGAACACGAGCGAGTCGGCGCCGAGTCCGGCCGTGCAGTCGATCACCCGGTCGCCCGCACTTGCGCCCGACAGGGCGATCAGCCGGTCGGGTTCGCCCCGTCTCATCCGTTTGATGCGCACAAGCGACATACCGGGATGAAACGTGACCGGCTCTCCATCCCCGGGATGCCAGGAAACTCCTTCTGCCGTAACGACCAGCACGTCGTTTTCCGCGTACCGTTTTCGAAGTTCTGCCAGGGACAAACGGTTTCGGTCCGCCCACTTCCCGCCGAGTTCTTCCGCTAGACGCCGTCCCCGGCGAAGCACGTTCTCATCGGCTCCATAAGAAGTTGTGACTAGCATGACCTCACCGTTTAAACATTTTCTCCAGATCTCGGATCGAAAAGCGTACGACGATCGGTCGGCCGTGAGGACACGTATAAGGCTCCCGGCAGCGGCGCAGCCGGTCCAGCAGCCCTTCCATCTCGCGGACGGAGAGCGGCTCGTTCGCGCGGACCGACGATTTGCAGGCGCATAAAGCGGCGGCTTTCCGGCGCCAGTCCGCCGGCGTCGTCGGGCGACGTTCTTCTAGGATGAAGCGAGCCATCTCGTCGACGATTTCCCGCTCAGCACCCTTAGGAAACCATTGCGGACAGGCGCGCACGAGAAATGCCGACGATCCGAACGGCTCGAGCTCGACGCCGATCGCGCGGAACAACTCGAGCCGGTCGCGCAGGGTTTCGGCTTCCGCCGCCGTAAACTCAAGCGGGATCGGTACGGCGAGCGGCTGAACCGCTTCCCGTTCGGGCCGAGAAAAAAGTTCCAAATACTCCTCGTAACGAATGCGTTCATGCGCGGCGTGCTGATCGATCAGATAAAGTCCCGATTCGTCCTGAGCGATCAAGTACGTGCCGAGCGCCTGGCCGACCGGAACAAGCGGCGGAAGCTCCGGCAATCCGCCGTTCGGCGTTTCTTCCGCATCGTCGGCCGGACGAAACAAAATTTCCGCATTCCGAACCTCACGCTTTCCTGCAGGCGACTGGCCACCGCGAGGGACCGTCTCCGCGACGGCCTTGCCGACTTTTGCCGGAGCGGCGCGACGCCCGAATGCGGTTGCGGCGGATTCGACGCGATAGAGGTCGAACCGTTCCTGGACCAGCATACGTTCGTTCGGCGAAAAGCCGGTGGTTCCGCTTCGCGGAGTCGTCGGCGTTCCGCGCAAGGGCGCCGCAATCAGCGGAGTTCTGCCGAGCGATTCGCGGACGGCCGAACGGACGAGTTCCGCCAGCTCCGCTTCTTTGCTGAAACGCACTTCCAGCTTGGCCGGGTGAACGTTGACATCGACGAGCGACGGATCGACTTCGATGCGAAGAAGCGCGACGGGGTATCGCCCGACCGTCAGATAGCCCTGATAAGCTTCCAGCAGCGCCTGGACGACGATTGGACCGCGAATGTACCGGCCGTTGACGACGACCGTAATGCCGCTTCGGTTCGCACGGCTGGCTTCCGGTTTGGCGACAAACCCCTCCAGGCGGTAATCGAGGCTTTCCGCCCGGACGGGCATCATCGCTTTTGCGACGAACGGGCCGTAAACCGCCGCAATCGTTTCCAGGGCGTCGCCGTTGCCGATCGTTCGCAGCAAAACGTTCTCGCCGTGCTTCAGCGCGAAGGCGATTTCCGGATGGGCGAGCGCAAGGCGGTAGACGACGTCGGCGACATGGCCGAGTTCGGTCTGGACCGACTTCATATATTTCAACCGGGCGGGCGTGTTGAAAAAAAGATCGCGCACCGTGACGGTCGTTCCTCTGTCGGAGGGCGCCTCGCCCCGCTCTCGGACGACGCCGCCCTCGATGACAATTTTTCGGCCCAGTCCGTCTCGGGTATGGGACGAAACGCATTCCACTTTCGCAACAGAAGCGATGCTGGGCAGCGCCTCGCCGCGGAAGCCGAGCGTCGCGATGCGGAACAAATCTTTGCCGTCGGCGATTTTGCTCGTCGCGTGGCGCTGGAAGGCCAGTTCCAGATCGTCCGGCTCGATTCCGACTCCGTCGTCGCGCACCCGGATCAGGCGCAACCCGCCTTCCTCGACGGCGACGTCCACATTCGTCGCCCCGGCGTCGATCGCGTTTTCGATCAGCTCCTTGACGACCGAAGCCGGCCGCTCGACGACTTCACCCGCAGCGATTTGGTTGGCGATCCGTTCGTCCAGTACGCGGATCTTGCCCATGGTTCGCCACCGCCTTTTATCGGGACTCGAGCAGTTTCTGCCGCAATTCGAACAGTAGGTTAAGCGCGGAAAGCGGAGTCATGTTGACGAGATCGGCGTCTCGAATCCGGTCGAGCACCTGCCGCTCTTTACGGCTGACCGTTTTCGGCCGTTCGGGCGCCGGCTCGGCGAACAGACTGAGCTGAACGACGGTTTCACCGGGGGCGTCGTTCGCATCGCGCGCATCGCGTCCGCCTGCGGTTTCACGGACGGCCTGTTCATGCTCGAATTCGGCCGCTTTCGCTTCGTAGCCGCGCACCAGTTCGTAGGCGCGCTCGATGATTTCCTCCGGAAGTCCGGCGACCCGCGCGCAATAAATGCCGTAACTCGAATTGGCGGCACCGCGCACGAACTTATGCAGAAACATCACTTCCCCGTCGCTTTCGCGAACCGCCATGGAATAGTTCGACAAATGCCGCAATCGTTCCTCAAGATATGCCAACTCATGATAATGAGTGGAAACCAGCGTTTTGCATCCGACGCGGTCGTGCAAATATTCGATAACCGCCTGGGCGATCGCCATGCCTTCGGCCGTCGAGGTGCCGCGGCCGAGCTCGTCGATGATGACGAGACTTCTCCGGGTCGCGCGGGCGGTCATCGCCCGGATCTCCCGCATTTCGACCATGAACGTGCTTTGCCCGCCCGCGAGATCGTCTGCCGCGCCGATTCGGGTAAAAATCCGGTCGATGATCGGCAATTCCGCACGCCTGGCGGGAACAAAACAGCCGATCTGCGCCATGATGGCGATCAGCGCGACTTGACGCATATACGTGCTTTTGCCGGCCATATTCGGCCCGGTAATGAGCAGGATGCGGTCGCCGTCTTCTTCCAGGAGGGTGTCGTTGGCGACGAAAGGCCGATCGCCGAGAGTCGCCTCGACGACGGGGTGACGGCCTCCCTCGATGCGAAGCGAGTATCCGTCGGTCAGGACGGGCTTCGTATATCGACGCTCTGCGCTGACAGTCGCAAACGACTGAAGCACGTCGACCGCGGCGACGGCGGCGGCCAGTTTTTGCAACCGCGGGATTTGCCCGGCGATTTTTTCGCGCAGATCGGAAAACAATTCATATTCAAGTTCGACCATGCGCTCTTCGGCTTCGAGAATCAGCGCTTCTTTTTCTTTGAGTTCCCGCGTGACGAACCGTTCGCCGTGGGCAAGCGTCTGCCGCCGCTCGTAACGGTCTTCCGGCACGGCCGATAAGTTCGGTCGGGTCACCTCGATATAATAACCGAACACTTTGTTGTAACCGACTTTGAGCGACCGGATGCCGGTCAGCTCCCGTTCCCTCTGCTCCAGTTCAGCGATCCAACGCTTGCCGTCCGTGCTCGCTTCCCGCAGCCGGTCCAGCCGCTCGTGATAACCCGGGCGGATCATGCCGCCCTCGCGGACCGAGACGGGAGGATCGTCGACGATCGCTTCGGCAATCCGGTCGCGCAAATCCGCGCAGTCGTCGACTCCTCCGAGCAGCCGCTCCAGCGTCGCCGAACCGGACGAAAGGCAACACGCCTTTAACGCCGGGACGCGTTCCAGCGTCGCCCGCAAGGCGACCAGATCGCGCGCGTTGCAGTTGCCGTACGCAATGCGGCCGACGAGCCGCTCAAGGTCATACATTTCTTTCAAAATTCGAAAAATTTCATCGCGTATCGCCGAACGGTTGACCAGGCATTCGACCGCCTCAAGGCGCCGCTCGATTTCGGGGCGGTCGATAAGCGGCTTGTCCAGCCAGCGGCGCAACAGCCTCGCCCCCATCGCCGTCGCCGTCCGGTCCAATAGACCAAGCAGCGCGCCTTTCTTGGAGCGGTCACGGGCGGATTCGACCAGCTCGAGATTGCGCCGAGTAAACGGGTCCATCCACAGGCTGCGCTCGGCATCATAACGGCGGATCGCCGAAAGATGCGCGAGCGTCCGCTTTTGCGTCTCGCGAAGATAAGCTAGCAGCAACGCCACGGCGTCCGCAGACGGCGGCGGAAGAGAGTCGCGCTCTTCCGACGGAAACTGCTGTTCCAACAAGGCGCGGTCCTGCTCGGTCCAGACGGACGGCACCGCACCGGCCAAATACAGGCCGGCCGACTTCCGGACGCGCGCAAGCAGCCGTTCGTCGCCGATGATCTCCGCAGGATCATAGACAATCAGTTCGTCCTTGAGCTGCTCCAGCGTCTCGACGGAAGTGGCATACAATTCGCCGGTCGTCAAGTCGCAAACGGCGAGCCCGAACCCTTCCGGCTTTTCCGCTATCGCGGCGAGGAAGTTGTTGGCGGGTGTTTCGGACGGTTTGTCCTCCATCACCGTTCCGGGCGTGACGATGCGAACGATTTCCCTACGCACCACACCCTTGGCGGTCGCGGGATCTTCCATTTGTTCGCAAATCGCCACTTTATATCCCTTTTCCACTAAACGGCGGATGTACGTTTCAGCGGAATGGTACGGCACGCCGCACATCGGAACCCGTTCCGAGCCGCCGTCGCGCCCCGTCAGCGTAATTTCCAGCTCGCGAGCCGCCTGCACCGCGTCGTCAAAAAACAATTCGTAAAAATCGCCAAGCCGGAAAAACAAGAAGGCATCGGGAACTTGGGCCTTGACCTGGAGATATTGTTCGATCATCGGGGTATATTTCGACGACATGGCGAACCCCTTTTCCCGATCGTGTCGAATGGTTTTATTATACCACGTCGGGGAAATCGACGGGAATGCGCCACAGTCTCCGGATATCCGCGCGGCCGTCCCACGTCCGCCGTTCGCGGATCATCCGACGGACGGGTTCCAGCCAGCTTTCGAAATCCGCATAGCCGGGAAGGTCGGCAAGGCAAACCCACAACTGCTCTACAACGTCGTATAAACGGTCTTTTCGTCCGGCATAAAAATCGGCGACAAGTTCCGGGTCGTCCAACGGCCGTTCGAAAAGCCGCCAGTGTCCGGTCGCCAGCAGCTTCGCCAGCGCAAAGGCGGCCTTCGTCGCCCGCGGCGACGACAGCCAGCTTGCGGGCGTGCGGTACTCGAATCCGTATGGTTTAAGGCGGAAATCGCCGAGAGCGCCGTATCTCGGACGCCGACGGGCGCTCGGTTCGTCCTCGAGCAACATAAGCGGAAGCGCCAAAAAATTATCGAGGGCACGCAACAGATGGCTGTTCAGCCAAACTCCGCCGAAATGCAGATGCCCGCCCAGCGGTGTTTTCCGCACCGGCATCCCGCCCGCCAGCCATCGGCAGGAGGGATCGCGAATCTGCCGCGCCGCCGCGCAAAGCGCCTTTCGGACAGAACGGACAGCGCCGCGCGGATCGACCGCAGGTTCCGGGCGCAGTTCCATAAGCGGAAAAGCGAATCGCCCGTCTTTCAAGCGGACGGCGTCGCATCCGACGGTTCCCCGTTTTTCAACGAATCTTGAGCCCGGCACGAGGCGGCCGCGTTCGTTGACGAGGACGAATTCCGGATCGGCTCCCAGCATAACAGAACCATTCGGTCGGAACGATTCCTTCAGCGACGCATCGAACTGCGCAATCGCTTCCGCCCAAAGCTCGACGGGTTCGAACCGCTCTGGCGGGCCGACGCGGACGACCGCAAGCCGGCCTGCGTCCGACGCGACGTCGACGACGCCGAAATCGAGGCCGAGCGCGTACAGAGCGCGGACCGCCAAGCGCGCGGCTTTCCGAACAGTCGGACCGTCGGGTTCCGCATGCGCGGCGGTTTCGACCGGCCGCAACCCGTCGGAGCGAAAAACGCCGATCGGTTGCAGGTGGAAGACCGGAACCGTCCAGCAAGCTCTCCATCTGAGGCGGCCATGCCCGAAATCTTCCCCGTCCATCGGCTGGACGTTCGGAATGCCGTGCAGACGCCAAATTTCGACGGCCCGCGCCGCGTCGCGGTTTTCCGCGTTTACGCCGCTGAGCCGCCAGAGGCGGTCGTCGGTCGGCGGCGTTCGGACGTCCCACTCGACGACGGCCGTCGTCGCAGCCGCTCCGACGTGGAGCGGGGGTTTTGGCGGCAAACTTCCGAACGGCACACGCAGGGCGGCGGTAAATCGCGAGGAAAGATGCGGGCGACGTATCCAGACATAAGTCGTCATTTCCATCGCCTGCGCCCCTTTCGCCCAAAAGGCGTGGAACGAACGCCGGCTACGCCGTCTCGTCGTCCAAGAGATCGGGATCGAGTTCTTCGTACTCTTCGGACGCGTCCTCGGCGAAATCCGGTTCTTTGTCGCCCCAGTCGTCGCAACCGTCCGGGCAAAGACGGACGCACAGCTTGGTTTCACCGATCAGCTCGACTTGGAATTCGCGTTCCACCCGAACTTCCACACGACCGCTGTCTTTTTGGACGGTCGCTTCCACGCAATTCGGTTCTTGGGTGGCGACCGCCGTCACTTCCTCGGTTCCCGGCCGGCAATTCGGATCCCGGTATACGAGCGGCACTTGTTCCACGTACGAAACGGTTTCTTTCGCCACATCGGTTTTTGTGTTTTTATCATATGAATACCATATATTGATGTCGTACGTGCCGACGACCTCGACGCCGTTGTCGGACCGGACCGCCTCGTATTGGTGATTGATCACCCAACATCCCAATATGCTGGACGGCGTCTGGGGTGGCGTGACGATATGGGTGGACTGGGAAAACTTTTTCCCCTTCCCGCACACCGCCTTCACGTAAATCTCCCTGCACCGCGTCCGTTGATCCGGGTGCGCCATCCTTTCCCGACCTCCCCCATGCGGATTCAGTAAATCCTATGCGGGACATTCGTCTAGGGTGACAAAAACTTTGCGGGAAGAGACGGCTCGGCCGGGCAGTCAGCCAGGTCCCGGGGGAAGCATCGGCTCATACATCATGATCGCGTCGTTGCTCGTCACAAATTCGTCCGCGACCGTTTCTCCGGTTTCGACCAAGATGACGCGACGCCGGATGACATTGTGGCGGGTATAAACGCCCCACGGCTGGCGCTCGATGCGGTGATCGGCTTCGTACACCTCGTAGCGGTATCGCGGCGGCTCGACCGTCCGCCACTGGCCGACGAGATGGCTGTCGGTCACCCGAAGGCGAAGCTGGTACGGCCGGTCCGTAGGGTTGTAGATTTGCAGGTCGATGTAGTTATAGGCGCACGTGGCGCCGCTGCCGAACGGCTGGGTGCGGCCGGCGTCCGGGAACACGTCGTAACTGTGCCGATGCCGTTCGACGACCGAAAGCGGCGTATGGAGCGCCAGCCAGTAGATCAGGTTGGTGAGCTGGCAAAGCCCGCCGCCGATTCCGGGCCGAACGGTGCCGTAAAACAGCACCATGCCCGGGACGTATCCTTTCCGCTTCGACGGTTTACCGACGAGGCGCCAGAACGACATCGTTTCCCCGGGACGAACGACGATGCCGTCCAACCGGCCGACGGCGAGGCGCAGATTGCGGACTTTGTTGTGCTGCATCCACAGGTCGACGCCGCGCAACGGACGGTATAGCGGCGTGTGGTGTTCGGCGACGACCACAGGCAAGTCTTCCGACAAACGAACGGAAGCGAATCGGGTGCGGCTGAGATACCAATACGCGTACCGCATCAGCGTTCGGAGTCGGGCCCCCAGCCAGATCCGGACCGCCGAACGTCGGACGGGTTTTTTCACCGAGCCTGTTCCTCCGAATCCGTTCACAGCCCGTAAAGCTCCCCGTACTTGTGCTGCAGATACGCAAGCAGCGCGTCGGGATTCGCGGGCGAACCCGTGGCTTTTTCGATCAAATCTTCCGGGTCGAATTGCTTGCCGTAACGCCAGACGCGTTCGTGCAGCCAACCGCGGATCGCCTCGAACCGACCGTCGGCGACGCAACCGTCGACGTCGACCGTTTTCCGCATCGCTTCCAAAAGCTGAGCCGCGTACACATTGCCGAGCGCATAGGACGGAAAATACCCGAAACTGCCGCCCGCCCAATGCACGTCCTGCAACACTCCTTCGGCGTCGTTGCCCGGCCGGACGCCGAGCAGGTCAGCGTACAGGTCGTTCCAGACGGTCGGCAGATCGTCGGCGGAGATTCGCCCGTCGAACAGCGATTTCTCGATTTCATACCGGATGATGATATGCAGGTTGTAGGTGAGCTCATCGGCTTCGGTGCGGATGAGCGACGGCCGCGCAGCGTTGACGGCGCGGTAAAACGTTTCGGTCGAAATGCGCCCGAACGGTTCTGGAAAATATTCCCGAAACACCGGCAAGTAGCGGTCCCCAAACGCCCGGCTTCGCCCGATCATGTTTTCCCACAGCCGCGACTGCGACTCGTGCACGCCCATCGACGCGCCGTCCCAGAGCGGCGTACCGTACAGCCCGGCGGGAAGATGCTGCTCGTAAAGCGCATGGCCGCACTCGTGAATCGTACCGAACAACCCGACCGTCAAATCATCCTCGCTGTAGCGCGTCGTGATGCGGACGTCGCCGGGACCTAGGCCGATTGCGAACGGATGGGCGCTTTCGTCGAGCCTTCCCGCTTCGAAATCGTAGCCGAGATCGCACAAAAGACGGCGGTTCAACTCTTTTTGCCGTTCGACGGGAAAATGCCCTTTCAGCGCCGAAGGATCCGGATTTTTTCCCGATGCTGCGACGGCGCGGACGAGTTCGGCCAATTTCGGCCGCAGCGCACCGAAAATCCGGTCAAGCCGCGCGACGGTCATGCCCGGTTCGTAAGGTTGCAGAAGAGCGTCGTAAGGGTGTTCGCGATACCCCCAAATCTCCGCAAATTCGCGCAAATAATTCACTATTTTTCTCAAATAAGGCAAAAAAATCTTGAAATCCGAGGCTTTTTTCGCTTCCTCCCATACCGATTCCGCTTCCGCGGTAAGCGCGACAAACGCGCGATACGTTTCAGGAGGAATACGGCGGTTGCGGTCGTATTCCCGCCGGCATTCGCGGATGCTCGCCCGCTCGACTTCATGAAGCAACGGCCAGACGTCGGGTTGTTCAAAAAACGCGAGCAGTTCGCCCATCTCCTCCGAAACCGACAGCCGAAGACATTCGGCCGACAACATGCCGATCGTCTCCGACCGGGTGCTCACGGCTCTCGGCGGTGCGCCCGTCCGCAAATCCCAGTGCAGCACGCCCAGCGCTTCTTGATAACTTCTTATTTTCGCGGTAAGCGCGCCGAATCTTGCGCGCATTGTCTCAAGCGTTTCGGCCACGTCGAAACTCCTCCTTAACCCTCGATCCTGATCGCGGTATCACGACGATTTTACCACACGTTTCCGCACGACGGCCACCGCGAGAAGCAAAACGGGAATGCCGATCTGGAAAGGCAGAAACAGTGTGACCGGCAATACGCTCGTCCCGATCCACAGATGTTCCGGCAGGTTGTCGGCGATCCAACCGCTGGCTGCCCATACGACAAGTCCGACCGCCGTCGCCAAACGCCGGGCTTGGCGGACGCCGAACAGATCGGCCGCGACCTGTGCGGATGCAAACATGTACACCGCAATTTTGAAAAAATCGCTGATGATGAAACTGAGAATCACAATTGCGTCGAGCCGTTGCAAAAACTCCGCAATGTTGACCATGCTAATTGTTGCTAGAAGAGGAAAAACAGATCTTCTAAAAATACCAACGCCCAAAACGGAGATGTTCAGCACGACATTGTAGGCGATCACCAGTCCGGCGATTGCCGTGACGATCACGCCGCGCCGCCAAAGCCGGACCGACTCGCGCACAAACGGAAATACCGTCAGGAAACTGACTGTTTCGCCGAACGGAAACGTGAGCGTTTCCGGAAACGCCGCCAAGACAGGTTGAATTCCGTTTTCCAAAACAGGGAGAAGATTCGAAAATCTTACGATTCCCGAGCAGAAAATGAGCACACTTCCGACCACGCCGAGACCGACAAGCGTCATGCCGAAAAATTCGCCGGTTCTCGCCAGCACTTCAATACCCTTATACAGCACATAAACGAGAACGGCGGACATCAGACCAGTGACGGCAGCCAGCGGCGTCGACTCGTACAGCGACGTGATCAGGAGGTCGCCGCCGTCGCGCATATTCCGCGCTGCGCAATACAGAAAAAACAGCATGTATGCAAAACCGACCGCCCAGCCGAGCCGCCGGCCGAGCACCGCCTGGGCGCACCGGACGAGCGTCATGCCGGGATAAAGCCGATACAGCCAGACATAAACGGAATAAAGCACGCATCCCCCGGCCGCTCCGAAAAGCACGGCGATCCAGGCATCCTGCCCCGCTTTCGTGCCGACGCCGAGCACAAGGGCGGTGCCGAGTTCAAACAACAAAAGCAACCAGACGAATTGTCCTCCTCCGATCTTGTCGCCTCCGTGCATTCCTCTTTGTGACCCTCCCTTCCGCCCCGTCGGCTGCTTGCGAAACGATCACGACGACAGCCAGTACGATTTTGTACGCGTGCCTGTTCTCCGGATGGACGACTGAACTTCGACCTCCGCCTCGATCTGCGGAAACCAACGGTTCCACTCATCCCGGACAGAACGCCACTTTTGGGGATTAGCCCGACGGAAAACGTCCGAAAACCCGAACACGTCGGCCGGAAGACGCTGGGCCGTACGGATGGCGTCGCGGATGAACGATTCGGTTGTTTCGCTCCACTGTTGTTCCAGCTGTCGGATCGCCTCAGGGCGGTCCAGGCTGAAGTCGCAATGCGATTCGCTGATGTTGCCTTCCTGTTCGACCGCGATGCGGACGACCGGTTTTTCTCCCCGAAAACGGCCGCTGACTCGGGTGGAGGAACGAAGAATCGTGACGACGGCGGCTTTTTTTCGATTTCCGCATTCGAGCCCGACGACGCCGCCTCGGACTTCGCCCAGAATCGCGACAATACCCCGCGCGGCGTCGCCGTCGGCCCATTCGTGCAGCCGGCTGTCTTTAAACAGGGCGACACCGTCGAGTACAAGCCGCGACGAACTTCGCGTCGCGAAATTGTTGCGCTGAGTCGTTCCCGACCTCGGGTCGCCGAGAACGCGAACACCGGCGAGGACAGGCTCTCTGTGCGGGTTTTCCAAAAAATTTATAATTTGAATAACAGAATAATCCAGCGTTTCCCCCCACAGCTTGCTCGAAAATTTTAAATTTCCGACGAGCGCCGCCGCGGGAATTCGTTCGATCTGCGTCAGCTGACTGATGACCGTCGCCGCGTCGGCGTCCCGCGCGACGATCATCTTCGAATTGAGCCGAATTTCGTTCGACCGGTCGAGAAAATCGAACAAATCGCGAATGCCTCGTCTGGCCTGATTTTCGCCGACGACGACCAAACGCATGTGGGCGAAATAAAGCCTTCGTGGAATTTTGCGCGAAGCGCGGCGAATCGCTTCAAACAGCGTACTTCCTTCCGAATCGAGCACGACGACCGGCGTCGATTTTCCCCCTGCGGCCCCCCCTCCGGCCGTCGAACTGCCCGCCACCTCGTCGGCGTTGACGACCTGAAACGTCACGCGGTAACGCCCCGCGTCCTCCGCAGCGTCGATGCCCATCGCCGAAACGAACGCCAGATCGCTGAGTTCCCTGCGGTCCCAGCAGCCCGAACAAAACAACAGCAAAACGGCGATCGAACAAACCGTCGTGATTCGGCGCATCCGTCATTCCCCGCCTCGCCGCGAGCCGCCGGCTTTTCCGAACAGCGGAAACGGCCAACGAAAGACGGAATCTTTCTGCTCGGACCGACGAAACGGGGCAATCGGCGATAAATACGGCACGCCGAACGAACGCAAGGAACAGACGTGAGCAACTAAAAAAATACACCCCATGGCCAAACCGTAAAACCCGAACGATGTCGCCAGCACCATCAGCCCGAACCGGAGTACGCGGGCGGTCAGCGCCAAATTATAAGCCGGCGTCGAAAAGCTGGCGATCCCCGTTATGGCGACGGTGATCATCATCGCGGGCGAAACGATGCCCGCCTGAACGGCGGCCTGGCCGAGTACGATCGGTCCGACGATCGATACAGCCTGACCGATGGCGCGCGGCATCCGCAAACCCGCTTCCCGCAAGATTTCAAAGCAGATCTCCATAATCAAAGCTTCAACGAACACGGGAAACGGCACGCCTTCCCGCGCCGCCGCCAGTTTCAGAAGCAACGTCGTCGGAATCATTTCGTGATGATAGCTGACGAGCGCGATGTAAAACGACGGCACCAGCATCGAAATCACGAAACTGGCGTACCTGAGCAGCCGGATGAGCGACGCGACGTCGTAACGCTGGTAGTAGTCCTCGACGGACTGGAAAAATTGCGGCAACACCGTCGGCACGATCAGCGCAAACGGCGTGCCGTCGACCAGAATCGCGACGCGGCCTTCCAGCAGATTGCCCGCGACGATATCGGGCCGTTCCGTATTGTAGATCATCGGAAACGGCGTCGTGGTCCGATCCTGAATCCATTCTTCGATGTAGGCGGATTCCAGCACGATGTCGGCGCGGACGGCATCGAGCCGGCTTTTCACTTCCCGAACGAGGTTGTCGTCGGCCCGGCCGCGGACATACATCAGCGCGACGTCGGTTTTGGTCGTACGGCCGATTTTCATGACTTCCATCCAAAGGTTCGGGTTTTTGATCCGCCGCCGCACAAGCGAAACGTTGATCCCGAGCGTTTCGGTAAAACTGTCTTTCGGGCCGCGCGTCGCGACCTGGTTCGTCGGCTCCTCGACATTGCGTGTCTTGCCGCCGCGCGTGTTGCCGCAGATCGCCTCCGGCACGCCGTCGATCAGCAGCACCGTTTCGCCGGCCAGTAAAGCGAGCATCAGTTCGTTCCATTCCGACACCGTCTTGATGTCGACGACGGACAACGCCCGTTCCCGTACAGTTTGAAACCACGCCTTCGACGACCCGACGCCGTCCGTTCTGAACGACCATTGCACGAAATCGCCGACCATATGCTTGTCGGCCAGACCGTCGACGTAAACCACCGCCGCCTTCAGCTTCCGGTCAGGGCAGTCGAACAGACGGACGACGACGTCCGGGCTGTGCCCGGTTTCGTTCCGAATGCGCTCGACATTCGCGCGAAGAACGGTGGATAGACGCGTATCGTCCGGCTTCGGAGAGGACTTCAAGAAATCGAAAAATCCCATGGCTTTTTCATCTCCTTTGTCCGTCTTTTACCTCCTGTTCCACATTATTTGAGAAACCGCCGTCGCTTATTCCGCGTTTCTCCCGCCGAAGCTTCCGTCTTGCGGCAGGCTGTGATAGGATGAAAAAGAATCGAGGCGAAAGGGGTCGTGCGCATGAAAGAACAGCCGAAGACGGTGTTGGACGAAATTCTCTCGCACAACCGAGAGTTCGTCCGCTCGAAAGCGTATGAAGCATACCGGACGACGAAATTTCCGGACAAGAAAATGGTCGTCGTCACCTGCATGGACACGCGGCTGACCGAATTGTTGCCGAAGGCGATGAATTTGCGCAACGGCGACGCCAAAATCATCAAAGTCGCCGGCGCGATCGTTCTGCAGCCGTTCGGCAACGTAATGCGCAGCGTCATTGTCGCGATCTACGCGCTCGGCGCGCAGGAAGTGTTCGTTGTGGGTCACCGCGATTGCGGCATGACCGGCCTCGACCCGAACGCGATCTTGTCTAAGGCGAAGGCGTGCGGCGTCCGCGAAGAAGTATTCGAGACGATCCGCAATTCCGGCATCGATCTCGCCCGCTGGCTGCACGGTTTCCGCGACGTGCACGAAGGCGTGCGCGAAAGCGTCGGCATCATCCGCCGCCATCCGCTTTTGCCGCCGGGCGTTCCGGTGCACGGCCTCGTCATCGATCCAGAAACGGGCGAACTGGAGTTGGTGGAGGAAGGCTACGGCGTTTTGGCGTAAAACGGCGCAACCGTCGGACAAAATCTTGCGTCTAAGGTAACGGGAGAGGAATGAAAATCGGCCAAGGGAGAGGAAAAAGGTGGGGAAGCCGTGGCTCCGCGCCGTTGTGCGGTTTTTGCTGTCCGCGGTTTTACTTTTTGCGGCGCTCGGTGCAACGATGCCGTCGGTCCAAGCCGCCGCAGCGGACAAAACGACGAAGTACCGCGTCTACCAAAATGACAAACCGCTTGCGGAATTCGCCGATCTGAACGAAGCGATCGCCTACGCGAAGCGGTGGGCGCACAGTCACGTCGAGGAAATCGGCACGCGGCAATGGCTGTGGGACAATTTCCCGCGGTATCGGGTCTATCAGTTCGACGTCACATTGCCGCAATGGGAATTCGCGACGTTGGCCGAAGCGATCGCCGAAGCGAAAAAGTGGGCGTATTCCAGCGTCCGCGACTTAAACGGCGAAAGCGGCTGGGTGTGGGATAACTGGCCGCGGACGTCCTATCGCGTCTATCAAGGCGACATTACGCTGGATTCATGGGAATTTCCGGATCTGACCTCGGCGATACGGGAAGCAAGGAAATGGGCTGGATCCCATATCATCGACCAGACGACCTATCGATGGGTGTGGGACAATCTGTCGCCGTCGCAAAAACAGGCTCTCCGGCGCGGTGAACCCGTCTATCGCGTTTACCAGTACGCCTATTCGCACCCGTCGTGGCAATTCGCCTATCTGGAAGACGCGATCAACGAAGCGTTGAAATGGGGCGATTCGCACATCGTCAACACGCGGACGGGAAAAATCGTCTACCGCAACCCGCGGCCGTTCGTCGTCTTCCAGTTCGACAATCGGCTGGAGTCGTTCGCCTCGCTGGGCGAAGCGCTCGATTACGCGAAGCGGTGGGCGTACGCCCGGGTCGAGTACCAGGGAAGACCGATTTGGACCAATGCGCCGTACTTCGAAGTCTACCAGAACGAAAAGCGGATCGGCGCATTCCGCACGGCGCGCGAAGCCGTCGCTTTTGCCGCTCGTTACGCCGATTCCTCCGTACGCACACGCGATTGGGGAACGATCTGGGACAACCGGCGGGAACTGATCTATTGGGCATGGAACGGCATGTCGTCCGACGCCGCCGTCCGCTCTCAGGTCGCCGGTACGATGGGGCTGGACGTCGTGTCGCCGACCTGGTTCCGGCTCGGCGACCCCTCGGGTTCTCTGCTCGACGCTTCGACGAAAGAGACGGCCGACTGGCTGAAACAGGCGGGATTCCAGGTGCATCCGCTCGTCAGCAACCAGTTCGACAAGGAGCTGACGACCGCCTTCCTCGCGGACGCCAAGGCCCAAGACCGGTTCATCTCCGCGCTCGTCGGCCGCGCCGCGGCGCTCGGTCTGCACGGACTTAACCTCGATTTTGAAAACGTCGCCGGCTCCGACCGGGCGGCGTTCACTTCCTTCATCCGTAAACTTGCCGACGCGCTGCACGCCAGAGGCATGAAGCTGTCCATCGACCTGCCGCGCGGCAGCGTCCGGTGGAACCATCTGACGGCGTTCGATCACACGGCATTGAAAGACATCGCCGACTGGATCATCGTCATGGCGTACGACCAGCACTGGAGCGGCGGTCCTGTCGCGGGGCCCGTCGGCGCACTGGCTTGGGTCGAGGAAGGCATCCGTGAATTTCTGTCGTACGGTATCCCGCGCAGAAAGCTGATTCTCGGCGTTCCGTTCTACACGCGGGAATGGACGCTCGACGACGCGGGCAATCCGACGGAAAACCGGACGATCTACCTCAAAGATGTGCCCGCGCTGTTGGAATCGACGGGTGCCGCGCCGGTCTGGGATTCCGCATTCGGCCAGTACCGCGTGGAATACGTCCGTGAAGGTAAAAAGCGTGTCGTCTGGTTGGAAACGCCGGACATGGTGGCCGCTCGGATCGATCTGGCGAAAAAATACGACCTCGCCGGCGTCGCCGCCTGGAGGCTTGGCTACGAACCTCGCGAGCTGTGGGAAATGTTGCTGCGCCGCAAGAAATGAGGCGGGGATGGGATTTCCCCGCCTTTCACTCAGGTTGCGGTGTCGCCGGTGCGCACGACAGTCATTTCCTCTCGAACCGACAGACGGCGGACGTTTCAGAACGTTTTGGTGTCCGTTCACCGACCGTCTTCACCCCACTGAAATGCGACGACGCGCGCCGGAGCACCGCTTGCTTCTCGAACGAGAATCGGCAGCGCCATCACCGTCCATTCACCTTCGGCCAGCTCGGGTTTGTCGAGCGAAAGCCCTTCGGCCACCCAAATACCGGCTCCCAACAAAATGCGATGGGTTTCCTCGTTTTCCGCGCCGGTACCGCCGATGCTGAAATGGTCGATACCGACGCCGCGAACCCGTTTTTCGGCTAGATACCGTGCCCCCTCGTTGGACAAGTACGGCGACTCATAGATCCATTCGCGCGTCCAAGCGCGTTTTTCTCCCCATCCCGTATACAGGAGCACCACGCATCGATCCGTCAAACGGTCGCCGTATGGTTCGAGATCGGCGCGGGTAATCGGCTCGGACGGGCGTTTATGCGCAAGAGGAACATAGATCGCTTCTCCCTGGAACCGTTCGATGGCCACGTCGTCAAGATTCACGGTAAAATCGGCCAGATGCGACGGTGCGTCCACATGCGTGCCGGTATGCAGGTTCATCGTCACCCTCTCCAGTTTCCAGCCGTCGCGCGGTCCGATCAAAATATAATCAAACTTGGGCGGGTCGAAGTCCGGCAACACCGGGCAATTGTGATAAAGCGGCTGCGACAAGTCCAGCATGCGTCGGATCGCCAAGGTCCGCGTCCCCCTTCCATTCTTAAGTTGTTCAGTACTATCTTCAGATAACATGAAATCGATCGCCGTCCGTTTTCGGGCCGGACGTCGTGAAAGCATGGTCACCAATTGACGACATCGCAAAAAAAAGCAAACGTCTCCGCCATGACGGCATCGCACAAGGATAACGGCGGGACCGGACTTTCACACTTTAAGCAAAACAGCGGCCATCCAATCGAAAACGCGTTGCCCGCCTACCTCGTGGCCGCCAGGAAAAAAATCATATGCGAGGAGATCTGCGGCGCCGAACGAAGTATAGACGGCTTCGAGAACAGCCAGCGCTTCCCGTGCATGCTCGGCCGGAAAGACGCGATCGTAAAGTCCCGTCTCGACGAACAGCGGTCGCGGCGCGATGAGACCGATCCACTCCGGCAGTTCCGCGTACCGCAGCAGCCCCGGAACGTAATTGTCCAGGCAATGGTTGCGGGCAAGGATGCTTCCTTTGAAAGTGTTGACGAATCCGCACAAGGCCGTCGCCCGGATTCTCGAATCAAGTGCCGAGGCATAGGCGGCGACGAGTCCTCCGCCGGAAAAGCCGATGCAGCCGATCCGATTTCCATCGACATCGGGCCGCTCCAGCATGTAATCGATCGATCTGCGCGCTTCAAAAACGCGAAGCCCTGCCAGGGTCTTACCATACATGAGCAGATGAACGGCAAGCGTCGCACACGACGACCGATCCGGTCCCTCCTGTACGTCCGCCTCAAGCCGCCGATCTCCGAAACCGGCCATTTCCGGCGCGACGACGAGCAGCCCGCGTCTGACCAGTTCGACGGCGAAACGGCGATGGATACCGAAATTACCGGTCCGTTCCGAGCCGTCGACGTTCAAGCCGAGCGCTTCTCGACTGCCGAAACCGTGGCCGTGCAACGCCAAAACGGCTGGAAACGGCCCGGGGCGCTCTGCAGGAACAAGCACGTAGGCCGGCAAGCGAAGTCCGTCGCCCGTGCCGAACTCGACGCGTTCCCGAATGTAGCCGTCGCAAGCGGTCCGCTCCAGGACGACCGGATCAAGCGGCTCTTCCCGCTCCGGAAAATCGCCCAGCGCCTCGGCGAGACGCTGTCTCAGTTCACCCGGCGGCAACGTCCGGGATTGCCGGCGGCGTTCGTAGCAAGCGTACAACTCGTCCAAATAAACGTCGAGCCGAACGCTCATCTCGCCTGATCCCCCTCACCCCTGGAGCGAATGGAGCGCTTGCCGCAGAGCGTTCGCATCCGTCGTCTGCGTTTCGCAGGCAGAACGCCGACAAACGAACGCCGTCGGCCGATCCGGGGACGTTCCAGACGAAAAAGGAAACTTTTCGTGAGCTTTCCATATCCTTAGCGCATGCGGCAAATACACCTCGCGCACTGCGTCGCGCAGAGCTTCCGTCTCCGGCAGGCGCGGATCGCCGGCGACCGCGATCTCGACCGGGTCAGCGCGCATAAATTCAAGCGCCGTAAGCCACATCGCATGCCCGGTCGGAAATCGTCGAATCGCGCCGGAAAACCGGTCCGGAAGCGATTCCGCGAGCTCCGACCAGTCCGTACGATCCGCCAGTCTGCCGAGACGGCCGAGCACCCAGGCCGCCGTCGCGTTGCCCGACGGCGTGGCGCCGTCGAACGTTTCCTTAAGGCGTTCCGGCAATCGTTCGGCGTCGTTTCCGGTAAAGAAAAATCCGCCGTCCCGCTCGTCTCGAAACAGCCGGATCATGTCGTCGGCAAGCTCTTTCGCCGTCACGAGCCATCGCCCGTCGCCTTCCGCCTCATACAGCTCCACGAGCCCCCAAAGGACAAACGCATAATCGTCCAAAAAGGCCGGAATCGCCGCCTCCCCGTCTCGATAGCGCGCAAGCAGCCGGCCGTCCGGCCGGCGCAGCCGATCGAGCACGAAGCGCGCCGCCGCCTCCGCAGCTTCGTAACAATCCGGGCGGTCGAACGCAAACGACGCCTTCGCCAACGCGGCGATCATGAGTCCGTTCCAGCCGGTCAAAATTTTGTCGTCCTTCAGCGGCGGCACACGCCTTCGGCGCGCCTCGAACAGCCTACGCCTGGCGTCCTCCAGTCGGGCGGTGAGCTCCGCCGGCGGCATGCCGAACCGCGCGGCAACCGCCGCCCAATCGGTCCCAATCAGATTCGGAATACTGCGGCCTTCAAAATTTCCTTCCGGCGTGATGTGATAGACCTCCGAAAACAGCCGCGACTCTTCCTCTCCCAGCACGCTTCGCACTTCGTCCGGCGTCCAAAGGTAAAACTTCCCCTCTTCCCCTTCGGAATCGGCGTCTTCCGCGGAATAAAAACCGCCTCCTTCGTCCCGCATGTCGCGCAGCACGTACTCGACGACGCGCTCGGCGACCTCGCGGTGGCGCCGATGCCCGGTCGCCTGGTACGCCTCGGCATACGCGTACGCCAGCAGGGCGTTGTCGTACAGCATTTTCTCAAAATGCGGCACAAGCCACATCCGGTCAGTCGAATAACGCGCAAAGCCGAACCCGATATGGTCGAACAGGCCGCCCGCGTACATTGCGTCGAGCGTCCGTTCGACCATGCGGAGCGCTTCCGATTCTTTCGTCCGATGCCAGAAGCGCAGCAAAAAAATCAGATTGTGCGGCGTCGGAAACTTCGGCGCCCCGCCGAACCCCCCGTACTCCTCGTCGAACAGTCGGAGAAACGCCGCGAAGGCGTCTTCCGACAGATTCTCCATTCCCGCGCCGCCGTCCAGCGACGAAAGCGTCCTCGCTTTCGTCTCCGCCAAAATCTCATCGGCGAGCTCGCGCAAACGTTCTGAGTTTTTCTTCCATGCTTCCGCAAACAGCGGCAGTAGGTCCATCAGCCCGTACCGGCCGTGCCGGCGATGTTTCGGGAAATACGTGCCGGCGAAAAACGGTTTCCGGTCCGGGGTAAGCAGCACGGTCAGCGGCCAGCCTCCTTGCCCCGTCATCGCCTGGCAGACGGCCATGTACAGATGATCGACGTCGGGCCGCTCTTCCCGGTCGACCTTGACCGGAACGTAGTGTTCGTTCAGAACGGCGGCGACTTCCGGGTCGTCGAACGATTCGCGTTCCATGACATGACACCAGTGACACGTGCTGTAACCAATGCTCAGAAAAACAGGTTTGTTTTCACAGGCCGCTTTTTCAAACGCCTCTTCGCCCCACGGATACCAGTCTACCGGGTTATGAGCGTGCTGGAGCAGATAGGGCGATTTTTCGCGGATCAGACGGTTCGGCGTCATCGGAGCCGACACTCCTTCGCTCGGGAATTCGATCATTCGTCACGTTCACATCATGCCCCGTTCGCGCCGCCCGTTTTCCCGGCACTCGCACGCTCCGACGCACGGCCGTCAAGCCGCCGCCTTGCCGCCGCCGCGAACCGTTCGAGCGCTTCCGCCAGCAGCCGCCTCCTGCAAGCGACGTTGATGCGGACGAACCCTTCGCCGTCCGGTCCGAAAATGGAACCTTCGCTGAACGCCACTTTGGCCTCGCGGTACATGAGGTCGCGCATCCCCGCGGCGCCGAGTCCGAGCGCGCGGCAGTCGACCCAGAGCAGGTACGTGCCCTCCGGATCCATCGGTCGAACTTCGGGCAATCGCTCCTGCAAGAAAGCGATCGCGAAATCGAGATTGCTCCGAATGTAGGCCAAAACGGCGTCCAGCCACGCTTCCCCGCGTGTGTAGGCCGTCTTGACCGCGACTGGCGCGAAAAACGGCGTCATGTGCAACGACAGCGCGCGCAGCCGGTGCTCGAATTGCCGCCGCCTGTCCGGATCCGGGATAACCGCGAACGACGCTTGAATGCCAGGCATGTTGAACGTTTTCGTCGGTGCGATGCATACCATGGATCGTTCCGCAAACGACGGCGATACTTCCGGAAACGGCACGTGCCGGTACCCGGGAAAGACGAGATCGGCGTGAATTTCGTCGGAGACGACGAACACGCCGTAACGGCCGGCCATGTCGCCGAGCCTAGCCAGCTCCTCCCGCGTCCAGACGCGACCGCCCGGGTTGTGGGGACTGCAGAGCAACATCATCGCCGCACCGTCGCGCATCAGCCGTTCGAGATGGTCCCAGTCGACCTCGTATTTCCCGTCGCGAATGACGAGCGGATTGCGCGCCACTTCCCGACCGTTCATCCGAACGACGCTGTAAAACGGGTAGTATACCGGCGATTGCACGATGACGCGGTCGCCCGGGCGGGTAAAAAGTTCGACCGCCAGGCTGAGCGACGTGACGACGCCCGGGGAATCGACGAGCCAGGACGGATCGATGTTCCACCCGTGCCGGCGCTTGAACCAGTCGACGGCCGCCTGAACACAAGCTTCATCGCGAATCGTGTAGCCGTAGACGCCTTCAGCGGCACGGCGGCAGACCGCTTCGACGACTTCCGGCGGGCACGGAAAATCCATGTCGGCCACCCAGAGAGGCAAAACATCCGGATCGCCGAACAGTTTTTCGGACTGGTCCCATTTGTACGACAGCGTCCCACGCCGCTCGACGGGCCGGTCGAAATCGAACGCCATGCAGGGTTCACCTCAAAAATGTGTCCGTTCTCCTGTCGATACAACAATACGATTTACGCCTTTTGCCCCCGGTCGTGCGGGATGCGAAGACATTGGAAGGCTTCTTCCCCAGCATTATAGCACAAAACGGGAATAAAAAAGCATCGTCGGCTGCGGATAAAGCGCCCACTTCGAGAATCGGTAAGGTTTTTAAACCGGACGCGGTTTTGAAAAAAACAAGGCGTCTGCGACTTCCCGCCGCAGCGCCCCGTTTTTTCGGATGAGATTCAACGGCTCAGTTCAAAAATCCTTCCAGCGCGATCGTCGGCCGGCCGTTCGACTGCCAGGCGCCCTTGTTGTATCCGCCGTTATAGCCCGGATACGCTTCCGGTTCCCAGTAGAAGACGCCGAGCCCTTTGCCGTTAGCGATGCTGCGCGTTTTCGTCTTGATGTCGGCGATGAAACTTTTCGCGGCGGACGCCTGGTTGTAGTCCATGCCGATTTCGGACACGATGACTTCCTTGCCGTAGCGCGAAATCATATCGTTCATGTTGCTGATGGCCTGGTTGACTTTCGTTTGCCAGTCAGTCGCCGACGGGTACAGCGACATGCCGATGACGTCGAACGTCGCGCCGTTGGAGACGAGGCCGCCGATGTTCCAGCGGAACAGCGCGTTGTCGTAGCCGTTGGCCAGATGGACGACGGTTTTCGTCGAGCTGCTGATCGACTTGACGGCGTTGTTGCATGTGTTGACCAACCAAGCGTAGTTGCGCATGTTGGCCGAGGCGCGGCCGTCCTCCCAGAGCATGCCGTCGTTCGTCTCGTTGCCGCACTGCACCCATTCCGGCGTGACGCCGCGCGACTGCATGGTCGTCATGACGTCGCGCGTGTAGTTCCAGACAGCGTCCATCAGTTGCTGGAACGTGTAGTTGCGCCACGCGGCCGGTTTCGTCTGGTGGCCGGGATCGGCCCACGTGTCGCTGTAATGGAGCGTCAGCATGACGCGCAGGCCCATGTTTTTCGCGCGTTGGGCGAGCGCCGCGGCGCGGTCTTTGTTCATGTAGCCGTTGCCGTAGTCGTTCGACGGATTGACGAAGACGCGGATGCGGACGCTGTTGATCTGGTAGTCGTTTTTCAGAATGTCGAGAATGTCCCGCTGTACTCCGTTTTTGTCATACCACTTGTACCCTTGCGCTTCCATGCCGGGCACCCAGCTGACGTCGGCGCCTTTGGCGAAAGCGGCGGCTTCGGCGATGTTGCCGACCGGTGCGGGCGCCGGCGGAAACACCGCCAGAACGAGAGCAGCGATCAGGGCGACGATCAAGGCGGCGTACAGAACCCCCTGTTTGCGCATGGCGACACCCATGGGCAGGAACCTCCCTTTGTCCGAATGTTGAAGAACGTTGAATTGACCGGCGGGACCGAATGCGGCGGCCGCCCGTACGTTCGATCCCGTCCGATTTCATTGTAAACGCTTTAACGAAATCGTGGACAGGGCGTTTTGGCAACATTTTTGCCGTTTTTCGAGCGAGTGAAAAGGATTGCCCGGTTGTCGCCGGCATGATACGAGGTAAGCAAGCGTTTACAAACTCACATGAAAAGAGGACACTCCGCATGAAAAGGAAACGGCGAAAAGCAAAACCGTCTCGTCGCTGCTGCTTTTATCGATGACGGCGTTCGCTTTCGCGGTGGCACCGATCGCGCCGTCAGAGCTGGGCGGCGAATTTCGGCACGGGCAGCGGCAATTCCGGCCCGGATCTGACCAACAGCCTGTGGAACCAGACGCAAGTTCCGGCCGGACAAACGTTTTCCCTGCAGCTCGGCTCGCATCCCGGCGGCGGAAACCTGATCTCCGATCTCAACGCCGCCCAGACTCTGGCGATCGCGGTTCAAGACGATACAGCGGTCGATTATCTCAAGCTGAAACGGTCGACGCCGCGCCGATCGTGCGCGACAACCGGACGTTTTTACCGATCCGGCTGCTTGAGCCGCTCGGGCTGAAACTGGCGTGGGAACCGGCCGAACAGAAGGCGACCGTCGAGCGCGAAGGCGTCGGCCGCGTCGAATGATGGGTGGGCCGTCCGACGGCGGTCGTTACGGCCGTGAGCGCCTCGGGCGCCGCTCAACCGCGCGAAGTGCCGATCGATCCGAACAACCCGAACGTCCGGCCGTTTCTGGAAAACAACCGGCTGATGCTGCCGCTGCGGTTCGTCGCAGAAAATCTCGGGTTTAACGTACACTACGAAGGCGGCGCGTTGACCGTCGAACAGGCCGCCGGGCCGTCATGATGGCCGCCTTAGTTGCGGGACGGTATCGCGGACTGCAGGACGGGCGGACGGTCGCCGGACTCGGCGCCGTCCGCCTTTCGCTTCACGGGCGGCAGTCTCCAGATTTCCCCCAATTTCAAAATACGCAGCCGTTCGTCCTCGAGTCCATGCGCCTTCCAGGCCGCCCGGAGCCGGTCGAGCGCCTCTTTCGGCGTGTCGTCGGCGAGGCGGAACGCCCCGTAATGCATCGGCACGAACCACCACGCGCCGACGTCGAGAAACGCCTGCACGGCTTCTTCCGGCGTCACATGCTGCGGTCCCATGAACCATTCCGGTTCGTAGGCGCCGATCGGCATGAGCGCGCAATCGACGTCGAACTTCTCCCCGATCTGCCGGAATCCCGGAAAATAGCCCGAGTCTCCGGCAAAATAAACGGTCGGCGAACCGGCGCTGTCGTGCCCGGCCGGTTTCATCACCCAGCCGCCCCAGTGCGACCGGTTCATATCCCAGAGCGTACGCCGCGTCCAGTGCTGGGCGGGCACGAACGCGAACTCGACCGCGCCGATGCGGACCGACCGCCACCAGCCGAGCTCGCGGACGCGGCGGAATCCTTTGCGCTCCAAATACGAACGCAATCCTTCCGGCACGAGAATCTCCGGGGAGCCCGGCAGTCGCCGCAGCGAGCGCAAATGCAGGTGATCGTAATGGCTGTGGGAAATGAGCGCGACGTCGACGTCAGGCAGGTCGGACGGCAGGAGTCCCGGCGGCGCAAGCCGACGGCCGAATCCCATCCGGTTCGCCCAGACGGGATCGGTGACGATGTGAAGACCGCCGAGTTGGATCAGAAACGACGAATGGCCGATCCAGACGAGCGCCGGTTCGGTCCGGTTGGCGCGCAAGTATGCGGTGTCGACGGACTGGACCTGCGGCACGACGAACGACAAGTCTTTCCGTTTGCGGAGCCGTTCCCGTTGCCAACGGACAAAATCGCCGAGCGTTTTTTCCATGCGGACGTCGGACATGTTCCGATACGATTTCGCCATGATCTTCAGACTCCCCGTTTCCAAATGTCCCGTAATGGTATTTCCATCTTCTGTTTCGACGATACGCCGCACCTGTCGGTCCGACCGGTTTGCGCCGGAACGTTCGGCATGATATGCTTGGGAAAAAACCCGGCAAAACGAAAGGGGGCCTTCCAATGATCCGCAAATTGGCCACCGTGTCGGTCTATGTGCAGGACCAGCAACAAGCGCTCGAATTTTGGACGGACAAAGTCGGTTTTTCCGTCTTGGCCGACCATCCGATGGGTCCGGACGGGCGATGGATCGAAGTCGGGCCGGAAGGGGCGCACACCCGCCTTGTGCTTTATCCCCGGTCGCTGGCGCAAGACTGGACGGAGCGCAAGCCTTCCATCGTATTTGAATGCGACGACATCGAGGCGACGTTCCGGAAACTCGCCGACGCCGGCGTCGTTATCAAACAACCTCCGAAAGAAATGCCGTGGGGAATTTATGCTGTTTTTGCCGACCTCGACGGTCATGGATACGTGCTGTATCAGCCGCATGCCTGATGACGACGAAACGCCCCGGAGGTGAAATACGCCAGTGTCCGACGCGACGTTCCGCGAATTCGCCAAGTTGGTTTCCGGGCGGCGCGCCGTCAAACGGTTCGACGTCGGTTTTCGGATCGCCGAGTCGGATTTGTATGACGTTTTGGAAACGGCGACAAAAGCGCCTTCCTCCTGGAATTTGCAGCATTGGAGATTTCTCCTTATTACCTCCGACGAATCTAAGAACAGGCTATATGCCGTCGCCAACCGTCAACGACAAGTGCTCGAGGCATCGGCCGTCGTCGCGGTTCTCGGCGATCTGGAGCCTTACCGAAGCGCAGACGCCGTGTTCGAGATGTCGGTGCGCGCCGGCGCGATGACGCCGGAAGCGAAAGCCGAGCTCGTCGAACAGGTGCGCGACGCCTACCGGGACGAACGTTATGCCCGCGACGAGGCGATCCGCAATGCGAGCCTGGCGGCGATGACCCTGATGCTGGCCGCCCGCGCCAAAGGATTCGACACGTGTCCGATGGGCGGTTTCAGCCGGAGCCGGTTCATCGAGACGTTCCGCGTGCCGCCGCGCTATTTGCCCGTGCTCCTCGTCGCCGTGGGCAAAGCGGCCGAACCGCCGCAGCGCCCCTCGTTACGGCTTCCGGTCGGGGACGTCGTCGTCCGCGAGACGTTCTAACGATTCTCAATCGTCAACCGGGGGAGTTATCGTTGACGCCATGCAAATTGCGACCGACTGGAACGACTATGAACTGATCGACGCCGGCGACGGCGAAAAACTGGAACGATGGGGACCGTTCGTCCTGCGCCGTCCCGATCCGCAGGCGATCTGGCCGAAAACGCTCGGACCGGCCGACTGGAACCGGGCCGACGCCCGTTATCTGCGCAGCTCGTCCGGCGGCGGCCATTGGGAGTTCCGCCGGCCTCTTCCCGAGCGCTGGACGATTGCTTACGGGTCGCTGTCTTTTTACATCCGACCGACCGGGTTCAAACATACCGGTCTTTTCCCCGAGCAGGCCGTCAACTGGAACTGGTTGCGCGAACGGCTCGAGCGGGCCGGACGGCCGATCCGAGCGCTCAACCTGTTCGCCTATACGGGCGGGGCGACTCTGGCGTGCGCGGCGGCCGGAGCCGAAGTTTGCCACGTCGACGCCGCCAAAGGCATCGTCCAATGGGCCAAGGAAAACCTGCAGCTGTCGGGACTCGGTAACCGGCCGGTCCGGTTTCTCGTCGACGACGCGCTCAAATTCGTCCAGCGGGAAAAACGGCGCGGCCGGACGTACGACGTCATCGTCCTCGACCCGCCGTCTTACGGCCGAGGTCCAGGCGGCGAAGTCTGGAAGCTGGAGGACGACCTATACAGATTTCTGGAAGCGTGCGCCGGCCTGTTGTCCGACCGACCGCTTCTTGTACTGCTTAATTCGTATACGACCGGGCTGTCGCCCGCCGTCCTCGGCAACCTGCTTGCGCTGACGTTCGGCAAGGGCGGGCGCGGACGCATCACGACCGACGAGATCGGCCTGCCGGTCGGTTCGACCGGCCTTGTTCTGCCGGCGGGCGCGTTCGGCCGCTGGGAGGCCGAACTGCCGTGACCGTCCGCATTCCTGTGCTGTACGAGGACAATCATGTGCTCGTCGTCGTCAAACCGCCGGGCATGCCGACGCAAGCCGACAGGACGGACGACCCCGATCTGCTGAATGCGCTCAAGGCCGATCTGAAAACACGATACGCAAAACCCGGCAACGTGTTTCTCGGACTCGTTCACCGGCTGGACCGTCCGGTCGGCGGCGTCATGGTGTTCGCCAAAACCTCGAAAGCGGCTTCTCGGCTGTCCGAACAAATCCGATCGCGGGCGATCTCAAAAACATATCTCGCCGTCGTCTGCGGGGCCCGGTTGCCCGAGGCGGCAACGCTCACCCATCATTTGTACAAAGACGTGCGGACCAACAGGGTCGCCGTCGTCCCCGCCGATCATCCCGACGCCAAGCTCGCCGTTTTGGATTACGTCCGGCTGCAGACGATCCGCGCCCCCGGCCGGGGCGAACCGCTGCACCTCGTCCGCATCGCGCTTCATACCGGCAGACCGCACCAGATTCGAGCACAATTTGCGGCGATCGGCCATCCGGTCTTAGGCGACGCGAAATACGGTTCGCACGCGGCCGGGCGTTTCATAGCCGAAGATGCCCGTATACACCGTATCGAAAGCGGTCATCTGGCGCTTTGGTCTTACCGGCTCGCCTTCGCGCATCCGACCACCCGACAAGAGCTGGCGTTCACCGCAAAACCGCCTGAAACGCCTCCGTGGACATGGTTCGACCGATCTCGGCTCGCCTGAGATGTCCTTGATCAAACCGTCACCGCTGTCGGCGACGGGCCGCTTTCGGCCGTCGTCGGCACGCCCGCAGCCTTGCTGAGCAGATAAACCAGAAGGCGCTGGTTATGGGCGGACAAGCGGCTCAAGCAGCTCGCCGCGATCTGTTCGCGGATCCGGACCCCGCGTTCCCAGGCGGTTTTGCCTTTCGTCGTCACGGCAATGCGGACGATGCGCCGGTCGCGCTCGTCGCGCGTCCGAGCGATCAGCCCGTGTTTTTCCATGCGATCCAGAATCATCGTGACGGCCGCCGGCGTCGTTTCAAGAAATTCTATCAATTCCGACGGGGTCCAGTCCCCGTTTTTCATAAGCAATACGTCGAGCACGTTAAGCTGGCTTTCCGTCAATTCCGGTGCCAGTTCCGCCTCCAGGCGTCTATGCAACTCCTTTGAAAGTTTCACCCAGCACCGAAGAAACTGTCCTTCCGTCGAATTCCCGCTCGCCACGTCTTCACTCGCTCCCTTCACAGCCACCGACGTTTCTTAAAGATCACTATATCACGAGATTTAAGCCGTTAAAAGATTGAAGGTATTGATTTTTTATGACATAAAACAACGGATGAACGGCACCATCGGCGTTTTTCGACATAAAATAAGACGAACGACATTGAAAAAAGGCAGGGGATGACCATGGAAGAGCGCAAGTCCGAGCTGTTTCGTAAGGCGCTTGAAGCGGGCGTCGTTTCGGATCCCGAATGGGAAAGCCGGCTCGACGACCCGGTTCCGCTATGGCTGGTGCTGGAACTTCTGCTGCGCCTGAAGGCGCAGCTTGAACCTCCCGCTTCCGCACCTTACGATTGATCCGTGCGGACGACGTCGACGACCGTCTGGCCCGGTGCAAGCGCCAGCACCGGTTTTCCCGCCGATCGCCTCGCTTCGGACGGAACACCGTCGACCATAAACGAATGCAGGGAACCGTCCGATAGACAAGCGGTCAACCGAATGTCCCTGTCGGCCACCAACACCGCACGCACGAGCACCGAGCCGTTCGCAGGCATCCGGCGTCCGGACCGGAACTCGAACGTCGAAACGCCTTTGCCGCCCCTGCCCTGGACGGGATATTCGGACAGCGGCGTGCGTTTGGCATAACCGGCGTCGGACAAGACAAGAACCTCCGCTCCTCCATCACCGACCGCCAACAGGGCATCGACGACTTCGTCGCCTTCGTCCAGTCGAATGCCGCGCACCCCCGCGGCGATTCTCCCCGTCTCGCCGACTTCGGAAGCCGGAAACCGAATGCTCATGCCGAGCCGGGTCACGATCAGCAAGTCGTACCCGTCGCCGCCGCACAATACGCGAACCGGTTCGTCTCCGTCGTTCAACCGCAGGGCGGTGATGGCCATCGTGCGATTCGTCGCGTATTCCGTCAGCGGCGTCCGCTTGACGAGTCCCTGTTTTGTCACGAACCAGAGGGAGAGTCCCTGTTCGTCGAACGAACGAACGGCAACGACATCAACGACGCGGTCTTCCTTCAGGAGGGGAACGACGTTGACCAGGGCGGTTCCCGTCTCTTTCCATCTGACGTCCGGCAGTTCATGAACCGGCAAGCTGACGTAAGATCCGCGATGGGTAAACAACAACAGCGTATCCCGCGTGTTGGCGACCGTCCAAAACCTCAGCGCGTCGCCTTCTTTGCGGCCGACGCTTTCCGGATCCGCTCCCGAGCGAACGAACGACATCATGCCGGTCCGTTTGACGTAGCCGTCGCGCGTCAGCGTGACGATGACGTCTTCGGCCTGCACAGACACGTCCCGAACGATTTTCAACTCTTCGACTTCGCCGCGGATTTCCGATTTCCGGTCCGCGCCGTACCGTTCGCGAATCTCGAGCAGTTCGCGCTTAATGACCTCCGAAAGCTGTTTTTCATCAGACAACACGGCGCGAAGCCGCTCGATTTTCTCCTTCAACTCGTCGCGTTCCCGTTGAAGTTCAACGAGCTCCAGACCGGTCAACCGGTACAACTGCAACGTGAGGATCGCCTCCACTTGCCGGTCGGACCAGCCGAACTTCTCCGTCAAACGGCGGTGCGCTTCCTGGCGGTTGCGCGACGCGCGAATCACTTCGATGACGGTGTCGAGCACGCCGAGCGCCGAGATCAGCCCGTCGACGACGTGGGCGCGATCTTCGGCGCGCGCCAGCTCATACCGTGACCGGTTGACGACGACTTCGCGCCGATGAGCGACGTAGGCGGCCAGCAAGTCTTTGAGGCCGAGCTGTTTCGGCGTGCGGTTGACGATGGCGACCATATTGAAATGATAAGGAACCTGCAGCTCCGTTTTTTTGAACAGATAGGTCAAAATGGCGTCGGCGTCGGCGTCCCGTTTCAGCTCCAGCACGATGCGCAGACCGTCGCGGCCGGTTTCGTCGCGGACGGCGACGACGCCTTCCAGTTTGCGGTCGAGCCGCAGTTGTTCCAGTGTCGCCACGAGCTTCGCCTTCACGACCTGGTAAGGAATTTCCGTAATCACGATTTGCCGGCCGCCGCCGCGCACCGTTTCCACGGCCGTCCTCGCGCGGATGAAGACACGGCCTTTTCCGGTCCGGTACGCCTCGCGGATGCCGTCTTCGCCCATGACGATGCCGCCGGTCGGAAAATCAGGCCCGCGCACGATCGACATCAGTTCCTCCACCGTAATGTCCGGATGGTCGATCAACGCGATGCAGGCGTCGATGATCTCGCGGAGGTTGTGCGGTGGAATTTCCGTCGCAAAGCCGGCGGAAATGCCGCTGGCGCCGTTGACGAGCAAGTTCGGAAACCGCGACGGCAAAACGACCGGCTCGCGCGACGTGTTGTCGAAGTTCGGTCGGAACGGAACCGTCTCCTTGTCGATGTCGCGGAGCATCTCCATCGCGACGTCGGACAGGCGCGCTTCCGTGTACCGCATGGCGGCCGCCGGGTCGTCGTCGAGCGAACCCCAATTGCCGTGGCCGTCCAGAAGCGGGTACATCATTTTCCACGGCTGCGCCATGCGCACCATACCCTCGTAGATCGAGGCGTCGCCGTGCGGATGGTAATTGCCCATCACGTCGCCGACCGTCTTGGCCGATTTGCGGTACGGCTTGTCCGGCGTGTTTCCGGCTTCGTACATCGCGTAAAGGATGCGCCGCTGCACGGGTTTTAGGCCGTCGCGCACGTCCGGAATTGCGCGGTCTTGGATAATATATTTCGAATAACGGCCGAACCGGTCGCCCATCACGTCTTCCAAAAGCGCCGGCAACAGGCGTTCCTCCGCCGCGTTCATCCGTCCGCCTCCTTCCCGTCATTCCTCGAATTCGCCGAAATCGACGTGTTCCATAATCCACCGTTTGCGCGGATCGACCTTGTCGCCCATCAGCACGGATATGCGGCGTTCGGCCTTGGCCGCATCCTCGATCCGGACCTTCAGCAGCGTCCGCGTCGCCGGATTCATCGTCGTCTCCCACAGCTGCTCCGCGTTCATTTCGCCGAGTCCTTTGTACCGCTGGATTTCGACCTGCTCACCGAGCTCGGCGAGCGCCCGCTCCAGCTCATCTTCCGTGTAGACGTAGCGCGTCACCGGCGATTTTCCTTTTTTCGTCAGCCGGTAAAGCGGCGGCTGGGCGAGATAGATCCGTCCGTCTTCGATCAGCGGTTTCATATAGCGGTAAAAAAACGTCAGCAACAGACACTGGATATGGGCGCCGTCGGAATCGGCGTCGGTCATGATGATGATTTTGCCGTAGCGGCTTTCCGCCGGATCGAACTCGGGACCGATGCCGGCGCCGATGGCGGCGACGATCGCGCGGAATTCCTCGTTTTTCAAAATGTCGGCAAGCCGCGCTTTCTCGGAATTCATCGGCTTGCCCTTCAGCGGCAAGATCGCCTGGAAACGCGCGTCGCGCCCTTGTTTGGCCGAGCCGCCGGCCGAATCGCCTTCGACGATGAACAGCTCGTTCGACCAAAAATCTTTCGACTGCGCCGGCGCGAGTTTGCCGCCGAGATTCGCGGCTTCCGCCCTGCCCTTTTTGCCGCCCAAAACCTCTTCACGAGCCTTGCGGGCGGCCTCGCGCGCCTTGGCGGCTTGGATCGCCTTTTTCAAAATCGTCTGGGCGATATCTGGATTTTCCTCCAGAAATTCAGACAATTTTTCCGACACGACGGCATCGACGGCTCCGCGCGCGGACGAGCTGCCGAGCTGATCTTTCGTCTGGCCGACGAATTCGACGTCGCTCATCCGGATGTTGAGCACGGCCATCATGCCTTCGCGCAGGTCGACGCCCTCGAGATTTTTATCCTTGTCTTTCAGCAGGCCGCACTTGCGCGCGTAGTCGTTCATCACTCGCGTATAGGCCGTCTTGAAGCCGGTCTCGTGCGTGCCGCCGCCCCGCGTCGGAATCGAGTTGACGTATGAGACGATCGTCTCCGTATACCCGTCGTGGTACTGGATGGCGACCTCGACTTCAATGTCGTCTCGGACGCCGTAAAAATGGATGACGTCGTGCAGCACGTTCTTATCTTCGTTGAGAAAACGGACGAACTGCCTAGCCCCGCCCTCGTAGCGGAATTCGTCGCGGCGTCCCGATCGCTCGTCCGAAAGCGTAACGCGCAGGCCGGAATTGAGAAACGCGATTTCCTGCAGTCGTTCCGCGACGGTGTCGTACTGGATCGAGACGGTCTGCTGAAACACGCGGGGGTCGGGCTTAAACCGCACCGTCGTACCCGTTTCCGTAGTTTCGCCGACGACTTCCAGGCCGGTGACGGGCTCGCCGACGTGTTCGACGCCGTCGTCGTCCGTCCAAGACTCGAAACGCTGTCGATAGATCTTGCCCTCGCGCCGGATTTCGACTTCCAGCCACTCGGACAGCGCGTTGACGACGGATGCGCCGACGCCGTGAAGGCCGCCCGTTTTCCGGTAACTTCCTCCGTTTCCAAACTTCCCGCCGGCGTGTAGCATCGTGAAGACGACCTGCGGCGTTGGAACGCCGATTTTGTGCATCGACACCGGAATGCCGCGCCCGTTGTCGCGCACCGAGACCGATCCGTCGGCGTGAATCGTCACGTCGATTTCGGTGCACGCCTTCGCCAGATGCTCGTCGACCGCGTTGTCGACGATTTCCCAGACGAGATGATGCAAGCCCGACGGACCGGTGCTGCCGATGTACATGCCCGGGCGCTTGCGGACGGCCACCAGTCCTTCGAGGACCTGAATGTCGTCCGCTTCGTATGCCGCTGGCGCCGAGTCGAACAGTTCGAGTTGCTGCGGTCGTTCCGCCATAGGACCTCCTCGCTTCGTCAGTTCAGCACATCTTTACGCGTGAACACGGCATACGCGACGACCAGACCCGCCGCCGCCGTCGCCCCGAGCACCGCGAGCGAAAACGGAAGACTCATTCCCTCGATCGGCGGCGGATCGCCCGCCAAATAGTCGGTCAGCTGCAGATTGACCATAAAAAAGTATTTCGCCGTTTTCCACGACTCCGCCATCGACGACAGGATCGAACCGGAGATCAGAAGCGCGAGCATGACGCCCATGCCGGCCGCCGTGCTGCGGATGAGCACCGACAGCGCAAACGACAGGCAGCCGACGGACAGTGCGACGAACCAGACGAGACCGCATTCCATCCAAACATATTGCCAAAGCGGCACGACACGGACGGCGGACACGTCCACTTCGGTTCCGACGACGCGGAACCCGACGAACTCCGGCATCGTCCAGCCGCCGTAGCCGAATACGGCGCCGGCGATTGCGTAACTGATGACGGCGGCCGCCGCCGTCGTCAGCGACGCGAACAGCACGAGCGCGACCAGCTTGCTTGTAAGTATTTTCCACCTCCGGACCGGCCGCGACAAGAGCAGCTTGATCGTTCCCGCCGTATGTTCGCCGGAAACGAGATCGGCCGACACGACCATCACCATCAGCGGAATGAACAGTGAAACGGCGTTTTCCAGAAAACGACGGGTAAACTGCAGGCCGCTCAACGCGTTCGGATTGACGTCGTGTTCAAGATAATACTCCAGTTTCTGAATCTGAATTCTCCGCCATTTTTTCCATTCTTCTGGAATACGGGCGCTCGTCAGCGCGCGCTGGTAATCCGCGATCCGCTGCTGCACTTCGACCCGCCAGTCCGTCGTGCCCGACTGGCGGACGAAGCTTTGTACCTGCCGCATCTGCGCGTAGACGAACAGCGGCACGAGCAAAGCCAGAATGAGCAGCACGACGTAAAACCGTTTTTTTCGCAAAATTTTCAGCACTTCGTTTTGCACGAGCGCCACGAAACTAGCCAACGGCCGATCCCTCCGTCAGGCGCAAAAACAGTTCTTCCAGCGTCGGACGACGCACCTCGACGCCGCCGACGCGGACGCCGGCGGCGACGAGCGCCGCGTTCGCCTCGGCGATCCGGCTTTCTTCCATACGGGCGGCAAGACGAACGAAACCATGCTGTCCCCGGCCGTCGGTCAGCTCGTCGCGATCGACGGATGCCGCGAACGCCGCAAGCTCTCGACGCGCTCGCTCAGGTTCGTCCACCGTCCAAACGACCGTCTGGCCGACGCCGCGGATGAGCTCGTCGACGGAACCGACCGCGATCGTCTCGCCCTTCGACAAGATGGCGACGCGATCGCACATCTGTTCCACTTCCGACAATAAGTGACTGGATACGAACACGCCCATCCCCTCTTCATCGGCAAGCCTGCGCAAAAATTCGCGCATTTCGCGGATGCCCTGCGGATCGAGTCCGTTCGTCGGCTCGTCGAGCACGAGCAGCCGCGGCCGGCCGAGCAGCGCCTGAGCGATGCCGAGCCGTTGGCGCATGCCGAGCGAATACGTTTTAACTTTATCGTGAATGCGGCGTTCCAGGCCGACGACGGCGACGACCTCGCGGATGCGCTCTTCCGTCACGCCGGGCGTCATGCGCGCGAAATGCTCGAGATTTTGCCACCCCGTCATAAACGGGTACATCTCCGGATTCTCGACGATGCAGCCGATCTGTGCCAACGCCCGGTCGTGTTGCTTGACCAGGTCGAAGCCGCAGACGACGATGCTTCCGGCCGTCGGCCGCGCAAGGCCGACGAGCATCCGGATCGTCGTCGTTTTGCCCGAGCCGTTCGGCCCGAGAAAACCGAAAATTTCGCCCGCGCGCACGTCGAACGACACGCCGCGGATGATCGGCCTGCCGCGAATCGTCTTTTTCAGCCCGCGCACGGACAACACGACGTCGCCTCCCGCGGGATGTCGCTCAGCCTCCATCGCGTACGGCCTCCTGTTCCGCCAGCGCCTGAACGACGCGTTCGGCGATCGCTTCGTACCCGCGTTCGTTTGGATGAAAATGATCACGCGCGATCCTTGCACTGAACTGCACTTGGAACAGATCGGCCGTCCCGATGAAAACGCCGTTTCGTTTTCCGGCGACCACTTCCATCGCCCTCGCATTCCAGAGCGCCACGCCGCGCGCCGCCTTTGCCCCCTCGTCGACGTCGTAAAAAGGATTGTACGGCGCGATGTACACGATCGGTGCCCGACTGTTCCATCCGGCCAACTTGTCCATCACCGCCGCGAAGTTCGCGATCGCCGCCGGGATCCGCGCCTCGACGCGATCCAGATCGAACGTATCCCGTCCGGGATCGAAAACGTCGCGCGCAATGCCGAACAGGTCGTTGCCGCCGATCGTCAGCAAAACGACGTCGGCTTCCGCGACGGTCCGGCCGATATGGGCTTGTTGCCCCAGTTGGGCAAGAAGCCCTTCCGTCGTTAAACCGGGAATGGAAAAGTTGACGACGACCGCTTTCCGTCCCGTTTCGGCCTCAAGACGTTCCCGCACCCGGCCGACGTACCCTTTGCCGCCGTCGTCGCCGACTCCCGTGGTCAGCGAATCGCCCAGCGCCGCGATGCGCAGTTCGCCGTCCCGCGCACCGGTTCCGTCGGTCGGCGCGGGCGAGACGGGAAGTCCGGACGAAACGCCGGCCTCCGGCGCTCCCGTCGTCTCGTCGACCGCGCGCACGAATCCGGCCGCCAGCGTCAACCATACCGCCAGTGCCGGCAACGCGAACAAACGCCACATGCGGTCCGATCGTATCATTCGCCGCCCCCCCATTCAAAAGGGTAGCGGTTTCGGGTCGTTTTTGCAAATACAATTCCGGCATCCGGGAACAATAGGGGATGGTTCGGAAAAAAGTGCGGCGCGCCAAGACCCGCGTCCGTCGAAAAGACAAGGGGGTTCGTCCACGATGCGGTTACAAGCAGGAATTGCCGCCGTCGCTGTCTTTTTCACGTCTGCCGTCGTTCCGGCGGCCTGCCGGACGTCCCAACGCGCGATGCCGCCCGCTGCCGTTCCGCAGCCGAATGCGGGCACCGCCGACTTCTCGGTTGCGGAAGCAGATCCGGCCAATTTGAAGCTGACGCCGGACGGCGACGCGGCCGTCGCCGAATGGGACCGGTTGAGCGCTAAAGGCGCCGACGCCGTCGACTCGCCAGTCGCTTCTCCGGACGCTTCTCGGCCGGTGGCCAATCATCTCCTGCAAAGAAAATATCCGAACATCCTGACGCTTCACGGCCCGACCGACAAACGCCAGGTCGCGCTGACGTTCGACGACGGGCCGGACCGACGTTTTACGCCGAAAATTTTGGACATTTTGCATCGGTACCGCGTTCCCGCCACTTTTTTCGTGCTCGGTTCGAGGGCGAAAGCGTTGCCCGACGCCATGCGGCGCATCGCGGCGGAAGGTCATGCCGTCGGCAACCACTCGTACTGGCATCCGAAGCTGTTTCGTGAACCGATCGGCCGCCTTCACTGGGAAGCGACGCAGACGGACGAGGTCATCCGGCAGACCGTCGGTTACCGACCGAAAATGTTCCGCGCTCCTTACGGGGCGCTCACGGAAGATATGGTGCGGGAACTGGCGCGCTTGAACTACCGCGTCGTCGGTTGGTCAGCCGATTCCCAAGACTGGAGACAAATTCCTTCCGATCAGGTCGTCCGCAACGTCATGCGCGACGTCCGGCCGGGCGCCATCATCCTGTTTCACAGCGGCGGCCATTGGACGGAGGACCTAAGCGGCGGCGTTCAGGCGCTCGAACGCCTCATCCCGGCGCTGCGGGCGCAAGGGTACGAATTCGTCACCGTACCGCGCATGCTCGGCATACCGGTCGCAAGGTAATCATGGGGCCGTCGCCTGCCGCCGACGGCCCGTCTTGCCGCCGTGCGAACCGTCCGCCCGTCCGTTGCCGGACCGGCCGGATGCGGCCTTCAGGCGTTCTTCCCCTTCCCGGCAGAGGTCGATCAGCGGACAGGAGGCGCAGTTCGGCTGTTTCGCTTTGCAATGATACCTGCCGAAAAAAATGAGCCGATGATGGGTGATCGCCCATTCGTCCTTCGGCACCAGTTCCATCAGCCTTTTTTCCACGTCCAGCACGGAATCGTCCGGCTGCGCGATGCCGAGGCGTTTCGACACGCGTTCGACGTGGGTGTCGACGGCGATCGCCGGCATGCCGAACGCGGTGGAAACGATCACGTTGGCCGATTTCCGGCCGATGCCGGGCAATGCCACGAGGGCGTCGTAATCGCGTGGAACTTCTCCGCCGTAGCGCTCCGTCAACACGCGGCAAAGCTGCTGAATGTGTCTGGCTTTGTTGCGGTAGAGTCCGATGCTGCGGATGTCGTGTTCCAGTTCTTCCAGTGGAACGTTTACATAATCCTGCGGCGATCGGTATTTACGGAACAGATCTCGCGTGACGCGATTGACGGTTTCATCGGTGCACTGGGCGGAGAGCAAGACAGCTATGGTCAACTCGAACGGATTGTCGTGAAGAAGTTCGCACCTGGCGTCGGGGAACATCTCCGCGACCGTGTCGAGAATGCGGCGCATCTCGGTTTTCGTGATCATGCCGGCGTCCCCTCCTTCCCCAGTTTACCGGACACGCCGTCATGTGTCGAGACCGCGAAAAAAACATCGAAGAGGTGACCGACCGCCATGCCCGATTTTGAAGCAGAACTCCGCCGATGGTTGGCAGACATGTCCGATGCAGTCTGGCAACGCGTCGACACGGCCCGTTTCGGGGAACTGACCGTCGTCTACCTGCAGTCGATTACAGACGGCAAACATCTGGAAAACGTCGTCATCCGGCCTCTGAAGCACGGCGACGTCGGGTCCGTCCGGCAGGCGGTCGCCGCGCTTGAAGCGCGCGACTGTCCGCAACCCCAAGAAGCGGCCGAGCTGATTTGCCGGGGATGGGCGGCCGTTTTGTCGCCCGAAGGCTGTCTTGTCGTCAACGCCGCCGAATCGTTCGGCCGGGCGATTGAGATTTCGGAACAAGAAATGGTGATGTACGGTCCGAAAGACAGTTTTACTGAGCGTCTCGACCAGAACTTGACGCTTCTTCGGCGCCGGCTGCCCATACCACGCTTTAAATCGGTGATCTACACCCTCGGTTCGCTCGGCCGGACCCACGTCACGCTGCTATATCTCGAAGGCGTCGCTCATCCCGACCTTGTTCGAAAGGCAAAAGACAAAACCGGTTCGATCAAGTTCGATATGTTTCTGGATACGGCACATCTCTCCCATTTTTTAGAAGACCATATCCACAGCGTGTTTCCGCAATTTCAGCAGACGGACCGTCCCGACGCCGTGGCCGCCGCTTTGGCCAGCGGCAAAATCGTGTGGCTGATGGACAACACGCCGTTTGCGCTGATCGCGCCGGTCACGTTTTTCGACTTGTTTCAATCTCCGGAAGACTACATGCACCGCTGGCTCGTCGCCAGTTTCCTAAGACCGCTAAGGTTTCTCGCTTTTTTGTTCGCGATGGTGCTGACGCCGATCTATGTGGCGCTGACGATGCATCATTATCAGAGCATTCCTCTGGAAATTTTATATCTTCTTTTGGAAAGCAGAAGTCAAATCCCTTTCAATCCGTTCTGGGAAGCGTTGTTCATGCTCCTGACGCTGGAAATCCTGAAAGAAGCGAGCCTGCGTATGCCGACGAAGGCCGGGCAGACGCTCGGCATCGTCGGCGGCATCGTCATCGGACAGGCTGCGGTCAGTGCGAAAATCGCGAGCAGCATTTTGATCATTCATGTGGCGATCACGGCGATTTCGTCGTTTCTGATTCCGAATTACATCATGACGAACTCGAGCAAATTGATCCAATTCGGTTTACTCGTGTTGGCCGCCTGGCTCGGCCTTTGGGGCATCGCCTTCGGTATCGCCCTGGTCGCCGTCCACCTGCACGGGCTGACGTCGCTCGGCATCCCTTATCTGTCGCCGCTCGTTCCGTTTCACAAGCAGGACTGGAAAGACACCGTGCTCCGTCTTCCTCTGCGCTGGATGACGAGGCGGCCGGCATATCTTCATCCTCTGGACCGTCGACGCAACACATAAAGGAAAGAGGTTTCCATGTCCCTCTACGCTTCTCAACGACCGTGGCCGGCCTATTTAGGATGCTGGCTTGTAAACAGGTGTCAGATTCTATATACCGTTCTTTTTTTGCCGAGATGGATCGGAACGCCGGACCAGCTCTGGGTCATTCCCGCGGTCGCTCTGTTGTCCATCCTGAATTTGCGGTTGTTGGCTGGATGGCTGCGGACGGAACAGGCCGCGAAAGGATACGACGGATTCGTCGAGCTGTTCGGCGAAACACCCGTCCGCCTGTTCGCGGGGCTCGGCGTCCCGCTTCTTTCGTTCGAATGCTGCACCGTTACGCTCGGATACGCCAAGACGGTCAGCCATACCTTGTTTCCGACGGTATCGGACCTTACATTCGCCGTCTTGATTTTGGCGGGCGCCGTCTATTTGGCGGCATACGGGATGTCGGCGACCGGATCGTTTTCCCTAATTGCTTTTTTGGGTTCGATATGGATTCTTATTTTCTATTTTCAGTTTTTTACTATAAAAGACATAGACATTCATTACCTCTATCCATTGCTGGAGACACCGGACCCCGTGCGGCTGTTTCCGACCGCTGTCGCGATATGGGCGGCTTATGCCGGACCTGAACTTTTGGCATTTACGGGAAAATGGTTTGGCGAACGCGACCGGCTGTTCCGCTGGTTCGCTCTCGGCAACGCGTTGACGTGTTTCGAGTACGTTTTGCTGACGGTCGTTTCGTTTTTGTTTTTCGGGGAATCGTTCCTGGAGCGCGTCGATCAGCCCGTCGTTTATTTGATTCGGTATATCGAGCTGCCTTTTTTCGAGCGTCTGGAAATTTTGATCGTTTCGTTTTACATGTTTCCTTTCCTCTTTCACAGTGCGTTTTCTCTCCTGTTGCTGGCCGGCGCCGTCCGTATCGCCGCAGGCCTGCGAACTCCGCCCGGACGCGCGACTGTCCTCGGTTGTGCGGTTTTGGCCGCTGCCGTCGTCTTTTTCGTTCACCGGTTCGTTTTCGTCTCGGAAACCGGGCGTGACGATTGGACGAAAGCGTTCATCACTGCCGCCGGCATCCACTACGCCGTTCTGCCGACCGTACTCTGGACTGCCGCTCGGCTGAAAAGGAGGCGCGGTACGTGAAACGTTTCTGGATCGCCGCGGCGGCGGCTTTGGTCGCGTCCGCATGCGCTACTACGGGATGTTCGTCTATGTTTCCGCACACCAACAAAATCGAGGAAATTTCTCCTTCGCTGTTCGTTTACTTCGACGTCGGTCAACGGGAACCCTTGTCGTCGACTATTTTCGTGCCGACGGCCGGACTTCGGGAGAAACGTCATTCGCTTACCGTGGAAGGCTCGATGATGAAACAGATGCGCGAGCGGCTGAACAATCGCCACACGCGGGAAATCCGAAGCGGTAAGATCAAAATGGTGTTTGTTTCGGAGCGGTTGGCGCGCCGCGGACTGTTTCCCGTCCTCAACGCACTGATGACCGACGAGGATGTTTCCGACAGGCTGTATCTTGCTGTTCTGCGCGGCGAAATGGACGAAAAAACGAAGCGCGGCATCGCCGAACAGGAGGCGTTCGATTTTTATCTGTACCGCATGTTTCGCCATTACGACCGGCGCGGCGGGATAGCGGTCACCGACCTACACGCGTTTATGTCGCGTTATTTCAATGGTTACGGCGACCCGACGGCGCCTGTTTTTCACCTCGAACAAAATCGGTTCGTCTACGAAGGGATCGGGGCGTTCAGGCGTGACCGGCTGGTGCTCGTGCTGAACGGCGAGCAAAACGGCCTGTTCGAACTGATCCGCCGCAACCGCAATTTTCAGGCGACGCTGCCGCTTGCGGACATGCGCGTCGTGTTGTCCAGCGTCCGAAGCAACCGTAACGTTCGGATATCGGAAAAAGGCGGTCTCGAACTGTCCCTTCGAATGACAGCACGAATCGAAGAATATCAGGGAACGCTCGACCTGGGGAATCGCCGGGACGTGTTCCGACTCCGAGAAGCGATCGCGCGACGGCTCGAACAACAAATTCAGGGCGTCCTCGAACGGCTTCAGGCCGCCGAATCGGATCCTGCGGCGTTCGGCATGCTGACGTTCGGGCCGATGCACCCGTCGCCATGGCCACGCGACCGCTGGCCGCAAATATGGTCGAAGATGCCGTTATCGGTCCGATGCGAGATTCAATTGACTAACCTCGGAACCGTATTTCCGAGACACCCGGACGATTCCGCGTCGGAGTCCCCGCCGCCATAAGCCGGACGAACGCCGGTGATCCGCGCCGTCTGCTCGTCAAGCGCCATCAGATCGTCCGGCGACAAATCGCGCAGCGACGTTTTGCCGAGCGCGCGAATGCCGACCTTCATCTCCTCGACGAACGACGCGAAAAATTTGCGCAAATGTTCGGCCGCCCGCTCAACATCGAATTGATCGTTCAGCTTGCCGTTGTAATAGACCAGCTGGGTCGGCGGTTCGAACGGGACGGCCTTAGCGACCTGCACATGCGTCATCGCCCATAGCGCCGCGGTGCCGAGGTAAACGCCGTCGGCGCCGAGCGCGATCGCTTTCAGACATTCGCCCGGCGTAAACAGGCCGCCGCCGACGAGCAACGTTACACCGTCGCGTTTGCCGCGGCGCGCAAGATGCCGGACCGCCCGACACAAGGCGTACATCGTCGGCAAGCCGAAATCATCCTGCAAAACGGGAACAGCCGCCTTCGCCCCGCCTTCGGCTCCGTCGAGGCAAATAAAATCGACATCGGCGGCCAATGCGGCGTCGAGATCGCGTTCCAGAAAGCGGCCGGCACAGCATTTGACGCCGACGGGAACGCCGTCGGTTTGCCGCCGGATATATTCCACCAGATGCGCTAAATCTTCCGGGCAGGTCAGCTCGGGAAAACGCGACGGCAAGACGGCGGGCTGTCCTGCCGGCAAGCGCATCCGCTCCCGCGCCGTTCCCTCGATCGACTCGGCCGGCAATACGACGCCGACGCCGGCGCTGGCGCCCTGGCCGAGTCGAATCTCGACGGCGTCGGCGAAACGGAACGTTTCGGAGAACCGCGCCCAATGCCCGGTATGAAACTGGACGATCATCTTTCGGGCCAACGCGCGCTCTTCCGGAAGAAGCGGCCCTTGACCCGTGTTGACAGCCGTGCCCGCCGCGGACGCGCCCTTCGCGAGCGCCAGGCGCAACTTTTCGCTGACGCCGACGCCGAAGCCCATGGCGCCGAGCAAAATCGGAATGTTGAGGCGCAGCGGCCGCCTAGCATAAGGTCCGACCGTCAACGACACGTCGACGGGCGTCGTCGGATCGATCGGCATCGGATGAAGTTGCGCAGGCGAAAACACAAGTCTTTGCCAAGGCGAGAGTCTCAGGGCCGAACCGAACGGACGCTCGATCAGCGTTCCTGTTTCCGCGCGCAAGGAATTTTCGATGGCCAAGTGCGGCGGCATCCGAAGAAACGCGGGCAGCATTTCCGCGACGTTTTCCTTGTAAGGATCCGTCACGACGCGGCGAACGGCGCGCCCGACGACTCTCCGGAGGACCGTTCGCGCCGAAAAGACGACGACCGCCGTCCCTACGGCTAGAGCGGCGATCGTCCCGAAAAACGACCATACGAAAGCTTGCATGTCGGAACCCCCCGCCGTCCATTCGATAGTATGGAAAATTCCGACATGCCTTATTCGCATCGGTCGACTACGGCTTTTTTTCGATTTCGAGAATTTCGCCGTGTCGCACGTAGACGTCGACGGCGTCCCCGTCCCGGAGCTGGGCGGGGTCCAGGCGGGTCGTTCCCGAATGCACGTAGGCTCTCGGATGCAGCGTATATACGCCCTGATCGTTCGTCGAACGCAATTTCAGCCGGACGGTTCGCGTCGCGGCGTCGTAGGAAGAAAAGACGCGCGCCTCGCGGACGTACACCGCAACCACGAGATTGCCGGCGTCGTCCTGCAAGATTTCAACGCGGTCGCCGGACGAAAGTCCCCCGAGGCCGATCGCCGCCCCGCCGCGGTACACTTCCACCGTTCCCGCCGCCGTCAGCGTCCGCTCCGCCGAATCGGCGTCGACGACCGTCAATTTGCCCGTTGCGACGTCGACGGCGCGCACCTGCCCCCGCACGGCTTCCGTCAGAACCACTTTCTCCAACTGCGGCCCGAAAAACCGGAACCATGCGGTTTCACCCGTCGAAACGGCGTTCAACCGGACAGCGCCGACGCCTTTTCGCTCGACCGTCACCGACGACGAAATCGCGTACGTCGCGGAAACCCCCGTCGTCCAATCCGTCGCCGTCAGCTTGCCGCCCGCGGCGTCGACGGCGGAAATGCGCATCGGAACGTCGCGCCGGACGGTAATCCATTCGACGCGGTCCTGCGCGGCGTTCAGCCGCACCTCAATCCGGTCGCCTAGTCTCAAGTCGGCGATGCCTGCAGGGTTTTTGAGCGGAACGAGGACGACCGGAACATCGGCGATCCGCAACGTCACGAAATCGCCGCCCGCGACCTGAACGGTCAGCTGTTTCGACTGGGTGTCGAGGCGATAGAGAACGCCGGAATAGACGCTGCCCAGCCGCACGCGCAGGATGCGGTCGCCGCTTGCCACCGTCACGTCGACGCGTTTACCGCGCGGGAAAACAGCGGAAAACATCGAGAGCGGAACCGCCGACCCGTCGGCGACGAGCTCGACGGAATCATCAAGCCGAAACGCCGCGGGCTTGCCGTCCGGCAAGGTCAGCGTCAGCGTTTTGGTCGGCTCGTCGTACACGACGACCGACGCTCCGTAATACGTGCGGATGTTGCGCTTCAACACGCGGACGGCGACAATTTTGCCTCCGCCGATTTCCAGGCGCAGTTCGTCACCGGGGATAAGTTCGGACAGCGACAAGGACGTTTCGTTCCAGAAGACGGCCGCGCCTTCCGCCGCCGGGCGCGTTGCGTATTCGCCGTTCGCCCCGCGGACGGTGACGAGCTGTTCGCCTCCGTCGCGGACGAGCCCGACGAACGTTCCGATGCTCCATTCCTCGGCCGTCTGCAAAACGACGTCGATACGGCGCACGATTCCGTCTACCGTTTCCAACTGCAACGGGTCGCCCGGCAACAGCTGGTCGGCCGACACGGGCTGATCTTTCAAAAAAATCGGCACGTTTTCGACCATCTCAAACGTCTCCGTCGTCCCCGTCGCCGTCCGAACCGTGATGCGCGAGCGGCCGGAATCGATCGACACGAACGCGGCCTGCACGGTCCGCCGCTCCGACAGACGTTTGACGACCAGACGAAACGGCTTGGCGCCCGGGATGTTGAGCTGCTGCAATTCGACGATGCTGCCCGGCGCGACGCTGCCGAGGTCGACGCCGCGTCCCTCGGCGTCGGTCGCGGTGAAACGGCCGTCCAGTTCGAAATGTTGGATCTTGCCGTCGATGTCCAGATCGACGGTCAGCGCCGCAAGATCCAGGGACGCCACCCGTCCTTCGAAAATCCGGACGTCCGGCCGATCGGCCGTTCGTTCAAGATAAAGCGCCTTGCCGTCGCGAACGATCGCGTAAACCGGGTAGCCGGGAGAAAACGCCGACCGATCCAGCCGGACCGTGTCGGCCCCTGCGCCGAACAGCGGAACGTCGTCGGCGACGGCGATCTCCCGTATGCCGTTCGGCGTGTAGATCTGAAGCGAACCGCCCGCCCACCGCACGGCAACGCCTTCCAGCACGTCGGGATGCCGCACGGGCGACCATTTTTCGCTCCGGCTGAGAATCGCCGCCATCTGCGCGCGGGTAATCTCTTTTTTCGGTAGAAAACGCCCGTCCTCGAACCCCGTGACGATGCCGAGTTCGGCGGCGAGCCTGACGTAACCGAGATACTCCGGCGCGATGTCGGCGTCGTCGCGAAAAACGGTCCCTCCGGCCGTCGCTTTCGCCTCGGCGTCGGCCTGCTTGCCGAACGCTCGCAGCACCGTCCGCGCGACCCACTCGCGGGAAGCCGGCTGTATACCCCACACCTTCCCCGCTTCCCGCACCGACACTTCGTGTTCATAGCCGACGTCGATCCAGCGCCGGCTTGCGGCTACGGCGACATAGTTCCGCGCGTAGTCCTGTACGCCGAACGGTAAAACGGCCTCTGTTCCCGACTGAAGCGCCTCGTCTTTAAGACCGAGCATGCGCACGAGCATGATCAGTACCTCGGCGCGATTGACGGGAGCATCCGGACTATACACTCCGACCCCCGTTCCCTCGACGACGCCCTGCAGCGCGAGTTTCGCGATGTGTTTGGCCGCCCAGTGCGTTTCCGGCACGTCCGCGAAACGGCCCGCAGTCGGAACTTCCGCCCGCGCCTCCGGCGAAAACGCCGGGGCGTACCCCCCCGACGCCAGAGACGCCGCCAATGCGACGGTCAGCGCTATTCGTGCTTTTCCCCGCTTCAACGCCCGATTCTCCCCTCTTGAGTTCAGCCCCGCACCATCGGGTAAGGCAGCTCGACGTGTCCCATCAGGCTTTCCGCCCGCCGTCCATCTACGGTCATTTCCACCGAGCGGACGTCGTCGAACTGGAAGAACGTCCGCTTTAACGCTTCAACCAGCAACAGCTCTCCCGGCGATCCGAGACGGCCTTCCTCGCGTATGCGGACATCGATGCGAAGGACGCCGTCGGCCAACGACACCGATCGCACCTCAAGCGCCTTCGTCAAGGCGACGGAACCGTCGCCCGGCGAGCTTGCCATTTCCGACAGAGCGCGCCGCACCAGCGTCGGCGTATCGGCCTTCTTAACGGCGACGGAACGCTCGACCAGACGTTCCAGCTGCGGATCGCCGAAATACACGCGCAGCTCGACCATCTCGACCGGCGAAGGAGGCGGCGACGGCGAAACGACGGCCGTTTCGCCCGCCTGTCCGTTCGACCCGTTCGCGCCCGTTTTGGAAAAACCGCAACCGGAGGCCAAAAGCGTCAAAACGGCCCATCCCGCGACGACCGCCGCGACGGCCAACCGCCTGCTACCCATCTTACGTCCCCTCCGACCCGATGCCGAGCGCCGATTTGACCGCCTCAGCAATCGCCTCGGCGACGCGGGCCTGAAAATCGTCTTTGAGCAACGATTCCTCGTTCGCGGGATGATCCAGATATCCGACTTCCAGCAAGACCGACGGCATGGCGGTCTCGCGCACGACGTAAAAAGGCTTTTGCCGGACGCCGCGATCCGCAAACCCCGTCGCCGCTACGACACGCCGGTGGACTTCCTGCGCGAACGAAAGACTCCGCTCGTGAAAATAATAAGTCTCCGTCCCGTGAACGCTGCCGTTATACTTGTTGCCGTGGATCGAAATGAACAAATCGGCGTTCAGGCCGTTGGCGAGCGCGACCCGCTGCTCCAGCGTCGGGTATGTATCGTCGCTTCTCGTCATAACCGGCCGAACGGTCGGCTCGCGGACGAGACGGTCGTATACTTTTTTCGCCAGCGATAGCGTAAAATCCTTCTCGAAGATGCGGTATTTTCCCGAAGTCGCGCCGGGATCGGTTCCGCCGTGGCCGGGGTCGATGACGACGACGTACCGCTCGAGATCGATTTTGAAAAACGAATAATTCGGCCATTCGACCGGCGTCTGGCGCGGCGCAAGGCGGACGCCGGGCCGCGTTTCCAGCACGAGACGGACCTTGTCGGGATGCTGGGCATAACGGATGCGCGCGACGCGACCGGAGGAAACGGCGATCGTCCCTTCTCCTTTCGTCATCCGCGCCGCAAGCGGCTCCGACAACAAAACGCCGGGCAGATCGATCACGGCGCGGTCCGGTTCTTTTAGATAAAAGACTTGGGCGTCGGCGACCGGCGGCGTTCCCGTCCATCCGATCATGAGACAGTCGCCGAAAAGCCGGATCTCCGCCACCGCTAGGCCGGCTTCGGCGGAAGTAACGGCGGCAGGCGCCTGCGCCGGCTCTGCGACGGGCAACGGCGTCGGCAACGCCCCAACGGGAGGCGGACAGGCCGTTTCCGTCTCCTTCCCCGTATCGTAACGACCAGGCGTCGGCGAAGGCGATGGCGTCGGAGACGGCGACCCGGACGGGCTCGATTTCGGCGCATTCTCGCCGCCCGACGCGCCGGAAGTCCCGCTGGAACCCGGCGACGGCGGCGAGGCGCGCGGCGACCACAAAAAGACGGAATATGACCGGTCGTCCCATCCGACCGTCAATCCGAACGTCTCCGCGACGAATCGAATCGGCACGTAAGTCGACTGATCGATGATCTGCGGGGGGACGTCAAGCTCGCGCGAAACGCCGTCGACCACGGCCCATCGGCGTCCGACCTGCAGGTCGATCCGGCGTTCGCCCCGGCGGATGTCGATGCGGCGATCGGACGGGTTCCAGTCGACTGAAGCGCCCAGCGATTCCGAAACGAGCCGGATCGGCACGAGCGTCCGCCCGTCGACGATCCGCGGCGGCTTGTCCGACGAAAGCGGCCGACCGTCCAAAAGCATGGCGAGCTTCGGTTCCGTTGCGGCCTCGGCCGCAGAAGTTCTCGCCGACAAAAAAACCGCGGAAACGATCAGACCCGACAAAAAAACCGCAACTCCGCGCCTCATGCCACACCCCTGCCATCGAAACATGTCGTGTGCCATTTAATTGGACGCGGATTGCGGTCGAAAAGTTGCGCTTTCGTTCGGCCGGATTTCACACGATCGGATGCGCGGCTTCGTATGCGGCGATTTTTTCTTCCAGCCGCAGCGTCAGACCGATGTCGTCGAGCCCCTCCAACAAAGTTTGCCTGCGGTGTTCGTCGATCTCGAACGGTTCGCAGAAGCCGTCGTCGTCGCTGACGATTTTTTGTTCGAGATCGACCGTAAGGCGGTACCCTTCGCGTGCGAACGTCCGGCGGAACAGTTCGTCGACGCGGTCTTCCGGAAGGACGACCGGCAAAATTCCGTTTTTAAAGCAGTTATTGTAGAAAATATCAGCAAAACTCGGCGCGATAATCGTCCTGAAACCGTAATCCAAAATCGCCCACGGCGCATGTTCGCGTGACGAGCCGCAACCGAAGTTGGCCCGCGCGAGCAGGACCGAGGCGCCGCGGTAACGCGGCTTATTGAGCTCGAAATCCGGTTTCGGATTGCCGTTTTCGTCGAAACGCCACTCGTAGAACAAGAACTGCCCGAACCCCGTGCGCTCGATCCGCTTCAGAAACTGCTTCGGAACGATCGCATCGGTGTCGACGTTGACGCGGTCGATCGGTGCAACCAATCCGGTATGCTTGCGAAAAGGTTCCAAGCTTTCGTCCCCCCTACAAAATGCACATGCAAAATGCCGGCCGCTTCAGCCGACGGGCGCGGGTTCGCTTTTGTATTTCCAATCGCGCACATCGACGAAATGCCCCATAATCGCCGCCGCGGCCGCCATCGGCGGGCTGACGAGATGCGTCCGACCGCCCCGGCCCTGACGACCTTCAAAGTTGCGGTTCGAAGTCGAGGCGCACCGCTCGCCGGGACGAAGTACGTCGGGGTTCATGCCGAGGCACATGCTGCACCCGGGTTCCCGCCATTCGAAACCGGCCTCGATGAAAATCTTGTCCAAGCCCTCGCGCTCCGCCTGCGCCTTGACGCGCCCGGAACCCGGCACGACGATCGCGCGGACGTGCGGCGCCACCTTGTAGCCGCGGACGACGGCGGCCGCCGCGCGCAAATCCTCGATGCGCGCGTTCGTGCACGATCCGATGAAAACGACGTCGATCTTGATGTCGGTCATTTTCGTGCCCGGCGTAAGTCCCATATACTCGAGCGCGCGCGCCGCAGCCTTACGCTGCGTTTCGGTCGGAAAATCGTCCGGATCGGGCACGACGCCGTCGATGCCGACGCCCATGCCCGGGCTCGTTCCCCACGTCACCTGCGGCACGAGCGACTCGACGTCGAACTCGACGACGCGGTCGAAGACGGCCCCTTCGTCCGTGCGCAGCCGTTTCCATTCCTCGACCTTACGGTCGAACGCGGCGCCCTTCGGGGCGTAATCGCGCCCGCGCAAATATTCGAACGTTTTGTCGTCCGGAGCGATCATACCTGCGCGTGCTCCCGCCTCGATCGACATATTGCAGACCGTCATCCGCTCTTCCATGGAGAGGTCGCGGATCGCCTCGCCGGTATACTCGACGACGTGGCCGGTCGCAAAATCGGTGCCGTATTTCGCGATCAGGCCGAGAATCATGTCCTTAGCCGTAATGCCCGGCTTGCGCCGGCCGACGAACCGGACTTCCATCGTCTTCGGCTTCGCCTGCCAGAGGCATTGTGTCGCCAGCACGTGTTCGACCTCGCTCGTGCCGATGCCGAACGCGAGCGCGCCGAACGCGCCGTGCGTCGACGTGTGGCTGTCGCCGCATACGATCGTTTTGCCCGGTTGCGTCAGACCGAGCTCGGGTCCCATGACGTGCACGATCCCCTGATCGATATCGTTCAGGTCGAACAAGCGAATGCCGAATTCCTTGCAGTTGCGGACCAACGTCTCGACCTGCTGGCGGGAAATCGGATCGGTGATGTTGTGCCGATCCGGTGTCGTCGGCACATTGTGGTCCATCGTCGCGAACGTCAGATCGGGCCGCCGCACCTTGCGGCCGGCCAGCCGCAATCCCTCGAACGCCTGTGGCGACGTCACCTCGTGAACGAGATGAAGATCGATGTAGAGCAACGTCGGTTTGCCTTCTTCCTCGTGGACGACGTGATTTTCCCAAATTTTTTCGAACATCGTTTTCGCCATCGTCGACGTCCCTCTTTCCTCCGTCGCTTTTCCATCATCATATCATAGACGGCCTCATTGATCAAAGATATAATAATTATAACATCGATAGATCAAATCTATAGTCAAGCCCGGGAGGAAAAGGCCGTGGAACTCCGCCTGCTCCGCTACGTCGTCCAAGTCGCGGCCGAACGGAACTTTTCGCGCGCCGCCGCCAAACTTCATATCACACAGCCGTCGCTCAGCCAACAGATCGCCAAATTGGAACGCGAACTCGGCGTCGTGCTGTTTCACCGCAGCCCCGGGGCCGTCGAACCGACCCATGCCGGACGCGTGTTCGTCGAACGCGCGCGGGAGATTCTTGATCTGGCCGACCTCCTCGCCAAGGAAATGGATGATTTGGCGCATATGCGTAAAGGCCGCCTCGTCGTCGGTAGTCTGCCCATGACCGGCGCGCACCTTTTGCCGCTCGTGCTGCCCGTTTTCCGAGGCCGCCATCCGGAAGTCGACATTTCGCTGGTCGAGGACACGACGCTGCGGCTGGAAGAACGGACGGCCGCCGGCGAAGTCGACGTCGCCTTTTTGACGCTACCGCTGACGAACGCCGGCCTGGAAGGAGAGCCGGTCGTCGAAGACGAAATTTGGCTCGCCGTGTCTCCCGACCATCCACTGGCCGCCCGCTCGGTCACTGCCGCGCCGGGGCGGGTTGACGTCGCCGAGCTGGCACGGGAACCGTTCATTTTACTGAAACAAGGCCAAGGATTCCGGAACATCGCGATCCAGCTTTGCAGAAACGCCGGCTTCGAACCGCGCATTGCGTTCGAATCGGGCAATATCGAGACGGTGCAGTCGCTGGTCGCCGCTGGGATGGGCGTCGCCTTCGTGCCGAGCATGGTCGCGCGCAACCGGAGCGGCCGGTTTGCGCCTATGTTCGTCGAGTTGTCGGGTAGGCCGACCAGGACGATCGTGCTGGCGCGCAGGCGCGACCGTTTTTTGTCCAAAGCGGCCGAAGCGTTCCGCGACACCGTCTTTGACGTGTTGAAACACGTTCCGGGAGGATTGCCGTCGGACCTTTCGGAAGACGGCGGCAACCGTCAGTAAACGTCCGGCCGGCGGTCGTCCCAGACGGGAATCGCCGCGCGCGCTTCCTCGATCCGGTCGAGCCAAATCTCCGCGAACACGACGCATTCTTCGTCTCCGGCTTCCGCCACCGCTTCGCCACACGGCCCGAAGACCGCCGATCCGCCGGCGAACGCCGTGTTTCCCACACGGCCCGTGCGGTTGCAACCCGCTACGAACAGCTGGTTTTCGACGGCGCGCGCGGCGAGCAACAGTCGCCAATGTGCCGCCCGAGAAACCGGCCAGGCGGCCGGAACGAACACGACGCGGGTCCCTTGCAGAGCCAGTCGCCTGCATAGTTCGGGAAACCGCAGATCGTAACATACGATGACGGCGACCGGTACCCCACCAAGCGAAAAGACGTCCGCGCGGCCGCCCGCGGCGAAATGCCGGTGTTCGCCGCCCGGCCGAAAAAGGTGAATCTTTTCATAGCGGCCGACGGTCCGACCCTTTTCGTCAAAGAGATAGGCGGCGTTGACGATCCGCCCGTCGCCGAGCCGCTCCGCGACCGATCCGGCCACAAGTCGAATGCCGCATTCCCGTGCGAGCGAAGACATTCGTTCCCGCGTCCGTCGGCCGTCCGGGTCGGCGAGTTCGGCTGCTTTTTCCGGAACATAGCCGGTGTTCCACAATTCCGGAAGAACGATAATGTCGGGTTTCGGGCGGTGTTGCGCGGCTTCCCGCACGAGGCGTTCCACGCGCCGTTCGTTGCGGTCGGGATGTCCGTCTTCCGGCGCCATTTGGACGAGCGCAAGGCGAAGCATCCGCTTGTTCACCGTCGTTCGCTCCTTCTGTCCGTTTCTCATTCCATTTTCTCACGTTTTTTCGATTTCGGCGACGGCCGCGATTCGAAACGGAATTTTTGCATGCCCGTCGATTTCGTGATATGCTAGAAATCAGGCAAACGATCCGTCTCAAACGTGACGAAGGGGAATAGTAGGCGCTCCCGGCGGCGTCCAGAGAGCGGATTCCTCAGGCTGCGAGAATCCGTCGTCCGTCCGTGCCGAACCCGCCCCTGAACGGCCGGCGAGAAGCCGGACGGAGCCCGCCGTTACCGGGATTCGAGCGGGCGGCCGCGCAAGGCCGCCAAGAAAGGTGGTACCGCGGAAGCACGGGCTTTCGTCCTTTCGGCAAGGATGAAAGCCTTTTTGCTTCCGTCGACAACGAAGGAGCGTCGGAACGATGCGGCGTATCGTCATCAAAATCGGCAGCAGTTCGCTGACGGGCGAATGCGGCGGACTGGACCGGGAACGCGTCCGGTTTTACGCGAAAGAAATTTCCCGGCTGGCCGACGCGGGGTTCAAACCGCTCGTCGTGACATCCGGCGCCGTCGCGGCCGGCTTTCGGGCGATCGGTTATCCGCAACGCCCGCGCCTCTTGCGCGAAAAACAAGCGGCAGCGGCCGTCGGCCAAGGTTTGCTGATGAAAGAATACGCCGAAGCGTTTGCCGAACACGACCGCATTGTCGCCCAACTGCTGCTGACGAGATCGGACCTATCCGACCGCAGGCGAATGCAAAACGCGCTTGCGGCTGTCGAAGAACTGCTCGTCCGCGGCGTCATCCCGGTCATCAACGAGAACGACACGGTCGCGGTCGACGAGCTGAAATTCGGCGACAACGACACCCTGTCCGCGCTTGTCGCCGCACTCGTCAAGGCCGAACAGCTCGTCATCGCCACCGACACCGACGGCCTCTACACCGACGACCCGCGGCGCAATCCTGCCGCGCGCAAAATCGAACGCGTCGGCTCGATCGACGACGGGTTGTTCCGGATGGCCGGCGGATCGGGCTCTGCGGTCGGCACCGGCGGCATGCGCTCAAAACTGGAGGCGGCTCGCATCGCCGTGCTCGCCGGCATCGAAGTGTTCGTCGGCCGCGTCGCCGCGCCGGGCGATCTGGAACTCGCCGTCTCCGGCCGCGGCAAAGGAACGTATTTCGAGGCGACCGGATCCTCCATGTCCGCCAAAAAGCGATGGATCGGCTTCCACTCCCTGCCGAAAGGCGCCGTGGACGTCGACGACGGCGCCGCAAAAGCGATCACTGAGGGTGGCAAAAGCCTGCTTCCCGCCGGTGTTCGCGGGGTGGACGGGGATTTCCATCCCGGCGACGTCGTCGAAGTCCGGCACGCCGGACGGATTATCGGCCGCGGCGTCGTCAACTACGAGGCCGCTCAGTTGCGCGCGGCGGCCGGCCTGTCTTCAGAAGAAGTGAAACGTCGTTTCGACGTCGCGCGCATCGAAGTCATTCACCGCGACGAATGGGTCGCCTTCGAAACTCTTAACGTCAGAGGAGGTCTTGTACCGTGAGCGAAGTCAGGCTGAAGGCAGAGCGGGCCAAAGCCGCCGCGGCCGTACTCGCCAACCGGCCGACGCCGGACAAAAACCGGGTTCTTCTGCGGATGGCGGAGCTTCTTTGGCGCGACAGAGCGGCCATCGTCGAAGCCAACGGCGTCGACCTCGAGCGCGGGCGCGCAGGCGGGCTGTCCGCTGCCCTGCTGGACCGGCTGCTTCTAAACGACAGGCGCATCGAAGCGATGGCCGAAGGTTTGCGCACCGTCGCGGAATTGCCCGATCCCGTCGGCGAAACCGTCGAACGGCTCGAACGACCGAACGGACTCATCATCGAAAAAGTGCGCGTGCCGCTCGGCGTCGTCGGAATCGTATACGAGTCGCGCCCGAACGTGACCGCCGATGCGGCCGGCCTCTGCCTGAAAACGGGCAACGCGGTCGTTCTCCGCGGCGGTTCCGCCGCGCTTGAATCGAACAAAGCGATCGTCCGCGCCCTGCATCGCGCTCTGGAAGACACCGATTTTCCTCCCGATGCCCTTCAGCTCGTGGAAGATACCGACAGGGCGTCCGTCGACGAAATGCTGCGTCTGAACGGCCTGCTCGACGTCGTCATCCCGCGCGGCGGCCGGGCGCTCATCCGGCACGTCGTCGAGCGGGCGAGCGTACCGGTCATCGAAACGGGAGAAGGCGTCTGCCACACGTACATCGACGCCGAAGCCGATCCCGGCAAGGCGGTGTCCATCGCCCTGAACGCGAAAGTACAGCGGCCGAGCGTCTGCAATGCCATGGAAACCCTGCTCGTCGATGCGCCCTTCGCGGAAAAACATCTCGCCGGTTTGGCCGAACAATTCCGTACGGCCGGCGTTGAACTGCGCGGCTGTCCGCGCGCCCGCTCGCTCGTGCCGTGGATGCGCGAAGCGACAGAAGAAGACTGGGGCACCGAATACCTCGACCTGATCTTGTCGGTCCGCGTCGTCGACGGGCTCGATGAAGCGATCGACCACATCCGGCGCTACGGAACTCGCCATTCTGAATGCATCGTAACGGAAAACCGGGAGCGCGCGGAGCGGTTTTTACGGGAAATCGACGCTGCGGTTGTATACCACAACGCCTCCACACGGTTCACCGACGGCTTCGAATTCGGCTTCGGCGCAGAAATCGGCATCAGCACCCAGAAGCTGCACGCCCGCGGACCGATGGGATTGAAAGAGCTGACGTCATACAAATACGTCGTCCGCGGCGACGGCCAGATCCGCACGTGAGGGGAGACGGCGATGCATGCGGAAAAAACGTTGTCCGAAACGTCCATCCTCTTTCTCGGCGCCGGCAACATGGCGGAAGCGCTCATCCGCGGCCTCTGCGAATCGGGCGCCGCGGACCCAGTCCGCATCTGCGTGCTGAACGCCGTCGACGCCGAAAAACGGGTCCGGCTTGCTGAACGATACGGCGTGCGGACCGGATCGGTAGGGTCGGATTTGGCCGACGAAGCGCGGCGCGCCGACTGGATCGTTCTGGCTATGAAGCCGAAAGACGTCGGCCGTGCCTTGAGCGATCTGGTTCCCCACGTTTCCGAGGGGCATCTGGTCATTTCCGTTGTCGCCGGTCTGTCGATCGGCGCGATTCAGCGCGCCATAGGCCGACGGCCCGTCGTCCGCACGATGCCGAACACGTCGAGCACGATCGGTCTCGGCGCCACCGCCGTCGCCTTTTCGCCGGAAGTGACGGACCAACAGGCGAAGCTCGTCTTGGAACTGTTCCGCACCGTCGGCCTGGTAGAAACGGTGGCCGAACCTTTCTTAGATGCCGTCACCGCCTTGTCCGGCAGTGGGCCCGCCTATGTCTACCTGCTGATGGAAGCAATGGCCGCCGAAGCCGCCGCGCAAGGGCTTGACCCCGGATGCGCTCTTCGTCTTGCTACCCAGACGGCGCTCGGCGCGGCCGAAATGGTGCGGAAAACGGGAGAACATCCGGCGGAATTGCGCCGGCGCGTCGCGTCGCCGAACGGAACGACCCAGGCCGCGCTCGAAATACTCGATCGGATGGGCTTCGTCCCCGCCGTCCGTGCGGCGATGCGGCGTGCTGCAGAACGGTCGCAGGAAATCGGCCTTGAGCTCGACCGCTCGATCCCGGGCGCGTAACAACGCCGTCTTCGTCCATGCGGTCATTTTCACCCGGACGGATGAGAAACGGGCGTGCAAGGCATCCTTGAGAACAGAAGGCCTCGCGACGGCATCACCGATCTCGCCGCCAGCTCGACGAACGACGGGAGGATGCCCATGAACGAGCTTTGTCTGGAGGACGTCGAACGAACGTTTCAGCTTTTGCGTCAGACGAAAGCCCGACTCGACGCCCGCGGCTTTTTCCCCGCCACGAGCGGCAACCTGTCCGCCCGCATTGGACCGTTTTCGCCCGACCGGTTCGCGTTTGCCGTCACGACCGGCGGCCGGGACAAATCCGACATGTCGCCGGAAGATTTCCTGATCGTCGACCAGAACGGCCGCCCCGTCGGAGAAACTCGGCTGAAACCGTCGGCTGAAACGCTCATCCACTGCGAAATTTACCGACTGACCGGCTGCGGGGCCGTCGTCCACGCCCATACCGTGTTCAACAATCTGGCGTCGGAGCTGTACAGGGAACAAGGAGGCGTGCCGATCGAGGGATGCGACATGCTGAAGGCGTTCGGGATTTGGGAAACCGGCGCTCCCGTCGAACTTCCCATCCTTCCCAACGACGGGGACGCCGTCCGCGTTGCCCGAAGTATCAAGAGCGGCATAACGCGGAAAGTGCCAGGCTTTTTATTGCACAACCACGGCATTTTCGTCTGGGGCGACGACCTGCAGGCCGCGCGCCGGCATCTCGAAGCGTTCGAATTTTTGTTGGAGCTCCGTTGCAGGCTTGATGAGGCGCGTCGATCCTGAATCCAGGGGGAACGAAAGGCGCATGAAAATCGACCTGTCCGGCGATTCCGACGAGAAGGCGCTGGCCGTGTTCGAGGCGCTCGCCAGCGCCGTGCGGCTGAAAATGCTGCGGCTTTTAGCAGAACGGCCGATGAACGTCCGCGAACTGGCCGAAGCGACCGGACTGAGCAGCGCCATCATGACCCTGCACGTGCGGAAATTGGAACGAGCCGGCCTTGTCCGCACGGAGCTGCTTCCCGGGCGCAACGGCGTGCAAAAACGGTGTTCGCTGGCCGTCGCCCGGCTGGAAACCGTATTCCCGACCGCCCGGACGGCCGAAAAAGAATTTCATGAAGTTGAAATTTCCGTCGGTCATTACGTCGATTTCCGGATTGAGCCGACTTGCGGCCTGGCAACGACGGAAAAGGTGATCGGAGAATTCGACGAACCGGTTTATTTTTCTCATCCCGAGCGTGTCAACGCCAAAATTTTATGGTTCGGCAAAGGGTACGTCGAATATCGCGTCCCCAATTTTCTACTTGCCAGCCAACAACCGGTCGAACTTGAAATCTCGCTTGAACTTTCGTCCGAAGCGCCGCGAACGAATCCGGACTGGCCGTCCGACATCGCGTTTTACTTAAACGGCGTCCGGCTCGGCGTCTGGACGAGCCCGGGTGATTTCGGTGACCGGCGCGGCCGGTACACGCCCGACTGGTGGCCGCCGGCCATCAACCAGTATGGTTTGCTGAAGCGGCTGAAAATCACGAAAAACGGTACGTTCGTCGACGGCAACCCGATGTCGAGCGTGACGATCGACGACGTCTCGATCCGAAACCGGCACTGGTCCTTCCGCATCGCCGTCGAGGACGACGCCGAACACATCGGCGGCGCCACGCTGTTCGGGCGCGGATTCGGCAACTACGACCAGGACATCGTGTTCCGCCTCTTTTACGTCAAAACGTCGCCCGGGCCATTTCCGCAAACCACTCCGGATACCGATCGCGGATAACGCGTAGTCCGGTCGTTCGGTCGCGCAGGCCCGGCGCCTCGCGAAGCGCCGACTCTACCCGCTCCGGCCCGAATCCGAGCTCGGCCGGGGTGCTCGGCGCGCCGACTCGACGCAGCTTTGCAGCTAAATCGTCCGGCTTCGGCAAGTCCGTATAAAAACGCGCAAACGGCTCGGGCTCCCGTTCAGCGAGCCGGCGATACAACGCCGACACAAGCACGGTCGCCACCCCGACCTTGACGCCGTGTAGGCGCTGCCGTTCGCCGCGGGCGAGCGACTGCATCTCCCACGCGTGCGACACGTGATGCTCTCCGCCCGATGCCGGCCGGGAATGGCCGACGGCCTGCATCGACAGACCGGACAGCAGGAGCGCTTCGGCAAGAGCCGCTATCCCTTTTTCGTCTGCGTCTGCGATCGCCGCTTCGTTTCGAAAGCATCGCGCAAGCGCCTCTTTGGTCATCCGGTAGGCCGTAGGGCAGAACGGTTCTCCGCCGAGCTCCCGCGAACAAAGCCAGTCGGCAAGCGCCGTCCATTTCCCGATCATATCGCCGTAGCCGGCGGCGATCAACTCGCGCGGCGCGTTCGCCAACACTTCGGTGTCGGCGAACAGCGCCTCCGGCGCCACGGCGGGCACGGTCGTCTTGACGCCGCCGACGACGACCGGAGCGCCCGCCGACGTAAATCCGTCGACCGACGGCGCCGTCGGCACCGACACGAACGGAATACGCATTTTCGCCGCAACCAACCGCACGATGTCGTGAATCGTACCCGCCCCGACGGCAACCAACAACCGCGTGCCGGCGTCCGCCGCCAACAAGACGCGTAGGACGGCGTCGCCGTCGGCCGTCACGTCGCCGGCGGCGTTCGGCGTAAGACAACAGACGGCGAAACGGACGCCCTTTCGAGCCAGCTCTTCTTCTAAGCGCAGTCCCACGGCTTTGCGCGTGGCGGCGTCGGCGACGAGCAAAACGTCGGATAGGGCGGTCCGGCGTACGTACGCCGCCGCCTCTTCCAGCGCTCCCGGTGCAAGACGGCAGACCGTCCGAATGTCGGTATCGGTATGGCGATGGCCGCACCGGCAAGACAGGAAATCCTTTCGCCACGCTGCGATCTCGGTTTCGATGTCCACGTCCCCTCACACCTGACGATTATTTTTGCCCGTGAAAACGACGGGCGTATTCTTTCGCCTGTTCGACGGTTTGCACTCGGTTACGCGCCCACTCTAACAAAATTCGATCGATGTATTTAAAGTATACTTTTCCGGCAAAAACTGCTTCTTTCAGGGCGGCGCGAATGAGCGGTTCCGGATAACGGTCCTCGTCGAGCCACTGCACGATCGTTTCGCATTCCATCGGGGAAAGCGGTCTGCCAAATTCTTTTTCGAAGACGGTAAACAGATCGTCCGCCGCCTTGGCGGACGGAGCGGCCGCCGATCCGATACCGGCCGGCCGGTCAGGCGCCTTGTCGTCCTTCCCCGTTTCGTGCGCCTCAAGCGCCGCGATTTTCCGAAAAAACGGCTCGATGCGGTAGACTTCATAATGAACGTCGCGTTCCGGATCGAGCCGCTGCTCGATTTCGACCAAGCCTTCCTTAACGAGTCGCTCCAGCGATGCCATCACTTCGTCAGGCCCGGCGCTCAGTCGGCCGATCAGCTGTTCCGGCGTCGGGAACTCGACGCCGTCGACCGTTCGGAACACCAGCAGGTGCAAAAGCACCATCACGTCCAGTTCTGAAAGCCGAAGCCTGCGATAGGCTTTGAAAACGGCGGCGGGAATCGTCACGGTTTTGTCCAGCCATCCCGCAGCCAGCCCGTCTTCGTAACGACCGGAATGCGTGCGGACCTCCATCGGTCTTTCAACCTTTCAGTCGAGTAAACGTATCGTTTCCAGCCAACGACCGTCCTCAAACCGATAGTAATCATAAAACGACCGTTCACGCCCGTCGCGTTCGGCGCGATAATAGACCTCCCAAACGTACTCGCCTTGATAAATGCCCGGCAAAACGCGAATGACGCGCGCTCCGGGCACCCGGTCGGCGACCGCGCGGCGGACGTCGTCCTCACCGACGCCTTCGTCGGCATATACGGCGTGCGTCACCGTCGGCGTCGCCCACGCGACGGTCCGGCGGCCGTCCCGTGTTTGTCCGAAAGCGACCAGAACTGGTTCGTCACCGAAAAATAAGGATGTTCTCTCGATGTCGGCGATGAGGCCCGTCGCTTGAAGCCGATTCAACGCGCTGCGTTCGAAAGCGTCCACCGGCGCACGGATCGTCCGATATGTCGAAACGGTGAACGCCGCGGCCAACATCGCCGCCGCCAGCACCCCGAGCGTCCATTTTGCGCCCGGCTTCATCGCCGTCACCCTTTCGAAGCGCCCGTCAACCGGGCGAATCGCGCCTCCGCTTCCGCACGGATGCGTTCTTCGTCGAGCCGTACGCACATCCGACCGCGAACAACCGCTTGGCCGTCGATCCAGACGTCCGTCACGTCGGCGCCGGATGCCGCGTAGACGAGATGCGACACGACGTCCGACCGCGGATAGAAATGGGGCTGTTCCGCGTCGACGGCGATGATGTCGGCTTTCATGCCCGGCGCGAGTTTGCCGACGTCGTCCAGCCACAAAGCACGCGCGCCGTCGACGGTGCCGAGTCTCAGCGCTTGAAAGGCGCCGACCGCGGTCGCGTCGCCGGTCGTCGCCTTGGCGATCAGCGCGGCGAGCCGGATTTCTTCAAACATGTCGAGATTGTTGTTGCTGGCCGCGCCGTCGGTGCCGAGGCCGACGGTCACGCCCGCGCGGAGCAAATCGGCGAGACGCGCGAATCCGCTGGCCAGTTTCAGGTTGCTGCCGGGATTGTGGGAGACGTGAACGCCGTACTGCGCCAGCGTTTCGATTTCTTTGTCCGTCAGGTGGACGGCGTGCGCCGCCAGACACGGCCTCGAAAACAGCCCGATGCGGGCCATATGTTCGACAGGCCGAAGCCCATACTTTCGCTCGTGTTCTTCCACTTCCCGCCGGGTTTCGGACAAATGGATGTGAACCGGCAAGTCCAGCTCGTGCGCGGCTTCCACGATCCGTTCGATGTACTCAGGAGGACATGTGTAAGGAGCGTGCGGCGCGAGCATCGTTGTAATCCGGCCGTCCGCGGCTCCGTTCCATTGCCGCGCGAACCGGACGGCGTCGTCCAGTTTCGCCCGTTGCACCTCCGGCGGGCAGAGGCCGATCACCCCGCGGGCAAGCGCTGCGCGGATGCCGGACTCGGCGACCGCCTCGGCGACCCGGTCCATCTGATCGTACATATCGGCAAAACACGTCGTGCCGCTTTTCAACATTTCGACGATGGCCAGCAGTGTCCCCCAGTAAACATCGTCGCCCGTAAACCGCGCTTCCGCAGGCCACATTTTTTTTTCCAGCCATTCGCCGAGCTCCATGTCGTCGCCGTACCCTCTTAAAAGCGACATGGCGGCGTGCGAATGCGTATTGACCAACCCGGGCAAAAACCACTTACCCCGCCCGTCGACGATTTCATCGAACTCGCCGGTCGGCCGTTCGGGGCCGATCCATTCGATACGGCCGTCGGCGACGCTCATGTAGCCTTCAACGACCGGACGCCGCTCGTCCATCGTGATGAACGTGCCGCCTGCAAACAGAACGCGCGCCATTGCCGTTTCCACATCCTTTCCCATTGCACCCGAACGCGGCTGAATTTCACTTTACGCCGTTTTCGGCGTGAAATCAAGGTTGCCAACCCGGACGCGCTGTGATATTTTAATCTTCGATCGGCAACAACAAAAGGATCGGGGGCGCACGTCGTGCTCGTGTTCAAAAAACGGAAAGACACCGATTTTCTTCAGTTGCTCCTTCAGTCGGCCGAAAACGCGCTGAACGGCGCCAGACTGTTCCGACAGGCGATGGAGGGCGCGGCGCCCCCGTCGAATTATCTCGATCCCATCAAATCGCTCGAAAGCGAAGGCGACCGCATCACCCACCGCATCTACCGCGGCCTCGCGCAGGTGTTCATCACGCCGCTGGACCGGGAAGACATTCTCGAACTCGCCGTCCGCATCGACGACGTCATGGACGGCATCGAAGCGTCGATCGCCCGGTTCGACTACATGCAGATCGAACAGCCGAACGGCTATATGCGCGATTTCGCTCACGTTCTCGTCGAATCGTGCGAACATATCGTCGAGGCGTTTCGGTTGCTGGCAAGAAAAAAATACTTGCAGATCCGCGAACATACGGTCCGCATCAACGACCTGGAAAACGAAGCGGATCGCCTGATGCGGGAAGGGATCCGCGACATTTTCACCAAGCCGAGCGATCCCTATCGCGATTTTAAGCTGAAAGAACTGTACGAACGGCTTGAAGAAACGACCGATTGCTGCGAAGACGTCGCCGACATTTTGGAAAGCGTGGTTCTGAAATATGCCTGACATCAGCTTGCTCGTCGTCCTCGTGTTGGCGCTCGCCCTCTTTTTCGACTTCACGAACGGCTGGAACGACTCCGCCAACGCCATCGCCACCGTCGTGGCGACGCGCGTGCTCAAACCGCTGCACGCCGTGCTGCTGGCGGCGGTGCTTAATCTAGCCGGCGCGTTTGCATTCACCGGCGTCGCCAAAACGATTTTCAAAGGAATCGCCGATCCGTCGCGTATGTCCGATCTATACGTCGTCGCCGCCATCTTGATCGGTGCGATCGCCTGGAACACGCTCATGACGTTGCTCGGCTTGCCGATCAGCGCCTCCCACGCGCTCATCGGCGGAATCGTCGGGGCGGCCTATGCCTACGGCGGCGCCGGAGTGCTCGTCGCCAAAGGCATTTACATGACGTTGCTCGCGATGCTCGTGTCGCCAGCGATCGGCATCGCCGCTGCCTATGTGCTGATGCGCCTGCTGAACGCCGCGTTCGCCCGCGTTCCGCATTCGCGCGTGCGGAAAACGTTCGGATGGCTTCAGCTGCTGTCGGTTTCGTTCATGTCGTTCAGCCACGGCACCAACGACGCGCAGAAAACGATGGGCATCATGATGATGGCGTTGACGATCGGCGGACTGGCGCATACCGGTTCCGACATCCCCGCGTGGGTCAAAGTGTCCGCAGGACTGGCCATCGCCATCGGCACCGCCGTCGGCGGATGGAAAGTCGTCAAGACCATGGGCTTGCGCCTGAGCAAACTCGAACCGATTCACGGCTTTGCGGCGGAAACCGCGGCGGCGACCATTCTGACGACCGTCTCGAAGCTCGGCATTCCGGTCAGCTCGACGCACACGATCACCGGTTCCATTATCGGCGTTGGCCTTTCCCGCGGATTGTCGTCCGTGCGCTGGGGCGTCGCCGGCAAAATCGTCTACGCCTGGGTATTGACCTTGCCGGGAACGGCCGTCCTGTCGTTCGTCGTCTACGAAGCGATCCGCTGGCTACGCCAATTCTAGAGCCTGTGCGATCAATTTAAATAATAAGCCAAACTCTGGAGATCCGCTGTGAAATCGGCATGATGAACGCGGACATGCGGCGGCACGCGCAAGACAACGGGCGCGAAATTCAAAATCGCGTCGACGCCCGCCTCGACGAAACGGTTCGCGACGGACTGCGCTTCGGAAGCGGGAACGGTGATGATGCCGATCCGGATGTTTTTCGCCGCAACCGTCGCCGCAAGCTCGTCCATCGGCAAGATCGTCAGGTTATTGATCTTCTGGCCGATTTTTTCCGGAGCCGCGTCGAATACGGCGACGATTTTCATATTGTCGCGTAGATAAGCGTTGTAATTGCAAAGCGCCCGGCCGAGGTTGCCCGCCCCGACGAGTCCGACCGCGATCGTCCGGTCCAGTTTTAGAATTTGCCTGATCTTTTCGATCAAATAAGAAACATCGTAACCAATCCCCTTTTTTCCGAATTCCCCAAAATATGCGAGATCCTTGCGGATTTGCGCCGGATTCAGATCCAGCTTGCGGCCGAGTTCCTTCGACGAAATCGTCCGCACGCCGTTGCGCCGCAATTCCTCGAGATGTCGTAAATAAATCGGCAGCCGGCGTACGACCGCCTCCGAAATGCGTTCGGTTTTCATAAAGACTCCCCTTTCAGCCATTCGGCGACGCGCGCGGCGATCCGCCGCGTCGGCAGCGCTTCGACAGTCGGTTCGGGAAGCGACCGCAAAAAATATTTTCCGTACCGGGCTTCCAGAACGCGGGAATCGTACACGATCGCGACACCTCGGTCGGTCGAGCGCCGGATCAGCCTGCCGAATCCCTGTTTGAACCGAATGACGGCCTGTGGAACCGAATAATGAAGAAACGGATCTTTGTTCATCCGTTTCAGCCATTCCGCCTTCGCCTCGGCGACGGGATGACGCGGCGGCTCGAACGGCAGCCGGACGATGGCCAGGCAGCTGAGCGCCCCACCGGGAATGTCGACGCCTTCCCAAAAACTGCTCGTCCCCAGAAGCACAGAACGGCTGCATTCCTGAAACAGGCGGACGAGCTGGCTGCGGCTGGCGCCGTCGACGCCCTGGCCGAACACCCGAATGCCGTGCGGCGCAAGCCTGCGATCCAACTCGTCGTACACGTCGCGCAACATCCGGTACGACGTGAACAGAACGAGCATGCGGCCCCCGGTCGTCAGGGCGGTCTCGGCGAGCGATTCCGCCAGTCGTTCGACAAATGCGGGATCCGGGCGAACGCCTCCGATTTTCGGAAAATCGTTCGGAATGATCACAAGCGACTGCTCGCGGTAACAAAACGGTGAAGACAGCCGGACGACGCGAACCGATTCCGCAAAAACCGGATCGTCCGCCGCCAGCCCCAGCCGCTCGCGTACGTAATCGAACGAATCGCCGACGGTCAACGTCGCCGACGTCAGCACGACGCTGTCTTTGGCCTCAAATACGTTCTCCCGCAACAAGTCGCCGACATCGACAGGAACGGCCGTCGCCGCGACGTTCGTCCATTTTCCACGCGACGAAAAAACGCCCTCGAGCCAATATACATACCGTTCGTCGTCAAGCGCGATCAAAAAAGCCAAATCATCCCTCAAACGGACGAGCTCCTTGGCGATCCCCGCTACATCGACGGCCAGCCCACTCGTCGCGGAAGGTTCAAGCTCCTGCCGCAGCGCTTCGGACAACCGCGACAGCCCGTCCGCCAAACTGTCGATCGTTTCTAGAAACGCATTCACCTGGCGAACGGTCTCGTTCCAATCCGGCGGGAGCGCGTCGCGTTTCCAGCGCACGAGGCATTCCCCGGATTCCGAACGAGCCGAAATCGCGTCGGAAAGCCATCCTTCCCACCGCCGGATCAGCGCCTCCCATTGAGCGCTCGCCTCTACAACAAGGCTTTCCAGATGATCAAGCGTTTCCTCCAAGCGTTCTTTATCTATTTCATATAATTCTTTCATTCTGATCCGCAAAAGCGGCAAAAATCCGGTTCTCGCGTCCTTGTAAAGGCGTGCGAACAAGGCGGAAAAGTCGCGCGCCGACACCGCTCGACCGAAATGCCGCGAAGCCGTCTCCTCGAGATGGTGCGCCTCGTCGACGATCAACCGCGAGTAAGAAGGCAACACACGGCGATCAACCTGAAAATCGGTCAAAAGCAGCGCATGGTTGGTCACGATGATGTCAGCCCGCTGAGCATCGTGCCGCGCGCGGTGATAATAACACATCCGAAACCAAGGGCAGGCACGGTTAAGACAAGAATCCGCATCACTTTCTATAGATTTCCATAATTGACGCCCTTGCGAGTCGAGCGACAGTTCTTCCACGTCGCCGGTTTCGGTTTCCGTAAGCCAAACGATAAGTTGTGCGGCCAGCATACGGTCTTCCGCGGTTTCGAATTCGGCCGCCGTCGCCTTCCATTCCCATTTGCGAAGGCAAAGATACCGGTTGCGGCCTTTGAGCACGGCAGCCCGAAACGGATGCGGAACGACGTCCGCAAGCAGCGGCAAATCGCGCCGGCGGAGCTGTTCCTGTAGATTGACCGTATGCGTCGATACGACAACCTTTTCCCCGGTGCCCAACGCATGAAATAACGCGGGAACGAGATAACCGAGCGTCTTACCTGTGCCGGTTCCCGCTTCGACAAACAAGAGTCCGCCCTCTTCGAGAACCGACGCAACCGCTTCGGCCATCTGGTCCTGGGAACGGCGTTCCTCATATGCGTCGAACCGCGTGCGCAGACGCTCTTTGACGTCCCGATAAAACTCCGCGAACGAACCGTCGAGCGGCAAACGGTCTTTCTCGACGTCATCCTGCACTTCGTCGTTTCCCCATTCGCCGACGGCAAAAGCAAAATCGCGGAAAACACGAAAACCCGGCACGTCTTCCATTTCACGGCGGAGACTTGCCATTTCATTCCAAAACCAAGCAAAATCCGATCCTTCGCCTCTGAACAGCTCGGCGATCCTGCGCACTGCCGTCAAAGGCAGCGCGCGCATTTTGTCAAGACACGCCTTCCAGACGCCCGCCGTCGCCTCCGCATCAGGGCCTGCACGATGCGGCCGCTCGTGCGGAATCCCCAATTTACCGGCAACGTACGCCAGCGACCGCTCCGCCCATGTCGGAAACAGCACGCGCACGAAATCGGCCGTATCGAGCGAACGGCCCGCCCAAGCAAAATAACCATTTTCTTCCATTTCACGACACAAAAACTTAAGATCGAATCCGACGTTATGACCGACCAGCACCCGGTCCTCGAGCAGCGGAAGCACTTTCGGCAAAAGTTCCGCCATGGCCGGAGCGTCGCGAAGATCGGATTCGGCAATGCCGGTTAGCCGCGAAATCCGCGCGGGCAGCGGCCGTTCGGGACGGACGAACGAAACGAACCGACCGACGACGTCGACGCCGTCCATCAGGACCACGGCCAGCTCGACGATACGGTCGTTATCCGGATCGAATCCGGTCGTTTCGACGTCCAACACGGCGTACTTCATCGCTCCCGCCATCCCCCGTCTTGGTTCAATTCCGCTCCCAGCCATAAGCATACCAAAGGCGGGCGGGAAACGCTACAGGACGGTCGAATGGGGCTCGTCGGACAATACGGAAGCCACCTTATTGTCGCCGTGCATAATCAACACTTTGGGCCGATGCTTCCGCGCCTCCTCGTCGCTCATGACGGCGTACGAAATGATGATCACCGTGTCGCCCGGCTGAACGAGCCGGGCGGCCGCGCCGTTTAACCCGATCATGCCGCTGCCGCGCGGCCCCGGTATGACATACGTCTCCAGACGAGCGCCGTTATGATTGTTGACGACCTGCACCTTTTCGTTCGGCAAGAGATCCGCCATCTCCATCAACTGTTCATCGATCGTGATACTGCCGACGTAGTGCAGATTCGCTTCCGTCACGGTCGCGCGATGAATTTTGGATTTCATCATCGTCCGGAACATGTCGCCGCCTCCCCGGTCCGAAAATCGAGAATCCGATTGTCGATCAACCTTGTTTTTCCGAAACGGACCGCCACCGCGGCGATGATGCGCCCGGCGTCCACGACCGAGGGCGTCTTCACCGGCGACAGCGACGGATATTCGAGCACCTCGACATAATCGATGTCCGCCAGCGGCGCGGTCCGGATTTCTTCTTCCAGCTTCCGTTTCAGCTCTTGTGGAGCGGTCAAACCCTGCGCCAGCCATTCGTCCAGGCGCGACAACGCCCGATAAAGAACCGTCGCCTGCTTTCGCTCTTCGGGCGACAGATACACATTCCGGGAACTGAGCGCCAGTCCGTCGGGCTCGCGCACCGTCGGGCACGCGACGATCTGAACGGGGATGTTCAGATCGGCGACCATTCGTTCGACGACCGCCACCTGTTGGGCGTCTTTGAGTCCGAAATAGGCCCGATCCGGCTGGATGATATGGAACAATTTGGAGACGACCGTCGCGACGCCCTCGAAATGCCCCGGTCGGCTCCTGCCGCACAGCGGTTCGCTCAGTTCCGATACGATCACGCGCGTTTTCGGCGGTTCCGGATACATTTCGCGGACGTCGGGCAAAAAGGCGAGATCGACGCCCGCTTCTTCGGCCATCCGCAAGTCGCGCGCTTCGTCGCGAGGATACCGTTCGTAATCTTCGGAAGGACCGAACTGCAGCGGATTGACGAAAACACTCAAGACGACGAATTCCGTGTCCCGCCGTGCAGCCTTCATGAGGCTGAGGTGACCTTCGTGCAAATACCCCATCGTCGGGACGAATCCGATCGACGGCCTGCCGCCGCCGCGGATCGTCCGCTCTCGGTAAGCCTCTACGGCGGCGCGCGCCTCCGCGATCGTCCGCACGACTTTCATCCCGCCTCGCCTCCCGAACGCGCGGAAGACGATTCGAAGCGGAACGATTCTTCATCGGACGGGAATCGCCTGTTCCGCACATCGTCGACGTAGCGCGCGAGCGCGTCCCGGATGCGGGAACCGAGATCTTCGTAACGGCGAACGAACCGTTTCGGCGTATCGTGCGGCGCATAGCCGACGAGGTCGTGAAAGACGAGCACCTGTCCGTCGCACCCGGCGCCTGAACCGATGCCGATCGTCGGCACCGAGACGCGGGACGTCACGCGGCGGGCGACTTCCTCCTCGACGAGCTCCAGCACGATCGCAAACACGCCCGCTTCTTCCAGAGCCAACGCATCATCGAGCAAGCGTTGCTCTTGCTCCGCCGTTTTCCCCTGCACTCGATAGCCGCCGATCCGATAAACCGACTGCGGCGTCAGGCCGATGTGGCCCATCACCGGCACCCCGGCCCGAACGATGGCCCGCACGGCGTCGGCGACTTCCCGACCCCCTTCGACCTTGACCGCATGGCAGCGGCCTTCCCGCATCAGTCGCGCGACGTTGCGCAGCGTCTCGTCTGCGCCGCCATGATACGTCATGAACGGCATATCCGCGACGACGAGCGGTCGCGTCACCGCTCGCGTCACCGCGCGGGTATGGCGGATCATATCGTCCAGCGTAACGGGCAACGTTGATTCGTAGCCGAGCACGACATTACCCAGCGAATCGCCGACCAGCAGTACATCGACGCCCGCCTCTTCCGCGAGTTTTGCCGTCGGATAATCGTATGCCGTCACGACGGCGATCGGCACGCCGTCGCGTTTCATTTTCCGCAGCGTCGCGGTCGACACCGTCTTCGCACTCATGAACCCGCCTCCCGGAACGCAAATAAAAAACCTTTCAGCGTCCCGGACGGGACCCGAAAGGTTCGCGCACCGTCAAGCTCGAACGCCGAAACGTTCCTTTCCGTCCCGGTCCCGGCTCGCGGCGCGCATAGCGCCGGTTCGGGCTACGGGCGAAAAGCCGTCGTTTCCGCGCGAACTTGAAAACAGATTCGCGGTGAATCTCATCGAGTGCGGTTCGTCCGGGACGATATCGCCTCTTGAAGGTATTATACCCCATCCGTGAGCAGTTCCACAAGCATGCCGAGCGGAAAATACCGACAAACACCTCCCTATGCATATGCGTTATTGATTCTTTTCAGAAACTGTGGTAGGAATGATAGAGAAAGCGGGGGATGCCGATTGGCCCGGATCGAATCGGGAATTCCGTCGTTAGTCCTGACGCTGTTGGGACTTTTAGCCTATGGGTCGATCGTCCTGAATCGGGAAATGTTCTTGTTGCTGTCGCTGAACGTTTTCTTGTTGCAAGCCGTCTTCTTTTTGCTGGACAAGCGAAAAAGTTTTCTTCTCCTCGCGGTTTACCTGTTCCTTCTCTGTTTCTACTATGTGTGGAAGGCCTTTACCATACCCGCCGATCTTCGGCCGCAAGGTCAGTGGATCGTCGAACAGTTGGTGTTCAGCCTCACGACGATCGCAGGTTGGCTACTTTCGAAAACGGTCCGTCAATGGATGGATGAAACGGAAAATTTGAGATTAAAGCTCAAAGAATTAGGCAAAGTCGATGAAAAGTTCGACGTTTTCACTTTTCAGGAGTTCGTCGAAAAAGCTAAAATGCTGTTCCACGGCGCCTTGCGTCGAAACGAACGGTTGATCAGCCTCATCGTCGCCTTGCCGGCGGAGCTGGACGACTATAAGCTGAATGTCTCGTTTGAGAAACTATGTGAAACGTGGAAACAATGCGTGCGCAGTTACTACGACGTCGTCGGCATGTTGGACAACCGTCGGCTGATCATCCTGTTGTCGAACGCTCAGCCGGAAACGGTGGAACGCGTCGTCGACCGCTTTTACCGAAAATGGAACGGCGGATTTCCCGTCGAAATCCGATATCAAGAGTGGAATTTCAAAGACTGGGAAAGCGTTGAACGCGAACTGACTCTCTGGAAAGGAGAAAAGACTTCTTAATCATGACGGTCATATTGGTATTCTTTTATATATCGTCTGGTTTTTTTTGGATTTTGTTGCTGTACCATTGCGTTTTGGCCCTCGCAGGTATATACGAGCGGCTCACCCCGAGCCGCTATCCGATCCCCGAGCGCTATCCGAGCGTCGCGTTGCTGATTCCCGCCTACAACGAAAGCCTGGTGCTGGCCGATACGTTGGAAGCGATGCGAAAACTCCGCTATCCGGGAAAACTCGACATCTATGTGCTGAACGACGGTTCGACGGATCATACGGCGGAAATCGCCCGATTTTACGCAGAACAAGTGCCCTTCATCCACTGCATCGATGTGCCGCCCGGCCAGCCGAAAGGCAAAGCGCGCGTCCTCAATTACGGCATTTCGGTTACCGACTCGGACTATGTGGCGGTGTTCGACGCCGACAATCGCCCGGCTCCCGACTGTCTGATGAAACTCGTCCACGCCGCTGTCTCGACGCCGAAAGCCGTCGGTGCGGTCGGCCACGTCCGGACGCTGAACGAGTCGCGCAATTTCTTCACGCGATGCATCGCACTCGAATTTTCGACGTTTCAGCTTTTGATGCAGGCGGGAAGATGGCGGTTGTTCCGGCTAGGATCGTTGCCCGGCACCGTCATGGTCGTACGCCGGGACGCGCTCATCGCAGCGGGCGGATACGATCCGAACGCGTTGGCCGAAGACGCCGACCTATCCATCTCGCTGAATAAGCGCGGAGGCCAATTGGTGGTCGTCCCGGAAGCCGTCTCATGGGAAGAAGAACCGGAGACGTTTTCCGTCTGGTTTCGTCAGCGGACGCGATGGATGGAGGGCAATTTTTATTTAATCGCCAAATCTTTGCGCCACGCCCGAGAGTTCCGCGGCAGAGCGGCGATCGACGCCGTTCAGCTTCTTTCGATTTATATCCTCGGCGTTTTGATGATGACCTACTCCAACATTTGTTTCTTATTGGGACTCACCGGTCTGTTCGCGGCGCCGTCGAATTTGCCGTTGCTTCTTTTCTGGTTCGATTCCTGGTTTATTCTGTTTCTTCAACTTTTGTCCGCCCAAATGCTGGACAAACCGCGCTTTCGGGCCGTCGATCTGGCCGTCGCGCTGGCGATGTATTTTACCTATGCGCAGCTTTGGTATCTCGTGCTTCTCCGCGGCGCTTGGCGCTATCAGAAGCGCAAACGCAAACCAATCGTTTGGGATAAAACGCAACGTTTCGGCAAAGGTCTTGACGTTTCCGCCTGACGGTCCGCTCAACCTTCGGCTTCGCGACATTGTTCGCATTCTCCGGACACGACGCGCTCGACTGTTCCATCTTCGAGACGGATTTCCAAGGCACCCGACGGGTCAAGGCCAAGCGCGACGCCCTTGACGGTCCGGTCCGCCGTCCGAACGGCAACCCGCTTGCCGACGGTCGCCGAATACGCATCCCATAACGTGCGGAACGGCTCGAACCCTTCCGTGAGATACAGTTCGTACATCCGCTCGAATTCGCCTAAAAATCCCGCCAACAGCTCCGCTCGCGACAGCCGCCGCCCGGCCTCCTTCGACAGCGACGTCGCCGTATGCCGGATCGGCTCGGGAAACCGGTCCGGATCGGCGTTGACGTTGACGCCGATGCCGACGACGACGTGGCGGACGCGCTCGTCTTCCGCGCTTGATTCGAGCAGGATGCCCGCGGCTTTCCGATCGCCGACGAGCAGATCGTTCGGCCATTTCAGCGCGGCCGACACGCCGGCCAGAAGACGGACCGCCCTACACAGCGCGACGGCCGTCACGAGCCCCAACTGGGGAATCCGGTAAACGGGGATGTTTGGCTTTAAAATGACGCTGAACCAAAGCCCCGTCCCCGGCGGGGAATGCCACGACCTTCCCATTCGCCCCCTTCCCGCCGATTGCCGGTCTGCGACGACGACGGCTCCCTCGCCTGCGCCTTCACGGATCCAGGCGGCGGCGACGTCCTGCGTGGAAGGCGATTCCTCCAGGCAAAGCAGTTGCCTGCCGAACACACGCGTGTCCAGCCGGCTCAAGACGTCGGCTTCGGTCAGCCGATCAGGCGCATCCGCCAGAAGATAACCGCGCCGCGGCGCGGTTTCGAACCGATACCCCTTCTCCTCGAGGCGGCGGACATATTTCCAGAGCGCCGACCGGGTCACCCCGAACAGGCGGCCGATCTCGGCGCCCGACACCCATCGTCCGGCGTTCTCGACAAACCACGCCTCGACGGCTTCCAGACGGTCGTCGGCGCGTCTCACCTGCTTTTCCCCCCTTCGCCCGCTCCTACCTTGCGGAGCGCGGCTTCAAGCAACGCTTCCCGCTCGTTGGCCACCCGCCCGAGCGCCGCGTCCAACGTCAGTTCGTCCAAAAGCCGCCCCAGCCATCGCCCCGGCGGGCGATGGAGGAGCCGCATCAAATCGTCGCCGCCGACGGCCAAGTCCTCTCTACGGGCGACCCGCATGCCGAGCGTCCAAGCCTCCCCGTTTTCCAATACCTGCTCAACGTCGCCTTCGGCGAGCCGGCCCTGCGCGCCGGCTCGGACCGCCCCGGCCGCGCGCGCCCATTCCAGCCAGCCGGACGCCGCGCGTTCTCCATGTCGAAGCACGGCGGCCGTCCAACGTTCGCGCAGATCGCCGGACGACGCCGTTTTCGCGCCGCCGGGCTGTATGCCGCCGAGCGCCCGGCCGAACGCGAGAATAGAGGAGATCGATTCAATCTTGTCCAACGAAAAACGAAGACGGCGCATGGCGGCAACCGCGCGTTCCGCCGTCGCGCCGAGCCCGATCCAGATCGCCGCCCAGCGCGTCTCCGGACGCGAAAGAGCGCCGATGAACGAACACTCCGAGGGCAGCGCCAGCCACGCCTCGTCGGAAAAACCGAGCGGTTCGCGAAAGTGCCGAAACAACCCGCTTTCGGCCAAAACCGCAACTCCGCGGGTCGGGTCGCGCCCTTCGAACGTTTTTTCCAACTCCGTCCGAACGCGTTCCATCGCGATGTGTTCCAGAAGCGGCGCGTTTGCCAGAAGAGCGTTCCACGTGTTCGGCTCGATCGAAAGGCCGAACTCGCAGGCAAACCGGATGCAGCGCAACATGCGAAGGGCATCCTCGCGGAACCGTTCCTCGGGAGAGCCGACCGACCTGAGCACGCCGGCTTCCAGGTCGCGTTTTCCGCCGAACGGGTCGATCAATCGGCCGTCGGCATCCATCGCCATGGCGTTCAGGGTGAAATCGCGCCGCCGCAAATCCTCGTACAGGTCGGAGACGAATTCGACGGACTTCGGACGGCGGAAATCCTCGTATTCGGATTCTTTCCGGAACGTCGTCACCTCAAAGGCATGGCGGCGCATCAAGACCGTCACCGTCCCGTGCCGGATGCCCGTCGGCACCGTGCGCGGGAAGGCGCGGACGATCTCTTCCGGTTTGGCCGACGTCGCGATGTCGATGTCGTGAACGGGTCTTCCGGCCACACGGTCGCGCACGCAACCGCCGACAAAATAGGCCTCATGGCCGAACCGTTTCAAGGTTTCCAGCACTTGCCGGCCTTCCGACCAGAGCGTCGATTCCGTATTGTCCAGAACGATCCCTCCTCTGACGTCAGCATTCCGGTTCAGGAAGCAGGTCGAGCCCGAGGATGCGCCGGTAGACGTTTTCGTACTGAATCGCCACGCGTTCGCCGCAAAACCGGCTGCGCGCGACGTCGATCGCCTTGCGCGACATCCGGCGGTACAGGTCGCGGTCCTCCAGCAGGCGAATCACGTAAGAAGCCATGGCGTCCGTATCGCCGACCGGTGCGAGAAAACCCGTCTCGCCATGCACCACTACCTCCGGCAACCCGCCCGTCCGCGAGCCGACAGTCGGAACGCCGCAGGCCATCGCCTCCAGGGCGACGAGGCCGAAGCTTTCCTTCTCCGACGGCAAAAGCAAGACGTCGGCCAAGGACAACACCTGAGCGACGTCGTCCCGCTTGCCGAGATACAAGACGCGGTCTTCGAGCCCCCGCTCGCGGACGAGCGAACAGACGACCGACAGCTCCGGGCCTTCCCCGGCCAGTACGAGGCGGGCCGGCATGACGGCGTTTACTTTTGCGAAAATGTCGACGACATCGGTCGCACGTTTGACCGGCCGGAAATTCGAAATGTGCAGCAACACCGCTTCATGAGGTTCGGCAAACTCCCTGCGCCACAAAGCGACGTCGTGCGGGTAATAAACGCGCGAATCGACGAAATTATAAATCCGGTCGATCGACCTTGAGACACCGAGCGTCAAGCGCGTCTGCCGGATCAAATCGTCGGAAACGGCCGTTACCGCGTCGCTGCGGTCGATCGCGTACCGAATCAGATCGCTGAGCGATGGATCTTGGCCGAGAATCGTAATATCCGTCCCGTGCAACGTCGTCACGACTTTCAAACCGCCGCCGACGATCTCACGGGCGAGCAGCGCGCACAGGGCATGCGGAACGGCATAGTGGACATGCAGAAGATCAAGCCCGCGCATCTGCGCCACCTGTGCCATTTTGCTGGCCAGCGACAAATCGTACGGCGGATACTTGAACACATAATAGTCGCAGATTTCGACTTCGTGGTAATAAATATTTTTATAAAATGATCCAAGTCGAAAAGGAAGACTATAGGTAATAAAATGGACTTCGTGGCCCTTTTCGGCGAGCAGCTTGCCGAGTTCGGTCGCCACGACGCCGGAACCGCCGAGCGTCGGATAACACGTGATTCCGATCCGAAACGTCTCCGGCATGGCCGTCCCCCCTTCAGAGCCGTTCGACGCGCACCGGACCTTTGGCCGCAAATCCTTCGGCATACTCTGCCGAGATGAGGCGGCCGACCGACCGGTCGCGCGTTTCGACGAAGTCGAGATACCCGGTGTTAAGCGGCGTCGCGACATAGCGCCCGTCCGTTCCGGGCGGCGTAAACTGGCTTTCGTAGCACCGGAGCGCCCGCCGCTTGATTTCGTAGACGTCCGTCACGTCGACGGCGATGTCGGGATGCGCCCAACCGTTGATGAAATAAAAATAAAGCCGCCCGACTTCAAACGGTTCGACGTCGGGCAGATACCGCCGAAGTTTCGCGCTGAACACCGCCTCTTCCGTAATCCGCGAGCACGCGACATGATCGGGATGCCGGTCGTCCCAATGCGGCGCCAACACGACGCGCGGCCGAAGCTCGCGAATCGCCCGTACAAGCCGGTCGATCGCCTCCGGCTCGCGCGCAAACGTCCGGTCCGGCAATCCGAGGTTGACGCGGACAGCCAATCCGAGCACGCTCGAAGCGCGCTCGCTTTCGGCCTGGCGGATTTCGGGCGTGCCGTTGGACGACATCTCCGCCTGCGTTAAGTCGACGACGCCGACTCGCAAACCCGCAGCGGCGTATTTGGCCATCAGCCCTCCTGCGCCGATCTCCGCATCGTCGGGATGGGCGGCGACGACGAGCAGGTCGAGTCCCTCCTTCATGCCGATTCCCCCTGGCCGTTTTCGACCGCTTCGCCCGGGGCCCCGACTTCCCCGCGAACGACGTCCCGCCAGGCGAAATCGCCGCGTTCCAGCGCGCGCACCAACAGCTCGGCCGTCGCGATATTGGTCGCCACCGGAACGCCGTGCACGTCGCAGAGCCGAAGCAGCGCCTGGATGTCCGGCTCATGCGGCTGGGCGGTCAATGGATCCCGCAAAAAAATCAGAAGATCGATCTCATTGCGTGCGACAAGCGCGCCGATCTGCTGGTCGCCGCCGAGCGGGCCCGACAGAAAGCAGTGAACCGGCAACCCCGTTTTTTCCATAATCAGCCGCCCGGTCGTTCCCGTCGCAAACAACCGGTGGCGAGCGAAAACGTGAACGTAGGCGGTCACAAAATCGAGCATGTCGTCTTTTTTCCGGTCGTGCGCGATGAGTGCGATATTCATCATGTACCACGTCGCCTCCGCCGTCGTCCGGAGATCAGTCCAGCAGCGCGTCGAATCCGTAAACAATGCCCGTCAATCCGAATACTTTCCGCACGGCGAGCGCGACGCCCGGCATGTACCCCGCCCGATCGTAGGAATCGTGGCGGATTTTGAGCGTTTGCCCGTAGCCGCCGAACACGACTTCCTGCTGCGCGAAAATACCGGGCAGGCGCACGCTGTGGATACGAAAACCGTGGATGTAGCCGCCGCGTGCTCCTTTTAGCTTTTCCTCTTCGTCCGGATGTCCCTGGCGGAACTCGGGGCGTTGCCGCGCGATGCGCTCCGCCGTCTCCAGCGATGTTCCCGACGGGGCGTCCAGCTTCTGGTCGCCGTGATATTCGATGATTTCAACATGAGGAAAATATTTGGCGGCCTGCTCGGCAAACCGCATCATCAGCACCGCGCCGATCGAAAAATTCGGCGCGACGACGCCGCCGATTCCTTTTTGCCGGCAAAGCGCGTCCAATTCCGCGATTTGCTCGGCCGACATGCCGGTCGTGCCGATGACCGGACGAACGCCGAGGCGGATGGCTGTTTTCGCGTTTTCGAACACCGCACGCGGGGTTGTGAAATCGACCAATACTTCCGCTCCGGATTCCAAAAGAGCAAGTTCCAGATCGTCCGTCAGCGCGACGCCGCAAGGCGGTTTGCCGACGATCGCGGCCGCATCCAGGCCGACGCGTTCGCGGTCGACGGCCGCTACCAACCGCAACCCCTCATCTTCCAGCGCGAGCCGAACGACTTCCCGCCCCATCCGGCCGCAAGCGCCCGTCACCGCCACGCGGATCGGTTCAGTCCGAACGCCGTCCATCGGGATCCACGTCCTTTCTTGTCCATCGGTTCGCGTCGCGGGTGCGGAATTTTTCCATCACCCGGTCGTGCGCCTCCGTCAGATCGATGCCGAGCGAATTGGCGAAACAGATCAGGATGAAAAGCAGATCGCCGAGCTCCATCTCGACAGAGTTTTCCGGCTCGTCCGGCTTTTTTGGCTTTTCTCCGAACCGATGGTTGATCTCTCTTGCCAACTCGCCGACCTCTTCCGTCAGACGGGCCAGCATCGTCAACGGCCGGAAATATCCTTCTTTAAATTGGGATATGTATTCATCCACTTCCTGCTGCATGCGCCGAAGAGTTTTTCCTTCCATGCATGCACCGTTCCCTTCCCGCCCGACTCGCTGTCCGTTCAAACACCATTATAACAGGACGTCCTCCCTCGTCAAAAAACGGCGCCTGCTGCGGCCGCCGCAAAATCACCACGTAGGGGAACCCGCGTAAAACTGGTATACTGGTAAAAGGCGCTGCATACGCCGACGGGGAGGGTCTTTCGGTGAAACAAGCTGTCGAACATCTCCGCAACGCGGTTCCGATCGCATTCGGCACCGCCCTATACGCATTCGGGCTTCATTACTTCGTTATTCCGAACGAGCTGATGGAAGGCGGCGTCACGGGTATCGCCGTGTTGCTGTATTACGCATTCGGCCTGTCGCCGGCCTGGATGACGCTTGTGCTGAACATCCCTTTGTTTTGGATCGGATGGAGAGTGCTCGGCAAAGGCGCTATGGCTTATACTGTGTTCGGCACGCTGTGCGTCGCGTTTTTTTTGTGGGTGACGGAACGTCTGGTCGGCGTAGGCCTGGTGGAGCCGTTCAAAACGTCGGATTATTTGCTGGCGGCGCTCTACGCGGGGCTTGCGCTGGGAACAGGCATCGGCATCGTGTTCCGGTTCGGCGGCACGACCGGCGGCGTCGATATCATCGCCCGCGTCCTGCACAAATGGAAAGGCTGGAGCATGGGGCAGATGATCCTCGTCATCGATTCGGCCGTCATCGGTTCATCTTTGCTCTATTTGCCGAAAGAAAAAGTACTCTACACGCTCGTCGCGGTGTTCGTCGCCACCCGCGTCATCGACTATATCGCCCAGGGCGGCTACGAGGCCAAGGCGTTTACCGTCGTGACGGACCGGGCGGACGCGATCGCCGAGCGCATCCTGCACGAGCTCGACCGCGGCGCGACGCTATTGCCCGCCGTCGGCGCCTACTCGGGCAAAAACCGACACATCGTCTATTGCGTCGTCTACCGCCACGAAGTGCGCCGACTTCGGCAAATCGTCCGGGCCGTCGATCCCGGCGCGTTCATCATCATCAGCGACGTCGCGGACGTGCTCGGCGAAGGCTTCCGGCCGGAATGACCGCGGCGAATTTTCTTGCCGTATCGTCGACAGTCCTATCCCCAGACTCGGCGTCATCCGTTGCGGTCCGCGCCTTTGCCGCGCACGGGAACGACGTCCTGTCCCCCCCGATACATACGGTACGCAGTATATGCAAGCGCAGCCAGGATTGCCGCAAATATCGAAGCCGCCCCGATGATATTCGTCGTTTCACCGTCTGAAATCGAGGGAGGCGCGAACGCGTCGCGGTCGTCTTCCTCTCCGAAGATCACCAATACGGCCTTGCGCAGTTCGGCGGCGTCGCGGTCGACGTCCTGCAGGGGAACCGCGCCGTCGGCCAGTTTTCGATCAAGACCGGCAAGCAGCCCGCGAATATACGCCATCATTTCCGGCTCGGTCCCGGCGGCCAACAGCGCCGGTTCCAACAGGCGAACGATCGCGGCAAGTCGTACAACCGCTCGGAACGCGGACGTCCGATCGGCGTCGTGTACGGCGTCCGCCAGCCGATCGAGTTCGCCGCGCACCGGTCGTATATATTGTTTCCAAAGCGGAACGCGATGCCCCGCAACCGCGTCGGCCGCCAGCCGCACGCTCGCCGCAGCCGACAGTGCCTCCTGAGCGTCCGCACCCGCCTTCAGAGCGCGTTCCCCGCGGTCGATCGCCTTATCGACCGCGTCCATCGCCGTGGAAAGGTTAGGGCGTTCCACCCGCACTTCGGCCGCCAGCAATCGGACAAGTCGGGCCTGGGCCAACGCCCTCTCCCGTTCGCGGCTGCGAACGACGTCGTACCAGTTGTTTGCCGCCTGCTCAAACCGGACGACCGTATCGCCTTCTGTCGCCGACGCCCGGAAGTCAGGCGTTGCGGCGGCCGCCAGCCAGAACATCGCGGACAGAACGGCCGCCACCCGTAATGCCGCCGTCGGCCGCGCAGCCCACTTGCCGCAAACCATTCGGACATCCCCCCATCATCACGATATGTGGGGATGTCCGCCTCTATACCCGTCCGACGGCGTCGGATCACTTGCCGCTAAGCCGAAGAACGACAGCGACCGCCAAGGACACGGCGCTAAGCGCAATCGTAAACATCGCAATCGCGCGCAGGTCGTCGGTCAAAACATCGGGCAGCCACGGATACAAACCCAAACCATAATCAACAGCGTCGTTGAGAAAGAGGCATACGCCGGCCACGAGAGCAGCGCGGTTCGAATATGTAAAGAAAGCGGCATAGACGCAAGCTTCGAGAACCATCGCAAGATGCGAAACGATGAGCATGACATGTTCAGGCGTCAGCGGGTCGCCCTGGCGCGCCCCTTCGACAATCAGCACTACCGCCCACAGGCCGTATTTGAACGAGGCGATGACGGCGTACGCCTCGATGAAACCGCGGGCCGGCGCGACGAGCGGAAACCGTAAACCGCGCACCCGCTCCCAAAACAACATGCCGGCAGCCGCCGCGAAAAACAAGCTCGCAGTCGGGCTGTCCGGCACGAACGGCAACAGCAGGCCGAGCCGCAAACGGCCTACCGTCTCGATCATTTGATTTTTATACCACCAATATCCGTACGCAGTGCCCGCCGCCTGAACGACCAAGATGGCGGCCAGCACCCGACGGTCCGTCCACACGTCCCGCCAAACGTCGCGCGCCGTCGTCCGAGCCATGGCATTACTCGCCCGCCTCGTCACGACGATTTCTGTTTGGCCAGCCATTCGGCCAGCTGTTCGATGTCGGCGTCGCTCAGCCCCTTGCTTTTCAACGCGTCGTACTGCGCGGGCATGACGCCGCTCGGCGTGCCTTTATGGATGATGTCCAAAATGCCCTGTTTGTCGTACTTGTCGCCGATCCCAAGCAGCTTCGGCGCCCCCGGCTTTCCGGCGAGGTCGGCGCCGTGGCACATGACGCACGTCGCCTTCTGGTAAATGGAATAGCCCGGCTCATCCTTGCCGACGATAGCGACCGGCCGCGTGCCGCCGCCTCCCCCGGCCTGGGGCGGCTGTCCCGACTGCTTCTGCTCTTTAAGCTCCTGCTCGCGCTGAATATGTTCAGGCGTAATGCCCTTGGTCGCAAGCTCGTGTTTGTAGTGGTCCCATGCCACGACCGTGAGGTGAATCATCGCCAAGAGCGAGAGCAGCATGACCGACGAGGCGATCGGCCGGCGGTAAAACCGGCGTTCCGGCCCGCGGTCGAGAAACGGTGCGAGCAACAGGGCGAGAAACCCGAGCGCCGGCAGCACGAACGTTCCGAACACGACCCAGTCTTGGGACGTGTACGGATATTTCAGCAGCTGATAAAGAAACAGAAAATACCAGTCCGGCATCGGAATAAAGTCGGCCTTGAGCGGGTCCGCCGGATAGCCGAGCGGCGCCTTTTCCTGCAGCACGAGCAGCAGGAAGCCGACGAGCACGACGACGCCGACCATCCACTCTTTCAGCAGGAAATTCGGCACGAACACTTCCGACTTGCCCGGATACGCGGAAAAATCTTTCGGCGCAATCGGCTTCGTCCGCTTGCGGACGCGCGAATCGCCGACATAAACGATTTTCTCTTCGCGATCTTGCCTGTCGTGCGCCACGACGCGCTCCTCCTTCCCGTAGCGAGCCCTCACAGCGGGCCCGAAATGCCCTGCCGGCGGATCATGATGAAATGCGCGGCGAGCAACGCCAGCAGAACGCCGGGCAAGAAAAACACATGCAACGCGAAAAACCGCGTCAGCGTCTGGGCGCCGACGATATCGCCGCCCTGCAGGAACGTTTTGATGTAAGGTCCTATCAGCGGAACGTTTTCCGCGATCTGAATGCCGACTTTCGTCGCGAAATACGCCTTGTTGTCCCACGGCAACAGATAACCGGTAAACCCGAGCCCGAGCATCACCGCGAAAATCAAGACGCCGACGACCCAGTTCATCTCGCGCGGCGACTTGTAGGAACCGGTGAAAAACACGCGCAGCGTGTGCAGGAACATCATCACGATGACGAGGCTCGCGCCCCAGTGATGCATGCCGCGGACGATCGCGCCGAACGGCACCTGATGTTGCAGATAGTCGACGCTTTTATAGGCGTTCTCGATGTCCGGAACGTAATACATCGTCAGAAACATGCCTGACAAAATCTGAATGACCGTGATGAAAAACGTAAGACCGCCGAAACAGTACACGAACGCGGAAAAATGATGCGCCGGGTTGACATGTTCCGGCACTTCGTGATCGGCCACGTCGCGCCACAGCGGCGTAATGTCCAGCCGCTCGTCGATCCAGTTGTAGATCGCCTTGATCATCTCCGGCTCCCTCACTTCACCCGACGGTTCGGGACGATTTGTCCGAGATAGACCCAGCCGTTTTCCACCTTGACGTCGTACTCGTCAAGCGGCAACGGCGCGACGGCCAGATTTTTGCCGTTAATGTCGTAGCGCGCTTCGTGGCACGGGCAAAAAAACAGATTTGGAAACCGCGCATCGGAATTCCATTGCACTGTACAACCGAGGTGCTTGCAGATCGGCGACAGCGCGTATACTTTCCCTCCCGGATCGCGCGCGATCCAGGCCGCGAACTTCGGTTCGCTGACGTACCAGCCGTCGACCTGCCGCTTCGTGAAATTGACCTCGGTCGGCGTGCCGGTCACCTTGCTTTCCTCGATCACCTTCACCCATTCCGCCTCGCCCTTGGCGCTGATCAGCGGGTCGACGGCGAACCGCAGCATCGGCACGATCGTGCCGGCCGCCATGAATGCGCCGGTGCCGCCGAGCGTATAGCACAGAAACTGGCGGCGGGACATTTCACGTCTCAAGAGAGGCTTCTGTTCGAGGGACTGCTGTTGTTCGTCATCGCGCATGTTCGACGCAAACCCCCTTCACGACATTACCTATATTAGCCGAGGGGGACGGAAGCGTCAAGGACAAAGCCGCTTCGCGGACGCTCCGGACGACCGCCGGCTTTAAAAAGTTGCGTTTTTTGTCACATCTTCGCCCCGCCACAGCCGGCGGATTTCCGCCGCCCAATCCGCACCTTCGCTCGGGCCGACGACGAGATCGGCCGCGACTTCCTCAGCCGCGAGGGAGACGTCGGCGACGACGACGACGTACCGGAAGCCCTGAGCGCGGATCGCCCCGCACACGCCGCGCAGCGCCCTTTTCCAATCCTCGCCGCCGCTTTCGCCGAACACGTAATGAAAGGCCGGAAACGTCACCGTCCGGCCGTAAAAGGCGGTCTCCAACGGTTCCAGCCGATCGCGCAGACGCCGCAGCACCTCCGCCGCCCGCCACGGCGGTTCGTCGCCCGCCAGCCCGGTCACCGGAAGCAGGCACGTATCCAGATACGGCCGCCATGCGTCCCAACGATCCCGGTCGATCTCGTTGAATTTCATCTGCCGTTCCTTGCCTTTCCGTTCAATCGGCCCGCCCCGACGCGGCGGCCGCCGAGACCGGTATTTCCTTAAACTTTACTGTAGCATATGCGAGGTCGGACGCGCAAAACGTCAGGCATACAGCCGCTTCAGCTCGCTCGACAGCACCAAAAACCGCTCCACGTCGCCTTCTTCCAACGCCCGGTCGATCGCCTCGTACAGCGCGGCCTGTTTCCGACGGCGAATCGCCTCGTCGAGCACCATCTCCGCCGCAAGACTCAACATCGCCGCGTATCCGGGATCGCGTTCAATCAAGCTTCATCCCTCCGCAGACAGCCGTCCATTCTGCCTCGTTCCGCCTCACGACCCGGCCAGAGCCTTCCGACTGGCCCACGCGGACGAGCCCCAGATGAACCATCATCCGCAACACGCGCGATTCGAAAATCGTCCTCGGCGAGTCGAAATAAAACGGCCGAATCAACGGTACGAGCGGTTCCGCCAGCGACTCGGCCGTCGTCCAGCGGTTCGTCAGCCGGACGATCCAGCAGACAAGCGGCCGCAAGTTCGGGACGGACCTTCGATACAGCTTCATCCAGAAATCGAACACCGACACAAGCGGTTCCGGAGCTCCGTCCAGAAGACGCCTGCGGCCGTTCTCGGTAAGGACGAGCTTGCCGGGAATTTCTTCGACCCATCCGCGATAATAACAATAGTCGTACAGCAGTGCGAACCGGTCCGGATAGTCGCGAAAACGCCGTCCGTACCCGAACCGCCAACCGGCTTTCGGCCATTCCGTCTCCGGCACGGCGAGTCGGTCGATGATGCGCGGCCAATATCGCTTGTGAATAACGCCCGAGGCGGTCAGCTGAGGCTCGAGGTCCGCCACCGCGCCCAACAGCCGGACGACGTCGACGCCGATACACCCCTTCTCGTCGCGATACGCAGTGGGCTCTTCCACGTATATGAGCCGGCGCGATAAACGCCCGGCCAACGCATCGGTCAGACGCCGGCGGACATCTCCGGGCATCCGGTAGAGATGCCGGGTATGCGGAAGATGACCGCTGAACAGCCAGCCGAGCTGTTTAAACCGGACGATCGCTTCCCGAGCGTCGCCTTCCGGTCCCGGTTCGTCGGGAAAAACCGACTGTCGGATCAAGGCGATCAGCTCGCCGAGATCAAATTCTTCTTTCCGTTCGAATAACAGATAACTCCAGAAACGAATCTCCCACCCGTTCATCGCGTCCACGCGCGCTTCAAACACGTTCCTGCGACAGGCCGCCGACAAAATCGACTGGATCAGCTCGTGTTTCGAATGCCCGTCGCAACGGCAACCGTACGTTTCGGCAATCTTCGCCAAATCGCGTATGTCCGCATATCCGAGCAAATCCGACAGCCGCATGGCCGCCCTCCCTGTCGCCGGTCGGTTTCGTTAAACAGTATGGATTGATTTCCAAAAAATAAACGCCTGCCGAGCGTCCCATAACCCGGCCGGCGTCGCACGCGGGGAAAGCTAGCGGCCAACTTTGCCGAACCAATGAAACACAAGCAGCGTAAAAACGATCCCCCAGATGGATAAAGCCAGCAAATAGTTCGTCGACACATCCACGGGACCCGTCCGGATTTTGGCGGGGTCGAGCACAGCGCTGACGAGCGCGAACGACGCGCTTGCGGAGTCTGGTGTTTCCGGCGATGCGGTCGCGACTTCCAGAATCGCCGCATACTCGGCGGGCGTCGGCTCCGGCCCGCGCGGCGCCAGCAGACTGTACGCAAACGCAAACCAGAACATGCCGAAAAAAAACGCAAACAACGCCACTGCGCGGCGACGCCACGCCGGCGAAATCGCATACGGACGCCACGCCAGCGGCATGCGCCACGCCTCGTCGGCGTAAATGCGGGCCATAACCCGCTCGGAAACGGAACGGCCGCCCCCCATCTGGCGGCCGACGCCGCCCGCTTCCCCAGTTTCTCGCCGCACGGCGCCGTCCGACCCGTCGACGCCGTCGAATGCGACCGGCGGAACTTCGTCGAATCCGAACTCCCGCACGTCCTCGACGCATCGGCGCCAAATTTCCCATTCCCGGCGGCACTCCGGACATCGAGCAAGATGCTCGTCCATTTCCAGCCGGACCGGATCGCGTTCGTCCATGTCCCAGTAGCTTGCCAGCCGTTGCCGTACCCTCCCGCAGTTCATGACGGGTTCATCCTTTCCATTTCAAGCGGCTGATCCGTCCGTTCCGAAAAGTAAACGGCCAACTGTTCCCTGACGCTCATTCTCGCCCGAAACAACAGCGATTTGACGGAAGCGACGGTCTGATTCAGAATGCGGGCGATCTCTTGATAATCCAACTGGTCGTACTCGCGCAAGATGAGCGCCGTACGCTGCTTTTCCGGCAGCCGGCTGATCGCTTCCCGCACGAGCGCCGCGCGTTCGCGCCGAAGCATGTCCACTTCCGGACCCGCAGCGGAAGCGGCGGCATGCACCGCGTGCTCGAGCGGAAGCTGAGCGACCTTTTGCTTGCGTAGCTCGCTCAGCACCGTATTCCGAGCAATCGCGTACAGCCAGGTGGCGAACGACGCATCCGTTTCTCGGAACGAACCGAGACTGCGAAATGCTTTATACAGCGTCTCCTGCGTCAAATCCTCCGCCAACGCCTCAAGACCCGCGCTCCGCAACATTTGATAGATGAAGCCGAGAATACGCCGTTCGTAACGCCGCATCAACTCGGCATAAAGTTCGACGTTGCCGTCTTTAATCTCTCGGACCAGTTGGGAATCGGTCAAACAGACGACCTCCTCGCTTCCCGTTTCTATTTACCTCTTCGGCGGAAAAAAGTTGCGCTTCAAGCGGAGTTCAGGCGTGCGTACGGAGAGAGGAAAAAAACGCCATCTCTAGTATAATCGAAAACGCGACAAAAAAGAACCCCTTTTTCAGAAAAAAAGGACCGCCGGCTCACGAAGAGGCGGCGGTTGCACCGTGTGCACATTCGGATAGGAGTGGAGAGAAACCATACTGACAGTTTTTATTATATGAATCCGTTTTCATGTTGTCAACAAAAATTTTTCGACGCCGTTCGCGCGAGCGCTTCCGCGGCGGTCGGTCGACCGATTTCAGACATGGACCGAATACCGCAACGACCGCAGCGTCTCCAGCGCGCGCTCCCAGTCGCGCTCGTCGCGAAACGACAACCGCAGCACGCCGGGGACGTCCAGGCGGCTTTCCATAATCTGAATGTTGCTGAGATTGATGCCGCGCGCACCGAGCTCGCCTGCGATTTCACCGATGACGCCGGGATGGTCGGGCACGTCGACGTACAGGTCGTACTGCGACGCCAGCACCCCTTTTCGGCGTTCGGGCAAGCGGCTCCGGAACACTTTCGCCAGGCGGAACTGCTCCTCGATCCAACCGCCGTCTTCCGCCCGCAGCGCATCGCGAAACCCGTCGATCTGCCGCTGCCATTCGTCGAGAAGCCGCAGCACGACTTCGCGATTTTGCAGCAAGATGTCACGCCAAACGACGGCGTCGCTCGACGCGATGCGCGTCAAATCCTTAAATCCTCCGGCTGCCAGCGACGCATACAGCGGATCCGCCTCCGCGTATCCGGCGACCAGGCGAACAAGCGCGACCGCGACGATATGGGGCAAATGGCTGACCGCGCCGACGATCTCGTCGTGTACGCAGGCGTCGAGCCGGACAATCTGGGCTTTCGTGTGGGATAAAAGAGCGGCGAGCCGGTCGTATACCTCATCCGGCGTATCGTCGAGCGGCGTGAGGACGTAAAACGCGTTTTCGAACAGATGCGAACTGGCCGCCTCCACGCCCGACCGCTCCGAGCCGGCCATCGGATGACCGCCGATAAAATATGCGTCGCGCAGCGACAGGCGTCGCGCGCATTCCATGATCGCCGCCTTCGTGCTGCCGACATCGGAAATAATACAGCCCGGCTTGAGCGGAAGCGCCGCGAGTCGTTCCAGCTGGGGCCCGATCGAGCCGACCGGCCCGCACAAAAACACGAAATCAGCATCGCGCACCGCCTCGGCCGCATCGGTGCCCGCCTCGTCGACGACGCCGCGCCGGACGCATTTTTCCGCGTGCTCCGCCGACCGCGAACAGCCGTAGACGCGAATGCCCGGCTTCCCTTTCAAACAGAGGGCAAGCGATCCGCCGATCAGGCCGACGCCGAAAATCGCCACTTTGACCGTATCTTCGCCCATCCGCGCTTCCCCCGCCCGACGCCGGCTATTCCGCCCAGACCGCGGTGCCGTGCGGCGCCTGTTCCGGTACTTCGGCCAACACTGCCGACAATGCCGACAAAAACGCTTCGTTCTGTTCGCGGCTGCCGACCGTCACGCGCAGTTTCGTCGGCAACCGCCACGTCGGATCGTGCCGGACGATGATGCCGCGCCGGAGCAGCCGTTCGAATACTTCGCCGGCCGATCGGCCGACGTCGACCATGACGAAATTGCCGTAAGCGGGGTAATACGCCAAGCCCATCCGGTCGAACGCCGCCGTCAGCTGGCGGATACCTTCGGCGTTACGCGCGCGGCTTTCGGAGACGAACGACTCGTCTTCCAACGCCGCTTTTGCCGCAGCCTGGGCGACGCGCGACGTGTTGAACGGCTCGCGCACCTGTTGGATCAACCGGATCACTTCGGGCCGCCCGACGCCGTAGCCGATGCGCAGCGCGGCAAGCCCGTAAATTTTCGAGAATGTGCGCAGAACAACGAGATTCCCGTACCGTTTCAGCAGCTCGATCCCGTCGGGATAGTCGTCCGACGTGTTGTACTCGCAATACGCCTCGTCGAGCACGACCAACACGTCGTCCGGCACGCGCCGGAGAAACGATTCCAGCTCGTCGCGCGTCACGATCGTGCCCGTCGGGTTATTCGGGTTGCACACCCAAACGACTTTCGTGCGCGCGCCCACGCAAGCGAGCATCGCCGGCAAATCGTGCTTGCCGTCTCGAAGCGGCACCTCGCGGACGACGGCGCCCTCGACTTCGGCGTTATGTCTGTATTGCGGAAACGTCGGAAACGCCATCACCGTCTCGTCACCGCGCACGAAAAACGCCCGCGCGATCAGCGCGACCACCTCGTCGGACCCGGCGCCGAACACGAGCCAATCCGGGCCGACGCCGAGCCGCTCCGAGAGCGCGTTCGCCAGTTCGACGCTCGCGCCGTCGGGATAGAGGTGAAGATGATCGAACTCGCGCGCGATCGCCTCTTTCGCCTTCGGCGAACAGCCGAACGGGTTTTCGTTCGACGCCAGTTTGATGACGTCGGCAAGACCAAATTCCCGGCGCACTTCCTCGATCGGTTTGCCCGGTTTGTAGACCGGAAGTGAACCGATGTTCGGTTTCGGTCGCATCGATCATCCGTCCTTTCACGTTTCGCCGCGCGGACGATTTTTCAGGCCGGCGACGAAATCTCGAATCGCCGACACGCCCCGCGCCCGCCGTCCGGGATCGGAGGAAAGAAGCTCCTCCATCGATTCCTCCACGCGCGCGACGATGGCGCTGCCGACGATGACGCCGTCGCACAACCGGCTGAACCGTTGGACCTGCTCGTGATTCGAAATGCCGAAACCGATCGCGATCGGTACGGTCGACGCGCTTCGGACGTCGGCCAGAAAACGTTCGACATCTCGGTAAAAATCGGTGCGCATCCCGGTAACGCCGAGCGAGGAAACGCAATAGACAAAGCCGCGCGCGCGCCCGACGATGCGCGCGATCCGTTCTCTCGACGTCGGCGCGACGAGCGGAATCCGATGAATGCCGTATCGCTCGGCAAGTTCCGCGACCTCCTCGTCCTCTTCCACCGGCAGGTCGGGAAGGATGACGCCGCTTATATCATAATCTGCGAGACGGCGGAAAAACAAGTCCAGTCCCATCTGCAACGCAGGATTGAAATAAGTAAACAGGATGAGCGGAACACTGACGCCGGCTTCTCTGGCCTTTCGCGCCGTTTCCAAACAGACGGGCAACGTAGTGCCTCGCGCCAGCGCCCGCGCTGAAGCGCGCTGGATGACGGGACCGTCGGCCAGCGGATCGGAAAACGGCACGCCGAGCTCGATCATGTCCGCTCCTGCGTCCTGCAGCGCCTTCAGCAGTTCGACCGTCACGGCCGGATCGGGGTCGCCGACCGTCAAATACGGAATGAGCGCCGTTTCCCCCCGTGCGCGCAGTTCCGCAAATCGTCGGTCAATCGGATTCATCCGGCGCATCCCCCTTCAGCCGTCGCCAAATCGTCTCGACGTCCTTGTCCCCGCGACCGGAAAGGCAGATCAGCAAAATATCGTCCCGGGACATCTGCGGCGCCATCTTGATCGCCTGGGCGACGGCGTGGGCGCTTTCCAGCGCGGGTATGATGCCTTCCGTCCGGCTGAGCGTCTTGAGCGCCTCCACCGCTTCGTCGTCGGTGATCGGAACGTACGTCGCGCGACCGGTTTCTTTCAGATAGGCATGTTCCGGTCCGACGCCGGGATAGTCGAGGCCGGCGGAAATCGAATGGGCGGGCTTCACTTGGCCGTACTCGTCCTGCAGCAAATAACTCATCGATCCCTGGAAAACGCCGGGACGGCCGCGCGTCAGCGTCGCGGCGTGAAATTCGGTGTCGACGCCTCGCCCCGCCGCCTCGACGCCGACCAGCCGGACGCCGACATCGCCGAGAAACGGATAAAACATGCCGATCGCGTTGCTGCCGCCGCCGACGCAGGCGACGATCACGTCCGGCAGCCGGCCTTCGCGTTCCAGCATTTGTGCGCGGCTTTCGTCGCCGATGATCCGCTGGAAATCGCGCACCATCGCCGGATACGGATGCGGGCCGACTGCCGAGCCGAGAATATAAAACGTGTCCTCGACGTGACTGACCCAATAGCGGAGCGCCTCGTTGCCTGCGTCCTTCAGCGTCCGCGTGCCGGACGTCACCGGTACGACCTCGGCGCCGAGCAGGTTCATCCGGAACACGTTCAGCCGCTGGCGTACCGTATCTTCCTCGCCCATGAACACTTTGCACTCGAGACCGAGCAGCGCCGCCGCCGTTGCTGTCGCGACGCCGTGCTGGCCGGCTCCGGTTTCGGCGATCACTTTCGATTTGCCCATCCGTTTGGCGAGCAGCGCCTGGCCGAGCGCGTTGTTGATTTTGTGCGCGCCGGTGTGGTTCAAATCTTCGCGCTTCAGGTAAATTTTCGCGCCGCCGAGTTCCTTCGTCAGCCGTTCCGCATAATAAAGCGGCGTCGGACGCCCGGAATAGTCGGCCAGCAGGCTTTTCCATTCGCGGATGAAGTCAGGATCCCGCCGATGGGCCCGGTAGGCGCGTTCGAGTTCGATTAAGGCGTTCATCAGCGTTTCCGGCACGTACCGGCCGCCGAACTTGCCGAACCTTCCGCGCTCGTCCGGCCATTCAACCATGTCGTTTCACCCTTTCCACGAACGCTGCGATTTTGGCCGGATCTTTCCGGCCGTCGGTCTCAACGCCGCCGGAGACATCGACACCGTCGGGCGCGTGCCGCTCGATGAGTTCGCCGACATTGTCCGGTGTCAAGCCGCCGGCGACAAACAAGGGCCAGCCGAACCGGCGCGCCGCATCGCGATAAACGTCGACGGCCGACCAGTCGAACGTCCGACCGGAGCCGCCGCCGTAGACCGGGTCGAACGTGTCCAACAACAAAATGTCGATGGCTTCGGCATACGGCGCGAGAAGTTCGTTGATCGGCCTGTCCGGTGAGAATGCTTCGCCGTCCGACGCCCGCCGTCCGCCGTCTACAGCCTCGCCGGATGCCGGCAGCGACACCGCGCGGATGATGCGCACGGCGGGAAACGCGTCGCGGACGCGCAGGTACGTCTCCGGCGGCTCGCCGCCGTGCAGCTGAACGGCGTCGAGCGGCACGCACCGCAGCACGGATTCCATCTCGTCCCACGTCATCCGCGCGAACACGCCGACCGCTTGCGGCGGATTTTTCCGACCGGACTCTTCGGCGGCATCGTACAACGCGCGGATTGCCGCGACCGCCTCCTCCGGCGCGACGCGCCGCCGACTCGGCGCGAACACAAACCCGACGAAATCGACGGGCAACGCGGTGATGGTCCGGATAACGTCCGCGTCGCCCCGGATGCCGCAAATTTTGACGAGCGGAGCACCGGTCACCGCCCGTCACCGCCCTTTGCACTTTCTGCGGCCTCAACCTCTTGGGCGCTCCGCGCGACAAGCCCCATCAACCGTACGACCGCCTCTTCCACGTCCGGCTGCCGCATCAGATGCTCGCCGACAAGCACGGCGTCGACTCCCGCCGCAGCAAGCCGGGCGACGTCTTCGGGGCCGGAGATGCCGCTTTCGCCCACGACCACGACGCCCGGCGGAACGTACCGCATCAGCGATTCGGTGACGGCCAGGTCGGTTTCGAATGTGCGCAAGTTCCGGTTGTTGATGCCGATCAGGGAGGCGCCGAGCTCAAGCGCGCGTTCGAGTTCGGCGCGGTCGTGCACTTCGACGAGCACGTCGAGGCCGACGTCTCGGGCAAGGCGATACAGCTCCGCCATCTCGCGATCGGCCAGCGCGCAGGCGATCAACAACACCGCATCCGCGCCGGCGGTGCGCGCCTCGAACACCTGAACGGGATCGATCGTAAAATCCTTGCGTAAAACCGGAAGGCGGACCGCCTCGCGCACGCCGCGCAAATGGTCGAGCGACCCGCGAAAAAACGTCTCGTCCGTCAGCACCGACAAGCAGTCGGCACCCGATCGCTCGTATGCCCGCGCAATGGCGACCGGATCGAAGTCGGCGCGGATTACCCCTTTGGACGGCGAGGCGCGCTTGACTTCGGCGATCAGCGCGACGGCCCGGTTCCGGCAAGCCGGCGACAGCGCGCGGGCGAACCCGCGGCAAGGCGGAAGATCGGCGATACGGCGTTCCCACTCGCCGTAAGAGACCTTCCGCTTCAATACCTCGACTTCCCGGCGCTTCGTTTCCAGAATCCGATCAAGCATCACGGCGCATCGCTCCCGTCACCGCGATCAGCTGTTCCAGCTTTCGCCGCGCCGCGCCGGAGTCGATCGTCTCGGCCGCCAGGCGAACGCCGTCGCGCAACGATCCGACGCGGCCCGCCACGTAAAAACAGGCGCCGGCGTTGGCCAGCACGATGTCGCGGCAGGCGCCGGGCTCGCCGTCGAACACACGGCGGATCATGTCGGCATTTTTCGCCGCATCGCCGCCGCGGATGTCGTCGAGCAAGTAGCGATCAAGGCCGAGATCTTCCGGTTCGATATCGTACGTGCGGATCTCGCCGTTTCGGAGTTCGGTCACCTGCGTCGGCGCGCACACGCTGATTTCATCGAGGCCGTCGTGTCCGGCGACGACGAGCGCGCGTTCACGGCCTAGACGGCGCAACACCTGCGCGATCGATTCCGTCCGGCTGCGGTCGAATAGCCCAAGCAGCTGCCGGTCAGCGCCAGCCGGATTCGTCAGCGGGCCGAGCAGGTTGAAGACCGTGCGGATGCCGATCTCTTTGCGCGGTGCGGCGGCATGACGCATCGAGCGGTGATAAAGCGGCGCGAACAGAAAACAAAATCCGGTCTGCTCCAGACAAGCCGCCGCCTGTTCGGGCGAAAGCTCGATCGACAGGCCGAGCGCTTCCAGAACGTCCGCGCTGCCGCTTCGGCTCGACATCGCCCGGTTGCCGTGCTTGGCGACGCGGACGCCGCCGGCCGCAGCGACGATCGCCGCGGCCGTCGAAACGTTCAGAGTCCCCGCGCCGTCTCCTCCTGTTCCGCACGTGTCGAGCAGATCGCGACCCGGGGTTTCGAGGCGGATCGCCTTGTCCCGCATCGTTTCCGCAAAGCCGACGATTTCTTCGACCGTTTCTCCTTTCATCCGGAGCGCGGTGAGCAGGCCGCCGATCTGAGCCGGCGTCGCCAGCCCGTCCATGATCTCCGCCATCACCGCACGCGCTTCGTCCTGCGTCAAGTCCGCACCGCCGACAATCTTGGCGATCGCGGCGCGAATATACGACGCCTCCATTATTCGTCCCCTCCCGCCTGCGTCATTTCCAAAAAGAAATAATCTTCGTTCGGCGCCGACTTCCGGGCCGGCGTCTCCATCAAGCCGGAGAAACGGCTCCCGGGTGCGCTTTCGACGAAAAGACGGTCCGCGATGCGCACGGCGCGCAGCATCGCTTTCGCCTTGTTGACCGTTTCCCGGTATTCGTTCTCCGGAACGGAGTCCCAGACGATGCCGGCTCCGGCCTGGACGTAAGCGGCACCGCCCTTGAAAACGATCGTCCGGATCGTGATGCACGTGTTGAGTGCGCCGGTAAACGCCCAATAACCGATCGCGCCCGCATACGGACCGCGCGCCTCCCGCTCGAGCTCGGCAATAATTTCCATCGCTCGGAGCTTCGGAGCGCCCGACACCGTGCCGGCCGGCAGGCACGAAACGAAGGCGTCGATCGCGCTTTTATCCTTGCGGAGCCGCCCGGAAACATCGCTCACAATGTGCATGACGTGGGAATACCGTTCGATCCGCATGTACGAATCGCATTTCACCGACCCGAACTCGCACACACGGCCGAGGTCGTTGCGGCCGAGGTCGACGAGCATGACGTGTTCTGCGCGCTCTTTTTCATCGGAGAGAAGATCTCGCTCGAGCGCCTCGTCTTCCTCGGGCGTTCGACCGCGCGGACGCGTACCCGCGATCGGCCGCGTCCGCACGATCCCGTCCTCGACGCGCACCAGCATTTCCGGCGACGACCCGACGATCGTCTCGCGATCCATTTTCAGATAATACATGTACGGAGAAGGATTCAGCGCCCTCAGCGCCCGATAAATTTGAAACGGCGACGCCTTCGGCCGCGTCTCGAACCGCTGCGAAAGCACCACCTGAAAAATATCACCGGCCCGAATATACTCACGCGCGCGGATGACCATTTCCTCGTAGCGGCTCCGGTCCATGTTCGAGCGGACGTCGCCGATATCGCCGTCGTCCGCAAACGCTTCCGAACCGAAGGGTGGGCCGTTTTCACCGGACAGTTCGGCGGCGCCGGCGACCGAAGCCGCCATCCGTTCGGTTCTCTCGCATGCTTCGCGATAAGATCGGGCGATGTCCGCTTCCGTATCGCCGGGACGAATCCGCATGTTGGCGATGAACAAAAGCCGGTGCCGCAAATGGTCGAACACGACGACCTCGTCGCAAAACATGAGATAGAGATCGTCCATGTCGAGATCGTCGACGCGGTGCGCGGGCAACCGTTCGTAATAACGCAACAGGTCGTAGGCGAAATAGCCGATCGCCCCGCCCGCAAACGGCGGTAAATCGGGCAAAACCGGCGCCCGATATTTTTCCATCAACGAACTGAGCAACTCGATCGGCCTGCCGCGCACCGTCTCGGTCCGGTCGCGGTAAATCAGCTCGAACCGGCCCGCCTTGCCGCGCACGACGAGAAACGGGTCGGCGCCGAGAAACGAATAGCGCCCCCACCGCGCTCCTCCGTCCGCGCTCTCCAACAAAAACGCATGTCGTCGTTCGGCCATCCGGCGAAACACCCGGATGGGCGTCTCGGTGTCCGCCATCCTCTCCCGGACGATCGGGACAACGTTATAGGTTGCGGCAAGTCGAGCGGCTTCCTGCAGCGACGGATAGCATTTCACGGTATTCCCTCCTTGCCTTGCGGCCGAGACGCCCGACCGAAAGCGGACCGAAACAAAAAAATCTCCGCCGACGGCGGAGATCGAATGGCCACCAGCAAACGCGTCGTACACGCTGCCCCGCTTGCGACACTATCTCCTCTCCGCTCGGTTCTCGGTCTAGGCTCGGCTTTTCTCGGCTCCGCTCGCAGTTATTTTCACTATACGGAAAGGGTCGGATTTTTGTCAAGCGGCGAGCCCGCCAAATCCGGCCGGAGGCGGCGCGCGTCGTTCAGATAGACGTGGCGGATCTCCGTCTGGCGCTTGTCGGTGTTGACCATCACCATCAGCCGGATACAACGCGGAAGCCCACCTGGCACGTCGATTTCCAGCGAGCACATCAGCGGCACGAGTTCCCAACCCGGCATCTGCCGAATCGCCTGTGCGGGAAACGTCGCGTTCAAATCTTGGGTGACGGTGATCAGCACACAGGCGATATCGTCGGGAACGATATCGTTTTCTCGCACAATCGCGTCGAGAAGCCGCCGCGTTTCCTCCAAAATCTCGACTTCGTCGTTCCGCTGCACCGTGGTGGCGCCGCGGATGCCGCGAACGTACATCGTCAGCTCACGCCCTTTTTCAGTTCCTCGATCGTTTCCCGAACTCGTTCGAGCGGGACGTCACGCACGATTTCCACCCGGCCGACGGCAACCGGCAAGGCAAAGACGGCGCGGCCTTCGCGGAACTTTTTGTCGCGCTTCATCGCCTCTACCACCGCGTCCGCGTCGCAAGTGACCGGAAACGCGACCGGAAGGCCGAATTTTTCCACGATCCGCCGGGTCGTCCAATACACCTCTTCGGGATAGCCGAGCCGAACGGCCAAAAGCGCTTCGCCGACCATCCCGATCGCGACGGCCTCGCCGTGCAGCCATTCGCCGTAACCCGTGACCGTCTCTAAGGCATGCCCGATCGTGTGGCCGAAATTGAGCAAAGCCCGCAATCCTTCCTCCCGCTCGTCTCGGGAGACAATCTCCGACTTGATCTCGCACCCCCGGGCCAGCGCGTACTCCAATGCCGCGGCGTCCAACGCAAGCAACCGTTCGGCATGGGCTTCACACCAGTCGAGGAAGGACGCGTCCCAGATCATGGCTTCTTTGATGATTTCGGCAAGTCCGGCGCGGACTTCGCGAAGGGGCAACGTCCGCAGCGTGGACAATTCGTAGAAGACGAATTCCGGCTGGTGGAAGGCGCCGATGACGTTTTTGGCCAGCGGATGGTTGACCGCGACTTTGCCGCCGACGCTCGAATCGTGAGCGAGAATCGTCGTCGGCAGCTGAACATACCGGATGCCGCGCATGTAACAGGCTGCGGCGAAACCGGCGAGATCGCCGACGACGCCTCCGCCGAGCGCGAGAATCGTCGACGAACGGTCAAGTCCGTTCCGGAGGGCGGACGTCACGATCTTTTCCAGTTCGGTCAGCGACTTTGAAGGTTCTCCCGCCGGCACGACGTGCGCGGCGACGCGATACCCGGCGCCGGCGAGCAGACCGGTTACCGTCTCGAGATAAAGCGAAGCGACGCGGTCGTCCGTCACGACGAGAAGAGGAGAAGTCGGTCGAATCCCCCTTGCTTCAAGCTCTCCAGGCAGCAGATTCCAAATACCTTCGCCGATGACGATCGGATACGACCGTTCGCCGAGATCGACCGTCAGCCGTCTCATGGTCAGTACCGCTCCAGTTGCCTGCGATAGTTTTCATAATTGGCACGGATTTCTTCCATCGAATCGCCGCCGAATTTCTCAAGGAACGCGCGCGCGACTTCCCAAGCGACGACGTTTTCCAGAATTACGCTCGCCGCCGGGACGGCGCACGTGTCGGAACGCTCGACCTGGGCGAGAAAAGGCTCTTTCGTGTCGATATCGACGCTGCCGAGCGGTTTGTACAGCGTCGAGATCGGTTTCATGACGGCGCGGACGACGATCGGCTCGCCGGTCGTCATACCGCCCTCGAATCCGCCAGCACGGTTGGTCGCCCGATAAAACCCGCGCGAAGGATCGTAACGGATTTCATCGTGCACCTGCGAGCCTCGCAGCCGCCCCGCCTCGAATCCGATGCCGAACTCGACGCCTTTGAACGCCTGGATCGAAACGACCGCCTGCGCGATGCGGCCGTCGAGTTTGCGATCCCAATGCACATGGCTGCCGAGCCCCGGCGGACAGCCCTCGACGATGCATTCGACGACGCCGCCCAGCGTGTCGCCGTCGGCTCGGGCCGCATCGATCGCGGCGATCATACGCGCTTCCGCCTCTTTGTCCGCAACGCGCACCGGCGATTCTTCCGTCACCCGCGCCAACTCGTCGAGCGGCAGATCGAGCCTCCGCGCCTCGACGTCGCCGATGCGGAGCACCTGCCCCGCGATCCGGATGCCGAAATGCGACAACAACTCGCGCGCCACCGCTCCGCAAGCGACGCGGGCGGCCGTCTCCCGTGCGCTCGAGCGCTCCAACACGTTGCGGAGATCGCGCATGTTGTATTTCAGCCCGCCGTTTAAATCGGCATGTCCGGGGCGCGGCCGGTGGACCCGCCGTTTCGCTGCGTCGTCGGCGTCGGCCGGCGGTTCGGGACTCATAATGGAACTCCAATTTTTCCAATCTTTGTTTTCAATTACCATTGCTACAGGCGCCCCGGTCGTATAGCCGTGCCGCACACCGCCGACAAATCGGACTTCGTCACTTTCGATCTGCATCCGACGACCGCGACCGTAACCTTTCTGCCTGCGCTGCAGCTGAACGTTGACCGCCTCGGCGCTGAGCGGCAAATTGCTGGGCAGCCCCTCGATGATCGCCGTCAGCTGCGGGCCGTGCGTTTCCCCTGCCGTTAAATATCTCACGCCTGCGGTTCCCTCTCTTTCCTGTAAAAAAAGTTTTCCACCGGCTCGAAACCGTATCGGCGGGCCTGAAAGATCTGTTCGGTGCTGCCGACGAACAGAATGCCCCCGGGTTTCAACGCCGCCGCGAATTTGGCGTACAGCCGTTCCTTGGCGGGTTCCGTAAAATAAATAAGCACGTTGCGGCAAATGATGAGGTCGAAGCGGGAATCGAAAGGGTCGACGAGCAGATCGTGCCGGACGAACCGGACGTGCCGTTTCAGCGCATCGGAAACGGCGTATTCGTCGCCGACACGGCGAAAATACCGGGCGATATAGATTTCCGGCACTTCACGCAACGACCGCTCATGATAGACGCCTTCTTTCGCCTTGTCCAGCGCCTTCTCGTCGATGTCCGTAGCCAAGAGCGTCGAACCGGCCAAAACCCCCATCTCATCGAGAATCATGGCCAGCGTATACGGTTCTTCTCCCGTCGAACAGGCCGCACTCCAGCATTTCAGCTGTCGCGTCTGTCGGAGCAGCTCGGGAATGAACCGGTCGCGCAGCCGTTCCCACCGGACGCGGTTGCGCCAAAACTCCGACACGTTGATCGTCATCCGGTCCAAAAACTCGCGGCGCAGATCGGCATCGCGCACGATCGCCTCGAAATAGTCGTCGAACGACGAAAAACCCCTGCGCAGCCGCAGCGTCGTCAGCCGACGCTTCATCTGTTGTTCTTTATATTGTCCGAGGTCGATCGCAAACCGTTCGCGCACACGGCGCACGAACCGCTCGAAATCGTCGTCGCGGCCGCCGGACAAGTTCACGGTTGACACCCGGCGCGTCTCCTTTCCTCACAGCCATTCCTCGACGGAACGCGTATATTCCAGCAACTCTTCCGGACGGAAGAAAAGGGCGATCTCGCGCTCGGCGCTTTCCGGCGAGTCGGAGCCGTGAACGATGTTTCGGTCGGTGCGCAGGGCAAAATCGCCGCGAATTGTCCCGGGTTCCGCCTCGAGGATGTTCGTCTTGCCGATCAAAGCACGGGAAAGCGCGATGACGCGCTCGCCTTCCCAGACCGACGCAAAAACCGGCCCCGACGTAATGAAATCGACCAGTTCCTCGAAAAACGGCTTGTGGCGATGTTCCGCGTAATGCTGCTCGGCAAGCTCCCGGCGAATCCGCATCAGTTTGGCGGCGACAAGCCGAAACCCTTTTCGTTCCAATCTGGCTACGACTTCCCCGATCAATCCCCGCTGAACGCCGTCCGGTTTCACCATGATGAAGGTTCTCTCCATCCTCTGCAAGCCTCCCCGCCGTAGTCTGATGTTTTTAAAAGCTTCGCCTGCCGGCGAATTTCGCGATTTCGGCCAGATCGCGCTTCGTCGTCCCGTCGGGCAGCCCTTCCAGCGCGTCGAGCGCCTTGGCGACGTATCGATCGGCCAACGATTCGGCGGCTTCCAAGCCGCCGCTCGAACGGACAATCGCCAACGCCTCCTCCAGCGCCTCTGCCGCGTGCAGCCCGTTACGGATCCGCTCGACCGCATCCGTCAGACGTCCGCGCAAATCCTGACGTTGAAGCGCGTACAACACCGGATACGTCAAGTTGCCCTGGCGAAGGTCGCTGCCCGGAGGCTTGCCGAGTTCCCGTTCGCTGCCGGTCAGGTCGAGCACGTCGTCGCGGATTTGAAACGCCATTCCCACAAAAGCTCCGTATGCATACAACGCCCGGTACGCTTCTTCCGAAGCCTGCGCCGCGAGGGCGCCGAGGCCGCAGCTGGCCGCGATGAGCAGCGCGGTCTTTCGACGAATGCGACGAAGGTAGTCGCTCACCGACTGATCGATTTGGAAAAACAATCGGATCTGTTCGATTTCGCCGACGCACATCCTCACGATGACGCCCGACAACACCCGGTGCACGCGCGGATCTTCGAGCTTCGTGACGACCGACAGCGCCTTGGCGAGCAGATAATCGCCCGTATACATGGCGATCCGGTTGTCCCATTTCGACCGCACCGTCTCGCGTCCCCGGCGCGTCTCTGCGTCGTCGATCACGTCATCGTGCACGAGCGTCGCCATATGAATCAATTCGATCCCCACCGCGACCGCGCGGACGCGTTCGGGATCGCCGCGGCCGAATTCGGAAGACAGCAGCACGAACATGGGGCGAATTCGTTTTCCGCCCGCTTTCAGCAAATGGAGCGACGTCTCTTCAAGCAGCTCACGATCGGAAAGGACCGCTTCCTCGAGCGCCCGCTCGACGGCCTCCAGCTCTTCACGTTTGCGCAAATAAATCTCCGTCAACCGCATGGCTTCACCCGTCGACCGGCGGACGCCCTCTCGGATGCGTTCCACATGCGCAGCGGGATGTCCGCCGGCAGCAAGCCGAGTTCCGACGCCGACCTATAAAAGTAAGACAATCCTTCCTGCTGATTCTCGGAAAACTCGTAACACAATCCGTCAAAATATTCCCGCCAAAACCGTTCGTCGCCGCCGAATGTTTCGCAGGCACAGCGAACGATCAGTCCGCGGTCAGAACTACCTTTCCGCTTGCTTTCCTGAAGCGCGCGGAAGACGGTTTCGACTTCCTCCGGGCGTTCGCGCGCCGTCTCCTCACGCACCGCCCATACCGCAAACGTCATCCACCGTCCCGTCCAGGCCGTCCAGCGTTCGGCAAGATCGGTGATCTCGCAGCCGCGAGCCGACCATGCGGCGCGGATCGCGTCGTCTCCGATCAGAAGCGCGGCGTCGGCACGGCGCAACATATCGTCGAGATGCGGTTCAAGCGTGACGTATGCCGGACGCCCTCCGTACAGACGCACCAACAGAAGATCCAACAAGTGAACGGACGTCGCCGACGACGTGGTCAGCGCGACCGTTCCCCGCGCGACTTCCTCAAGCGGTTTGCGGTGAAAAAGCAACACCGACCGCACCCGGCCGAACGCGCTGATCGACAGGTCGGGAAACAAGAAGTAACGGTCGAAATCCCGCGCGTACGCCCACGACGAAATCATCGCCATGTCGATTCGTCCCGCCGCCAGATCAGCATTGAGTTCCGCGGGCACTTTTTCGACAATTTCCACCGGTACGCCCACCGAATGCGGATTGAAATGCCAAAACAGCGGCCAAACGTTGGCATACCCGATTTTACCAATGCGCAAAGGTTCACGCCTCATCCCCGTTTGCTTCTCCCCATCTGCGGAACAGATCGTGGTCGAACCCCATCTGGTCGAGCAGCTTGCCGACCATGAAATCGACGAGATCATCCAAGGTCCGCGGCCGATGATAAAACGCCGGCATGGCCGGCACGATGCGTGCGCCCAGTCGGGAAACCGCGAGCATCAGTTCGAGATGAACGGCGTGAAGCGGCGTCTCCCGCGGAACGAGAATCAGTCTCCGACCTTCTTTCAGCACGACGTCGGCCGCGCGTTCCAGCAGGTTGTCCGACGCCGAGCGCGCGATACCGGACAACGTGCCCATAGAACACGGTACGACGACCATGCCTTCTGTCGGAACGGAACCGCTGGCGATCGGTGCGCCGAAATCGCGGATCGCATGCAACGTCCAGCGCCCCCTGTCGTCGCCGAACGCCCGCCGAAGTTCCTCACGCCTGCGCGCCGGATTCCAGCCGAGCTCTTCCTGAAGAACGCGCCATCCGGCGTCGGTCACGACGAGATCGACGAAAACGCCCCTGTCCAACAATTGTTCCACCAGACGGACACCGTAAATCGCGCCGCTGGCGCCCGTCATGCCGACGATCCATCTCGGCTTCGCGTTCATCCGTACGACACCGCCACGTCGACGAGCGTAAACAAGAAAACGACGACGCTCAACACGCCGTTCAGCGTAAACGACGCCGTCTCTACCCGAGACAGGTCGTGCGGCCTGACGAGCCAATGCTGGTAAGCCAAGAGAACGTATGCGACAGCCATCCCGACCAAATACCAAACATTCAGCCGGACGACGGCAAAAAGCAGCAAAAATCCGATCGCGGTCAGCGCGTGCAGCGATCGGGCGATCCAAAGAGCACGGGCGACCCCGAACCGGCACGGCACCGAATACAGCCCTTCGCGCCGGTCGAACTCGACGTCTTGACACGCATACAGAATGTCGAATCCCGCGATCCAGCACGCGACGCTCACATACAAAATGAAGGCTGCGAGCGACGCCTCACCGGTGACGGCGAGCCAGCCGCCGAGCGGCGCGAGCCCGATCGTCAGCCCGAGGACCAGATGGCAAGCCCAAGTAAACCGTTTCGTATAAGAATAGCCGACCAGAAGCACCACGGCGATCGGCAATAACTGAACGCAGATCGGCTGAAGCTGCGACGCGGCAAGAAACAGCAAGGCGAACGAAACGGCGACGAACGCCGCCGTTTCCCGCACGCCGAGCCTCCCGGAAGGAATCGCCCGGTTCGCCGTCCGCGGATTTTTCGCGTCGATGTGCCGGTCGATCAGACGGTTCAGCCCCATCGCGGCGCTGCGGGCACCGGCCATCGCCAGGGTAATCCAGCCGATCTCCTCCCAACGCGGCAACCGGCCGAGATCGGCCACACCGCCCAACAAAGCGCCCATGTAGGCGAACGGAAGCGCGAAAACCGTATGTTCAAAACGAATCATTTCCAAAAAAAGCTTGACTTTTTTCATCGCGTCCCCCAATCCCGTCAGCCGGGAGGTTTGATCCCGACGTGCAACGCGGCGATGCCGAACGTCAGCGGAAAAGCCTGCACGTCCTCCAATCCGGCGGCGCGGAACATGTCGGCTAACTCGTCGATCCCCGGAAAGCTTGCGACCGATTCAGGCAACCATTTGTACGAATCGAACCGACCCGCCAACCATTTTCCAAGCAACGGCAAAACCCGTCGGAAATAAAAAAAGTAAAACGGTCTCAGCGGCATCCGCACCGATTTCGACAATTCCAGGCACACCACTTTACCGCCTGGGCGGACGACCCGCCGCATTTCGCCGAGCACCCGCATGATGTCGGGAACGTTGCGGAGCCCGAATCCGATCGTGGCATAATCGAACGTATCATCGGGAAACGGCAACTCCATTGCATTGCCGAGTACGAGCTCCACGCGGCGTTCAAGTCCGGCGCGGCGCAATTTCTCCCGACCGACTTCCAACATGCGCGAACTGAAGTCGAGGCCGACTGTCCGGCCGGTTCCGGACGCCCGCGCGAGAGCGATCGTCCAGTCGCACGTACCGCAGCAGACGTCGAGCGCCGATTCGCCCGGACGGACGCCCATCCGCGCCATCGCGAACCTGCGCCATCGCTGATGGACGCGGAAACTGAGCATATCGTTCATCCGGTCGTACACGTGCGCGATGTCGTCGAATAAGCCCCGCACGCGTCCTTCCCATACCTCCCGCGCGGCGTCCGTCGTCTGTCGGGAATCATTGGCCATCGTCGCATCCGCCCCTTTTACGCCGCGGCGTCTACAAACCGTTAAACTTTAGGACGGGCGCAAGCGCCGGCACGAGTTCTTGCGCGAGCGGCTTGTCCAGCCGCGACAACGATTCCGCGAGCTGGCGAACGTGGTAAGCAAGCAACCGGCCCAGCTGTTGGCGAACGCCATATTTCCGAGTCATCGCTTCCCATCGCTCGGCGTCCAACTTTTCCTCGCACAGATGCCGGCGATCCTCGGCCGAGCCGATCTGAAACAAATGCCAAAACGCCCATCGATCGCGGCCGCGGTCCGAGCGGGCGCCGTCGACCCATTCGCCGATCAGCACCTCACACTTGCACAACATTTCGAGCAATTCCGGCCCGATTCGCTTGAAAACGCCTTCCTTCCAGCGGCTGACCTCCACAAAAAGTCTTGAGCGAATGCTCGAAGCCAATTGCAGATACTCTTCGGGCGTGAGCAGAAACTGTTTCATCCGCACATAAAAGGCCGCCTTGATTCTGTTGACCTCGCAGATCGCCTCGGCCAGCCTTCGCGTCAGCTCGATTTCACCGGCTTGAGAAAGCAAATGGTAGAACCGTCCGCTCAGGTAGTCCCCGGCAAGTACGTTCAGCTGGCGAATCCGGACGGCCGATGGATCCGTACCTTCGCCGTCGGCGTCTTTCACGCGGTCATGGATGTCGAGCGCCATCTGCATGAGCGATGTGACCAACGTGACGAGCTCACCGAGCGGAAGCGGAACCGAGGAATGGCGGAGAAACGCGAAAATCAACTTCGCACGCGTTTCCGGAAAACCGGGAAGTTCGGCATATCGGCGAATCAGTTCGTGATCGGCGTACTTCCGCACGCGCTCATAAATCCGGTCGACCGTCATTCCGCCAGCCTCCGACCGTTGACATCCGGAATCTTATTATAGCATAAAGGGAAGCGCGTCTGGCAAGCCGACGAAAGCCGACAAAAACCGAACGTTCCACGCGTCGGTGTACGTCACGTCGAAGGTTCGTTCCAGCCAGTCTTTCAAGTCGGTTCCCGGTTGCGCCGGCACTCCGCCCGCGCGTTCCCACGCCTCCCTCCCGGCGCTCATGGCGGCCAACAGGCGGCGTTGGCCTCCTTCGTCCGCCAATACACGCACCAACAGCCGGCGGACGTTCACCGTCGAACCGAATGCATGAACCGCCGCCCGTTCCAAATCCGAGTAGACGGCGTCTGCTCCGAAAGCCCGTCCGTTCAGCGCCAAATCGATTTCCATAACGCCCGAATTCCATTCCGCTCGGAGGAGCGAAAGCCGAAACGGAATGTCCGCAAGAAAATCGACGACGTTTCGTTCGGTGATCGCCCTCGGTGCCGACGGCGAAAACACTTCCTTCCCGCTCGGCGCTTCCGCCGCCGGCAAAAGTCCCGACAAAACGGCCAGTGCGGCCGCCATCGCGGCGGAACCGAGAGCGGCCAAACTCCAATGCCGCCATCCAGACATTTGGGTTCACCCCTTTCGGATTGAAATCACCGTCCGGCTGTCCGTTTTATTTTTATGTTGTTATGTTTCTGTATTTCCGTGCATTTCAACAAAAAAAACGCGAACGCCGCGACCCGATCGCCGCGAAAACGTCCGCGTTTGTCGCCCTTTCGGCGCGTCGACAGACGACCGACCGTCAGTCTTCGTCCGTTTCGACGACGCCGTGCTTTGTCAAAACCTTCGCCTTACCCCGGATTTTGATCGCCGACGTGTGTTCCGTGAACTGGGCGATCATCACTTCGCCTTTGTCCAGCTTTTCCGCATGGTGAAACCGCGTATCCTGTCCGCGCGTCAGACCGATGACTTGAACACCGTTTTCTTTCGCCTTGACGACAATGTAGTCTGCCTGTACGTATTCCATGGCATCCCGGCCCCTTCATCCGTCGTGATGGGCCCTGCAGGATTCGAACCCGCGACCAATCGGTTATGAGCCGACCGCTCTGACCAGCTGAGCTAAGGGCCCGCGCAAAACCGGCACTTGAACCGGGTGCCCGCTCTCGCAAGCGGGAGCAAGCTTACTATACCGAATGCGCCGCGCGAAGTCAAGAATCGTTGCACGCGATGCGTCGCTCCGCAACAGTGGTCTTGACGAATCGACGGGCAAAGCGTATGCTGAAATCACGCGGTTTTCGCCGGAGGTGGCGGTGTGCGTTTTCGTGCGGTCGTTTTCGATTTCGATGGATTGATCGTGGATACCGAAACGGCGTGGTTTCGCGCCTATGACGCATATTTTCGAAAGTACGGCGCGCGGCTCGACCCGGACGCGTGGGGGCGCGGCGTCGGCACCGAATGGACGGCGTTCGATCCGCACCGCGAGCTGGAGTCGCTGACGGGCCGCCGTATCGATCCGGAACGGATGCGGGCCGACGTGCAGCAGCTGTACGAGCGCGAGATGGAAAACGCCGGGGTGTTGCCCGGCGTAACGTCGTATTTGGATGAAGCGAGGCGGCTTGGGCTGAAGGTCGGTCTCGCCTCGAGTTCGCCGCGGGACTGGGTAATGTCGTATTTGGCGAAGTACGGCCTGGCATCCCGTTTCGACTGTATTCGGACGGCGGACGACGTTCGGCGCGTCAAACCGGACCCGGAACTGTACGTGAAGGCGCTCGAATGTCTCGGAGTTCCGGCGCCTGCCGCCCTGGCGTTCGAGGATTCCGCCAACGGTGCGCTCGCCGCCGTAAGAGCCGGTCTCGTCTGCGTCGTCGTTCCGAATCCGGTCACCGAACGGATGCGGTTCCCGGACGGCGTGCGGCGCTTGCGTTCGATGGCCGACGTGCCGCTTTCGTCGCTGCTTTCGAAATTGGAACGGGAGAGAGGAGGAAATCCGGATGAAACGTCGCGTGCACAGCCAGGAGGTGAAGGAAGCCGTCCTGAAGAAGCTGGCGGAACGCGGAGTCAAACTGGAGGATATCGCGCAGATCGTTTATGAGATGCAAGTTCCTTACAATCCCGAACTTCAAATGGAAACTTGCCTTGACAGCGTGCGCAAAGTGTTGGAAAAACGCGAGGTCCAGCACGCGCTGCTCGTCGGCATCGAGCTCGACCAGCTCGCGGAGCGGAAAATGCTGTCCGAGCCTCTCCAAACTTTGGTTGAAACCGACGAGAGCCTGTTCGGCTGCGACGAGACGTTGGCGCTCGGTTCGGTACTCGGCTACGGCAGCATCGCAGTGACGACGTTCGGCCATCTCGACAAGCACAAGATCGGCGTCATCCGCAAGCTCGACACGAAACTCGGCAAAGGAGTCCACACGTTTCTGGACGACCTCGTCGCCGGTCTCGCCGCGTCGGCCGCGAGCCGGATCGCGCATCGCCACCGCGACGAGGAAGAAAACGGGATTCATGAGGAACATGCTTCGTAAGTTGCCGGAAACCCCCATCACACGATGGGGGTTTTTTCATTCCGTTGGGCTTATCGCGATTTTTACTCTGTCTTGACAATGCTTTCTTCTTCATGGTAAATTAATTAGGAGGATCTGAATACACGGTTAAATGTGTGTACTCTTGGGCGGTGATTTTATATTCGGATGAGGAAAGATATTGGATTGTTATCGCCTTTTCTCTTCTTTTTACTTCTTTTTGGCTGTCGGGAAAGCGTCGTTGCGCCGACGCCGTCGCCCGCGAAAATGTAGACGAGCCGATGTTAAGCCGACCCCGGCTTGTTGATGCGAGAGTTTCCGCCATACGCTTCCGGGTTTTCTCGCCACGCGCGCAGCGCCTCGAGCTGGCTAAGGGAAATGCGGTTTTCTTCCCGCGCGACTTCGATGAGCGTCGGATAATCGCACAGCGCGCGCAAGGGCACGCCGGCTTCCGCGAAAGCCCGTGCAGCTACCTCGAAACCGTACGTGAACACGGCCACCACCCCGAGCACGCAGGCGCCGGCGCCGCGAACGGCTTCGACCGCCTTGAGCGAACTGCCGCCGGTGGAAACGAGATCTTCGATCACGACCACCCGCTGGCCGGAAAAGAGCGCGCCTTCGATCACGTTTTGCCGGCCGTGACCCTTGGCCTTGTCGCGCACGTACACCATCGGCAGATCGAGCCGGTCGGCGACCAGGGCGGTGTGCGCGATGCCGCCGGTGGCGACGCCGGCCAAAGCGTCGGCTTCCGCGAATTCCCGGCGGATCGCCGCGACGAATCCGTCCGCGATCATGCGCCGGACGTGCGGATAGGACAACGTCAGCCGGTTGTCGCAATAAATCGGCGATTTCAGCCCGGAGGTCCAGACGAACGGCTCGTCGGGCCGAAGCAGCACGGCGCCGATGTCGAGCAAGGCGCGCGCGATGTTGCGGGAGATGTTCATGTTTTCGACTCCTCCTCCGATCGGATCGGGACCGCCGCCGAGAGCGACGTCAGGACGTTTTCCAGCGCCCGCCGCGGATCGGGCGCGCGGGTAATCGGCCTGCCGATCACCAGATAATCGGCTCCCGCGGCCGCCGCTTCTTCCGGCGAGGCGCGCCGCGTCTGGTCGTCCGGCGCCGCCCCCGCAGGGCGGAGCCCGGGGACGACGGTCAGAAACGACCGGCCGCACGCTTCCTTGACCGCGCGGACTTCGGCCGTCGAGGCGACGACGCCGTCGAGGCCGGCTTCGCGCGCCATTTTTGCGAAACGAACCGCCGTTTCTGCGACGTCGCCGGGAATGCCGAGCTCGCGGTTGACGGCGTCGCGGTCGAGGCTCGTCAAAACCGTGACGGCGACCAGCAGCGGACGGACGGTGGACGGCGCCGATCCCGCTGCCCGCTCGACCGCCTCTCGGGCGGCTTCCAGCATCCGGACGCCGCCCGTCGCGTGCACGTTCAGCATGTCTGCGCCGCACCGCACGAGACTCGCGATACCGCCGCGGACCGTGTTCGGGATGTCGTGCAGTTTTAAGTCGACGAAGACGCGGCGGCCGCGCTTTTTCAGGAGCTCGACCGCGTTCGGACCGACCGCATAGAAAAGTTCCATGCCGACTTTCATCCAGCACGGCACGTCGCCCAGCGCGTCGCACAGCCGCTCGACTTCCCGCAAATCCGGCGTGTCCAATGCCACGATGATCCGCTCGGCCCACGCCGCCATTTCCGTCAGCTCTCCCGCGGTTTTCATCGCAGCGTCGCCTCGGCGACCGGCATCGGCTGCGAGGTGAACGACAGCGTCTGCAGCATGCCGAGCATCGCTCTCGCCGTGTCGAGCGACGTCAGGCAGACGATGCCGTGCTCGACGGCCTCGCGGCGGATGCGGAACCCGTCCCGGGCCGGCGTCTTGCCTTTCGTCAGCGTGTTGACGACGAACTGCGCCTGACCGCTGCGGATCAAATCGACGATGTTCGGCGAACCTTCGCTCAGCTTGCGGACGACGGTTACCGGGACGCCGGCTTTTTTAAGCGCTTCGGCCGTGCCGGACGTCGCCAGAATTCGGTAACCGAGCTCGTGGAAACCGCGCATCAGCTCGACGGCTTCCGGTTTGTCTTTGTCAGCGACCGTGCAAATGATCGCGCCGGAGCGCGGAATGTTCATGCCGGCCGCCACAAGCCCCTTATAGAGCGCCTTGGCGAACTGGCGGTCGCGGCCCATCACTTCGCCGGTCGACTTCATTTCGGGCGCGAGCGTCGGATCGACGCGGCGCAACTTGGCGAACGAAAACACCGGTACTTTCACGGACACGAACTCGTCTTCCGGCCAAAGACCGGTAGAATAGCCGAGATCGGCCAGTTTTTCGCCGAGAATGACGCGCGTCGCCACGTTGGCCATCGGGATGCCGGTCACCTTGCTCAAAAACGGCACCGTTCGCGACGCACGCGGATTAACCTCAAGGACGTACACTTTTTCGTCGGAGACGACGAACTGGATGTTGACGAGACCGACAACCTTGAGCGCCCGCGCGATCCGGACCGTGATGTCGACGATTTGCCGCTTGACGTCTTCGGACAGCGTCTGCGGCGGGTACACCGCGATCGAGTCGCCGGAATGGACGCCGGCGCGCTCGACGTGTTCCATGATGCCGGGAATGAGGACGGTTTCTCCGTCGGAAATCGCGTCGACTTCCGCCTCCTTGCCTTGCATGTAGCGGTCGATCAACACAGGATGTTCGGGATTGACCTTCACTGCTTCGGCCATATATTCAAGTAACTCGTCGTCGGAATAGACGATTTCCATCGCACGGCCGCCGAGGACGTAGGACGGGCGCACGAGGACGGGATAGCCGAGCCGGCGCGCCAGGCCGACCGCTTCGTCCACGCTGGTCACCGTGCCGCCCGGCGGCTGGGGAATGCCGAGCTCGCGCAACAGCGCCTCGAACTTGCGGCGATCTTCGGCCGTGTCGATACTCTCCAGGCTGCTGCCGAGGATGCGGACGCCGGCGCGCGCCAGCGGCCCGGCCAGATTGATCGCCGTCTGACCGCCGAACTGGACGATGACGCCGATCGGCTTCTCCAGCTCGATGACGTTCATCACGTCCTCAAAGAACAGCGGTTCGAAATACAGCCGGTCGGACGTATTGAAATCCGTTGATACCGTTTCCGGATTGTTGTTGATGATGACCGCTTCGTAGCCGGCCTTGCGGATCGCCCAGACGGCGTGGACCGTCGAATAGTCGAACTCGATGCCCTGACCGATCCGGATCGGCCCGGAGCCGATGACGAGCACTTTCGGTCTGTCGCCGGGCAAGGATTCGTTTTCGGTTTCGTACGTCGAGTAATAGTACGGCGTCGACGCCTCGAACTCCGCGGCACATGTGTCGACCATTTTGTAGACCGGCCGGATGCCGTACTCCAGCCGCAAGTTGCGTACTTCGGCCTCCGTCGCCGGACCGAGCCCCGCTTCCCGGCGCAGTTCGGCGATCGCGCGGTCGGAAAAACCCTTGCGTTTAGCCTCGAGCAGTCTTTCCGATGTCAGCGCGCCTTCTTTCAGCCGTTGTTCGAATTCGACGAGGCCGCGGATTTTGTTCAAAAACCACCAGTCGATCTTCGTCCGCTCGCGTACCCATTCCAGGTCGTATCCGCGCCGGAACGCCTCGGCGACGAGGAACAGCCGTTCGTCGTCCGCCTTTTCCAGACGCTCCGCCAGCGTCTCCTCGTCCAGTTCGGCGAGGCCGGGAAGCCAGAGCCGGTGCGCGCCGGTCTCCAGCGACCGGATCGCCTTGTGCAGCGATTCCTCGAACGTGCGGCCGATCGCCATCACTTCGCCGGTGGCTTTCATCTGCGTGCCGAGCTTCCGGTTGGCCGTGGAAAACTTGTCGAACGGCCAGCGCGGAATTTTCGTGACGACATAGTCGAGTGCTGGCTCAAAGCAGGCATACGTCTGCCCCGTGACCGGGTTGACGAGCTCGTCCAACGTGTAGCCGATCGCTATTTTCGCCGCCACCCTCGCAATCGGATAACCGGTCGCCTTCGACGCCAGGGCGGACGAGCGGCTCACCCGCGGGTTGACTTCGATAACGTAATACTGATAGCTGTGCGGATCGAGCGCGAACTGGATGTTGCAGCCGCCCTCGATCTTGAGCGCGCGAATAATTTTTAGCGACGCCGACCGCAGCATCTGGTACTCGCGGTCCGACAGCGTCTGGCTCGGCGCGACGACGATGCTGTCGCCGGTATGGATGCCGACCGGGTCGATGTTTTCCATGTTGCAGACGACGATGCAGTTGTCGTTGGCGTCGCGCATCACTTCGTATTCGATCTCTTTCATGCCGGCGATGCTCTTTTCGATCAGGCACTGGCCGATCGGGCTATAGCGCAGGCCGGCAGAGACGATCTCGCGCAGTTCTTCCTCGTTTCGGCCGATGCCGCCGCCGGTGCCGCCGAGCGTGTAGGCCGGCCGCACGATAACCGGGTAGCCGATTTCATCCGCAAACGCGACGGCTTCCTCGACGCTCATGACGATCGCGCTTTCCGGAACCGGTTCGCCGAGTTCGCGCATGAGCGCACGGAATTGCTCGCGGTCTTCGGCCCGCTCGATCGAGGACAGCTGCGTGCCGAGCAGCCGGACGTTTTCCTGTTCGAGTACGCCGGCTTTAGCCAGTTTGACGGCCATGTTCAGGCCGGTCTGCCCGCCGAGCGTCGGCAAAATGCCGTCCGGACGCTCCTGCCGGACGATCTGAGCGACGAATTCGAACGAAAGCGGCTCGAGATACACCTTGTCCGCCATGTTCGTGTCGGTCATGATCGTCGCCGGGTTGCTGTTGATCAAGACGACTTCCAGCCCTTCCTCCTTGAGCGCCTGGCAAGCCTGCGTGCCTGCATAGTCGAATTCGGCGGCCTGGCCGATGACGATCGGCCCGGAGCCGATGACGAGAATTTTGCGCAAATCTTTATTTTTGGGCATAGAGCAAATCCTCCTTCCGCGGCGCTTCCGCCGAACCGGACCGCGCCAGGCCGGCCGCAAAACGCGCCTGGCTCGGTTCCGCCCGACGCTCGGCCTTCACCCGTCGGACCAGTTCGAGAAATTCGTCGAACAAGTAGCCGGAATCGTGCGGTCCCGGCGACGCCTCCGGATGGTACTGGACCGAGAAGGCGGGCAGCCGCTTGTGCCGCAAACCTTCGATCGTGCCGTCGTTGTTGTTCAGGTGCGTAATCTCCAGTTCCGTACCGGCGATCGACTCTTCCGTCACGACGTAGCCGTGGTTTTGCGAAGTGATGTAGCAGCGATTCGTCTTCAGCTCACGTACGGGATGGTTGCCGCCGCGATGGCCGAATTTCAGTTTGGCCGTGTCGGCGCCGCACGCCAAGGCGAACAGCTGGTGGCCGAAACAGATGCCGAACAGCGGATAATGTTCGACAAGGCCGCGGATCGTCTCGACGGCGTACGGCACGTCTTTCGGGTCTCCCGGACCGTTCGACAGGACGATGCCGTCGGGCGACAGCCGCCGGATCTGATCGGCCGTCGCGTCGTGCGGCACGACGACGACTTCGCAGCCGCGAGCGACGAGGTCGCGCAAAATGCCGCTTTTGGCGCCGTAATCGACGAGCACGATCCGGAGCGCTCCCTGGCGGGCGGGCACTGAGAACACGCCGCGCGTCGACACCTGCGCCACCTGATCGCGCGGAAGCGGTGTCGACGCCAGCATCTCCCGCAGCTCTTCAAGCGATTTGCCGGTCGTCGACAGAACGCCTTTCATGACGCCGTGATGGCGCAGCTTGCGCGTCAACATGCGCGTGTCGATGCCGCTGATGCCTGGAATGCCGAATTCTTTGAGCATGTCGTCGACCGTGAATTCGGCGCGCCAGTTGCTCGGCGCCTGCTCATGCTCGCGGACGGCGAACCCATAGGCGTAAGGCCGCACCGCCTCGAAATCGTCGCGGGCGACGCCGTAGTTGCCGATCAGCGGATACGTCATCACGACGATCTGGCCGCAATACGACGGGTCGGTCAGCAGTTCCTGGTAGCCGGTCATCCCGGTATTGAAGACGACTTCTCCCACCTTGTCCGCACGGGCGCCGAACGCGCTGCCGACGAACAACGTGCCGTCTTCAAGAAGCAACATCGCCTGCATGATCGTCAACTCCTTTCAACGTATGCGGGGATGCGAACGATGCTTGCGAAACGGTATAGTACGCGGTCATCAAGGGCCTGAATCTTCGGACCAGACGACACGGCCGGCGACCATCGTCCAAACCGGCCAGCCCCGCAACGCCCAGCCGGCAAACGGAGTATTGCGGCCTTTCGATCGGAATCGGCCGGGATCGACGGTCCGTTCGACGTCGAGGTCGATCAGCGTCAGATCGGCCGGGTACCCCGGCTCCAGCCGTCCCTGCCCGAGCCCGAACGCGGATGCCGGCGCCGTCGAAAGCCGCGATAGCAGAAATCCGAGCGTCCACCGCCCCGTTAGGACGAACCGCGTGTAGAGAAGCGGAAACGCGGTTTCGAAGCCGACGATGCCGAACGGCGCCTCGCGCATGCCTTTTGCCTTTTCCTCCGGACTGTGAGGGGCGTGGTCTGTCGCGATGAAATCGATCGTTCCGTCTTCTAGCCCGCGCACGCATGCTTCCACATCGCGGCGGGAGCGCAGCGGAGGGTTCATTTTCCAGTCGGCGTCCGGACCCGGAATGTCTTCTTCCGACAGTACCAGGTGGTGTGGGCATACTTCCGCCGTCACGCGGATGCCCGCCCGCTTGGCGTCGCGGATTAGCCTGACGGATGTTTCGGTGCTGACGTGGCAGACGTGATAATGAACGCCCGTCGCTTCGGCCAGGACGACGTCGCGCGCAATGTGGACGGCCTCCGCCTCGTTCGGGATGACGGGCAACCCGAACCGCCGCGCGAATTCGCCGTCGGCGACGACCCCGCCGGCGGCCAGAGACCGATCCTCGCAATGCGCGACGATGGGAAGACCGAGTGCTGCCGCGCGGCGCATCGCCTCTTTCATCAGCGCGGCATCCTGAACGCCGAAACCGTCGTCCGTAAACCCGATCGCGCCGGCTTCCTTCAGCGCCGCAAAATCGGTCAGTTCACGCCCTTCCTGCCGACGGGTGATGCAGGCGTACGTCATCACGCGGACGGCGCCGCTTCGCGCGGCCCGGCTCAACACGTCGCGCACCAATTCCGGCGAATCGACGGGCGGGCGCGTGTTCGGCATCGCCGCAACCGTCGTGAACCCGCCGCAAGCCGCAGCCGCCGTCGCCGTCGCGATCGTTTCCTTATATTCTTGGCCGGGTTCCCGCAAATGCGCGTGCAAGTCGACGAATCCCGCGGACAGCAGCCTTCCACGAGCATCAAAAACTTCACAACCGCCGACATCGACGGACGCGCTCCCGTCCACCACGTCCGCGATCCGTTCGCCCTCGACGAGGACGTGCTTAGGGACCGGCCGGCCGAGGCCGTCGTCCCAGACGTTCGCGTTGACAATCCAGCACCGCATCCGCCGCATCCCTCCGTCACGCGAGCGCGCGCTCCAGCACGGCCATCCGCACCGGCACGCCGGCTGCCATCTGGGCGAAAATTTTCGACCGCGGATGCTCGACGACCGCATCGTCGATCTCCACGTTTCGATTGACCGGGCCGGGATGCATGACGATGGCATGCGGCGCCATCGCGGAGACGCGTTCTTCCGTCAGGCCGTAAGCCGACCGGTATTCTTCCGGCGACTGCACCAGCCGCCCTTCATGCCGTTCGAACTGGACGCGCAGCGCCATAACGACGTCGGCGCGCAACGCTTCCTCGATCGGAACGTACGGCGCGAATTCCGCCAGTTCGGCGGCGCGCATGTTCGGCGGCGCGCAGAACAGAACTTTGGCGCCGAGCTTCGTCAGCCCCCACAAGTTCGACCGGGCGACGCGGCTGTGGCGAATATCGCCGATCATCGCCACCGTCAGCCCGCGCACTTCGCCGAAATGCCGACGGATCGTATAAATGTCGAGCAGCGCCTGTGTCGGATGTTCGTTGACGCCGTCGCCGGCATTGACGATCGGATAGCGAATTCGGCCGGCGATGTCGGCAAGCAGGCCGGACCACGGCAGTCGGACGACCGCCGCGTCGACGCCGAGCGCCTCGAATGTTTTCAACGTGTCGTAGACGGATTCCCCCTTGCCGACGCTGCTTATCTCGGCGGAAAACGCCAGCGGTACGGCGCCGAGGCGCCGTTCGGCTATCTCGAACGAAAAGCGGGTGCGCGTGCTTTTTTCGAAGAACAGATTGGCGACGAATTTTCCTTCCAGCACGTCGGAGCGCCGAGACGCCTGTTCCCAGTAGGCGGCGCGGTCAAGAATCGACAGGATGTCGTTCGCGTCGATTTCCTTCAAACCGAGCAGATGGCGGTTCATGCCGGCGATCGTTCCTTTCATTCCGATGTCTCCTTTCGCTGCAGGATGACGACTTCGTCCACGCCGTCGACTTCGGTCAGACGGACTTCGATCGACTCCGTTTTGGCGGTCGGCACGTTTTTGCCGACGAAGTCCGGGCGAATCGGCAACTCACGATGCCCGCGGTCGATCAGGACCGCAAGCTGGATCATCCGCGGTCGTCCGACGTCGATCACGGCGTCCATCGCGGCCCGAACCGTACGGCCGGTGTAAAGAACGTCGTCGAACAGGACGACGACGCGGCCGGCGATCCCGCTTTCGCCGGAAAAAGCCGGTGACTCGTCCGCCCTAGTTCCGCGCCGGACCGTCGTCTTTTCCCGCCGGTCGTCGCGATAGTCGCTGACGTCAAGTTCGGCTACAGGCACCGGCTCTTTTTCGATGTCGAGAATCCGTTGCGCCACCCGGCGAGCGAGATGAACGCCCCGCGTGCGGATGCCGACGAACACGCAATCGGCAATGCCTTTGTTTCGTTCGAGAATTTCGTGCGCGATGCGCGTCAACGCCCGTCGGATGGCCGCCTCGTCCATGATGACGCGCCTCAAGGAGAATTCCGGTCGTTCCGGCGTCATCGTCAGTCTCCTTTCGCTCATACGGTTTTATTCGTTTGCGTTTATTTCGTTTATGCGTATTCGGTTACGCGCACAAAAAAATCCCCCGCCCGCAGGCAGGGGGTCTGTCGTCGGCACGTCGCGGCTATCCGGCGGACTGTCGGCGTCGGAGAACGTTCCCGCCGGCCCTTCTTCGGTTGCTCGAAATGCGAGTGTCGGCGATCCGTGATGCTGAAATGCCGTGACCTTACCAGCCTCTCGGGACTGATTTAAAGGCGCTATCCGGTTATCGACAGTATGACACGTCCGCCGCGGATTGTCAAGATCCCGCTATGAAAAACGCAGGGCGATCGCATTAGGGGCTCGACGGAGCCAACGACAAAATGTGCATCAAATACTCAGGGTTCCAGGCGCAATACTTCCGCTTCAGCCGCAAACTCTTCTTCACCGTCGTATCCCGCTTCAGTAAGTTCAGCGCCATCCGCCGCAAGATCGCCGCGTTTTGCGCCGCGTTGCGCTTTCGAATCCGTAGCTGATCTTCCCGAAACGTCATATCCATCACCCAATGGAGCCCATTTTCAATCCCCCAATGACTTCGCACGGCTCGCGCAAACTCATGCACATCGCCCGCCAGGCTCGTGATGTAGTATCGTCGCTCTACCGTCACCTTCCCTTGCAGATGCCGTTTTGCCTCGACCATCCCCACCCCCTCAAGGTCGCGCCACCCGTGATCCGGCACCAACGCACAAGAAGCCGGGCTCAGCCAGTACTGCCGAATCTCCACCCGGCCATGACCTTTCTCGACCGTTTTGGCATACGCATGTTCGATCCCTCGAAACTCCAGCTTCTGCGCATCCTCAAAGAACGTCTGCACTTCCTCCAGCAACGTCTTTTGATTGGCTTTGACCGCGATGACGTAGTCCGCCCCCTGCTCCCGAATCTGGTTCACGATCTCGCGCTGACACCCGATGGCGTCGATCGTGACCGTGCAACCGCGAATCATCAGCGCCTTCAGCAGTTCCGGAATCGCGACGATTTCGTTGGCTTTTTCATCCACTTTGCGCTGCGCCAGCACGATCCCGTTTCCTGACGCCCACGCCTGAACCAGATGCAGCGGTTTGCGGCCGCTGGCCTGGTCGTGCGAGCGCCGAAGCGTTTTGCCGTCGATGGCGATGACCGCTCCTTGCGTCAGTCGGAAAATCTCTTGAGTCCAGGCCATGAACGCCTGCTCGAACGCTTCCGGCGACAACAGCGAAAAGACGCGACCGAATGTATCATGAGAAGGAATGCCATACGGCAATTCCAGAAACGTACGAAGCCAGTCTTCCCGGGATCGAGCGAACTCTTCGACGCCGACCCAGTCGTCTTCGCCGCATAATGTGGCGATGATGGCGATAGCCAAGATGTCGATCAGCTTGTGCACTTTCCGATTCCCGGTACGGGGATCGGGGATCGTGGAAAAGTGTTGGAGCCACATATCATTCACGAAAACGTCTCTCCTGTCACAGGGGGTTTGACAGGTTAGACGCCCGTTTCTCAAAAAAGTTTCCTAATGCGATCGCCCTGATGAAAAACGGCCTCCCGATTCACCTTTTGGCGAGTCGGGAAGCCGTCTTGGGTGTTCATGCGTGCGTGGAGAATTTTATCTGATTTCCAGGTAATCGATATAGGCGTCCCATGTGCCGTTGTCGGCCGTCACGATGAGCTCGACCGTCTGATTGCCGGTGCCGTGGCTGATGTTGTTCAGCGTGGCCACCGTAGGAGTCGTGCCGGTGAACGTAAACGTTCCTTTCGTCTGACCGCCGATTCGCAGGTCGACTCTCGCCGTGTTGTTGTTGCTCGACGCCCCGCGCAGTGAGAAGCTGTGCGTGCCGGTCGAGAAATATTGCGTGTAGTAGACTCGGTCGTTATTCGCATACAGCGCGACACCGTTAAACGGCGAGGTGATGTTCGAGGTGTACTGGCCGCCTTTGGTCATATTTTCGGCTTGGACAATCGTCGACGTGCCGCCGCCGCCAGAACCGCCGCAGCTGCCTGTCCCGTTGCCGACCGGCGTGCCGTTGATGGTCAGGGTATGGCAGGTGATGCTTGCGCTGCCGCTGCTCTGATAGCCTTCGACCAGAAGCGCGACTTCGTACATTTTGCCCATTCTAAGTCCTAAGCTTTCCCATTTGTTGAAATGTTGGCTGACCGAGATCGTGCCGCTCGTCCGCTTCGACGTACGGACGCTCCAGTATTGGTCGAACGTCGCCGTTCCTCTAATGGACGGCTGGTTGACGCGCGTCGTGCGATAAATGTCGTACGTGCCGCCGTCGATCGAAATCGAACCGATGGGCGATGCGCCCGGCGGACGCCAGTTGCCCCAGCTGTCGACGATGTAATATTCGACGAGCGGGTCGACCGTCCAGCCGTAAATCGCCAGATACGAGTTGCCGTTCGGCGAATACGAAGCGCTGTACGTGTCCACGATCGTACCGATTTGCTGGTGCGTTTTCGTCGAGTCGAACTTTTTGCCCATCCGGAACAAAATGTTGTTGATGCCGCTCCACTGCGCGCTGAACGTACCGCCGCCGTTGAGCGTCATCGTACCGGAGCCGCCGCTGTCCTTCCAGAATTCATAGTCCCAGCCGTCATACGTACCGGTCGCGTTGCTGGTCAGCGTCAAGGCGGCTTGCGCGGTAAGAGCGGGTAGTGCAAGCAAAAGCAACGCGCAAGACGTCAGGAATAACCATCTTTTTCTGTTTTTCATAGTTCTCTTCTCCTTTCTTTTTTTGATTTTCAAGATTCAGTGTCGACCTTAACAACCGTTTACCGTAAACTGTTTGCCGTTTTTCGGCGCGCGCCATTCTTCCTTTGTGCAACCACACTCCTTTTCGAAACCGAAATGAAAGCGGCTTCAATTTTGATTGTAAAGAAATCTCGTCCGACGTCACTCGAAAAAATATAGATTCGAGCAGTAGTTTTTTAATGTTTATTTCTTGAATTTTATGGAAAAAATTAGGCAATTCATTTGCCGCCGTACCGACGAAAAAGTCCGGTCGGCTTCCCTCCGGTATAACCCGCATGATGCGGGCCGCGACCGAAAGGCGCCGATCGGACTTTGCACCGCGCCGCTTCATTATAACGACCCTGCCGACGGTCCGGCTCATGCCCGCCGAACAAAACCGGGCTCACCTTTGGCTTGCGCGGATCGCCTGATCGAGATCTTCCAGAATATCCTCGATCGCCTCGGTGCCGACCGACAGTCGGACCATCTCCGGTGTGACGCCCGTCGACAAAAGCTCCTCTCCCTCCAGTTGGCTGTGCGTCGTGCTGGCCGGATGAATGATGAGCGACTTGCTGTCGCCGACGTTCGCCAGATGCGAAAACAGTTTGACGCTGTCGATCAGCCGCCGGCCGGCTTCATACCCGCCTCTGATGCCGAAGGTCAGAATCGCCCCCTGCCCTTTCGGCATATATTTTCGCGCCATTTCGTACGAAGGATCGTCTTCCAACCCGGGATATCTTACCCACTCGACCGCCGGATGGCTTTTCAGGAACTTGGCGACCGCCAACGCATTCTCGCTGTGCCGCTGCATGCGCAGGTGCAGTGTCTCCAGCCCCTGCAAAAACAAAAACGCGTTGAACGGCGACAAGCAAGCGCCGATGTCGCGCGCCAGCTGTACCCGCGCCTTGACGATGAACGACAGCGGCCCGAACGCATCCCAATAGACAAGCCCGTGATAGCTCGGGTCCGGCTCCGTAAAACCGGGAAACTTCCCGCTCGCTTTCCAGTCGAACCGGCCGCCGTCGACGATGACGCCGCCGATCGACGTCCCGTGACCGCCGATGAACTTGGTCGCCGAATGAACGACGATGTCGGCGCCGTGCTCGATCGGCCGGAGCAGATACGGGCTCGGAAGCGTGTTGTCGACGATCAGCGGAATGCCGTGCTCGTGCGCCACGTCGGCGATCGCCGCGATGTCGGGCACGTCGAGCTTCGGATTGCCGACGGATTCAAGATACAGCGCCTTGGTCCGATCTGTAATCGCCTTCCGGAAATGCTCCGGGTCGGACGGATCGACGAAGCGGACGCGAATGCCGATTTTCGGCAGCGTGACGTTGAACAGGTTGTAGGTACCGCCGTAGAGACTCGACGCCGAGACGATCTCGTCTCCCGCCCCCGCGATGTTCAGCACGGCGAACGTGATCGCCGCCTGGCCGGACGACGTCGCGAGCGCTCCGACGCCGCCTTCGAGGGCGGCCATCCGTTTCTCGAACACGTCGTTCGTCGGGTTCATCAGGCGCGTGTAGATGTTGCCGAACTCTTTCAACGCGAACAGATTCGCGGCGTGCTCCGTGCTGCGAAACCCATACGAAGTCGTCTGGTAAATGGGCACCGCGCGCGAAAGCGTCGCCGGGTCGAGCTCTTGACCGCCGTGGACGGCCAACGTTTCGAGACGGTACGAACGCTGCTGTTCAGTCAAAACGGAACGCCTCCTGGTCACGAAGATTGCGAATACACCACCAGTCTAGCACAGAACCCCGAACCTTTAAAACTCCGACCGCATCGCCTCGACGAGACGCCGCATGTCGTCCGGCAGCGGCGCGACGAACGTCATTCGGCGCCCGTCGCGCGGATGGTCGAAACCGAGTTCCGCCGCGTGCAGTGCCTGCCCGGCGATCGGCCACCGTCCGGGTCGGCCGTACAGCGGATCGCCGACGACCGGATGGCCGATATACTTCAGATGAACCCGAATCTGGTGGGTACGCCCGGTCTCCAGCCGCAATTCCAGCATCGTGTGGGCGCGAAACCGCTCCGCCACACGGAAATGGGTCACAGCTGGCTTCCCGCCCTTCGTCACCGCAAACCGGAGCCGGTCGCGCGGATCGCGCCCGACCGGCGCGTCGATCGTACCGACATCGTGTGCGACGACGCCTTCGACCAACGCGACGTACCGGCGTGCGATCGTCCGCGCTTTCCACTGGGCGACGAGCGACGCGTAGGCACGGTCGTTTTTGGCGACGACGAGCAGACCGGACGTGTCCTTGTCCAGCCGGTGGACGAGGCCGGGCCGCAGCGCATCTCCGACGCCGGCCAAATCCTTGCAATGGTACACCAGTGCGTTGACCAGCGTGCCGCTCATATGCCCCGGCGCCGGATGAACGACGAGCCCGCGCGGTTTGTCGACGACCACGACGTCCTCGTCTTCGTAGACGATGTCGAGCGGAATCGGCTCGGGTCGGATGTCCGTCGGTTCCGGGGGCGGCGGCGCGATTTCGATCGCATCGCCCGCGGCGACCCGGTAGTTCGGCTTAACGACCGCACCGTTGACCAGAACGCGGCCGTCGCGTATCCACTGTTGGATCCGGCTGCGCGATACACCCGCGCACACACGCTCGGCCAACAGTCTGTCGAGACGCTCGCCCGAACCGGCTTCGTCCGCCGTCCAGACGACCGGTTCCACTTCCCCGTCGTCCGGAAATACGACGTCCCCGTCAGCATCCGATTCCGTCGGATCCGGGCGAAAATCGGATTCCGCCCTCATACGGCCGACCCTTCCCCGTTCGGCGACGCGCGTCCGCCCGGGGTCTCCCGCCGCCGGTCGAGCAGCGAATCGAGCAAAATCAGCCCGACGCCGACGACGATCGCGCTGTCCGCCAGATTGAACACGGGATACGTATAGTCGACGGGGGTGCCGAACCATTCGAACCGGAACCGGAACTGCAGAAAATCGACCACCTCGCCGTACAACGCCCGATCGACGAAATTGCCGACCGCTCCCCCGAGCAACATCGCGAGCGCGGCGGCCAGCATCCGCCTTCCACGCCGCACCGCCTTGTCCAAATACCAGATCACGCCGGTTGCGACGACGACCGTCACGATCAGAAAAAAGGCCCGCTGGTTCTGCAAAATGCCGAATGCCGCGCCGGCGTTGCGGAAATGAGTAATCGAAAAAAAGTCGTCGATGACCGGCCGCTCGGCGTAAAGCGGCAGGCGGCTCGAGATCGCCCATTTCGTCGCCTGATCCAGCAAGAAAACGACAAGCGCCAATCCATAATAGAAGGAATGCCGTGTGAACAACGGCCGACTACCCACCCTCGCATCACTCCCGGAACCATCATTTCCCTCGGGCTTAAACGCCGCCCCGCGCACAAACTACGTTTCAGTCAGACACGAACGAAAGGAGATCGCCATGCGCCATCTCACCGAAGATCAGCTGGCCCGGCTTCGGACCGCTCTCGAGTCCGAACGATCCGAACTGTCGGACCGGATGTTCGAACCGGTCGGCGAACTGTCCGCCTACGACAACCATCCCGGCGACCTCGGCAGCGAGACGTTCGAACGCGGCAAAGACGTCGCGTTGACCGAACGCGCACGGTATAAACGTGAAGCGATCGACCGGGCGCTCGAGGGAATGAACAATGGCACGTACGGCCGATGCGACGTCTGCGGCCGGCCGATCCCGTTTGAACGCCTGCTCGCCGTCCCTTACGCGGACCGATGCGCCGACCACGCAGAGGCGGCGTTCGTCTCCGCCCGCAGGCCGGCGGAAGAAGACCGCATGCGCAGCCGCGACGACTTTGCCTGGCAAACCGTCGAACATTGGGGTAATGCCAGCGGCCCCGCGACCGGACCGGACGGCGAAGACGGCGGCACGTCTAGCGACGACGACGCCGACGGCTTCGTCGAACCGATCGAAAGCTTCGTCGCAACCGACTTTTACGGGCGCAACGTCCGCATCGTGCGCAACCGGCAATACCGCGAATACCTCGAAGCCGGCGAGGGCGAACGGCTTCTGGAGCCGGATCCGACGCCGGAAGAAGCCGACCGGCCGTCGTAAAGCCAACCGACTGCCGGTCAGCCGCCGTACAGCCGGCCGTCGGATTCCAGATTGCGCTCCACGATCCGGACGATGTCCGCGATCCAGTCGCCGATGACCGGCAGATTGAGCGCGCCGAGCGCGTGCAGCACGCGCAGCACGACCGCCGTCACCAGCGACACGCCGATCGCGATACCGACACCGCGGGCGACCCCGCCGTAGAAACTGTTCAGAATCAGCGTCCGCGGTCGCTCCATCAACGCCACGTATTCCGCGACGCGCGAAGCTTCCAACTTTTGGACGAGCTCTGCCAATCGGCGTTCGATCGCCTCGAGCCGGTCCGAATCCGTCATCCGACATCCCTCCGCTTCAGACGAAGGCGGACACGATCGCCGCGCACCGCGGACAAAGATCGGGATGAGCCGGATCTCGCCCGACGTCGGGCGTCACGACCCAGCAGCGTGCGCACTTTTCGCCCTCGGCGGGCCGGACGGCGACGGCAATTCCGCGCAGCCGCTCAGCCTCCTGCGGAATCGGCTCGTCCGGACCGTGCAGCACGACACGAGAGACGATCAAAAGCTGGTCCAGACGATCGAACGAAGCCAAAAGCTCCGCGACGCCGCGTTCGGGATACAGATCGACGCGCGCGCCGAGCGAATGCCCGATCGTCTTCGCCTTTCGCGCCGCCTCCAGCGCCTTGTAAATTTCGTCGCGGACGTCGAGAAACGCTTCCCAACGCCGTTCAAGCGCATCGTCCGTCCATTCCGGGCGTGCGGAGGGAAACAGCGTCAAATGCACGCTTTCGGCGTCCGCCTCCGGAACATATTTCCATACTTCTTCCGCCGTATGCGGTAAAATCGGTGCGATCAACTTCGTAACAGCGACAAGCGCCTCATAAAGAACGGTCTGGCACGCCCGCCGGGCCGGATCCGACGGCAGGCTGACGTACAACCGGTCCTTGGCGACGTCGAGATAAAACGAACTCATGTCGACCGCGCAAAAATGATGAATCGTCTGGTAGACGAGATGGAACTCGTAGCGGTCGTACGCCGTCAGCACCCGCTCGATGACCCGGGCGAGCCGCGCCAGGGCGAACCGGTCGAGCTCCGGTAAATCGCCGTACGGCAACCGGTCGCGCCGCGGGTTGAAATCGCCGAGATTTGCGAGGAAAAACCGCAGCGTGTTGCGGATTTTCCGGTACACTTCCGTAATTTGCGCCAAAATGTCGTTGGAGATGCGGACGTCCGAACGGTAATCGACCGAAGCGACCCACAGCCGCAAAATGTCCGCGCCGAGCTTGCCGCACACCTCGTTCGGATCGACGGTATTGCCGAGCGACTTGGACATTTTCCGCCCTTCACCGTCGAGCGTGAAGCCGTGGCTGAGAATGCCCTCGTACGGCGCACGGCCCTTGACCGCGACGGCCGTGATCAGCGATGAGTTGAACCAGCCGCGGTATTGGTCGGAACCTTCCAGATACAGATCGGCCGGCCATTTCAAATCGTCGCGTCCGTCGAGCACGGCGTAATGGCTCGAGCCAGAATCGAACCAGACGTCCATAATGTCTGTTTCCTTGCGGAACGCCGTGCCGCCGCAATGCGGACAGCTCGTTCCCGGAGGGACGAGCTCGCTTTCCGGCCGTTCGAACCAGGCGTTCGATCCTTCCCGCTCGACGATCGCCGCGACGTGTTCGATCACGTCCCGGCTGACGAGCGGCCGGCCGCAGCCGAGGCAATAGACGATCGGAATCGGCACCCCCCAGGCGCGCTGGCGCGAAATGCACCAGTCGCCGCGCTCGGCGATCATGTTGTGCATCCGGATTTCGCCCCATTCCGGCGTCCAGCGGATGCGGCGGATTTCTTCGAGCATCGCCGAGCGAAAAGCCTCGACCGAGGCGAACCATTGTTCGGTTGCGCGGAAAATAACCGGCTTTTTCGTTCGCCAGTCGTGCGGATACTGGTGGCGGATCGTGCCGCGCGCCAACAACAGGCCTTCGGCGGCCAGCCGCTCGATGATCGGACCGTTCGCCTTTTCATAAAACAGGCCTTCGAATCCGGGCGCCTCCGCCGTCATCCGTCCCTGTTCGTCGACGGGACAGAGCACGCCCAGGCCGTAGCGCTGGCCGATCAGAAAGTCTTCCTCGCCGTGACCCGGCGCGGTGTGGACGCACCCCGTGCCGGCGTCCATCGTCACGTGGTCGCCGACCATAACGAGCGAATCGCGGTCGTAAAACGGATGCCGGCAGACGACGCGGTCCAGCTCCGCGCCGCGCCGTTTCGCGACGACGCGGAATTGCCCTTCGCCCCATCCCACGGCTTCCGCGACCGCCCGCAGCCGCTCCTCGGCGACGACGTAGAGGCGGCCGCCTGCTTCGACCACGGCGTAATCGTAATCGGGATGGACGCTGATGCCGAGATTGGCCGGCAGCGTCCACGGCGTCGTCGTCCAGATCACGACGCCGGCGTCGTCGGGCAGAACGCCCTTGCCGTCTTTGACCGGAAAGACGACGTAGATCGACGGCGATTCCTTGTCGCGGTATTCGATCTCGGCTTCCGCGAGCGCGCTTTCCGAAGACGGCGACCAGTAGACCGGCTTCAGCCCGCGGTAAATGTAGCCTTTGCGCGCCATTTCGCCGAACACCCGGATTTGCCGCGCTTCGTATTTCGGATCGAGCGTCAGGTAAGGCCGCTCCCAGTCGCCGAGCACGCCGAGCCGCTTGAACTGAACCTTTTGCCTTTCGACCCATTCCAGGGCGTACGATTTGCACACGTCGCGGAACTCGATCACGCCCATCTTTTTGCGGTCCGCCTTGCCGCTGTTGGCGATCGCCTGCTCGATCGGCAGGCCGTGCGTATCCCACCCCGGCACGAACGGCGCGTCGAACCCCTGCATCGTTTTGAAGCGGACGATAAAGTCTTTCAGGATTTTGTTCAATGCATGGCCGATATGAATGTCGCCGTTGGCGTAAGGCGGGCCATCGTGAAGTACGAATTTGGGCGCACCCCGCCGCGCGGCCCGGATGCGGTCGTACAGCGCGATCTCTTCCCACCACGCCTGCAGCTTCGGCTCCGCCTCCGGAAGCCGGCCGCGCATCGGAAATTCGGTTTGCGGCAGATTCAGCGTCCTGTCGTAATCAACAGACATGGAAGTCCCCTCCTCGACAACAAAAAACCCGCCCCACAAGGGGCGGGATGTACATACCCGCGGTACCACCCTTTTTCCGGGGCAGACGGCGCAATCGTCCGCCGCCGGCGCTTTCACGACCGATAACGGGGTCTGCCGGTTCTCCCTACTTTTCGCCTTGCGGCGTTTCGAAAGAACGCTCCCGGGGGATTTTCGACCGGCGGAAAAACCGGGCTTTCACCATCCCCGGCTCGCTTTCATTTTCCGTCCCGATCTACTCTTCCCGGTCATCGCTTTGAACTTTATTTTATTCCCGATTGAGATTTTATTCCCGATTGAGCGCAGCGGCCGCCTCGCCGGTCAGCTTGAAATTTTCGAGCTCTTCCCAGCTTTCGCTGTTCAGCAGTTCGGCCTGCGCGTCGAGCAACGCCTTGAAACGGACGCGGAAAATGGCGGCCTGTTTTTTCAATTCCTCAATTTCGAGCGCGATTTTGCGCGACTTCGCCAACGACTCGTTGATGATGCGGTCGGCGTTTTTCTCCGCTTCCTTCAGGATAAGCTGCGCCTCTTTCTTGGCGTTGGCCTTCAGCTCGTCCGCCGCCTCCTGCGCGACGATGATCGTCTTGCTGAGCGTCTCCTCCAGGTTGGCGAAATGATTCAGACGCTCCTGCAGCATGGCGACCTGGTTCTGCAGTTCCTTGTTCTCGCGGATGAGCATTTCGTAATCTTTAATGATCTGGTTGAGAAAATCGTCGACTTCGTCCTCGTCGTATCCGCGAAGACGTCGGCTGAACTCCTTGTTCTGAATATCAAGCGGCGTCAGCGGCATAACGGCCCCTCCTTCTCGGCGTCGCTTCGGATGTTTACGTCTGCCCTCCCGGTATCAGAAAGGCGACGACTTCTTTTAACCCATAAGCGAGAAAGTAAAGCGCAAAAAGTGCAACGATCGGCGAAATGTCGATCATCCCGCCGATCGGCGGGATGATGCGCCGAAACGGCGCGAGATAAGGTTCCACCAACCGGCCGAGCCATTCCCCGACGACGCTGTCGCGAGCCGCCGGAATCCACGACATCAAAATATAGATAATGATCGCGTATCGATAAATGAGCTCCAACAGGTCGATCAGGCCCAACAGCTGGGATTCCAACCCGGTCACCTCGATCTGTCGTACTCCGGCTCTTCGTCGAGCATTTCCGTGATCGCCCCCTGGATTTCGACCGTGTCCGGCGTGCAGAGAAAAATGTTCGGGCCGATCTTCGAAATGCCGCCGTTCAAAGCATATACCGTTCCGCTCAAAAAATCAACGATGCGGACGGCTTGATCGGGCCTGACGCGCTGAAGATTGACGACGACCGGTCGGCGGAAGCGCAAGTGGTCCGCAATTTCCTGCACTTCGTCGTACGACCGCGGTTCGCTCAGGATGACGCGGACGTTTTTCTGCGCGTGTATGCTGACGATATGCCCGCGCGACGTCCGTCGCCATTCCGTCGCGGAGAGTTCCGGCTCCTCGACGTCCGTCCCCCCGCGTTCGCGCTCGTCCAGGTCGTTCTCGTCATAGATGCCCACCAGATTCATGAAACGGCTGATCCATCCCACCGTCATTCCCTCCCGGATTCGCTGGATACCGGCTCCAGCGTCGACGACCGTCCGACCAAGACGGTGCCGAGCCGTACCCACGTCGCCCCTTCCTCCACGGCGACCTCAAAATCGTTCGACATGCCCATCGACAATTCTCGAAGCGGCTGCGGCAACACCCCGCATGCGTTAAGCTCGTCGCGCAATTCGCGAAGCCTCCGAAAAACCGGTCGCGCCTCCTCCGCGTCCGCGACCGCCGGCGCCATCGTCATCAACCCGATCGGTTTCAAATGCGGAAACGCAGCGATCCGGCGGCAAAACGGCTCCACCTCCGCCGGCGCCAAGCCGTGCTTCGTCGGCTCTCCCGAGACGTTGACTTGAATGAAACAGAACACTTCCGTTCCCGCCGCACGCGCGCGCCGCTCAAGCTCCTCCGCCAGCGACAGCCTGTCCAGCGAATGCACGTAAGCGAAGCGGCCGACGACGTCCTTGACCTTGTTCGTCTGCAAATGGCCGATGAAATGCCACACCGCTTCCCGTCCGATCGCCTCCCATTTCGGACGCGCCTGCTGCCAGCGGTTCTCGCCGATGTGCCGGACGCCGAGTTCGAGAAGAGCGCGCACGGTTTCCGCCGAAACGTTTTTCGTCACGGCGACGATCGAGACTTCCGACCGGTCGCGGCCCGCCCGGCGGCAGGCGGACGCGATCCGCTCCTCCACGCCTTCGAGCCGTGTTTGAAGCTCGGCGATCTCGACGTGCGCATTCATGATCCAGACCCCCCGGTTTTGTCCGTCAGCGCGATCCAGGCGGTCATACGGCCGGTTCGGCCCCCCTCGCGCCGGTGCGAATACCAAAGGTCGGTCCGGCATCCGGTGCACCACTCGCTAATTTCGATGTGGCCCGACAAAATTCCTGCTTTTATCAACAAAAAACGATTCAATTTTTTCAAATCGAGCCGCCAGACGTCGGCATCCGGAGACACTCGGCGCATGATGTCGGAAAATATCGCGCCGTTTTCGCTTTCCTCCGCGATTTCGTCAAACAACGCCGCCACCCTTTCGGCGACCGATCCGTTCACGGTATAGCAGCAGGCGCCGATGGCCGGGCCGATCGCGACGCGCACGTTTTCCGGACGCGCGCCGAACGATTCGACCATCGCTTCGAGCGTTTTCACGGCCACGCCGGCGACGGTGCCGCGCCATCCGGCGTGCGCGAGTCCCGCCGATCCGCCGACGGGATCGAACATCCAGATCGGCGCGCAATCCGCAAAAAAAGCTGCCAGCATGACGCCTGGCGTTTTCGTGATCATCGCGTCGTATTCTCCGATCGCGTCGTCCCTTCGCATCCGTCCGCGCCCGCGGTCGATTTCCCCGACGACCGCCACGCGGCTGCCGTGCACCTGCTCCGCACAAGTCCACGCATCAAACGGCAAGCCGATCGCCTCGCAAAGCCGCCGGCGGTTTTCCAACACGCGCTGCGGGTCGTCGCCGACGTGAAACGCGCCGTTCAACGAACAAAAAGGTCCTTCGCTCACGCCGCCGAGACGCGTCGAAATACCCGCGGACAGGCACCCGAACGCCGTTTCCCAGCCCGCCAACCGCAAAAGAGCAGGACGTCCGCTTCCTCCCTCCAGTTTGAACACCTTCTCGTCCCCCGCCCCCTCAAGTATCGCCTCCGACATGGTCTTCCTCGCCGCGGCGGACATGGTCGAACTTGACCAGCACGACGTCCGCCCCGATTTTGACGATGTTCCGCCACGGGATGACGAGATCGGCCGCATGCCCGAACCAACCGAAAAACTTGCCGCCGGCCGGGACGACGATCGAATCGATGCGTCCTTGGCGGAGATCCAGTTCGAGATCGGCGACCCGGCCGAGTTTTTTGCCGTCGACGATGTTGATGACATCTTTGGCCTGGAAATCGGAAATGCGCAATGCGCCCACCGCCCGTCGGTCGTCTAACCCCATTATATGCCCGGCGAGGGGGATTTGCATCGGACGCGTAAAGCCGCGAACGCCGGTTTCGGCGTCCGCGGCCTTCTACACGTTTCTAGTTCACGGTCGGACGTGCCTTTTCATCTGCTGGATCGCCGCCTTTTCCAACCGCGATACCTGCGCTTGGGAAATACCGATCTCCTCGGCGACTTCCATCTGGGTCTTGCCTTCGAAAAAGCGAAGCGACAAAATTTTTTTCTCGCGCTCGTTCAGCTTGCCCATCGCTTCGCGCAGCGCGATGCCCTCGATCCAGACGTGATCTTTCTGGCGGTCATCGCTGATTTGGTCCATCACATAGATCGGGTCGCCTCCGTCGTGATAGATCGGCTCGAACAACGACACCGGATCCTGGATGGCGTCGAGGGCGAACACGACATCCTCCCGGGAAACATTCAGCGCCTCGGAAATCTCGGCGATCGTCGGCTCGCGCGCGTGCGTCCCGGTCAGCTGGTCGCGTACCTGAAGCGCCTTGTAGGCGATGTCGCGCAGGCTGCGGGAAACGCGGATCGGATTGTTGTCGCGCAAATAGCGCCGGATTTCCCCGACGATCATCGGAACCGCGTATGTCGAAAACCGGACGTTCTGGCTGAGATCGAAATTGTCGATCGCCTTCATCAGACCGATGCATCCGACCTGAAACAAATCGTCGACAAATTCACCGCGGTTATTGAACCGCTGGATGACGCTCAGGACCAGCCGCAGATTGCCGTTGACGAGTTGTTCGCGTGCAGACCGGTCGCCGTCGCGCTGCAGCCGGACGAACAGTTCCTGCATTTCGGCGTTCGTCAACACCGGCAGCCGGGACGTGTCCACGCCGCAAATCTCGACTTTGTTTCGGGTCAACGCGATTCCCTCCCAAGGAGAAACATTAATAAACATTTTCCCCTTGGGAGGGTTCTTTATTCGATAATCCTGAAATGTATTAAATTTCTATTTTTCACCCCAAACACCAATCGACCGCGGCCGCCAGCAACCGGTGGAGCCGAGTATCGGCCAATCCTTCCTGCGTATGGGCGGGCGTAAGGCAAACGACGCGGCCCGAGCCGAAGACGTGTCGCCAGCCCGCGACCGATTCGCCGTCTTTCGACGACGAGCGCAAGAACACCGACGTGTTCGCCTCGTCGACGCGCACGAAATAATGCTCGTCGACAAACGACAGCTCCGGCGCGCCGCCCAACGACGCCGTAAACGGATCGTCCGTTTCGAGCCGGTATCGAACCCGATCAGGACGCGGCGGATGGTACACGAAACAGCCGCGCAACATACGCACGTACGCGCCGTCTTCCGGATAGGAAGCGAGTCCGGAATGCCAAGCCAGCCAGCCGCCGCCGCGCTCGACGAAGCGGACGACGGCCTCCGCGAGTTCTTCCGTCATCCACGTCCGGACTTCCGCGCTTTCGGGATTGATTCGGTTTTCCTTGTACAGCACGACGACATCCGGCTCGGCCGACAGTACGACATCCACCCGGTCGACCGGTTCGAACCGTAAGGCGATCCGTCCGGCCGCGGTCTCCGGCGCAAGCGCCGCTTCCAGCGCTTCGCGGATCGACGTTTCCGGATGATAATGGTCGCCGACGAACGCCACGATTTCGATCACGTTTTTCCCTCCGTCCGAAACAATGGTCAAAGCGGCATCGGACGGCCGTCGACGCCGACGAACGGCGGATCGACTTCCGGCAGTCCGCGTTCGATCAGTTCCCAGATGCGTCGCGCCGCATCGGCCGGATCGCCGGGCGCGCGTTCGCCGCCCATGTCGGTGCGGATCCAACCGGGATGAACGGAGATCGCTCGTCCGCCTCGCGGCTTGAACAGCCGGTCGAGTTGGATGGAAAACATGTTCAGCGCCGCTTTCGACAATGCGTAAGGGTAGTCGCCGCCGTACGCATGGGCCGAACTGCCGGCTTCCGACGAAATGTTGACGACGATCGGCCGGACGCTTCGCTCGAGCAGCGGCAACATCTGCTTGACGACGACGATCGGCCCGAACAGGTTGACCTCGAACGTCCTTCGCACGTCGCCGATGTCGAGCCGCTCGATCGGAACATCCCGTGCAAGAAGAACGGCGGCGTTGTTGACGAGCACGTCGAGCGATCCGGCGTCGCGGCGCACCGTCTCCGCAGCATGTTCCACCGACGATTCATCCGTCACGTCGAGCAAAACCGGCACGACGGCATGTTTTTCCGCTGAAAACCTTTCGGCGGCCGAAAGGCTGCGAACCCCGGCGAATACGCGGTGACCGCGGGACGCCCCTTCGACGGCGAGCCAATAACCGAGCCCTCTGCTTGCGCCGGTCACAAGCACGTTCATCGGCCGATCCCTCCGTCGTTTTCCAGAAGTTCCAGAACGGCTGGCACGACGTCCGCACCGTCCAGATAGACGTAACGACCGCCGGGATATTCGCCTTTTTGCAGTAGCCGCATGCCTGCGCGTTCGAGCGCACTCGTCTTCGCCGCGATGTCTTCGACGAAAAAGGCGATGTGGTGTACGCCTTCGCCGCATGTGTCCAGATGTTCTCGCCACGTGCTCGGATGTTCGTCGGGCTCGATCAGCTCGAGCTGAAGCGAACCGAGATCGAAAAACGCCAGTTTCGCCCTCGCGGGCGTCGGCCGGCCGCGATATTCGGTTTTCGCGGTCTCATACGGCTCTGTCTCGAACCATGCCGGGGCGGGTACGCCGAATAACCGCGCAAACGCTTTGGTTGCCTTTTCGATGTCGCGCACGACAATGCCGATCTGGGCGACGGCGCGCGTCCCCAGCCAACCGTTTAATTCCATGGCGATCGCGTCCTTTCCGCGGTTCTTTCACCGAAACATGGACCATAACTTCATGAGTTGCCACATGTCGTTCGGATCGATGCGCTGTTCGATGACGAATCGCACGATCCGTTTTTCCGCGCCGGGCGGCACCGGTTCGTTGAGTTCGCGGGACAGCCGTTTCACCAGCCGGGCGACCTTTTTTTCATCCTGCAGATCGGCCTTGCCGACGCCGCGCAGGACAGTAAGCACCCGTTTCCGGTAACCGGCGTCCGCCAATTTCCGTTTGATCCGTTCCACCCATACGGCATCGAGACCGTAAGGCCGGTAAGCCATCGCTTTCACCTCCGGCGGTGCGTTAACGCATCTTATGCCGCCGGAAGGCCGTTCGATCGGGAAACTCGCCGCCATCCGGGCAACCAGCAAACGCAATAACCCGACCGTCGGCGCGAGGACGCCCGGGACACCGCGCTCAATCGACCCGCTCGCCGCTTAAAACGCCCTCGCGGTCGAGCCACTGCCGAAGCGGCGCGTATTCGACACCGGTCCAAAACTCATGCGAGGCGACGAGACGGGCGGCGTCGTCGCGAGCCCGCTCGAGCAGCTCGAGATCGGCAGAAAGATCGGCGACGCGAAATTCGGGCAGCCCGCTCTGCCGCGTGCCGAAAAATTCGCCTGGCCCGCGCATTTCCAAATCCATTCTGGCGATCTCAAACCCGTCGTCGGTTTGCGTCATGATCCGCATGCGCTCGACGCCGGCTTCCGTCTTCGGATCGGCGACCAGCACGCACCACGACGCGTGCTCGCCTCGGCCGACGCGCCCGCGCAGCTGGTGCAGCTGCGACAGGCCGAACCGGTCGGCGTCGTAGACGACCATGATCGTCGCGTTGGGCACGTCGACGCCGACTTCGACGACCGTCGTCGACACGAGCACTTGCACTTCGCCGGCGACGAACCGGCGCATGACGCTTTCTTTTTCCTCAGGCGACAGGCGGCCGTGCAGCAGACCGACGTTCGCCTCCGGCATCTGAAACCGGAGCCGATCGTACATGTCGACCGCGTTTTGGACGTCGAGCTTGTCGGACTCCTCGATCAGCGGGCAGACGACGTACGCCTGCCTTCCCGAGGCGATTTCCCGGCGAATCCATGCGACGACGCGGTCCATCCGGTCGGGCTTGACCCAATACGTTCGCACCGGCTTGCGTCCCGCCGGCCGTTCGCGCAGCGTCGAAACGTCGAGATCGCCGAACAGCGAAATCGCCAGCGTGCGCGGAATCGGCGTCGCGGTCATCATGAGAATGTCGGGAGCATGCCCTTTTTTCCGCAACAGGCTGCGCTGCTGGACGCCGAACCGGTGCTGTTCGTCGGTAACGACAAGGCCGAGATTGCGGAAATGCACGTCTTCTTGAATCAAGGCGTGCGTACCGACGACGACGTCCGTTAACCCGATCGCGATCGATGCCTTGACGTCGCGCCGATGCCGCTCAGACATGCTGCCGGTCAACAGATCGACCTGCACGCCGTGGGGAGCAAGCAACCGCTCGAGCACGCGTTTGTGCTGCTCGGCCAAAATTTCGGTTGGCGCCATCACCGCCCCTTGCGCGCCGGCCGTCGCGACGGCGTACAGCGCTGCGGCGGCCACGACCGTTTTCCCGCTGCCGACGTCGCCCTGCAACAGCCGGTTCATCGCGTAAGGTTGCTTGAGATCATGCAGAATTTCCGCCAGCGCCTGCTTTTGCGATTCGGTCAGCCGAAATGGCAAACCGCGGACGAACGCGCGGACCTTCTCCATGTCCACCCGATGGGCGACGCCGTCGGCGCGGCTGCGCGACACGGCGCGGTACGCCTGGAGCTTCAGCTGAAACAAAAACAGTTCCTCATACGCCATCCGTTCTCTTGCGCGGCGGTACAGCTCTTCGTCGACGCCGGGGCGATGCAGACGTTCAACCGCCTCCGAACGCTTCATCAGTCCGTATCGGGCGACCAACGACTCCGGCAAAAGCTCCGGCAAGGCGGAAGCGTAACGCTGCAGCGCAAAATCGACCAGCTTGCGCATCGCGCTTTGCGTGAGCGACCCGGAAAGTCGGTAGACGGGCGCGAGATTACCCGCGCGCCGCGTCTTTTGGTCCGGAAATTCGGTCGTCATGACGGTCAGCTGCCTGCGCCGGGCGTCCCATTTGCCGTTGAGTACCACTTCTTTTCCCGGCTCGAGCCGATCGCGCAAATAGGGCTGGTTGAACCAAACCGCCGTCAGCGGAAACCCCGACTCCTCGACGAGACAAGCCATGCGCGACCGATTGCGCCCGAAAAACGACAAGCGAGGAAAACCGGCGACGCGGACGCGGATCGTCGCCCGGTCGCCGTCAGAGAGCTCGCGCACCGACCGAAACCGGTAGTCGTCGTACCGGAACGGAAAATAAAAGAGCAGATCGGCCGCCGTCCGGATGCCGAGAGAAGCAAGCTCGGCCGCCCGCTGCGGCCCGACGCCCGGCAGCCGTTCGACGGGAACGTCGGAGGGATCCGTTCCGTGAATCATTTCAAACCGGCTCCACAATGGCGCCGATCGTTCCGGGTCCGACATGCGCCCCGATGACCGGGCCGATCGACGCGAACCGAAGTTCGACCGCGCGCAGGCGGGTTTTGAACCACTCCGCCCATTCTTCCGCGCGTTCCCGCGCCGCGGCATCCACCAGCGTCACGCGGACGCGACGGATACCGAAATCCTGCTCAAGCCGTTCGATGACCCGTTCCGTCGCCTTCCGGAAACCGCGCACCCGATCGACCGGCGCGACGACGCCCTCGTCGTCAATCGTCAGAATCGGCTTTACGTTGAGCAACGTGCCGAACAGCGCGGCCGCTTTGCCGATCCTTCCGCCGCGGTGGAGAAATTCCAGCGTATCGACTGTAAAATAGATGCGGACTTCCCGACGCTTCCGGTCGATCAGCTCCAAAATGTCTTCTTTCGACTTGCCGGCGAGAGCCGCCTCCGCCGCCGCTTCCGCAAGCACGCCTACGCCGAGCGACGCCGAACGCGAGTCGACGACGGAGAGGTCGATCGGGCGGTCGACCAGCTCGACGGCCGCTTGGGCGGACTGGATCGTTCCGCTCAACCGAGAAGAAAGATGAATGGAAACGACGGAAGCGTCGGGCGTCTCGTCGAGAATGTTCGCGTACGCCTTTGCGAAATCGGCGGGAGAAGGCTGGGACGTCGTCGGAAACGACCCGTCTTTCACCATTCGGGCGTAAAACGTTTGCGGATCGATCGTCTCTCCGTCGAGATATGTCTCCCCGCCGAAATGAACCTTGAGCGGAACGACGGCGATGTTAAGCCTGTCCCGAACTTCGCGCGGCAGATCGGCGGCGCTGTCCGTCACGATGCGGACGCATCCCATCCCGGCTCCCTCCTATTCCGCCGCGAAGACGTAAGGATAAAACGGCTGCCCGCCGTAACGCACTTCGGTCTCGATCCGAGGATGGCTCGCCTTCAGCCGTTCGAGCAGACGTCCGGTTTCTTCTTCCGCAGCATCCGCGCCGACGAGCACCGTCAGCAATTCGCATCCGTCGCCGACAAGCCAGCCGACCAGTTCAAGGCAGCACGATTCCAGCCGGTCCGAAACCGCCACGAGCTTGCCGTCCGCGAAACCAAGATACTGATCCTTGCGGACGGCACGGCCGTCGAGGGTCGAATCGCGCACGGCGATCGCCACGTGGCCGGAACGCACCCCGCCGGCCGCACGCTCCATCGCGTTCCGGTTTTCGTCGGCCGACCGCTCCCGGGCAAAAGCGACGGCGGCCGCCAGCCCTTGGGGGATCGTCCGAGCGGGCATGATTTCCACTTTTCGATCGACAATCCATTCGACGGCCTGACGGACGACCGGCTCGACGTTCGGATGGTTGGGCAAAACGAACACTGTCTCCGCGCGCACCCCGGATACGGCGCGCACGATCTGCTCCGTGCTCGGATTCATCGTCGGACCGCCGTCGACGACGGCATCGACGCCAAGACTGCGGAACATATCTGCCAGCGCGCTAGCGGGTACGACGGCCACCAGGCCGCACGGAGCCGGCGGCTTGTCCGAGTCGGCCCCGGCATCCGGCACCGCCATCAAAACGGACGGCGCCGTACTCGCCGCGGTAGAACCGGCTGCACGAACCGCCTGTTCCGGTTCAGCCCGCGCCGCCATCGATCCTTCGGTATTTCGCGCGCGGCTTCCGGCAGACGCCGACCCGCGTGCGTCTTGTTCCGCCTTCGGCTTCGCAAGGCGCTCATGCTGCAGACGCATATTTTCGATCTTGACGCGATCGAGCTCCCCGAATCCCGATGCCCAGGCCAACACCTCAAGCGGAGTTTCCGTGTGCAGATGAGCCTTGACCCATCCGTCGTCCGCAACCACAACGACCGAATCCCCGTATTGTTCGAGCCGTACCCGAAATTCATCTTCATGGAAGATAAGACTTTTTCTTCCTTTATCAGCAGAATCAAGCCGAAGCAGAAACTCGGTGCAATAGCCGAATGCGATGGATGAGCCGTCCACACGGGCCGGCGCGGGAAGATCACCGTGCGCTTGGGCGGCCCCGACATCGCGGTCCAGCGCCGGACGACCGAATGATCGGGCGGCAACCGATTCTTCCGGCGTTTCGACATTTTCAAGCGCCTCGCAAAACGCCTGGCAAAGCTCGACGAAACCGCGGCCGCCGGCATCGACGACACCGGCCTGCTTGAGCAGTGGCAACTGTTCCGGAGTGGCGGCCAAAGCTTCCTGCGCCTTTTTTCGCCATTGCGTCAACACTTCGGCCAGGTCGTCGGTCCGCCGCGCCGCCGCCGTCGCCGCCGCGGCCGCCTCCCGCGCCACCGTCAACATCGTTCCCTCTACCGGTCGAAGGACCGACCGACATGCGGTTTCGACGCCCTGCTGCAAAGCGAATGCGAATTGCCGCGCGGTGAGCGTCGCGCGCGTAGCAACCGCTTTCGAGAAACCACGAAACAATTGCGATAAAATAACGCCTGAATTTCCACGCGCCCCCATCAACAACCCTTTTGCAAGCGCTTCCGCCGCCTTCCCGGTATGGGCCGTCGGGTTTCGGAGCATCTCTTCGACGCCGGATTTCCACGTCAGCGACATATTGGTGCCCGTATCGCCGTCGGGCACCGGAAAAACGTTCAGCGCGTCGATTTCGCCCGCGTGCGCCTCGAGGCGCTTTTGAGCGAACACCGCCATCCGCGCGAGTTGTTCACCGGACAACGTCCTGACGCCCAATGTTTGAATCTCCTTCCCCTTCGGCTATGCGCACGTCGTCGACATACACGTTGACGCGGTCGACGTCCAGGCCGAGCCGTTCTTGTAGCGTATAGCGGACATGTTGCTGGACGTTGTGGGCGACTTCCGAAATTTTCGTCCCGTAACCGACGACCACGTGCAAGTCGACGACAAGCTCGCCGTCTTCCGTCCGGACTTCAACGCCGCGCTCCGGATGATCTCTCGAAAACAAGCCCGCGATGCCGTCTTTCAGCGGACTGCGGGCCGCCATACCGACCAGTCCGTAACAGGACGCGGCGGCGCGACCGGCGACGACCGCGACGACGCGGTCGAACACACGGACGGTTCCCCATTCGTTCGTCCACTGTACGGCCATCGCGGCATCCCCCCGGATCCATTGTACTATATCCGCAACGGGTTCGCCAAAAAGAATTTCGACCATTTGACGGACCGAGGCCGCATATGATACGATGAAGGAGTGTGTGCGTCAAGGAAGGGTCAGGAGGTGGCGGCGAATGTCCCGCAAATGTTTTATCACCGGCAAAAAACCGGGCACGGGCCATAACGTTTCCCACGCTAACAACCGAACGAAGCGCAGATGGGGCGTCAACGTGCAGAAAGTCCGGATTCTCGTCGACGGCAAGCCGAAACGCGTCTGGGTGAGCGCCAAGGCGCTGAAATCCGGGTTGGTCAAACGCGTTTGAAATCGCGCCCGCGAGCGCAAGAAGCCAAAAGCACCTTGCGGACAGGTGCTTTTTTCATGGCTTTTTTCGTCGACGGCCGCGGTCAGTTTTTGCTGAAGGAATTCAGAATCGCCCGAATCACGCCGCCTAAAAATTTCGGCAGCTTGATCGTGTAAAATCTCATCTTCGTTTCCCTCCTTAAGCGGTACGGGAAGCCCGCCGGCCGGCCCTGCTGTCATGATATGCCGTTTTGCCGGAAACGTTCCGTAACACATTCTATGATTCAGCCGGCCGCATTATGTTTCCGCTACCCGCCCCAGCGCCCTCGCGAATCGCGCGGACGGCGGCCGCGCGATCGGGTTGGCCGAAAATCGCCTGTCCCGCCACCAGTACGTTCGCGCCCGCTTCCGCAACCAGCCGCGCCGTATCTGCGTAAATCCCCCCGTCGACTTCGATGTGGACGCCGCGCTTACCCGCTCGGTCGAGCATGTCGCGAAGCGCCCGTATTTTCGGCAGAACGGCGGGGATGAATGCCTGGCCGCCGAAGCCGGGATTGACCGTCATCAACAGGACGAGATCGATCTCGTCCAGGACATGTTCAATAGTCGCAAGCGGCGTCGCCGGATTGAGCGCGACGCCCGGCTTGGCGCCGAGCTCCCGAATGCGCGTCAGCGTGCGGTGCAGATGCGGACAAACCTCGGCGTGGACGCTGATGCGGTCGGCGCCGGCGCGCACGAACGGCTCCAGCCAATCGTCCGGCCGCGACACCATCAAATGAACGTCGAGCGGCAGCCGTGTATAGCGTCGCACCGCGGCGACGACGGCCGGACCGAACGTCAGGTTGGGTACGAAATGGCCGTCCATCACGTCGACATGAATCCAGTCGGCGCCGGCGCGCTCCGCATCGCGAACTTCTTCGCCCAATCTGGCAAAATCCGCCGACAAGATCGACGGGGCGACGATCGTCATGCGTGATCAGTACCTCCGTCCCGAAATGCGAATTTCTTCGACAAGAGCTTCATAGTGCCGGTAACGGACCGGCTCGATTTCGCCGCGCTCGACCGCCGCCCTGACGGCGCATCCCGGCTCCCGTACGTGAAGACACCCGCGAAACCGGCAATCCGACCGATAGCGCCGAAACTCGCGGAAGGCGCCGGCAAGGCGCTCGGGTTCGACATGAGACAAATCCAGCTGGCTGAACCCCGGAGCGTCGGCGGCCCATCCGCCCCCGGGCAAAGCGATGAGCTCCACGCGTCGCGTCGTATGCCGACCGCGCCCGAGCTTGCGGCTTATCTCTCCGATTTCGAGCGAAAGCCCGGGACAAAGCGCGTTCAGAAGCGACGATTTGCCGACGCCGGACGGCCCGGCCAAAACCGCCAGTCGGCCGGCCAACCGGGCCGCGATCGCGTCGAGTCCCGAACGCGTCACGACACTGGCAAGCAAAACCTCGTAACCGGCCTTTTCATAAATCCGGCGTAGCCGTTCAATCGTTTCCGGTTCATGCTCCGCCAAGTCGACCTTCGTCAGCACGACAAACGCATCGGTACCGATCAACTCCGCTTCCGCCAGCAGCCGGTCCGTCAGCGTCAGGTTCGGTTCCGGTTCAGCCACCGACGCCACCACTGCGATCGTGTCTACGTTGGCGACGGGCGGGCGCGTCAGCTCGGTCGTCCGCGGCATCAACTCCTCGATGAAACCTTCTTCCGGCCCGATCTGCGCATAACGCACCTTGTCGCCGACGAGCGGCACGCGGCCGTCTTTGCGGAATACGCCGCGAGCCCGACAGCGAATGGTTCCTCGCGCCGTCGCCGAAACGCCGTCCGCGCCGTCCGGCAATACGTCGTAATATCCGCTTAAGGCCCGCACGATCCGGCCTTCCGGCATCAGTCGCGGCCCCCCTCCTGCCGGTCCGGCGAAGCGGAAGGAAGCGAGGAACCGGCCTTCGCCTGGTCGGAAGCGCCAGTTCCGCCGGCGCTCGGGCTTTGCGGGGCACCCGACGACTCAGGACGGAGATCGGCGTAGCTGCGCGTGATGTAACTGACGCGTTTGTCGTCGACGTACACTTGGATGGCGGCTGCACGATCGCGCGTCACCGTTACGGGAACGCGGTACACTTTCGCCTCGGAAATCCGTTCGTCGCTCCACGTAAACCATTCGGCATGCCGGGCGTCCATGATCTGAATCCGAACGGCGGACTCGACGCCTTCTTTGACCGGAAACACTTGCAGGTTGACCGTTCCTTCAACCACATCGTCGGGCAACCCGGAACTGACGAACACCGTGATGGTTTCACCGGGCGCAACCGGATCGCCGGGATTATAAGGAAATTGTTTAAATATCCTTCCTTTTTCATCCAAACTAGGCATTTCCTCGACCTTCAGTACCGAACGCTCCAATCGGTTTTCACGCAGGATGCGTTTGGCTTCATCCGGTGTGTAACCGCGCAAATCCGGCATCGGCACCTTGTCCGGCCCTTTGCTGACCGACAGCGTCAGCTCGACGCTGGCCGGATCGAACTCCGCGCCTTCCGCGGGATCCTGAGCGACGACGACACCGGCCGGTTGGTCGCTGGCGACTTCCATTTTCCTGACGCGGTTTTCCGGAATACCCAACCGGTCGAGCTGCGTGCGGATGACATCGTCATATTTCATGCCGACAAAACCGGGCATCCGAGGCGCCTGCTTGCCGGCGCTGACGTAGAGCACGACCGACGAACCGACGACCTTGCGGATGTCGACCGGATCCTGTTTGAACACCACATCGGCGGGAACGTCGCTGCCTTCGGGAGGTTCTTCCCGTATGATTTCCGGTACGAGCTTCGCGTCGCGAATTTCCCGTTCGGCGACGTCGACCCGTTTGCCGACGACGTTCGGCACCATCACTTCTTCTGGATTCAGCATGCCGAGCACGTACTGAACGCCGAACCAGGTTCCGACCAACACGGCCAGGACAAACGCAATTCCGATCGTCGGCCGCACCCATCGCCGTCTGCGGGGCGTTTCCCCGCTTTCGGCCTGCCCGCCGGCGCCGCTCGGATCGACGGCCCGGTCGCGGCCTGACCTGACTGCCGGCATGACTTTCGTCTGTTCATCATCTTCCTCAAGGAACAGACGCTTCGGTTCGTTGCGACGCGCCGGGGAAAGACACGTCTCCAGGTCCTCCATCATTTCCGCAGCGGTCTGGTAACGCTCGTTGCGGTTTTTGCGCGTCGCCTTCAGCACCACGTTTTCAAGACTCTGCGGAATGGCCGGGTTCAGCTTGCGCGGTTCTTCGAACGACTCCTGCACGTGTTTAAGCGCCACGCTGATCGGGCTTTCCCCGTTAAACGGCAGTTTTCCCGTCAACATTTGATACAGGACGATGCCGAGCGAATACAGGTCCGATTGAGCTCCCGCCGGCAAACCTTTCGCGTATTCGGGAGACACGTAATGCACGCTGCCGACGACGGTGCCGGTGTGCGTGAGCTGCGAAGCGTCCGCCGCTCGCGCGATTCCGAAGTCGGTTACTTTCACCCAGCCGCCCTTGCTGATGAGAATGTTGTGCGGTTTGATGTCGCGATGAATAATGCCGTTTGCGTGCGCATGGTCGAGCGCGTCGCAAATCTGAACGGCGATGCGGACCGCTTCCTCGGGCGAAAGCGGAGCGCGCTCGCGGATCAGTTCGTTCAACGTCTTGCCCTCGACGTATTCCATCACGATGTAATGCGTATCGCCGTCCTGACCGACGTCGTAAACCGAGACAACGTTCGGGTGAGACAACGAGGCCGCCGAGCGGGCCTCCCGCCGAAAACGCTGGATGAATTCTTCGTCGTGCACATACTGAGACCGAAGGATTTTAACCGCAACATGCCGGTTCAGCACCGTATCGAGCGCTCTGTACACGACCGCCATGCCGCCGCCGCCGATCCGCTCCAGCAATCGGTATCGTCCGCCGAGCCGTTCGCCGGTCATCGTCGTCCCCCCTTCCCCTCTGAGGATTCCGGCTCATTCGCCAAAAGAACGACCGTAATGTTGTCCTCGCCGCCGGCTTCCATCGCCTTTTCGACCAGCGCGCCGACTTTCGCCTCAGGATCCCCGCTCCTGCTGACGATTTCCAACATGACCCGCTCGTCGACGAGCCCGCTCAGCCCGTCGCTGCACAGCAACAGCACGTCGTTCGGCTCCCATTCGACATGTCGGATGTCGACCTCGACTTCAGGCGCGGTCCCGAGCGCGCGCGTCAGCACGTTGCGGCTCGGATGCGCCATCGCTTCCTCCGGCGTCAATTCTCCTGCCCGGAGCAGCTCGTTGACGAGCGAATGGTCTTCCGTCAGCCGGCTGATCGTTCCGCCGCGAATCAAATATGCCCTGCTGTCGCCGATATGGCCGATCGTGACGCGGCGCGGCGTCGCGATCGCCACGACGACCGTCGTGCCCATACCCGCGTATTGCGACCGGGTGATGGAGTATTCGAACACTTTCCGGTTCGCCGCCGCGATCGCACCGCGCAACAGCCGTTCGAATTCCTCGGGCGACATCCCGGGATCGATCGCCTGCAGTTCCTCGCGAATAATATCCGACGCCATCTGGCTGGCGACGTCGCCGGCGCGATGTCCGCCCATTCCGTCGGCCACGAGCGCGAGCGAACATCCGTCGGAAAGAAACTGAACGACGGCTCGGTCTTCGTTCGTCTTACGGATTTTGCCGATTTCGGAACGGTTGGCGATTTTCAACCCCCGACTCACCTCGCCCGGGTTTCCAGATATTTGGCCCGCAACTGCCCGCATGCCGCAGCGATGTCGCCGCCCTGTTCGCGCCGGATCGTCGCATTGACGCCGCGACGCGTTAAGACGCGCTGAAACCGGAAAACGTCTTCGCGCGGCGTCCGCGTATATTTTCGCTCCGGGACGTAGTTGACGGGAATTAGATTGACGTGCACGAGGGCGGAAGGAAAGACCGTCAACAAATCCGCTAGTTCCTCCGCGTGTTCCGGCCGGTCGTTGACTCCGCCGATCAACGCGTACTCGAACGTCAGGCGGCGGCCCGTTTTCCGCACGTAATAAAGACAGGCCTCGATCAGATCGGCAAGCGGGTACTTCCGATTGACGGGCATCAGCTTCGAACGGAGCGCATCGTTCGGCGCGTGCAGCGAAACGGCGAGATTGATCTGCGTTTCCTCGTCGGCAAAACGGTAAATGTTCGGAACAATTCCGCTTGTCGAGACGGTCACGTGGCGTTGGCCGATGTTCAATCCTTTCGGATGGACGAGCACGCGCAAAAATTTCATCGTCGCCTCATAATTTTCAAACGGCTCGCCGATGCCCATGACGACGACGCTGCTGACGCGTTCGCCTTCCGGATCGAGCGACCGCTGCGCATAAACGACCTGCGCGACGATCTCGCCCGACGAAAGATTGCGCTTGAGCCCGCCCAGCGTCGACGCACAAAACGTACATCCGATACGGCAGCCGACCTGCGTCGTCACGCAGACGCTGTTGCCGTACCGATGCCTCATGACGACGGTCTCGATGGCGTTTCCGTCCTCAAGGCCGAACAAAAACTTAACCGTGCCGTCGCGCGACACCTGACGCTCGATTTCCCGCAATGCGACGTATCGAAATTGTTCTGCAAGCTTGGCGCGCAGAGCTTTCGGCAAATTCGTCATGGCGTCGAAGCCGTCGATCCGCTTTACGTACAACCAGTCAAACACCTGACTGGCCCTATAGGCCGGCTCCCCGCACCCGCGCATCCAGGCTTCCCATTCCTCATACGTCAAATCATAGGCATACGGTTTCATCCGTCGTTCACGTCCGTATCCGGTTCGTTCGACTTTCTGCCTTATTGTAACACAAAACGGGCTGCCGACGCATCCGACGCTACCTGCGCCGCAGCCGCGCGATGAAAAATCCGTCGGAACCGTATTCATGAGGTAAAATAAGCGCCATTCCCCTGCGCGCGTCTTCTCGACCCGGCAAGACGCCGGCCGGAAACGGATCCAGCTCGAAGTCCGGATGCCGCGACAGAAACGCGCGGATTTGATCCTCGTTTTCCTCCGGTTCGATAGTGCAAGTGCTGTAGACAAGAAGGCCGCCAGGCCGGACGAATCGGCAGACGGAGTCGAGCAGTTCCGCCTGGAGAACGGACAGTTCCCGAATTTGATCCTCGGTCTTCCGCCAGCGCGCCTCCGGCTTGCGGCGAAGTACGCCGAGGCCGGAACAGGGCGCGTCCAACAATACGCGATCGAACGATTCCGGTAACCCAGCTTCGGCCAGTCGCCGCGCATCCGCACAGAAGGCGTGAATCGTCCGAAGGCCGAGCCGCTCGGCCTGCCGGCGGATTAAACCGATTTTCCCCTCGTGCACGTCGCACGCCCAAACCTCTCCGCGGTCGGCCATCCGTTCGGCCAGATGCGTCGCCTTGCCGCCGGGAGCGGCGCAGGCGTCCAACACGCGCATGCCGGGCTGCGGATCGACGACTGCGGCCACGAGCATCGAGCTTTCGTCCTGAACCGTCATCAAACCGTCCTCGTGCCATCGCGAAGCGACGAGTCCGCCAGCTCCGCCCGAGACGACGACGCCCTCCGGCGCAAGTACGGAAGCCGCTGCATCGTAACCGGCATCGCGCAGTTCGGCGACAAGCGCCTCCCGCGTGACGCGAAGCGGATTGACGCGCAGCGCGAAGCGCGGCTTCTCGTTGTTTGCCGCCAGCATTCGCTCGGCGATTTCAAGGCCGAACCGGCGGACCCACCTGTTGACCATCCAGACCGGATGCGAATGAACGAGAGCCAAACGTTCCGGCAAAGGCAAGCCATCCGGAATCACGCAGCGTCCACGGTTGCGCGCCATGTTGCGAAGCACCGCGTTGACAAGCGAAGCGACGCCGGCATGCCCTCTCCGCTTAGCGATGGCGACCGCTTCGGACACGGCGGCATAATCTGGGATCTTTTCCAGAAAAAGAAGTTGATAGGCAGACATCCGCAACAGCGGCCGCACCCACACTTCCATGCGGACGTCTTTGCGTTTTAAAAACAGATCTAGAAAAAAGTCGAGCGTGTTTTGCCGCTTTAACGTGCCGTAAACGAGTTCGGTGACCAGCGCGGCGTCTTCGGCGGAAAGACACCCCGATCGCAACCGCTCGTTCAACAGCAGCTGACTGTAGGCACCGTGCGCTGTCACGCGGACAAGAATATCAAGCGCCAGCTCACGGGCCGACGTTCGGGCTTCTCCGCCGTTCATGCGCCGAGTACCGTCCCCAGAAGCATCCGGCCGCCGCGGACAAAGTCGGCCGCCGCCATCGGCCGTTTACCAGCCGGCTGAAGTTGCGTCAGCCGAAGTACGCCGCGCCCGCACCGGACATCCACGCCTTCTCCTCCGACGCGCACGACCGTACCCGGCTCCGCTTCCGCCGCGGACTCGACGTCGTCCAAAGGAATGCAAGCCCACACTTTCAGCACGTCGCCGTTATACAGCGTATACGCACCCGGTGACGGGTGCAAGCCGCGCACCTGGCAGGACAGATCGCGCGCGGGACGCTCCCATCGGATGATTTCGTCTTCCCGGGTCAAATTGGGTGCATACGTTGCCTCTTCCTCCCGTTGCGGAACCGGGCGAATGCGACCGGCGATCCAGTCCGGAAGCGTTGTTCCTAGCAACTCCGCACCGGCCCTGGCAAGCTTCTCCGTCATCGTTCCCGCCGTGTCGTCTTCCCCGATCGGCACCTCGACCTGGCTGACGATGTCGCCGGCGTCGAGGCGTTCGACCATGCGCATGATCGTCACGCCGGTCACGGACTCACCGTTCATGATCGCCCGCTGGATCGGCGCACCGCCTCGGTATTTCGGCAGAAGCGACGCATGTACGTTCAGACAGCCGAGCGGAGGGGCGTCCAGCAGCGCCTTCGGAACAATTTGGCCATATGCGGCGGTTACAATCAAATCCGGCTTCAACCGGAAAACGTCCTCCAGCGCTTCCTCCGCCTTCAGCCGCGGCGGCTGCAGGACCGGCAAGCCGAGCCGAACCGCTTCCGTCTTGACGGGCGGTGGAGTGAGCTCGCGCTTGCGCCCTTTCGGTCGGTCCGGCTGCGTCACGACACCCGCCACCGCATACCGCCGCTCCACCAACAGACGCAGAATCGGAACGGCGAATTCGCTTGTTCCCAAAAAAACGACCCGAATGTCCGTCACGGCTCCGACTCCTCCGGCTCCGGCCGATAGACGCGGATCGCGATGTCGGTGAACAACACGCCGTTTAGATGGTCGATTTCATGCTGAAAAATGCGCGCAAGAAAATCGGTCGCCGTCATCTCCACCGGCCGGCCGTGGCGATCCTGGCCGCGGACGACGATCCTCGTCGCCCGCCGGACGTCGCCGCGCAGGTCAGGGATGCTCAGGCAACCCTCCGACGCGATCTCTTCTCCCGACATTTCGACGATCTCCGGATTGACCATCTCGATCAGGCCGTCGCCGGCGTCGACGACAATCGCCCGTTTCAGGACGCCGACTTGCGGCGCCGCCAGTCCGACGCCCGGCGCGGCATACATCGTCTCCGCCATGTCGTCCAACAGTTTGTGCAGATTCGCGTTGAATTTGGTCACCGGCTTGGCTACCTCGCGCAAGACCGGGTCGGGTACTTTCACGATCATCCGGATCGCCATTTCGGTTTCGCTCCTCATCGACGGTTTCACATGACGTTTTGCGGGCGGACGTCGACCGACACCTGCACGTTTTCCCGGCGCAGCCGATCCGCTTCTTCGTCCAGCAGCCGCCTGAGCAGTTCAGGCATGTCGACCGTGCGGTCGAACAACGCCAAGAGGTGGAAACGATATTTACCGCCAACGCGCGGAACGGACGGCGCCGCCGGGCCGATCAGGGAAAACGTCCGACCGGTCGTCCGTCCCAGGTCGCGCAACCGGTCGGCCAGACGCTCCGCCGTCTGCATCGCCTTCGCGAACGTCTCATGCATCACGGCGACGAGCGCCAGATCGCGAAACGGCGGATAGCCGAGCCGGCGGCGTTCGGCCAGTTCGCGGACGACAAACGACGCGTAATCGTGCCTGCTGGCGCAGACGATGCTGTAATGGTCGGGATCGTATGCCTGGATCACCACTTCGCCCGGCCGCTCGCGCCGGCCGGCACGGCCGGCGGCCTGGGCCAAGAGCTGAAACGTCCTTTCCGCCGACCGGAAATCGGGAAGCCGCAGCGTTGCATCCGCCGCCATGATGCCGACCAGCGTAACGCCGGGAAAATCGAGCCCCTTGGCGACCATCTGCGTCCCGATCAGCACGTCCGCACCGCCTTCGGCGAACGTCCGGACGATCCGCTCGTGCGCGCCTTTCCGCGACGTCGTGTCCAGATCCATCCGGAGAACGCGCGCCCCGGGAAACCGTTTGCGCAGCTCTTCCTCGACGCGCTGCGTCCCCGCGCCGAAATGGCGGATATACGGGCTGCCGCACTCCGGACATTCCCGCGTTTCCGACTGCGCGTAACCGCAGTAGTGACAACGCAGCGAAGCGGAAAAACGATGGTACGTCAGGGAGATGTCGCAATGCGGACATTTCGCCGCAAAGCCACAGGCGCGGCACATGACGAACGTCGCGTACCCGCGCCTGTTCATGAGCAGGACGGCCTGCTCCCCCCGCACGAGCCGCTCCTCCAGCGCCGCGGCAAGCTTGCGGCTGAACATCGACCGGTTGCCGACGCGCAACTCCTCGCGCATGTCGACGACGCTGACATCCGGCAACGGCCTGTCGCCGACGCGCCTCGGCATCGAAAGCCAGCGAATCGAACCATGCGCTTGCCGCGCGGGATTGACCGGAGCGTCCGACGCCGCGAAACGTTCCAGCGACGGCGTAGCGGATCCGAGCAGCACCGGGGCCGAATGATGCCGGCCTCGCCAAAGTGCGACGTCAACGGCGTGGTATTTCGGACTGTCATCCTGTTTGTACGACGATTCGTGCTCCTCGTCCAAGACGATCAGGCCGATATCGGCAAACGGCGCGAATACCGCCGACCGGGCGCCGACGACAATCCGTGCTTCCCTACGGACGATTTTACGCCACTCATCGTACCGCTCGCCCGGCGAAAGACGGCTGTGCAGCACCGCGACCGCCGGCCCGAACCGACTTTTAAAACGCTCGACCGTCTGCGGCGTCAAAGAAATTTCCGGCACGAGCACGACGGCTTCCCTTCCCGTTTCCAGACACGCCCGAATCGCTTGCAAATACACTTCCGTCTTGCCGCTGCCGGTTACCCCGTGCAGCAAAAACGCCTCGTGCCTGCGCGCCCGGACGGCTTCTTCAATCGGACCGAGCACGCGCCGCTGATCCTCCGTCAAATTCGGAGGTTCATCCGGCGTGAACGACCGGCCTGCGTATGGATCTCTCGCCGTTTCCCTTTCATAAATACGCACGAGCCCCGCTTCGGCCAATGCACGGAAAACCGACGCCGGAACGTTCGCCTCTTCGGCCAAACGCGCCAGTTCCATAGGGCCGCCGTTTCGAAGCAACGCCTCAAGCGCCGCACGCCGCCGGACGGCGCCAGAAGGGAGCCGGTCGAGCTCCCGGCGCAGGCGTTCCACATTGACGGCCGGCTCCACAAACGCCATACGCTTCGGACGAAGCCGATCGCGAACCTCCCGCTTTTCCGCCAACATCCCTTCGGCCAGCCAATGGTTTATTCGATCCGCCCAATGCGGAAACTTCTTCAGAAATTCTTCTTCTGTCACTTCGCCTTTGGCATGAAGCCACGCCCATACCTTCGCCTCATCGGGCAGCATCGCCGCACCGGGGGCTGGGGCGAACGGACCCGGCATGAGCAGCCTTGACGGCTTCGCCTTGAGAGCTATAGGCGTCATCGCTTGAAGCGCCGTGATCCACGGACAGACGCACGTCTGCGCAAGCCAGCGGGCGAGTTCCACCAGCTCGGGCGTCAGCGCCGGTTCTTCGTCCAGCAGGCGGGTGATCGGCCGGACATCGGCATGATCCGTTATCGGTTCAGGCGACAGCTCCACGACGAACCCGAGAACCGCGCGCGAGCCGAACGGCACCTCGACGCGACAGCCGACCCTAACGAGACGTTCCAACTCGGCCGGAACGAAATAATCGAACGGACGGTCGACCGCCCGGGCGGCGACGTCTACGACGACCCGCGCGTACACGAATCGGCCCCCCTGCCGGCATTGAGGCGCGCCTCGATAAGCGAAAGAAGACGTTCGGCCACTTCCCGCTTCGGCAGAAGCGGCAACGACGCCACTAACCCGTCGGCGTCGTAAACGTCGACCCGGTTCGTGTCCGAACCGAATCCTGCACCCGGCTCGGTGACGTCGTTGACGACGATCAGGTCGCCGTTTTTCCGCCGGAGTTTCTCGACCGCGTTGCGTTGAACGTCGTCGGTCTCGGCCGCAAACAGCACGATCAGGCGGCCGTCCTTGTGCCGACCCGCCCATTCCGCAATGTCGGGATTGCGGACAAGCTCGACCGTCCAGACGTCTTTGTCCTTTTTTTTCAATTTGCTGTCCGACCGCATTTTCGGGCGAAAGTCGGCGACAGCGGCCGCTTTGATCAACACATCCGTTTCTTCCCATCTCGAACGAACGGCGGCAAACATATCCTCGGCCGACTCCGCGCGCACCAGCTCGACCCCTTCCGGAGGGGCGACCGACGCTTTCCCGGAGACGAGCACGACGCGGGCGCCCCGGTCGCGGGCGGCAGCCGCGATCGCATAACCCATCTTGCCCGACGAATCGTTGCCGATATACCGGACGGGATCCAGCCGCTCGACCGTTCCTCCCGCCGTCACGAGCACCCGTTTTCCCGCCAGCGGGCCGGATGGTGCGAGCAGCCGGACGACCGCTTCCACGATTTTCTCCGGTTCCGCAAGGCGACCTTTCCCGACATAACCACACGCCAGCGGACCGTCGTCCGGCTCGACGAACCGGATCCCCCGCTCGCGCAGCAGTCGCATGTTCGCCTCCACCGCGGGGTGCCGGTACATGTGCACATTCATCGACGGACAGACGAGCACGGGCGACCGCGCGGCCAACAGCGCAGCCGTCAGCATATCATCGGCGAAGCCGTGCGCCATTTTGGCCAGAACGTCCGCCGTCGCCGGCGCGACGACGAACAGGTCGGCCTTCTCAGCCAAATCGATGTGCGCAATGACGGACGGATCGCGCTCCTCGAACACGCCGACGGCGACGTCGTGCCCCGACAAAGCTTGAAACGTCAGCGGCGTAACGAATCGCGTCGCCGCCTCCGTCATGACGACCCGCACGCGCGCGCCCGCTTGCGTCAGCCGGCTGCAAAGCGCAGCAGCCTTGTAGGCGGCGATGCCGCCGCTGACCCCGAGCACGATCGTCCGGCCAACAAGCGGACGTTCGCGGTCCGCGCTCGTCGCGATCATACCCTTCCCTCCCGGCAAAAAAAACAACAACCGACGTCGGTTGTTGCGCCGCCTCGGCCGCCGTTTTTACGAACCGCGCGTCTCGCCGTCCGGAAATTCGATCCGGACGAGATCCTGGTGTATTTCCTCCAGCGCCAAGCCGACCTGTTTGTGGGAGCGCGGTTCGACCAAAGCACTTCTGGCACCGTCGCGCAAAGCTCGCGCCCGCTTCGACGCGGCGACGACGAGCGCATACTTGCTGCCTACTTTCTGTACCAGTTCGTCAAGCGAAGGATAAAGCATCAACCCAACACCCCTTCCAGCATACGTCCAAGGCTCGGCCACAGCCGTTCGCGTCGGCAATGTTCGGCCGCGATGATCGACAGAATACGGCGACAAGCCGTGTCGACGTCGTCGTTGACGACGGCGTAGTCGTAATGTTCAACGAGCCGGATTTCCTCGATCGCAACGCTCATCCGGTGGCGGATCGCCTCTTCGGATTCCGTCCCGCGGCCGAAAATCCTCGTTTTCAGTTCCTCAAACGACGGCGGTAGTAAAAAAATGAAAACACCGTTCGGATACTTACGCTTGACCTGCATCGCGCCGCGAACTTCGATTTCGAGGATGACGTCCCGCCCTTCCGCGAGCGTCCGCTCGACGAAGGCGCGCGGCGTTCCGTAATAGTTGCCGACGTATTCCGCCCATTCGAGCAGTTCGTCTCGTTCGATCATTTCCCGGAACTGCTCTTTCGTCTTGAAAAAATAGTCGACGCCCTCGACTTCCCCCTGCCGGGCGGGCCGCGTCGTCGCCGATACCGAGTAGGCAAGCTCGGGCGCCATCTCGCGCAACCGGGCGCACACCGTCCCTTTTCCGACGCCGGAAGGCCCCGACAGCACGATGAGAAGACCGGGGGGCAAATAGCCCTTCGCAGCGTCATTCGCCATGTTCATCGTCCTTATCGTCTTTCTGGTTGACAAGACGGTGCGCCATCGTTTCCGGCTGCACCGCCGACAAAATGACGTGGTCGCTGTCGGTGATGATGACCGCCCGCGTACGCCGGCCGTAGGTGGCGTCGATCAGCATGTGGCGGTCCTTGGCTTCTTGGATGATGCGCTTGATCGGCGCCGATTCGGGACTGACGATCGAAACGATCCGGTTGGCGGAAACGATGTTGCCGAATCCGATGTTGATCAGCTTGATCGACATAAGAAACCCCCTGCCGCTTCCCACCGGATACCGACGACGCGAAACAGGATGCCCCGGCGGGACGTTTCACTCAATATTTTGAATTTGTTCTCGCATCTTTTCAAGTTCCGCCTTCATCTCGACGACCAGCGACGCGATGCGCGCGTCCGACGCTTTGGCGCCGATGGTGTTGACTTCCCGGAACGCTTCCTGAAGCAAAAAGTCGAGTTTGCGGCCGACCGGTTCCGATTCGTCGAGCAGCCGCGCGAACTGGTCGAAATGGCTGTCCAGCCTCGTCAGTTCCTCGCTGATGTCGCATCGGTCGGCGAAAATCGCCACCTCCGCCGCGATCCGCTGTTCCGCGACGTCGTCGACGCCATCCAGCAACTCGTCAATCCTGCGCCGCAGCCGCAAACGGTACTGTTCCACCACCTCGGGAGCCAGCGCCGACAAGCTTTCCTTCCAGGCGCGAATCGACGCAAGCCGTCCCGCCAGATCGGCGCGAAGATGCGCCCCTTCGGCCTCCCGCATCGCCGAAACATGCGCAAGCGCCTCCTCCGCGCACGCCAGGACGCCGCGGACCAGCTCGTCGCGGCCTTGCTGAGAAACATCCTCAATCCGGACGACATCGGGAATCGCCAGCACGTCGCGCACCGACAGGCGGTCATCGGCGCCGAGGCGGTCGCGAATCCGCTCGGCGGCTTGCAGGTAGGCTTCGACCACAGCCCAGTCGATCCGGATCTCCGACGCTTCGACGCGTTGCCGTTCCGCCGTCACGGTGACGTCGATTTTTCCCCGCTTCAACACGGCCTGAACGGCTTTTCGCAACGGTTCTTCGAGAAAAGTCCATTCGCGGGGGACGCGGACCGTCACCTCGCTGTAACGGTGGTTGACCGAACGGATATCGATCCGAACTCGATACCCGCACACTTCGCGCACCGACTGGCCGAAACCCGTCATGCTCCGCATGCAACAAACTTCCCCTCATTTTATCCGATCTCAGCCGGAGGAACAAGTCGGCAAACCGGCCGCGGCCCGTCCGGTCATTCGCCAGACGTAGCGCGTCAATTCCGCGGTCATGGAGGAAAAAAGCATCGGAGTCATCAAATAGATACCATGGAACAATCCGATCGCGACGTCGAGCAGTTCCTTGGCGATCCGGATTCCTTCTTCCCGACCGCGCTCGCCCTTTAATCCCGCCATGCGGCGCAAAACCGCGTCCGGCAACCGGATGCCGGGCACCTCGTTATGCAAATAAACCGCATTCGCCTCGCTGACGACGGGCATAATGCCGAGGAAAACCGGTACAGGCAGACGGCGCGCCGCCTCGCCGACCGTTTCGATCAGCGCCGGATCGTAGACGGGCTGTGTCATCACGAAATCGGCGCCGGCCTCAATCTTTTTTTCCAGACGTTCGAGCGCCTTGTCCAAATGTTTGACGTTCGGGTTGAACGCACAACCGACGACGAACCGAGCGCGATGTTTCAGCGGCTTGCCGGAAAACGAAATGCCCTCGTTCAGCTGCTTGATCATCCGGATCAGTTCGACCGACGTCAGGTCGTAGACGGAACTGGCGCCGGGCAGATCGCCGAACCTCGCCGGATCGCCGGTAATCGCCAGCACGTGGTCGATGCCGAGCGCGTGCAGGCCCATCAGATGCGACTGCGTGCCGATCAGATTGCGGTCTCGGCAGGCGATATGAATCAGCGGGCGCACGCCCAGCCGCTCCTTGACGAGAAATCCGGCCGCCAGATTGCTCATTCTCGTCATGGCGAGCGAGTTGTCCGCCATCGTCAGGGCGTCGACGCCGGCGTCGCGCAGCGTTTTCGCTGCTTCCATGAATTTGGACATGTCGAGATCGCGCGGCGGATCGAGTTCGACGACGACCGTATGCCTCGTCCGCACGAGATCGAGCAGCGTCGGGACCGCCGTCGCGGCGGTCGAGCCGGTATCGGCGTCGGACTTTTCGACCCGATCGCCTTCCGGACCGTCGCCGGCGGCCGTTCGGATTTCCATCCGCCAACCGGACGCCCTCAACGCACCGTCGTCGGCAGGCCGAACCCCCTGCAACGCCTGCGCGATCGCCGCTACATGTTCGGGCGTCGTGCCGCAGCAACCGCCGATCAGCCTCGCGCCTCGCTCGACGAACCTCACGGCGATCTCTGAAAAATATTCCGGCGGCGTCCCGTATCGAAACTTCCCCTCGACATACTCGGCAAAACCGGCGTTAGGATAGACCGAAAACGGCACCGACGCGCGCAAAGGGGCGGGAATCGCCTCCAGCAGCCGAACCATCCGGCTCGGCCCGATCCGACAATTGAAACCGACGACGTCCGCCCCCGCATCGCGAAGCGCCGCGATAGCGTCAGCCACCGGTCTGCCCGACGGCGTCGCATCGACGTCTTCCAACGCCAGCTGCGCGACGACCGGCACGTCGGAAAGCCGGCGAACCGTTTCCACGGCCAGTTCCAGCTCGTCGACGTCCTCGAACGTCTCCAGCATAATCGCGTCGACGCCTTCTTCCAGCAACGCCTCGATCTGTTCACGATACGCCGACCGAAGATCGCGCAGCGACGCATGGCGCTGGCCTTGCGTCCGGATCGGGCCGACCGATCCGGCCACATAGCCATCCGGCCCAGCCGCCTTGCGGGCGAGCCGGACGCCGGCTCGGTTAATGTCCGCGACGCGCCGCTCCAGCCCGAACCGCGCTAGCTTCAGGCGATTGGCAGAAAACGTGTTCGTCTCGATCACCGACGCGCCCGCTTCGCGATAGCGGCGATGAACGTCCGCGATCACGTCCGGTCGGGTCAAATTCAGCTCCTCGTACGAAATGCCGACGGGAAATCCCATTTGGTACAGCAGCGTCCCCAGCGCGCCGTCGCCGACCAACACCCGTTCGGCCAGCGCCCGACGCAGATCAAGTTTTTCCGTCATCCGGGATCTCCCCTTCGAACACCGCCGTTGCGGGACCGCTCATGTAAACGCGTCCGTCCGCTTCCGACCATTCGACGAGCAAGTCGCCGCCGGGAAGCACGACGGTCGCCTCGCGGTCGGCATAACCGTTCAGCACCGCCGCCACCAAAACGGCGCATGCGCCGGTCCCGCACGCCAACGTCGGCCCAGCGCCGCGTTCCCAAACGCGCACCTCGATTTCGCGACGCCCGTTGACAACGGCGAACTCGACGTTCGTGCGGTTGGGGAACAGAGGATGGCGTTCGATCGCCGGCCCCCATATGTCCAGCTCGACGCTGTCGAGCCCGTCGACGAACACGACGCAGTGCGGATTGCCCATCGATACCGCTGTGAACCGAAACGAACGTCCCGCCGCCTCCAGCGTCTCGCCGACGATTCTGTCCCCGGCGATCAGCGTCGGAATGTCCGGACCGCGCAAAACCGGCTCACCCATGTCGACGCGGACCCGTCTTACTCGACCATCCGTCACGTCGAGCCGCACCTTGCAAACGCCGGCGAGCGTCTCGATCGTCAGCTCGTCGGCGGAACGGATCCCCCGCTCGTACACATATTTCGCAACGCAGCGAACAGCGTTGCCGCACTGCTCGGCCTCCGAACCGTCGGCGTTCCAGATGCGCATCCGGACGTCCGCGCGCGCAGACGGCAAAATGAAAACAAGCCCGTCCGCCCCGACGCCGAAGCGTCGATCGCAGATGCGGCGAGCAAGCTCATCCGGCCGGTCGGGCGGCGACTCCGCCGCCGCGACCACGAAATCGTTGCCGAGCCCGTGCATTTTAACGAATTTCATCGAAATCTCACCGCCAACCTCTACTATAGCGCAATTCCGCCGCGATGCATAGACGTCCGGATCGCAGGGCGCGGGCGTTTACGGCGAAAACGCGGCGACAACACACTGCCGATTCCCATAAAAAACGTCGGAAAACCGGCCGCCGCCAGCACGAGGCACCATTCGGCCGCCCCGAGGTCGACCGTATGAAAGACCGTTTGCAGCGGGTCCCAATACAGCACCGCCAGCATGAGCGCGAGTGACGACAACACCGCCCAGACGAGCGCTCGGTTTTCCAGAAGCGGCCGATGAAAAATCGAGCGCGAACTGCGGCAGTCGAACACGTGAATCAGCTGGGCCATCACCAGCGTCGCGAATGCCACCGTTTGGGCGCGGACAAGACGTTCCGGATCCGACGGGTCATGCCGTAATACGAGCCAGAATGCCAGCAAAGTGCAAATCCCGATCAACAACCCGCGGCTGACGATTTTCCACCCGAGCCGGCGCGCAAAAACGCCTTCTTTCGCCGGCCGCGGATCGCGCAACATAAGATCGGACTCCGGCTGATCGACGCCGAGCGCCATCGCCGGCAAACCGTCCGTCACCAGGTTGACCCACAAAATCTGGATCGGCAACAGCGGAACCGGCAATCCGGCCATCATCGCCAGCAGCATCGTCATGATTTCGCCGACATTGGAAGCGAGAAGATATCGAATGAATTTTCTTATATTTTCATAAATGTTTCTTCCTTCCTCAACGGCCGCCGCGATCGTAGCGAAATGATCGTCGGCCAAAACGAGCGAAGACGCCTCTTTGGCAACATCGGTGCCGCCTCCCATCGCGACGCCGATGTCGGCCGCCTTGAGCGCCGGCGCGTCGTTGACGCCGTCGCCCGTCATCGCCACCACATGACCGCGGCGCTTGAGCGAACGGACAATGCGCAGCTTATGTTCCGGCGTTACCCGCGCGTAGACGGCGATCCGCTCGACGAGTTCGTCCAGTTGGTCGTCAGTCATCGCGTCGAGCTCTCGACCGGTGACGACCAAGGCTCCGGATGACAACATGCCCAGCTGTCCGGCGATCGCCACCGCCGTGGCGCGATGGTCGCCGGTAATCATGACCGTCCGGATGCCGGCCAGCCGACAACGCGCGATCGCTTCCCGCACGCCCGGACGAGGGGGATCGATCATACCGGCCATCCCGACGAAAACGAGCCGGGTTTCCGCGGTTTCATCGGCAACGCCATCTTCATCACGAAGTTCCCGATAGGCGGCCGCGATGACGCGCAGCGCCTCGCCGGCCATTTGCTCCGCCGCTGCGGCGATTTTCGCCTTTATGGTCGGCGTCAGCGGAATCACCTTGTCTTCCCACAGCGCGTATGTACAAAGGTCGAGCAGCACGTCCGGCGCGCCTTTCGTCAGCAACAGCCGGCCGCCTTGATGGGCGATCGCGACCGACATCCGTTTTCGTTCCGACGTAAAAGGCAGCTCGATTTCCCGGTGATAAAGCGCCTCAAGCGACGGTTTGGACAGCCCCGCCTTCGCCGCCAGCGCCAGCAAAGCTCCTTCCGTCGAGTCGCCGCGCACCGTCCATCGTCCCTGCGTCTGAACGAGTTCCGCGTTGTTGCAAAGGGCAAACACTTGCAACAGCCGCCGGAGTGCCGCGTCCCTGCGCGCGTCGACGGGCTTACCGTTTTCCCGAATCTCCCCGAACGGTTCATAACCGGAACCGGACACGTCGAGTCGGCGTCCGCCGATCCAGATTTGTGCCACCGTCATCTGATTGCGCGTCAGCGTTCCCGTTTTGTCCGAACAGACGAACGACGCGCATCCGAGCGTTTCGACGCTCTGCAGTTTGCGGACGACGGCGCGGCGCCGGATCATCCGCTGCACGCCGAGCGCCAGGGCGATCGTCACGACGGCGGGCAGCCCTTCGGGAATAGCCGCGACGGCGAGGCTGACGCCCGTCAGAAACATTTCGTAGGCCGGTTGACCGTGCAAAATCCCCGCCGCCGCGACAAGCGCGGTCAGCACGAGCGAAACACCGATCAACACTTTTCCGAGCTGTTCGAGCCGTCGCTCAAGCGGTGTTTTCTGGGCTTCCGCCTTCCGAATCAGTTCGGCGATCTTTCCGATCTCTGTTGCCATGCCGGTTCGGACGACGACGGCCCTTCCTGTTCCGCGAACGGCCATTGTCCCCATAAAGCCAAGATTGCGCAGATCGCCGAGCGCCGGCTCGTCGTCGCCGATCGGGTCGGCCGTCTTGGCGACGGGCTCGGATTCGCCCGTCAATGCCGATTCGTCGGTCAACAAACCGTTCGCCTCCAGCCAGCGGACGTCGGCTGGAATCCGGTCGCCGCTTTCCACCACGACGACATCGCCGGGCACAAGCGTTCCGGCGGGCACAACCGTCCGCCTGCCGTCGCGAACGACTTTCGCCGTCGGTGCGGACAGCCGCTTCAACGTCCGCAGCGACCGCTCGGCCCGGAACTCCTGAAAGAACCCCAGCACGCCGTTCAACACGACGATCGCGACGATCGTCACGGCGTCGAGCGTCTCGCCCAGAAACGCCGAAACCGCCGTCGCCGCAAGCAGCACCAGGACCATAAAGTCTTGAAATTGGCGCAAAAACAGCGCGATCGGAGAGACGTTGCCGCTCTCCGCCAGTTCGTTCGGTCCGTTTTCCTTAAGACGGCGATCCGCCTCGGATGATGTCAATCCGTACTGTTCGTCGGTGTTCAGCAGCGCCGCGACTTCTCGCGACGACAGCCGATGCCATCGGGTTTCCGCCATCCGCCGTTCCTCCTTTCAACCCCACTTTATTCGAACAAGCCGGAATTTATCCCGTTGCATTTACGGCGCGCTTTCGTTGTGGCATGATAGACGGGGAAGGTGAACGAACATGTCGATGGATGGACTCGCCATTCGCGCTCTCGTCGCGGAACTTGCCGGACTTCGCGGGGGCCGCATCGTCCGCGTCTATCAGCCGGACGAAACCGACCTCGTCCTGCATATCCGGACAGCCGAGGAAACGGTACGACTCTTGCTGTCGGCGCACCCGTCGCTTCCGCGCATCCATCCGCTGTCGCGCGGGCAACCCGCCAACCCGCCGGAACCGCCGGCTTTCTGCATGTTCATGCGCAAACATTGCGAAGGCGCCGTCGTCGAAGCGATCCGCCAGGTCGGCGCGGAACGGATCGTCCACATCGACCTCCGCGGCCGCGACGAACTCGGCGACGCCGTCACGCGGCGCATCATCGTCGAACTCATGGGCCGACATAGCAACATCATCCTCGTCGATCCAGCTTCCGGCGTCGTATTGGACGCCATCCGCCGCGTAACGCCGGCCGTCAGCCGTTATCGGACGGTCTTGCCGGGCAGCGTCTACGTCGATCCGCCGGAACAGCGAAAAGTCGATCCGTTCCATTCGGCCGAAGAAGAGCTTGTCCGAAGGCTCGAAACGGTCGATGAATCCTTTCCCCCGGAACGGAAACTGACGGAAACGATCGCCGGGGTCGGCCCGGTTTCGGCACGCGAGATCGCGCACCGCGCAGGCCCGAACGCGTCTGCGCGAGACCTCGTCGCCGCGCTGCTCGACGGAGTCCGTTCGATCGCAGAAAGCAAGGCCGAGCCGAACATCGTCGTGCTACCGGACGGCAAGCCGATTTTTTCGGTGTTGCGGATCACGTACGTACAGGGAGATCAGCGTTTTTTTACCACGATGGGGGAATGTCTGGAGCAGTATTACGGCGAACGCGCGGAGGCCGACCGCGCCCGCCGGGCCGCAGAGGAGCTGCTGCGGTTCGTGCGGAAGGAGCGGCAAAAAACCGAAGAGAAACTCGCCAAACTGAGGCAATCGCTGCTTGAGGCCGAGGAAGCTGAGCGTTTTCGCCTGTACGGCGAACTGCTGACCGCGTCGCTGCACCTCATTCCTAAGGGCGCTCAGTCGTTCGAGGCGGTCAATTATTACGAAGAGTCGTTGCCGATCATCGACATTCCGCTCGATCCCGCCCTGTCGCCGTCGGAAAACGCCCAGCGCTACTTCAAAAAGTACAACAAGGCCAAAAACAGCCTTCCCCTGCTGCGCGAACAAATTCGCCGCGCGGAAGAAGAGCAGGCGTACCTGGAAACGCTCGAATATCAGCTGGAAAACGCTACACCCCAGGACCTCGACGAGATTCGCGAAGAACTCATCGAACAGGGCCGGCTGAAGCAGAAAGCGACGGGACGGCCGGCCAAACGGGCCGTCCGCCGCGAATCGGCGCCCGAAACGTTCGTTTCGTCCGAAGGCGCCACCATCTGGGTCGGCAAAAACAACCGCCAAAACGATGACTTGACCACGCGGCTCGCCAAACCGGGCGACATCTGGCTGCACGCCAAAGACATGCCGGGCTCCCACGTCGTCGTCCGCGGCGGCCGGTTCGGCGAACAAACTTTACTTGAAGCGGCCGCGCTTGCCGCCTATTTCAGCAAAGGGCGCCATTCCGGCCGCGTCCCGGTCGATTATACGGACGTCCGCTACGTCCGCAAGCCGAACGGCGCAAAACCCGGCTTCGTCGTCTACGACCACCACCGGACGATTTATGCCGTCGCCGACGAATCGTTGGTGCGGAAGCTCGCCCGGCCGCGCGACCAAGCGAATCCCGAAAGCGGGGGATTGCGCCGCTAGCCTCCGGACGTGCGACCTTCGACCGCGGAGGCGGCGCCCGCTTCGGGGCGGCCGACCGACACGTACCGCCATCCCGCCGCTGCGACCGATCGCGGCTCCCAGACGTTGCGGCCGTCGATGATAATCGGCGTTCGGACAAGCGACCTCGCCGCGGCCAAGTCAAGCGCGCGCACGACCTCCCATTCCGTCGCGACGACGACCGCGTCCGCGCCGGCCAGCGCCCGCTTGAGGTCGCCGGTCGTTTCCGCTCCCGGCACAAGCGCCGCCGCAGATCGGTAAGCGACCGGGTCGAACGCGCACACCGAAGCGCCCCTGCGCACCAACTCGTTGGCGATGTCCAGCGCCGGCGAATCGCGCAAATCGTCGGTATCCGGCTTGAACGTCAGCCCGAGCAGGGCGATCCGTTTGCGGGCGACGCCTCCGAGCGCCGTTTCGATCTTGTCGACGAACCGGAGCCGTTGCAGACGGTTCACTTCGACGACCGCGCGCAAAATGCGGAATTCGTAATCCACATTTTCCGCAAAGCGCAGCTGGGCCGTCGTGTCTTTCGGAAAACAGGAACCGCCGTATCCGATACCCGCGCGCAAAAAATGCGGACCGATGCGTCGGTCCATCCCGATCCCTTTCGCGACCGACTCCACGTCGGCGCCGACTTTTTCGCAAATGTTCGCGATTTCGTTGATAAACGAGATTTTCATCGCCAAAAACGCGTTCGCCGCGTACTTGATCAACTCGGCGCTTTCGCGGTCGGTCAAGAACACCGGCACGCCGAACGGTTCGTACAGCTGGCGAATGCGTTCGCCGGCTTCCGGTTCGGCGCAACCGACGACGACGCGGTCGGCGCCGAACGTATCGTCGATCGCCGATCCCTCCCGCAAAAACTCCGGGTTCGATACGACGTAAACCGGAACATCCGGTCCGACGCTCGCCCGGAGCCTTTCTTCCAGCTTGCGGCATGTGCCGACGGGCACGGTACTTTTGACGGCGATCCACTTCGGCGCGTCGATGGACTCCGCAAGACAGTCCGCGACTTCCCACACCTGCGCCAAATCAACGTCGCCGGTCGCAAGCGGAGGCGTCCCGACCGCTACGATGACGACGTCCGAACGGCCGACCGCCTCGCGCGCTTCCACCGTAAACGCCAGGCGGCCGGCCTGCTCGTTGCGCCGGATGAGCGGTTCAAGGCCGGGTTCGTAAATCGGCGTTTCGCCGCCGCGAAGCCGGTCGATCTTGTCGGTATCGCGATCGATGCAGACGACCGTATGGCCGACTTCCGCCAGACAGGCCGCCGTCACGAGCCCGACGCGGCCCGCCCCGAAAACGGCCACCCGCTCCCGCCGGCCGTTCATCTGTCCGCCTCCGTGGCGGCCAACAGCTCCTCGGCGAGCAGTCCGCGCAAGTAAGCCAGCATCTGTTCCCGCAATTCCTCGCGCATCAGCGCGAATTCCACCGTCGCCTCGATGTAGCCGAACTTGTCGCCGACGTCGTACCGCCGCCCGACCAGCTTGTGGGCGATCATCGGCTTATAGGTATTCAGCACGCGGAGCGCGTCGGTGAGCTGGATTTCGCCGCCGCGGCCGGGTTCACACCGCTCGAGAATCTCGAAAATTTCCGGCTCGATAATATAGCGGCCGATGACGGCGAGCCGGGACGGAGCCTGCGCGACGTCGGGCTTTTCGACCAAATCGCGAATGTAACAATGCGGCGTGCCGGGAACCGGTCCGTCGGGATCGACGATGCCGTAACGGCTGACGTCTTTTTCCGGGACTTCCTGAACAGCGATCACCGAGGTTCCGTATTTCTCATACATTTCTGTCATTTGTTTCAAAGCCGGCACCTGCGAATGAATGATATCGTCGCCCAACAGCACCGCAAACGGTTCGCTGCCGACGAACTTCCTCGCGCACAGGACGGCGTGGCCGAGACCGAGCGGACGTTTTTGGCGGATGTAGTGAATATCAGCCATTTCTCCAATATTTTTTACGATTTCTAGCAAATCAAGCTTTCCCGATTCTTCCAGCATCGTCTCCAGCTCGACGGATTTGTCGAAATGGTCTTCAATCGCACGTTTGTTCCGCCCTGTTACGATAATAATATCCTCGACGCCGGACGCAATCGCCTCTTCGACGATATACTGAATCGCCGGCTTGTCGACGATCGGCAACATCTCCTTCGGCTGCGCTTTCGTGGCGGGCAAAAAGCGGGTGCCCAGCCCCGCCGCCGGAATGATGGCCTTGCGAATGCGTCTCATGTCGATCGTTTCGTCCTTTCTTTTAAATGTTTCAACACGTCGCGGGAAATCCGCCGGTTGCCGACAGGGCCGTGAAAAAAATCGCCGCCCCGCCGGCCGTGAAAATCGGAACCGGCCGTCGCGACGAGCCCTAGCCGTTCAGCCACCGCGGCGTAAAAGGCTTCTTGATCTGCGTCGTGATCGGAATGGTACGCCTCGACGCCGTCGAGACCGAAAGCGGCCAACCGGTCGACCAGATCAGGAACGCCGTACAAACCGGGATGGGCGAGCACCGCCGCGCCGCCGGCTTCGTGAATCCATCGGATCGCCTCTTCCGGGGCGATCCTCGATAAAGCCACATAAGCGGCGCCTTCTCGGCCGAGCCATCTTCGAAACGCGTCCGCTCGCGATTCGGCATATCCGTTGCGCACGAGCCAATCCGCAATGTGTGCGCGGCCGATATGGCGGTTCGGCTTGCCCGAACGGCGCGCCTCCTCCTCGATTTCCTCCAGCGCCACCGGCACGCCGAGCTCGCGCAACCGCTCGGCCATCCGCTCGTTGCGCCGCCGCCGGGCATCGCGCTGGTACGCCAGGCGTTCGCGAAATCGCGCGTCCGAAACATCGACGAAATAACCGAGCACATGAATATCTTTCCCGTCCGACGACGTGCTGATTTCAACGCCGGGAACGACTTCGACTCCCCACCGCCGGCCGGCTTCCGCCGCTTCCGAAAACCCGTCCAGCGTGTCGTGGTCGGTGACGGCGATCGCATGAAGTCCCGCCTCCGCTGCGAGCCGGACGACTTCCGCCGGCGGAAAATCACCGTCGGAAACCGACGTGTGCACATGCAGATCCGCCTGCGCGCGCTCCGCCACGTTCACCCCCCCTATCTACAGCCACCGGCTCAAATCCCGTTCCCGCAAAAACGCGAGAAAGGCGACCGCCGACATCGGCAACAGCGCCGTTTTTCGATATACTGAATAAAAATGGCGAGTAAACTCGAACCCTTCGATGCGCCGCACTTTCAGCAGCCCAAGCGCGACTTCGTGCCGCACGGACGATTTCGACAAGATCGACAGCCCGATGCCCGCCTCCACCGCCGACTTGATCGCCCCCGTGCTGCCGAGCTCCATCGCGACCTGAAGCTCGCCGGGATCGACCCCCCTGCGGCGCAACTCCTCTTCCATGACCCTTCTCGTGCCGGATCCTGGTTCGCGCAAAACGAACGGATACTGCCGGACGTCCTCGATCGTGACCGTTTCTTTCTCCGCTAAAGGATGTCCGACGGGCAGCACGAGCTTCAGCTCGTCGCTCAACACCGCTTCCGTCACGACTTCGGGATCGTCGATCGGGGCCTCCACCAGTCCGAAATCGAGCCGGTTGGACAAAATTTCTTCCAGGATCTGCGCCGTGTTCATGACGCGCATGCGGATCGTCACGTTCGGGTGCTCCTGCCGGAAGGGAACGAGAAGGCGGGGCAAAATGTATTCGCCGAACGTCAGGCTGGCGCCGAATTGAAGCCTTCCCTCCATCAGGCGGGTAAATCTCGACATCGCCGACTCCGCTTCCTGGACAAGCCGCACGCTGCGGACGGCGAACGGCAAAAGCGTCTTCCCCGCCTCCGTGATCTCGACTTTCTTCGTCGAACGTCGGAACAGCTTGACGCCGAAATAGTCTTCCAACGCCTGAACCTGCATCGTGACAGCAGGTTGCGTCATATGGAGCGCCTGAGCCGCGGCGGAAAAACTCCCCTTTTCCGCGACTTCGTAAAAAATGCGAAGCTGATGAAACGTCAGCGCCATCCGCCCGTTCCCCCCGACGACCTCCCGTCAGCGGCGCTTGCGGCTGTGCTTGATCAGCGTCATCCGCCGCGAATGGCGCAACCACGAATAGTAAGTTTTCAGATCGCGCAACTCCATTGTTTCCGACATCCGCCCGAGAAATGTGATGACAATCATTTTGTGCAGCGGATTGCCGGCGATGTCCGTCTCGTTCTCCAGTTCCGCGAATTCAGCGACCATTACCAGGTCGTCGTCGATGACGTAGACCTCCTCCTCATTGCGGTAATACGGTTGAATCTGCCCTTTCTTCAGCCGGTCCCACAGAAAGTCGCAGATATCCGCATAATCCGACTTCTCGCGGTCGATGCGGTCAGCCCATCGAAACTTCGCGTGGTTGGTGATGATGATGTCCGCCACCTTCTTAGTGCCCAGCTGGACGTAAAACGGCTCGTAAGTGCTCCAGCGGTCCATCACGCGGTCCCTCATGAAAACGTCCCCCTCTCCGCCGTTTGCGTTTCCGTCGCTGCCGGCTGCGAACGGGATTTTTTGGAATTCTGAAGTAAATATTCGGCCAGGATTTCGTTGCGGTAAGACCGCTCCACTTTACGGACATACGGCAGCCGCAATAACGTCCTTTCCAATTCCTGCGCCTGATCGGCATCCCCGTATAGCACCGCGTAGTTCATGCGTTTGGACACGTAATGCAGGACGCCGTATTTGTCCAGATTTTTCGCGGCCTTGGCGTCGCTGACCCAGACGATAAAACCGACGCGTTCGCGAAACATCTTTCGTTCCCTCGCTTCCAGCAAACCGGGAATCGCCTTCACCCGCACTTGCCGCAACAACCGCCCCCGCAGCCGCCGAAAACCGGCAGCGGATCGTTCGACGGCACCTTGATCGTATCGGAAACCGATCGTGCCAGAATCACGGCGATTTCGTACAGCAACCGGTCGACTTCGGCCTCCGCGGCTTTGAACCGGCGCACAACCTCAAAACGGTCGAGCCGCTTGCGGGCTTCGGCGACTTCGTTCAACGCCTCACGAAAATCGGGATGGAACCGCCCGAACCGCCGGACTTCTTCCCAACGATTTTTGGCGGATTGAAACCGCGCGACAGCATCGCGGACGTCCGCATCTTCTTGAAGTTTCTTTTTCCAATACAAATATTCCGCTACTTCCCGCGACTCGTTGACGCACGCCCCGATTTCCGCGGCGCGCGACAAAATTTCGGCCATATCCAGTGCTTCGGCCGTCGCCGTCGTCGTCAAAATCCACACCCCGTTCCGTTAGGCTGTTATCCCGCTTATTTTCATTTTACTCGCGATTTCCTGCGGAAATCAATCGCATTTTCTTTCCTCGCTTCCGTTTGAAGCGGTTTTCGACAAGCCGAGGTGAAAAAAAAAGCGGCGATCAGAAGATCGCCGCCCCACGATGAGCCGAAATTCAGCGGCCCGGCACACCGACATGATCGACGTTTTTGGAAATTTCGGAAAGCGCCCGGCCGGCTTTTCTGTCGTGCGCGTCGCGAACGGCCAAGTCGCCCAAGGCGACGACGCCGACGAGCCGGCCGTTCTCCACGACGGCCAAGCGCCGAATCCGGTTTTCGGCCATTTTTCGCGCGGCTTCCTCGACGGTGGCGTCAGGCGGGAGCGAAACGACGCCCTTGGTCATCACTTCCTCGATCGAAGCCGAGCCGGACCGTTTTTCCGCATAGCCCCGGATCACGAGGTCGCGGTCCGTCACGACGCCGATCGGTCGATCGTTTTCGACGACCGGGATGAAGCCGGTGTCGTTGTTTTTCATTTTGAGCGCCGCTTCGTAAATGTTGTCTTGCCGCGTCACGGTCACGACATCGGTGCTCATGATGTCCCTTAACGTCGCCATTCTCGTTCTCGCCTCCCGGATGGTTGCAGTTTCTGTCCTAGGTTACCCCCCGCGGCCACGGTTCATTCGCCTTGCGGAAACCGGCAAAAATCTCTATGATGGATGCTAGAACGCGGCCGCCTGCAGGCGGCCGCCGGGAAGGAGAGAACGACCGTGCTGATCGAAGAGCCGAACGTCAAAGGAATTCAAGCGTCCCTTCAACGCCTGGACAGGACGGCGGACAAACTCGGCTTCGTTCGCTGGCAATGGGAGTATTACCGCGCCACCTACGATTACAAGATCGAGGACCGGCAGTCGAACGCCGAATACTTCCTCCGCGTCAACGCGCGCGTCACAAGCGGCAAACTGGAAAGGCCCGACGCCGAGCTCGTGCTGACGGACGCTTACATCGGCAAAGCGACGTTTCCGCACGGACTGGATTATCAATCGCCGATTCCCGAGCCGGTGATGGCCGTCGCGCGGAAAAAACTGTCCGAACTTCGCGAAGCGCTGACGGCTTGACGCCGTCCGCCGAAAAAACCGCGACATGCGCCATTCGGACCAAAAACGAAGCAAACGCGGCGCCTCCGCGCGGGCGGCGATCGATTTTCCGCTGTTTCTGACGACCGTACTGTTGGTCGGGTTCGGACTCGTCATGGTGTTCAGCGCCAGCTCGATGACGAGCTGGCGTGCAGACGCGCCGTCGGCGGCAGGCGTCGTTTCGGAAACGTTCGACCCGTGGTATTACACAAAACGGCAGGCTGCTTTCGCGCTCGGCGGGCTCGTTTGCATGTTCGCCGCCATGTCGGTTCCATACCGGGCGTTTCGGAAGCTGTACATTCCGTTTTTTGTCGCTATGATCCTGCTTCTTGCGGCGACGCCGTTCGTCGCTGAAGACCGCAACGGCGCGCGCAGTTGGATTCCGGTCGGTCCGTTCACCCTGCAGCCGTCGGAATTCGCCAAACTGGCGCTTATCCTTTATCTCGCGTCGGTCATCAGCAAAAAAGGCGACGGTATCCGCGACTTGCGCAAAGGATTTCTCCCCGTCGCGGCGGTCGTCGCCCTGTTTGCAGGACTGATCATGTGCCAGAACGACGTCGGAACGGCGCTCATCGTCGTGGCGATTGCGGGTGTGATGCTGCTCGTCGGCGGAACGTCGTGGAAACATCTAGCCGCTTCCGGCATCGTCGCGATGGCCGCGGTGGCGATTCTCGTGCTCGAAAAACAATACCGGCTCGACCGGATCTTGTCGTTCCTCCATCCTGAACAAGACCGGTTGGGAAGCGGATACCAGTTGCTGCAATCGCTTTACGCCTTCAGCCACGGCGGCTGGCAAGGCGCCGGACTCGGACAGAGCATTCAGAAATTGTATTATATTCCCGAAGCCCATAACGACTTTATTTTCTCAATCATCGGCGAAGAATTCGGGTTCGTCGGAACCAGTCTGTTCATCGCCGCCTATGTCTTCTTCGTATGGAGAGGCGTCCTGCTTTCACTGCGCAGTCCCGACGCCTACGGCATGTTGCTCGGCATCGGGATCATGAGCTGGTTCGCCATCCAGGCCGTCGTCAACATCGGCGGCGTAACCGGCAGCATGCCGCTGACCGGCGTGACGCTGCCGTTCATCAGTTACGGCGGCTCGTCGCTCGTCGCCTCGATGACGGCGGTCGGCATTGTGCTCGGCATCTCGCGGGAACGCTCGACGGCAAACGTCACGTGACCCGCGGATGCTGTTCCTCCTCCGCTTCTTCTTCTTTGTCGCGAAAAGCGACGCCCTCGACTTTCACGTTGACTTCGACCACGCGAAGCCCCGTCATGTTTTCCACCGCTTCCTTCACCCGCAGCTGAAGGTCGCGGCAGACGTCGTGAATTTTGGAGCCGTAGCGGACAACGACGCGAAGGTGAATCTTCGTTTCCGTCTCCCCGACCTCCACGGAGACGCCTTTTTGTACGTTTTTACCGCTCAACCGTTTGGTCCAGCCTTCCGAAATGCCGGCGGACATGCCGGCGATACCGGGCGTCTCGACCGCCGCCAGACCGGCAATTGTCGCCACGACGTCCTCGGAAATGCGGATGACACCGTTTTGTTCGCTCATGTTGCTAGCTTCTCCTTTCTCCAGATTTTCGGAGGGCGCCACGCCCGTCGGCCTAACCTACATCGCCTTGACCATGCCGCCGTCGACGTAAAACAGCGACCCCGTTACATAAGTATTCGCCGGCGACAGTAAAAAGGCGGCAAGACGCGCCAGCTCCTCGGGCTCCCCGTACCGGCCGAGCGGAATTTGCGCTTCGATCGCCGCGCGGACTTCCGCCACCGATTTTCCTTCCTCGCGCGCCTGGAGCCGGTCGAGCTCTTCCGTCCGGTCGGTCCGGATGCGCCCGGGGCAAATCGTGTTGACGAGGATACCGTCTTTTCCCCATTCGATCGATAGCGTCTTCATCACGGCGGCGACCGCCGAACGCATCGCATTGGACAGCACCAGGCGCGGAATCGGCATTTTGACCGACGTCGATGCAACGGCGACGATCCGACCGCCGCCGTCGCGCATAAGCGGATAGACGCTCCGTGTCAACCGCACGACGCTCATCACGTTGATCCGAAAAGCCGCCTCCCACTCTTCGTCCGAGAGCGTCAGAAACGATCCGCCGGGCGGTCCTCCGGCGTTGCACACCAGAGCATCGATTCGTCCCCACCGCCGCGCCGCCTCGCCGACCAAGCCCTCGATATCGTCCCGGCGGCCGACGTCGGCGGCGACCGCCCAGGCGTCGACACCGTAGGTTTCGCGCAGACGGCGGGCCGTTTCATACACAGCCGCTTGGTTTCGGCCGCAAAGGCCGACGTCCGCCCCCTCCCGCGCCAGCGCTTCGGCGATCGCCCGTCCGATCCCCCGACTGGAGGCGGTTACCAAAGCCTTTCGGCCTTTTAAGCCCAGATCCATGCGCGACGCTCCTTCCTTTCCCGAAAAGATTGGACGCGATTGACATTTCCACGCGCAGCGTCTAAGGTAAAAGACGGAGGGATGGACGTTGAGCCGGAAATTCGCTGTCTCGCTTGTCGCGACCTTCGCCGCAGCCGCCGTCGGCCATTACACGCACGCCGATGCAGCCGTCCGATTTGCGCTTGCCTGCATCGCCGTCTTGTTCGCCGCCGCGTTTCTCGGGCGCGCGACGGAAAGCGTCGCCGTCTATGCCGGCCAGCGCGTCGGCGGCTTTTTGAACGCGACGTTCGGCAATGCGGCCGAGCTGATCATCGCCTTGTTTCTCGTCAAAAGCGGATTCCATTCGGTCGTCAAAGCCAGCCTGACGGGGTCGGTCATCGGCAACCTGCTGCTCGTCCTCGGGCTGAGCGTATTGCTCGGCGGCCTCAGACACCGCGTGCAGCGATTTAACCCTGTCCTGGCCGGACATACCGTTTCGCTCATGATGCTCGCATTGCTTTGTCTGCTGTTGCCCGCATTTTTCGCCGACAGACTGGCCGCACGCGAACAGGCGGTGTTTAGTCTCGTCGTCGCCGCCGTCATGCTTGCGGCTTACGTCTGTTGGCTTTGGTTTTCAATGGTGACTCACCAGAAAGAATTAGAAGAACAAACGGAATCGGCCGATCACGGACACACGGCGCCCTGGTCCAAAACGCAATCCATCGTCTTCCTGCTCGCCGCGACCGGCATGATCGCGTTCATCAGCGAATGGCTCGTCAACGCCCTGGAAACGTTCACCGAGCGTTTCGGCCTGTCCGAATTATTCGTCGGCGCCTTCCTGATCGCTATCGTCGGCAACGCAGCCGAACACAGCGCTGCGGTTTGGCTTGCCATGAAAAATAAGCTCGGCGCCGCCGTCGAAATCGCGATCGGCAGCTCGCTTCAGATCGCTCTTTTCGTCTCGCCCGTTCTCGTCTTCGCCAGCTTTCTGTTCGGCCGGCCGATGGACTTAATCTTTGATCCGGCCGAACTGACAGCGATCGGCGTCGCCGTCTTCATCGCGGCCTCGGTCGCGCGCGACGGGCGAACCGACTGGTTCGAGGGAGTCCTGCTGCTTGCGCTGTACGTCGCACTTGGCACGGCCTTCTTCTTCCTGTAAGGCCGCAACAGGCGCGACAACCACCATCTGCCGCCCGGCCGCCGACGAAAACGGGCGACGAAAATTTGCAGAACAAAAAAGAGTAGACGGACCGTCCGCTACTCTTCTTTCGCCATGGCGTCCAGCGCCTCGTAAAGTTCCGCCAGTTTCCGCTCGAGCTGACTGAGGATCGCCTTGCCCTCCGATTCTTCGACGAGCCCCGACCGAATGGCGAAATCGACCGCCCGGGAAAACCCGTACATCTGCGTGTCCAGCACTTCCTCGTAAAGCGGACACCGGCGGTTCGTCAACGTCTCCATCTGCACCTGGATGAGCTTGACGATTTTATCGGCGTCTTCATGCAGAATGCGTAACGCCCGCTGTTGCAGCGAAAGTATCGTCTCCGACGACGAAGTCACCATCCGAGTTCCCCCTTGCCGCCAGGCCCGTTTTCCGTCAGCCGCGGCGAGCGCCGTATAGCTTTATATTAGACGAAACGGACGCGACGCACAACCGCGGCCGGCGGTTTCGCCGACCGGACGCAGGGAACCGAGCCGCGGCGCCTATTCGACCACGCGGACGCGCAACCCGTGCTTTTCGAACACGGCCGCCATCGCCTGTTTCGCCTCGTCGGCGTCCGGACCGTGGATGTGCAGGTCGTATGTCCCGGTGTCGAGAAGCGTCGTATAAAGCCCGAGAATGCTTTTGACATCGATGAACTTGTTCTCGTATTGCAATACGATCGAAGACCGGAACCGGCTTGCGGTTCGGGCGATCTCGACGATCGCCTCGCTGCCCGAACTCGGCATCTTCGTCCCCTCCCGCCTTTTTTCCTCAGGAACTCCCCGATTTCCATCATATCGCATTCCGCGGCAACACCGCAAGCGGCGCGGCAAAATCAGCGCAAATGTTCCGGATTGAGCCCTTCCAGAGCGGGATGGACAAACCGCCCGTCCTTGCGGATAAGAACGCCGTCGAAATAAATTTCTCCGCCGCCGTACTCCGGCCGCTGGATGAGCACAAGATCCCAATGGATGGCGGAACGATTGCCGTTGTCGGCCTCCTCGTACGCCTGGCCCGGCGTTAAATGAAGGCTACCGGAAATTTTTTCGTCGAAAAGAATATCTTTCATTGGATGCAAAATATATGGATTGAGCCCTAGGCTGAATTCGCCGATGTAGCGCGCGCCTTCGTCCGTGTCGAGAATTTCGTTCAACCGCCGCGAATCGTTCGCGGTCGCCTCGACGATTTTGCCGTTTTCGAATCGGAATCGCACCTGCTCAAACGTCACGCCGTTATAGACACTCGGCACGTTGAACCGAATGACGCCGTTGACCGAGTCGCGCACGGGAGCCGTGAACACTTCGCCGTCGGGGATGTTGCGGTGTCCGCTGCATTTCTGGACGCCGATCCCGCGGATCGAAAATGTCAAATCGGTATCCGGCCCGACGATGCGTACCTCGTCCGTCCGCGACATCAACTCGTACAGCGGGTCCATCGCCTTGTCCATCCGCGCGTAGTCGAGGTTGCATACGTCGAAATAAAAATCCTCGAACGCATCAGTACTCATGTTGGCCAACTGGGCCATCGACGCATTCGGATAGCGCAGAACGACCCATTTGGTTTTTTTGACGCGCTGCTCGAGATGAACCGGTTTGCGGTAATAAAGATCGTAAATCCGCTGTTTCTCCGCCGGCACGTCGGCCAGTTCGTTGACGTTTTCGCCGGCTCGGACCGCGATGTACGCCTGCATGTTTTCCATTCGCACCAGGTCCATTTTCGCCCACTGTTCAGCGTGTTCTTCCGACAGGCCGAACAACAGCGAACGCATGACGGACGGATCCGACAGCTGGACGAACGGCCTCCCCCCGCGGGCGTAGACTTCCTCGATAAGACATTTGACCAGCTCGCGTTCCGAGCCGATCATCTCGATCAGGACGTTTTCGCCCGATTGAACGTCGACAGAATAGCCGACAAGGTTTTGGGCCAATCTAACAAGTCTTGGGTCTCTCATATCTATTCTCCTTTCTTAGGTTATTTCTGTAATTTTTCGTCCTTATTTTGGAGGAAAATCCTCCAGACTGTCGACCAACGTTTTGTTTTTCCCTGACCCCTTGGCCCGATATAAAGCGGTGTCCGCCCGCTGAAACAGTGTATCGAGGGACGACTGTCCGCTTTCCCACGACCATTCGGCGACCCCGCAGGAAATGGTGACTTTCGGCCACGTTTCGGTTTCCACCGTTTTGCGAATCCTTTCCGCGATGCGAACGGCAGCGTCAAGGCGCACCTGCGGGAAATAAACAGCCAGCTCCTCGCCGCCCCAACGCACCGGAATGTCCGTATCCCGAACGCTGGCGCGGATTATCCGGCTGATCTGGATGAGCACCCGATCGCCGACCTGATGGCCGTAGGTATCGTTGATGCGCTTGAAATCGTCGACGTCGATGAGAAGCAGCGCGCCGCAAAAATCTTTCCGGAACAAATGTTCGATCTGTTCGTCGAGGTAACGGCGGACGTACAACCCCGTCAAATGGTCGGTGATCGCCATCCGTCTCATTTCCGCGTGCAAAAACGCATTGGCCATCGCAAGCCCGATATGGCTGGATAACATCTGCAACAAACGGAAATTATCGTAAGAAAAAAAGTTTGGCCTGCGATGAGCGACCAAAATCGCGCCAAGCACTTCGTTGCCGGTCAAAATCGGCGACGCGATCAGCGAGCGGGCCCCCGTCTGTTCCATTAGCTCGGACGGCACTTGTGGGTTTTGCAGATAGTCCGAAACGATCAGCGGCTCTTTCGTCCGGAACACGATGCCGGAAAACCCGTAATCGACCGGATACGTGCTGTACAGTATGGACGGCAGGTTGGTCGCCTGCACGACCATGCGTTCTTTTTCCTTGTCGTATTCGACGATGCACGCGTATTCCGCGCCGAAAATGCGCACCAATTCCTCCGTGGCGAGCCGGTAGACGTCGGACAACTTCAGGCTTCGGTTGAGCTGCTTCGTGATCTCGTTGATCAGCCGCAATTCGTGGATCAGCATGTTGGACTGTTCGTACAGCCGGCCGTTCTCGAACGCGGCCCCCGCCATCTCGGCAAGCCGCGTAATCCAGACGACTTCATCCTTCGTCGGATCCTCCGGCATGGTCAGTTTCACGACGCCGTATGTTCCCTGCCGACCTTGCAGCGGCGCCGCCACGAACACGCGGCCGTCGCCAGCGTCAGCCGGAGCGGCCCGCCATACGAGCGTCGTTCCGTTCATGAACGCCTGGGCGCACGGATTGTCCGCCATGGTCTGCAAATCGAGCTGCCGAACCGGAAGTTCCGTTTCTCGTTCTTGCGACATCCAAAGCTCCACGTCGAGGACGGGAAACAATTTGCGGAACCAGTCGAGCGTCTCGCCCAACACGGAGTCGACGTCGATCTTCGTCAACAGCCGGGTCACCGCCTCGAACAGTTGGATGCGTTTCTGCGCTTCCCGGCGTTCGGCCTCTTCCAATAAACACGCTTCCAGTGCAAACGCAAGCGGCCTGATCGCTTCGCGGACGACGTTCGCCTGATGCCGTCGTCCCGCGAACACGAGCACGACGGGATGTTCGAACAGCGGCTGATCCAGTGCAAGGGCAACAGCGAAGACGCCCTCTTCCTCGCCTTCCGCGTTTCCGTCCGGCGAAACGGCGACAAGATCCGGGACGTTCTCCTGCCGGTCCTTGCTATCGGAAATCGCCTTACTCGCCAAAGCGGCAAGCCGCGCTGGATCGGAGCCGATCCAATGAGCCGTGCGGGCGTCATCGTACGACCACGTCGCCAGCACTTCCCCTTCCGGCCCGATCAGCAACCAGCATCCCGACAGGATAGGAAACCATCGGCGAAGGCGGGAACACCACACCTCGAACCCGACGGACGCCCTGTCGCTTTTCGTCCGGGAACGGCCGTGCCGCCGTCTTGGCTCGTCTCGTCCGCCTTCGGCTCTCCTCACTCCGAAAACCTCCTTCCTGACGACAGGCCGTTTTCCGGCGCGACGGGCGACAGCGCGCGAACGGCCCCTCCCGCTACGGATACGAAGTTAAATATACATGCTTTTCGAAGGCTTGACAACGGAAGAACCCCTCTCTTATAATACATCGTTGTGCCGTCAAATTCATCGAAAAAGGGGTTCACGGATACATGGCTCGTTACTTAGGTCCGAAATTCAAACTAAGTCGGCGGCTCGGCATCTCCCTGAGCGGAACAGGCAAGGAACTGCGTAAACGTCCTTATCCTCCGGGTCAGCACGGACCGGGCCAACGCCGCAAACTGAGCGGTTACGGCGCACAATTGCTGGAAAAGCAGAAGCTTCGGCATCTGTACGGACTGAGCGAGCGTCAGTTCCGCAACCTGTTCGACAAAGCGAGCAAAATGAAAGGGATTGTGGGAGAAAACTTCCTCCAGCTGTTGGAAAGCCGCTTGGACAATCTGGTGTACCGGCTCGGGTTCGCCAAAACGCGCGCGGCGGCGCGTCAGCTCGTCACGCACGGCCACGTCACTGTCAACGGCCGGAAGGTAGATATTCCGTCGTACCTGGTGTCGCCGGGTGACGTGATCGGTCTTCGCGAGCGCAGCCGCAACCTGCAAGTCGTGAAGGAAGCGCTCGAACAGCGCGGACGCCTGCCGGCTTATCTGGAATGGAACGATCAGACGATGGAAGGTAAATACGTCCGCTTGCCGGATCGTTCCGAGCTGACCGACCAGATCGACGAAAAGCAAGTCGTCGAATTTTACAGCCGCTAAAAGCGTGCGGACGCGTTTTTTCGGTTTCCGAATTCCCTCGCGTCCGCCGCTTCGTTTTTTTCGGCACCGTTTCGTTCAGCAGTGTCCGAGCAAGTCTTCCCGCACCGGCGCAAACGTGTCGAGCAGCACGCCCGCCGACAGCGCACGGACGCCGTGCGTCGCCCCGGAGGGGATGTACAGACTGTCGCCCTTACGGACGACGAGCGTGCGGCCGTCGACGCGAAATTCAAATTCGCCTTCCAGTACATACGTCAGCTGTTCCTGTGGATGGGCGTGTTCGGCGCCGACCGCTCCTTCGGCGAACTCCACCACCATATTCATGACGCCGCGACCGACAGACAAAATTTTACGGCGGACGCCCGGACCGGCGTCCACCCATTCCCCGAGGTTTCCCATCGCATCTGCCCTCCGTCTTCGGTCTTCACCGCCCGGGCGGCATCAACTGAGCCGAACGCGGACGAACTTGCGCCGACCGACTTGCACGACGTCGCCGTCCTGTAATTCGATGCAAGCAAATGGATCAGTCATTTTCACTTCGTTAATCCGCACGGCCCCCTGCATCGCGCTGCGGCGCGCCTCCGCCCCGGAAGAGACAAGCCCCAGCGCAAGCAACAGGCGGTCAAGCCGCATACGGCCGTTTTGAAGTTCCGATCGCGGAACGACCGTTTCTTCGACATCATCGGGAATTTCTCTCTTCTGAAACACGGCGACGAACCGGCGCTCCGCCTCTTCCGCCGCCTTCTCGCCGTGATACAGGCGGACGAGCGTTCGAGCAAGAAGCATTTTGGCGTCGCGCGGATGAAGTTCGCCGGCACTCAGCCGCCTGCGGAGCAAGTCGATCTCATCGGCAGGGATGTCGGTCGCCAGCTCCATATACTTCAGCATCAGGTCGTCGGAAACCGACATCGCCTTGCCGTAAATCTGATGCGGGTCCTCGTCGACACCAATATAATTGCCGAGACTTTTCGACATTTTCTGGACGCCGTCGAGCCCCTCGAGCAGCGGCATCATCACCGCGACCTGGGGAGGTTTGCCGTATGCCTGCTGCAACACGCGTCCCATCAGCAGGTTGAACTTCTGGTCGGTACCGCCGAGCTCGACGTCGCTCTCCAGCACGACGGAATCATAGCCTTGCATCAGCGGATAAAAAAATTCGACGAGGCTGATTGGTTGGTTATTCTGAAAACGATTGGAAAAATCATCGCGCTCCAGCAGCCGCGCCACCGTCACTTTTGCCGCCAACCGCAAAACGTCCTCGAACGACAGCCCGGCCAGCCATCGTGAATTAAAGACGATTTCCGTGCGACGCGGATCCAAAATTTTGAACACCTGCTTTTCATATGTAGCAGCGTTTCGCCGGACGTCGTCCTCGCTAAGCGGTTTCCGCGTTTCGGACTTACCCGTCGGATCACCGATCCGGCCGGTGAAATCACCGATCAGCAACAGGACGCGGTGGCCGAGCTGCTGAAACTGGCGCAGCTTGTGAAGCACGACGGTATGCCCAATATGAATGTCCGGCGCCGTCGGATCAAGCCCCAGCTTGACGACGAGCGGACGGCCGGACGCGACCGATCCGGCGATCTTCTCCCGTAATTCCTCCTCGGGGACGATCTCGGCGACGCCTCGTCGGATGATGTCGAGCTGCCGCTCGACTTCCCTTCGGCCGGCTTCATCTAGTTTATCCCATGCTGCGGACATTGCGGCGCTCCCCCCGCACGAATGAACATCGAAGGGCCATTATAACATATTTTTCGGCTAGCTGTCAAATCTATCCCCGAGCACCGAACAGATCGCAACCGGGAGCGAATCGGTCGCAAGAGGAAGAGACCTGAGCGGTACTAGCGTTATGGTCAAGTGTTTGCAACTGCCCATGCACCTATTCTAACGGAAAAATTCAAAACTCAAATCATGCACACGCATTAAGCAGCACATATTACTGCTCACCACTCAAGTCCTGTCAACCGAATAAAAGCGGAAGCCTCCGCAGAGCGCCATATCCGCACTTATGGTATAATGATGAAGGTTGCCGCGGGAGGGATTGCGCATGAAACGCCGCCTCGTTCTTTCAACCGTGTTGATCGTCCTAGGCAAAACACTGCTATGGACGATTTCTGTCGTTTTTGCTTGTGGCCTGTTCGCCGCGGGCGCCGTCGCCGGTTTCGTCGCGTCGATCCTTCAGGACGAACCTGTTCGACCGCGGGAGGAAATCATGTCCAAAATCCGGGAAAACACAAGAACCGGCTACGTCTATTTCCGCGGCGGCGAACTCGTCGGCCAACTGCGCACGGAAGAAGACCGCGACCCGGTTCCGCTCAACCAAATCCCCGACATCGTCAAACAGGCTTTTTTGGCGATAGAAGACGATCGTTTTTACGAACATTACGGCGTCAGCCCGACGGGGCTCGCGCGCGCCGTCTACCAGCAACTGACCCGCGCCGAACGCCAGACCGGCGGCAGCACGATCACGCAGCAACTGGCGCGCCGGCTGTTTCTGACGCTCGATCGCGATGTCGACCGGAAAGTGCGCGAAATCTTTTTGGCGCTCCGGCTTGAGCGGATGCTGTCGAAAGACGAGATTTTCCAGGCCTACCTGAACAAAATTCCGTTCGGCAACGGTGCAAACGGATTCAATCTTTACGGCATCAAGGCCGCCGCCAAAGGCATTTTCGGCATCGACGACCTAGGTCGTCTCAACCTAGCCCAGGCCGCCTATCTGGCCGGGTTGCCTCAGCAGCCGAGCGTCTACAGCGCGTTTACGAGTAAAGGCACATTCGATGAAGAAGGATTTTCCAAGGCCGTCGAACGCCAGCGCCTCGTGCTGCAACGCATGCTGGAAGTCGGCTTTATCGACGAGGCGCAATATCGCGAGGCGCTCGCTTTCGACTTGCGGTCTTCACTCGCCCAGCCAAGGCAGAAAGGATATGACCGTTATCCATACCTGATGATGGAAGTCGAACGTCGCGCGCCGGAATTGTTGCTTCAGGCAAAGCGGCCCGAACTTGTCCCCGGCACGCCGACGTATGCCGAAGCGCTGAAAGAGGCCAAAGAGGAACTGCTGCGCGGCGGCTATCGCATTTATACGACGGTGGACAAGGCGCTCTACGAAGAGATGAGGAAGATTGCGGAAAATCCAGCAAACTTTACGCCCGATCGCAAAGACGGCAGCGGGCCGGAACAAATCGCCGCCGTCGCGATCGAAAACCGGACCGGCGCCATCGTCGGCATGATCGAAGGACGCGACTTTTTCGTCGAGCAGATGAACCTGGCGACGCAGATGAAACGCCAACCCGGCTCCACGATGAAGCCGATCGCCGCCTATATGCCCGCGATCGAAATGGGCAAAATCCAGCCCGCTTCCGTCATCGACGATACTCCGATCATTTTGAAGGACGGTCAAAAAAAGATTCATATTCCACAGAACTGGAATTCCAAATATAACGGGCTCGTCACCGCTCGCGAGGCGCTGAATCGCTCCTACAACATCCCTGCGCTGAAACTGTTTCTGTACGAGGTCGGCATTCCGACGGCGTGGGATTATGCGCGCAAGCTCGGCATTACCACGCTGACCGAAAAAGACGCCTACGCGCAAACCGGCGTCATCGGGGGGCTCGAATACGGCGTAACGGTAGAGGAGCTGACGAACGCCTACAGCGCGTTCCCGAACGAGGGCGTGTTCCGCGACGCCTACCTGATCGAGAAAATCGTCGACGCCGACGGCCGCGTCGTCTACGAGCACCGCCAGGAGCCGACGTCCGTCTTCTCCCGGGAGACCGCCTACCTGATGACGAGCATGTTGCGAACGGTGATCACAGATCCACGGGGTACCGGCAACCGGATCACGCGGCTGTTCAAACATTTCCGCGACGTTGAAGTGGCCGGCAAAACCGGCACGACACAGGACAACGCCGACGTCTGGTTCATCGGATACTCGCCGGATGTGACGGTCGGCGTATGGGCGGGGTACGCGCAGCCGAAGTACAAGCTGACCAGCAGCCGGTGCGCCCCGGAACCGGTCGGCTGCGGCACGCAGCGGGCGATGCGGATTTGGGCACTCGTCATGGACGCCGCGATCGACCTGCATCCGGACTGGTTCGCGCAAAAACGGTTCGTCCGCCCGGACACGATCGTCGAAGCGACCGTCTCGAAAGTGTCCGGCAAATGGCCGAGCGAACTCGTGCGCGAAGCCGGCCTGCTCAACACGGACCTGTTCAACGTTGCCTATCTGCCGACGTCGGAAGACGACGTGCTCATCAAGGCGCGTTATGTGATGTACAACGGCCGCGAATACATCCCGCAGCCGGACACGCCGGCGGACATGGTACGCGAAAAGCTGATGGTCCGCCGCGAGAAACCGATACGCGAACTCCTGGCCGAAATCGAGCAGGCCCAACAGCAATTGCCAGAGCGCGATCGGAGACCGCTTGAAGAATTCATCCCGGTCGATTACACCGGCGATCCGCCGACCGAACCCGACCCGCGCGTCGACGACGGACAACCGCCCTCTCCGCCGTCGTCCGTCGAACTTCAGCCCGACGGAAACGGACAAGTGCGCGTTTCGTTCGCGCCGGCGTCCGAAGCCGACGTCGTCGGCTATCGCCTTTATCGATCGGTCGACGGCGGGCCGTTCGTCCGGATGGAAGGCAAAACCGTCTACGCCGGCGATCCGACCGTTTTCACCGACGCGCTGCAGCCCGGAACCGTCCAGAGCTATTACGTCACGGCCGTCGACGTGGCCGGACGCGAATCGCCGCCAAGCCGGCAGGTGTCGGCCGGTGCGCCGGCAAACGAAGAAGGGGCGAACCCGCAGCATCCGCCCGAAGTCCGCCCCTTCTGATCCGTTCAATCTTCCATCGTCGACAGGTCGCCCGTCGGCAGGTTCAATTCCCACGCCTTCAGCACGCGGCGCATAATCTTGCCGCTGCGCGTCTTCGGCAGCTTGTCGCGGAATTCGATCTCGCGCGGAGCGGCATGCGCGGCGAGCCCTTCACGGACAAAGCGCATCAGCTCTTCTTTCAGTTCTTCCGAAGGCTGATAGCCTTCGCGCAGCGCGACGAACGCCTTGATGATCTCGCCGCGCACCGGGTCCGGCTTGCCGATGACGCCGGCTTCGGCGACCGCCGGATGCTCGACCAGCTTGCTTTCCACCTCAAACGGGCCGACGCGCTCGCCGGCCGTGTTGATGACGTCGTCGACGCGGCCTTGGAACCAAAAGTAACCGTCCTCGTCCATATAGGCGGAGTCGCCGGAAATGTACCAGCCGGGGAATCGGAAATATTCTTGATATTTCGCAGGGTTGTTCCATATCTTTCTCATCATGGACGGCCACGGCGTTTTGATGGCCAGATTGCCCATCTGATACGGCGGCAGCACGTTGCCGTGGTCGTCGAGAATCGCCGCTTCGACGCCGGGAATCGGTTTGCCCATCGAGCCCGGTTTGATCGGCATGCACGGATAGTTGCAGATGAGCTGCGCGCCTGTCTCCGTCATCCACCATGTGTCGTGGATGCGCTGGCCGTACACTTTCAGCCCCCAGCGCACGACTTCAGGGTTAAGCGGCTCGCCGACGCTGAGCACATGGCGCAGCGACGACAAATCGAATTCCTTGACGACGGCGTCGCCGGCGCCCATCAGCATGCGGAATGCCGTCGGCGCACTGTACCAGACCGTCACGCGGTACTTCTGGATCGTCGCATACCAGTCGCGCGGATTGAACCGACCGCCGCGCACGACGTTCGTCGCGCCGTTCAGCCAAGGCGCGAAAATGCCGTACGACGTGCCCGTCACCCACCCGGGGTCGGCCGTGCACCAGTAAATGTCGTCCTCCTTGAGATCGAGCACGATGCGCCCGGTGTAATAATGCTGGATCATCGCGTTATGCACGTGATAGACGCCCTTCGGCTTGCCCGTCGAACCGGACGTGTAATGGATGATGAGACCGTCCTCGCGGTCGACCCATTCGATGTCCAGCTCCTCGGAAGCCGCCTCCATTTCCTTGTAGTAGTCGACCTGGCCTTCCTGCAAAGTCAGATCGCGGCCGACCAGGATGATATGTTTCAGCGCCGGCAGATCGCGCACCGGAACGCGCGGCAGGAGAGCCGGCGTCGTCACGAGCGCCACCGCGCCGCTGTCCTCAAGCCGGTCGCGGACGGCCGTCTCCATGAACGCTTCGAACAGCGGGCCGACGATGGCGCCGACTTTGATCGCGCCGAGCAGTGAGAAATACAGCTCCGGCGTCCGCGGCATGAATATGAAGACGCGGTCGCCCTTTCCCACGCCGAGTTTGCGCAACACGTTGCCGAATTTGTTGCTCATCCGCTTCAAGTCGGCAAACGTGTACTTTTCCTCGCGCCGGTCGTCGCTGTAAATCAGCGCGATCTTGTCGCGGCGAGGCCCGTCCGCGTGGCGGTCGATCGCCTCGTACGCCGCGTTGACTTTCCCGGTCGTATACCAGGAAAACGTTTTTTCGACCTCCCGCCAGTCGAACGTAGCGCGCGCCTCTTCATAATTCGCCATGTTCGGCGACTGGGCCGTGGGCGGAATCACTTCGCCTTTGAGCTTTTCCACGCTGACTCCTCCTCCCCGTCGTCGAGCGCAAAAACGGAATTGACAAGATAAACGCTTTCACAAACGCCGCAAAAACAGCGACGTGCAGAAGCCGTCCGTTCATATTTCCCCGTTTTTGCCTTTGTGACGGAAATATGACGATCTCATTATAGCATAAACGGCCGACTTTCAACCATCCTGCACGCGTGCTACAATCAAAATGGATTTGCCGGCGCAGGAGGTGGAACCGGTGGAACACGTCAAACGGTATCACGCGGAAACCGTGCAGGTCCGCGGCCGCGACGTCGTGGTCGAAGGCCCGGTTCCCCCGGAACGCCTTCGCCCCCTGCGCATGCACCCGACGCTCGACGCGTTCCGCAGACCCGACGATCAAAAACGCGCGCTCGAGGACATTGCAGCCCTTCCGGAAGGGCGCGTGATTATCGCCCGCGACAGCGACGTCATCGTCGGTTACGTCACGTTCCACTATCCCGACCCGCTCGAGCGTTGGTCGGAAGAGGCGATGGACGACTTGATCGAACTGGGTGCCGTTGAAGTAGCCGACGACTACCGGTCGGCGGGACTGGCCAAGCGCATGATCCGTCTTGCGTTTTACGGCGGACAAATGGACCGGTACATTGTGTTTACGACCGAATACTACTGGCATTGGGATCTGCGCGGAAGCGGCCTGAACGTATGGCAGTATCGCGCGATGATGGAAAAGCTGATGAAATCAGTCGACATGATCTGGTACGCCACGGACGACCCGGAAATTTGCGCCCACCCGGCGAACTGCCTGATGGCCCGCGTCGGCCCGCTCGTGCCCCAGGAATCCGTCGAGCGGTTCGACCGGCTTCGGTTCCGCCATCGCGGCTATATGTTTTGAACAAAGGAGCGGAGATTCCGTGACCCGAGGACGCGCCGTCTACATCGAACATGAGGATGCGTTGCGCTACCGGTTTTCCGACACCCACCCGTTCAATCAGTTTCGCCTCGTGCTGACGCGGGATCTGTTGCGCGCCGCCGGCGCGCTGGAAGACGGCGCCGTCTTCCGGCCGGATCCCGTCGAAGACGAATGGCTGTTGGCTGTCCACACCGCTGAATATGTCGACGCCGTCCGGAAACTGAGCCAGCCGCTTGTTCTTTCCGATGCGTACCGGCTGGCCGACCGGCACGGACTCGGCCCCGGCGACACGCCGTTTTTCCCGGACATGCATGCGGTAACCTCACGCATCGCGGGCGGCTCGGTCGCCGCAGCCGAACTCGTCATGTCCGGTCGTGTCGATCATGCGCTTCATCTCGCCGGCGGGCTTCACCACGCGATGCCGGACCGCGGCTCCGGTTTTTGCGTCTACAACGACGCGGCCGTCGCCATCGCCTACATCCGCCGGCGTTACGGCGCCCGGGTGCTTTACGTCGACACGGACGTACACCACGGCGACGGCGTCCAATTCATCTTTTACGCGGATCCCGACGTGTGCACCCTCTCGATCCACGAATCGGGCCGATATTTATTCCCCGGCACCGGCTTCGTTCACGAGCGCGGAGAAGGAAACGCTTTCGGCACGGCGGTCAACCTTCCGCTCGAACCTTATACCGGCGACGAATCATGGCTGGAAGTGTTCCGCGAAGCAGTCGTGCGGACGGCCCGCGCGTTCCGGCCCGACTGCATCGTCAGCCAGCACGGCTGCGACGCCCACGCGTTCGACCCGCTGGCGCATCTTCTCTGCAGCATGCAGACGTATGCGGAAATCCCGCACATCCTTCACCGGCTGGCGCACGAATACTGCGGCGGACGATGGATCGCCCTCGGGGGCGGCGGCTACGACATCTGGCGCGTCGTGCCGCGCGCCTGGAGTCTGTTGTGGCTGGAAATGACCGACCATCCGCTTGCGGCGGAAATTCGCGGTAAACCGGACGTTGCGCTTCCGGACGAATGGCTGCGTCGATGGGCGGACCGCAGTCCCGTCCGCCTTCCGGCCGCCTGGCTCGATCGGCCGGAAGAGATCCCCGACACGCCGCGAAAGAACGCGATCGCAGACGCCAATCGCCGCACCGCGGACGTCGCCCTGCAGTATATGGCATGATCTTCTAAATTTTGGAGACCATCTCACGGACAAGACGGAACGAATTTTCGGCGGCGACGCCCGTAAACGTCGCGAAATCCACATGAGCGGAGCCGTCCGCTCGGTCGGACATCGAGCGGATGACGACGTAAGGCACGCCGTTCAAATGACATACCTGGGCGGTCGCCGCTCCTTCCATCTCGGTGCACGCCCCGCCGAATTCGTCGCGAAGCGCGCGCACCGTCTCCCGGTCGGCGACGAAACAGTCCCCCGAGAGCACGCGACCGACCACGACGCGGCGCCCCGCCAGCGACCGGCCGGCCTCCAGCGCGAGCTCGACCAGGCGCTTATCGGCGGGAAAGACGGAAACGTCCGCAAACGGAATGACGCCGCGCGGAAACCCGAGCGGCGAGACGTCCATATCGTGGTGCATGCAATCTTCCGAAACGACGATGTCGCCGATGTCGAGGCGCGGATCGAGCGCGCCCGCGACGCCGGTGAACACGACGGCGCCGACGCCGAATCGGTCGATCAACATTTGCGTACAGACGGCGGCGTTCACCTTGCCGACCCCGGAGCGGCAAACGACGACCGGCCGGCCGCACCATCGCCCGCGGTAAAACGTCACTTTCGCTTTCGTCTCCGCGACCGGTTCCTCCAGCTCGCGCAAAAAGCGCTCCACTTCCTCCCGCATCGCGCCGATAATCCCGATCGGCTCGGTCGACAACCGCGCTCACTCCCCCTCCGAAACTCGCCGAACCGTTCATCCGGCCGGCTGCGCCACCGAATGGCGTCGGATCACCTCGTGCGGCAACACGACGCGCGTCTGTTCCACATGTTCCTTGTTCATCAACTTCGTGAGCAACCGCATCGCGACCGCGCCGATGTCGTACATCGGCTGGGCCACGGTCGTCAACTGCGGGCGCACCATCGACGCGATGCGGACGTTGTCGAGACCGACGATCGAAATGTCTTCCGGCACGCGCAGGCCGGCGTCCTGAACGGCATGAATCGCGCCGATCGCCATTTCGTCCGTCGCACAGAACACCGCCGTCGGCCGCGACGGCAATTCGAGAAAATATTTCATCGTTTCCATGCCGGATTCATAACGGTAATTGCCGACCCGCACATATTCTTCCCGGAACGGAATACCGGCTTCCTCCAGAGCCCTCCGGTATCCGCGGAAACGCGCATAGCCGACAAGCGGATCCTGCAGCGTCCCGCTGATCATGCCGATGGCGCGGTGACCGGAATCGACGAGCAGCTTTACCGCGTCGTAAGCGGCCTGCTCGTGATCGATGTCGACCGAAGGCATCTCGTGCCGCTCGTCCATCGTCCCGCAAAGCACGACGGGCACCGTGGCCGTGCGGAACGCCTGCATGTGTTCATCCGTCACGACACCGCCCATGAACAGCAGGCCGTCGACCTGTTTTTCAAGGAGCGTGTTGATCACGCGGATCTCTTTTTCTTTTTTCTTGTCCGCATTGCACAGGATAATGTTGTAATGGTACATGTTGGCGATGTCTTCAATCCCTCTGGCTACCTCCGCAAAAACGGAGTTGGAAATGTCCGGAATGACGACACCGACCGTCGTCGTCCGCTTGCTCGCCAACCCGCGCGCGACAGCGTTCGGTCGATAGCCGAGCCGTTCGATCGCCTCAAACACTTTTTTGCGGGTTTGCGGCTTCACGTTCGGATTGTTGTTGACCACCCGGGAAACGGTGGCCATCGAGACGCCCGCCTCACGAGCCACATCATAGATCGTCACGGTCACGTTCGATCAACCTCGTTCGTTCGTTAATCGCCGGGAAAATCCCCGACAACTTTATCATACAACAGAACCGAAAGAATAACAATGAAAGCCATATCAAACGCGTCGCGTGCCGCAGGCCAACTGGCTTAACCGGCGGCGGATGTCGCCTAGCCAAGCTTCGTCGCCGAGCGAACGGACGAGCAGCAGAAGGTCGAGCAATTCGTCGATCCGCCGTTCCGCCAGATCGTCTAGCGACACGTCGTCGCCTGGTCTTTCAGCCAGACAAACGAGCAGGCGCGCGAATTCGTTATGTTCGTCCATGCGAAGGCGTGCGCGCCGACTTCCGTATCGTTCCTGTCCGCGGATCAGCTCGGCCAACCCGCTTTTGACGCCCGGCGCCAGTTCCGTCCTCGAACAATGCTCGCAACAGAACACGGGGACGTTCTCGATCTCGATCATGCCGCGGTAAATGACCGTGCGCAACCGGATTTCCATCGGGCGCCCGCATGCGCACCGCCGCTTCAATCCGAACCCCCCCATCCCTCTTACCCTTCCCGGGTAATATTCGATTCCGATCGGCGTTTTCCTGCCGGCGAAATCTCGGGACTTGATGGTGCCCACCGCAAACGCTGGTAGAGCGGCGAAGCGGACGTCCGCATCCCGGACGCCGTCTCCGATGACGCTCAAGGTTCAGCGCGCAGCTCCGTACGCGCCGCCTTCGCCGACCTGTTGCGACCAGGCCCATTCCAGAAGCAGCGATCGCACTTGTTCGGATGACACCGCCGCGCAGAGCTTTTCGAACAGAAGTTCGGCACCCTCTCGGCGCGATTCGCGCAATCGGTGTTTGACCGGCAGCAACGAACGCACCGACATGCTTAAGCCCTCGATACCGATCGCGTACCAGATCGGCAGCGCCAGCGGGTCACCGGCCATTTCCCCGCAGACCGAAACGGGAATGCCCGCCTTCTTCGCTCCGTCCGCCGTCAACTTCAAAAGGCGCAGGACGGCGGGATGGTAGGGATCGTACAAATGGGCGATCTGTTCGTTCATCCGGTCGACCGCCAAAACGTACTGAACAAGATCGTTCGTTCCAATACTGAAAAAATCAACCTCTTTCGCTAACAAATCGGCGATCACCGCCGCAGCGGGCAATTCGATCATGACGCCGACGCGCACGTCGGGGTCGAATTCCTCTCCCTCGCGCTCCAGCTCCAGCCGGCACTCGTCGAGCAGCCGATTGGCGCGGCGCACGTCGTCGACCGTGGCGACCATCGGATAAAGAATGCGGATGTCGCCGTAAGCGTTGGCGCGCAAAATCGCTCGAAGCTGCGTTTTGAACAAATCCGTCCGGTCCAGCATGATCCGGATCGCCCGGTAGCCGAGCGACGGATTTTCCTCCTTGGGGAGCGGAAAATAATCCAGCTGCTTATCCCCGCCGATGTCGAGGGTCCGAATGACGAGCGGCCTGCCCGCCAGCTTTTCGGCGATCAGCCGGTAGACCCGAGTCTGTTCCTCCTCATCGGGAAAATACGACCGATTCATATAAAGAAATTCCGACCGCAACAATCCGACGCCGGAGGCGCCGAACCGGAGCGCATCGTCGAGTTCGCGGAACGAACTGATGTTGGCCTCGATCCGAACGGCATGCCCGTCGCGGGTGACCGACGGCAGCCGAGCAACGGACATCAGCTTGCGGAAATGGTCTTCTTTCGACATTTTCCGCTGCCGGTAACGCTCGATCACGTCAGCGTCCGGACGTACGACGACGACGCCTTCGTCACCGTCGACGACGATCCAGTCGCCGGTCTCTACCGATTCCAGCTGGTCGCTTTCCAGTCCGAATACATACGGAATGTTGAGCGCACGGGCGACGATCGCGACGTGCGAGTGGACGCCGCCAAGTTGTGTGACGATGCCGAGCAGCCGGCCGGTATCGAGATGCGCCAGCTGTGACGGCGTCAGCTCCCGCCCTACCAAAATATAAGGCCGGTCTTTCGGCGGCAACGCTTCGTCGCGGACGCCGAGCAGGGACCGGAGCAGCCGAGTGCCGACGTCCTTGACGTCAAGCGCGCGTTCTTTCATATACTCGTCGTCCAACAGATCGAACATCGCCACAAACTTGTCGACGGCTTCCTTGACCGCGGCCTCCGCCTTTTTGGCGCCGCGGCAAATCAGCTCTTGAATCTCGTTCAAAAAAACCGGGTCTTCCAAAATGGCCAGATGCGCGTCAAAAATCGTCGACTCCGCTTCACCAAGCACCTCGGCCATCTCCCGCCGGATATTCTCCAACTCGCGCCGCGCCGTCTTCACGCCTTCCGACAAGCGCTCCAGCTCATACGCCAAATCCGCAACGTCGATCGGGACGTCGGCCGGTTCCCATTCCCAATGCGGCAATACGAACGCCTTGCCGATTGCGATACCGGGAGAAGCGGCAATCCCTTTCATCATCGTCATTCCCCTCCTTCGCAATCGGATTCCTTCAGCGCAACCGACATGACCGACGCTTGCCCTTTCCTAACCGTCCGAAACGGCGCGAACCGCCATGACCGAACCGCTTCGGGGTTGGTGACCACCATCGGAATCGCCGGCGACTTGGCCAGTTTTTTAAGCCGGGCCAAATCGAATCTCATCAACGTCTGCCCCGGCGTCACCTCCTGGCCGGTCTCGACGACAACCTGGAACGTGCGTTCGCCGACCGTCGCCGAATCGATACCGACGTGAAGCAGAACATCGAGCCCTTCAGGCGTTTTGAGGCCGAGCGCATGACCCGTCGGATGAATGTGCGCCACTTTTGCCCGTACGGGTGCGACGAGCTCGCCGCGTTCCGGCAAAAAAGCGACGCCTTTGCCGACTATGCCGCGCGAAAAAATCGGGTCGGGCACCTCCTCGAGCCGCATCATCCTCCCTTGAACGGGAGCATGAAAATGAACCTCGCGCGAATCTTTGCGCATCGCCTTGACGATCTCTTCCCGGATCAACTCCGAAAACGTGCCGAACACCACCTGCACGTTGCCGCCCCCGAGCCGGATGACTCCGGCCGCACCGAGTTGGCGGAGCGCTCCGACATCAACCCGTCGGTCGTTGACGAGCGTCAAACGCAAACGTGTAATACACGCCTCGATTTTCAAGATATTTTCCTTTCCACCCAAAGCTTGTAAAATCAGCGGCGCTCGATACGGAATGTCGCCCGCCCATTCGCCAAGCGAAGACCCTTCTTCTCGACCGGGCGTCGGTAAACGGAATCGACGGATCGCCCAGCGGAATAACGCATAATAGACGACACCGTAAACCGCTCCGATCGGCAAGAGCATCCAGGCGTTCTCCGACGCCAGATGATAATTGACGATGAAATCGATCGCGCCGGCCGAAAACGAAAACCCGTGCCGGATGGCCAGCTCGTACGCGATCCACATCGAAACGCCCGACAAGAGCGCGTGCACGACGAAAAGATACGGAGCCGCGAACAAAAACGCAAACTCGATCGGTTCCGTCACCCCGGTAAGAAACGACGTCAAGGCGGCGGACAGAAACGTCGCCCGCACTTTCGGTTTCAAATCTTCCCGCGCTTCCTGAATGATGGCGAACGCCACGGCCGGAAGCGCGAACATCATGACGGGATAAAGGCCGGCCATGAATGCACCGGCCGTTTCGTCGCCGGCGAAAAACCTCGGCAAGTCGCCGAGCACGACCCTGCCGTCCGGTGTTTTGTAATGTCCGACCTGAAACCAGACAAAGTTGTTCAAAATGTAATGCAATCCGAACGGCACGAGCAGCCGGTACGCCACGCCGTATAGAAATGCGCCGAAACCGCCGAGTCCGATCACCCAGTCGCCGGTGCGGTAAAGCGCCTCCTGCAAGAAACGACCGCACCAGACCATCACATATGACGTCGCCATCGCCGCCAACATCATAAAAAGCAGCACAAACCGCGGCCCGCCGAAAAACTGGATCGCCTCCGGCAAGCGGATATCGTGGAAACGCGAATGCGATACCGCCGTCAACACGCCGATCAGGATGCCTTCCGACACGCCGAGCTCGAACTCCGCGCCCAAATAGTGGCGGGTCATCTGTTCATAGACGAGAAACCCGAGCAGCGCGGCCAGCCCCGCATGACCGGAATTGCCCGTCAGGCCGAGCGCCACGCCGACCGCAAACGTCAGCGGCAAATATTGCAAAAGCGTATGCCCCGCCAGTTCAAGCGCCCCGCCGAACATTGCGGCCGGCGTCGCCGACGTCAGCACCCCGCCCAACCATAACAAGATCGCCGCGACGGGAATCGTGATGGTCGGCATCATGAGCGCGCGTCCGAACTGTTGCAAAAGCCCCATCGGAAGACCGACCTCAATTCTTTGCGTAGCGACGGACCGCCTGAACGAGCAATCTCGCCGCCTGTGCGGGATCGGGTTGATCGGCGATCGCCGACACGACGGCCACACCGTCGGCCCCCGCGATCATGACGGCCGCGGCGTTCGCCGCGTGAATACCGCCGATGCCGACGATCGGAACGTCCGTCGATGCTTTCAGCTCGCGTATAAGCAACGTTCCGATCGGCGCTCCGGCATCCGGCTTCGTCGACGTCGCGTATACCGGCCCGACGCTCAAATAATCGGGTTTCTGCGCCAGCGCCGACCGGACTTCGTCCCAGTTGCCGGCCGAAACGCCGATCACTTTACCCGGCCCGAGCAAGCGCCGCGCTTCCAGACACGGGACGTCGTCCTGGCCGAGATGCACGCCGTCGGCTTCGAGCAGCATCGCGACATCAACGCGGTCGTTGACGAGAAACGGAACGCCGCGCTTTCGGCAAAGCGCGCGAAGTCGACGGCCGAGCGCAAGCTGTTCGGGGATCGGCATTTTTTTTTCGCGAAACTGAAAACAGGTCACGCCGCCCTCGAGAGCCGCCTCCAAAACTTCTTCCGTTCTTTTTCCTTTTGATTCCATCTCACCCATAATCAAATAAACCCGCAACCAATCGCGCAACGAGCCGGACATGCTCTCACCCCTTCGCCGGCCCCAACAACACCGAGTCCGCCACTTTGATGCACATATCCATCACGACGAACAGGCCGGCGCGTTGCGCCAGGAGCGCCGCTTCCTCGTTGACGACGCCCTCCTGCAGCCAGAGCGCCTTCGCGCCGATGTTCACCGCTTCCTCCGCGATCGGCAAAACGTGCTCCGGCCGGCGGAACACGTTGACGATATCGATCGGCTCGGGAACAGCGGATAAATTCGGATACGCCTTTTCGCCGAGTACGGATTCAACGTTCGGATTGACCGGAATGATGCGGTATCCTCGCGCCTTCATCGCCGCGGCGACCTGGTACGACGGTCTGTCCGGGTCCGGCGACAGGCCGACGACGGCGACGGTGCGCGAACGCCTGAGCAACTCGCGAATTTCGTCCGTAGACGGATTTTGAAACGCCATCGCTACCCGCTTCCTTTCGTTCAATCTTCCATCAGTTCCACCGCCGCGCCGAGCGCACGCAAATGGTCGAAAAATTCCGGATACGATTTCGCCACGTACTGCGCATCGCGGATGACGAGGCCGTTTTTCGACCGAAGGCCGACGACGGACAGCGCCATAATGACGCGATGGTCGTAATGGGCGTCGATCTCGGCGCCACCCTCGACACCTTTCGGCCGGCCGTGAATGATGATCTCGTCGCGGCGTTCCTCGACGTCGGCCCCCGCTTTCCGCAGTTCCGCCAAAAAATCGGTAATGCGATCGCACTCTTTATATCGAAGGTTTTCCACATTGTAAAAGCGCGTCGTCCCATCCGCGAACACGGCTGCCGCCGCGAGCGCCAGTACGGCGTCGGTAAACGCGTCTCCGTCGAACTCGCCGCCTTTCAGGTTCCCTGTACCCCGCACGCGGACGACGTCTCCTTCGTGCTCGATTGCGACACCCATCTTCCGCAACACATCGACCGCCGCGCGTTCGCCCTGGCGGCTCGTCGCCGGCAATCCGCGGATGGCGACGTCCGACCGCGTCACCGCGGCTGCGGCCATGATCGCCGCGGAGCCGGGATAATCGCCCTGCACTTCGTAAACGCCCGGACGGTACGACTGACGCCCCGGCACGCGATAGAACAACAGGTCGCCGGAAGCTTCGATGCGGACGCCGGCTTGTCCGATCACTTCCAGCGTCTGCGGCACGACGACCTTCGACTTCAGCCCGCCGGTGACGACAATTTCGCTGTCTTCGTTCAAGAGCGGCGTGACGAACAACAGCGCGCTCAAATACTGCGAGCTGACCGCTCCCGACACTTCGATCCGCCCGCCTTTCGGCCGTCCGCCGAACACGGTGATCGGCAACCTACCGTCGCGATGTTCAACGCGCACGCCCATTCTCTCAAGCGCCCGAATCAAATCGAGATGCGGCCGCTTCCCAAGCGACTCCGGATAAGCGTTGACGAACGTCACCTCCGGCAAAAACGCCGCCACCGCCATCAAAAAGCGCAGCACCGCCCCTGCGTTGCCGGCGTTCAGCTCGCGCACCGGCCGTGGATTGCGCCCGAACCCGCGGACGACGAGCCGTTCGCCTTCTTCCCGCAAGTCGGCGCCGAGTTCGCGCAGACATCTGCGCATCGCCTCGCCGTCTTCGCTCCGGGCCGGCCGGATGAGGACGCTTTCGCCTTCGGCCAGCGCCGCGGCCAGAAGATAGCGCGTCGTATAATTTTTCGACGGCAACGCCCGAATGTCGCCGGCAAGCTCGGGCGTCGGCCGGATGATCGCCTTCATGGACGGTTTTCCCCTTTTCTCGACCAAAAGACTTCCAAGATTTTTCTTGCCACCTGCTCCGGAGAAAGATGCGACGTATCCACGCGTAAATCGGCAAAATCGTAAGCGTGACGGCGCTCTTCCAGAAGCCGAAAGACGCGTTCGCGCACGTCGCCGGACAGAAGCGGCCTACCGGCGCCGCGGCCGAGCCGCGCCGTCAAGACTTCAGGATCGGCGACGAGCGCGACGACGAACCCTGCGCCCGTCATCGCTCTGCGATTCGCCTCGGACAAGACCGCTCCGCCGCCGGTGGCGACGACGGCCGGTTCGCCCGCCAACGCGCGCACCAACGCCTCCGATTCCCTGCGGCGAAACTCCGCTTCCCCGTAACGCTCGAAAATGTCGGAGACCGACATCCCTGCGGTTTCCTCGACAAGCCGATCGGTATCGACGAACGGCCGCCCGAGCCGCGAAGCCAGAAGCGCGCCGACCGTACTTTTGCCCGTTCCCATAAAGCCGACGAGCACGATGTGTTCGCCCGACATCGCTGGCGTTCCTCCGCTTCCGTCACGATTCGATCATAGCACACCGCCGAGCGCGACGGCAAACCCGCATAGTGGGCGCCCGCAAACGCTAAGATGATGATAGAAAAACGAATTCGGGAGGTGATCCCGTGACCCCGGAACGCAAACTCGCCGAACTGCTCAATCCCGGACGGCGGCTCGCCCGGGAAGACGTCGTCTGGATGCTCGAATACGTCAAACAAAAATCGGCCGAGAAAGACTCGGCGTTCGCCCGTCTTCCCCAGCCGACGTTGCTGGAATTTTTTCACCGGTTCGCCGACGCGGCGATGGCGCTCATCCGCCTCCATCCGGCGACCGCCGAATCGTGCGCGGAACAGTTCCGCGAGGCGCTCCGCAACATCGCCCTGCGGGATGGCCGTTAGCGCCGGACACCATCAAGACGTCCAGTGAAAATGGAATACGCCCGGCCGGTCGACGCGCTCGAACGTGTGGGCGCCGAAATAATCGCGCTGCGCCTGAAGCAGATTGGCCGGCAGGCGCTCTGCGCGGTAGCTGTCGTAATACGCCAGCGCCGACGCAAAAGCGGGAACCGGAATGCCGGAAGACACGGCCGTCGCGACGACTTCCCGCCACGCCTCCTGATAGTCCGCCAGCTTGCCGGCGAAATAGTCGTCGAGCAGCAGGTTGCGCAGCTTAGCATCGCGGTCGTACGCGTCCTTGATGTTCTGCAGAAAGCGCGCGCGGATGATGCAGCCGCCGCGGAAAATCATCGCGATCGAACCGCAGTCGAGATTCCATCCGTAATGCTCCGACGCCACGCGCAGCTGCGCGAACCCCTGAGCGTACGAACAGATCTTGCTCGCGTACAGCGCGCGGCGGACAGCTTCGACGAAAGCGGCGCGATCGCCGGCGGGAGGCTTCGGCTTCGGCCCGTGCAACTTCCGCGACGCGGCGAGGCGTTCGTCTTTCATCGCCGACAAAAACCGCGCGAATACCGCCTCGGTGATCATCGTCAGCGGCACGCCGAGATCAAGCGCGCTCTGGCTCGTCCATTTGCCGGTTCCTTTCTGGCCGGCCTTGTCGAGAATGACGTCGACCATCGGCCGGCCGGTGTCGGGATCCTTTTTCGTGAAAATGTCGGCGGTGATCTGGATCAAGTAACTGTCGAGCTCGCCGCGGTTCCATTCGGCGAAAATGCGATGCAGCTCCGCCGCGTCCGCGCCGGCGATCTCGCGCAAAAGATGATACGCCTCGCAGATCAGCTGCATGTCGCCGTATTCGATGCCGTTGTGGACCATTTTGACGTAATGGCCCGCGCCGTCCGGCCCGATGTACGCGCAGCAGGGATCGTCGCCGACTTTCGCCGCGATCGCCTCCAAGAGCGGCGCGACGGCTTCGTACGCGTCTTTCGGACCGCCGGGCATGATCGCCGGTCCGCGCAACGCACCTTCTTCCCCGCCGGAAATGCCCGCGCCGATAAACCGAATCCCTCGCGCGGCCAATTCCCGCCCACGCCGGCGCGTATCCTCGAAAAAGGCGTTGCCGCCGTCGATCAGAATATCTCCTTCCTCCAGATGAGGAAGTAGCTGTTGAATCGTCTCGTCCGTCGGTGCGCCGGCCATGACCATCAACAAGATTTTGCGCGGTCTTTCCAGCGAAGCGACGAACTCCTCCGGCGTGTACGCCGGCACGAGCCGTTTGCCGGGGTGCTCGGCGATCATTTCATCCGTTCTGCCGCGCGAGCGGTTGTACACCGCCACCGTAAACCCGCGGCTTTCCAGATTAAGCGCCAAGTTTTTCCCCATGACGGCCAGGCCGACGACGCCGATCTCTGCTTTCGCCATGACGATCCCGTCCTTTGTGCCGAAACGTTCAGATGGTCATCGCGCCGAAACCGCCGTCGACGCGGATCAGCGCTCCCGTCACGAAGCCGGACGCGCGCTCCGACGCCAAAAACACCGCAACGCCCTGCAGTTCGTGCGGCTCGCCGAACCGGTTCATCGGCGTATGTCGCATGATCGCCTCCACGCGGTCCGGGGACAAAATTTTCCGGTTTTGCTCCGCCGGGAAAAAGCCCGGAATGATCGCATTGACGCGCACGCGGTACGGCGCGAACTCCCGCGCGAGAAATTTCGTCACGTTGTTGACCGCGGCTTTCGAAGCGCTGTACGTGAACACGCGGGAAAGCGGCGGATCGGACGAAACGGACGAAATGTTGATGATGCTGCCGCCTTGCCCCTGCTCGATCATCCGTTTTCCGAAAATCTGACAAGCCAAGACGACGCTTTTCAGGTTGACGTCCATAATCGCGTCCCATTCTTCCATCGTCAGTTCGAAAAACGGCGTGGCGCTGTTTTTCCCCGGGCAGTTCATCAGTACGTCGACGCGGCCGGTCCATGAGAGCACCTCGTCCAGCACGCGGCGCAAATCGTCCGCCTTCGTCGCGTCCGCGAAAAAAGCGCGCGCGCGGGCGCCGGTTTCCCCGACGCGACGCACTGCGTCTTCGGTCGTCTGCGGATTACGGCCGACGATCGCGACGTCGGCCCCGTAAGCGCCCAGGGCGACGGCCATTGCGCTGCCCAACGTGCTGTTGCCGCCGATGACGACGGCGGTCTTTCCGGACAAGTCGAACAGATCGAGTTTCAACCGGTCGTCCCCCCCGCGCCGTTTCCGGCGTCGGCGTCCGCGGCGCGAAACGGCGCCAGCGCCGGAAACAGCCCCTTCAATTGATGGTACACGTCCAGATAGACGGACGTCAACTGTTCATATAACCGATGGATGCGCGCGTCGGGTTCGTGCCGGACGACCGGCTGCGCCCAGCCGTCCAGCTCGTCGAACGACGCGGCGAGCCCCAGGGCGACGAACGCCAGTTTCGCCGCCCCCACTGCGGACCCTTCGACCGTGTCGGGCAAGGTCACCGGGACGCCGAGCGCGTCGGCCAACATTTGCCGCCAAAGCGGCGAACGCGCGAATCCGCCGGTCGCCCGTGCCTCATGCGGCGGTCCGGCCAGTTCAGCGAGCGCGCCGGCGACGGATCGCACGGCGAACACGACGCCTTCCATTACCGCGCGCAACACGTGCGGCAGGCCGTGGCGGATGTCGAGCCCGAACAGAACGCCGCGCGCGTCGGCGTCCCAGACCGGCGCCCGTTCCCCCGTCAAAAACGGCAAAAACAAAAGCCCGCCCGCTCCCGGCGGCGCCTGCGCGGCGACGTCCGTCATCCGTTCGTATGGATCGACGCCGTCGCGCTCCGCTTCCCGCGTTGCGGCGAACGCCAAGCAATCGCGCGCCCATCGAAGCGCCACGCCGCCGTTGTTGATCGGGCCGCCGACGACCCACATGCCGGGCACAAGGGCGTAACAAAACAGCCGCCCCTTCGGATCGGCGACCGGTTCTCCGGCGACGCCGCGGACGGCCCCGCTCGTGCCGATTGTCACCGCAACGACGCCGGGCCGGACCGCCCCGACGCCGAGGTTCGCCAGCGTCCCGTCGGACGCACCGACGACGGCGGGAACGTCCGGCGAAAGCCCCATCGCCCGAGCGTATTCCGGATCGAGCCCTTCCAACACGGCCGTCGCCGGAACCGGTTCCGGCAGCCGAGCCCGCTCGACGCCCGAAAGACGCAGCGCCGTACCGTCCCAGTCGAGCCTGCGCAGCTCAAACAACCCGGTGGCGCTCGCCAGCGAATGATCGACGACCCAGCGCCCGTACAGACGGAAAAGCGCATACTCCTTAACGCCGGCGAACATGGACGCCCTTTCGACGACGTCCGGCCGACGATCGCGCAACCACATCAGCTTCGCAAGCGGCGACATCGGATGAATCGGTGTGCCGGTGCGCGTATACAGCGCCGCACCTTCCGGCCGATCGCGCAACATCGCGGCGTACGGCGCCGCTCGGGTATCCGCCCACGTGATGCAGGGCGTCAGCGGCCGTCCGTCGCCGTCGAACGCAATAAGACCGTGCATCGCTGAACTGAACGACAATGCGGCGACGTCGCGCGCGGACGCTCCGGCCGATTCGACGGCCCGGCGGACGGCGTGGACGATCGCTTCGAGCAGTTCATCGGGATTTTGTTCCGCGGCGCCGGGTTCCGGCGTATGAAGCGGATATTCGACCGACGCACGCGACAACACGCGGCCGTCGCGCCGCACGACGAGCGCCTTCGTCGCCGTCGTGCCGACGTCGACGGCGACGACGGTTTCTTTTCCGTTCATTTCGGCAAGTTCCCCTCTTCGTCGAACACCCACTCGTACGGTTCGCTCAAGACCTCCACGTCGGGATGACGCCGGGCTTCGTCGAGCAGGTTGACCGAAATTTCGATTTCGCCCAGATGCAGCGTATCGCGGATGCGGACGAGACGGCATTTCGTATAGTCGAGAATGTTGCACGTCTTGATGGCGGCCTGGATCGCCATTTTGTCGTTGTCCAAATAGGTGGAAATCTTGGTCGGCGCGCAGACGGTCGACGTCAGACCGTTGGCGAACGTCGCCGCCTTGTCCATTTTTTCCACGAGCCTGCGCGTCGTGAAATCCGCCGTGCCGACGCCGTTGGCGTTGCCGCGCGTCTCCTCAGTCAGGTCGAGCACGACCATCTTCGTCACCTGCGGGCCGCCGGACGCGTAAGGCGTCGGATACCGCCCGGTCACGTTCGGGTCCATGCCGTCGCCGCTGATGTTTTTGCCGATGTAGTCGATGACGAGCACGTCGATCGGATCGAACAAGAGCTTCGGCAGCCGGCGCCGCGCCTCTTTCAACAGCTCCGGTTCGCGTTCCTCGAACTGTTCGGCCGGAACCGCCTCGACGATGCATGTTTCGTCGTACGCGTTCTCGACGACGGCGACGCCGAACCGGATCGGTAGCCGGGCCATCATGGCGCGCGACATGTTCAGGATGTTCTCCGCCATGTACTTGAAGCCGAGCCGATGCGTCGCCTCCGCGCCCTTCTGCTTGCCGAGCCCGATCGCGACCATCTTGAGCAGGCCGCTTTCGACGGGGCCGCGAAACGCGGTATGCGGCTTGACGCGATTGATGACGACGATGGCGTCGGCCTCGGAGGCAAACTTGTCGACGTAGACGGGCAGCCCGTTGTCGAGCTCGGCCAGCTTCACGACCTCCATCGACGAGCGGATCGGCGCCCCGACCGTCTCTTCGGTAATGCCGAGATGCGCAAGGACTTCCGCTTGGCCTTCCGCTGTCGCACCGCCGTGGCTGCCCATCGCCGGCACGATGAACGGTCGCCCGCCGGCCTGCTTAATCGCGTCGACTGTCACCTTCGTCAACAGGGCGATATTGGCGATGCCCCGGCTGCCGACGGCAATCGCGACGGAATCGCCCGGCCGAATCCGGTCGACCGTGCCCGGTTTTTTCAACTCCTCGGCCAGCGCCCGCGCGGGATCGTCCAGCCGCGATCCGTCGAATCGCTGGCGGACGCGCACCATTTTCGGAATCGGAATGTCTTTGAGCAACTCGTATAAAATGTCGCCCATGCGGCACCACCTTATTTTCCCAGAAGCTCAAGATGTCTCCCGATATGCGCCGCAAGCGCCGCGTCGTATTCGTCCTCGCGCTCGATCAGCGTCCGGAAAAACTCGTCCTTAAACAGCGGCCGGCCGGATTCGTCCCGGGCGCGCAACAGCAACCCGTAAGTAATATGCATCATCTGCCGGGCGTTTTTGTCGTCGAGATACGCCGGCAAGTCCTCGTCCGGCGTTTCGTCGAGCGGACGGATCGCGGCGAAATCCGCCGTGACGTGATAATATTTCAGCGCCTCGCCGACGTGCCGCCGTGCGTACTCATGCATCCGCCGGTACAAGTCGGGGCGGACGCGCGCGACGACGCGGACGGCTTCCAACCAGTTCGTGCCCGCCGTTTTCAGGTGGAAACGGCCGCGCGTATGCCGGGCGATCAGCGGAAAGACGGAGAACTTGTCGCTGCCGGAGTGAATGCTCAACTTGTAGCCGAAATGGTCGGCGATCGCCGCGTGCACTCGAAGTTCCCGCTCGAACCGGTCGACATCCCCGATATAGTCGATGCCTTTCTGAAATTCGCCGCAAAACCGCGGCGCCATGCTCGTCAGCCGTACCTTGCGCTCGTACAGCTCGTTCGCGACGAAAAAGTGCGCCTCCGGCGTCGTCGGCGTCAACGTCTCGTCGATCGAAATTTCAAAATCGATCGGCCGCCCAGCGTTCTCGACGTGACGGCGGTAAACTTGTGCCATGAAATCGACGGCGCGTGCGTAAATGAGGACCGTCCTGACGAATGATCGTCGGTCAAACCGCAAAACGTGCCCGCCGACCGAAAACGACCGGTCGAGATAGCGCTGCTCCAGTTCCCGGCGGACGTCCTCCGGTATCTCCGCGTATTTCGACTCGACAACTGCATCGTCCGCATGTTCAACCGTATGATCGATTTTTTCGGAACAATCCAGCGTCAACATCGAAAAACCGCAGTCGAGCGCCTCGCGGATATCCGCGTCGGTCTTCAGATGGTCGCCGTCGGCGCCGAAGCCGTCGCGGTAGCCTTCCTGAAACGCCGCGAACGAGGCCGCGTCCAACACGTCGCGGAACGTTCTGCCGGTCAGCGTCAGCTCGCGCACGCTTTGCTGCGCCAAAATCGGCCGGACGTCGCGGCCGCGGACGATGCGGATATGGCCGGGCGAGGCAAGCCCCAGCCGGTCGCCAAGCCCGATCGTCGCCGTTTCCGCCCCGAATGCGCGCGGCACGGTATAACCAAACCAATGGTTGAGCACCTGGCGATTTTCATGGGAAAGAGGACAAACTTTCCCATCGACGCGCCGCTGTCCCCGCAACTCGTCGAACAGCGCCCCCGCTCCGGCCGCAAGCAAATACTTCTCCGTTCCGTCGCGAACCATCACCAACCGCGCGCCGCCGTTTTCCGCGTACGATTGCGGATAAACCCGAACATCCGCGGAAGATACGGGAACACGGCCTGCTGCCAATGCGGCCAGTATCGCGTCCCATTTGTCCACCATCGGTTCAATCCTCCCCGATTTCATGATTCTGAAAGCGGCCGCGCGGGCGGCGGACATACCGACTCACGCACCACCAATTCGGCGTCGACGACGACGGCGCGGGCTTCTTCCGATCGTCGCCCGTTGACGAGGCGCATCAACAGCTCCGCCCCTTCCCGGCTGATCCGCTCGATCGGCCGCCGCACCGTCGTCAGCGCCGGGGTCAGATAGGCGGCGATCGCCGCGTCGTCGAAACCGGCGACGGACAGATCGCGCGGCACTTCCAGTCCCGCCTCACGGATCGCCTTCAGCGCGCCGACCGCCATTTCGTCGTTGAAACAGAACACCGCCGTCGGACGAGGCCGAAGTTCAAGCAGCCTTTTCATCGCGGCATACCCGCTTTCGATGTCGTAGCTGCCGGGCTGCCGGTACTCCTCCGGCGGTTCGGACAATCCCCTCCGTCGGAAGGCCTCCAGAAAACCTTCCCGCCTTTCCTCCGTCGACTTGAATCCGGGCTTTCCCTCGATCGACGCAATCCGGACGTGCCCGCAGCCGATGAGATAATCCGTCAGCCGGCGGACGCCGCCGCGGTCGTCGGACGAAATACTCGCAACGCCGGGAACGCTCGTCTTGCGGTTGAGCACGACAACTGGAATTCCCGCGTCGTGCGCCGAACGGACGAAATCGTCGTCTTCCTCGCTCTGGCTCATCACCAGCAGTCCGTCAAACCGTTTGCGCGACAGAGGAAAAACACTGCCGCGGCAATCGTCGATCCCGCGGACGACTAGGTTGTACGGATCGGCGACGACGCTGCCCGCTCCGCGCACGGCGTCGTGCAGAAACGTCGACGTCGTACCGACGCGAATGGTCGAGAAAAACAGGCCGATGTTGTACGACCGGTCAAGCACAAGACTTTTGGCGCTGATGTTGGGCGAATAGCCGAGCGATTCCGCGATCGCCCGGATGCGCGCCTTCGTCTCCGGCCGAATCAGCGGACTGTCGTTGAGCGCCCGCGACACGGTCGTATGCGATACATTGGCTGCCCTGGCGATATGCTTGATCGTGACGCTCACGGACCGTCTCCCCTTTATCCCCATCATATCACATCTTGCACACGTGAACAAACCGAAACAAACAAAACGCCCCGCTTTTCTCGGGGCGGATCGCGTCGCGGCCTGACGGTCGGCAACAGGGCTTCGGACGTCCGCACGGCCGGCGGCAGTCACGGGCCTCATACTTCCAGTCGGAGCATCTCGAGGCGAAGCTCGTTCAGACGCTCCGTACTCCGGCGGATTTGGTCGTCGTCCCCGCTCTGCAAAGCGTCGTAGAGCGTCGCCAGTTCGTAGTCGAGCTCCAACCGCAAGACGGGGATGCGTTCTTCCGCACGCCGGTTTCTGAAGGCCCGCAGCATGTCTTCATAAGTGACGACGGGGTGTTTGGAATACACGGTCTTTCGATCCGATCCGACGATTTCCACCGTGCGGACGATTTCACCGAACATGATGTTTTCGATTCGAACGCGTCGGTCCTCAAACCGTCTGACGATCGCATGGCCGCGGGTATCGTTGATCATTTTCTCCATCCATTCCGACAGTTTGCCGTCGCGGAACGAGTAATCCCCCATCATCTTAAACCGTTCGCCCGTTCGCTCGAATTTCATTTTGACGAGCTTCCGTCCCAGACGAATCGAAACAATCAGCTGCGCGTCCCCCTCGTGCCAGAACAGCGAATACCCTTCCCGGACCAACCATCTCAGCATCTCGTGGATCTGGCGGCGGTCGAAACAAAGCTCCAAATTCCGGTATTCTACTTCGTATCCTTCGTCCACCGCGCTCCCTCCCCATCCGGCGGGCGATCATGCGGAAACGCCTTATTATTTTTATCTTATTACCGATCGGCTGAAGAAGCAACCGCGTTCCGGGACCCTTGTCGTCGTTCTGTGATATTGTCAGGGTGTAATCGTTCCGAGAAAATGTCAGTATGGACAAGGAGAGAATCACCTTGACGAAGAACGAACTGAAACGCGTGATGGTCATCGAAAAATGGATCGACGGCCACCTCACGGAACAGGATGTCGCGCGCACGCTCGGCCTCAGCGTCCGGCAAGCGTATCGGCTTAAGGCCAAGTATCGTCTCGGAGGTGCTCAAGCTATCGCTCATGGGAATCGGGGCCGAAAGCCCGTTCATACCTTGGCCGATTCGCTCCAACAACGCGTGCAGCTCTTGTACCGGGATCGCTACTTCGGCAGGATGGACAAGTATGGCTGTGGCATCAGGGCGGGCTTGGCCTTGTGTGGAGACACCGGCCACCCCGACCCCGGCGCCCACAACGGCCCAACCCGAAGCGGCGCCGGCGTCCCCGCGCAAACCCGCCGCCGACCATCCCTGGAGAAAACCCTTCTCCAGCAAGCCGTTACAGCGTAGCACGGCATCCGGCTCGTTCACAAAAGGCGGCCGTTTCGTCAACTCTCATCCCTGACATGTTCACGGAACAGTTCACCTGACATATTCACAGACGCTTGACATCCCCCGAGTCGAATCAGGGATGGTCTCGGCCCTCGAAACAAATCTGATGTCGAAACAGTATTAGCAAAGAGTTAATTATGATTTACAGAGCAATTTGGAAAGAATAATAAATAACCTATAAATGATATTAAAATTTAAAATTTAAAAATAATACAAGTAGTAGAACGTTGAAAATAAATAGGACGATATAATAATGATAATTTTTTAACCTCTTTTAAAAAAGCGAAAATATCTTAAAAAATCTAATAAATATTTTTTAATCATTATTCTTTCTCCATCCTTTTATAAATTAAAAAAACAGCCGAAGTGCTTCCTGCACGCTTCCAGCGTTTCGATCAGGGTCACGCCTTCGTGAAAACCGTCCCATGACAGGCGTTCCCAAAAGGCATAGCTCTTGATCATGCTGACGGATACCTTTGCGCCGAACTCCACGGGGGCACTCGCTTTCCCGCGCACCATCGGGCGAAGATGCGGTTGGCTGATGCTGACGATGCGATCCTCGATCCGATGCGTTCGGCGCTCATACATGGCTCGCTGTTGCCGATACAGCTCCTGAATGACCAGCAAGTCCCAATCCTGTTTCCGGCTCAAAAGCGAAAGCGGTTGCCGTTGGGCTAACTCGGCTATGATCCGAAGGTTGCGGGCCATAAACCGCAGTTGTTGGCCGATCGCCGAACGGATCGTTTTGCCGCTTGCACGACGTTGTTGAGCCACGGCCAGGAACGCTTGGCGCGCCTTCTGCCGATATGCCCGCGGTTTGCGAACCTGACCGGCATCAGAGCATGTAACGTGTCCAGGATGTTCTCCAGTTTCTCACGCGCTTCGTTCAGCAAATTCAAGTTCGTGGGGTACGCCACATCTGCCGGCGCACAGGTGGCATCCAGAAGCAACACCCCCTGATTCGGATCGTCTTCGGACACCGAGCGGCGTTCGAGCGTGACGCCCGGCACTTTGTGGTAGCCGGCATAGCCGTCGACGTGCAGGTAGCCCGTAAAGCCGGAAAGAAACTTTCGCGCGTGGTCCCCGTTTCGCGTCGGCTGGTACTCGTAGAGCACGATCGGCGGACCCGTTCGCCCGGTCCGATACAGCCACAGGTACGAGGGCGTCTTGGCCGCCTTGTCGGGCTCGCGCAACACCTGCAGCGTCGTCTCGTCCGCATGCAGGATGTCCTGCTTCCGCAAATGTTCGCGCATGCGGTCGTAGAGCAGCGCCAACCACTCGGCGCCGCGAATCATCCAGTTGGCCAACGTCTGTCGGGAAATCGTCAGGCCCAGACGGGCGAACTGCTGCTCTTGCCGGTACAGCGGCTGGCTATCGACGTATTTTTGCGTCATGACATACGCCAGGCTCGACGGCGACGCCAGACTGCCCGGGCACACCGGTTTAGGCATCGGTGCGGTCACGATCGGCGTGCGGATCTCCTCGCGCTCACGAGCGGCGGCAGGCATACACCTTGCGCACGTGCCGCACGACTTTGACCTGCGGTGGGATGATCGCGAGTTCGTTTCGCGTTTCGGTGCTCATCTCATGAAGCGCACCACCGCAGCACGAGCAGACCCGCTCGCCTTCGCCCAGCTCGTACGTCACCGTCTCGATCGGCAGCTCATCCAGCTGGGGTTCGCGCTTGCCGGAGCGTTTGCGGCGTTCGTACGTGATCCTCTCCATCGGCGGCTCTTCGCCTTGGGGGGTAGCGAGCACTTCCGCTTCGTTGAACAGATCGAACGCCGGCTGCTCCGGAGGTGACTTTTCGCTGGAGGCGCCGAAACGTTTCTGTTGCGCCAGGCGGAACTGTTCTTCGTACCACTTCAGTCTGGCCGACAGTTCCGCGATTTGGTGCTCCAGCTTCGCGATATGGGCCTGATCATCTTCGATGGTCAGGAGTTGCGCTTGAGTATTCATACCTGAAAGATTCGACGAATCGGTCCTCTCTACCTGCTGCTAAAGATGGCGAAATCGTGAACATTTGCGTCAGATCACCGTTTGGGCGACAACTTGTGGATGGGTCCGTCGCTGGCTCAGCTCCAGTCCGTCCAGCAGCCAGCGGAGCTGACGGGCCGAGATGGCGAGCGTTCCTGCGCGATCCGAAGGCTAGGCGAACGTGCCGCGTTCCAGCCGGCGATAGAGCAACCAGAACCCGCTCTCGTTCCCAGTAGAGGATCTTCAGTTTGTTGCGCTGGCGGTTGCAAAACACGAACAGCGCCGGCGAGAACGGGTCCAGGCGGAAGCTTTCCTGCACAAGCGCGGCCAGCGCATCGATGGACTTGCGCAGGTCGGTCCGCAGGCCAAATAGACGCGGGGCCAGGTGCTTAAGGCGAGCATGGCGTCTCCTCCAGAACACGCACGACGACTTTGAGCAGGTGGGGATCAAAGCCGGGCTTGAGGTCAATTTGGACGGATCCGACCCGGACGGTCAGCGTGGGCGACGGTTCCGTCACGGTCAATGGGAGGAAGCGAGGACCGGCCGCTGCGGGGGGAGGGTTGTGGAGTTGACGGCGATAGAGCCAGTCTTTCAGCTGGTCGACGCGGATTTGATGACGGGCGCACCAGGCGGCCATGGTCAGGCCGATGGCGTGATAGTCGGCGATGCGGGCGGCCCACAGTTGGCGCAGTTGTTCGCGGTCCTTTCGGGAATCGTTCATGGCAGGCAACCTCCTTGGCTTGATCAGGTTGCCTTTAGCATCGCATGAACGTCGTCCCTTGAAAAGGTGGGGCGTATTTGACGCTTACGTAAGAAAAAGTCATCAAGAAGCAGAAGTTGATGTTCGAGATGAGAGACGTACTGGTACATCGGTGTCAACTCCAAGTGCAAGGTTTTTGAGGGAAAACGAATGATTTCCTTGCACATCATTTCAACGAAACATGGTCAAAATCCTTGTCGTTACTGGATTTTTGATTCGTTCAACAGACACTAAAGTAGTTAATAATACTTTTCTATGTATTCTTTGAAAAAATCAATATTTTCTAACATTAAAATAAAAATTGATAAATGAATTAATAAGAAAAACATTATAGCTATTTTCCTTCCATTTCTAGTCAATTTTTTCAAAACTTTAAACCAAATAAAAAAGAGAGGCAATTGAAATAAAACAAATAACACAATCAAAGCAATACGGGTCTCTCTAGTATCTTTAAAAATAAGAAGAGAAAAGTATGATAAAACATACAGAATAGGAGGTAATAGGAAATAAATATACCAATATTTAATGCTGTAGTAGAGAAAAACTTTCAATACTTCTAAACTTATGAATACTCTTCTCATTTAAACTCCCACCTATTCGGAGCAAAGTAACGAAAATAAATATATGATAATATAAGTAATATAAAGATATGGACAGAAAATAGAATTAAAGACTTTAAAAACCATTTCCCTACCTCTTCTTCAATAATTTTCACCCATATGCTTAATAAAGGAAATGAAGGTACTAATATGTAAATAAATGCCAAAAAAGCTTCCTCGCTTCTTGACATTTCTAGTATTCCTAATGAATAGGGAAAGGAAACAAAAACAATGTAGAAAAATGAAATCATTAAAATAAAAGGATAAATGAATACGAATACCCATCTAGCGGATATTTGATAAAGTAAATTCAATAAAACATTTTTATCTTTCCTTCTGACCAGTAATTTTTTTACAATAGATAAGAAAAGAGAGAACAGACTTGTGATAAAACCCATTATTATGTAGAAATATGAAATCTTTGATATAAAATCCCCTTTTTTTGCACTTGATACAAAAAAACCCAAAACAAAAAAGTGATAAGCTGAAATAGTAATAGAAAAAACAAACGCAAAGATGATTTTTAAAAGATTTTTTAGTACATTCATTTCTGATACTCCTTATCTTATCCCTGAATCCGTAAACTCATCGGCTTATTTACCAATCGAAGCCAAAGATGAGGCGCTTTCGTTTCACTTACCTCTCTCACCTTACAGGTGAAAGAGGTAAGATAGGCTAAAGCCCTGCCTTGCTGTTGTCGGACTTCATTCCATAGCCGACGAGTTCACGGATTCAGGTTATCTTTCAAAGCTCAAAAAATAACTTTTAAGTTGGGATATTTTAATCTATTATCTTTAACCCATAAGTTTATTCCGTGAACCGCAAAAAACATATACATTCGCATTTCATAATTTAGAATTTTTACTTTAGGAGCTTCAATTTCATTTCCATTTTCGTCTAATGCAATCCATCCTGTGTCTTGTCCAATCCTAAAAAATAGCGGTGGCCTTCCAGCTCCGTCTCCAACTAAATCGTATTTGTAATAGTAATTTCTTGTTTTGGATGATGCAATCATTACCTCTCTTACATTTATAATATTCATTGATCCGTATGATATTCCATCATATCCAAATGCATTAAAAGTTACTGCTCTCATTGGAACTTTAGTTATTTCGTTACCTTTATTACCCTTATTCACCAAAAACATGACGTCTTGAATAATTCTTCCCCCTAATGAATGGCCTGTTAAATAAAAATCTGCATTTTGATAATAACGAGTTAAATTCCTGTATTCATTATAAGCATCATCAGATTGAAGGGTTGTTTGATGCAACACCCTGACAATAACACCCCTAAATACAGTAACTTCAAGATCGACTGTAAAATCTAATATTCCTGCAAAGAGAGACGATAAATCAGTACCTCTATTTGCAAAAATAACCGCCTCTGATTTCCCCATTCTAGGAAGTCGAATGGCTATATTCCCTAACCCCTCTTGCAAAAGATCCTGTATAATTTCTTGAATATTTTTCGGCTTCCCCGACTCATTCACATGCACAATCCTCCACGGCAGCAGCTCCTCCAACCCTTCCGCCGTCAGATTTTCAAACCGCTGCCCGCCCTGCACCGCCTCCGCCACCGTCTTGCCCACCCAGTCGCCGAGGT